>Ga0209417_1000077_pt1 | contig 271908 bp, 197 predicted proteins | sample RifGroF2_FD_184002 | JGI IMG/M metagenome (GOLD analysis project Ga0209417, IMG submission 184002) | Groundwater microbial communities from Rifle, Colorado, USA - Groundwater F2 (SPAdes) (version 2) | ecosystem: Environmental > Aquatic > Deep subsurface > Groundwater | place: Rifle, Colorado... | reverse complement strand
GAATAAATTAATATCAAAAGAATTGCTAATAAATTTTTCTTCACACAAAAATAAATTGTAAATTTTAATGTCAGTTTTTATTAATTATTAACCACAAAAAACTGTCAACCATTTTCAGGACGATACATGATGAAATAGTAAAATAATTATAAAATTATATGGTTATGAAAAATATTATTAAAATCATACTTATTGCTGGCACTTTTAACTGGGATTTTCAATAATATTTATTCTCAAGAACAAAAATATGCAACCATCTATATTTATAGACCAAAAAAATTTATATTATCTGCGGTAGATGTACAAATAACGTTTAATGATTATCAGATATGTAAATTAAAAAATAACACAAAATTAAAATATAAAGTTTATAGTGAAGGTAAATTAAAGATAAAAGCTTTTCAACCAACAGAAACACTTAATAGGTGGAATATACCCATTACTATAAATATAAAACATGGTAAAGCTTATTATTTAAAAATTAATGCTACAGGAACAAGAGGTATTGAACTTTTAAATAATCAGGACAATGGTGAAGCTGAATATTTAGCTATTGAAGATAATAAACTTATTTCAATTGAAGAAGATATTAATGAGCCGATAACTGAAGGTTACAATAAGATAAGCACGAATACAGTGAAAACTGATACAGTAAAACAAATAATATATGTAAATACGGAACAACAAAAATACATTTATAAACCTATTTCTGATATTGATAATAACATTCCTGTAAATTCATTAATCAATGATAAGCATTTTGCAATAATAATCGGGAATGAAGATTATACAGTCATCAAAAAGATTTAAAAAGTGAGGTTAATGTTGACTTTGCAAGAAATGATGCAAGTGCATTTAAAGAATATGCTATTAAAACCCTTGGTATTCCTGAAAAAAATATAATATTTATATTGGACGGAACATCTGGTCAAATAAATCAGGGTATAACAAAATTGAATCTTATAACAAAAAATACAGAAGGTAAAGCTTTTATTTACTTTTATTATGCAGGGCATGGATTACCAGATGAAGTTACTAAAGAGTCATATATAATCCCTGTTGACGTAAGTGGCTCCAGTCTTAATTCAGCATTAAAACTAAAAGATATTTATTTGAAATTAACAGAATTCCCTTGTAAAAGAGTTACTGTTTTTCTTGATGCATGTTTTACAGGAGGAGCAAGAAATGTTGGATTACTAACTTCTAGAGGTGTAAAAATCAAACCAAAAGAAGAATTATTAAAAGGTAATTTAATAATTTTTACTTCAAGTAGTGGAGATCAATCTTCTTTGTCATATAAAGATAAACAGCATGGAATGTTTACATATTTTTTACTTAAAAGACTTCAAGAAACAAAAGGAGAGATTTCATATTATGAGTTAGCAAAATATGTGAAAGAAAATGTAAGTCTTGAATCTATTTTAGTTAATAGTAAAGAACAAAATTCAGAAACAATTATAAGTCCTGATTTGCAAAATATTTGGATGGATTTCAAATTAAAATAGGGTCTGCTGAAAAAGTCTGTCGTGTGCCAGATTCGAGACGACAAGACGAAGATGTATAATCATACTTCGAGTCGCAGGCAACGAAGAAGATGGTATGCGACAGGCTAACAAAACAAAAATATAAACTTAAAAAACAGATGCACGGATTTTTAATATAACCTTTTTTTATCGTGTACTTGTTTTACTAAAAAATATCGGAATCATTTAGTAATACAATGGTTTTGTGATTTTCAGCAGACCCTAAAATAAACCAGCCCATAATAACGCTGCGCAGCACAATTTCGCTTTTATGATAACGCTAATCCGTTAATGCGGATATGCTCAATAGGTCTAAGGTAAAAAAAACAGCGACAACGCAGGAACTGTTAGAATTCAGTTCTTTTTCCCGGCACTTGCAATAATATTTTCAAAATACATGGCGAAAGAGCGGTAAAGGAAATGGGACCATTTGCCAAAGGGAACAATTATCGCGGCCCACTGAACCAGAACAATTATATGGAATAAGTAAATCCAAAAATGATTTTCAATAAGACCCATGTCAATAAAAAGGCGCACAAAAAAGGCAGAGAATCCCATTAAGAAAAGCCAGATTACGAACAACCAGTCTGAGGGCTGAGAAAATTTAGCCACTTCTTTTTTCTTTTGGATTCTGCCAAGCATAAAATGAAAAGTTACAATAAAAATAACGATGCTTTCAACATAGCCCAGAACTATGATGAATTTATTTGTTGCAGAAAACCAATCGAGAAAAACAGTTGTGAAAAGTAATGCAATGTACCCAAATACAAGAATCATGTGCTCGAACCATCTTACCTGATTGTCGTCGCAACCCAACGCGCGTTTTTGAGTAAACATGTGAATAAATAATTCTTTCGCACTGTTTAAATATATTTTGAAATCTGCTTTTACCTTTGGTTTTACAATAACATACCACCACATTCTGATTAAGTTCGGAGTAAGTATCAGTGCGAAAACAGCACCAACAGCAAACATTTCAAAATAATGACCAAAGTGCATGATTGTTTCCTGATTGAAATTTTCTTTAAACGCAAAAGCAATCACGCCTACAGCAATTAACAGCATTGCTATAAATGTTAAAGCAAAAGATTTATAAAGTAAGCCGGATAAACCTGTCCAATCGTATTTTGCCGTAAGCCATCTTCTGAGAGACATCATCAGTTCTCCGGGATTTGCTGTTTGCGGGCAATGTTCTGTACATTCTCCGCAGTAATAGCAGAGCCACGGTTTCAAAGATGCTTTGATTTCGTCCTGCATCCCAAGCGCACTGTAGCGTACCATTTCACGGGGAAAAGAATGTTCTTCTGTAGACAATGAACAAACAGCAGTACAGTTTCCGCAATTATAGCAAGCCTGAAAATCAACAGTGCCAAATTTTTTTAAATCCGTTCCGAATTTCGTATTTATCCTTGACATTATTTTTTAATTTTATAGGTAAAATATTCATCCATATCATCTACACTTCCAACTTGCACAAACCCATATTTTATAAGAGACATAAGGTAGTACAGCGTTTCTGCTTTTGGAAGATTCAATTTTTCTGTAAGCTGATTTACGGTAAGTTCTTCATCTTTTAAAGCCTCAAGTATATTTTTTTTAATCCTTGTATATTGCTTCAGATTTTCTGTTACCTGAGGAGAAACTTGTCGTTTCTCTTTCATTATTTTTACAGTTTTTCCCTTTTCTGTTTCCATGATAGTTTTTTCTGTCAGGTTATATTTTACAACAAAGCATCAATCATGCTTTCGATTTCTTTATTTGAATATGCGATAAGCTCAATTGCATCTGTAGGGCAAACAGGGAGGCACATTCCGCAACCTTTGCAAACAGAATTATTCATTATAGCAAAATCTTTTTTCCCATCGTTTTCCATTTTAATTGCGCCAAAAGGACATACTGCAGCGCATTTTCCGCACCAGATACATGCATCTTTATTTATTACTGCAATAATTGGTTCCAGTTCAAGTTCTCCTTTGCTTACATAAGAATAAGATTTTACTGCCGCAGAAAGTCCTGAATTAATAGATTCCATCACATTTTTCGGACCCTGGCATGCTCCGGCAATAGTAATTCCGTCTATAACTGTTTCTACAGGCCGGAGCTTCATGTGTATTTCATTGAAAAATTTATCTCTTCCTTTCGGGAGTTTGAACAGCGACCCGATAGAATTATCTTCACGCGGTGTCATTCCGGTTACAAGCACCACGAGGTCTGCATCAATATCAACCTCTTTCTTTTTTGTCAGAATATCATTTATACGAACAATAGTTTTGCCATTTTCTATTAAAACCTGTGCAGGGTCGTCTTCGTAGGATTGAAGATAAACATCGCCGTTCAGCAACGATTCTCTGTATAAAATTTCTTGTTTTCCATAAGTACGTATTCCACGTGTAAAATGAAAATTATTGATTTCCGGAAATTTCTTTTTTGCCTCAATTGCCGCATGAATAGTAGTTGTGCAGCAATAACGCGAGCAATATTTGTTTTCGCCCTCAACCTGTCTGCTTCCCACGCAATAAATAAAAGCTATATTTTTTATTTCTTTGTTCAGGTAGCTTAATTTGTTATTTGAATTTGCAATCAGGCGTTGAAATTGAGGTAAGGTAATTACATTATCCGATTGCTGATATCCGAATTCTGCTTCAGCAGGCATGTATGGGTCAAAGCCTGTGGCCATAAGGACAGAGCCAATATTGATGTCAATAATTTCTTCTTTCTGCGAAAAATCAATCTGATCGCATATTTTTTCACAAACACCGCATTTCGTGCAGCTCACAATGTCTATTACAGGTAATTCAGGAAACTCGCCCGGGAAATTTTTGTAAATAGCTTTTCTTTTTGTGATATTGAAATTAAATGCATCCGGAACTTCTACAGGACAGGCATCAATTGCTTTTTGAAGTTTTTCTGTGTTTGAATTATTGTGAATAAAACGGGGTTGAATTTTCAGTTTCAGATGAAAATCTCCGATGCTTCCACTGTATGATATGACCTCTGCTCCTGTATAAAGCTGGATGTTTTTTTTCGATGAAATTTCTTTATATAGGCGGGAGATAATATCTTTTCCTTTGTCGTTGCTTGTGCATAAATTATCCCATTGCGCCACTCTGCCACCGATAAAAAAATCACGTTCTATGAGGTGCACGTTCACACCCATATTAGCAAGTTCGAGTGCAGATTTTAAGCCTGCCACACCTGCTCCAATAACAGCAACTGATTTTTTAGATTCAATTTTAATAGGGTTGAGCGATGTTGCCAGGCGGGCTTTTGCTACAGCCGCTTTTACTATTTGTATGGCTTTTTCAGTTGCTTCTGTTTTTTTATCAGAATGCGCCCACGAAGCCTGTTCACGGATATTTGCATGTACGTAGTTGTACTTGTTTAAACCTGCGCGTTCTGTTACAGCCCTGAAGGTTATCTGATGAAGCTTTGGGGAGCATGAAGCAACAACAACGCCTTCAAGATTATTGTTTTTAATGTCTTCCACCATTTCTTTCTGGTTGGAATCGGCACAGGCAAATATCGTTGTTTTGGAAAGTGAAACACCTTCTTCTTTTTCAATAGCCTGTTTTACTTTTTCAACATCAACGTAGTCGGAAATATTTCCGCCACAATGACAAATGTAGACGCCAATTTTTGTTTTCATTATATATTTTTTAGAGTCTGTCGCCGCAACGACTATAATTCAGTGTTTGATTCAGAATGTTCGAGAGCGAGGCTTTCGCAGAATTGAAAATCAAGGAGTTTACTTTGGTAAGCGACTGTTTTCAATTCAAGAGTAACGAAGCTATCGGACATTATGGACAAACACTATTTAAATAGCTAATAGCTTCAGTTGAAGCTGCACCTGCTGATAAAATTGAATCGGGAATATCCATTGGACCGGAAGCAGTTCCTGATACGAATACACCATCAATACTGGTTTTTGAAGGGCTGATTAAAAGATCGGGCTGGTAAACAAAATTGTATGGATCTGTTTTCAGTTCCTGTTCGGTAAACATTTTTGAAACACCCTGGTTTGGTAAAACACCAACAGATAAAACCACCATATCATGTTCTGCTTCTTTTACCACGCCTTCGTTGATATCTTCATAACGGAGCTGGAGGTTGCCTTTTTCGATTTCTGTAATTTTTCCAATTTTTCCTTTTACAAAAGTTACTCCCATTCCTTTTGCCTGTTCGTAAAATTCTTCAAAGCCCTTACCAAAAGAGCGAATGTTGATGTAATAAATCGTGATGTCTGCCATTGGCAAAGCGCCCATGAGTAATTGCGCCTGTTTTATGGAATACATACAGCAGATTTGTGAACAAATAGGGTTGCCTACACTTGTGTCTCTTGAACCGGTGCAAAGCACATAAGCAATTTTATCTGGCATTTTTCCATCGCCGGGTCTCAGAATTGTATGGAAGGGGCGCGTAGGAGCAAGAAGCCGTTCCATTTGCATGGAGGTAATTACATTATATGATTTTTCATAAGAATAGCGTGGAATTTTCAGCGGATCAAACAAGTCAAAACCTGTTGCAATAATTACTGTTTTTATTGAAATTTCAAATTCTTCTGGTACCTGTGAAAAATCAATACATTTAGTCGGGCATGCTCTTTCACAAGCTCCGCAAAGCGTACAGTTTTCAATGTCTATTGCTGCAACGCGGGGACTCGCAATATTGAAAGGAATAAAGGCTGCTTTTCTTCCCACTAAATTGAATTGATACTGATCGGGAACATTAACCGGGCATGCTTGTTCGCAAAGCTGACAACCTGTGCAATCTTCCTGAATAACGTATCTTGGATTTTTTCTGATTTTTGCTTTGAAATTATTTTCGGCAATTTTATTTACATGCAAAACTTCAGATCCATTGTATATCGTAATCAACGGATGCCGGGCAATTTCTGAAATTTTTGGAGTGGTAATACATGCCGCACAATCAAGCGTGGGAAAAACTTTGCTGAGCAAAATCATTTTCCCACCGATTGACAATTCTTTTTCAACAATGAGTACTTTATATCCATTGTTTGCAAGGTTCAGAGCAGACTCGCCTCCAGCAATACCTCCGCCGATTACTAAAGCATCGAAAGCCATTTTATCAGACATATTATTTTTTTTAGGATTTAGAAAGTATACTTCGACTAGTCAGGTTATTTCTTTGGTATCAATCAAAATTTTTTGTTAAACCTGACCGCTCAATATAACTCAAACTAAACAGCTTTACTGTTGTAAACCTGTCAAGTTTGAGTATAAATATTCGTTAAAAGTTTTCATTTGTTTAACAAATGATTCGCTGCAAACAGAGCATAATGCAGCCATTCTCAATCGTGCGGGATCAAGCCCTTTTTGCTTCATCAGCTCGTGCGTTTGGTCTACGATATGACCTGTTTTCTCCGTGCATGATTCGCCGTAAGTACAGTCGCTGCCATCAGCGGCAATAAAAACGCCATCAAAACCTTTTTCCAGAGCATACATAATCCAGCGTGGTTTAATTCCGCTTGAACAGGGTACGCTTATGGTGTAAGCTGTAGGAGGATAATGCATTTTCAGGAGCCCTGCCATATCAATAGCAGGGTCTGAAATTTTTTCCGTTGAAAAAACAAGGATTTTTGCAGTTTTTTTGTTTGCTGACATGACAGTATCTTATTTTTTCTTCATGAATACTTTGAAGTAACCACTTTCTTCTAATGCTCCGAGATATTCATGTCCCTGTTTTGAGCACCATTTTGGAATATCTACTTTCGTTCCTTCGTCTGCTGAAAGAATTTCCATAACATCGCCTGAACCGATAGTTCCGATTGCTTTTTTTGCTTCAAGAAGTGGTCCGGGACAAGCTGTTCCTCTTGCATCAACAGATTTTGCTACTGCTACATTTTTTAATTCTTCGGGTGTCATAATTTTAGTTTTTAAGATTTATAAATATGTTTTGTACTTTGATTAATTATTGTTGCAAGTTGTTTGATGTTGCAAGTTGCAAGTTGTTAAAAAACAACATAAGCGTCTGTCAAGATTAACTCTCGTAACCTGCAACTTGCAACTTGCAACCTTCACTAAATAGTGTCCGTCCATAAAGTCAGTGTTTAGTTCAGAATGTTCGAGAGCAAGGCTTTCGAAGCCCTGAAAATCAGAAGTGTACTTGGGTACATGATTGATTTGAAGGGCAAGAGTAACGCAGCTATCGGACATTATGGACAAACACTAAATAAACAACTGCATACTGCTTTCCCCTGCTTCATTCACAAAGGTTCCGGCACCAGCATATCTTAAATTCGGATAATCAATCATTTCTTCTTTTTTGAATCCCATCAAATCCATGGACATTTCACATATTGTAATTTCAATGCCCAACTCGCCTGCTTCCTGAAACATTTTGTCAAGCGACATTACATTTTTCTTTTTCATAAGATGTTTAATCATCATAGGTCCCATGCCTAGCATGTTCATTTTTGATAAATTCAAATGATTTTTGCTTTTAGGAAGCATCATCCCAAACATTTTTGAAATAAAATCTTTTCCTTTGGGGTTTTTATTAGGATCGCGAAGAGCAGCCAGCGCCCAGAATGAGAAAAATAATTTTACCTGTGTATCACTTGCCGCAGCGGCTAATGAAATAATCATTGCAGCTAAGACTTTGTCCATGTCTCCTGAAACAATTGCAATGGATAACTGATCTTTTCTTGCATTTTCAAGAACAGAAATTTTTGCATTTAATGCATCAATTTGTTTTTGTAGTTTTTCTAACTCCTGAGTCATAGTTTTAAATTTTTAGATTATAATGATTATCTTTTATGCAAAGAAACGGAGTATTATAACATGAATTTTAAAAACAGGTGTTAAACACCATAATAAAAAATGTGATATTCCGCACATTTTTTTATTTTTGTATCATTAAATATATATAACTGAACTTTCGCCTGAATAAGAACTATTTATTTTTGTAATTTGAAACTATTGTTAACAATAATCTATGCAAAAGGATATTACGGTGCTCTGCACCTTAATTTTTCTATGTCTTTTATGTTTTACAAATATTTCGCGACTCTGCCGCTGCATTTCAAATATAGCAGCAGAGCTGCGATAACATTTGTAGCAGCGATAGCTGCGTTGTTTAAATAGTATTATTTTGATTTCAGCCCTAATTTTTCATGAAAACAGAAAAATAAAAAATATTATATTATTCTATTAAAAATGGCTGCTAATCTCATTTTTTTGCGAATTAATTTATGAGAAAGTTCAGTATATAGTGTCAGCAAGAAAACTCTAGTGATTGATAAGAAAAGTTCAATTTCAAGGCTTTCGAAGCCTGAAAAAGCGGAGTTTACTGATGTAAATGAGCACTTTTCAGGCGAGAGTAACGCAGAAAGTGGACTTTTCTTGCAAGCACTATATAAGATTTCCTACACCATTTAATAAATTAGAGTTAAAGAGATAACAAAAATAAATTATTCAATTATGGAAAATCACACATGCAGACTTTGCAAACTGAAATCCAATGCAGCAAAGAAACTAAGCAATGATCAGCTTGATGTTTTAGAAAAGGGACATGCAGAGGTTTCTTTTAAAGCAGGGGAAATAATAATTAAACAAAATGCCCTTTCTACAAATGTTACATATATTAAATCGGGCTTGGTAAAGATACATAAAACCGACTTTGAAAAAGAGAGAATATTAAAGATTATCAAAGCACCCGCCTACATTTGTCTTCCCAGTAATTTTAGTGAGAAAATTAATCAGTTTTCAGCAACGGCACTTGCAGATACCATTGTATGTTTTTTAGACCTGGCTGTTTTTAAGAAATTTATTTATGAAAATGGAGATTTTGCCTATCAGATTATTTTGGATATGAGTAAAAATGAGTTAAGGAATTTTCAAACTTGTCTTAATCATGCCCAAAAACAAACAACAGGAAGAATTGCAGAATGTATATTATATTTTGCAAATGAGATTTACGAAAATGATATGTTCACACTCCCATTTTCGCGGCAGGATTTGGGAGACATTGCAGGAACAACAAGAGAAAGCGCCAGCAGAACTTTAACAGAGTTTCATAATGAAAAAATAATTCAGTTAGACGGAAAAAAAATAACGATATTAAATGAAAAGTTATTGAGGCAGATTAGTGAGAAAGGGTAGATTTAATTACGAATTACGAATTACGAATTACGATTTAAGAATTGGTGCTGTTTCTAAGCCACCGATTACAAATTTCAGACAAAGAACAGGAAAAATTAAGATATTTGATAAAAAAATATATTTTTGTTTTCCAAAAAATGGTTTTATGAATTTTGATATAATAATTATTGGAAGTGGCCCGGGAGGCTATGTTGCTGCAATCAGAGCGTCGCAGCTTGGTCTTAAAGTGGGTGTTGTTGAAAAAGCAGAACCGGGAGGTATTTGTTTGAATTGGGGCTGTATCCCTACAAAATCATTACTAAAAAGTGCTCAGGTATATAATAATATGGTTCATTCAATTGAATATGGTATTAGTGTTGAAGGAGCGATTAGACCGGATTTTCAGAAAATAATTGAAAGGAGTCGGAATGTTGCTGCAAATATGAGTAAGGGGATTCAATATCTTTTCAAAAAAAATAAAATTGAAATAATACAGGGAAGGGGAAAACTTGTTGATTCCGGTACAGTGGAAGTTGCCGCCACAGATGGTTCTGTTATAAATATATCTGCACCGCATATTATTCTGGCAACAGGAGCGAGGTCGAAAGAATTGCCCGGTTTGAAACAGGATGGAAAAAAAGTAATTGGATACCGCGAAGCTTTAACTTTGCCGGAACAACCCAAAAGTATGATTGTGGTTGGTTCAGGTGCAATAGGTAGTGAGCTGGCATTTTTTTATCAGACAATTGGAACAAAAGTTACATTAGTTGAATACATGCCTAACATTGTACCCCTTGAAGACGAAGAAGTTTCAAAGCAATTAGCCCGCTCTTTTAAAAAAGCAGGAATGACGGTTCTTACGGAAGCAACAGTTGAATCTGTGGAGCTTGCTGGAGAATTATGTAAAGCTAAAATTAAAACTAAAAAAGGAGAGGAATACCTGGAAGCTGATGTGGTTTTTTCCGCAGTGGGAGTCAGTACAAATATTGAAGGTGTAGGTCTTGAGGAGGTCGGAGTTCAGACAGAAAAAGGAAAGATTTTGGTTGATTCGGTTTATAAAACGAATATTCAGGGAATTTATGCAATCGGAGATATTGTTCACGGACCTGCACTCGCTCATGTTGCTTCTGCAGAAGGAATAGTTTGTGTTGAGGCTATTGCAGGAAAAAATCCCAAACCCTTGAATTATTCAAATATACCCTCATGTATTTATACAAACCCCGAAGTTTCGTCTGTTGGCATGACAGAAAAACAAACCAGAGAAGCAGGGTTTGAGTTAAAAATCGGAAAATTTCCTTTTACCGCCTCTGGAAAAGCAAGTGCTGCTGGAGAAAAAGATGGTTTTGTAAAATTGATATTTGATGCCAAAACAAATGAGCTTTTAGGTGCCCATCTTATAGGGTATAATGTAACAGAAATGATAGCAGAATTGGTTTTAGCTCGTGAAACGAAAATAAATGGTCATGAATTAATAAAAATAATTCATCCGCATCCTACTATCTCTGAGGCGATTATGGAGTCTGCTGCTGCCGCTTATGGGGAAGTAATTCATATTTAATGCGTAATAATACCTATGAATTAATTTTTTATTAATTTTGCAGAAATAAAATAAATGTGTAAATTGCATTTTATTTTCAAAACCATATGAATCTAAACTTTAAATTTCTGAAGTCCGTTTCCACCATTTACGATGAAATGGTTCATAATGGCTTTTCCATGGTGTATCTGGGCGAGTTCAGCGCGGAAATCACAGGGATGTTTACAGCGATGACTGAAAACAATCTTTCTAAACAGGGCGATGAAAAGTCTGTGAAAAAAAGAGTATTTCATGTAATGGTTGAAGTCCTCCAAAATCTCAACAAACACTCTGATGAATTAAAATCTGAAGATCCAAGCAAAGATCAAAGCGGTAATGGATTATTTATTGTTGGTCGCATTGAAGATACATACTACATAATTACTTCAAATAAAGTATCCAAAGAGAGACGTGATTTACTGGAATCAGCAATAAAACAAGTAAATAGTGCCACACACGATGAATTAAAACAAATGTACCTGAAGCAAATCAAAGAGGGGCAATTATCCTCAAAAGGGGGTGCCGGACTTGGTTTGATAGATATTGCAAGAAAAACAGGAAAACGTCTTAATTACCAGTTTATAGAATTGGATTCAGAGTATTATTTTTTCATCCTGCAAGTAGAAATTTCAGGGAAAACTGCTGTCAAGGAATAATTTTTTCTTTCTTCCTTTCTAAAGTTTACAAGAACCATTTGTCTTGTATTGTTTCATAGTTATATTCTTCTATGTATTGTAGAGCTTCTTCCGGAGTTGAAACTATTGCATATAATTTTCTGTAATCTTCTTTTGCAAATTTTTCATTATACAGTATTTCAAACTGAGTAAAAAGATGTTCGTAAAAATTTTCAGCATTAAGAAAAACAATAGGCTTTGTATGATATTTCAATTGTTTCAGCGTTATAACTTCAAGAATTTCTTCCAATGTCCCAAACCCACCGGGTAACGCGATAAAGGCTTCTGCCAATTCACACATCTTTGCTTTTCTTGCTCCCATATCTTTTGTAACAATCATTTCATCATCGTATTCAGAAACGATTCCTTTTTTATTTAATTTTTCAGGAATAATTCCAATCACTTTCCCTCCGTTTTCCTTTACAGATTTTCCTATAGCACCCATTAAACCTATTTGCCCTCCACCGTGTACTAAGGTATATTTTTTACTACCCATTATTTTACCAAGTTCATTTGCTACATCGTAAAAAGATTTTTTTAAAGCATCGCTTGATGAGCAGAAAACACAGATTCTTTTATTTTCCATTTGTTTGAAATTATTCAATAAATAAGGGATTCTTAATGTTGTGATATTTTCTGAAGTAGCAACTGATCCAGTAATACAATAGCGGTCATGGCTTCCACAATAGGGACAGCTCTTGGCACAACACAAGAATCGTGTCTTCCTTCTGCTTTGAAAATAATATTTTGATTTTCTGTATTGATAGATTCCTGCGCTGACATTATTGTTGCAACGGGTTTAAATGCAGCTCTGAAATAAATGTCCTGCCCATTTGAAATACCTCCCTGTATGCCTCCTGAAAAATTTGTTTTTGTGGTAATTTTATTTTTATTGATTTGAAAAATATCATTGTGTTGAGATCCGTACATTGAAGCGGCATCAAATCCGGAACCTATTTCAAAGCCTTTACATGCTGGAATACTGAGTACAGCTTTTCCTATTTCTGCATGAAGTTTATCAAAAACAGGTTCGCCAATCCCGGCAGGAACATTTTTCGCAATACAAGTAATAGCACCGCCTAAAGAATCTCCATTTTTTTGGGTTTGCTCAATAAGGCGAATCATTTTTTTTGCAGCATTTTCATCGGGGCAACGAACTATGTTTGTCTCAGTTTTTGTTAAATCATATTGCAGATAGTTTTTTTTAAGTTTTACATTCCCGACTTGTGAAACATAAGCAGAAATTGATATTTTATATTTCTCAAGAATTTGTTTTGCTATAGCACCTGCTACAACACGAGAAAGAGTTTCTCTGGCAGAAGCTCTGCCACCACCCCTGTGATCTCTGATTCCGAATTTTTCCTGATATGTGAAATCAGCATGTGAAGGGCGATATATTGATTTTAACTGATTATAATCTTTTGAATTTTGATCTTTGTTAAATATCGCAAATGCAATAGGAGTGCCGAGTGTTACATTATTGAATATACCTGATAGAAATTCAATATTGTCGTTTTCATTTCTTGATGTAGATATTTTTGATTGCCCGGGTTTTCTCCGGTTAAGTTCTTTCTGAATTGCATCTATATTTATTTTTATACCGGATGGGCAGCCATCTATAATTCCTCCGACTGCAGTACCATGCGATTCACCAAATGAAGTAAGTTTGAATATTTTTCCGAAAGAATTTCCTGCCATACTTTTATTTTTTTATCCAGAGTGTTTCAATTGATTTTGTTTCTTTAGAAATGATTCTTGCTAAAACAAAAAGGTAATCAGACAAGCGATTCAGGTACATCAATACAAGGTCATTTTCTTTTTCATTCATTTTAATTTCCAAAGCTCTTCGTTCTGCCCTTCTGCATAAGGTTCTTGCAATATGACAAACGGATACTGCTTCATTTCCTCCGGGTAAAATAAAAGATGTTAACGGTGTAAGTTTTTCTTCCATTTTATCGATCTCTTCTTCGAGGAATTTAATTTGGCTGTTACTGATTTTTGATAATTTATTAAATGCTTCGCAATCTTCACAGGCAAGTAATGCTGCAATAATCATAAGGTCGGATTGAATTTGCAGTAGTTTTGTTTTGAGTATAACAGAAATTTTCTGATCACGTAAAAGACCAATGTAACATATAAGTTCATCAACAGTGCCATACGCTTCCAGCCGGGGATGTGTTTTTGAAACCCTTTTACCACCTACAAGGGATGTCGTTCCTTTATCTCCTTTTTTAGTATAGATTTTCATTTCTATAAAACATTCATAAGTTGTTCTTTAATTTTTTCAAGCTCATCTTTCATGCGGATAACAAGTTTTTGTATGTCCACATCATTTGCTTTTGACCCCAGAGTATTAATTTCACGACCTATTTCCTGGGTAATGAATGATAATTTTTTTCCCGGTAAATCTTCTTTGTTTAATGTTTCGATAAAATAATTCAGATGATTAGCAAGACGAACTTTTTCTTCCGTGATATCAATTTTTTCCAAATAATATATAAGCTCCTGTTCAAATCGGTTCATATCTATTTTATCTTTACCTACAGCATCTTCAAGATTTTGATTGATACGAGAACGAATATTTTCTATTCTTTTTTCTTCAAAAGGACTTACTGCATTTAAAAAATTTTCTATTAATTTTATTCTCTGAATGAAATCCTGTTCAAGAATTTTTCCTTCTTTGATTCTTGTTTCATCAAGCTGTTTTATTGCTTTTGTAAATACGGTTAAAACGTTTTCCCATTCATCTTTATCTAATTCCGGCGCATCTGTTTTTACAACATCCGGCAAACGTGTAGCTATAGTAAAAATGGTTTCAAAATTTACTTGTTCTATTTCATTAGCAATATCTTTAAGTTGCTTGCAATATTGCTTCACTAATTCTTTATTAATAGTTGCAGCCCGTATATTATCTCCTGCATCAATAGTTAAAATCATTTCAATTTTTCCACGATCTAAAACGCGAGAAATCTCATTTCTTAAATCAAGTTCTTTTTCTTTATAGAGAAAAGGCATTTTGAAATTCAGGTCGAGTTGTTTTGAGTTAATTGATTTTGCTTCAACTGTGATTTTTTTACCGAAAAAATCAGTGGATGCTTTTCCATAACCGGTCATTGATTTTATCATATATATTTTTATTTTAATGATTTTTATTTACACATTATCAACTCTGACAACAGAGTTCACGCTTTTTATTTTTTTTAATTTACTCATAAGATGCTCAAGATCGCTCAGGTTGTGAACATACAGGTCAATATTTCCCTCAAACACACCATTCAGAGAGTCAAAATAAATAGAACGCATATTTACACTCAACTCTTCCGAAATAATACGAGTGATATCATTTACAATACCAATCCTATCAATTCCATTTACTTTGATGTGTGTTAAAAAAGATTGAACTCTGTGTACTGTCCATTTAGCAGAAAGAATTCTGTCGCCATAACTTGACATGAGTTTAATCGCCGTCTGACAGGTTGTTTTGTGAATCACAATTGATTTATTGGAATCAACAAAGCCCATAACTTTATCTCCGGGAATCGGATTGCAGCATTTACCAAGCGAATAGTTTGGAGCATCAGGGTTTTCGCTGAGCAAAAGTGCATTTTTCTTTTTACCTTCTTTTTTCATTTCAGCAAGCTCAATGCGGCGTTTATCTTTTCCTCTTCCCAGCAAAGAGGTTGTTTTCCCAAGAGAAATATCCCAAATAGTAACAATTTTATTTTTTCTTTTTGTTTTAATTACATTTTCAAAATTATCAAGTGAAATCATGTAATTTCCAATCTTGGCATAGAGTTCATCTTTAGTAGATACAACATAAGCGCTGAATAATTTTTGAAAAAGTTCTGTATTGGGAAGTAATTTGAATTTATTTAATTTTTCTTCCAGCATAGCTTGTCCAAGCTTAATACTTTCACGTTTTTCGCTTTTAAAAGCATCCTGCAATTTTGCTTTAGCATTAGCTGTAACCACAAAATCTATCCATTCTCTTTGTGGCGTTTGTTTGTCTGATGTTAGTATCTCTACCTGATCTCCGCTTCTTAAAACATAGCTGAGCGGTTCTAATCTATGATTTATTTTTGCGCCAATAGCTTTATATCCGATGGCAGAGTGAATATCGAAGGCAAAATCGAGTGCAGTAGCACCTTGAGGAAGCCTCTTTAACAAACCTTTGGGTGTAAAAGAATATATTTCAGAGGAAAAAAGATTCATCTTGAAATTATCAAGAAATTCAATAGCACTGCTGTTAGGCGTGTCTAATATATCACGTAAATTTTTAATCCATAATTCAAGCTGGCTTTCATCTGTGCTTAAATCCTTATATTTCCAGTGAGCAGCGTATCCGCGTTCAGCAATTTCATCCATACGAGAAGAGCGAATCTGAACTTCCACCCATTTTCCCTGCTGACCCATAACTGTAGTGTGCAGTGCTTCATATCCGTTTGCTTTGGGAGTACTTACCCAATCGCGTAAACGTGATGGATTTGGCTGGTAGTAATCTGTAATAATAGCATACAAAAACCAGCATTGATTTTTTTCCGGCAAATCCTGAAAAGGTTCAAAAACAATTCTTACAGCAAAAATATCATACACTTCTTCAAACGGAACATTTTTTTTCTGCATTTTTGTCCATATAGAATAAATGGATTTTGCACGTCCTTTGATAGTGTATTTTATATTTAATTCATTCAGTTTTGCTTTAATAGGCTGGCAGAAAATATCAATATATTTTTCGCGTTCTTCTTCGGTTTCTTTAAGCTTTTTATAAATTTCATTATAAACAACAGGTTCTTTATATTTAAAACTTAAATCTTCGAGTTCCGTTTTAATGGCGTAAAGCCCCAGTCTGTGCGCTAAAGGTGCATAAAGGAATAGGGTTTCAGCTGCAATTTTTAATTGTTTATGTTCGGGCATTGACCCCAGTGTACGCATGTTGTGGAGTCGGTCTGCCAGTTTGATAAGAATAACTCGAACGTCTTCTGATAGTGTAAGCAGCATCCGACGGAAGTTCTCTGCCTGCAATGAAGAATTTTCATCAAATATTCCTGAAATTTTTGTCAGCCCATCTATGATTTGCGTTATTTTAGGACCAAATATTTTTTCAATACTTTCGAGTGTGAAATCTGTATCTTCAACAACATCATGCAGTAGAGAACAGATAACTGATTTTGTTCCCAGTCCTATTTCTTCTCCACAAATTCGTGCAACAGCAATGGGGTGGTAAATATAGGGCTCGCCGGATTTTCTCCGCATACCCTTGTGCATTTCATAAGCAATATCAAAAGCTTTTCTTACTAATTTCCGGTTTTCTTCTCTTCGGCTATGCTCACAGTAATCGAAAATCTCTTCATACCTGCGTTCAATCTCAATACGTTCATCTTCCTGAATTACTTCCATACAGTCTTTTCCTAAATAAAAATGTGCATACAAAATTAAAAAAAATCATGAGCTTTGAAAAGGATTTGATTAGATTGTTCATGGTGTACGCATAGTAAAAATGTAATTCAAGTCTGCATTAGTTTAAGCGCAAGGTCTGCAATTTTATTTTCATCAATCTGACGCATACAAAGAAAGTGGTTTTTGGGACAAATTCTGAAACCTATTTTTGTGCAGGGTCTGCATTTCAGATTTTTTATTTCTACTATTTCAGAGCCTTCGCCCGGCATATAGGGATACATACCAAATGCAGGAATTGTATTACCCCAAACAGAAATAATTTTTTTATGAAAAGCTGCTGCAATATGCATAAGTCCTGTATCGTGTGTAATGACAACCCCTGCCTGCTTTACAATAGAAGCAGACTGATTCAATGAAAATTTTCCGCAGATATTTACAATGTCTGATTTCTCGGTTTTGGTAATAATTTCTTCTCCTTTTGCAGCGTCTTCTTTTCCTCCGAGTAGTAGAACAGGAGCGTTAAGCCGATTACATATTTCAACGATTTTTTCTGTCGGTAACTGTTTTGTGAAATGTTTTGCTCCGATTACAAAAGCAATATATTTTTTCGGAAAAATATTTTCTGCAATTGTTTTTAAATTAATTTCATCTTTTTCTGGAATAAAATAATCAAGTCCTTTTCCATCATTGGCAACATCAAACATAGCAACAGTATTAAGGTATCTGTCAACAATGTGAATATCGGGCAGACGGTTTATTTTAAAATTTACATAAAGCCATTTTTCAATATTTAACTTTTTGAATTTGAATGCACCGAGTCCGAGCTGTGAAATAACTCTGGAGCTTCTGAGGCTGTGATGCAGGTCAATTACATAGTCGAAACATTCATCTTTCAGCTCTTCTATTGTATCTTGAAAATTATCTTTCAATACATGAACCTTTGTAATGTAGGGGTTATTAGTAACAATACCTGCAAATTGCGGTTTGGTAAGAAAATGAATTTCTGCATCTTCAATCTGTTGTTTCATACAGCGAATTACGGGGCTTGTAAGAACAATGTCGCCGATAGAACTAAAGCGGATTATGAGAAATTTGGCTGTTGTATTCAAAATTTTGGGAATTAATAACTCAATGTGTGTTTTTTTATTAGTCTACAGTCTACAGTCAGTCTGACTGCCGACTATTTTGACTGCCGACTGCCGACTCTTTCGACTGCTGACTGCCGACTTCCTATATAAGTAACATACCATCATTTAATAATATAACTCATCTGTTGTGATTCGAATATATTTGTTAACGGCAAAATAAGTAGAAATCCAGGCTATCAGAATACCAAAAATAATCAGCAGAAAATATAGAATAGCCATCATCATGCCGTCAATAATATTTCCTATTTCCTGCAATTCTTTGTTGATGAAAAAAATAAAAAATGTTAACATACAAAGCGCAATAATTGCCCCGATTAATCCTTGTAGTGTGCTTTTGAAAATAAACGGCCAGCGAATAAAACTGCTGGTTGCGCCTACTAGCTTCATCGTGTTAATCAGGAATCGTTTTGAATAAACAACCAATCGTATTGTATTATTAATAAGAGCGAAGGAGATTATAAACAGCAGAACCGAAAAGAGGAGTAAAATAAAACTTATTTTTTTTACATTTTCATTCAGCAGGTGCAACATATTTTTTTGATAAAACACTTCTTTTACCAAAGGAAACTGTAGGAAATTTTTTTCAATGATCATCAGACTGTCTGGATTTGCGTAGTCAGCATATAGATGTACATTTATAGATGCCAGTAATGGGTTGTATCCAAGAAATCGGATGAAGTCTTCACTCAGTTCTTCCTGCAAATCTTTTGCTGCCTGCTCTTTTGAAATATATTCTGTTGATTTCACAAATCGTGCAGCATCCAGACTTTTTTGAAGCGCCATCACATCTGCCTCTTTGGAATTATCTTTTATTATTATCGAAAAACCGAGGTTTTCTTTTACATGGTCTGATAATTTTTTTGCATTAAGAATCAATAAACCCATTATGCCTAGAATAAACAGAACAAGCGAAATGCTTACAATGGTAGTGAAATACGCGCTTCTGAGCCTTCTGCGTATAAGTTTAATTTCTATATTTTTTTTTGCCATTTTTTTGAATACTAATGTACCGCTTCTAAATTCCTAATTCTCAATTCTTAATTCTTAATTCTCTTCCTTCCTCTTCCCAATAATTTCCCAGACAATAATTCCAAGAGATAGCAATATTAATGATATTGAACTTGCGAGAGAAATTTTATTTCCAACAGAATAACTTTTAGGTTCAAATTTGAATTCAATTTTATGATCGCCTGCCGGGATTTTCATTGCGCGCAAAATGTAGTTAGCCCTGATGTGCGGAACTAATTTTCCGTCTAAATACGCATTCCAGCCCTTGTCATAATAAATTTCTGAGAAAACAGCCAACTGGTCGCTTGTTGCCTTTGCTTCATAAGAAAGTTTCATCGGGTGATATGATGTTAATTTAATAAATGCGTTTGTGTCGGTATTTATAGTTAAATTTTTTACTTCGTTCTCGAAACGCTTATCAATAATAGCTTCTTCGGCAGCTTTAAATTTATCAAGCGCAAGAATTTCAGAGTCTGCATTTGCAACAAGTCTGAATTGTTTTACAAACCACGCATTTCCTAAAGCTTCGGGATTAGGCATTGCTTTTGGAGTCTGATCTTTAACAGGAACAATTAAATATTTTGTGTTTAACATATTCCAAACTTCGCGATTATTTTTGCTGATATGATGCTCTATCATTTCCTGATATCTTTTCAGTTTTGCGCCATGATACCCGCCTACTGACTTATGAAAGTAGGATGTACTTGCATCATTAAATGTATTTGCGGCAAGGTTAAGTACTCTGAAATTCGGATCTTTGTCCTGCAAAATATCAAGATTTGCCTGACTTGGTTGAAAAGGTTTTTTTACTTCCTGCTTTGTAACAAAAGAGTCGCTGTTCATATAGCGTTTACAGATGGGCCACAAATCGAACAGAAATAATAACGCAAAAGCAAGATATGCATATTGAACTTTTATTTTTTCTTTTAAAAAAGCATAAACAATACCAGCTGCAAGAAGAATAAATACGAGGGAACGGATGGCGTCTGTTCTGAAAATAGATTCGCGATCGCTGATCAGTGCCGCAAGGAATTGTGGGTTTTGTTGGTAAGGAGCATCGCCCGCAGATGTAAAATCAAAAAATAATCCTGGAAGAAGAGCAAGCAGCAGAACAAGCCCTCCAAGAGCAAACAGCGTATATTTGAAAGGCTTCATTAATTCTTCTTTTGTGATTTTTTTAGAAAAAATAGTATGAATAGCTAGTATAGCAAGCAAGGGCATTGTAAATTCAACAATTATCAGAATCATAGAAACAGTCCTGAATTTATTATATCCCGGAAAATAATCTAAAAATATTTCTGAAAACCACATAAAATTTCTTCCCCAGGCAAGGAATAAAGCCAAAACCGTTATTGTCAGCAGCCACCATTTGATATGACCTTTTACAATAAATAAACCGAGTATAAAAAAGAAGCAAACAATAGCGCCTACATAAACAGGACCCGATGTAAAAGGCTGTTCTCCCCAGTATAAAGGCAATTGTTTAACAACTTGTTTTGCCTGTTCTCCATAACCTTGCTTCAAAAGTTCGTAGGTGTCAGAGCTTGTGCTGAGTTCTCCGTGTGAAGAGCCTCCCATGAAATTCGGAATTAAAAGGGTAAATGATTCTGCCTTCCCATAGCTCCATGAAGTTGCATAATCCTTATCAAGACCAGTGGTTTTATTTATGTTATCCTTATCGTCGAGTGTAAGTTCTGACTTTCCGCGCATAGAATCTTTTCCCCATTCGTAGGTATTCAGTATACTCCCGGCATTTGAGCCGACTGCAAGCATCGCTACAAAAATAAGAGCTGCAGAAGCCTTCATGAATTGCATCATTTCTTTTCTGCGGAACATAAAAATAAACTGAAAAATTACAAAGACAAGAATTATCAGGAATGTATAATAAGTTATCTGAAGGTGGTTTACTAATAATTGAATTGCAAGGAAGAAGCCTGTAATAATAGCTCCCAAAAGAATTTTTTTATTATAAGCCAGATATACTCCTGCAATTATTGGCGCCATATATCCTATTGCATTAGCTTTTGATGAATGCCCTGCATCAATAATAATGAAAAAGTAAGATGATAATGCAAATGCAATTGCCCCTGCAATAGAAAGCCATGGGTCTACTTTAAATGCAAGGAGTGTGATGTAAAATCCGAGCAGGTACATGAAAATAAAATTTGCAGGGCGGTCGCAGAGAAAGTGAATAAACGATATGACTTTAGTGAAAATATTCGCATCATATCTGACAGAGATAAGATATGCGGGCATTCCTCCAAACAAAGCATTTGTCCATAGAATTTGTTCCCCGGTTGCCTCTCTGTAATCAAATACTTCGCGCGCCATTCCGTAGTAATTGCGCATATCAGATTGCAACAACGTTTTTCCCTGAATTTGCGGATAAAAATATACATAGGACATAACAAGGAACAATACAATCGCTACAATATGAGGAAGGATTTTTTTTAAATTTATTTTTTGCATAATCTTTTTGTGTTTAGATATATTATTTTTTGTAAATTATTATTTCTCATTTTTCAAATAAGTTTCAAAAATAATCTATGTTTTCATAAAATAAAATTTTTAGGGAAATGAGTGTGTAAGTATATTTTTATGAGAAACGCAGAAATAATTTTTTTTTCAGAGAAATGTTCTTATATTTGCAGCAAAATGTGGCGAAGATTTATAGGGGACAATGTCCCCTATTTTATTGTAAAAGCAAGATGATTAAAAAAGAACTGATACAGGAAATTGTTTTAAATTCTATTTCGGGAACAGATATTTTTATTGTTCATATTTCTGTTGGAAAGGATAATAAAATTTTTGTGCGCATAGATAATTTAGTTGGAATTACTCTTGATGAATGCCTTCATATAAGTAAGTTTATTGAAACATCACTGGATCGTGATAAAGAAGATTTTGAATTGGAAGTTTCATCTCCGGGTCTGGGCGAGCCATTCAGAGTAAAACAACAATTCTTAAAATCTATTAGTCGTACTTTAATCGTTATCGACAAAGAAGGAAAAAAACGCATAGGTGTTTTAAAGAATGTTGATGAAGATGAAATTACAATTGAGGCTGAAGAGAAAATTAAAGATGAAAAAACAAAAAAGAAAAAAACTGTAATTAATGAATATAAGTTTAATATAAATAATATCACAGCAAAAGAAGTACTATCATTTTAAACAGTAAATTAAAACAAAAATGGAAAATTTAAATCTGCTCGAGACCTTTCAGGAGTTCAAAGAACTGAAGAACATTGACAGGCCTACAATGATGAGTATATTGGAGGATGTTTTCAGAAGTACTATTATTAAATTATATGGTTCGGATGAAAATTTTGATGTCATTATCAACATTGACAAAGGAGACTTTGAAATATGGCGCAACCGCGAGGTTGTTCCTGATGGCGATGTTGATGATCCTGTAAAACAAATCGGACTTAAAGATGCCTTAAAAATAGATGAAGATGCTGAAATCGGTGAAGAAGTTACAGATGAAGTGAAGTTTTCAAGCTTTGGCAGAAGGGCTATTCTTGCGCTCAGACAAAATCTTACTTCAAAAATTCTTGAACTGGAAAAAGATAATATTTATACAAAATATAAAGACAGAATAGGCGAGATAATTTCCGGTGAAGTATATCAGATTTGGAAACGTGAAATAATGATTCTTGATGATGAGGGCAATGAATTGATTTTACCAAAAAATGAACAAATACCATCAGATTTTTTTAAAAAAGGAGACAATTTACGCGCTGTTGTTGTTAAAGTGGATATGAAAAATAACACTCCTTTGATTGTATTATCTCGTACATCTCCTGCTTTTCTTGAACGTTTATTCGAATTGGAAGTACCCGAAATTTTTGATGGCTTGATTACTATTAAAAAAATTGTAAGAATTCCCGGAGAAAGAGCAAAAGTTGCTGTTGAATCGTATGACGACCGGATTGATCCCGTAGGCGCATGTGTTGGTGTTAAAGGTTCCAGAATTCATGGAATTGTTCGCGAACTCAAAAATGAAAATATTGATGTTATCAATTATACTCCAAACGTACAATTATATATTCAACGCGCTCTGAGTCCTGCTAAAATAAATATTACAAAACTTGATGATGTAAACAAAAAAGCGGAAGTGTTTTTAAATCCCGATCAGGTTTCTCTTGCAATTGGAAAAGGCGGTTTAAATATCAAACTGGCAAGTCAGCTTACCGGCTATGAAATTGATGTTTACAGAGAAATTGACGATAACGACGAAGATGTGGATCTTGATGAATTTGCAGATGAAATCGAAGACTGGATTCTTGATGAGTTAAAAGCAATAGGATGCGATACAGCTAAAAGTGTTATTGACCTTTCAGTTGAAGATCTTGTTAAACGAACAGAACTTGAGGAAGAAACCGTTAAAGAACTTCATAGAATATTAAAATCAGAATTTGAAGCATAATTAATTTTTTATCTGAAATTTATTTACAGCGGCGTTAGTCGCAAAAAAGAATGTTATTTAATTACAAACTATGTCAGAAGGTAAAAGCATAAAATTGATCAAAGTTGCCAAGGAATGCAGTGTGGGAATACCTACAATTGTAGATTTTCTGAAAAAGAAAGGCATTGAGATCGACTCAAACCCAAATACCAAAATTTCTGAAGACGCATATTCTCTTATTTTTAAAGAATATAGCACAGACAGTAATCTGAAGAAAGAATCTAAGGAATTGAGTCAGAAAAATAAAGAGCGTAAAGAAACCATTGCTCTTGAAGATAGGGATGTAGTAATAAAAGAGCCTGCTCAAGAGCAGGAAGATACCTTATTTATAAAGGATTTATCCGGTTCTTTGACGAATGACATTAATCTGAAGATTTTAGGTAAAATTGATGTTGATTCTCTAAAAAAGAATATAGAACCGAAACTTGAGCCCAAAGCTTCCAAAGAAGAGGAGAATACGAATAAAACTAAAGCAAAGGCGGATGTAAAAGAACCACTTATTGATTCTGAAAAGAAAGAAGAAATTGTTGAGGAAGTTAAACCTGTTGAGGAAGTTAAAAAGGGAGAAGAAGCTCCTAAAAAAAAGACTCCTGTAAAGGAAGTTGAAAATATTCCTACAGCTAAAGTTGAGCTTGATGAGATTAAGGTTCTGGGCAAGATTGACCTTGATTCAATCAATCAGAAAGTTCGTCCTGCAAAAAAATCTAAAAAGGAGAAAGATGATGAGAGGAAAGAGAAGAAAAGTTCTAAGAAAACAAGCGGAAAAAAATCTCTAAAGACTGAAGTTGAAAATATAGAACCGAAAGAAATTGTTTTACAAGAAAAAGAAATAGAACAGACTCCGGTATTAGAAACGGAAGTAGTTGTAGAAGTTGAATCGGTTGAGATTCCCGGAAAAAAAGAAGCTGATGTATTTCATACAAAGATTGAAAAATTAACAGGGCCAACAGTTCTGGGAAGAATTGATCTTCCGGTTAAAGAAGAGAAGAAGCCTTTAACATTAACACCGGCATCCGCAGAAAGCAAAGATTTAAAGAAAAAGAAAAAAAGGAAGAGGATAAAAAAAGAACGTGAAACAGTGGTAACTGTCGATCGTGTTCCGGAAGAAAAACTTGAGTTGAAAAAAAGAAAGCCCGGCGATAAAAAAGAACGAAAACGCCCGCTTAAAGCTGAGGTTGATGAAACAGAAGTCGAAAAACAGGTTCGCGAAACGCTTTCAATCATGACTTCCAAAAGCAAATCCAAAGCTTCAAAATACAGAAAAGAAAAAAGGGGAGAGGTTAGCCAGCGTATGATGGATGAAATGGCTCAGCAGGAAGCAGATCAGTTTGTTTTAAATGTTACAGAATTTGTTACTGTGAATGAACTGGCAACAATGATGAATGTGCAGGTTGCTCAAATTATTGGTACTTGTATGAACCTTGGTTTATTTGTTTCTATAAATCAGCGTTTGGATGCAGAAACAATGGTACTTGTTGCTGAAGAATTCGGTTATTCCATAGTATTTGTTGGCGTTGATGCGCTTAAAGAAATAAAAGAAGAAATTGATGCTCCTGAAGATCTTTTACCGAGACCTCCGATTGTTACAGTAATGGGGCACGTTGACCATGGAAAAACAAAACTTCTTGATTATATCAGGAGAACAAATGTAGTTGCTGGTGAAGCGGGAGGTATTACACAGCATATCGGCGCATACAACGTAACTCTTGATGATGGGAGAAATATTACTTTTCTTGATACTCCCGGTCACGAAGCCTTCACGGCTATGCGTGCCAGAGGTGCTCAGGTTACAGACGTTGCAATTATTGTTATTGCAGCAGACGACAATGTGATGCCTCAAACAAAGGAAGCGATCAATCATGCGCAGGCAGCGGGTGTTCCTATTGTTTTTGCTATAAATAAAATTGATAAACCTACTGCACAACCCGAAAAAATTAAAGAAGAACTTTCTAAAATGAATCTTCTTGTTGAAGACTGGGGTGGAAAATACCAATGCCAGGAGATTGCCGCTAAGCCCGGTTTAAATGTTGATCTCCTTCTTGAAAAAGTCTTGCTGGAAGCTGAAATGCTTGAATTAAAAGCAAACCCGAATAAAAGAGCAGTGGGAACTGTTATTGAATCATCGCTTGACAAAGGCCGTGGTTATGTTTCTACAGTTCTCGTTTCTTCCGGAACATTGAAAATCGGAGACATCATGCTTGCAGGTAGTTATACAGGACACGTGAAAGCTATGTTTAATGAAAGAGGGCTTAAAGTTATCGAGGCTGGTCCATCAATGCCGGTTCTTATTCTTGGTCTGAACGGTGCTCCTCAAGCCGGAGACCCGTTTAATGTAATGGAAACAGAACGTGAAGCAAGAGAAATTGCTAACAAACGCGAACAATTATTAAGAGAACAGGGTTTGCGCACGCAGAAACATATTACGCTTGATGAAATCGGACGACGATTGGCAATTGGCAACTTTAAAGAAATCAACCTTATCGTGAAGGGTGATGTGGATGGCTCTATTGAAGCACTTTCTGACTCCTTAATCAAACTTTCTAATGAAGAAATTCAGGTCAATGTAATTCATAAAGCCGTTGGTCAGATTTCTGAATCGGATATTATGCTCGCCTCTGCATCCAATGCTATTATTGTCGGATTCCAGGTTCGACCTTCAGTTGGCGCACGTAAATTAGCCGAAAAAGAACAGATCGAAATAAGGCTTTATTCTATTATCTACGATGCTATTGAAGAATTGAAAAAAGCAATGGAAGGTATGTTGTCGCCGGAACTTAAAGAAGATATTATTGGAACTGCTGAAGTTAAAGATGTTTTCAAAATTCTTAAATTAGGAACAATTGCTGGTTGTCTTGTTGTGGATGGGAAAATTCAGAGGACAGCGAAAGTCAGGATTATTCGCGATGGTATTGTGGTATATTCCGGCGAACTCGGCTCTTTAAAACGCTTCAAGGATGATGCCCGCGAAGTTCAGGCCGGTCTCGAATGCGGATTGAATATTGATAAATTTAATGATATCAAAGTTGGGGATTTGATTGAGGCGTATAATATTACTGAAATTAAGAAAAAGTTGATGTAGTTTATTGTTGCATGTTACAGGGTGTCTTCGACTCCGCTCAGACACCTTTTACTCGCAACATACAACTTGCAACATGCAACAAAGGCAACAGCGTTTTTTAAGTTTACGATGTTAAATCGTTTTCTCGTGTTAATAATATTTGCAAAAAATTTACAGACCGAATTTATTATTAAAGTACTTTTGTAAAAATATGTTTTGAAAACATGACCCGAACCAAAAAGTTGATTACCGGATTCATTGTTATTCTTATCATAGCATTATGCGCTGTTATAATTTCTGTTTATGTATACAGAAGTAGGCAATTGGCAAAATTTGATGATTTAAAAAGTATCCCGCAAGCTGAAAAGCAAAAAAAGTACAGTCCCGATAATCTCTATTCTTCTAATAAATACTACAAATGGGTAAAAGGCGAGCTTTGCTACCGCGAAGTTTTTACATTTGATCATTTAGGCAGGGTTGCAGAAAAAAAACGCATTAAGCCCGATGGCAGTATTATCCGTCGCTATACTTTTTCTTACAATGAAAAAAGCAATGTTCTTGAATGGAACATTTATGGTTCTGAAGGAACATTAAACTACAAAGTCGTTTATCAGTACGATAAAAAAGGGAATGAAATCAATAAAAAAGTTCTTGTTGTTGATGGTCGCGTAATAGCGGATGGCGATTCACTTTTTACAGATGCTGAAAATATTTCGCTGGATGCATCAACTCAGGTTATTGTATCTCTTGATTATAAAACCGGTTATTTATACGACAACAAAGGTAATAGAATAGAAGAAGATATTTTCTACGAAAACGGATCACTTTTTTTACAGAATACTTTTTCTTACGATGATAAAAATCGAAAAACAGAAGAGCATAATTACAATTCAAAAAAATCGCTCATAACACGCTACTCTTACGTTTATGATGATAAAGGGAATAAAATCGAAGAGCTTAGTTATAATCCGGGAGGTTTATTCAGAAAATATAAATATAGCTACGATGATAAGGAACGTATGATAACTCAAACGACCCATTATCCGAGCGGTTCTCTCATCCGTAAGTTTGAATATCAATATAATGCTTCCGGGAATAAAATAGCCGAAGTCTGTTTAAAACCTGATGGGAAAGTAGAAGAGAAAATTGTTTTTTCGTATGACTCAAAAGGAAATAAAACAGAAGAAATTACCTATTCAGGAAATGATAAACAAGTTGGTAGAACAGAATTCAAATACAGCAAGAGAAAAAAGATGGAGGAGAGATCGTATGATGCGCATAATAAATTAATAACGCACACGAAATTTACATACGACAACCGGGGGAATGAATTAGAAGTAACAACTTATAATGATAAAGGGGTTTTGGTTCAGAAATTTCTTTACGGATATGAATACGATAAAAAAGGAAATATTTTAAAGAAAAATACTTTTTCCTCAGAAAAAAATCCTGAAAAAAAATAAAAAAAAAGCTGATTTACTCAGCCTTTTTTATTGATAATCTTATAATTTATTTAACTTTCGCATAAAAAATTATAATTATATTTTCGTACATCTGCTGTTGTAAATAATACCTTCGATAAGAGGTGTTTTGACAGTTCATCGCCTCCACCGCGTAACAATTGCTTTCTGCATCGCTAAACAGGGTTACGAAATATTATCAAGTCTGCGTTAGAGCAGTAAATATTACGGTGCTCTGCACCTTAATTTCTCTATACATAATTTTTTTTACAAATATTATGCAGCTCTGCTGCTTCAAATGTTACCCAGGTTATGCTGTAATTATTATTTTGATTTCATTCCTGATTTGCATAAAACAGAAAAAGCAAAAAATATTTTATTATTCTCTTGAAAATGGATGCTGATGTCATTTTTTAGCGAATTAATTTATGCGAAAGTTCAGTAATTTATTTAACCACTGTTATTCTTTTAGAAATTGTCTTCCCTTTATTCGTGATATTTAAAAGATAGACTCCATTTGTCATGTTTTCTGTACTTATAATATATTGTGTATCGCTGTTATTATCATATACAGCCTGAATCTTTTTTCCCATTATATCGAAAATTTCAAAGGTTAAAGCATTTGAAATTTCATCTCCGAAATCAATAATAACAAAGTCATCAGCAGGATTTGGATATATATTTATCTTGTCAGAAAAGTTATTTTTTTCAGCACCAACAAGACAGGGAATAATTTTTATTTCAAGCGATGTTGAAATGTTGAGAGCAGAGGTAAATGATTTCCATACGGAATTTTGTTTTACGTATGCAGTGTTCAAACCATAAGTGCCTCTGTCATTAGCCATATAAAAAATCATCGTATCGGTACTTACAAGACTTGTTACATCATAACCAACGAAGAAAGTTTCTCCAACATTAATAGGTGTATCAAATGTTATCAGGTTGTACACGTTTTGAGATAATCCAGAAACAGGAATCGTGATAGTTCCAAGCACTGAATCAGGCAAAGTGTTACCATTCCATACATAAAATTTTACTTTTGATGTAAGTGCGCTGGCTTTTTTCTTAGCAACCGGAATAATAATTCTGTCTATCTGACTAAAAGTTTGATTTGTGAATTTTTCTGCATACACTTTTCCGTATTTATAGGTACCCGGCACATATCCCCAGCCACTTTGATATGTTTTGTACCAAATGTTTTCAGTATTGCCAACATTTGACATCGTATCGCAATAACTGGTAATGGGAGTGCTTGTAACAAGAATGTATTCGTTTTTAATTTTTGAAGAAGAGCCGTTTGGATTAGTGGCAGTAAGTGTAACATTGTAGAATCCTGCGCTTGCATAAGTAATTCCAATAGGATTTTGGTCTGATGAATTGTCGGGTGTACCATTAGGGAAATACCAGTTCCATTGCAAAGGGTTGTTTGTAGATAAATCAGTAAAATTAATAGGTTCGCCAATGGTTACCAATCTTGGACCGGCAGTAAAATCAGCAACAGGAGATAAGGTTCCCGGGTCTGATAATACATGAATATATGCAACTTTTGTTAGCGAATCACTTCCCAGCGTGTTGGTTGCTTTCAGTTTTACAAAATAATCTCCTGCTGTGTTATAAACAATTCCCTGTGGGTCTTCGTCTGTAGATGTAGCAGGTGTGCCACCGTCAAAAGTCCATTCAAAATACAAAGGATTTCCATGACTTAAATCTGTGAAATTTACCGTTCCACCCACCATGATATTCGTAAAATTGGCTGCGAAATTTGCCTGTGGTAATTCTGTACTTGGTTCTATTACCGTAATGTAAGCCGTTTTTATGATGCTATCGCTTCCATGACTGTTAAAGACTGCGAGAGTAACCTGATTGATTCCGGTAGCATTGTATTGTATAACCGGATTTTGAGTTGTATCCACATAACCCGGAGTTCCTCCCTGGAAATACCAGTGCCATGCTGTGATGGAGTCAGTACCGGGAAATGTTGAAAGATCTGTAAAATTAACAGTACCACCTACCACAACGGTTGTAGGTGTGCCAACAAAATCAGCTATCGGGTAATAATCGGAGGCAGGATGAATATGCAGAATTGCATCCTGATCGGCAGTATAATCGCCGGAACCGCCACCCGTACCTGTTCCTCCCGGAACAAGCGAAGTTAAATAATTGTAGCTGTTATACGAACCGCCCCAGCCCCAGTTAAAATGAAAATGGTCTGTTGCCTGATATCCGTCACAAATAAAAGCATGACCGGAACCGCCAGCAGGGTCATTTCCTGAATATATGATTGGCCAGCCTGCATCAAGGTCGGCTTTCAGCAAGGTTTTCCATTCTGCATCGGTGTGTGAGGCCATGGCATCAATAATTGCATCGGGAGAATATTTGAAATTATTTACCAATGCGTCTTTAGCATCCCATGTTGAAGCACCAGAGCCATCAGGAGCATAGTCCATTTCTACAGAAACGCCGCAATGGTAAAGAACTGTAGCGACATCAGCATTTGCAGATGTTACTTCATCAGGCATATTTGCCCAATTATAAGTGGTAGTGCCAAAATTAGCAGATTGTGCTCCATAAGTAGCATGCGTATAGGAATGTTGTCCTACACCTGTTGTGGGATATTCCCAGAATTTAAGAATTTGAGACATTGCTGTAGCAACACAACCTGTAGGGCATCTGTCGCAATAATAACTTCCCGCAGCAGCATCTTCCGGACAAAGGGCATTGTAATGGCATATCTGATTCCATTTAATAGGATCAAGCAATGGAGCTACATCTGTCGTTTCTTTTGTTCCTTTATAATTTGTTGTAATATTATTCCAGGCAATAACCGCTTCTGTATTTTCAATAGTATTTGTCGAAATATAATCTATTTGTTTTTTATACTGTTCAAGCCAGAATTTGTATGCATCCGGAAATTTCGGGTCTGAATAATTGAAGTTTCCCTGATAAGAATAACTGAGAACCGGATAGCAATTTTCTTCTGCTGATATAATAACAAAGCCCTTTCCGGAGGAAATGTTGAAAACATAAAATACGGTTTTATTATTATAAATAACCGAAATTTCAGACGATATTTTAATATCGCTGAATTTCAGATTTGGCTTATCTGAATTTTTATAATAATGATTTTTTGCCGCTTCTCTTGCTTTGCTGATTGGAACAATGCCTGCATAAGTTACAAGGGAAACCAGCGAAAAAATAATCAGGATTATAATTTTATGTTTCATCTTATGCGTTTTAAATTATGATTACTAACAGATATGCAAATTTAACAATGTTTATAAATAAAAACAGCCCGATTGGGCTGTTTTTATTTTATTTCACTACAGATATTTTCTTCGTAATATTAGTATCTCCTTTCCGGAAATTAATAAAATAGATACCTGTAGGATGATTCGAGAATTCAAGCGTATAATGGTTGTCATCATCTTTGATGCTTCTGATTGATGTTAATTTTCCCATCATATCAAAAACTTTAATGTCAACACTGCTCAGGTTTATATCATCTTCAATCTGAATATGAATTTTATCTCTGGTTGGGTTAGGGTAAATCAACAGTTCTTTTTCCTGTATAACTTCTTCCACACCAACAAGGCATGCAATAGGGTCAATAGCCAGTGACGTTTGTATTCCATACATCTGGTAGCAGGTTGACCATGCATTGTTATTTCTCATTACGTATAATGTATTTGGTCCGTTTGGCCTATCGTTAGCCATAGCGCATACAAAAGTGTCTCCGGGTGTTGTATTGTTAACTTCGTATCCGAGGAAAAATCTTCCATCTACTTGCACGGGTGGGTTAAACGTAACAACTTTTACGTAATTCGTACTCATCGAGTTTATTGTAACATCAGAATAACCGAGTGCATTTACAGGGATATCTGTTCCGCTCCACACCCTGAATCTAACCGTGGAAGAAGGACCTCCTGATTTTGCAATTTTTACAGGAACTACAATTTGCCGTATTTCGCTAAAGCGGTAATCAACAAATTTATCAGCATAGGCTTTAACTTCGTCGTTGTTTCTGCCGGGCAAGTAACCCCATGCTCCGGTAGATGAATTTGTAAGATTTCTGTAATATAATTGTTCATGATGCGCAACATTGCTTATTGTGTCGCAATATTCTCCCATGCTACCAGTTGTAACCAAAATAAAATCCGATTTACACAGAGTATTTGAACCATTCATATTTGAAACAGTAAGACACACATCATACCAACCGGGATTTGTATATGTTATTCCTGTAGGATTTTGTTGCGTTGAAGTAGCTGGAGAACCTCCTTCAAATGTCCAATCCCATTGCGTTGGGTTTCCAGTACTCATATCTTCAAAATAAATGGTTGAATTCATGGTAAACATTCGCGTTGAAGCGTCAAAATCAGCAACAGGGGGCTGTGATCCAATGGAATCTAAAACAGTAACATAATCTACTCTTATGAGTGAGTCAGAACCATTAGAATTAATGGCAATTAGTTTAACGTTGTAAGTCCCTGCTGCATTATATTTAATGTATTGCGGATGTTGAACTGAATCTGTAGCAGGTGTTCCGCCTTCAAAAGTCCATTGCCATGTAATCGGTGTATTTTGTGATAAATCAATAAAACTAATACTATCCCCAGCGAGAATCGTGGTGCGGTCTGCAACAAAATTTGCTTCCGGTTTGTAGGGGTTAGGATTTGATACAATAATACAGTTTTGTACTAATTTTGTATTATTACCACCAGAATTAGTAACTGTAAGGCTTACATTATAACTTCCCGGAGCACTATAGGTAATAGGAGGTGGATTTTGTCCAATGAATGTTGAGGGTGTTCCTCCTGTAAATGCCCAGCTCCATGATGTTGGTCCGTTAGTTGATAAGTCAAGGAAAGAAACAGAGCTTCCGGTAAGAATAGTGGTGGGAGTAGCAGAGAAATCTGCAACCGGAGGATAAACTGTACCCGTAACAGTAATATAGTCTGTCCGAATTAAAGTATCCGTATCTGTACCATTGGAAACAATTAAGGTTACACTGTATGATCCGGCAGCACTATAGGTAATTGTCGGGGGAATTTCGCCGCTATAGCTTGAAGGAGTACCACCCGGAAAACTCCATTCCCACGAAGTTGGAGGAACAGTGCCACCGGAAGTGTTCGTGAATGTAACATCTAAAGGCGCATCTCCAGTTGTTGGTGTTCCTGTAAAATTCGCGTTTATATTTGGATTAACGGAACTGCATGAAACAGTAGATTGCCCGAGTTGTTCAAGGGGACCGCCTACTGCAAAACAAGCCTGCAGTCTTGTTTTCTGGTCGGGCGTGAAGTTTGCGTATGCTACATCATCTACGTAATCCATAAAATTCATGTACATGATACCGGGAGATGTAGTTGAACAGGCATCTGTAATAACGCCTGTGGGAGCACCATATTGTTCAATGTCTTGCAAGGGAGTATCATCACATAGATCATCTGGTGAGCATCCACCTGAATCTCCCCAAATATGTTTTAAATTAAAACAATGCCCAATTTCATGGGAAACAGTACCACCTAGATTGTAAGGTGCTGAAGCACCAGTAACTCCTGTATATTCATAGTGACACACCAAGCCAAAAATATCACTCAAGGGAGGAGTTGGATAGTAAGCGTAGCCACAAAGACCACCTCCAAGTTCAACAATCCACACGTTAAGATACCTGTTTGGATCCCACTGGTCTAGCCCTCCCTGAGCTGTATGTTTGATATCACTATCTTCAGACGACAGCCATGCTCCATGGGTAGAAGTTAACCTGTTAATTCCAGTGGAAGGCGCACCGGTCGTGTCTTCCTGTGCCAAACAGAATTGTAATTCAGTGTTTGATTTTAAAGATGTTGCAAAAGCACCCATGGAGTGTGTGTTTAGACCTCCATAATCTTCATTTAAAACAGTAATTTGTTCTTCCAGTCTATCATCTGTAAAAGCTGTATGCTGCGCAGCGCTTAATATTACATGAAAAACTACAGGTATGGTAACTACTGCTTTTGGTGAATACCCATTAGGATTTTTTGCAACAAAATCATTGGTAAAATCCTGTAATTTTTGATATTGCTTTGCATATTCAGGATTGCTTTGCATCATTTGCTGGTGCAACTGGTCGGTGTCGCATTTTCTTTTTCCCGGTGTTTTATTGTTTTGAGCAAGTGCCATGAATTGCATTCCGGCAAATAAAACAAAAGATAGAAAGAGTACTTTAAATGTATTCATAATCATGATAATTTAATTTTTTTGCAATTTACATTTTTTTGAGAAAAAACAAATTGATTTTAACAACAGTTTAACACAACAAAGACGCAATTTTGCTAACAAAGTTGCTTGTATGTTAATAAAAATAGAAAAAGCTCCCTTTTGAGGAGCTTTTTCTATAAAAATTAGGATAGATTATTTATTAATAGAAATCTTTTTAACAATGTTACCATCGGGCGTACTTACATAAATGAAATACAGTCCATTGGATTGATTGGTAAAATTATACGTGACAATTTCACTATTAATTTTTTTATCAACAATAATTTCCTTACCCAAAGCATCATAAACATAAACATTTACATTCTCAATTGAATATTTACCGAGGTTAATATAAACATTTGAAGACGATGGGTTTGGATAAATCTTAATTGCCTGATCAAGACCAGTAACATCAATACCAACAGAAGTAGTTGTAAATGTAATCTGGTTGCCATATGCCGTTCCAGCACTATTTGTTGCATATGCCCTGGCAAAATAGGTCGTGTTTGTAGTTAGACCAGTTAAGTTGCTGGTAAAAGTTCCAGTACCAGTTCCATTTGTAGTGTGTAATCCGGTTACAAGAGGATTTGTAGAAGTACCCCAGCATACACCACGTGCAGTAACAGTTCCACCTCCATCAGAAGTAACATTTCCACCACAGGTTGCGGTAGTGTTTGTTATAGTTGTTGCAGCTGAAGTTGTTAAAGTCGGAACTGTTACAGTTGTAGTAGGATCACAAATGATAGGGTAAATTCCTAATGCAGCTGCAATTCCCCATGAATCTACATTAGGATCGTTAAAAGTATACCACAATCCGCCATCCCATTGTTCCCATGCAACGTTATAACTGAAAGTAGCAGAGGTATCTGCCAGAATTACTGCAGTGTCGCCAGCAACAGTTGGAAGTGTAACTCCAACATAACAAGGACCAGAAAGTGTAACAGGGGATGATAAATGAATCCAGGTTGTAGTCGCATTGTTAACATCTGTAGAAATTGTAGAAAGGGTAACTGTTTTGCTACCAAGTACAGTTCCAGGAGAACCATTTGCCCCTGCATTGCTCCAGACAGAAATAGTCGCTGTTCCAGTTGTTCCTACTGCATAGATAAAATCTACGCCGATATCCTGAATTGTTTGCCCGCTGGTGGAACTGGCATAATAATTTGCTTTTGCTAAATCACCGTATGAATTGTTTCCACATGCAAAGGAATACCACGGTAAGCCACTAGTCATAAGATTTGTAGTATCGCATCCGGTAGTTGTTCCACCAGTAGTTGTGAAAGTAACCTGATTGCCATAAGCCGTTCCGTTCGTGTTGGTTGCAAATGCACGTACATAATAAGTAGTTGCAAGAGTTAATCCAGTAAGGTTGCTTGTAAATGTTCCTGTTCCAGTTCCACTGTTAACAACCGTGTTAGATGTTGTTGGATTTTGTGTAGTGGCAAAGCAAATACCTCTTGCTGTAACGGTTGCGCCTCCATCTGCAGTTACATTGCCACCACTGGTTGCAGTAGTATTTGTAATTGCAGAAGCAGCAGTTGTAGTTACAGTTGGCACAGAAGTGCCTCCGGGAGGTACACAGCCTAAATTATTTTGTGTCATGGAATAGAGTGCTCCACCAGAAGCAAACAATGCTTGTATTCTTACTTTTTGATTAGGAGTAAAATTCGACATAGTAATATCAGGGGAATAATCCATGAAATTCATGTACATAATACCAGGGGAAGTTGTAGTACAAGCGTCTGTATGTACACCTGTCCACTGGTCGTAATTTGCATCTGCCTGATTGGGTGTGTCGGTACAATAATCCGTTCCTGAACATGATCCGCCGTCGTCTCCCCAAATATGGTACAAGTTAAAGCAATGACCAATTTCGTGGGTTGTTGTAGCTCCTAAATTGTAAGGGTATCCTGTACTTCCTGTTAACCCGAAATAATTATAATGTATAACAACTCCATAAGTGCTATTAATTCCGCTGCTTGGAAATTGCGCATAACCGCAAAGACTTGTTCCAAGATTACAAACCCAAATGTTCATATATTTTGTAGGATCCCAAGCTGGAGCATGTGTTTTTACTAAATTATTTGTTGAATATGTTGATGTTGTAGTTGTAACCCTGTTAATACCATTTGTTGCCGTTCCATCAGGTTTTCTTTGAGCAAGGCAGAATTGAAGCTCAGTATTTGCTTTCAGGTTTGTTGCAAAGGAAGCCATAGAATGAGTGTTCTGCCCTGCATAATCTGTGTTTAAAATAGTAATTTGTTCTGTTACTCGTGCATCTATTGCAAAATTTTGAACAGTAGCCGTTCCGACAACGTGCACAACAACAGGAATTGTAACAACAGCTTTATTTTCATTATTCAGATATTCCTGATTATTTTTAATCCAGTTTTCAGTGAATTCTTCAAAATCAAGCCTTGATTGGATAAGGCTGGGGTTTTCTGCTTCTTGTTTTGCAAGATATTCCATTGTCCCGCATTTACGAAGGGGTGCATTTTGCGTTATGTCTTGAGCAACTTTGTTTTGTTTTTGCGGAGTTAGTTTTACCGCTGTTCTCTGAGCATAGCTTATCCCTCCCGAGACAACAAACCACGCAAGTAATAGTAATAGAATTTTCCTCATGATTTTTATAATTTAAGTTAAACAAAAAATAGACTTAAAAATACATTATATGGTTGCATTGGTTGAAAAATGTTTTTCCAACAAACGCACTCGTCCTCTCCCCGCAAAGCATTACCCAGAGAGGAGCGCAAACGGAGAGAACGGAGAATTATTGATTATTTGACCTGCCTGCTGTAGGCATGGTGTTGATTATTGAATATTTTTAACGCTCAACATTCAACATTCAACAAAAAGAGCTGTTGTTTATTGGTTGTTGATTTTATCGTTTTTTAAATAACCAGAAAAAACTTAATCTGACATTTGCAACCAAAATAAAAAAAGAACGTCTTTAGACCATGTTGGAAATTAATTGTTGGGTTGGATAGTTTGCAATTAAAGCAATTTTTTCTAAGAATGAAAAAATATTTTACAATATACTTCAATACTTTTCAACACTCAATAAATTTTTGTTAATTTTATTGCTATTAGAAAAAATTATATATTTTTGAATACCTTAATTGAAAATTCAAATTGATACATGTTTAATTAAAACCCGTAATTTATGAGTAGATTTACAAAAATTAAAAGAATGTTGCTTGCTGTTGCACTGATGTTTTCATCGGGTGTAATGCTGGCTCAGACAGTCCATCCGGATTTTATTGATGGTCGCGTGTATATGAAGCTGAAAAATAGTTATAGTCTGCCTTATTCTCAGGAAAATGGAGCTATAAATATGAAAAATCTTGCTTTTATGCAGGATTTAATCAGTAAATATAATGTAAGCTCCGTAAGAAATACATTTCATACAGCAAATGACATCAACCTTGAAAGAACTTTTTTAGTGAAGTTTGCAAACAAATCACAGGTTGATGAATTCATAAAGGAATTAGAGCGCAAAGAGTGCATTGAGCGAGTAGAAAAAGCGCCTTTATTCAAATTGCATTACACTCCAAGTGATTATGGAACAACAGCCGCTAATAATTGGCATCTTACAAAAATAAATGCTCAGGGTGCTTGGGATGTTTCTCACGGTGATGCAAATATTAAAGTTGCTGTATTGGATATTGCATGTTATGCAAATCATCCGGATTTAATAAATAAGATTGCAGCAAAAATAGACCTTGCAGATGGAGATGGCGATCCAACACCCCCTGCATTTTCTTCGACATTAGATCCTACTTGGTCGCATGGTACTCATACCGCGGGTTTGGTAGGTGCGCATACCGATAATGGCGTAGGGATTTCATCTATTGGTTTTAATGTAAGTCTTATTCCTGTTAAAGTTGCTGAAGATTCATCTATGGCAATGAGCGCAGGTCTTGAAGGTATCGTATGGGCAGCAGATACAGGGGCGCATGTAATTAATATGTCGTGGGGCTCGCCTCAGTTTGTACAGGTAATGCAGGATGTTGTTAGCTATGCATACAATAAAGGTTGTGTAATGCTTGCTTCTGCCGGAAATAACGGAGATGGCGCCTCTGACCCTAATACAGAAAATGCGATTATGTATCCTGCAAATTGCGATCATGTTATTGCTGTTGGTTCCACAAATGGGAATGACAAAGCATCTTCTTTTTCACAATTTGGAACATGGATTGATGTGATGGCACCCGGAGGTTATCAGAATGATGGTGGAATATTAGATCAGATAATGGGCTATTCTGTTTATAGTTCTGTGTATACATCTGCTGCCGGAGGTTACGGAAAAATGCAGGGAACTTCCATGTCTGCCCCTATTGCAGCAGGACTTTGTGCTTTGATATTATCCATCAATCCTTATTTAACACCGGATGAAGTAACAAATATCTTAAAAACCACCTGCACAAACATTGAATCATTGCAAGATGCAACACATCAGGGAATGGTGGGCGCCGGAAGAATCAATGCACAGGCTGCTGCTGTTGCTGCACAAAATTCTGTATCTGCAATTAATGCCAATTTTTTTGCTAATTCTGTTATTATTGCGCAGGGAGGATCCATAACTTTTACAGATAATTCTAATGGCACCGGAATCAATTCATGGGAATGGAGTTTCACAGGAGGAACACCTTCTTCTTTTACAGGACAAACTCCACCTGCTATTATGTATGATATTCCGGGAATTTACGATGTTTCTTTAACTATTTCTGATGGTGCTAACACAGACACTGAAACAAAGGTAGGTTTAATTGTTGTTAATGCTCCTCCTCCACCAAGCGCATGGATTGAACAGGCAGCAGGATATACTGCATTATACAGAGGCGCTTATATGCTTTCTATCGTTGATGAAAATATTGCCTGGTCTACTGCTGTGGATGGTACGAATGGTAATCCGGTTAATGAATATACCAAAACAACAAATGGAGGTTTTACCTGGCAGCCGGGTACAATGACAGGTGTTCCTGCCACAACGCGCGTATCAAATATCAGTGCTGTAAGCGGAACAACTGCATTTATTGCTGTTTATAATACAAGTGTAGCCGGTGGAGCAATATGGAAAACTACTGATGGTGGTGTTTCATGGACAAAAATAACTAATACAGAATTTACGAATTCTACAAGTTTTCCAAATGTGGTTCATTTCTGGGATGACAATACAGGTTGGGCAATGGGCGATCCTGTAAGCAGCGAGTTTGAACTTTATACGACATCCGATGGCGGAGCTACATGGACGGTTGTTCCGGTTGCAAATATTCCGAATGCAGTATCCGGTGAAATGGGATGGACGGATGTTTATTCCGTTTACGGGGATTATATCTGGTTTGCTACTAATAAAGGCCGCATTTTAAAATCAACCAATAAAGGTTTGAACTGGGAAATTTTTGATACAGGAATGGGAGATTGCCAGAAAGTAAGTTTCAGCGATGCTGATAATGGAATAGTACAGAGAATTGTTTATAGCACAACCGATGGCTCTATTACAACTTTTACTATGAAAGTTACACACGATGGTGGCGCAACATGGACTGCTGTTACACCAACCGAACCTATTTATAAAAGCGATATCAGTGCGGTTCCGGGATTAAACGGTCGTTTGATTTCAGTAGGTTCAGATGGAGGATCACAGACAAATCGGACTTATGGGTCTTCTTTTAGCCTTGATTACGGCGCAACATGGACACTCATTGATACAGGTCTACAGTACATTAATACAAAATTTTATGACGAATTTACTGGATATGCAACAGGTTTTTGTACCAGTGCTTCTCAGGGTGGAATGTATAAATGGAGTCCGGCTATTGTATCAACTCCAAGTATTGTTCATGCTGAAAACGCTTTCTCTTTGTTCCCGAATCCTGCATCTTCTTATGTAGTTGTTGAAAATTCATTCTCTGATTTTGACTTACATATATATAATGTATTAGGTCAAGAAGTAATGAGAACCAATGTACAGCAAAATTCTGTTTCAATTGACCTGAATGGTTTTGAAAAGGGCGTTTATTTTGCAGTTGTGAAGAGCGAGAATAAGGTTTCTACAAGTAAATTTATTGTAAAATAGTTTTGCAAAATAATTTTATAAAAAGAAAACCCTGATTGTTTAATCAGGGTTTTCTTTTGAAGTAAAGTAGAAAAAGATGCAATATTTATCATATTTCGCAGAATTTTTCGTTTTTTTAGATAGTTTTTTTAAACATTATATATCTTTGTTCATTGAAAATTAACGAATATGAGTACAAATAATTTTTCTTTCAGCGACGATCTTGGTAAATTAATTGTTTACTTCAGACAAATACGCGATACCCTTCAGCAAAAGCAGGACAGCAGTATTGATAAGGCTTTTTTGCAGAATATAGACATGATGATAGCCAATTATGAAAATATTAAAAGTACGGTTCCTCCAGAAATGCTTAATGCTATGGGTGCGCCTATTCAAAAGCTTATGCACGTGCTGATGGATCAGTTAAAAACCGAATATGGCGATATGTATTTACCAACAGAAACAAAAGAAGAACATATAATAAAAGAAGTTGAAACCTCTACAACAAATACTCCTGATTTTAAAGCTGAAATTAAAAAGATAGACGACTGGTTGCTAACACCGAATCTTGATTCTTCCGAGATAGACAGATTGCTTGATAAACGCGCTGAACTTTCTGCTAAGCTGAACAATCAGGTAGTATCAAATTCTGTTAATGAATAGTTTTACAATAAAACAATTATGACCTTACCCGAGATAAAAGCAATAATAGAGCAGGTTTGGGAAGAACGCTCCCTTCTTCAGGACGAGGAAATAAAAGATATTATTGCAAATGTTGTTGAATTGCTGGACAAAGGCAAGATTCGTGTAGCAGAGAAAAATCAAGGGGTATGGGTTGTAAATGAATGGATAAAAAAGGCTGTGATTCTTTATTTCCCGATTCAGAAAATGGAGAAAATTGAGGTTGGACCTTTTGAGTTTCATGATAAAATTAAGCTTAAAAAAGAATACGATAAACTTGGCGTTCGCGTAGTTCCGCATGCTATTGCCCGTTATGGCTCTTTTCTTGCAAAAGGAGTAATCATGATGCCATCTTATGTTAATATCGGCGCTTATGTAGACGAGGGTACTATGGTTGACACATGGGCAACAGTAGGTTCCTGCGCACAAATAGGTAAGAATGTGCATCTGAGTGGTGGAGTGGGAATAGGAGGAGTATTAGAGCCTGTTCAGGCTGCTCCTGTAATTATTGAAGATGGTTGCTTTATTGGTTCGCGAAGTATTGTCGTTGAAGGCGTAAGAGTAGGAGCAGAAGCTGTTCTGGGAGCAAATGTTGTACTTACTCAATCTACAAAAATTATTGATGTTACCGGCACGGAACCTAAAGAATCAAAAGGCTTTATTCCAGAGCGCTCTGTCGTAATTCCAGGATCATACGCTAAAAATTTTCCTGCCGGAACTTTTAATGTTTCATGCGCGCTGATTATCGGAAAACGTAAAGAATCTACAAACCTGAAAACCTCTCTGAATGATGCATTGAGGGAGTTTAATGTTTCTGTATAATTTATTCCTCAAAACGATGCAACCTATTAATGCAAATTTTCAAATATTTTTGAAATGATAATTGGATTTGATGCAAAACGCGCATTTTTTAATACAAGCGGACTTGGCAATTACAGCCGAAATACCATTAAACTCCTCTCAAAATATTATAATGAAAATACTTATTTCCTTTATTCTCCATCTTTAAAAAATAAAATAAATTTTATTGACAGCCCAAATGTTATATTTAAAAAACCTGATTCGTTAATAGGTAATTCTTTTAAATCATACTGGAGAAGTTTTTTATTAACACAGCAATTAGAAAAAGATAATATAAACATTTATCATGGGTTGAGTAATGAATTGCCCTCGAAAATTAATAAGTCGAAAATTAAATCTGTAGTTACTATACATGACCTCATATTTTTGCGATATCCTAACCTTTACAAAAAAATTGACAGAGAAATATATAAAAAAAAATTCCAATATAGTTGCTTTGCTGCCGATAAGATTATTGCCGTGAGTAATCAGACAAAAGCAGACATTGTTAACTTTTTAAATATTAATGAGTCTAAAATAGAGGTGGTTTATCAGGGTTGTAATTTAATTTTTAAAAAGAAAGTTGATAATTTTGAAAAAGAGAATATTTTAAATAAATATAAACTACCTGCACAATATATTCTTTATGTTGGCACAATAGAACAGCGCAAAAATCTATTAAATCTGATTAAGGCAGTTCATATCGGTTGTATAAATATCCCCATTGTTGCGATTGGAAAACCTACTGCTTATATTAATAAAATAAAAGAATACATATCAATAAATAAACTTGAAAAAAGAGTCTTTTTATATCACAATGTTTCTATAGAAGAACTTCCTGTTTTTTATCAAATGGCGGAGATGTTTGTATATCCTTCTACTTTTGAGGGATTTGGTATTCCTATCATTGAAGCAATGTATTCCGGGATTCCGGTTATAACATCACGGGGAGGCTGTTTTAGTGAGGCTGGTGGAAAAAATTCTATTTATATTGACCCTGAAAATATTGAAGAGATTTTAAGTGCTATAAAAAATGTTGCTTCCGACCCTATTTTGAAGCAAAAAATGATTAAAACAGGACTTGAACATGCTAACAATTTTAATGAAGATGTAATTGCAAATAATTTAATGTCTGTTTATAATAACCTGCAATAAATATGGTAGAAGATATAAATAATGCAGTAGAAGTTTTAAAAAAAGGCGGGGTAATTTTATACCCTACAGATACCGTTTGGGGCTTAGGTTGTGATGCGACAAATGCTGAAGCTGTGAAAAAAATTTATCTCCTGAAAAAAAGAGAAGAAAGCAAAAGCATGATACTTTTTGCCGACAGTTTAAAAATGATTGAGCAATATGTTGAAACGGTTCCTGATATTGCAACGCAGCTTATTGAGGTTAATGATAAACCCATGACAATTATTTTTCAGGATGCAATTTTTCTTCCTGATAATTTAATAGCAGAAGACAAATCCATTGCATTCCGAATCCCCAATGATATTTTTTGTCAATCAATTTTAAGAAAATTCAGAAGGCCTATTGTATCAACATCTGCCAATATAAGCGGGGGAAATGCACCTTTTATTTTTTCAGAAATCAGTAAAGAAATAATTGCAGGAGCCGATTATGTTGTGAAATGGAGGCAGGATGACAGAACAAAACGTGAGGCTTCACAAATTATTAAACTCAGTGCAAAAGGGGAAATTATGATTGTAAGGAAATAACGTTACAGGCTGAGGGTTTTTATATACCTGCAAAAAAACCGGCTTATTTTATATTAAAATACTACCTCCGGAATATTTTTGCGTTGTATGAAAATTCCTTATTACGTAATTGAATAAAATAACATCCAAAGGCAAACCCTCCAATATCTAACTGGGTAATTTTGCCTGTAACCAATTCGGTATGAATTTTTCTTCCGGAAATATCATAAATATCAATTACAGTACCGATGTCGCACTGAATATGAAACTTCCCATCTGTGGGGTTTGGATAAATTTTTATTTCGGAGTTGTTTGACTGTATATGTGTTTTATTGGAAAAATCTACAATAAATGAATCAACCAGAAAACAACCGAATGCATCTGTTACAGTTACCTGATAATCTCCCGAGAATAAATTTACCAGATCCTCTGAGCCATCGCTGGTACTCCACAAAAAGGTGTAAGGGGGGAAGCCACCATCTGCCGTAAGATTAATTTCTCCATCATTGCTGGTTGCAGAAGTTGCATTCGTCAGAACAGAGGTCAAAACAACCGGTGCATTCTGATCCACAAAAAACATTTGCTCATACTGGCAGCTATTATGATCAGTTATTGTAAGTATATACGTTCCTGTAGTTAGACCATTAATGAAATTTGAAGTTTGTCCTGTTGACCAGAAAAAAGAATAAGGTGCAGTTCCTCCATTCGGGGTTTCGATATAAATACTTCCATTACTACCACCAAAGCATGACACTTGGGTTACATTGTGTATTGCATTTATAGAATCGGGTTCATTAATAATCACTGAAACAGATTTCGTGCAATTTGATGAATCAGAAATTGTCAGAGTATAAGCATCTGGGGAAAGTCCGGTAATTATTACAGGAACATTGTATAAAATATTTTTAAAATTCAATAAAAATGGAGGAATGCCTCCGCTTACAGAAATGGAAACGAAACCGTCACCTGCACCATTACAAGTTATATCCGATGTTGAATAATCAATCATTAGCTCAACAGGCTCTAAAATTTGAACGCTTCCCGTTCCAATGCATCCGGCACTATCCGTAACAGCAACTGAATAATTGCCAGCAGGGACATTGCTTACCAAATTGCCAAGCCCTCCGTTCGTCCATGAATATAAGTATGGAGGCGTTCCGCCAGATACGGTTGAAGACAAAGTTCCAGTGCTATCACCATGGCATGTATTTATATTTGTCCCTTCTGCTGTAACTACAGGACCTTCAATATCGTTTACAGAAGCATGGACTATTAGCATGCAATTATTAAAATCAGTTACTGTAACAAAATAAATCCCTGCAGACAAACTGTCTATTTCAAAACTGGTTTGATGATCCGGATCGCTCCATAGCAAATTATAAGGGCTAACACCTCCTGATAAATTTACAGATGCGGTTCCATTGTTTTGCATGCAGTGAGTGTTTGTAGTTATAATGTTTGCATTTAGAGCATCGGGTTCCACTACCTCAATTGTATCAATCAAGAAGCATTCATTATAATCTTTTACAGTTACAAAATACAGACCAGCCGAAAGATTTGCCCTGTTTTGTTCATAGGAATTATCAGACCATAAAAATGAATATTCAGGTGTGCCTCCAAAAACATTCAAATTAATTGCGCCTGTTGTAAGTTCATTGCATAAAGGGGATGCTACCGTTGATGACATTGTCAACTGTGGTGGTTCGGTAATTGTTACACCTGTAAAAATAAAACAGCCATTTGCATCCAGTGCTTTTAATCCAAAATACCCTGCACATAAATTTGTCAGAAGAGGGGAATTCTCTGCATTCAAATAAGTATAAGGCGGTGTTCCTCCTGTTACGTTTATAAAAACTTCTCCATCACATGAGCCATTACAGGAATTATCTTTAACAACTAAAGTATAACCAAGCGGAGGAGGTATATTCACAATGTGTTCAATGCTTGCTGAACAGGTAGTATTTTCAGCAGTCAACGAAACAACATGAGGTCCGGGTACACTCCATTCAACATTATAGGGTCCAAGATTGGCACCTGAATTTACAATCGCATTGTCAAAATTCCAGGAATAATTTAAATAATCTGATGCTGCACCTGTGAATTCAATATTTGTTGTGTTGCCATAACAGCTAACGGGTGTAACACTAAATGATACTTCTGGCAATTTATTAAAAGTTAATTGTACTGTATCTCTGAGGATACAGGAAGGTGCATCCGGATAACTTTCAGTCCAGATAAAATTATAAATTCCGGTATCAGTAACGCTTACATTTGTTGAAACAGAATCTGAATACGAAAAATAAGCACTTCCCGGGTTTCCAGGGTCAGACGACCAATAACCAGTAGAAAGTGAGTGAAATGTAGCCTGAAGCGGTTGTATCAATCCACAGGAAGCATCATCGTTTCCGGCAAAAGGGAGGGGTTTTCCGCAACAGGAAGGCACTTGTACCGCAACCTGCTGTGTGTCGCAGGAAGAACAACCGGACGGGTTGGTTACGCAAAGAGAAAAATTATAAACTGTAGGATTTTGAATATTGTAATAAAAAATCTGATGCGGACCAACAGTTGTATAGGTTGAAGCGGGCTGTGGATTCCCCTCGAAATGCCAAAAAAATGTTGCACCGGGTTCGTATGTACCTTCATAAGTTACAGTTGTCCAATTTATCTGATCAGGTAATACCGAGCCACATGTTGGTGTTACATCAAACGATGCAATAGGTTCGGGATTGACGGTTATGGTTGCATCATCACTATAATAATTACATCCATCATTTACGGTAACCGTATAAGTCGTTGTAGCCCCTGGTGTAACTGAAATACTACTTGATGTTTGCCCATTGTTCCAATTATAAGTATAGGGCGTAATGCCACCGGTAACAGTTACACCTAGGGTAACATTGCTTCCTGAACAAACAGCAGTATCAGAAATTGTTGTCATGCTAAGGCTTTGATAATCGTGGATATATACCGCTATGGTATCACTTTGGCATGGTATAGCATTGGTAATAATATAAACCGTTTCAATTGGGGCATTTCCTGTTCCTACTAATGGATTAATCACAATGCTTGCAGAAGTTTGCCCGGCAGGAATTACAACTGAATTTCCGATAGTAGTGTAATCTACTCCATTAACAGCAGTTCCTCCAATCTGATAGTTAATAGTTGTTGGAGTAGATATAGGATTTACAAGAGAGAATGTTACAACCCCTTGTGAACATCCTCTAATTGCTGTAGTATCAACTGCGGAGGAATAGGAAATATCTGAAGAAAGGCCATTGCAACCAAAACTACCGGCTTCAAGAAATACTGCAGAGTCATAAGATGAGTCGCCCGCATCACCTAATGCGATTTTGATATGATAGGTCTGGCACGGAGTTACAATTCTCCATGCAGTAAGTTTCACTGTGAATCCATCATATTCAATAGTTCCTCCACCTGTGTTGTTAATAAAATAGTTGCAGTTTGTACAAGGTCCGGTTCCGCCGGTTCCGTTATTTACATTGTCAATAGTTACTGGAAGGGTTGTATTAGGAATCAAGGCAATATTTACTGCGTTGTTTGAATAGGATCCGTTGATTCCGGGACCACTAATGAAAAAACCAAAAACATCATTAAAACTGGAATTCACATATTCGTGGTACTCATCCGAACCAAAAACCCATCTGAACTTTATAGTATCTGAAATAGGAACAAAGTCGAACTGCAGAACCGCTGCATCGTTAATGGTATAGCTGGAACCGAGCAAAGCTGCCAAATCAGGATCTGACCCTGATGAAGTATTTGCAGTAATACTTGAACTGCTGTTGGGCCCCGGTGCTTCCATCACATCACCGGATGAGATAACAATACCGCTAGTCATTCCGAGATTGGTCGGGGTTACTCCGGTTGTGAAGACGCCTATCTGCTGCGGTAGTTGTCCCTGAAATTGAACATTGGTTACAACAATTCCTCCACCAACGAGCACATTCTGTACAATCTGGGCAGGGGTCATGCTTGTGTTCACTACGTTCAACTGACCAAATAAGTTCCCTCCTGAAAACAGAAGAATAAGAAACGATAATGTATATCTGTAATATTTCATAACAAAAATTGTGTAGTTTTACAAAGGTAAATATATATATTTTTGTTCAATAAAGCAAGCAAATAATTTTAAGACACATAAGCAACGATTAAAGTTGTCTGAATAAAAAAGAAACCGGAAAGAACGTGAATTTGCAATACGATACATAATTACATTTAATGCTGACACCTTTGCATGAAAAATCAAAAAATAAAAAATGAAGTTCCAAACAATTTGTGATCTAGAAAAGCAGGTGGTCAATAGATATATTTTTCAAAGAAATTATACATTTTCATCACATTAAATGCTTTATTGGAACAAATGCAAACATTGGGATGATACAAAAATAGACAGAATGATAATTCCATAATTTTTGTAATTTTATTTTTATTCTACGCAATACTCCTGTTTTGAAGAAAAAATTTTATATTTGAATTATTTAGGACAGTATTGACATATACCATAAATTGAACTCAACTATGAAATTTATTGTTTTTGCGATTTTTATTTTGGCTTTCTTACAGGGACTGCAATCCCAACCCAACACTAACATTTCAACCAGCGATTATTTTGATGGGGAGCCTTTTCTCGCGGTTAATCCTCAAAATCCGGATAATATGGTAATAGCATGGATTGGTGTTGCAAGTTATCGTGTTTCAATAAAAACAATATGCAGTTTTGATGGAGGAATAAGCTGGGGAAATGTTTGTTCTATGCCCCATTTTGGCGCAACATGGGGTTCTGCAGATCCTACCCTCTGTTTTAAAAACAACGGTACTTTGTATCTTGGATATATTGATTTCACGAAAATTTCTCCTGCGGCAGGAGGCATATATGTTGCTAAATCAACTAACGAAGGGGTTTCCTGGGAAAGCCCTGTTCTTTCATTTGCACATACAGAAGATGCATCCAAGCTACCCATAGACAGACCGTGGCTTGTGATAGATAATTCATCATCTTCTACAGCAGGAAATTTATATTTGACAAGTAAACCTGCGCCCTGGATATATCCGCCTAACAGACCCTATTTTAAAAGTTCGCTTGATGGCGGTGCAAGTTGGGGCGATTTTCGATTTGTAGATACAACTGATTTTCTGGTTGGGAATGTAATCGCGCAACCTATGGCTTCGCCTGCTGTAACGGCATCCGGGAAGTTATGTATTGTGTATCCGAGTTATCTGCAATCCCAAAGTGTATATCCACGTTATTTACTTGCATCATCTCAAAATGGAGGAGTATCGTTTAATTACACAGTAATGTTGCAGCAGGTTGTAGCAGGAAATGACACAAACTTGAAAAGCGGCTATCATCTTGCAGCGCACCCAACAGATCCTGACAAATTAGCTTTTGCTTTGGTTGCAAAAATATCCGGCGATGAAGATATTTATGTGTTAACTTCTGCTAACGGCGGTACAAGCTGGAGCGCATTGAAACGTGTAAATAAAGATTCAACCAGCAATGGAGTGTTGCAGGATATGCCCTGGTGCAATTATAATCATGATGGAAAACTTTGTGTTACATGGCGCGACAGAAGGCATGCTTCCGGCATAGGCTTTTATCAGTCTAATGATTTTTATGCTGCTATTTCAGAAGATAATGGCGTCAGTTTTGAACAGGAAATACGTCTTAGCTCAGAAACAGCGCAGTTCGACAGTATTCTTATTGAGAATGGAAATGATTTTATGAGCTGTGAACTTGTCGGAAATAATTTGCTGGCAACATGGGGAGACACACGAACAGGAGAGCTTGAAATATATTTTGTGAAACATGATATTACCGGGACAAATAAACCCAATCCCATTATTGTTACGAAAGAAGCTCCCTTGCATATATTTCCAAACCCCGTTGTTGATGGAATCTGCACAATTGAGTGGCCTTATGAAATTGCATCTCCTGTTAATGTTTGTATAAAAAGCTTGAACGGAACAGAAATTTTACATAGTGTATTTTACCAAAAGCCGTTTGTTTTAAAAGGACTCAGCAGCTTAAAAACTGGGCATTATATTATTGAAGTACGCTCATCTGAAAAACAAATGCAAGGAAAGTTATTCATTAAAAATGAATAAAATTAAAATTTGAATATTAAAAATTATAAATGGAAAAATTACGATTAAAGGCATTACACCGCTATTATAAAATTACCAGATTTTACAGCTTCCTGAAAAAAATGTCTATCAGGGGAGGATTGACATTTATTGCATTGATTGCACTCGTTGTAGTTCTCGAAATATTTTTTCTTGATTTAAATGCAATGCTTGAAGCTTTTGTGAAAGCTTATCCCCCCTTATCTGTATTTTCTTTTTTTCTGGTTTCAGAAACAATTTTAGGAATGATTCCCCCGGAAATTTTTATTGCATGGTGTTATAAATCTCCTGACCCCTGGTGGTACTTATTTATACTTTCAACCATGTCTTATTTAGGCGGTATTTTTGCTTATTTTTTAGGCCATTTTCTTGCTAAAATTCCATCTGTAAAAAATTATCTTGAAAATAAAATTGCCCGTCATATAGTAAATTTGAGAAAGTGGGGCGGATTGTTAATTTTTATCGGAGCCATGTTTCCTTTACCTCATGCAATAGTTAGTACAGCTTGCGGTTTGATAAAATATAATTTTTTCTATTATCTGCTTTGGGCGCTTTTTCGTTATGTCCGTTTTTTCTTGTATGCAGCAGTATTGTATAAGATATTGTAGTGGGATTTAGTAAGAAACTTTTGGTTATTCAGCATTTTTAGTGAAAATTTATTAAAGTATACGCCTGCCTGTCGGTAGCTACCGTGTGGACACATCTTTGAGAAGAGAGAAAGTTTATTAAAAACTCCTGTCTTCTCGTACAATACAATGCTGTGATTTTGTCACAAAATTTGCAAGCATTAATTTGTACAAAATAAACTCTGTGATGTAGCAAATTTTCCGCCAAAATCTTTAATTTACATTTGTTTTAGAACCCCCGAGCTTATTTCGACTTCGCTCAATAACCATAGCTCTCAAGGGTCATCTTAAACGCATTTTTATCTGCTAAGGCGGATGCGAGCGTATTATAATAAAACGATTTGTGTCCACACGGTAGCTGTCGGTAGCTACCGTGTAGACACAAATATGCTAAGTAGTGTCAGCAAGAAAACTACTGTTTTTGCTTGACAGTGCTAGTGTCAGTTAAGAAAACGTCAAATACAAGGCTTTCGAAGTCATGAAAACCAAGGAGTTTACTTTTGTAAATGACTGTTTTCATGACGAGAGTAACGCAGTAGTTGACGTTTTCTTGCTGACACTAAGTATTGTAATTTTTCGTAAAATAAAAAGGTGGAACAATGTCTCGGAGCAAAATGATGTATTCAAAACAAAATTAACAAGCTTTTTGATTGTTAATGATGGTCTGCATGTTGCCACCAGCGTAGCGTTGCCCAATATCCCAAGATAAAAGTTGAAAGCAAAATTATATAACTAGCCGGAACTATTTGCATGCCTGCTGATTCTTTTGCAACAGAAAAAAGTCCGGGTATTGCCCAAGGGAAGTAGGGCCCAAGACCTAAAACACCAACAAAATTTGCAAGTATGAGTGTGAAAATGACAAAACCCAAAGGAGCAATAATACCTCTGCTATAACCGGCTAAAAAAGCAACAGGCGAATTAAGTAAAAGCGTAAGTAATGATGCACAAAAAAATAAATGTGAAAATTTTATAAATAGAGAAAAAGACCAATCAGGAATACCAATTAATTTTCCTAATAACATACCTACAGCGTAAGTTACAAGTGCGAGGAACATACACCAGGCAAAAGAAATAAATAGTTTTGCAAGTACAATTACCGAACGACTTACTGGCAAAGCCAAAATATCTTTCATAGTACGGTCTGAATGCTCCCTTCCAAAAATCCAACTGGTAACAAAGCCGAACCCGATAAGACCAACAGAAGCCATTGATTGGCTTAATAAGCTAAAGTAACCAGACCAGTTATTTTCGCTGAATAATTTAGCCTTTGTACCCACAATTCCCAATTTTGCAGCAATATCGGGGTTTTGAGAAATATACATCATCAAACCAGTCATTAATGGAATTACAGCAAAAATCAAAACTGTCAGGTAAAAAACCTTTGAACTGCGGACTTTCAAAAATTCCGCCCAAATAGCTACAATAATGTATTTCATAAACGATCTCCTTTCATTCCGATAGTTCTTAAAAAATAGGATTCTAAATCTTCCTCAACCACATTCAATAAAGAAGGGGGAGAACCTTTATTCACCAATAATGATGCAATATTTTCAGGTTGATTTATGGCTGAATTATCAGTAATTTCAATAAATTCAGAAGAAGTATCTTTAACGCTAAACCCATTTTCTGTAAGTATTTTCTTTGCCGTAATGTTATCTTTTGTATTTACAATAAGGCGTTTCTGACATAGTTCCTCTAACTGCAAGGTGTCTATTTCCTGTATCAGAACACCATCGTGAATAATTCCAATGCGCGTTGAAAACCTTGATATTTCACCCAAAATGTGACTTGAGATGAAAATGGTTACGCCCTGGTTTTTGGCAAGATCGTTTAGCAGTTCCCTTATTTCATAAATACCGGCAGGATCAAGACCATTTGTCGGTTCATCAAGAATAAGTATGTTTGGATTATGTATTAATGCTTTGGCAAGACCCAAGCGTTGAGCATTACCCAGCGAAAGGTTTTTGGCTTTCCGGTTGGCATATTGAGTAAGTTTTAACCTGTCTATGATGGATGAAACAACAGTTTTGTCAGAAATAAATCTGAGTCGCCGTATAATTTCAAGATTCTCCTTTACCGTAAGATCCGGATATGAATACGGGATTTCAACCAGGTAGCCGATTTCTTTCCAAAGGCTTGTGTTATTTGGATGAACCTTCTGACCATTGATAAAAGAACTACCACAGATAGGGTTAATCATACCAAGCAACATTCGGATTGTGGTGGTTTTACCTGCACCATTTAGCCCTAAAAAACCATAGATTTCACCCTTACGGACATTAAGAGATATTTCTGAAACAGCTAAAACGTCTTTGTACCGTTTTGAAAGTTTCTCTGTTGTTATTACATCATTCATTATGTTTTTTTTTGAGTAAAACTATATTTATTTTTTATGTAAACCGACCGTTTGGTCTTTGATAATAAAAAAAAATCAGGTTTTCAGATTTTTATATAAATTGTTAAAAGCTGAAAGTAAATATTTTTTATATGATTTCTGTTTATCATCATTGATAAATCTGATAAACACACCATCAGTACAATATAAAAAAAGATTCGCAATTCCTTCATCGGGTGATTCAGACTTTATCTCACCTTTTTTTCGGGCATTTGAAATAACTTTTTTCCATACATTAATATCCTTTTTATGAAATTCCAGTTCCATTTTTAAAAATTCAGGAAATCTGCTGACAGCTTCAAACATAATCAGGAAAAAATTAAAAGAACCCTTTCTACTGCCGGAATCACTGACCATTTTATTCAATGCAATCATTGAGTTATTAAGGAAATCAATGTATTGAAGGTAAAATTCCTTCAACGTATCACTTTTCAATGAAAAATAATCAACTGCGCCCATTGAAAAAAACATGTTTGCAATTTCTTTAAACAATTCTTCCTTACTTGAAAAGTAGTGATAAAAAGCGCCTTTTGAAAGTCCCGTTTTTTCAACAATTTCATTCATTGTAACATCTCGGTAGCTTTTTTGTAAAAAAAGGATAAGAGAAGTTTTAAGAATATGTTCTTTTGTATCATTCATAAACCGACCGTTTGGTCTGCAAATATAAAAACATTTTTTTTAATTTATCACTTTTTTAATCACAACAATAAAAAAGCCTTACAATTTTAGTAAGACTTTCATTTTTAAGCGAGCGAGAAACGAGATTTCCTGCCTTGCGGGACAGGCTTCCTTTGTTTGCGCTCGTCTTAGTTGAGTGCTTATTAAAAGCATAGACATTTCCCTCATTTTTTCGGCATAATTTTTGCTTAATTTGGAACGCATAAAAGGCACATTAAATTGTAATTTGTTTTATATCAAATAATTAATACTCAAAAATTAAATTTAAAAATAATTTTCAATTCATAAATACTTGGCACAAAATTTGCATATTTTCAAACGATAACCGACTTCATAAAAAAATACGCACGATTAGTTAATGTTAACCTATAAAAAGGTCTCTGAAATTCAGAGACTTTTTTATTTTTGCACTATGGAGAAGCATACTTATGATATAACACGATGGATTCCGGTTACTTCGAAAGAAGTTGAGTTAAGAGGATGGACAGAATTGGATATTATACTTTTCTCCGGAGATGCTTATGTGGACCATCCTTCTTTCGGTGCTGCAATTATTGCCCGCGTAGCAGAAAGCATGGGTTGCAAAGTGGCTATTGTTCCTCAACCTAACTGGCGCGATGACCTGAGGGATTTTAAAAAATTCGGAAAACCCCGCCTTTTCTTTGCTGTTACCTCCGGAAACATGGATTCCATGATTAACCATTATACGGCAAACCTCCGCTTACGTCAGGACGATGCGTATACCGCGGGAGGAAAGGCAGGTAACAGACCCGACTATGCTACTACAGTTTATTCACGCATTCTTAAAAAACTTTTTCCCGACAGTCCGGTTATAATCGGAGGCATTGAGGCTTCGTTGAGAAGACTTACTCATTTCGATTACTGGAGCGGAAATCTTAAAAAAAGTATTTTATCGGACAGTGATGCAGATTTGCTTGTTTATGGGATGGGAGAAAAGGCAATAAAAGATATTATAAGTGCTCTCCAAAACGGAAAACAAATTCATGAACTCAACGGTATTCCACAAACAGCCTTTCGTTGCAAAGATTATAAATCACTACCCGGAATTGCCGAAAATAAAATTCTTTATCCTTATAACGAATGCCTGAAAGATAAATCGAAATTCGGTAAGAATTTTATTGCCATAGAAGAAGAAAGCAATAAAAAAGAAAGCAGGAGGATAATTGAAAAATCGGAAGGTCATTATATTGTTGTAAACCCGCCTTATCCCTCTATCACTTCCGATGAGCTGGATTCATTTTACGAGCTACCATTTACAAGGCTTCCTCATCCTAAATATAAGCTGCCCATTCCTGCTTTTGAAATGATAAAATTCTCTTTAACTATTCATCGCGGATGCTTTGGGGGATGCAGCTTTTGCACACTTGCCGCGCATCAGGGAAAATTTATTCAAAGCCGTTCGGAAAAATCTATTCTGGATGAAGTAGTGAAAATTACTCAAATGCCAGAATTTAAAGGATATTTGAGCGATGCAGGCGGATCCAGTGCAAACATGTTTTCTTTATCCGGAATAGATTTGGATATATGCAGCAAATGCAAAAAACCTTCATGTATTTTTCCTCTGGTTTGCAATAATCTGAACACAAATCACGAGCCGCTATTAAAGCTATACAGAAAAATAAGAAGCATTCCTGAAATAAAGAAAATCACAATAGGTAGCGGCATTCGCTATGATTTGATTTTCGATAAAAAAAATGAAAAAATAAACCAGACCTATCTAACGGAATTAATCCGGTATCATGTTTCAGGGAGATTAAAAGTTGCACCGGAACACACATCCGAAGAAGTTCTAAAGTTGATGCGCAAGCCCGACTTCAAACTATTTTATAAACTTGCAGATTTTTTTGAAAATATAAATAACAAACACAACCTGAATCAACAAATAATTCCTTATTTTATTTCTTCACATCCGGGTTGTAAAAATGTAGATATGGCTGAACTGGCTTTAGCAACAAAACAAATTAATGTGAGCACAGAACAAGTTCAGGATTTTACACCAACTCCTATGACCTTATCGTCTGCAATTTATTATACAGGAATAAATCCCTACACAGATAAGCCAATTCATGTTCCACGTACGCAAGAAGAAAAACTGAGTCAACGGAAATATTTTTTCTGGCAATTCAAAGAAAACAGAGATAAAATAATAAAAGAGCTCCATAAAATGGGAAGAACGGATATTGCGCAAAAGCTTTATGGTAAATAACCGAATGGAATGTAAAAATTAATGAAAGCAATCCTGTGAGGTATCGCAGGTTTGCGGTAGTGAAAAGACTTTAGAATTTGAAAATGTATTGATTTGAAAATTTGTTGATTTGAAGATAAAGGCTGCTGACTGCCGACTGAAGACTGCCGACTGCCGACTGCTGACTGCCGACTGCACGACTAATCTTAAAAATTAAAAAAATCACTTTTTCAATCTATCAGGATTTTTCGCAATAAAATCTTTCCAGCCTGAAAAAGATTTTGCATTTTTAGAAAGAGGAGAATTACTCTGAAAATAATGACAAACAGCAACCGCCAATCCATCTGTAGCATCAAGATGATGGGGCATTTCAACAAAATTCAGTAATTTCTGCAGCATAATGGCTACTTGTTCTTTCGAAGCGTCTCCGCGCCCTGTGATTGATTGTTTTATTTTTCTGGGTTGGTATTCAAAAATTGGTACCGAACGTGAAATAGCAGCTGCAATTGCAACTCCTTGCGCTCTTCCTAATTTTAACATTGACTGAACATTTTTTCCGAAAAAAGGTGCTTCTATGGCGACCTCATCCGGCTTGTATTCATTAACCAGATAGGTAGTACGTTCAAAAATTTTTGCAAGCTTTGTATAAGGATCTTCTAATTTTTTCAAATCAATAATACCCGATGCAAGCAAACTCATTTTCTTCTGCTGCACCTGCAAAATACCATAACCCATAATATTTGTTCCCGGGTCAATTCCTAATATGATTCTGTCTTCAGCCATTAATGATGGTGTATGCGTTTACTTTGTAAATGCTTTTTGTTGCAGGTTGCAAGTTACAGGTTAACCTGCAACCTGCAACTTAATTAATAGTTTCCTTTAAATGCAATAACAAAATTAAATTTTTCCTGAAAAATTTATAAATTTACAAATAATTCATTTATAATCGAACGCTTTAATGCCAGAAAACTCTTCATTTGATGTAATAATTTCTGGAGCAGGACTCGGAGGTGCAGCATGCGCTATACATCTTAAAGAATCAGGACTAAAAATAGCTTTGATTGATAAGGCTGTATTTCCACGCGATAAAATTTGTGGCGGCGGTTTAAGTGACAGAGCCACTAATGCATTAAAACGGATGCCTGCTAATGCCTGGGAAAATTTTCTTGAAAGCTGTAATTATTTGCATCTTGAAGGTATTTCAATAACCAGCCCAAAAGGAGAAACCGCAACGCTGAACTGCCCTGTTACCTACGGATACACTGTTATAAGAAGGGAATTCGATGCTTTTCTTTTGAAAGAAGCTCTGAAATCAAACAATATTAAACTTTTTTCGATTGAAAAATCTGTTGCGTATGAATACAAAAATGAAGAGATAATTGTGCATACCAACAAACAAAAAATAAAAGCGCGATTATTAATTATTGCAGATGGATTTAATTCGTTACTCGCAAGACAAACCGACATATTCGAATATAAAGAAAAAAACGCTGCTGTTTGTGTTCAAACTGTTTTTCAGAATCCATCCCAAAAAATTAATGAAAAAAATATTGAACTTTATTATCCATCACGCTGTCTGCCCTTTTATTTCTGGTTTTTTCCCTTGCACGACGGGTCTGTAAACCTTGGGTTCGGAGTAAAAAGTAATGTTCTCCGAAAAGAAAAAAAACATATTCTTGAAATATACAAAGAACTTCTTAATTCAGATAAGCATATTCAAAATAAACTATCAGGAATGCAACAAATTTCTGAACCACAAGTTGCATTGCTCCCTTTACAGAGGCTTAACAAACGCTTTAGCGCAGAAAGAATAATGATTGCAGGAACAGCCGCCATGCTGGTAGATCCCATATCAGGAGAAGGAATAGGCAATGCAATGCTGAGCGGAGAATTTGCGGCAAACCAGACTCTGAAATGTTTTCGGGAAAATAATTTTCATGCTTCATTTATGAAAAATTATGATGCTTCTCTAAAAAAACGCCTTTCATCAGAATTTACAAGAAACCGTATGCTGCTTGAATTGTTCAATCATGAATGGCTTATAAACATAGGCGTTCACAAGGTTATTGCGAATAATAATTTTAAAATTAAAATTGAGGAAATGCTCATAAAAAATACTTCCCGATGGAAATTGGTTAACCCTATTTTTTACATTTGATAACAGCTTTCTTGTGATTTCAGTACCTGTCTTTATAATAAAAAGCTATTGCAAAATTGTCATTCAGTAATTATAAATTTCTCAATAATTATTTTTCCTGATACGGTAAAAATTTTCATGAAATAAATTCCGGAAGTGAAAGATTCGACTGAAAGAGATACATTCTTTCCAGAGCGAGATACTTTTAAAACATCATCCCCTGTAATATTTAATAATTCAATATTTAAAATTTCTTCCTGAAAGGAATGAACAGTAATAAATGAATTTGCAGGGTTTGGATAAATAGATACAAGATTTGTTGTTTTAAAATTCTCGAAAATATTTGCAGGATTAGAATATTTTGACAGACCATCATAACCACCAAGCCAAATATTTCCAAAATTGTCTTCTTTTATCTCAAGAATATTGTTACTAATAATATTGCTGTTTGAAGTATCATAAACATACCAGCCGGAACTGTTATACATGCTGGTACCCCCATGACAGGATGTTCCAAACCATAAATTATTATTGCTGTCTTCATAACTGGTCCAGACATTGGTGCATGCAGGTCCGCTCCCCTGAGGATACGATATCCAGCTACTTCCGGTAAATTGAGTTATTCCACCATCAAATCCATAACAGCCGAACCAAACACTCCCAAGATGATCGCATAGGATTGTATTGACCTGATTTGAAATCAACCCATCATTTATTGTGTAAGTAACCCAGTCCGTTCCATCAAATTTAGTTGCACCTACTGCATCAAGTCCATAAGCAAACCACATGTTCCCATATATATCCTGCGAAATAGTATAAACATAATTACTTGCCAGACCATTATTTACAGTAAAGGAATCCCAGTTTATTCCATCGTACCTGCTCAGTCCATTGACTGTTCCAAACCATAAATTATTATCTGTATCTTCATGTATTGAAATAACATAATTGTATACAAGACCGTCTTCATCAGTAATCGTTGTCCAATTGTTACCATCAAATCGGCATAAGCCATTTTGTGTACCAACCCAAATTATATTTTCACTATCCTCAAAAATGACATGCACCCTGTTATCGCTTAATCCATTTGAAGTGTCAATTAAAGTCCACGTAATGCCATTAAAAACAGAAAGCCCACTCCCACTCCACTCGTATCCAATCCATACCCTGTTCAGATAATCTGTTTCCAATGCACGTACAGTTGAGATTAAACCACTGTTTGAAGGAGTAAAATTAGTCCATAAAGCTTGTGAAAGCGATACATTGGAAGCAAATATCAGAATCAAAATACTTCCGAAACAATAAACTAAAGTTTGTAATTTTTTCATTTTTTTGTTTAATACAAGCATACTTATTATTGAAAAGATAATGAATACTATGAGGAAAAATTAATCTATTACGTCGCCACGAAGCTTTCTGAAACGCTTGCGGGCATCGGGAATATAAATGCTGCCGGGAAATTTTGTAAGCAGTGTCCTATATAAATCTTTAGCTTTTTCTGTGTCTTTCAATTTTATTTCATTTAAAAAAGCCAGTTGAAACAGCGCTTTATCACCCAAAATTTCGGTGCTATGCAGGTCAATTATTTTTTGAAGAAAAGCTGCTGCTTCCGTATATTTTTTCTGTTTCATTTTTATTTCATACTTTTTGTAAAGTATGTCATCAGCCAAAGGATGCGATGAATACAAAATCAAAATGGAGTCGAGTTTGAGCATCGCTAAGGAATCTTTATTTCTGTAAATTAACAAATCTGCTTCAGAAAAATAAGTCAAAGCAATATTTAATGTGTCAAATTCCAGATCAATATTATCATTGATAAGTAATGCAAGATATAAAGCATCATTTGCAATCAACTTTGAAGTGCTGGCCTTCAAAACATCAAGTTGCGCTTCTGCCCAGCGATAGTCGCCTGTATAGTATGCAAGCCGGGCTTTTCTGAATTTTGCCTCATGACCAATAGGTTGTTGCTTATTGGCTTTTTCAACCTGAGCGTAGTACAACGAAGCCTGCCAGGGATCATCGTCGAAAAGCATAATATCTGCCAATTCTACTTTGCATTCAGAAATTTGTGAAGGTTTCAGAGCAGAAGATTTCAGCAAACGCTCAAGCATATTAATAGCAGTATCAGCTTTATTCAGATAAAAAGCCTGAATATGTGCCAGATTTTTAATTAAGGGAAATGTTGCTGGATTCTCCCCTATCTCTTTAAGTGTGGAGATAAAATTTGACTCAAGCTCTAATAAATCTAAATTTGTAAATTCAGACATTAACACTATTTTCTGATAAAGCGTATTGAGATAATCTGTTTTAGCAGAAATATAAAATTCATTAGCAGAACCTTTATCAATAACGTATTTATAGCAATTTACAGCAACATCAAAAGCATAATTTGAAGCGGCAATATTCCCTAGCAACATAAGCCTGTCGCCCTCTTCCTTATTACGTTTATCAAGTGCTTTTGATTGATGAAAAGCAGATTCAAAATTCTGTTCCTGAATATACAACCAGATTAGCAATTCGCTGAATATAATTTTATCGGGTTTTTTTTGAATGCGTTTCAGCAATTGTGTTTTCAACAGTTCATCAACGCTTGTGTCTGTTGCATCATACACCTGATTCTGCAAACGGTTCTGCACACTTTGAATATAGCTGTCACTCTCTTCAAGAAGGTTAAGATATTCGTCAATCATTTTGACATGATTCCTTTGCAGATAATACACATGCGCAAGTTCAAAGCTCAATGTGAAATATTCTTTCAGATTTTTTTTTGCCTGAAGATACACTTTCTCAGCCCATTCAAACTCCTGCCTGGAAAGAAATGTATTTGCAATACTGATTATTTCATTCTGACTGTCAGGAAGCTTCTTAATAATAGTTTCAAAAATTGAGTTTGCTTTTTCAACGGAGCCTGTTTGCTTATAAAAAGCCCCTAGTTCAATAGTATAAACAGGACTGTTGCCCCATTTTTTTATTTGTTTTTTAATAAATTTTTCAGCATTATCATTTTCCCCAAGTTCTGCGAGACATTTGATATAATAATCAAAATAAACTTTTGCTCCGGTTTGCTCATAAAGTTCCAAATAAAAAACAGCAGCTTTATCAAAATTTTTATTCTGAAAATAAATAAGTGCAAGCTGTGTATTATTAACAGCTTCCTGTGCAGGTAGTATAATCGGAAAAAATAATATTATCAATAAAAGTATTCTCACTTTTTTATTTCTTATTAAATCATGTTTAGCAAAATATTTTTTATAAATTCGTCCGAAGCCTACAGCCTACAGTCTACTGTCTACTGTCTACTGTCTGTCGACTGCCGACTATTTGACTGCCTACTGCCGACTTCTTTCTCAATTTACGTAACATCAGTTTTTAACTAATTCTTCAGCAAATTTCTCAACAGCTTCTTTTGATTGTAAAAAATTATTCTTTTGCTTTTCTGCATCTACGAATAAATCTTTCATGGTTTGAGTCAGATACTGCATTGCTGCTTTCTCCTGATTAAGATATATTTCTATTTTATCTTTTTCATTCAATGCTCCGCTCTTCATGTCTTCTTTAATATTATCAATTTGCTTAATAGAAACATCAAATTCTTCGGCAATATTTTTATAACGTTTTAAAATACGCTTATATTCTTTTTCCAGATCGGTATATTGCGAAAAAGTTGTTTTAAAAGTCTCATCTTTTATATTAAAAATGTGTGTTTTAAAAATTGCATTCGTTTCTTTAACTTTTTTATGAATTTGATCGTACTCTGCATACGGAATTGCAAGAAATTCTTTGTGAGCAATGTCTAATTGTTGTTTCAGGCTGTCTGCCCTCTCAATGCATTCTTTTGGAACAGAGGAATTGCATGAGTAAAAAATAATTAGTCCTAAAATTATGATAAAATTTACTGATATGTTTTTCATATTTTCTTTTGTTAATCTCTCATAAGGGTGATTGTGAAACGTTGATAAAAAAAGTAGGGTTAAGAAGCTAACTTCCTACTCCTACTCCTACTCTTACTCTTATATCTGCATTAAGGAAATTAACTCCCTTGTGTTCTGAACGATTCAGATGCAAGAAAAATATCTTTTGGGGTTGTAATCATAACCGGAACTTTCGACTGTGTTAAAATAATTTCTGCATGATTACCCAATAACAAACTTGTGATTCCCGGATTCTGTTCAGACATAATAGAAATAATATCTACCTTTGCTGTTTCTGCATATTTCACAATTGTTTCAGAAAGACTTTTTCCGCACAACATTTTTGTTTTATGTTGTATTTTTTCTTTAGTTAAACGCTTGCATACCTGATCTGCATAAGACTGTATTTTTGCTTTTTTCTCATCATTTTTTGATGATATAACCGGAGCAACAATGATTTCTGCTTTAAAAACTTTTGCCAGCTCAATAGTTGCCGGAACTTTTTGTCTGGTATCTACAGAGTGATCAAGGGGTAATAATATTTTATTTATTGAAAAAGGAACTTCTCCATTATTGAATGTGATAACTGTTTTTGTAGTATGCGCGATAATTTTTGTAGCATTACTTCCAAGAAAAATATCATCCCAACCAGAGATACCATGTGTAGATGTAACAATTATTGAATCTTTATACGAATGCGCCTGATTGATTATTTCCTGATAAACCTTTCCATGTTTAATTATAAAATCCAGTTTGTTCCTTTTGGGCATTCCGCAGGCATATTCTTTTTGAATTTCCTTAAATTTTTTCTCTGCCCATTTCAACTGCTGATCTTTGATATTTGGAAAATATTCTCCTGTTTTTTTCTGCACATACACCATATCAATATTAGCTTTCATCACCTTTGCAAAAACCAGAGCCAGCTCAAGCCCTTTAATAGAATGATCTGAAAAATCAATAGGAACAATAATGGTTTTCATAATTCAAATTTTAATTTATTTGCGACAAATATATAATTTTTTTGGTATGTACAATCGTTCCATGGAACGATTTTACACGACCAAACAAATTCCCTACACATACGTCAGTTTCAGCATATTTGCCCTGTCGTTTTTATGGAAAGGCGTGCTGGCAACATGAACAACCATGTCATCTGCTTCTATAAAGCCTTTTTCTCTTAAAAAGTACAATGTATATTCAATAGCCTGATCAATATTTTCATACTTGTCAAAATAAAAAGCCCGCACGCCCCAAACGAGGTTCAGCCTGTTAAGCAAATCTTTATTTGAAGTAAAAAAATACACATCCGCATCGGGTCTATTGCTTGCAATTTTAAAAGCAGCGCTTTCTGCATTCGCAAAAGTAACAATAGCGCGGGCATTCGCTTGTTTTGCCAATTGACAGGCTGTGTAACAAATTGAGTCAGCAAGGAACGTTCTGTTAAATTCCTTTGGAGGTTGCGTGCGATAATAACAATATCCCTTTTCCTCTGTATGTCTCATAATACTGTGCATGGCTTCAATTACCTCCACGGGATATTTACCTGTAGAAGTTTCACCGCTTAGCATCAGGCAATCCGCTCCATCAATAACCGCATTGGCTACATCAGTTGCTTCTGCGCGTGTCGGTCTGAAATTTGTAATCATGCTTTCCATCATTTGGGTAGCAATAATAACAGGTTTTGATGCAGCAATGCATTTTCCAACAATTTCTTTCTGAATCATTGGAACCAGATCGAAAGAAACTTCTACTCCAAGATCTCCGCGTGCAACCATGATTCCATCCGTCATATCTATGATATTGTCTATCTGTATGAGTGCTTCGGGCTTTTCAATTTTTGCAATAACAGCACAATTTTTCTTTCTTTTTTTAATCAGCTCTTTTATATCAAGAATATCGGTAACATTCCGAACAAACGACAAAGCAAGCCAGTCAACATCATGATCGAGTGCAAATTCTGCATCCTGAATATCTTTTTCAGTAAGACTTGGCAGAGATACCTTGGTATCGGGCAGATTCACTCCTTTTTTAGATGATAAAACACCACCGTTAATTACTTTTGCTTTTACAGTATCTTTATGGTTTGTCTCCAGAACCTGAAGTTTTAATTTCCCGTCGTCAATAAGAATAAACTCACCAACTTTTACGTCATTGGGAAATTGTTGATAAGTCATATATACCTTTTCTGCATTGCCAATGCACTTCTCATTTACAAAAAGAAGCTCATTCCCTTCAATAAGCTGCACTGCATTATTTTCCACCTCGCCGATTCTTAATTTTGGCCCCTGCAAATCAGCAAGGATTGAAATATGCAAATCAAGCTCTTCATTTAGTTCTCTGATTATTTGAATAACTTTCAGATGATCGTCATACGCTCCATGTGAAAAATTTAACCGGCAAATATCTACTCCGGCTAAAAACATTTTCCGCAACACATCTTTCGGTGCTGATGCAGGACCTATGGTTGCAATAATTTTAGTTCTTGATTCAGTTCTTTTCATACGTTAACTTTTTTTATCAATGATTACACAACGACAACTGAATTTTCAGAGTCACCGAAAGCTGTCGGAACATACTTATCTGCATCCCAATCGTTTTCCCAGCGCACACCATCTAGTAAATAACGGAACTGATATTCATTGCCCTTTGTTAACTCAATTGTTACAGAATAAGAACCATCTTTAGCTTTTTTCATTGGAAGAGATGCGTAATCCCAATTGTTAAAATCACCACAAAGACACACAGTTTGTGCATCATGTGCCACTTCTTTCGTTAATGTAAAAGTTGCCTTACAAATAGGTTTAGATTTAAGAATTTGTTTTTTCAAAGACATAATATTATTTTTAAAAATTAAAAAACAAAATTAATAAATTATTTGAAAGAAGAAAACAGGTTATACTATATAAAAAAAAAACGCCACAAATTGCAGCGATTTTCTTTTGTGATTTTATTATTGTAAGGGCTTAACCACATCTATAACTTCAGGAAGATCCATTCCGATTTTTTTCAGATGTTCAATTTTCGGAACACCATTATTTGTCCAGCCTCTTCTAAAGTAAACAGCATCCAAAAGTTTTTCATATTGCTCTTCCCTGAATTTACGTAAAGCAGCAACTTTATCTGTAGATGAAATTACTGTCGGGTCAATTCCAACTTTTTCTTTCAGTTGCTTGTCATAACGCTCCTGACGTGATTCGTATTCTTCAATCGTAACAGGACCTGCTGCGCGATAGGGCTGTGCATCATGTTTACGAAGTCCGTAGCCACGACGGATGTTAAATATTCTCTGAAAATTATATACTCTTTCTGACTGTGCAAAAAGACCCTGTTTATCAATGTTCTGACCTGTTACAGCATTAAAAATGGTAACATAATTATCCACATGTTCAGGAACTTTTGCAGGTTCATCCGTAAACTTATTACCTTCAGGTTCAACATCATTCCATGGAAGTTTGCATAATCCCTGCAAGCCAAACCAGGTACGAAAAATCGGGAAATAATGAAGCGCTTCTGCTTTAAGTTCAAACGTAGGAATCTGGTTGTTTACCATATCCATAAAAATAAGCCAGGCCTCGTCGTGCTGTGGGCCTTTGTTGGTCATAGCATAACCGCCTTGTTGCGCAAGAGATTCTTTTGATATATACATTGAATATTCAAGCCCTTTATTTTCCATTGCAATGTCGAAAATAAACTGAGGATCGCCCCAGCCTTTTTCAATAAACATTTCTTTCATTTTGCGAACACCAAGTCCTGCAATTTTTCCGAAGCCTTCACCTCTTGCTAACTGGTGCAGTATTTCCATTGCGCCTTCTTCATTTCCAAAGCTTAAATCAATACCACCGGTTCGTTCCTTATTTAAAATACCATTTTCATAACATTCCATCACGAAGCCAAGGATGGTTCCCCATGTAATGGTGCATATTCCATAAGTATCGCAATAAAAGTTCGCTTCAATAGTCCATTCTGGATTAAAAATACCCGGACAAGAACCCAATGAAGCAGCAGTTTCATATTCCGGTCCTTCAACCAAAACTTTTGTTCCTTTATAGGGTCCTGTTTTTAATTCAAAATGATCAACACCTTTCGCGCACATCATGTTACAGCCAATCCAGCAACCGTCGGACATATTCTGGGAAAAGTAGGTTTTATAAATGTTGGAATGAACTTTATAGGCATCTTTATGGCTGCCGAATTTAAAATTGTGTGTAGGGAAGAGATCATACTCATCCATCACATTTGTTAGATGGGCAGTTCCTTTGCTTCTCATTTCACACTGCACTTCATCAAAATCACGCATTTCTTTGTTAAAACGCTGACCTCTTTCCATGATGGCTTTCAGGTCAACAACATTGTTGAGATTTCCCTTTACACCGGGAACTTTACAAACCAATGCTTTAATTTTCTTATCACGTAAAACAGTGCCAATCCCACCACGTCCGGCTTGTTTCAACCGAACTTCTTTGCGTTTGGGATCGTAAAAACTAAAATTCAACATCCCTATCAGCGATTGTTCAGCAGCAGCTCCTGCAGAAACTACGGCAACATTTATTTTATCTTTATCATCATTTGCATACATATTGGTTAAAACCTCGGCAAGAATATGGCTATCCAAAGGTTCAAGCGGCGCTTCAAAAATTTCTATTTTTCCGGTTGTGCCATCCAGATATATAATGACGTCTTCTTTTGCTTTGCCCTGAATTTCGATTGAATCAAAACCCGAAAATTTCAGAAATGGACCAAAATATCCGCCCACATTGCTGTCAACAACAATATTTGTTTGTGGAGAAATTGTTACAACTAAAGATTTTCCGGTTCCGGAATACTGAGTAATACCGCAAATAGGGCCGGTATTAATGACGATTTCATTTTCAGGATCGTTCCATTTTGTATCAGGCTTTGTGGCATCCCATAAAAGTTTTAAACCAAAACCCTTACCACCTGTAAATTTCTGCTTCATCTCTTCAGAAACAGGCTTTTCTTTAATCGTGTTATCAGAAACATTAATATATAATGTTCTGTTTGCATAACCTCTGTCTAAAGGTTTCAAATCATAAGCCCATTCTTTTACCAGCTTGTGCCGACTTTTCATTTCCTGAATATCCATAAAATTTATTTTAATTTATAATTTTTTGCTCGTGAACAAAAATAGAAAAAAACAATTCAATAAAATATATTTTATAAAAAAAGCAATATGATAAAATCAGCATAACCAAAACTTAGGCAGAATAAAGGTTTATTCTGCCTTGCTTTGAAATTCTAAATTGTTAAAAAATCAAAAAAATGACATTAATCATATTTGCAGGAATAAAGAAACATCAAAAAACTATTAAGAAACATAAAAATTATTCCCTTAAAGCTTTTAAGAAATTACTATTTTAGCCCAAAATTTTTTATTCAAAAAAATCTAACCCAAAAAAAAATATGGAAAAATTAAATTTAAATCTTGAAAATTTAAAAAATGCATTTCCTGATGATTTTACCAAAGAACAGGTAGCAAAAGCGCAAACATTGTTTTTAAAAAAATTAGCAGAACTCGCTCATAAATTTTACGGTGGCAAAATTCAAACAGTACCCAAAGCGCCGGTACCGGGCTTCAATTGGTTTAATGTATGGTATACGCCCGGAGTATCAAAAGTATCAACAGATATAAGAGATAATAACAATGCTTCGTTTGAATTATCAAACAGAGCGAATCTGGTAGCTGTTGTAAGTGACTCAACCCGTGTATTGGGAGACGGAGACTGCACGCCATCCGGAGGACTGGGCGTTATGGAAGGCAAAGCATTTCTCATGAAATATCTTGGCGGCATTGATGCAATTGCATTGTGTATTGACAGCAAAGATGAAAAAGGACAAAATGATCCAGACAGAATAATTCAGTTTGTAAAAATGGCGCAACACAGTTTTGGCGCTGTAAATCTTGAAGATATTTCACAACCGAATTGCTTTAAAGTGCTGGATGTGCTTCGTGAAGAATGCGATATTCCAGTTTGGCATGATGATGCGCAGGGAACAGCCTGTGTTACACTTGCAGGAGTAATTAATGCATTAAAACTTGCCGGTAAAAAAATATCAGAAGCTAAATTTGTTTTATTTGGCGCCGGTGCATCCAATACAACTATTGCAAGACTTCTTATTACAGATGGATTAAAACCAGAAAACCTTGTCATGTTTGACACAAAAGGTTCTTTACACAAAGATCGCGAAGATATTAAGAAAGACAAAAGATTTTACAGAAAATGGGAACTTTGCGAAACAACAAATACGCATAAAAAAATGACCATGGAAGAAGCAATGAAAGATGCGGATGTTCTTGTTTCTCTATCTACCCCGGGACCCGATACCATTAAACAGGATTGGGTAAGACTTATGGGAAATAAATCTATTGTTTTTTGTTGTGCAAACCCGATACCTGAAATTTATCCTTATGCTGCGAAAGAAGCAGGAGCATTTATTGTTGCTACAGGCAGAGGAGATTTTCCCAATCAGGTAAATAACTCTATAGGATTTCCCGGTATTCTGAAAGGTGCTTTAATGGTAAAAGCAAAAAAAATTACCGATAATATGGCTATTGCAGCAGCGCATTCTTTAGCGAACTTTGCTGAAAAACGCGGCATTAATCCTGAAAATATTGTTCCAAATATGCAGGAAGCAGACGTTTTCCCCATTGAGGCAGCAGATGTTGCAATGCAAGCAATCAAAGATGGGGTTGCGCGCCATGACATGACATGGGATGAAGCCTACCAAATGGCTAAAAAAGATATTATGCATGCAAGAGAAATGACCAACATGCTTGTTGAAAAAGATTTCATTAAACAACCCGATCCTAAAATGCTGGATGAGGCTTTGGAATGGGCCGTACAGCAAGTTAAATAATAAACAAGTCGCTTTTTGCGGCTTGTTTATTATTTGAACAAATTATTATTGTAAAAACAATCTGAAAAATCATGAAAATAAAAACAATTATTTTTGCTTTTGCTATTATAACTTGCAGTTTAATATTTCTATCCTGTGAAGGACCGAAATATTTTTCTGTCACAGTTATAGATAAAACATCCAGAAAACCTATTGATAGTGTTTATGTGAAAATTTCTTCGAAAAGAGGAGAAACAGAGCAATCTGCCTACAAAAATTCCGGCTATACAGATTCTCTTGGAAATTTTAATACTGAAATGATGATTGGAATGGGAATGAGCTTTAAAAAATTTGTCTTTTTTATGGAGTACTCTAAAAATGGATACAAAACAAAAACTGAAGAAGACAAAACAAATGGACTTGTTGAATTGGAGAAGGATTAAATTTTTATAAATAGTGTTTGCAAGAAAACGCCATATAGCGCGTTCATCGCACTAGCTCGCTCAAACAAACACTGGTTGTTTGCCCTGTTGCTCTTACAGGACTAGTAGTAAGGAAGCGTGTTAAAATACAAAACCCGAAGAAATGCGAAATTTGTGATGTGAAAAAAAAATTAGGGTGAAAGGCTCATGTAATAATTAAAAAACAGGAATTACTGCTGTTTTTTCTACCACTTCTGACGAAAAAACAACCTGAAAGCCCATACGCAGACCAAGTCGGTGTAAGCACTTACGGAATAATACGCTAACTTTCACTGGTAGGAGTCTGCGACATCGCTAATTTTCGTGTGAGATTTCCTCTTTCTTCTTTAGGGATATGTTATTTCTAAATATTGCTTGAGAATATTATGGTTGTCAGGAAATTAGCATTATAAAAATTATTTAAAATACAGCAACTTGTTTACGGGATGTTTTTTTGATTTGAAATTAATACCAGAAAATGAAAAGAATCATTTGTGATTTCAGATTAATATTTAATTTTGAGGAGTTAATTATTATGTAATATTAATTTTTATGACTCAAAATTCTAAAGATATTGACTTATTTGATTTATTTGTCAGATTTATTTTATTCATTCGAAAGAGATTTTTAATAATTTTATTGGTTTGCATTCTTGGAACAAGTCTGGGTTTTGTTCGATTTTTATTAACATCCAATGAGATAAAAAGTACTTTTATTGGATATTCTTATGCTATATCTAATGAAATTATTATTGAAACGGTTAAAAATATTAAACAGGATATTTCTACAGGTAATAAAAATTTGCTGGCTCAAAAATTAGATATTTTGGTTGAAGAAACTGATAAATTAAAAAACATAGAAGCCTATACCATTAACAATACTAAACCATTATTATTTAAAATAATATTTATATCAAATGATTCCCTGTTTATCGAAAAATTTAAAACAGGTATATTAAAGTTTATAAATAATCATAATTATATTAAAGCTCAATCTGCCCATTTGAAAAATCAGAAACATCAAATGCTTGTAGAACTTACAAGGAAACTACATGAACTGGACAGCCTTCAGAAACTTCAATTGAAAGAAAACAGCAATAAACTTCTTACTGTTAATTCATACTACACTGAATATATTGATCTTTTTGAAAAGAAAATAAATCTCGAAAACGAGTATAATTCTATTGATGAGTCAAATCTAATAAAGGAGTACTATTTTAACTCTGAAAATATTTTATCATCCTCTTTAAAATATTTACTGATGTATTTTTTTCTTTCTCTTATTGCCGGATTTATAATAGCATTTTGTATTGAGCTTGGAGTTAATACGCGAAATTACGTACGAGCGAATACTTTTTCCAAAGGAAATGCATCTTGAACATGGATGAACAAATTATAAAAAAAAGCGAAGAAAATAACTCCTGCTTGTGTATTGAGCATTGTTTCAAAAAAGAAATTAATAAAAATGATAATTAAAAAAAACAGGAAAATAAACCTTTTTTTCCGAAAGTTGTTATACATAGGAACCAATAGTATAAGCAACAAGCTGATTAAAGCAAAAATACCCAGCCCAAGGAGCGTTTCAAGAAATTGGTTATGCACATTAAGCCTGTGTACTACAGCGTAATCTATATGTTTGTTCAAATATAAAGGGAGTAATTCGTCTATTACATCTCCAGGTCCTGTTCCCAGTAGAATATTATTTTTTGCTTTTTCAAGTGTAGATTTCCAAATAACAATGCGTGAAAAGCTTGAAACATCTTTTGTCGCAACAGGTAAACCTTCTTGTTTTTTGTTAATTGCAAAGCTGTGAAGGGTGTTATCTCTTTTGAGCAGAAGAAAGCGTGGATTAATAAACATCATCAATACCATGCAAATGCTAATGATAATAAAAGCAAAACGGAGAGGACTTTTATGAATGTGTCTATGGTGAAATATGTATAATAAAGCAAAAATTACTATTTCAGTAATAAAAGCAGCTCTTGATGATAACAAGAAGAGCATTATTAAAAAAAGAATAATAATAAATGAAAGAATTGATTTGACTAATTTGGGATATATCGTTTTTTGAAAGAACAAATAAAAACAGATAATTATAGAAAAAACAAGGTACATCGAAAAATATGAAGTATGCAGAAACAAAGAAAAATTAGCATAATAAAAATAACTTCCCTGATCAACAGAAACAATCCCGGATGAGCTTTTTATCATTGAATTAAATACTAATTGTCCGTCAATAAAATTCAGGGAGTTATACAATGCTCCTCCAAGACATATTAATGAGGCTGCAAAACAACCGGCAACAAATGCAATAAGAATATATTTAAAATATTTTTTATACAAATCGTTAAGCCCCATACACACTATAGGAAAAATGATAAGTGTTAACTTTACTTCTAACGAAAACCATCCTGATTCTTTATTACTTGTATATAATAATGCAAACAGGTGCATTAAGTAAAATAAAAATGTCAGACTTAAAATGAGCCAATTTTTTTTTAATGATTCAAATCTATGGATAAAGTTAAACTCCATCAACCATGTTAAAATCCAGAATCCTATAATGGTTGTGTGCAGTGGTTTAATCAAGGGGAGACCAAAAGCTAATAAAAGAGCAAAAAAGAAATTTGCTTTTTTTACAGTAGGTACAATTTTTTTAATATACCACATCTGTTTTTGTTGTATTCATTTTTTATTCAAATTTTTTCTTTTTATCCACGAGTTTGACAAAAATATATAAAACAATTATGTTAAGAAAGAAAAACAATAAAACATAATTTTTATTCACTACAGAAAAATAAACCAGCAGCAAAATTATTAGATTGATAATCATCGCAAGCAGTACTGTTTTTTGATGACTGAAACCTGCCTGTACAATTCGTTGATAAGCATGTTTTCTGTGTGCCTGACTTAATCGCTCTTTATTTATGAAACGCCTGTAAATAGTTATAGTTGCATCAAACCAAAATAATGATGTCAACATTAACCATACCACAAGGGATGATGTATCATGATTCTGATGCCAAATTGCCATAACAGCAAAAGTGTACCCCAGTAATGTACTACCAATATCTCCCATGAAAATTTTGGCTTTATCCCAATTCCAGAATAAAAATCCCAGAGCAGCAAAACCAATTAATAAAATTACAGAATCTGAAAAAAGTACGTAAACAGCTGCCGAAATGAAAATCGCTTCTCCTGCGGCATAACCATCAATACCATCAATAAAATTGTAGAGATTGATAAACCAGATGATGCCAAAAAATGAAAGAATTGTAAGTATTTCATTTTGCTGAATGACATAAAATCCAATATCAATTTTTTGTAATCCACCCATCAAATATAAAGCACTGGCTGCCGTTATGGCTTGTATTGTTAAGCGAATAATATAATTAACACCTATTAGGTCATCTACAAGGCTGACAACAACAATTAATACTCCTAGCATTAAGGTATAAAAAAGGGTTTCATCAATCATGCCTGTGAAAAAAGTAAAGATCAAACCAGCATACCATGCTATTGCAATTGCTAGTCCGCCACCCCTGGGAGTAGGTATAGTATGCGAACTCCTTTCGTTAGGTATGTCAAGTACCGCTTTTCGAATGGCAATATGCCTGACAATAAATGTCAATCCAAATGCTAAAATGAATATTATTATGTACAACAGCATAAAAAAATCAGGTGCTTTTACGAGATTTATTTTTGATTTTTGTAAGATGCAACCATTTCAGTAATTCCCTGTTCCAGCATATCTTTTGGAACTATATTAAATTTGTTGCGAATGTCGGTATCCGACACTTGCAAACTTCCAAATAATTTTTCAAAAAGACCAGGTTTGGCTGCTTTAATAATGCTTATAAATATTTTCGGTAAACTAAAAAGTCTGATTTTTTTCTTCAGGCATTTTTCTATTACTTTTATCAATTCCCGGATACTGACAGGTATACCATCACAAAGCAGGCATACGCCTGTTATTTCATTTTTTATCGCATGATCAATCAGCATGGTAAGCGTTGAAATATGGATAAAATCGCGTTTATTGTGAGCATTATTAAAAGGCAAAGGCCAGCCTTTATCAACCATACGAATCAGGCGCATCATATTGCCCGGTGCATTTCCACCTCCATATACCATAGCCGATCTAAAAATAGCTGGCTTGAAGTTTTTATCTGCCATTAATAACAAGCTGCGATCTGCCATTAGTTTTGATTTTCCGTATAATGTAACAGGAGCTTCACTTGTCTCTTGATTTATAATTTCAGTACGTCCATACACGGCCACGGTACTCATTTGGAGGAAATAGTTTATTTTATGTGCTTTTGCTTTTTCTGATAAAAATTGAGGTAGCTCAAAATTTATACGCAGATATAATTTTTCATTAGTATTATGCGGATTATGTACTATTGCCGCAAAGTTTATCACTACATCCACATTGTTAAATTCCTCGGATTTGAGAGAAAAAAAATCTTGCAATACCAGTTCATTTTCAAAACCTGTTGCAATTCTTGAGATAGCCCTTATCTGGTAAATAGAAGCATTGTTTTTGATGAAATAACGTGCAATAAAACTATCACCCCCGATTATAAGTATTTTTTTGGGATTGTTCATGATTTAAAAAATTGAAAAATTTTTGGAACAAGCCTGTATAAAGGGTACATGAATGAAACATTAAGCTGATTAACCTTAAAGGCACGATAACATTCAATATTTTGGTTGATAATGTTTTTTATATTCTTATTGGTGGCTCCTCCCATGCGCATTTTGATAAAAGGTTTTTCTATATAGAAAGTTGATATTTTATGCTTTTCAATAAATCGTAACATTAATTCGAAATCTGCTGCCAGCTTGAAATTCAAATCAAAATATCCATATTTTAGATAAATATCCCTTTTTACAAAAAATGTTGGATGCGCTGGATGCCATCCTGTTTTAAATGCTCCTGAACTATATTCGCTCGATTTCCAATATCTGATATTTTTACTTACGTCAAACTGATCTACATATATTAAATCAGCATGAACAGAATCAATAGATTTTGTATTAAAATGACCAACTATTTTTTCTATAATTTCATTATTAATATAAAAATCATCAGAATTAAGAATGCCCACTATATCTCCTGTAGCAGCTAATAATCCCTTGTTCATAGCATCATAAATTCCTTTATCAGGTTCGCTGATAAATTTTGAGATTTTTGCACCAAATGATTTTATAATATCAATTGTTCCATCTTTTGAACCACCATCAATAATAATATATTCAATGTGTTTGTATGATTGTGATAATACTGACTCAATAGCATTTTTAATATAAGTTTCACTATTGAAACAAACAGTAATAATACTTACAACTAAATTATCCACTTGAAATTTATTAATATTTTTTTTCTGAAATTGTAAAATGCAAATATAGTTTTAAAACCTGTTTCTTCTTATTCAAAATAAATGTTTTTATAGAATGGTTTGGATGATAAATTTTTCAGTGAAATATTTTATTCCGTTATTATTCAAATGATCGTGATTGTAGTAATAGTATGAATTTGGTATTGAAAGTGAAAAATCGTAGTATTTATAACCATATTTAGTATGTAAATTTTGTAATGATTTTATTAATTCATCTGTAAGGGGCTGCTTACCTAAAAGAGAAGGTGGAATGATGAATATTATCTGAGTGTTATGATCCCTTGCAATTTGGACGATTTCTTGTAAATAATTATCATATTTTTTAAATGTTATTAGGTTCAAACCATCAGGGTAAATTGCCTTAATTCGGGAATTGATAGATGAGGAGTCTGGAGTTGAAAGACTATCAGTTGTAACAGGCATACGGGATGCATTGTATTCATGCCAGTCATGCTTAAATTTTGATTTGATATAATTATATTTAACATCAATACTGACATTGGAAAACAGAGTTAAAAAGAAGAAATCTAGCTTAAATGGTTCTTCAGCTAGAAAATATAGGTCTTCGTTCCATTTAGATGTTGAGAATACAAAAGGATCGATAATGTATAATATAGTTTTTGCTGAGTTATTTTTATAAAAAAAATATTTAAGAAAAAGTTTTTCTGGAACTACTCCTGCTGCCGAAGCCCCGATATTAATAATTTGTTTTTTTAAGATTTTTTCAACTGTTTCATGATTCTTATTTCGTGAAAACATTCTGCCATGTGACGATCCCATTATTAGAATATCTGTATTAATATTTTCCGGAATAGATATTAATGCTGATTCAGTTTTGCCTTGTGGATAATTTAAATTTTTGTCCTGAATAATGAGGTAAGCAAATATTGCAGAGATAATCATTAATTGAAGTCCTGTAAATAGAAAAAGTTTTGTAAAAAATTTCTTCATTATTACTTAGAATTGAAAATATATGAATTGTTGATTACCGAATTCTCCAAAAATAAAAATTAACCAAATAAAAATACAATAAGTCAGCCATCTGATTGCAGTTGACTTTTGATTTATTACCTGAATTAATGAGCTTTTACGCTGTAGGAAGTGAATTAATTCCATAAGAAAAATGAAAAATAGCGAGTAAGCCAGCTCATTAATTGTGATGGGAATATTCAAATTCCAAAAATTACTGTTGAATGAAAATGTGTTTTTAATAATTTTAAAAGCATTGCTGATCGTATCGGCTCTAAAAAAGATCCACGATAAACAAACTAAATGAAATGTAACAAAAATATCAAAGACCTTAATCAGTTTTGATGAACAATCTAAGTTGAAAAAATTATTTATTTTGACTTTAATATTTTTTAACCATATAGCTGAAATAATATAAAATCCATGTAATGATCCCCATAAAACAAATGTCCAGTTTGCCCCATGCCAAAGACCACTGATCATGAAAACTATAAATAGGTTAAATTGCATTTTCCATTTTATTACCCGGTTTCCGCCGAGAGAAATATATAGATAATCTCTAAACCATGTTGAGAGCGAAATATGCCATCTTTTCCAGAATTCTTTAATCGTTTTTGCAAAGTAAGGAGTATTAAAATTGTCCATTAATTTAAACCCCATAATTTTTGCTGAGCCTATTGCTATATCTGAATATCCTGAGAAATCGCAAAAAATTTGAAATGCAAATAAATATGTAGCGAGTAATACTGGGAATCCGGAATATTGATCTGGATTATTGTATACTTGATTCACATACAATGAAAGCCTGTCAGCAATAACCATTTTTTTAAAGAATCCCCATAACATTAATTTTAGTCCATCTGTTACCCGTTGATAATCGAAAGTATGTTTTTCATAAAATTGATGTATCAAATTTTGTGGTCTTTCAATTGGCCCTGCAACAAGCTGAGGATAGAACATAACATACAGTGCATAAATTCCAAAATGGTATTCAGCTTTTTGAGTTCCTCTATAAACTTCAATAGTATAACTCATTGCTTGAAATGTATGAAATGATAATCCTACAGGGAGAATTATACTTAATGCTTCAATGGAATAATTCCAATCAAGAAAATGAGCTATTGCGGCGACATTGGAATTTAAAAAATTAAAATATTTAAAAAAAGCAAGAAACCCAATATTCGTGATGATACTGATGATCAGGTATAGTCTTCGTTTTGGTCCTTTTTCTTTTTCAATATATATTCCGGCAATATAGTCTACAATAATAGTTGCAACTAAAATTAAAATATAAGAAGGAATGAAAGCCATATAGAATATACAACTTGCTCCGAGTAACAATGCCCACCTTAGTTTATGAGGTAATGCAAAATATAATAAAGTTACTAATGGAAAAAAGAAAGCAAACTGTAAAGAATTAAATAGCATTGATCAGATAAGTTTTTGTTATTTCTTTATTTTGTTTGCCCCCGGATCAATGTTATTAGATTGATTAAAGGGATCAAATATATATATCATAAATTTTCATTTATAAAAGAAACCTCTTCCAGAGAATCAGATACTGCAAAAATTTTAAATCCATTTTTTTTCAGCAGCGCTATTATTTCCTTATTTTTATTAAAACCATCTTCAAAAAATCTGTAGTGAAATTCAATCAGAATTTGTTTTATTTTAATGCAAGAAGAAAGAATTTCTGGAATCACAGAATATTCAGCACCTTCAATATCCATTTTTAAAATATCAATACAATCATGTCCTAATTCCTGACAAATAGTTTTAAGACTTTTCATTTGAACTTCAATACCCTCTGAAGTTCTTTCAGAACCTTTTACAATGCTACCGCTTACATAATTTGTGTTTTTAGGTAAATAAAAAGTTGCAACACCATCTTTTTTATCAATACCATATTCATGAAAAAAAAAGCCAGAAGGAATCTGAGTATTATTTTTTACCCAGTTAATAGATTTTGGGGTTGGGTCAAATCCATGAACAGAGCATTTAATTTGGTTTATAATTTCGGTATCAAATGAAATATCTTCACCAATACCGAATGAGTATACGATGCTGTCTTTGTTAAGACAATCAGGTGCGACAAAAAAACCGCCATATTCATTTCCATACCATTTTTTTGTTTTTTTGATTTCACATTTAAAAGGATATGCTTTCCTCAATATGATTTTTATATTTTTCTTAGCACATGATATAATGCTTCCCATATATTTTTAAAGATTATTTAAATAAATCCGTAACATTTCTGAAAAATATTTTATTTGAAAAATTTGTCTGATAATGCTGAAATAATTTTTCTCCTAATTTATTTTTGTCTGTGTAATTATTAAATTCAAATATTGTTTTTTTTAGAGATTCTACAGAATGTGATTCAAAAATAAAAGGATAATCACTCCCGGAAATATTTCGAATATCTCCTACATTTGTTGCTATAACTGGTAAGCCGATTGAGATAGCTTCTAAAAGTATTATCGGTTGACCTTCATTCCATGAAGGAAGAATCAGTGCATCAAATTTCTTTAAAGTTGATTTTAATTGTTCCCTTGTGATAGGTCCATGAATAGTAATGTTTTGAGTTTTTTTAGCCAATATTTCATCGTAAGTTTTGGGTTCGTAAATATTGCCAAAAGTATCTAATGAAAATGATTGTAGCTCGCTATCAGCAAAGCATTCGATTAATTCAACTATCCCTTTGCTCTTAATGTAATTTGTTAAGTAAAGAAAATTTTTCGTATAGTTTTTTTGATTTTCGAATTTTGTTTCTTCTATTCCTGATGTGTTATGAAGAATTTTTATTTTCTTTTTAAATCCGATTTTTTTCATTTGTTCAGAATATATATCTGACAAGACAATTATTCGGTCAATTAAAGTCATGATTAACCGAAAAAGAAATTTATTTAAAACAGATTTATTATAAAAAGGAAGAATGTCTCCTCTGTGTAAATGCCCTGTGAAACAAGTTTTATGTGAAAAAAGACGTGCAACTGGAAGTATGATTAGTAATTTAAATAAGCCGAATTTACTAAGCGGAATATTAAAATAGAAATGCTTGGGTTTAAAATGGAATAAGGTTGTTACATGTTTTTTGAGTAATAAGAAACAATATAACATTTTTTTGATAGATGAAAGTTTCCAGGAATACTCTTCAATGATTTCAATTTTATTATTATTTTTATTTAAAACATTTAAAATATTTGAATTAGATATACTTATTCCTGTCTGAGTATTTGGAATAAATTCTCCCCAAATCAAGATGTCAATATATTTTTTCATTTAGATAGACTTTGACTTTAAAAAATATAAGACATGTCTGTGAGGCCAATCACATTCAAAGTGTCGTCTGTTAATCACCTTCCCTTGAAATGAAAAATAATTTCGATAGTCGCTTTGGCTAAAAATAAATTTATAATACTTTGAAGCGATTTGTAAGGAGAGTTCGTCAAAATCTTCTAACCGACCGTAAGGAAAAGCAAAGTAATCACAAGTACCATTTGTTTTTTCTTGAATTAATTCTTTGCATTTTACTATTTGTGTTTCTGCTTCAGGTGCAGCTTGTAGTCTCTGATGGTCTAAAGTATGTGCTCCAATTATATGATTATTATTTTTTAATTTAATTAATTGATTCCAGCTCATCGGATTTTTTGGAGAATTTATACAAACAATATTTTTCAAAAAATTTTGTCTGTAATTTTCATTTCCATCAATAAATCCAGGATTAACAAAAAATGCAGCTTTCAAATTATAGCTGTCTAAAACCGGAGCAATTTTTGTAAAACACTCTTCAAATCCGTCATCGAAAGTAAATGCAACTTCACAATTTTTAATAGAAAAAGATTTATTTATGATTTTATCACAGGCGTCCTGAATGTTAATCAGATTAATTCCATTTTTAATTAATTTTTCTAATAAAATTTTGAATACTATATTCGAAGTTGAATTATTCAAACTAAGAAAATGGCCATTTAAAATGTGAACACCAGGTTTGGGTTTCGACATTAATGATAAAAGATTAAGAGTATAATGTCTTATATGTTTTCTTAAATTACTATTCATAAACAAGTGAAAAATACTTTAGTTATATAAATTTCATATAATCATCTACTCTCAGATTCGCCATTTTTATCCAACTATAATTATCTCTGATTTTAATAATTCCGTTATTGCCTAATTTTTCTCTTAGTTTTTTATCTTTTAGTTTTAATAAAGCATCACATAAATCAGTTGCATTATTTTCTAAATAGGTTAATCCATTTCCGTCAACTCTTTCTTTTGCTTTAACCGTATTGCTTATAACTATTGGCAAACCACACGCTGCGGCATCTAACATACTGGTTGACTCTTGAGTTGGCCAAACGCCAATATCTGATGCTCTGTAAAATTTGTCAAGTTCAAAAAACGGAACATAACTAAAAACCTTACAATTTTTTATTTTCTTTATTTCATCTATTTGTTCACCATCACCGAAAAACAAACCTTTAAAAGATTCGTTTTTATTATTTAACATTTCTATAGCTTTTGCTAAACAAAGTGGATTTTTTCCCTTAGTAAATTTCCCTGTATAAATACATACAATATCATTGTCTGAATAACCAAATTCATTTCTGATTTGTAATCTTTCTTTTGTATCTTGTTCATTAATTATTGGATGAAAAAGAATGGTGTCAACACCTAAAGGTAATACCAACGATTTTTCTTTTGGCAATCCATAATATTTTAATGATAATGCTTCACAATCAATAGTAGCAGGATAAGACCGCTCAACAAATTTGTTTTGAATCATACTTGGAAATGTCCGTGTTAACCAAAATCCAAATCTTTTTACTAGTCCATATTTCTCAGTTAAAAGCGGAAATACAGAAAAGGTTGTGTGATTAGCAGTAAAGAGCTTGAATTTTGTATAAAATTTAGCATGGACTAATTGCAGATTTACAAATGCTATTGGATCAAATGTCTGAACAATGTCCGGTTTTATTTCGTGAATTAATTCATTTAACCCTTTAATAATAATTTTTCTTTGAACTACTTTAAAAGGTAACCGATACAACGTATAACCGTTAAATTCTTTTTTACATTCCGAAACAATTGCTGGTCCTAAAAATTTACTAAAAGTTTCATTATAGATAGGATCATTATAATTAACTTGTGCTGTAGAAGAAATTACATGAACTTCATGACCTAAAAAAGTGAGAGCTTTAGGGAGACAATTTTCTATGTATCCCATTTTCTCTGAAAACCAAACGGTAACTAAAACAATTTTCATAAAATTATAAATTAAGTCGCTGGGATTACTTTTTTGTTATCTTTTAATATTAATGCAAGAAGAAACATAAGCCACAAACCGGAGGTATTTATAACAGTGAACATCGGTGTGCTTAATAATAAAAAAATTAAAACAATGAAGTATCCAAAAAAGCTGGTATCAATTTTTATTGATCCAAAAAAAAGAAAAATAATAGATAGAATAATAGAGTTTAAAAATACTCCGAAAAATCCTAAGTTCATAAACCCATCACTTACAATTCCATTATTTGCATACATGTTTAATGTATTAAAATATGTTTGTGATATTAAATGACCAATTTTCATTGAATAGGGGTTAGGAACTAATAAATTGAAAAATTGGCTTTCTGCAAAAAACAACGGTCTGCCTGCAAAGAAATCAAAATAGTAGTGATTTAATAGAGATGGAAAAAATAACATTCTCATTACAAAAGTTCCCTGCATTATTGGAGAATTATAAAATAGACTATCAATAAGCGGTAAGCATAAAAGAACAAGTATTACAATAGCTAAAAACCATAAAATTTTTTCCGAAAATGTTTTTCCAAATACATAAAAAAAGAACATAGCAAAGCAGGTTAAATATGTTATTCTATTGCCAGAAATAAAATATAAATAAAACAAACAGGAGATAGCAAATATTGATAGAAAATATTTCTTTTTTATGAGAAAATATATGAATGACACAGGAAGAATAACTTTTGAAAGCCAATTAAAAAAATAATCAAATAACCCTGTACAGTTTAATGAAAATATCTTTCTTGTTTCATTAACATCTTTTAAAAATATATTTTCAATATTTATATAAAAGCCAAATTTGTAAATAAAAGGAATTATGAAAATTAGTATCAAAGTAAATAAACCTAAAATCTTATATAGTTCTGGCATTTGAATATATATGATTTTTATTTTCAACTTGCTAATGCATAAAATTGTAAAAAGCATGAAAAATATTGAATATATAGGTGCTCTCGAAAAATTTGAATAAGAAAATAAGATTGAAGCTGGAATAAAAAAGAAAAAAATAAGGAGGATAAATATACTGAAAAGAAATTTATTTTGATAAAATAATTGCCAGATTCCAATAGATAAAATGAGTAACATCACTTTTACTTCAATATATTTTATAAAATTAAAATTTAACGGGAAATTATATTGAGAATAAGAAGGGGAAACAAAAGAGAAATAATTCCACTCTAATAAAAAATTAAGAAAGTACAATAATAAAAGCGATAATAATAGTTGTTTAAATGCGCTAATGCGAAATAAACCATGTACCCTAATTTTTGATATTGTTAATTCATTAGTCATACCAGCGCCTAAAATATAATATAATATTAATCAAAATTAATTAATATAATAAGACAATGTTAAATATGAAAATTTAAAATTTACTATGATCATGATTTATTATTGTTGATATGAGAAATATTTTTTTCATACTTTGTTAATACACGAATCAACAAAAATGCATAAAATGTATATGCTAATATTTCTATGATTGTGATCGCTATTAAAAAATGATGAATTGGCATTTTTGCAAACCAGAATAAAGATAAAATCATTATAAAATAAATAAGCTGCCAAACTGTTAAAATTTTAATTTTTTCCATCGAGGCAAGAATAATTGTAAATGGAGAAACTACTAAAGTTATGGCATAAGAAAAACAAAGTATAGTTGCATATTCTCCTGCTGGTATCCACTTAGAACTAAATACGATTCCAAATAAAAAAGGGCCTCCAAAATAAAGGATTATTATGAGTAAAATAGAAATAATACTTAATCTTTTTGCAAGTAATTTTATTTCTTCTAATATTGATTCATTTTTATTACATTTTTCAGCAATTCGTTGAGATAAAACTTGGGATAATGAAGTAACAATAAAAGCAAAAGGAGCTGTAAGAATAAATCTTGTGAAATTAAAATAACCGGAAACCATTTCACCGTAAAAAGAACTAACGATGAATACGGGTAGCATACCGGATATTGAATTTATAAGAGCAGGAAGAGCATTGTAAACTGGATAGTCAGAAAATCGCCTGAGAATATACCAGATATTAGTTTTAGTTGTTTTTTTATATGAAAACCCATTGACAAAAGCTTGTTTTATAGAAATCAGGGCATTGCTTGCCCGCCCTGCAAAATCACCCCATACAAGACCATTTGAAATATTATTTAATCCTAATATGAGTCCTGTGCCACCCTCTCCAATTTTTTGAGCTACTTTATTAATTGAAGATGCCCGAAAAGCTTTTTTTCTGATAAGCCAGGAATTAAATAATTTTGATACAGAAATAAGAAACAAGCCAAATGGAAGCAGCAATAACCAATCAGTAATTCCTTCATTATGCAGCAAAATTGCAATATTATTTCTGAAAAATAAAGCAATTATAAAAAAGAACAGCGATACAAATGCTGAAATAATAAGTCCACCCACAACAAGTGATTTAGCCTCTTCATCTTTTTCGGGAACAACAACTGCTAGTTCATATCTCCCAGATGAAACGACTTCAAGAATTGAAAATATACTGAAGTATATACCAAAAAGAGCATAGTGGGAAGGTGAAAAAATGCGACTGAATATGGGATATAAAGCAAGTGTGATTAATTGAGCAGACACGGTTCCCAGCATCAGCGTAAAAACGTTTTTATTAAAGTCAGATTTGATAATTCGGCTAAACATTTTTGGTGTCAAAAAATTTAGCATCGTTAAGATACCAGACTAAAGCTTGTTTTAATCCAGCCGTAATATCATATTTTGGATGATAGCCTAACAGTTTAGATACTTTTGCTATTGAAGCCATAGAGTGTTTTATATCTCCATCACGCTGCTTGGCAAATTCAACTTTTATTTTTTTTATTTCAGGGTAAGATTTACAAAGCTCATTCTGTAAAAGGTTGAATAGTGCAATTAGGGTTGTACTTTCTCCATAAGCAATATTATAGACCGTATTTAATGCATCTTTGTTGCTCACTATTGAAGCCAATTGATTTGCCTGAACTACATTCTCAACATAAGTGAAATCTCTAGAACTTGATCCGTCACCATAAATAACAGGGCTTTCTCCTTTTAATAAAAGTCCAATAAATTTTGGAATAACTGCCGCATAGACTCCATTTGGGTCTTGACGTTTTCCAAATACATTGAAATAGCGAAGCCCCATTGTTTCAATTCCATACACTTTTGAAAAATTCTGTGCGTAGATTTCATTAGTGAGTTTTGAAACAGCGTAAGGTGAGAGGGGAGTTCCAATTTTCTCTTCAACTTTGGGGAGATCGGGAGAATCACCATAAACAGAGGAACTGGATGCATACACAAAGCGTTTGATTCCTGCATCTTTTGCAGTGAAAAGCATGTTTACAAAACCTCCTACATTTACATCATTGGTTGTTTTTGGGTCTTTCAAAGAGCGAGGAACAGAGCCCAGAGCTGCCTGATGAAGCACAAGATCAACATTTGCTACTGCTTTCCTGCAAGCTTCAATATCGCGAATGTCTCCTTCTATGAAATGAAAGTTTGGGTTACTCAGAAATGCACTAATATTTTCTTTTTTCCCTGTGGCAAAATTATCAAGACAAACAATTGTATTGTTTTGCTGAATCAAAGTTTCAATAAGATTAGATCCGATAAAACCTGCGCCACCCGTTACGAGAACTTTTGAATTGATTATTTTTCCGGTATCTTTCAATTTAGAATGGATTTATTTATTTTGCAAAACTAACGGCTCTGGTTTCTCTAATTACAGTAACTTTTACCTGACCCGGATACGTCATTTCATCGTGAATTTTTTTCGCAATTTTGAATGACAATTCTTCGGCATCTTTATCGGAAACTTTATCACTGCCCACGATTACTCTCAACTCTCTTCCTGCCTGAATGGCATAGGTGCTTGTAACGCCCGGATGCGATAGCGCAAGAGATTCGAGGTCTTTTAAGCGTTTTATATAGTTATCAATAATTTCTCTTCTAGCGCCGGGGCGTGAGCCTGAAATAGCGTCGCAAACCTGAACAATGGGAGAAATAAGACTGGTCATTTCCACTTCTTCGTGATGCGCTCCGATGGCATTTGAAACTTCAGGTCTCTCTTTGTATTTTTCTGCCAGTTTCATACCGAAAACAGCATGTGGTAATTCGGGTTCTTCATCAGGTACTTTGCCTATGTCGTGAAGAAGTCCTGCTCTTTTTGCTAATTTTGCATTCAGTCCTAGTTCGCTTGCCATTACTGCAGAAAGGTTTGCTACTTCGCGTGAGTGCTGCAAAAGGTTCTGACCGTAAGATGAACGGTATTTCATTTTACCAATAAGCCTTATCAGCTCGGGATGTAAACCATGAACGCCCAAATCTATTGCTGTACGTTTTCCAACCTCCACAACTTCTTCTTCAAGTTGTTTTTTTACTTTTCCAACAACTTCTTCAATTCTTGCGGGGTGGATACGTCCGTCTGCAACAAGCTGGTGCAATGCAAGACGCGCTGTTTCTCTGCGAATCGGGTCAAAAGCAGATAACACAATGGCTTCAGGAGTATCGTCTACAACAATTTCTACACCTGTTGCAGCTTCAAGAGCACGGATGTTACGACCTTCGCGACCAATAATTCTACCTTTTACTTCATCATTTTCAATATTAAAAACTGTAACTGAATTTTCAACGGCAACTTCAGATGCCACGCGCTGAATTGTTTCAAGAACTACCTTTTTTGCTTCTTTGGTGGCAGTCAGTTTGGCTTCGTCCATAATTTCATTGATGGACACCATTGCTTCGGATTTAGCTTCATTTTTCAGGTTTTCGATAAGCTGTGATTTTGCTTCATTCGCCGATAATCCTGAAATCGCTTCTAATTTAGCAACATGTTCTTTGTGAAATTTATTCAACTCATCATTTTTCTTTTCAACCATTTCAAGTTGTAGCGTAAGGTTTTCTCTGATGGTATCAAGTTCTTTTTTCTTGCGCTGTAGTTCTTCTGCTTTTTGTGAATTGGCTTGTTCTTTTTGTTTTATCCGGTTTTCGGCAATAACTAGTTTGTTGTTTCTATCATTCACCTGAGCTTCGTGCTCGGATTTTAATTGAATGAAATGCTCTTTAGCCTGCAGCGTCTTTTCTTGTTTTACACCTTCTGCTTTCAGCTCAGCTTCTTTTAAAATGGTTTCTTTTCTTTGTTTCAGAACTTTGTCCAGAACAAACCACATAATCGCTGCTCCTGCCACAAGTGAAACAATTCCAACAATAATCTCAATAATCATAAAATAATATATATTAAGTTTAACAAAAAAAATAAAAAAACCCGCAAGACTTTATCGGTTCTGTGAAAACCCCTGTTAACCATGGGCGGGACTGCTGTCCTGTTTCTCACTTCCACTGTCACATAAGTGAACCCGGACGAGCCGGGTTGAGGCCTGTTTTACACAGTTCAAACTGGTCCCAATTGTGTTAGTGTTGAGTTTTACAAACGAATAAAGAAATGCGGGCGTACGTTTAATATGTTAAAGAACGTTCTTCAGTTTCCATATATTCACGCAGTTTTTCCTCTAAATTTTTAACCTTCTGAATAATGGGCTGAATCGTATTTTTTTCTTCAATATCTAATAATTTTATAGACAACTGTAGGGATATCATTGCCAAAAAGTCCTGTTCATCTTTGTTGGCAAATTTTTTATCCTTATATTGATTAATTTTTTCATTTAAAATTTTTGCAGCTTTTCTGATTTTTTCCTCTTCGTTCCTGTTTATTTTAACAGGATACATTCTTTCAGCTATATTTACTTTTATAGTCAGCTTTTCTTCCATCTTCTACTTATTCAAAAGAGCTATGCAGTCGTCTATTTCCCGCACTAATCTGTTTATTTTAATTTTAGAATCATGAATATCTTTCCCTTCGGATGTCCATGTTTTTGCTAATTTTATTATTTCTGTTTTTCTGTTTAGTTCTTCAAATTTTAATTGTGATTGCTCTAACTTTTTTTTTAAAGTTTCATTTTCTGTTTTCAATAAATTTTGATGTTCACGTAGTTTTTTATTTTCGCTTATTATCTTTTCTAACCTTATCTCTATTTTTTCAATTATTTGAAATAATTCTTCAGACATACAGAAAATTTTACTCTTAAATTGCAAAATTAATAAAAATTTAATCTTTTCCTTACAAAATGATTCATTAAAATTAACGAACCTTAAAAATTAACGAATAAAAATATAAAATAGTATTGATTATTTGTTGGTTATGGTGTTTTGCTTAAAAAGGAGTGATTGTTACTTCTATTTGAAAATCTTTTTACCTCAAACTTGCTTTGCAATACCATGTATTATAGGTCATGAATAACTGATGTTACGCAAATTGTGGAAATCAAAGTCAGAAGTCAGAAGTCAGAAGTTGGAAGTTGATGCAGCTTCCGACTTCGTGCTTCGTGCTTCTGACTTCTGACTAATTTATAAAAAAAACATTTTGCGTAACTTCAGATGAATAATACTGGTTATAATTTTCTTTTTCCCATTTGTATATTGCCTGTAAATATTTTTTGACTTATTTTGTAAATAGAAAGATTTTGATGAAATTCGATTTTCAATTAATTGACATTTAACCCAACGTATTATGAAGAAGAATCTGAAATTAGTAATAGCAGGAGTAGCTCTGTTTCTTATTGCTGTAATAGTTATTGTAAAAGTGCAAAGAAATTCCGGCGCAACAGTTCATGAGTTTGCCCGCTATATTGATGCTTACAGCTCCGGTATTATATCTAAAAAATCATCTGTAAAAGTACGCCTGACGGATAAAATTTCAGAAACTGCAAAGAAAAATGACGAGGCCCTTGAAGATGTTTTTAATTTCAGTCCTTCTGTGAAAGGAAAAGCAATTTGGGCTGATGTAAACACATTGGAGTTTATACCTGACGAAGATTTTGTTTCAGATAAAAAATATAAGGTTGAATTCAGGTTGGGCAAAATTGCTGATGTTCCTTCCGAATTTGAAGAATTTAATTTTGAATTTCAGGTTATCAAGCAAAATTTTGAGTTAAATATTGAAGAAATTATCACGACAGACAGAAAATCTTTCAAGCTACAAAAGGTTTTAGGAACAGTTCTGACATCCGATGTTGAAGATCAGAATAAAATTCAGAAATTGCTAATTGCAAAGCAGAACAGCAAAAATTTTTCAGTTAAATGGGTTCAGGGTCATGATGGTCTTTACTGGAATTTTGAAATTGACAGTGTGCAGCGTTTTGACAATCCTTCTTCATTGATTTTATCGTGGAACGGAGAGTCTATTGATGTTGAAAAATCCGGGGATACTACATTAGAAATACCATCTCTGAATAATTTCAAATTATTATTTCATAAAGTTGTTCAGTCGCCCGAACAATATGTTCAATTGCAATTCAGCGATCCGCTAAATGCAAATCAGAATCTGCTCGGACTAATTACTATCAGCAATTTGTTTGGTGTGAGTTATTTTATTGAAGACAATACTATAAATGTGTACCCCGGAAAAAATGTGAATGGGAAATACATGGCAACCATAGAAGAAGGGATTGAAAACATTAATGGAGTCAAGTTTCCACGGCAAGAGTCGTTTGAAATTTTATTTGAAGATATCAAACCTGCTGTTCGTTTTGTTGATAAGGGTGTGATATTACCTGAATCGGATAAGGGGCTGATAATTCCTTTTGAAGCAGTGAATATTAAAGCTGTTGATATTAAAATTACGAAAATTTACGAAAATAATATTACTCAGTTTTTACAAGAGAACAATCTGGATGGAAAAGCTTCCTACGAGTTGCGTAGGGTTGCAAAAGCAATAATTAAAAAGACATTGCGCCTCGACCAATCTAATGTTGTAAATTTCGGAAAATGGAATCGTTTTTCGCTTGATATGAACAAGCTGATTAAAGCTGACCCTGGCGCTATTTATAAAATTTCTCTCGGATTCAGAAAAGAATATTCGCTGTATAACTGCGGATCCAATAACGCATCTGACGAAAATGAGGAAGAGGAACGTAATTACGATCTTTCTGAAAATAATTTTCAGGATGCGGAAACTGAAAATGAAGATTATTGGGATTCATTTGATGGCGGCTACTACGGCTATTATTATGGAGATTGGGAAGATCGTGAAAATCCTTGTAAAGATGCCTATTATGGAGGAAAAAGAACTGTTACAAAAAATGTTCTTGCTTCTAATTTTGGAATTATTGCAAAAAAGGGCAGCGACGAATCTGTGAAAATTTTTGTTACAGATTTAAAAACAACACAACCTGTAGGCAATGTAACTATTGAAGTACTCGATTTTCAAAAACAGGTTTTAGCAAGCGGTGTTACGAATACTGAAGGAATAATAGATTTTGCAAAAGTTAATGATCCATTTTTTGTGATTGCAAAAAGTGAGAAACAGCGCGGTTATTTGAAACTTAACGAAGGGCAATCGCTTTCGTTGAGCAGGTTTGATGTTTCCGGCGATGCGGTAAAAAAAGGATTGAAAGGATTTATCTATGGTGAAAGAGGTGTGTGGAGACCCGGAGATTCATTATTTATATCTTTTATTCTTGAAGAAAATGCCGAAAAATTACCTGATAATTTACCAGTGATTTTTGAATTACGTAATCCGCAGTTTCAGCTTGTGAAAAGGCTTGTTGAGCAAAAAAATTCTCTGAATTATTATGTGTTTAAATTGAATACATCTGCTGATGCGCCAACAGGTAACTGGGAGGCTAAAGTTTCTGTGGGGGGAGTCTCATTTAATAAATCGCTTAAAATTGAAAATATCAAGCCCAACCGCTTGAAAATAAATCTTGATTTTGGCGTTCCCTTTTTATCAATGAACAGCAATCCCACTGCGCGTCTGATTGCCGCATGGCTTCATGGTGCGCCGGCTAAAGACATGAAAGCAAGTGTAAATGTAATATTGAGTCCTGTTAAAACTGTTTTTGAAAAATATAAAGATTTTCAGTTTGACGATGCATCTAAAAGATTTTATTCAGAATCAACAACCATGTATGAAGGCACAACCGATGAAGATGGGAAAACTTCTTTTGTTGCAAGTATAAATACAGATAATAATGCGCCGGGAAAACTTATGGCTAATTTTATTACGAAAGTATTTGAACCGAGCGGTAATTTCAGCATAGATCAGTTTTCGCTTCCATATTATCCTTACAAAAGTTTTATTGGTCTTAAAATGCCAAAAGCAGAAAAAACAACTGAAATGCTTGTAACTGATACAACCCATAAAATTGAAATGATTCTTGTCAATGAAAAAGGCATTGTTGTTCCCGAAAGTCACGAAATAGAAATGGAGTTTTATAAACTCGAATGGCGCTGGTGGTGGGACAGTTCGGAAGAAGAGCTTGCAAATTATACGGGCAGGTCTTATATTAAACCTTTGAAAAAAGAAAAAATAATTTCATCAGGAGGAAAAGCGAGCTGGAATGTGAGAGTTAATTATCCTGACTGGGGGCGTTATCTTGTACGTGCACGCGATTTAAAAAGCGGTCATTCTTCATCCACAGTAATGTATCTCGATTGGCCGGGTTGGGTTAAAAGAGAACAAAAAAATCATGCCGGAGGCTCCACGATGCTATCGTTTACAGCGGATAAAGAAAAATATCAGATAGGCGATAAAGTAACAATTACGATTCCTTCTGCTAAAGGAGGTAGAGCTTTGCTCAGCATTGAAAGCGGTACCAATGTGATAGAAACCCACTGGATTGAAACGCAGCAGACACAAACGGTTTTCACATTTAAGGCAACAGAAAAAATGACACCCAATGTATATCTGAATGTAACACTTTTGCAGCCACACGCGCAGGCAATAAACGACCTTCCTGTACGGATGTATGGTATTGTTCCTATTTATGTTGAGAATTCTGCCACGCATCTTGATCCGCTTATTTCGATGCCGGACGAATTGCAATCGGAGATTCCTGTAACAATAAAAGTTTCTGAAAAAAATAAAAAAGCAATGACCTACACGCTTGCTGTTGTAGATGACGGTTTGCTTGATTTAACAAGGTTTAAAACACCCGATCCCTGGAATACTTTTTACGCAAAGCAAGCGCTTGGAGTGCTGACCTGGGATATTTTTGACTGGGTGATTGGCGCTTACGGAGGACAGTTGGAGCGTCTTCTTGCGATTGGAGGGGATGGAGCAGCTACTGGAGCTGCTGCAAAAAAAGCAAACAGGTTTAAGCCAATGGTGCGGTTTTTAGGCCCATTTGAACTGAAAAGCGGTGGGCAGAATTCACACGTGATTAAAATGCCGCAGTATATCGGCTCTGTGCGTACGATGGTAATTGCCGGTAAAGAAAAAGCTTATGGTTTTGCTGAAAAAACGACGCCTGTTACCAAACCGCTTATGGTGTTAGGAACTTTGCCAAGAGTGCTTGGTCCGGGTGAATCAGTAAAGTTGCCTGTTACCGTTTTTGCAATGAAAGATCATATTAAAAATGTATCAGTAAAAATTATTCCAAATAATCTGTTGAGTGTTGTCGGAAGTTCTGTACGAAGCCTTACATTTAATAAAAAAGGTGATCAGACCGTTGATTTTGATGTGAAAGTAAATTCTTTGATTGGAATCGGAAAAGTGAAGATTGAAGCTACAAGCGGAAATGAAAAATCGGTTTACGATATTGAGCTGGATGTGCGCAATCCAAACCCAAAAGTAACAGAAGTTGTCGCAAAAGTTCTTGATGCGGGAGAAAGCTGGAATCCGGAAATCATACCTATTGGAATAGCCGGAACAAATAAAGCTGTGTTGGAAGTGTCTTCAATACCGCCGCTTAATCTCGGAGAAAGATTGAAATTTTTAATTGCTTATCCGCATGGTTGCATTGAACAGACTACTTCCGCAGTTTTCTCGCAATTGTATCTTACCGACCTTATGGATCTTCCTGCAAATAAAAAAGAAGATATAACGCGAAATGTAAAAGCTGGTATTCAGAAATTGCAGAAATTTCAAATGTCTAATGGCGGAATGTCCTATTGGGCTGGTGGAAACAATACCTGTGAATGGGGTACTTCGTATGCAGGTCATTTTTTGCTTGAGGCAGAGAAGAAAGGCTACGTTATTCCTTCCGATTTGATTCGTAAATGGAAGAATTATCAGTCATTGAAAGCGCGCAACTGGGTGGACGATGGAAAACAATCGCAATTGAGTCAAGCTTACAGGCTTTATTCTCTTGCGCTGGCAAATAAGCCTGAAATAGGGGCAATGAACCGCCTGCGTGAAAAATCAAAATTGTCTGATGATGCGAAATGGCGGTTTGCAGCAGCATATCAGCTTGCTGGAAAAACAAAAATTGCTAAAGAAATGATTATGGGATTGAGTACAAATGTTCAGAAATACATTGAGTTGGATTACACTTTTGGTTCGGATGTACGCGACAGGGCTATGATTCTCGAAACGCTAAGTTTGCTCGATATGCGTAAAAAAGCTTTTGAGGTTGTAAAAGAAATTTCTGATGAGCTGAATAAAAATACATGGTTGAGTACGCAGACAACAGCTTATTCGCTTATTGCAATTTCAAAATTTGTTGTTAAAAATACAACTTCGCCTCAATTAAATTTTACCTATAAATTAAATGGTGGTGCAGCGGAAGATAAGAAATTTAAGAACAGCGTTTCTCAGATAGACATTCCTGTTAAAGGTACATCCAAAGGAAGTCTTTCTTTGAAAAATACATCAAAGGGAATTTTATATGCACGTGTTATTCTTGAAGGAATTCCCGAAGTTGGAGAAACGAAAGATTCAGAAAATGATTTGAAGATGAATATTGTTTACAAAACATTAGGCGGAAAAACGCTTGACCCCGAGAAACTGCCAATGGGTACCGATTTTATGGTTGAGCTTACAGTAACACATCCCGGAATGAAACGAGATTATAAAAATCTTGCATTAACCCAAATTTTTCCTTCGGGTTGGGAAATACTGAATATGCGCATGACAGATGCCGGAAATATTACAGATGCAAGTACTCCCACGTATCAGGATATTAAAGACGACAGGGTATATACGTATTTTGATCTAAGCAAGGGACGTTCAAAAACTTTCAGATTGTTCCTGAATTCAAGTTATGCAGGGAAGTTTTATTTGCCCACAATGTATGTAGAAGCAATGTATGACAATACAATCAACGCACGCAGACATGGCCGATGGATTGAGGTTGTGAAGTAGAGAGAGGGGAGTGGTAAACAGTATGTAGAATCGCTATATAGTGCCTGCAAGAAAACATCAATTTCATCGTTACGCTTGACCTGAAAAGTAGTCATGTACATTAGTACACTCCTAATTTTCAGGTCTTCGCAAGCCTTGAACTTGATGTTTTCTTATCAGGCACATACATTGTGAGCAAAAAACATGAGTTTTCTTGCTGGCACTATATACTTTGGCAAGCTCATTTCGACTTGCTCTCTTCGACATACTCATTTCGCTACGAACCTGCCAGCCCTACCTTGCGGGCAGGCAGGTTCGTGGCATTTTTAATCTATGGAGTTTTCAGAGTGGTCTCAACATTAAAATTATTAACTGAACTTTCGCATGAAAAAGAACTAATAATTTTTGTAATTAGAAACAATTGTTAACAGCAATTCATGCAAGATATACTTCGACAGCAGAGCTAAAAAGGGCTACAAAAATATAATTAAATTTGTATTCGCTCAGTATAACTAAAACTAAGCAGCCTTGTTTGCAAGCCTGCCAAGTTTCAGTATATATTACGGTGCTCTGCACCTTAGATTTTCTATACTTTTTTAGTTTTACAAATATTATGCGGCTCTGCCGCTGCATTCCAAATATAGCAGCGATAGCTGCGATAATATTTGTAGCAGCGATAGCTGCGTTGTTTACAAAGGTGCAGAGCACCGGAATATTATCATTTTGATTCCAGCCTTAATTTTTCATAAAAACAGAAAAAGCAAAAAATATTTTATTATTCTCTTGAAAAATGGCTGCTGATATCATTTTTTAGCGAATTAAATTATGCGAAAGCTGAGTTATTAACAATTTATGCTGCATAATTACATAAATCAGCATAAGGTGTTCCTCTTTTAATTACTGCAAAATCCTTGATAACAATTTATTTCTATAATAATGTAAATTATCTTTCTAATGTATTACTTGAAGCATAAATAAAAAAAGAAGAAAAAATAATAGGTTACGACTTCTGCGATTTTTTAATCCACAGCTCTTAATTCGAAAGGAATTTTAACAAGGTTCATAAATTCCTTACCTTTTGCCATAATCATCTCATCGTCTTTTCCATAACACCAAATAACTTTTACCTCGTTCTCTGTTCCATCTAATTTTTCAAGAAGGAATAATATTTCAATTATTTTTCTTGCAGAAGAAGAATTAAAATATTCAAGCTGAAATTTAAACTCAGTATAAGGATTCGGTTGTGTTATATACTCTTTTAACCACTCAAGAATAGGCATATAAAGGCGTTCGACATTTTCAGGAAATGACCTTCCGACAATTTCAAAAATTCCGTCTTCTGCATCAAGGAGGATAGTGGGTACTTCCTCTGTTCCTATTATTTTTATTACTTCTGCCATAACAATCAAAACTATGAATAATTTACTCCTAATGAGAAAAATGTGATATTATTATCTATATCTGTAAGTTTGTATACAAATTTACTTTTAGTTTCACGGGCAATATCAATAAGCCCCAAACCAGCTCCGCCATTGCCGGTAAGAACCCCTGTTTTTAAGATAACCCGGTAAAGACTGTTCCTTTCTTCCATTTCAAGACTGTTGATCTGATTAATTTGATCTTTCAATTTACGCGCCTTTTCATACTCAATAAAATTCCCTGTACTAATAAAAAACCCTTTTACATTTTTACCTACTAGAAAAATTCCTTTTTTCTTCCCCTCCTGAGCAACAGAATGTCTGCTGATATTTTGCAAAAGTTCAGTTATAATATGAAACATAATCTTACGCTCGCTGATGTTTTCAAACTGTGTCTGCTGCATATTTTTTTCCAACAACCTGAGTATGGCTATAACCGACTTTTGCGTGAAATCGCCTTTGTAAATAAGGAAAATATTTTTATCGCGCATTTTCTTGTAAAATTCACGCGCTGTTTCAATGTGAAGGTTATATCGGGTCAGTGTATCTGCTGTAACATTTAACCCACTGATTACTGTTTGAAGAAAAAGATAGGACCAAGAATCTCCGGCAGATTCAATCGCGTATTCCAATTTATTGCCGGATTTCTTTGCAAGTTCAATAACCTTTTGCATCATGTCTTTTTTCTCTGACAATCCCGATTTATTTACCATCTCTGTAAAAAAAGAATAAAATTCTTCCATATTTTCCTGATTCAAAAGATCAAGACGGTTTTTCAGGTCTTCTATATAATTATTTTCTATTAGATAAGCAGATGTTGTACAAAAAGTATCTGCAATACTGCGAGTCAGAAAAATACCAGGTTTGCTAATAAAACTGGGAGTAGAATTTTCTCCTTGCCTTACAAGGTTATAAAGACATTCTGCCATCAGAACAGAAACACTTTTTTTCAGACTGTTCGTATCCTTAGGCATATCAAGACTTGTGCTGCCTATCTGAGCTGCTTTGTCCGTTATTGCATCGCTAAAGCTACCCTGATACATAAAACTGATGTTATCATCATTCAGGTTGCTAAAAAAACTGTATGTTGATTCTATATCCATTTTTAAAGCTTCTTATGCTTAATTAGTGTTTGCGAGAAAACATCAATTTCATCGTTACGCTTGACCTGAAAAGTAGTCATGTACATTAGTACACTCCTAATTTTCAGGTCTTCGCAAGCCTTGAACTTGACGTTTTCTTATCAAGCACTGACACTGTCAATCAAAAAACATGAGTTTTCTTGCTGACACTAATTAGTGTTTGCGAGAAAACATCAAAAACATGCTTTTTTGCTGAAACTAATTATGTTTCCCTAAAGTTTAAATTTTATAAACTTCAAATATATTAAAAAAAAATATATATCGAAATTTTTTTATTGACACAAATCAATTTTGTGAAAATTTATGTTAATCGTTGTCTTCGACTCCGCTCATACAACCTAAAATCCAATCAGACAAGGTTCGGCTTCACTCAGAAACCAATTAGTATATTCAAAAAAATCTATCAATGCGTATTTTATCCCATTGATTTATTTTTTTGGGTATAAAAAGTTTTGTATTTTTGTTCGGGGAAAATGGGTTATTCTATTAATGCTATTTATGAAATTCTTATACACTCACATTACGCTTATATTACTTGCAGCACTTCCTGTAATGAACAGTTTTCTTTTTATTAATACTGAATTATTTTTTAAACCAAATCAGGAATCTTTTAAAGAAAATACTTCAACCTCTACAGAGCTGGGGTATTTCAATATTAACGCCCATAAAAACAATGTCGCTTTAAGCTGGTCTACAATTAAAGAAATAAAGAACAGTATCTTCCTACTCGAAAGAAGCCATAATGGAGGCAAATTCAGTACCCTGAAAAAAATGAAAAACACAGGAAACAACGCTACCGGAGCTATTTACAAATACTATGACCAGAACCTTACTCAAGGTGTCTATTATTACAGACTAACTGAATTATTGGACGATGATGAATACTGGTATCACACTATTGAAGTACTGAATATTCCTGAAGAAAATAATATTTGTTTTTATTCTACAGAAGCAAATCCATGTGTAGGAAAATGTACTATTTTATTTTCTAAATGCCCTGACATGAAAGAAAAAGCTAATGGCATATACATTCTCGATGCCTTTGGAAATAAAGTTTTTTCAGAAATTGATAGGAATAATACAGCTAAAATGCAAATATTATCTGATAAGACCAACCAGTTGAAACCCGCTGTATTTATTGTTCGCAGTCCAATTAAAAAAGAAGGAATTTAGCACCTGCTCCCTACTCCTTAATCCTACTCCTTAATCCCAAAACTGACATGTATCAGTTTTCTATTTTTTCTTATCATTCCATTAGTACATTTGCAATAAATAATAATTGTAATCCCTATGGAAACAACAGATATTATCAATAAATTATGGGAAGATTATTCATCTCATAATCCTTCTGTAAAAAAAATTCATGAACTTTTTTCTTCAGAAGGAGAAAAAATACAGAACGATCATATTGCATTCAGAACTTTTAATGATGAAAGAGTAAATATTAATGTTCTTTCAAAAACGTTTATCAAAGCCAATTTTGTTGAGAAAGACACCTATTATTTTTCAGAAAAAAAACTGAATGCAAAGCATTTTGAACACACAACAGACACAAAAGCTCCCAAAATATTCATAAGTGAACTTATTCTTGAAGAGTTCAGCCCTTTTATGCAGAAAACAATTCATTCTATAATTGATAAAATACCAAGTAGGATGCTGAAATCTGAAGATATTATTTTTATGGGTAATATGTGGGAAATACCATCCTTTGAAACGTATGAGAAATTAAAGAATGAATCAGAATATGCAGCATGGCTGTATGTTTATGGCTTCAGAGCAAATCATTTTACAGTTTTGACTAATTCTCTGAAAAAATATAATCGCTTAGAAGATTTGAATTCATTTTTAAAAAACAATGGATTTTTACTGAATAATTCCGGTGGCGAAATAAAAGGAAATCCCGAAGAATTATTAGAGCAGTCAAGTACTATGGCAGATATTGTTAAAATAAAATTCAAAGAAGGATCATACGAAATTCCATCATGTTACTATGAGTTTGCAAGAAGATATATAAACAGTAATGGTAAATTATATTCGGGCTTTATCGCAAAATCTGCGGATAAAATATTTGAAAGTACGAACTATTATATAAAAAAAACGGCTTAGCTAATAAAAAATTATTTTTCTATTTTTGATGCCAAAAAAAGCGGTGACAAGTTTTATCAAAGACAGGGAAATTTACGAAAAAGTTATACTGGAATTGATTCCAAAAACCCGGCAATTTTTATGGATAGCAACAGCAGACATTAAAGACATGTATATTGAAAGGAAAGGAAAATCTGTTCCTTTTTTATCCCTTTTAAATGATTTGATTCTTCAAAAAAAATCAATTCGCCTAATACATGCAAAAGAGCCAGGAGAAATGTTTCGCAAAGATTTTGACAAATACCCTGCATTATGGGATAATCTGGAACGGGTTTGCTGCCCGAGGGTTCACTTTAAAACAGTTATTGTGGACGGGCTTCATACATACATAGGTAGTGCAAACCTTACAGGAGCAGGACTGGGAGCTAAAAGCAGCAGCAAACGAAATTTTGAAAATGGAATTCTAACAGACGATGAAAAACTGATTGAACCCGCCATGCTTCAATTTGATGAGCTTTGGATTGGAAAACACTGCAAATCCTGCCAAAGAAAAGAATATTGCGGGGATAGAATAAATTTATAAAAAATATTTACCAAACAATTTAAACTAAAATTAAAACATGGTTATTATTCAATAACCACTTTTTTTTAATTTTTTTTTCCATTTTCAAAAAATGAAGCAAAATATTTTTAAATTTGCAAACACAATGCGAGAGTAGCTCAGTTGGCAGAGCATTAGCTTCCCAAGCTTTTCAGGCTGATTCCCGACAAAAAAAGAAACCAGCACTAAATTACACCAAAAAGCATCAAAAAGCCCCTGAAATTAGACCTTCAGGGGCTTTTTTCTTACCCAATGTTGAAAATTATTTTAGCATTTTGGTGAACACTTTTACATAAAAATGTTAATTTTGTTAGGCACATTATTAGGCACATTTTTATGAAATCTTCCGCAAACTTAGTCCTTGATCTCAGGCGTCCGAAAAAAGACGGTTCATATTCCGTTTGCCTGAGAGTTGTACATGATAGTACATCGTCATATATTATTCTCGATTATTCCGTTCACAAAGAACATTGGGACACCGAGAATTTTCAGATTACCAAGGAATGTAAAAAGTATTCCAATCTGGTAAGGATAAATAATTCTCTCACCAAAAAACGCCTTGAAGCAGCCGACATGATCGAGAAGCTCACGGCATCCGGCGAACTGCAAAACCTCACTATTGCAGACTTAAAAGCAAGAATCCTGAATCAGACGGAAAAGGTTACCTTTCGTGAGTTCAATCAGAAAATAGTTGATGAACTGAAGGTGGCAAAGAAGCTTGGTAATGCAGGGTGTTACGAACAGGCGCAGCGGTTCCTTGATAAACACACCAACAGCAAAGAACTCACTTTTGATGATATAAATTACAAATTGTTAAAAAGCCTTGAATCAAAACACCTTTCAAAAGAAAACTCCCTTAACAGTCTCAGTTTTTATCTTCGCACCATCCGGGCTGTTTATAACAGAGCCATTAAAGAAGGGCTTGCAAGTCGTGATGCATACCCCTTTGCCAACTATTCAATAAGGGAAACCAAAACAGTAAAACGGGCTATCCGCAAATCAGATATAGACAGCATCCGGGATATAAAATTAGAGAAAGATTCAACCCTTTGGCATGCCCGGAATTTATTTATGTTTTCCTTTTATAATATAGGTATGAACTTCGCCGATATGGCGCTGTTAAAAAAATCTAACCTCATTGACGACCGCATGGTTTACGCCCGTGCTAAAACCGGAAAAAATTATTCTGTCAAACTCACTCAACCCGCTAAAGATATTCTTGCACTATATTTAAAGGACCAGAAAAAAGATGATTTCATTTTTCCGATCATCAAGCGGAAGGAACTGGAATTGCAGCTTAAAGACCTGCAGAACGAGCGGAAAAACTACAACAATTATTTAAAGAAGATTGCCAAAAAGTTAAAAATTGAAGCAAACCTCACATTCTATGTTGCCCGTCATTCATGGGCTACCATTGCAAAAGATTTGAATGTTCCCATCAGTGTTATTTCCGAAGGCTTGGGCCATGAAGATATAAAAACAACACAAATCTACCTCGACAGCTTTGATGCGGATGTTATTGATAAAGCAAACCAAATGATTTCAGGTTCATAGTTTTAAAAAAGTTCATGTATGAAAATAGATTTAAACATATTCGATAGTATTCTCTTTGGAGACCTTCGCCCATGGTTGTCTGAGAATTTCCAGTCTGACAAATTTCAGGCAAAATTAACTCCGGTTTTTTGCTGTAAAGATGTTTCTATACAATCATGCGAAAAAGCGATTCATTCTGCAATAAAAATCCTTGCTCCAAACCTTAAAACGGACAATCCGATATATGAGATTGATGATGCAAAGGTAGTTTACAATGCAAGCGATGATCATGTTTCCGGTCCTCTGATTGAAATAGAGTATCAACATTATTTCAATAGCAAAACAGAATTTTATTATTACCTGATAAAGAATTTCACAACCTCTCAGGTTCGGAACTTATACCTTCTGATTAACTTTTCAAATGCGGATGGTATTGACAGGTACATTGTAAATAGTGCCTTTGCAAAGGTAAAAGCATTGCTTTGTGAGCTTCCCGAATTTATTCTGAAATACGGTTACGAAGACGAAATGCCGTTTGACCAGGCTGCGGATGATGCCGACCGCTTGGTAAGAAAAGATACTGATTTTATTTTAAAAACCCTTCGGACAAACCTTATCCGTGCAATCTTTGAAATGCAGGAATTATTCAGCAATTTGTTAGATACTCCGGTTCTCACCGAAGACGAGGTATATTCGCAGCTTGCAGGGATTACTTCACCCAATCAGAAACTGATAAAAGACATTACCCTGCTTAATGAATTTCTGGTGAAGCGCTTTATTTCTCAAAGGCCGTACACAAAGAAGGATGCTATTTACAGGATCAACTACACAAAAGAATTTTACAACACATACAAGGTAATACCGCTTTCAGCAAAGAATGTCTCATTCCGTAAGGATGAACTCACTTCCCATATTCGTGTATTGGAAAATCTTATTTATGTACGTGAATTTTCAGGTGCAACTGTCAATCCATCCTATGATGTTTTAAAGTCAGACGAGTTCATCGAAGAAACCCGGAAATCAGAAACCATCGCATTGCAGCAAGAACTAAACAACATTAAAAAACCGGTAGATAAAATTGATTTTATCACTGGTAAGTTGGAATCTTTTTCTTTTTTCAATTCAGGTGTGTCTTTTGTAGAATCAGATTTTAAGCCATCTGTTCCCCGTAAAATATGCAAATGGCTTGCTACGCAGGAAGCCTATATAAAAGAAAATTTACACATTGATCCTGCTTTGCTCGATACCACACCCTTACCAAAAATAAAAACAAATCTAACGGTTCAGCAGTTAGCTTATTTTTTCAGCCTGATGGAAAAGGCAGAATTATTCAGCACTTCAAACATTTCTGATATTTGCAGAACGGTTATCACTTCTTTTGAATCCAAGAAACAGGCGGATATTGATTTCAATAGTTTTCAATCAAAATTCTACAACAAAGAATTTGAGGCTATTGATTTTTGTCACGCCAAAATCAAAAAAATGCAGGAATTTGCATTCGCTGACAAGAAATATTTCGGCGCATAATCCTTATTTATCAAGCCTTTCACTCATGGTTGTACAACCATGTGCAACTACCACACGTTCATCGCTTGGCATAATTTCGCTTCCATAATCTTTCAATTGGGCCCTTTTGGAGATTTCAACAAACATTTTGTTAAATCTTTAAAATTATTGAAGAATGGAAACTGTAAATATTCCTGCTGATGTCTATAATGACCTTATCAGCAAAGTTGACAACATTGTAAGCAGGCTCGAAAGCCCGCTGGAAACATACCCCATGAAAGAGCGTTGGCTCGATATTCAGGAAACCTGTCTGTTGCTGAAAATTTCAAAACGCACCTTACAGGCTTACCGGGATAACGGCATACTCAGCTTTTCCCAGATTGGCGGTAAAATCTATTTTAAGGTGGTTGACCTCGAAGAACACCTGCGAAAACATTACGTCCGTGCTTTTTCATCTAAAAAGAATAAACGCTATGAACGTAACAGTATTTAAAAACTTCAACGAGGTCATAGTACATTTGCCCCTGTCTGCTATCCTTGAACATATCAGGGATGGCAGATACAGGGCGCAGGTCGAAACCTTGCGGAAACTCATTGCATCCGGTGATCAAAAGGAGTACGACAAGCAGAAAAAATCTCTGCTTGCCTTCACTCCATCCGGTTGTTTCGATGGTGGCCGCAAACTTCAATACCTTATTCAATATTCAGGTTTTATCATCCTTGATATTGACAAGCTCTCTGCCGAACAGTTGGATGTTGCTTTCAAAGTAGTAACCGAAATTCCCTTTACGTATGCATGTTTTCGCAGTCCAAGCAACAACGGGCTGAAAGTGCTGGTGCATTGCGACAACTCCAAATTTTCGCATTATCAGGCATACAATGAAGTAAAGGCTCACTACGAACAACTATTAAATCTGCCTGTTGACCCTTCCGGTAAAGACATCACACGCCTGTGTTTCTTTTCCTGGGACGAGGGTTTATACTTCAATAAAGAATCCGAAATTTTTAAAACGCATATTAATATGGTAGAAACCGATATTCAAAAAGTCGTTGAGCAAATCGAATCTGCACAACTCGACATTACTAATGGGTACAAGGACTGGCTCAGTATTGGCTTTGCGCTTGCCGATGCTGTGGGTGAAGCTGGTCGGAATTATTTTCACAGGGTGAGCCGTTTCAGTTCTCAATACAATGCTGCCGATTGTGATAAACAATTCGATAGTTGCCTAAAATCTAACAAATCCGGCATCACTGCAAAAACTTTTTTCTTCATAGCCAAAGATCACGGTATTGATATTTCACCAGTGAAATCAATCCCTCTGGAAACTGAGAAAAAAGAATCCGGCGAAAAAAAAGAGAAGGAAAAAGACAAAGAGAAACCGAAAAACAATCTCTTTGACATTATCGAACGCTTTTTGCTTCGCTCTTATACCTTGCGGTATAACGTGGTTACAGCAAAACTCGAAATTAAACGTATTGGTCAGGATTGCTACGAACCTATGACCGACTATATTGAAAATTCAATATTCCGGCAGCTTCACAAATCAAATATTTATGTAAGCATGTCAAAGCTCCGTAGTATTCTTCAATCTGATTTCTGCACCCGCTACGATCCTTTTCAGGAATATTTCGACAGCCTTCCCCAATGGGATGAAACAACCGACTACATTCAGCAGCTTGCCGAAACCATCAGCACCACCGATGATGAACTGTGGCAGCGTTGTTTCAAAAAATGGATTGTGGCCGTTGTAGCTTCGCTAATCGACCCAAAGGTGGTCAATCATACCGCTATCATTTTTTCCGGTGCTCAGGGCATCGGGAAAACAACATGGATGGAAAAACTTTGTCTGGGAGTGCTTCGCCCTTACTTGTTTTCAGGCACCATCAACCCCAATAACAAGGATACGCTTATTCATCTTGCTGAATGTATGCTTATCAATATGGACGAACTTGAAAACATGAACCGTACTGAAATTGGCACTTTGAAAGAAATCATTACCAAGTCTGCTATCCGCATTCGCAGGTCTTATGGGCATAACAACGAGAGTTTAACCCGCCGGGCTTCGTTTATGGGTTCAGTAAATACAAGCCAATTCCTGAACGATTCAACCGGCTCACGCCGCTTTCTCTGTTTCGAGGTAACCGACATTCAGTATCAGCACAGCGTTGATTTAAGCAGGGTATATGCTCAGGCAATTTCCCTTTGGAAAAGTGGTCTCCGTTTTTATTTCGACAAGGAAGAAGTCGGGCAGATTTCCGAGAACAACGAAAAGTATCAGATTCGTACCACTGAAGAAGAACTTTTGCTTGCATGGTTCCAGCCGGTGGCTTTGTCCGAAGCAAACTGTTTTCTTTCTGCAACGCAGGTCATTTCCAAGCTGGCTGATAAATCCCGTATCACCATTTCAAACGGTTCACTTATCAGTCTGGGCAAGGCCCTCAAAAAGCATGGTTTCACCAAAACCAAAAAAGGCGGTGTCTATGTCTGGGCAGTTAAGGAGCTAACCTACGACGAAGTAGATGCCAATTCCCGAAGGGCACCAGACGAAATGCCCTTCTGAAAAAGTCCCGCTCTGGTGCGGGATTTTTTTTTGATATTTTTCATTCTGCCCTTCATTCCTGTTTCCCGTTTTTAACTTGTATTTTATTTTTCTAAAAATTATTCTGCCTATCTGTACTAATAAGGTTGAATGTCTTCCTTTTCAGTCAATATATACTCTTTATTTCGTCGAAACTATTTTTTCAGGAACCCATTGATTTACTTCGTCAGTATTCCTGTTACAATTTGTTACAATTCTGAAATGATTAAATCACAATAGGTATGTTTCTTTGTTGCCGGAACATTTATTAACTGAAAAAATGAAGCTTTTTTTTAAAATATTTATTATTACAATTTTATTAAGCACGTACAGCAGAATAGTGTCGGGTCAGTCTGACTCCTTACCTGTTTTAGATCTTAGTACCTGTATAAAAGCAGCACTTAATTATTCACCTATACTTAAAGAAGGCTATACAAAAACCGAAATAAAAAAAAACACAATATCCCTGACAAAATCATCTCAATTGCCGTATTTATCGTCATCCGTCTCATACAATCTCACCAATCAAAATAAACTTGATAATAATTATAATTCTGCCAGCTATGGCATTAACGCAAGTCAGGTAATCTGGCAATTTGGCAAAAATAAGGCAATAACAGAGCAATCAAAGTATCTATATCAGGCAGAGGTTTCGAACTATACAGCCCTGCAACTCGATGTGATCGTCCAGGTAAAACTTTTTTATTACGAATATCTGAAATATGCAAAATTACTTGAACTCGCTAAAAATAATGTGGAGCAGGCAGAATTATTTCTGAGTGCAGCTAAAGAAAAAAAAGATTTAGGAATAGGGAAAAACAGTGATATTTTGAAATCAGAATCGGATGTAGCAGATGCAAAATACATTTATAGTGTAAATGAGAATTATATCACAAAATTGAATTTTGAATTAAGGTGTCTTACAGGATTAAACATAACCGACAGAACAAAACTACAGGATGATTTATTTAAAGCTGACATTGCCTATAGTGCTACCAACTCTGATACTTTGATTTCAATGGCTAAAAAGAATTACCCCGAATTAAAAATGATAGATGATTTGATTTTATCACAGGAAGCCTACATAAAGTCAGTAAAAGCAGATAATTACCCAAAAATAAGTGCAGGGGCAGGTTACAACTGGTATTATAATCCTCTCTTTAAAGCCAATGATTTCTGGAATGCAGGGATAACAATATCCTGGGATATTTTTAGCGGGTATCGAAAAAAGTATCAGTTGAAAATTGAAAACCTGCAAAGCGATGCATTTACATATCAGAAAGAAAATCTGCTTTTAAATCTCAGTAAAGAAATTAACAATCAATACCTGCTCTTAAATGAAAATTTGACACTGATAGGGATCATTGAAGTGCTTCTGAAAAGCACAACTGAAAATCTGAATATTGTTCTGGAAGAATACAAGCAGGGCGTTAGTTCAATGCTTGAATTGGCAAATGCACGCACTGAAAATTTTCGTGCAAATGAAAGATATATAAATGCATGGTATGTATATCAGGTTTCAAAAGTTCAATTAGAAAGAACACTTGGTTTAACAAATAAATAGTTCACACAAAATGAAAAAGTATTATCACATATTTCTTTCCATCATTACAGTTTCATTTTTTGCTTCATGCAGCAGTGATATTGATAAGAAGCAGTATGACACAATGATTATAAATCAAAAAACGATAAAAAATACAGTGGTGGCAACAGGTGTAATAAAACCACAGGTTGGTGCTGAGGTAAGAGTCGGGTCTCGTGCATCGGGCATTGTGAAAAAATTATATGTAAATGTTGGCGACAATATAAAAAAGGGCGATATGCTCGCTAAACTTGACGATACAGAACTGACAGCCCAATATAACCAGGTGCTCGCCAATCTTGAAAATGCAAAAACTAATTTAAAATACACAAAACAAGAAAAAGAAAGACAGGAAAACCTTTTAGCTAAGGGATTCACCTCACAACAAAATTATGACCTGTCTGTGAAAAATTACGAAATAGCACAGGCTCAGCTTGCTCAATACAATGCAAGCCTCGACTACTCAAAAATTCAACTTGATTACACCAACATAATTGCGCCTGTTAGCGGTGTGATCGCATCAGTATCTACACAAGAGGGGGAAACTGTAACAGCCATGTTTGCTGCACCCACATTTGTTACAATTATTGATACCAGCCGGATTGAAGTTAAAGCCTATGTAGATGAAACAGATATTGGTAAAATAGTGGTAGGTCAAAAAGCCGAGTTCACTGTTGATACTTATCCAGATGTTATTTTTGAAGGTAAAGTTGTTTCAATTTATCCGAAAGCAGAAATTTTAGATAATGTAGTCAATTATGATGTTATCATTGAGATTACTGATAAAAAAGGGAAAATACTTCGCCCTGAAATGACTACTACCGTGAATATTTTAATGGATACATTAAATAATGTTATTGCTATTCCTGAAAAAGCAATAGTCAAAGAAAACGGGGTATCTTTTGTTTTTATACTTGAAGGGGACAAACCCGTAAAGAAAATTATTACAACAGGTACGAAGAATAACTCTCAGGTTCAGGTTTTAAGTGGTCTGAAGATAAACGATAAACTGATTTTAAACAATTAATAAAATTCAACTAATATGATTCAGTTAAAAAATCTTTCTAAAATTTATGGCAAAGCAAATAGCCAGCAGGTAAAAGCCCTGGATGACGTGAGTCTTACTATAAAAAAAGGAGAATTTGTTGCCATTGTTGGTGCATCCGGTTCAGGGAAGACCACCATGATGAATATTCTTGGTATGCTCGACAGACCCACTTCAGGCGAATATTATTTTGAAAATAAAGTAGTAAGTACGCTTTCCAATAATGAACTTGCAGCTATTCGATCTGGTAAAATCGGTTTTGTATTTCAGAAATTTCATCTCCTGCCAAAAACAACTGCAATTGAAAATGTTGAACTTCCGCTGATATATACCAATCATAAAGAAACACGCCAACTGGCGCTGTATGCATTGGAAAAGGTTGGGTTGTCTAATAGGATAAAACACCGTAACAATGAACTTTCAAGCGGGCAACAACAAAGAGTAGCTATTGCAAGGGCATTGGTTAATAATCCGGAAATGATTTTGGGCGATGAGCCTACCGGTAACCTTGATTCTCAAACCGGCCTTGAAATTGTTGATATTTTTCAGAAGCTTAACCAGACCGGGAAAACAGTAGTTTTAATTACACACCAACAGTTTATTGCTGAGCATGCAAACCGGATAATTCAAATTCATGATGGAAGAATTGTAAAGGATTATCAAGTAGAAAATCCAAAAAATGCTGCCAATGAATTATTGAAATCAGGTTTAATTAATATATAGTCTACAAACAATAAAACATACAATCATGAATAAAAAAATAGTAAAGAGTGGAGTAAAATTCCTGCTTCGTCATAAGCTGCAATCCTTTTTTATGATATTTGGCGTAATGATTGGTGTAATATTTTTATGCCTGACATTTGCTGTAGGTTCGAGTACAGAAAAACAAATCATGGATAAAATGAAAAGTTTTTTCAGCTCAAATAACATTTTTATCATGGCAGGTAAAGGAATACAAAGGGGTGGTCCAAGGTCAGAAGGTCAGGTAACAACTCTCAAACTTGATGATATGGAAGCTGTGCTTAATTCAGTGCCAGGTGTAATCAGATATGACCCCATGCAGACATTATCCCCATGTGAAGTAATATACGGAAATGTAAATATTTCAACCACTATTCAAGGTCGTTCTGTTGAAGGTGAGGTTGTATGGAACAGGACAGTAACGTCTGGTGAATTTTTCACAAAAGAAGATATTAAAGGTGTTGCAAAAGTAGCATTAGTTGGTTCAAAGATCGTTAAACAATTGTTTGGCGAAGCAAATCCTATTGGCGAACAGGTCAGGGTTGGAAACGTACTGTTTACGGTAAAAGGTGTGCTGGAAGAAAAAGGTACTGACCCTCATGGAAATGATCTTGACATGGAAGTAATTGTACCCATAACAACGATGATGAGCAGGCTTAAAAATGTAGATTATATTACAGCAGCCAAACTTGAAGTTGATGAAACAAAGATGGCTGAAATAGCAGAAAAGATTAAGACTGTTCTAAGGGAAAGGCATTCACTGAATGCTGACGTATCGGAAGATTTTTCAGTTATGACACCCGTACAGGCACAGGAAATGATACAGAAAATGAAGAAAATATTTACACTTTATCTGCCCATGATTTCAGGTGTTATTTTGCTTTTAGGTGGTATTATTATTTCTATACTGATGCTCATATCTGTTTCAAAAAGAGTGAGTGAAATAGGCTTGCGTAAAGCAGTTGGTGCGAGTCCTAAAGATATTATGCTACAGTTTGTTTTTGAATCTGTTCTTATATCATTAATCGGGGGTATTCTCGGCTTGCTCTTAGGATTAATAGGTACGTGGGCAATTATAACTAAATTAGGATATATATTTTATGTTCCCTGGCAACCGATTGTACTTGGGGTGTTGCTCCCAGTTATAGTAGGTATTTTAGCAGGCATTATTCCGGCAAGAAAAGCTGCTAATCTTGATCCTGTAAAATCATTGGCCTGAGAATGCATTATAAGTGTTTTGGTTTTTAATTATGGATAGTTTGTATCTGTGCTTTTTATGAAATTTATTAAAAATATCCGGCTGTCATGGAAGGCGTTATTACTTCATAAAATCCGTACTTTTCTTGCTATAGTCATTCTTGCTATTGGTATATCAACGGTTATGGTGTTAACTTCTGTAAGCAAAGGTGCAGAAGTTAAAATTTCCGATCAGTTTGGGATTATGGGAACAAACCTGATAATAGTTAACGCGGGAAAAATATTGAAAGTAATGGGAAGGAAGCAAAAAATCAATCAGGTAACAACACTTACATTACAGGATGCTGAAGCTATCCTGAACGTATGTCCATCTGTTAGCAGGGTTATTCCTTCATCTGAAAAAATGGCCGGTTCGGTAAAATATGGCAATATTTCCACTAGATCAATGCTGCAAGGTGTTACAGAGCATTACCCGGAAGTAAAAAGTTTCACTATTGCCAAAGGTCGCTTTTTTACTGATGACGAAGATAAAGAAATGAAAAGAGTAGTGGTTATCGGGAACAAAATTCAAAAGAATCTTTTTGGTAGTATCGACCCAATAGGTGAAACAATTTTTGTCGGTGTAGTACCCTTTGAAGTCGTTGGTGTTTTATCCCCTAAAGGGATAAGCCCGGAGGGTAGCGATGAAGATAATATTTTGCTGGTGCCAGTTAACACTGCTCTGAGGAGAGTGTTGAATGTTGATTTTTTAAGCAGAATTTTTGTTCAGGTAAAATCAAAAGAGGCAATGAATACAGCAGAAAATGAAATTGAAAAATTATTACGGGAGCGTCATAGACTAAACCAGTTCAATAAAAAAAACGATTTTACACTCGAAAATAAATTGAATGCCATCAAAGCAGAAAATGAATCGCTTAAATCTTTTAACTGGCTGGTTCTGTTAATAACCGGGATTACATATTTTATAGGGGGCATTGGTGTCCTTGCTGTTATGTTGCTGTCCGTTCGGGAAAGAGTTTCTGAGATAGGGCTACGTATGTCAATTGGTGCCCGTGAGCGGGATATTCTTCGTCAATTTCTTACCGAGGCAGCCATGTTGGGTTTAACTGGCGGCGCATTGGGGATATTTCTCGGGGTATTGTTATCATTAATCATTGGGCAAACAACTCAATGGGGTACAAGTTTATCAGTGCAAACAGCGCTACTTTCTATTGTTCTTTCTATTTTTATTGCTTTGTTTTTTGGTGTATATCCGGCATATAAAGCAGCTAAATTAGACCCGATACTGGCATTACAAAAAGAATAAATTGAATACTTTTGTAAAATATGCTTTTACAGAATAAATATATGAAAAGTAAAATATTTGTTATTGATGATGATGAAAAACTAAATGACCTGCTTCAAAATTATCTGTCTAAATTCGGGTATCATGTAGTTACATTCACGAACCCAAGAATAGGGTTGGACAAAATAAATCATGAATTGCCCGACCTGATTATCCTTGACGTAATGATGCCTGAAATGGACGGTTTCACAGCTTGTAAAGAAATTCGAAAAGCACATTCAATACCTGTTATTTTATTAACGGCAAGAGGGGATGTAACAGATCGTATTGTCGGGCTTGAATTGGGCGCTGATGACTATTTGCCAAAACCTTTTGAGCCACGTGAATTAGTGGCCAGAATACAGACAATTTTAAGAAGAACAATGCAGGGCAATTTGAAGCAAGGCGTTCTTAAATCTGGCCGCTTTGAAGTATATCCGGATATGCATATCATAAAACTCGACAATAATGAGCTCGATTTATCATCACTTGAATATGAAGCTTTATATTTATTTATTCGGAAAAAAGGGAGTGTACTTTCCCGGGATAATATAATGGAAAATCTTAGGGGTATTGACTGGTCTGCATTTGACCGCTCCATAGACATTCTGGTTAGCCGGCTTCGACAAAAACTCAATGACAACCCCAAAAATCCGGTATTTATTAAAACAATCAGGAGTTCAGGTTATAAATTCTTAGACCATGAAGAATAAAAAAATACATATCGGGCACTCTGTGATATTAAAACTTTCTGTTGTTATTGCAATACTGGCTGTATGTGTAATTCTGCTGGTGTATATCTTTTCCAACCTTCTGTTACCCGAACAAGCAGATATACATACAAAGCAATTTGTCCATCTGGTGCTAATGTTTCTTGTTGCCCTTATGTTTTTTATTGGCTTTATATTTATTCATCATATCCTGAATCCGGTTAAGAAATTGATTGTGGCAGTGAATGAAATCCGCAAAGGCAATCTTGATTATAAAATTTCATTTAAGGGGAAAGATGAATTTGGCCACCTTGCAGAAGCTTTCAATGCCATGTCTGCTGAGTTAAAAAAAATGATTCAGGCAAGGGATCAACTTTTGCTTGATGTCAGCCATGAGCTAAGAACACCCATCACGCGATCAAAGCTTGCCCTTGAAATGATGGATGATTCAAAGGGAAAAACTTCTGTTATTGAAGATTTAAAGGAAATGGAATTAATGATTACGGATATTCTTGAAACAGCTCGTTTAAAGAACGGCCAGATTTCACTCAATGCTAAAGTGGTGAGTATTAAGGAGCTTTTTTTGAAAACACTTTCATCATTTGAAAATCAGAAAAGCAGGATCATTGTAAATCCGGTTTCTGAAAACTTAATTATTAAAGCAGATGAGGGTAAGCTCATAATTGCACTTCGGAATATCATTGAAAATGCTTTAAAGTTTTCATCACCGGAAGGCCGGGAAATTGAAATCAGTGTATTTGACCATCCTGATAAAATCAATTTACAAGTTGAAGATTTCGGGCAGGGAATCCCTGAAGATAAAATCCCTTTTGTTTTTGAACCATTCTATAGGGTGGACGATTCCCGATCAAAAAAATCAGGTGGATACGGTCTTGGGCTGCACCTTTGCAAACGGATAATGGAAGCACATAGGGCTGAAATTACAATCAAAAACAAAAATGACAAAAGCGGTATTATCGTTTGTTTAAGTTTTGCAAAGTAAGTTCGAGTATTATTTACTTGTAGGTATCATCTCTATGGTAGTAAAGTGCGGGTCATCATTTATGATAAAAACATTTTATTGTTACTTATCATGGTATTTTATTCTGCCAGGTTGTGTATAGCTTCAAAAAGCATGGCTTCACCAAAACCATGAAAGGTGGTGTGTATGTCTGGGCAGTTAAGGAGCTAACCTACGACGAAGTAGATGCCAATTCCCGAAGGGCATCAGACGAAATGCCTTTCTAAAAAAGTCCCGCTTCGAGGCGGGACTTTTCATTTCTACTGGTGGAGGGCATTCATTCTTTATTTGTCCTCTCCTTTAATTTAATCATTCCCTGCTTTAAGCTTCTTCCCAATATAGAACACGTAACCATAGTACTCTTTGTACTTTGCGTATAAATCAGCTTCATGCTTTAAATAGGTTACAAGTTCTTCTGCTGCCTTGTTTCCTTCATACTTTTTCAGGAAAGCTGGTTGCACAGCAATCTGCGGTTTGAAAAAATGCTCTGTCCAGCAATCTTCGGGGAGCATAAATGTAGCAACAGGCAAATATCCAGCCTTTTGCATCAGCGCAACTTTATTCGCAACTGTGTCAATTTCCGGGTATGCATCATTCCAGAATTTATCTATTTCAGCAGGTCGTTTCTCTGTAAACCAGGTTGCTTCTGTCACTGCAATATACCCACCGGTTTTTAGAAACTTCCTCCATTCATATAATCCTCTTTCAAAGCCTATATTATATATAGCTCCTTCCGACCAGATAAGATCTAATTCCTCAACCTGAAAAGGCAGGTTTTCCATAGACGTTACTACTCCGGTGATTCTTCCCTGCAAATTATTATCAAGTGCATTTTGGGTCAACTTCTTTATGAAATCAGGAAACAGGTCTATGCAGGTAATTGAACCGGGTGCATTTTGGGCTAATACGATTGTTTGTCCGCCGGTTCCACAACCAATGTCTGCTATTTTTGATTCATCAGTCAGGTTGCCGATAAATTCCAATGCTTTAATGGTTACATGAGGGCTTCCGGGTCCCTGTCGTTCAATACTGGCAAAATATTCACAGATTAAACTGAAATCAAATTCGTGTATTGTGTTATTTTCGTTACTCATGATGTTATAATTTTTGTTTTTTATGCCTTGGTTTCAGGGAATAATTTTTTCCCTGATAGGCATAAAACGATTAATAAAATATAAAAATGCAAAGCACCCCGACAAGAATATGTCCGGGCTTAATTTGTGTGTAATCTCGGGCGAAACACCTAAGATTATTTACATTACACGATCCGAAAAAATATTAAACATCCAATGTTTTTAGTAACTGCAAAGATAGATATTTTTATAATCATTCTTGATTTCTGAAGTAGAAAAGTAACTTTTAATAACATGTTTTAGGGTAATTAGGTATTTTTAGAAAACAATAGGGTAAGGTGGGTAAGGTGTTTTCACCAAAAAGATAATTTTCTTTTCCGGCTGCTTTTTAATTTAACCTAACTCGCAGTGTTTCAACACCGTTTTTACACCCATTCCGTTTTTTCTTTTAAAACATTTCTTTTACCCTTTTTATCTTACCCACCTTACCCGAATAGTTTTTAACATAGTTTTTCACAGATTTTCTTTGTATTTCTTTTTTTGTTATTTTTGTCAATAAATGTCAAGACAACGATAGAACTATGAACAGATTTGGTGAAAAGGTTCGAAAACTTAGGGAAGAACATAACTTACTCTTGCGGCATCTTGCCTCAAAACTCGATATTGATTCAGCCCAGCTCAGTAAAATTGAACGGGGCGAACGTAGAGCAAAGCGGGAACAGGTGCTTTTAATAGCAGAGATTTTTGAGGTAGATAAAGAAGATTTACTTTCTCTTTGGCTTGCAACAAAAGTTTATGAAATGCTGAAAGATGAAGATTCTGCTCAAAGTGCTTTAAAGGTGGCAGAAAAAGAAATAACACGTAAAAAGAAAAGCCGATAACATTATGCCAACTCTCAACTGGATAGGAAAAGAAAAAGTAATAAACCATCATAGGGATGTCCCTTTTAAAATATTGGAGCATAAATACGGCTTTAATGAAACGGATGGAGAAGTTAAAGAAGCTGTAAATAGCGGCAATAAAATAATTCATGGTGATAATCTTGAAGCTCTTAAAAGTCTATTGCCGGAATACGAAGGAAAAATAAAGTGCATCTATATTGATCCTCCTTATAATACAGGTAACGAAAATTGGATTTATAATGACAATGTAAACCATCCGAAAATTAAAAAGTGGTTGGGTAAAGTTGTAGGAGGTGAAAGCGATGATTTAAGCCGTCATGACAAATGGCTTTGTATGATGTATCCGCGGTTGAAACTTCTTCATAAATTACTTTCATCTGAGGGCGCTCTACTAATTTCAATTGATGAAATAGAGTTGTTTTATCTTAAAAATATTTGTGATGAAATTTTTGGCTCATCTGGATTTAAAGCAAACCTTATTTGGAAAAGTAGGCAAATAGTTGATAGTAGAAATCAATCAATGATTTCAAATGATCACGAATATGTTTTAGTATACGGCAAGTCAAGCAAGTTCAAGTTTAGAGGTAAATATTCAAGTAAAGAAAAGTACTCTAACCCAGATAAAGATATACGTGGCCCTTGGATGAGTAACAGCATTCTTGGGTTAGCAAATGCAGAGCAGCGTCCAAATCTTCATTACTCAGTTATCGATCCTGAAACAGGTATTGAATATCCTTGCCCTCCAAATACAGGTTGGCGTTATTCAAAAGAAACGATGCAAAAAAAGATTGAGGAAAAGAGAATCTTTTTCCCTTCAAAAAAAGGTGGTCGTCCGAGAGAGAAAAAATATCAATACGAATTAGCAAGTGAATTTACTGGATTTTCTTCAATTCTATCAGAAGAAGTAGGTTATACAATGCATGGGACGAGAACAGTTCGAGAAATTGTACCAGACTCAAAATTTCCATTTCCTAAACCCTACGAATTAGTACAAACAATCATTGAACAAATCACAGACGTTGATTCTGTTATTCTTGATTCATTTGCCGGCTCAGGCACGACTGCTCATGCTGTTTTGAATCTTAATAGAAAAGATAATGGTAATCGAAAATTTGTACTAATTGAAATGGAGGATTATGCTAATTCTGTAACTGCTGAAAGAGCAAAGAAGGTAATAAAGGGGTATAGTTCAAATGAAGGTACAGGGGGCAACTTTGATTATTACGAATTAGGCAAACCTCTTTTTGTTGGTGAAAATAGCGAGTATCTGAATGAGGAAGTAGATACAGAAAAAATCAGGGAATATGTTTGGTACAGCGAAACAAGAACTGCCTTTGACCCTCTGTCAATAAAGAAGGATACGCAATATTTGCTTGGTAAAAAAGACGGTACTGCGTATTATTTTATCTACGAAAAAAATGCACTCACTACACTCGATTATGATACACTGGCTTCAATAAAAACAAAAGCAGGGCAATATGTGATTTATGCTGATAATTGCTTGCTCCCAAAAGATTTTATGCTGAAAAAGAATATAGTTTTTAAAAAAATCCCACGTGATGTAACCCGTTTTTAATATGGAACTGAAAAGCTATCAACATAAAGTAATAAAAGACCTCGAACTGTATCTCGAATATATTCAGAGGTTCAAAAAAACCGATACTGCATTTAATAAATTTTGGGAAGACCGCATAGGCCCTTTCAATCCGATTAGCGGCGATGGTATGCAGCCATATAAAAATACCATTCCGAATGCAGCACATGTTTGCATCAAAGTACCAACAGCCGGAGGAAAAACATTCATTGCCTGTAATGCTTTGCATACAATTTTTTCTGCTTATTCATCCGATCTGCCACGCCTTGTTATCTGGTTAGTTCCGTGGAGTAATTTGCTTGACCAAACAGTAAATAATCTGAGCAATCCCGATCACCCATACAGGCAAAAACTTGATTCTTTATTCAATCACCGTGTAGAAGTCTATCAGAAAAAAGATGTAAATCAGGCATCAAATTTTAATCCCTCAGTAGTCAAGGAGCAGCTTTCAATCATTGTAATGAGTTTTTCAAGTTTAAGGGCAAGGAACAAAGAAGATCGCAAAGCATTTCAGGAAAATGGCTCTTTACAACCCTTTGCTGAACAATACAAAGATAAATCACACCTGTTAGAAGATACAGACGATACAGCTTTAATCAATGTTATTCGCAGTTTAAATCCGGTGTTAGTTGTTGATGAAAGCCACAATGCCGAAAGCGATTTAAGTGTAGAAATGCTCAATGCTCTCAATCCTTCATTTGTATTAGACCTCACGGCAACACCAAAAGACAACAGCAACATTGTAAGCCTTGTTCCTGCAATAGAATTGAAAAAGGAACACATGGTAAAACTTCCGGTCATTGTGTACAACCATCACGATAAAACAGAAGTCATAAACAGTGCGCTGCACCTGCAACACAAATTAGAATTACTCTCTGTTGAAGAAGAAAAAAACGGCGGTAAATACATTCGCCCGATTGTTTTGTTTCAGGCACAGCCCCGTATAGGTGAGGATAGCACTACATTTGACAAACTGAAAGAACAATTGTTAAAGGTTGGTATTCCCGAAGATCAAATAAAAATTAAAACTGCTGAAAAAGACGAATTAAAAGGCATTGATTTAAGTTCAAAAGATTGTCAGGTACGTTACATTATTACTATCAACGCATTGAAAGAGGGCTGGGATTGCCCGTTTGCTTATATCCTTGCATCATTGGCCGACAAATCATCTGCCGTTGATGTGGAACAGATTTTAGGCCGTGTACTTCGTCAGCCCTATGTAATGAAACATTCCGCTTCGCTTCTGAATGTTTCTTATGTACTCACTGCATCCGCAAAATTCAATGATACTTTGCAAAACATTGTAAGAGGTTTACAGGCTTCCGGTTTCAGCGAAAAAGATTACCGGGAAAAAAATGTGATGCTCGAAGATGAAACGAAAAAAATCATTGCAAAACCGCTTGAAACATTCTTATTTCCCGAACAGGAAGAAGTAAGTACAACAAGTGCCGATGAAATTGTACCGGAAAGAATATCATTCAATCCCAATGCAAAACCATCAGCAGATACAAAGGTTCCGGTAATTGATGAAATTGAAAACATGGCCGAAACCCAGAACAGGGAAATGGAAGCAGTTATAGAAAAACAAAGTCAGCAACCTGTTGACGAAAATATATTTCAGGAAATGGGCGATAAAGTAAAGCGTTATAAAATTGCAGATGTCAACAAAGAACTGGCATCAGGCATTAAGCTGCCTCAATTCTTTTTAGAAGTGAAGGAAAGCGATATTTTCGGAACAAATAAAATCTTGCTCAATCAGGAATCTTTATTGAAGAATTTTAAACTGAGTAACAAAGATTCAGAGATTGATTTCGACCAGATAACATCAGACTTGTATAAGGTAGATATTGAGCAGATAAAGAAAGACGAGTACGCACCACGCTTTACCAAAATTGAGGATATGCAAGTAAAAGACCCTATTGTTGATTACATACTTGCAAAACCAAAAGAAGGCCAGATAAAAGACATTTCACATCAGTTAGTTCAGTTGGTTGGCGACATGTACCCTATTCCCGATCAGGAAATACGGGTGTATGTGGAAAGAATTTTAAGTCAGTTGAACGCCGAACAGTTACAAGATATATTGGTGAGAAAATGGAGTTATTCTGATAAAATCAAAGCAAAAATTCGCCAACATGCAGACAGTTACGCCGAAGGTCAATTCAATGATTTAATAAAAATCCGGAAAGTGGTTGCAGAACCGGCATGGAATTTTCCTGAAATGATTGTTCCTGGTCCGTTGGGTGCTTCCATCGGTCATTCTCTTTATGAACGTGAAGGAGCAATGAATAACTTTGAAACAACTGTAATAACAGACATTGCAAGTCTATCAAACATTTCGTTTTGGCATCGTAATTTAGGCAGGGGAAAAGGCTTTTCAATTAATGGCTTTAAATCCAACCACTACCCTGATTTCATTGTGGTTTCAAAAACAGGTAAAATAATAATCGTTGAAACAAAAGGCGACGACCGTGATAATTCCGATAGTGCCGCGAAATGTCGTTTGGGTAACAAATGGGCAGAATTAGCCGGTAAGGATTTTTCATATTTCATGGTTTTTGATAAAAAGGCTATTGACGGGGCTTATAATGTGGATAAAGCGAAAGAATTGATAAAACAGTTATAGTGAATGAATGCATCTAAAATTTGAAATATATTGTTAATAATGTAAACGTATGGAACAAACTCACGATCCAATTCGCCATTTAAAATTCTTCCGGCAGGCGTTATCACAAGATAAAAAGATAGGTTTCTTAATCTCCGCAGGTTGTCCTTTAGGTGTTGATATGCCAGCCGGTAAATGGCCTCTAATTCCTGACATTGAAAACCTCACAAAACTTACAAGTGAAACAATTATTAAGAGTGCCAATAAAGTTAAATATGAAAAACTATTAGAGGAGCTTACTAAAACTGGAAAGAGTAAGGATAACATCGAAGATATTTTAAGTTTCTTACGTGGGTTAAAACAAGTTGCTAAAGGTGGTACTGTTCGTGGTTTCTCCTTTGATGATTTAGAATTATTAGAAAAGGAAGTATGTAAAGTTGTTGTTACTTCAATGGATGTGGTACTTCCCGATTCTGAAACCTCATATCATAAACTTGCAAACTGGATTAACTCAATAGAACGGGAATATCCGATTGAAATTTTTACCACGAATTATGATTTATTGATGGAGCAAGCCTTTGAAGAAATAAATGTTCCTTACTTTGATGGCTTTGTTGGTTCAAAAAATACTTTTCTTGATCTAAGAATATTAGAAGACGATTCTCAAATTTTACCAAAGCATTGGACTTGTCTATGGAAAATTCATGGCTCTATAAATTGGTATCACGAAAAGGGTAATGTCACACGACTTTCTTTAGTTAATAAAGATGGAAATAATCTTATTTATCCCTCTCATTTAAAATACGAAGAAAGCCGGAAAATGCCGTATCTGGTATTTATGGACAGGTTAAGCAAATTCATAAGAAGACCTTCTTCATTGTTAATTGCATCAGGCTATTCATTTCGTGATGAACACATAAACAATACAATTTTTAACGCTCTTAAAAGTCAACCAAATTCAATGGTTATAGGTTTATTTCATGGCTCCTTGGATAAGTACCCGGAAGCAATAAAAGCGGCTTCAAGAACTTCAAATCTTAGTCTTTTATCAAAAGACGAAGCAATAGTAGGTACAATAAGAGGGAAATGGAAATTATCAAAGACGTTAGAGCCTGATGAAAACATTGCAGATTGTATAAAAATTGAGAAAACGACTGTTGGTACACCGCCAGTGGATGTTGAAAATATTTATTGCAAATTAGGTGATTTCAAAATGTTAGGTGATTTCCTGCAATTCATTATTGGCAGTAATAAAATTCTTGATACAGATGCAAAATAAATCTACATATATTGGTTCAGTTCAGGATGTAAATGGTTCGTGCATTAAAATTATAATGTCAAACGAATCTCTTTTTGGGCTTTCTTATATTGACGGACAAGGTTATAAAATTGGTCAGATAGGTAGTTTTATTAAAATCCCTATTGGTTATATTGATTTATATGGTGTTATTTCTCAAGTTGGCGCAAGTGCAGTACCAGAGAGAATGCTTCAAATTCAACCTAATGGAAATAGATGGATTACCGTTCAATTAATTGGAGAAGCAACAAGAACAGGTAATTTTCAAAGAGGCGTTTCACAATATCCAATTATCGGGGATGAGGCTCATGTAGTAACCGAGAAAGACCTTCATGTTCTATATGGTTTACCTGATGAACCGCAATACGTCCAAATTGGGAACATTGCAAGTGCTGAGGCAATTCCAGCATTGTTGGATATTGATAAATTTATTACACGTCATAGTGCAATAGTAGGGAGTACAGGTTCAGGCAAATCAAATACCGTTACATCTATTCTTAAATCTATTACATGCGGCAAATTTCCAAAAGCGAAAATCATTTTAATTGATCCACATAGCGAGTATAAAAATGCACTTTCTTCCGTTGCAAAAATTTTCTCACTTGACAGCACTGAAAATCCATTATCAATTCCATTCTGGGGCCTTTCATATAATGAGCTTGCATTAATTCTATTTGATAAGAAACAAGCGGCAGATACTCAGCAAGACCTTGCAATTCAAGATAAAATCTTAAATGATAAATTAGAAATATCCTCAAAACTAAAATTAGGTGCACTTACAAAAGAAGATATTACAATTAATTCTCCTATCCCTTTTAATTTAAAAAAAATATGGTACGACTTATTTGTTGAAGAATATGCAACTGTAAATACAAAGGCCGATTTAAAAACAATTGCATACAAAAAAGATGCTGCTGGCAATGAAATAAAAGGGAATTATAAAAATTTAATTCCGCCTGAATTTTTACCTCCAGGCGCTGGTAGTAGTGTACCTTTTAAATATAAAGAAAATCGAATTTTATCTTCACCGCTTAATAAACTTCATGGAAAACTTAAAGATACAAGATTAAAATTCCTTTTTGATACTGACGAATTTGACGGTATTACAAAAGACTTGAACGATTTATTAGACACATGGATAAATCACGACAAGCCTATAACTGTGCTTGATTTAGGAGGTGTGCCATTTGAAATAATGGATTTAGTAGTCGGCTTGATTTGCCGTATTACTTTTGAAAGTATGTTTTGGGGTAGGTATATAGATGGTTTTGGCAGGAAACGACCTATTCTTATGGTGTTTGAAGAAGCTCATTCTTATTTGCCTCGTGGTGGCAGCAATCAATTTGTTGTTGGATATGCGTGTAATGCTGTAAGACGAATTTGTAAAGAAGGTAGGAAGTATGGTATTGGTGCTTCAATTATCAGCCAACGGCCATCCGAGTTAGATGAGTCTATTCTTTCTCAGTGTGGTACTTTTATTTCGTTGCGTTTATCAAATTCAAACGATCAGGGAATAATAAAATCTTCCATTCCTGATTCTTCATTTAGTTTGTCTGAATTATTACCTTCACTCAGAACTGGAGAGGCAATTATCGTTGGCGAAGCTGTGAAAATTCCTTCACGTGTAATGATTCCTTTAATGCATCCAAGACCTGACAGTTCTGATCCTATTCCCTCAAAAGAATGGAATGATACTTCAATTGAAAACCCGGATTTTCCTAAAGCAATAAATAGTTGGCGTAAACAAATAACTTTAAAATAAATCATTATGGAAATGCAACCAGTATCATCATCAAATCTTGCAGCTGTTGGTTATGAAGAATCATCATCAACATTGCGTGTTGATTTTTTAAATGGCACATCATACGAATACTATAATGTACCAAAAGAAGTTTTTGACGACCTAATAAATGCAGGCTCTAAAGGTCAGTACTTTAATGCAAATATTAAAAAAGGTGGTTACCCATATTCAAAATTATGAAAGAAATACTAAAAATAAATCAGCAGTTAAAAAGGTTGGAGATAACGGATTTTGAAATTTCCAATGAGATTGTTTTTACATATTTCAGGGGTTTGCCAACTTCTGTAAGAGAAGAAAAATTTCTGAAAGCTATTTACATTGGTGTACTTGCTCTAATGGAGGATCGCATTTCTGCTTTTCTTTCCAAAACACAGAACGAGTTAGGCACAGAACTCGAAAGTCTGAAAATGATTTTTGAAATGAAAAAAGAACTGTTTTATAAAACCACAGTTAAAGGAATATTGGCAGAAGATGAAATCGCCGAATTTCTTAATGATTATTTTTCTGAAAAACGATTAAATGACAAGGCTCTTCTTACTGGAAATACTGCTGGCGAAATCAAAAAAAATAAAACTGGTGATATTGTTTGCGAGGTTAATGGTACATCGGAATTAAAAATTGTTATTGAGTGCAAATTTGATAAAAGCATAAAACTTGGCGACATTTCTTCTAAAGATGTTTTTACTAAGAAATTTGATACTGCATGGAGTCAACTAATAGAGGCACAAGCAAACCGAAATGCTAAAGTCGGAATTATAGTTTTTGACCGCTCACTTGTGGACGGAAGCATTATAAAGGCGTTTGATAATGTTGGGTTCATCCCTGACATTGGTTTTATTGTAATCATTGATTCACAAAAAGGTGATTATTCAAACCTTGCTATAGCATACATGCTGGCTCGTGACATTGCTGTTAATGCAAAAGTTCCTGATGTAGATTTTGATTTTCTTTCAATCCTTTTAAACAGGATTATAAAAGACATAAATGAAATTCTTTCAATAAAAACACTTGTAGTATCTAATATTGAAACCAACAAGCAAATACTTAAACAGCTTGATAAATCTATGCTTTTGATGGAGTTTAATCAGGAATATTTGAAGAAATATTTAAACGAAGGCAAAATATCAAAAAATGATTTGTTGAGTTTTTATTCTGCGGAAGAAGTCAAAGAAAAATTTAAACCATTGGAGAAAGATATTTCCAATTTATAGTAATAGTTGAATAGATATGTTTACATGCAAGGACATATATAAAATTATTAATTCACCTGAAAAGGAGAATCTTACTATCGAACTCAAATCCTTTAGGAAATTATTTGATGATGACCATAAGGATGGTAGTGTGAAACGTAAAGAAATTGCATACACAATTGTTGCATTAGCAAATCGCTTCGGAGGTAAATTAATTTTTGGCATAAATGATGACGGTTCTTTTGATGGGAAAAATAAGATTGATATTGATAAAGCAAAGGAATCAATTAATCAAATCTGTACTGGAAATATTAGTCCGATAGTTGAATACCAATCGCAGTTTTTAGAATGCCCAGAGGGAGACCTATTAATTATTCATATCCCAAAAAGGAAAGGAATTCCATTTGCATATATCAATTCAAAAAACAGCATAGGTGAAATCACGAACAGAGTTTATTACATAAAAACTTATCATGGCAAACAATTGGTTAGTGACTCTCAATTAGCTTGGCTGTTTAATAATACTGATGATCCAAAATTTGATTATAAATTCCGGATTGCTATTGAATTTAATAAAAATTTAGAGTTACTTAATTTTATTTCTGATCAGTGTTCAAGGGAAGTTTGCTGGTTTATGCCATATATTTTGAAAAGGGATAATACTCGTTTAAAAACAGATTCTACATACTTTTCCGTATTTTTCATACAGCTTTTTCCGTATTTTGTTTTAAAATCATTTTCCGTCTTTTTTTCTCATTCATGGTATATACACATTTCTAAAGGCTTTGACCGAATGTCTTCGGGTCCGATTATTTCAAATTTTATCTCAAACCCTTGCCCTGTTAGAATTGAAAACATTCCTGTTACTGGGGTTAGTGTTTTAAATGATTATTTTGGAGATTTCAAACAAATATTAACTGAACAATTTCAAAATGATTTTCATCTACCACCCGAATCATCAATAAATATTTTTTACGAGGAAGAAAATAAAATATCGGGATTATTAATAAAAAATCCTAAGTTTTCAATTAAGATACGATTTGCGTTACAATCTGCTGGTTCTGGTATGCATCAAAGTAATCCGTATTTTAAACTTCTTGTATCTCGCGATGCTTTTAAAGGTCATGAAATATCTATGCACAATTATTATCACCTTGATGCAGTTGGATTTTTAGAGGCATCCTTTGATTATCCTGAATATGACATGGATGAATTTGATAAGTATTATCATTATTATCAAACTATAAAAGTATTACTGGATGACAATTGGAATTATGAGTTATCATTAAATAATTTTCCGTCAAAAGACACCCTGATTATTAATGATAAACTGGATCAGCTTTTAAATCGCACTTAAAATTATTATTTTTTAATATTTATAAATGACAACCTTTTTTTTCAAATAATATGGCACAAGGAAAACGAAAATTACCACGGGATTACATGAAATTGGCTATTGAAGTCATGCAAAAATCCAAGATGGAAAAAAGAGTAGATAAATCCAGTCCCTATGTCGGGGCTGTTCTTGTTTTTCCTGATGGTACAACCGATACAGCCTGCCGTGGCGAATTTCGTGATGGCGATCATGCTGAATATACGCTATTGGATAAAAAGAACCGTGCAAAGGATTTATCAGGCTGCTGGCTCTTCGCTACACTTGAGCCTTGCGCCCCCGGTTCCCGGAATGCCCCTAAAATTCCCTGTTCAGAACGTATTGTCAATGCCCGTATTTCAGAGGTATGGTTCGGCATCGAAGATCCCGACCCCAAAGTAGATCACGGTGGTATTAATCATTTAATTGAAAAAGGTATAAAGGTGCATCAGTTCGACGGCGATTTGCACAAAATCATTGAAGATGTAAACAAGGAATTTCTGAAAGGTGCATACAAACGAAAAAAGGAAGCGATAGAAACCAAACTTAAACCAACGGATAAACTAAATGAACAGGCTGCTAATACTGATTTTTCAGACCTTTCAAAAACCGCCTTACAGAAATTTCTTGACGAATCAGGCAGTAAACTAAAGGTTGGCTCTGAGGCTCTGACCAAAGAACTCCTGCAAATGGAATTGGTGGAGAAAGATAAAAAATCCGGTACTATTATTCCTACAGGTAATGCCATTCTGCTATTTGGAGAAAAGCCCCGCCTTAAATTTCCTCAGTCTTCAGTAAAAGCAAAAGTTGCCTATGGCGATGGAAAAACTGATGTTCAGAGTTTCGATGATGCCCTGGTATTAATCCCCGATTTGGTAGAAGCATGGGTAAAAAAGGTCATTCCCGAAAGTTTCGACCGTTCCAAATTTCAACGTAACAAAGTACCCGCTTTCCCCACAGAAGTAATTGACGAGGCCATTATAAACGCCATTATTCACAGGGATTACAGCATTGATGGTGCAAAAGTTCAATTGGAAATAACACCTGATAAAATTGTGGTAAAAAGTCCCGGCAAGCCGGTTCCCCCGATCAAACTTGAAGATTTGCAGGGTTTCACAGCAACATCTATCAGCCGGAACAAATCGCTGGCATTGGTATTTAATCTTATGCGATACATGGAAGAAACAGAGGTAGGGATGGAAACATACAGGGAAATGAGAGATAAATACAAGCTGCCATTGCCTGTTATTACGTATGTAGAACCTAATCTTATTGTTACTTTTCCTCGTACTCCTGATGCAGTTCGTAGTTTAGATGATACTGATGTTCTTTCACAGCTTAATGATGAAGAACTGGCAGGATATGATTTTGTAAAGACTCGTAAAGCAGTTACTAAAAGGGAATATGCTGAACATTTTAATTATCCTGAAAAGAAAGCTCAAAGACATTTAAGTGAATTAAAAAAGCATGGCCTTATAACAACAGAAGGTAAAGGACCTTCTACAACATATATTTATAATCCTAATGTATAGCAATCTGGACATAAATCTGGACATGATGTCCAAATTATTCATAATACTACTAATTGTGGTACTGAATCTGGACATTAATCTGTACATAGTGTCCAGATTATTGAATAGAATGAAGATGATACCAAAAAACATGATGCTTCGCGTGGTCAATCACTTATCCATAGTGTCAAAGCTAAAGATGAAAAAAGGGGTCTTTAAGCATTACTTTGACACAAACATTGACATAGTGTCAAAGCTCATGCTAATGAATAAAATCATGGTAAAACTGTCAATGCAATTGATGTTATTACTATACAAGATGCTCCGCATGGTCAAACGCATGGTCATAGTGTCTATGCAGGAGGTAATAAACAAGGTTCTAAAGGCGAACCTCGACATAAACCTCGACATAGTGTCGAAGTTGAAGAAAGAATATCTGTTGATACCCATAAAGGTATTAAAACAGAATATAGTACAAACCAATACCAGAAAGGCTCTTATTGTAAATCTTTAGAATCCTATAACAATGGCAACACCCAATCTTGTTTTAAACATCCTCACTTTTGATCACCCTTTTGAGAAAAAGTGTTTTGCAGTTTACGATACTGATGCCCCCGGCCTTTGCCGCTTCCACAGGAAGAAACTCCCGGAATCAGTAAACAATTTATTTCCCCTGAATGAAAGCGAGGACAACATTTTTCTGTATCTCGATCTGAATAAAGAAACTACTTCAGGGAGCTTTGTTACAGTTAATTTTAAAGAGTACCCTTCTTTTGCCAAGCACTACTATTCATGGCTCATTCAGAAACATTTTAAAGGCATTGCAACCGTAACGCACTCCAACTTTGTTAAGGATATTGACCTTTGGTTCTCCGAAAAGTCGCTTTCAAATAACTTCATTTCAGCTTACAAGGTATTTTCTGTCCGTGTACAGATAGCCCGAAGTTCAGAAAACCCCGAACTGGTAATTTCTTACGCCGGTATTAAGGTTGCCCATAAAAAAAGTGTCATGGCTCTCGATGTGGATACAAAAAAATATTCATGGGTTATTTACAAAAATGAACTTTATCGTCACAAATACCTGCCCGAAACGGCAAAGTCCGACTGGGGTAATGTTTTTCCGGTATTGAGCAACGAACTGAAAACCGAACTTGATGTAGTTATTAAACGTCCACGCACGGCAAATAAATACAAACCTTACTATGAACAGTTAAAATCGTTTGTAACAAACTACCTCAATGTTCCCGAGTTTAAAAAAATCATCCCTGTAACGAACCCCGATTTTCTGAAAGTTGAAGAAAACGAAATAAACAATACTTCGCCGGGCAGTAACCTTCTGCAGTTTGGAAAAAACCAAACAAGCAGAGTTCCCTTCGATGGCCTTGTAACAAATGGCCCCTTTGGTCATTGTCCGCACGAGCATATTAACATTTTCTTCATCAGCCATCCCAAATTCAAAGAAGAAGCAAACGCACTTTATACGCACCTTTCAAAAGGCATGGGAAAAGTTCCTTCTTTAAGAAATCTTGTGAACCGGCCTTTAAATATAAGTAAGGACACTTCGATTTCTTTCAATAATCTCCTGAACCCGGTTCCTGAAATAATGCAGGTTATTGAATCACGTACATACGACAAAAACACGCACTACCTTGCAATCTACGTCAGCCCTTATGATAAAGACGAGAAAGACCCGGCATTGCGTCAGATTTATTATAAACTCAAACAGAATCTCCTTAAATACCGCATTTCCTCACAGGTAATCAATGCAAAGAAAATTACCGACCAGTACTTTAACCTTTATTATGTAAACATTTGTATTGCCATCCTCGCAAAGCTCGGTGGCGTTCCCTGGCGTTTGGATAGGGAAGATCACAACGAACTGGTTATTGGAGTAGGTGCTTTTAAATCTAAAATATCAGGAGTACGTTACATTGGCGGTGCTTTCTGCTTCTCAAACGATGGCCGTTTTCATAATTTCGAGTGCTTTTCAGAAGCTGCATCCCACATGCTGGTGGGGCCAATCTCAAAAGCAATAAACAGTTTCAGGGCTCAATTCAAAGATGTAAAACGCTTGGTGATTCATTATTACAAACGCATGAGTGAAGAAGACCTGAAACCAATTACAAAACTTTTATACAATCTTGGTCTTGATATTACTGTAATTGTAATATCCATCAACAAAACAGAAAGCAGCGACTATGTTATTTTCGACACCAATTGTCCGGCTATCATACCCATCAGCGGAACCTTCATTGGTATTGGAAACGATCAATACCTGTTATGCAATAATACAAGGTATTCCGATACGCTGCCAAAAGACAGCGACGGTTTCCCGTTCCCGATAAAACTTACAATCAAATCAGCTCAGAAGGATGAAACTGTAACCGAAGCCGACAAAAAAGAACTCATTGATCAGGTATACCAGTTCAGCCGTATGTATTGGAAATCCGTCCGTCAGCAAAACCTTCCGGTAACCATCAAATACCCCGAAATGGTCGCTGCCTTTGTTCCATTCTTCCCCAATCAAACAATACCGGATTACGGAAAAGATAATTTATGGTTTTTGTAAGTTCGTAGTATCTCCATATTTAATGCCTTATATTGCCCTTTGCTATTGGCGGTTTCAATATTTTTTTTTAAAATGTTTTGCTGTATGGAATATAGTTTATATCTTTGTAAACTATTAAACAGATAAACTGCTGAACAATGAAGGATAAAACACTGTATTCGTTACATGCCAATATATGTAAGGCACTGGCTAACCCTATCAGAATAGAAATCATTGATGTTTTAAATAACAGAGAATTGACTTTCGGTGAATTACAGACAGAAACAGGGGTGTTAAAATCAAATTTATCTCAGCACCTTTCCCTGATGGTTGCAAGTGGCATACTGGTTCAACGCAAAGAAGGTTCTAATGTGTTTTTTCAATTAGCTACTGAGAAGATTGCAACAGCATGTCAGATTATGCGTGAGGTTCTCATTGAAAATATTAAGAAGCAAAGTCAGTTGGTCAAAAAATTTGAATAAATTCTATTAGTTGAAATCAAAATTGTAAAGCCATGAAAAAAATCGTTGTAGTATTATTTTTACTTGGAAGTCTTTTTATAAACGCTTCCTTTGCTCAATTTGATGGTCAAAAATCTGCTATAAAAAAACCAACATCTATTGGAATGGTTATATCCACCAATGATGTAGAAACAATGTGGAATGTTTTACGCCTTGCTAATTTCGCAAAAGAAGAAGGCGATACAGTTTCAATTTTTCTGCTTGGTAAAGGTGTAGAGCTTGATTTATTAGTAAAGCAGAATAAAGATTTGCAAGAACAGTCCGATGCATTTCTCGAAAAAGGAGGCACTATACTTGGCTGCGGAACCTGTTTGAGCAGCAGAAAAAACGATGCACCACAGGTATGCAAATTCTCATCTATGAGCGATTTGTATAACCTTGTTAGAAAAAATGCTATTGTTTTAACTTTCTAATTCAAAGTAAACTTTACACATTGTAATTGCTTCTTTTCTTTTATGTCTGTTAATTTCAAAATATTTGATGCCATCGCAACCGATTATGATAATTGGTTTGAGCAAAATGATAATATTTTTCGCTCTGAAATACGGGCATTAAAACTTTCTATTTCTCCACATAAAAAGGGCATCGAAATAGGCACCGGCACAGGACGTTTTGCAAAAGCATTAAAAATTCCTGTTGGTGTTGAACCTTCCGAAAACATGGCAAGTATTGCAATGAGTAGAGGTATTAATGTTGTAAATGCCTGTGCTGAAAATTTACCCTTTCACAATAATTCTTTCGATTTCGTTTTATTCGTAACAACAGTTTGTTTTCTCAATGGTATTGAAAAAGCATTCTCCGAAACGAACAGAATTTTGAACACAAACGGGGCTGTAGTTATTGGATTCATTGATAAGAATAGCCCTTTGGCTAAAGTATACAAAAACAGTAAAAACAAAATTTATCAGAAATCGCATTTTTATTCTGCTGAAGAATTAACAGGCATTCTTTCAAAATCAGGCTTTAACAATTTTACTTTTCTCAATACATTAAACGATACTTACAAAAACGAAGAGATTGCAACGCCTATGGTAGGGCAGGGTTGCGGTAAAGGAAATTTCATAGTACTAAAAGCAATAAAAAAATAAATTATGGAACAACAGGAAATGCAGGGGATGATGTCCTCAGAAAAAATGATTGAAATGTTTACTTTGAAAATAATAAGTAATCTGCCAATCGAATCCATTACAAAAAAAGTGACAGACGCTTGTGTCGAATACAAGTTTTCACTGCTTCAAACGTACATTTATCAGGAAATTCTTGAAAGCAAAGGATTCCCGATAGATCGCAAAGTATATATTTATGAAATCTGTCAGGCAAAAACGGCCTCACTGATGTTAACTTCTAATCCCGAATTTTCATTATTCATGCCGTGCAAATTAGCCATTTATGAGCATGAAGGTAAAACAGTCATTTCAACCATGAATATGGGTATTATGCTTGATGCTGTGAGTTCAAATAAAGAGCTTTACGCTTCAGCAGTTTCTTTGTTCAATACATTGCAAACCTTAATGAATGCATTAGCCGTTTGATAATCATTTTAAATAAAATCATTATGCAAAAAATACTGATTATTTTTAATCGTGAGCCCTACGACAATACAGATGTAACCTGGAATGGCCTTCGTCTTGCCGAAACACTGAGAAAAAACGGGCAGGAAGTCAGGATATTTTTAATGAACGATGCTGTGGATATGGCAAGAGACGCATGTAAACCACCGGAAGGCTACGACCAAAATTTAACTCAAATGTTAAAAAACCTAATTGCTATAGGTGTACCTGTTAAAGTATGTGGCACTTGCATGGCTCGCTGCGGAATATTTAAAAACCAACCCTATTTTGATGGTGCAGAAAAATCCACTATGGGTGCTTTATCCGAATGGGTAGTTGATAGCGAGAAGGTCTTAACATTTTAATTGGGCATTACTATCTTGTAAAATATTTTTCTCGAATTAACACTTTCTTAACACGTCTGCCCTTGTCTTTTTACAATATTTGAAAATTGCAATTATGAATGAATGCCATGTTCGGAGGGTTAATGATTAAGTTAGTAAAATATACGGTTGTTATTGCTTTTCTGTTTTTTTATGTAAGTGCTGCCGCACAGGTAAAAAGCAATTTTTCTATTACAGGTTCATTGGTTGATTCTCTTAGTAAACAACCAATGGAGTATGTTTCAGTCGCACTGTATAAGTCCGTTGATAATTCTTTGGTTACGGGGACTATCACAGATGTTAAAGGTTCATTTACTATCAAAAATGTTCCTTCCGGTAAATTTATTTTAAAGTCCAGTTTCATGGGCTACAAAATAAAATCTGTTCCAGTAGAAGTACAGGCAGCACCCGTTAATCTGGCTGAACCTATTGCTTTGTCGGCTTCTTCCACATCGCTTAACGAAGTACAAATAACAGGTAAACAAAACGAAAAACAGGTAAGCATTGAAAAAACTAAAATCAATGTAGCACAAAACATTTCCTCTGTATCAGGTAATATTACTGAGGTTTTAAAAAGTCAACCATCTGTCAGCATTGATGGCGATAATACCATTTACCTGAGAGGAAATAAAAATATTCTGATCCTCATGGATGGAATACCTACTACCATTTCTTCGCTCAATTCCATTCCTGCCTCTAATGTCGAAAGCATTGAAATAGTTACCAATCCCGATGCAAAATACGATGCCGAAGGTACAGGAGGTATAATAAATATTGTAACTAAAAAACAAAACATAACAGGATTCAGTGGAGCTGCATCGTTGAATTATGGTTTCAACAACAGGCTTAACGGTGGCATAAGTTTTAATTACAGTAAAGGAATCTGGGATATTGGGTTTAACTATAATGGAAAATACGAAAACGCAAATGTCAGCAGTAATCTGATACGTCAGTTATATACAAACCCGGTTTATGTAGATCAGAAAATAAACTCTGAACAAAAAAATATTACACATATTGCCGCATTATTGCTGTCTGCAAAACCAAACAAAAAAAACAGCATTTCTTTAAATGTAAAAATGATGCTGCCTGATTTTTATAACATTCAAAATATCTCTGGCAATCAAAAAAACGACACTTTTCCTGCAATACTTTTTAACCGCAAAAACGATATTACTTTTTCAAGAAAAACGATTGAAGGCACGTTATCTTACAAAAAAATATTTGAGAAAAACAAACATGAAATTTCTTTTGATGCTTCTTTATCAAGAACGAAAGGGAGCAGACCTGCAACGTATTACATTGAAGATGTTCTGATGCAAAAATCCGAAGGTGGCGGAGCGCCGACTAACATAACTTTTCAAACCGATTATTTTAAAACTCTTTTTACATCAGGTAAAATTGAATGCGGGTTAAAGGGTTTTTCAAGATGGAATAATTTCAACTATTACTTTTATAACTTAGATACAGTTTCCGATCAATGGATTTCAAACGCTGCATTCAGCAACGATTTGCAGCATCAGGAATATATTTATTCAGGGTATTTGATGTATTCCGATACCTTGTTAAAAAAACTGTATTATAAGATTGGTGCCCGTGTGGAATATAACACTTCTGAACTTGTCCAGAAATCACTTAATGAAACAATCAGCAGAGAATACTTTTTTCCCTTCCCTTATCTGTTACTCAAACACAATATAAACAAATCACAAAGCATTGCATTAAGCATTAACCGCCGGATTACACGACCAACCTATCCGCAGCTAAACCCTTTTATCAATGTAATTGACCAGATGACTTACGAAACAGGGAACAAAAATTTAGAACCGGAAATTTTAGATAAGGCAGAAATAAATTATTCCATCATAAAAGAAAAATTTCAGTTTAAAACAAATGTATTTGCCAGTACTACAAAAGATTTTATTACTCAGGTATCTTTGCTTTCTTATCCCGATAAACTAATTGTTACTTACGTAAACGGTAACAGGCAAAACAAAGTGGGAGGTGATATAGACTTTAATTACAAATTCAATAAATACATTTCTGTAAATCCTGCCGTTTCTGTTTTCTATACAAAATCAAACGGCACTTACAACGAAATTAATTTAAACACCGATAATCTGGCATGGACAAGCAATTTCAAAACAACAATCAAACCCGAAGAAAAAACCGAAATTCAAATCTTTCTGAACTATAACTCGCCCATTGCCTTACCACAGTTCAATTTAAGCGAAATCTATTACGCCGATATTGCTGTAAAAAGAACCTTTTTTAAAAATAAATTGTCAGTAAGTCTAACCCTCACAGATGTTCTTAATACCCGTGAATGGAAAATAAATTCCGATAATGCTGTTTACAATTTAAACAACTACAGCAAAAGCCAATCCCGCATATTCTGGATAGGTTTAGCTTATAATTTTAATTCCTACAAAACCACAAAATCAGCAAAAACGGAAGGCTCCGAAAACGATAATGGAATTATTAAATTAGGTCAGTAAAACCGGCTTTCGCTCTTTGCTCCATAAAAATAAAAATAAATCCCTCGTACAGCAAAAATCCCCGCCCTTCCCTTGAAATAAAACGGTCAGGGCTTGCACGGTCTTTTTGCTGCACTCCCCACGCTATCCCTTCTGTTGTTTTTACGCTGTCACATTTTTTGCACAGCCCACATCGTGCATAGAGCATTCCAGTCCTCATGGCTTCCGGGCTTCATGCACTATGCACTTCACCGCAATCACTTTCCAGTCCTCATGATATTCCGGGCTTCAAGTCATTGCTTTTTCCCACCGCCATAAGCAAAAAAACAGGCTGCCTCCAACCACCACCACCGGCAGCCTTTGCGCCAGCGATAAAAACAACCCAAAGCTATTTAACATAACACGTTCTTATGGTACTGCCACACGATGCCACCACACGACCAAAGCCGTCCCATAAGTCAATTATGTTAAATAGCCCGCACAGCCTACCCACCAAAGGCCACCGCACTTTTCCAACCGCACCCTGACGCTTCTGGGCTGTCATGGTTTTTGCAACCAACCCATCGTAACGGCTCATCCTGCGCACAAATCAGCAGAACAGCCCCAACCTGATACAAAGCCAAAAGCCGCAATGAATCTGTTGTTAAAATTTGATATTATCGTATTCCGCCGGAAAGGTCATAGAGGTTCACTCATTCCGCTTTCACTACCATTCCGCTAACGCCTCCATTTCATTCCGGCAACGCTGCATTCCGTTACAGCTCCATTCGCTTCACCACTATTTGCATTTGCGCACAATCCTACAATCCTTTCCGTCGGTATTGCCGCTTTTAGCTTTGTGCCTATGAATGCTGTCCGCTGATTTTTCCTACCTAAAGCCGATACCCATTCGCACAGGCAAAAACACATACCAGCCCCCTGTCACACTGCCGGAAAAAACACACTTCCCACCGCTCAATAAGGTGCTTCGCGATTTAATTATTCCCAAACAGGCCATCCTTTCTGTTTTGTCATGGTTTTTGAATCCCTTGCTGCTGCAATCATAGCTCTTTCTCTCCGTTACGCTCCATTCGGACTGTCCGCAAGCTACCAGACACTCATTGCGCTTCGCTTCGTTCTTTCGCTATCATTGCACAGCCGCACCCCAGCAGGCTGCTCCGTTCCTCCGACAGCCAGCTTCCTGTTCCCTGCCTGAATCAAAAACACACGCCAAAACCCCATCTGCCGCCGACCCCCACCCAACCACCCTTTAAAGACAAAAACAAAAGATGATGAATAGATGAGCAAAAACTCTGGTGATGAAATATTAATAAAACCTTAATCAAAGATAAGCCCCCAACGCCCTTGCAAGGTCAAGCCCTCCGGGTTTTGCAAAAAAAATCTCCACACCCCTGCGAATTAATTGATTTTTTATTGTTGCAGGGGGTAGTATTTTTTTTGACAAAAACCTTGCAATTCAGCCACCGCACCGCTTTTTGGTTGCTTAAGGTTTCATTAATGGTTTTCTTTTTTTATTCGGCGGCGAAGCGTCAGCGAGCCTCACAGCGAAAAATAGTTATTAATATTTATTCACAGAACCTATGAAAACACAGTACTTTCAGAATTGTTGCACACTCGAAGAAGTGAAACGCAGGTACAAAGAACTTGCTATGCAACATCACCCGGACAGGGGCGGAAACACTGCAACCATGCAGGAAATTAACAGCGAGTATGAAAGCATAATCAAAAATCCGTTCTTTGATTTTGCCAAGCAACCGGAACAGGAACAACAGGAATTTATTAAATATCCTGAGATCATTAACCAGGTGATCGGGCTGCACGGCATCATCATTGAATTAATCGGAAACTGGATTTGGCTTTCTGGTAATACTTACCCTTACAGGTGCCAGTTAAAGCAAATAGGCTTTTATTTCGCGCCGAAAAAAATCATGTGGTATTACCGGCCACCTGATTATAAAAGCAGCAATAAAAGCCCTAAAACAATCGAATACATCCGGGCAAAATATGGTAGCGATACCATAAATATGAAGTCAGAAAAGTTTGAACTGCAAAATTGAAACAGGGGAGTTAGCCACTCCCTTTTTTATTTGTAGCAAACGAATGAAAACGGATTCATAATTCATCACAAACCCTTGTCAGTGCTGTATTACCGTTGATTTATGCGTCTTATAGCAGTATCTTTGTTTTGAACTTTTAAAAAGCAGATATGAAAACTTTGAATCCACATCAACGCCGTATCAAGTCCGTATCAAAGCCGCTTAAAGGTCGCAAAATAAAGTAAAGTAGTGAACAGTAATTTTAGTATTAATCTTTAAATTTTAAAAAAATGGCAATCGTACAGAATCCCATCACTGGCAGAACAAAGAAAAAATTTGGAACTGCCGTTTTCTCCAAACAGTTTGGAAAGAACACCATGCGGACAAAACCTATTGAAGTCCGTAACCCCAAAACGCTTCTGCAAAAGCAACAGCGTTCAAAATTCACCTTAATGGTTGAACTTTCAAGAATGTTTCTGGGCTTTATCCGTATCGGATTTAAGCAGGTTTCAACAAGTATGTCGCAATTTAACTCGTTTATGAAAACAAACATTTACGACGTGATCACCGGCACATACCCGAACTATTCAATTGATTTCACAAAGTTAATTGTAACCAAAGGTACATTGACAGGCGCCGATGAAGGTATTGTTACTGCAGAAGCTGGTCATAAAGTTAGTTTTGCTTGGACAGATAACACCGGTACTGGTGATGCTCAGGCAACCGACAAAGCAATGCAGCTTATTATCAATTATGATAAGGGCGCAGTAGTGCAGGATACCACAAACAAAACCCGTGCAGATGGTTCAAGCCAGCTTACTGTTCCTCTGTCCTGGGTAGGCGATCAGGTTCATGTTTACCTTTCATTCATGACCCCGGCAGCCGACAGGGTAGCTGACAGCACCTTCCTGGGCACGATAACAATCGTAGTTTAATTTCGGTTTCTTTTTAGGCAATTCGGCTCTCAGGAAGTTGTCCGCTCACCCCGGCAACTTCCTTTTTTTTCAAAAATTATTAATCTAAAAATTTAAAAAAATGGCACGTTTAAACAATGGTTTCCTTGGTAATGCTTCCGGTAAGATCGGAAACGTAGTCTTCGCAAAGTGGCGTGATATATACACCGCCCGTCAGTATCAACCCGATGTGCATGATGCTAATTCACCAGCACAGAAAAAGCAGCGCTCCCGAATGGTCGCATTGCTTCAGTTCCTCAAACCCTTGAATAAAAATTTCATTAAAATGTTCAACACTTCACTTGCCAAGGGTTCAACACCCTGGGCAGTGGCAATCAAAGCAAACATGTCAGGCGTTTCCCCTGAAGGATGTTTCCCTTTGCAAAATCTGCGTTTGGGAAATCCTACAATTCCGCCTTTAGACCTGTCAGAAATTGTTTATAATCCATTCATTGATTGCTTGTCTTTCAAATATGGTCCGCTTCCTCATCCGAATCCTCAGAATCCTTTTCCACTGATGGCTGTTTCAGTACTGGGTAAATACGCATCAGAAAATGGTGTTCATGAATTTGACATAAGGCACCCAAAATGCTTTTTCCCCTATGGTCGGTTTTGGTGTTCCTATTACGATGATAACCACGAGCACGTATTCGAAAACTATTGGGATGGGTTCATTTTCTGGTTTATGTATTATGATACCTATGATATTGAAAGCTTCTATGACCCAAACAACGGCTTATCAGAGCCTACATTCGGCAAACCTGTACCACTGATTGAAGGTTTCAACACCAAGGTCAAAGAAAATCCGGTTCCCAATGATGCTATTACATGGGAATACATCGTAAGAGAAGGAAAAACATCTTTAGTCTTTTCTGTTGACTATAAAAAAATTTCTTTTAAAAATCCAAAAGATTACACCGCTATTCTTTGGGGTGTTGCTCTTCAGGATGGTAAACACAGCCAGTCAGATCCCATTGAATGGAACTTGTCTAACAAAACACACAGTATAGAATTGATTGATTCGATTGCAAAGGCTTCCTTTATTATATTGTATTCTATTTTCGACAAAAAAGGTGAACAGGTTGGTCGCTTCAATCGTTTTTACATCAACAAAAACAGCGAAGGCAAAGAATTTTCGTATTTCAATCAGCTTTTTGATACTACTTACGGTTATCCTGCTTCATTTGTTCTGTCCGGTAATCAGTGTGGTTTCTGTGGGAACATCCATGAACTGTTTTCTGATTTTATTGAATTATGGGAACAAGGTATTATTAACAATGGCGATGAACCTGTACCACCAAAAGAATTCATGCTTAGCAGAAGCGACAGCCCTAATGGCAATGTAGAAGTGAAAGACTTCACGCATGAGGCAGGTGATATTTTTTATTTCAGTGAAAATGCCAAAGCAAAGCTCGAAACGAAACCTGATTCTGGTTATCAATTCTCTCGTTGGTTCGGTGCTGATGCTGCTGATATAGTAAAAACAGCAGATAATGCTTATGAATTACTTATGTCGAAAGACCGTAGTATCGCCGCCGAGTTTATACAAATCAAATAATTCAGTAACCATTAAAAAATAAAATTATGGAAACTCGTAACAAAATAGATTACAGTAAATTTCTGATCGAGATTTACACCTATTCCGGTGAAAAACTCAAAGATGCCCGCATCAATCAGAAAAATGATTTCTTCGGTGATGGTCTTGTTCCTGGTACAGAGTATAACATTCTGTTTACTTATGAAGATATTTTCCTTTTCTGGGCTGCTTTTATTTGTGATAACACCGGTAAAGTCGTTTACCTGTGCCCTGCACATTTCATGATTGTTAATGAAATCTCGAAACATTCACTAAAAGCAGGTTCTGATCTGGCTAATAAAGTAAAAAGTCTAAGAATAAAAGATATTCCATTATCACGCTGGGAGAAAATTATTGTGGATCATTACAACCAATCCCATCACGACACAATGAGGGCTTGTATCAAAAACATTAAGCCCTTAAAATTTAAGGCAGGTAGTGATCTTGCTTCAAAAGTTAAATAACTCATAAATTCTGGTATCAATGGGACCTTACAAGAAAATAGATTATAGTAAATTCAAATGTGAAGTTTACAGCCCTGAAGGGATGTTACTTCAGGAAGCCCGTATAAACGCCCTGAATGATTTTTATTGTTCGGGGCTTGTTCCGGGTCATGATTATTATGTTGTGTTCTCTTATGACGATATAATGATCGAGAGCCTATTATTTAATTGCGATGACAGTGGTAAAGTAGTTTTCATTTCTCCAGCTCACATTATTTTCAATAATGGAGTATACATTCCACCACGTACATTTGTGAACGGTGTTAAAGGGAAAGTAAAACGTCGTGAAGAATACAATGTGCCTCGTATGCGTTGGGCAAAAAAAGCCATTGATGCTTTCATAGATTCAACTCATGAATCCAGCAGCAGGAAAAGGCGTAAGTCCAAGCATGCTCTTGATTCATTCATTGAATCAACGCATGAAGGTGTTAAAAGGGGCGTGTGCCCATCGCAATTTCTCGTATTTAAAGCTGGTGCAGGTCTGGCTAAATCAGTCAAATGATTTATTCAGCTTTTGTAACATTTGCGCTGTTTTGCAGCATTTTTTTGGTAGTAACATTTTAAATTCTAATTTTGCATGATAATAAGGCAGACAGAAAATAGAAAAGTTAGGCACATTATTAGGCACATAAATTTTCAACGCTCTGAAAGCCGCAATGCGAGAGTAGCTCAGTTGGCAGAGCATTAGCTTCCCAAGCTAAGGGTCGCGGGTTCGAATCCCGTTTCTCGCTCGCATCAGAAAGCATCAAATTGCTCTCAAAAGCCCCTGAAAATAGACATTTAGGTTTTTTTTGTTTAGAACCTTCTTATAAATAATTTAGCATTTTGAATCTCATTGTATTTCATTTTTAGTACATTTGTTTTTTATAAACAAGTCCGTAATAAACAATACGGCACAACTTTATAAATACATCAGAAAACTCAGGGAACAAAAAAAATACTGCAACGCCAGCTTGCAGCCCTATTAGAAACCGATACAGCTTTTATTAGCAAACTCGAAAAAGGCAATAAAAAAGCCTTCAGGGAACAGGTATTGAAATTAGCCGATTATTTTAATATTGATAAAGACGAATTGCTTACCCTTTGGTTAGGCGAAAAAATTTATGATGTAATAAAAGATGAAAGCGTTACTCAAAAAGCTCTGAAAATTGCAGAAAAACGAATTAAAAATCATAAATAACCTTGCTGTATTTTTCTTTTAAAGAACCCAAAATTTTAAATTCTGTTCTGCGGTTTTTTGCTCTTCCATCCGGATTATCTGAGCCATCGTGATTTTCGTTTTGCGCTATAGGATTTGTTTCGCCGTATCCTTTCGCAACAAGCCGTTCGCGGGAAATACCTTTTTTTATTAAATAGTTTACTACACTTTCTGCCCTTTTTTGTGAGAGTTTGATGTTGTAATCGTCATTCCCTTTGCTGTCGGTGTGCGAGCTTATTTCAACAATAATTTCAGGGAGTTTGGTCATCAGAAAAAACAGGGTTGTATCAATTCTTATTTGAGATTCTGGAGTCAGATGCGCTTTGTCAAAAGGATAATAAATATTTTTTATAACAATGGGTTCTTTGGGAATATCCATAAGCTCTACAGGTTTTAATCTGAGAGTATCTGATTTAACTATATCTTTAGTTGAAACAGGAATTTCGCGAGAAAAAAAACCGGTAGTATCGAATGTCAGCAGGTACTCTTTTTCCGGTTCTAGCTTGAACAAAAATTCTCCGTTCCCATCTGTTTTTTCTTTTTTTACAAGAAAGCGTTCCTTGGTTTCTTTATCAACTAAAAACACAGAAACCAGCACATTTTTCAATCGTAATTTTTTAGGAGGCCAGCCGCGTAGGGTATCTTTCATTTCTTTATCATTCAGCAAACCGTAAATGATATTGCTATCAACAGCGAGCACTTCTCCTTTAACATGTATATTGATATATTCTGTCCAACTGTAGGTATAAATATCATCACAGCAGGTTTCGTTGCGTAACGCCACGCTTCCTTTTCTGTTTGAAACAAAAAACCCTTCTTCCCTTTTTTTACTTATGCTGTAATAGATATCATCCGCGCAGGAATTAACGGGAGCGCCAATGTTTTCTGGCTTTGACCATTGTTTCATTTCACCGGTTGTTCTGAAAATATCCATTCCTCCAAGACCGGGCAGCCGATTGGAACTGAAATATAAGCTTCTTGTTTCATAATCAAAATAGGGAGTCATTTCATTGCCGGGCGTATTAATAATTCCCCCGCAATTTTTTACAGTTTTGAAAATATCTTTTCTAATATCGTATTCCACATACCAGAGATCCAGTCCGCCTTTTCCTTCTTTTCTGTCAGAAATAAAATATAAAATTTCATTGTTGTTTTTAGAATTGAGACCTAAGGCCGGCTGTGTGGAAGTGTATCCGAAAATATTCACAGGAGATTCCAGCTTCACAGGCTGTTCCCATATATTCTTATTTTTTTTACTCATGAAAATTGCGCAGATAAGCTTTCCTCGATGATTGTCGTTGCAGCGTGTATAATAAAACCTATTTCCGTCGAGTGAAAAAACGCCGTTTCCCACGTTTACATTTTTATCGTTAAAAGGGAAGGGGATGTCGTAGCCTCCAATCCATTGCCCTCTCTTCTTAATTGCCTTATAAAATTCGCGTACCGGAATCTGAATATAACCCTTTTCATCGGTATAATATTTAACAGAGTCTGATTTCAGGGACGCATACATAAACGTGTTTTCATCAATAGATACAGGAGATAATTCAATGTGTGCCTTGTTAATACTCGTGTCGGGATGCAATACTTTGAGCTTTCCCGCTTTATTGGATTGTTTTTCTGCAAACAAAATTCCCTCCAGTTCGTTCGTTACTTTTGCTGCAAAGATTTTATCTTTTTTCATAAAATTTTTGTCGTTATAAAATTTTTGTAAAAAGAATTTTGCTTCATCGTAACGGCAATCCATTTTAAGCATAACAGCATGATGAAAAAGCGCTTGTTTGAACTTAATGGAATCAGTTTTATAAACATCAAGATAAAGTTTTCCGGCTTTAATATAGTCTCTTGATTTTTCATAAAGATTTGCAAGGGTGAAAAGCGCTTTTACGTCTTTTGGTTTTTTCTCACAATAGCTTTCAAAATAATCGAGTGCAAGAAAAATATCTCCATTGCGCAGCGCGGCATTTCCATAATATTTTAAACGCCATGGGCTGATGTCGGAAAAATCGGGTGATTGGGCGGGAGAGGAAATAGATAAAAGAAGAAAGGCAAAAATAAAGAGGAGGAGATTGTAGAATCGCTCCATACTTCGGCTTCGCTCAGCACAGGTGGAGCGATTGTACAATTTAGAATGCAATATGTATTTATAATCGTTCACAGGGAATAGTTTTGTTTTTCAAAGCCGGAATTCCTGTAATATAGATAATGGAAATTTCAAATGCTCCTCTATTGTGTGTTGCAGTTTCGAGTGCAGACATATTTATGTCGTAGCTGATGCCGATTTCGAGATTAATAAATTTAATTCCTGCAATAAAAGCAATGGCATCGTAATTTCTTTTAACACCATCTCGAAAAAGACTTCCTGCAAAAATATAATTTGCATTCAGATGATTTCCCGGAAGCATAAATCCCAGATTGCTCCCTGCCATCAATGTGTTTGCTTTCTGATGCTGCATCATTATAATGTTTGGCCAAATAAAAATTTTCGGATGAATAAAAAATTTAGCTCCGCCATGTGCAACATTGCGCAGGGGTAATTTATTACTACCGGGCAAAAAAGTCTCGCGGGGCTGCGTCAGATGAAAGAGTGCGTACCCGATTTCAACTTCTGTTTTTTCTTTTTTCCATGTCCATAAAGCGCCTGCATTGAAATCCGGATAAAATAAATTTTGATCAAGATTCGCTTCACTGTTATTCAAGCCTGAATTAAAATATCCGGTACTCATATCAAACTGCTGGGGAAATGTCAGTTGATTCAATGGATAGCTTTTCATAACAAGTCCTCCCTGTAATCCGATATGTAGTTTTGTCGAACCAATTTTTACAGGCAAAGAAGCGGAGATATAAAATTTATTTACAGCGAGTATTCCCGCGGACTGATCATGAATAGCAATTACGCCCAAGCTTAGTGGTTGTTCACTTTCTGTAATGTGTTTGTCTGCGCCAATCGTAACAGTGTTATAAGGAACAGGAATGGCTTTCCACTGCTTGCGTATGTTATTCATGATGCGCAGATTTCCTTCAAAATGACCGGTAGAAGCGGGATTTAGTGTTAGAGGAGAAGCATAGAATTGAGTAAAGTGAATATCCTGCGCATGGCACAGCGTATAGATTGTTATTAATACTATTAACGTAAAAAATTTCATCTGTGAAATAAACTGCTAAAATAATGAATTTTTTATCCCCATATTCCGGAAATTTTTTCTCCGCAAGACGTACATTTGTTTTCTTTAATATTATTCAGGCTGATTTTATATCCTTTGCGTTCAATAATTTTTTTCTTGCATTTCGGACAAAAAGTATTTTCCGCTTCATTTCCGGGAACATTGCCAATATATACGTATTTTATTCCTGCTTTTAATGCAATTTCCTTTGCTTTTTCAAGAGTAGCAACGGGTGTAATTGGAAGATGTGTTAGTTTATAAAGAGGAACAAATTTGCTGAAATGAAGCGGATATTCATGAAGATTATTTTTATACAACCAATCACACATTTTTTTTATCATATCCGGTTTATCTGTCCAGCTTGGGATAATAAGGTTCGTAATTTCAAGCCATACTTTTTCTTCTTTTAAAATTTTCAATGTATTTAATATTGGCTGTAGCGTTCCTCCGTTTAATTTTTTATACGTATCATCATCAAAAGCTTTCAGATTTATGTTCGCTGCATCAAGATATTTAGCAATATCTCTCAATGGCTTTTCATTAATATAGCCATTTGAAATAAAAACATTTTTAATTCCTTTTTCATGCGCCAGCTTTGCAGTTTCATAAACATATTCATAAAATGCAATCGGCTCTGCATACGTGTAGGCAATGCTTTTACAATTATTAGCAAGCGCTTCAGATACTACTTTTGCAGGAGGAAGATTGTAATTGCGTGTTTCCTTTGGAGAAACCTGTGAAATGTCCCAGTTCTGGCAATTCAGGCAGGTAAGGTTGCAGCCCGCTGTCGCAATTGAAAAAGCTCTCGATGCAGGATAAAAATGATATAATGGTTTTTTCTCAATTGGGTCAGAATTTATGGCGCAGGGATTTCCAAAAGCCATGGTATAAAGTTTTCCTACTTTATTAAAACGGGTTCTGCATAATCCTGTTTTGCCCTCTTTAAGAATACATAAATTAGGACATAATTCACATTGTACACCATTAGCCACAACCTTATAATGCATGGCTTCTCTTGTGTTTTTATCTGTATTCGTAGATGAAGAAAAAGTATCCATAGAAGAAGGGTTTGTTGATAAAATATTTCCGGATAATTTGTTGCCCAAAATAATTCCCGTTATTCCCAAAAAGCTTTTTTTCAGGAATGCTCGCTTATTGATATGTTTTTTTTCAGACATAAATTTTATTTTACAAACATAGTAAATTTTCAGGGTTTTAACAGTTTGAAAAAATTCTACACCATGCGCAAAAATTTTGAAAATTCACCCAAAGCTACACAAATGTTCCTAAATTTATTTTTGATTTGTTTGCAAAAAAATGAATAAACATCAAAATCTTGCTAAGAACTATATTAGCTCCGTAGGAGCGGTCTGTTTATAAAAACAAAATCGTTATGATTAATAAGCTCCGAGCGTTCTGTTGCTTTTAATAGAAAAGACATTACAGTTTGTACAGGGCGCACCTACGGAGCTTCCAAAAAAATTCATGTGATAATTTTCCATAAACAGTATGCTCCTACGGAGCAATATCGTATTCGTTCTTTTCCACAACGAATCACAGGGGGAGTGATCAAAAACAGAAAAATTTGTTTCGATGTATTTAGCTCCGTAGGAGCGCCCTGTGTATCGCAATTAATTTGCATTGATTTTAATAAGCTCCATTAGGAGCGCCCTGTTCCCCAAAGAAGAATTTATATACAAGTATTCGACCTGCCACAATTAACAGGGCGCACCTACGGAGCTTCCAATTTTTTTTTAAAATGACAATTTCCATAAACAGTATGCTCCTACGGAGCAATTCGCAAACAAATTAGCTCGTTTCTGAATTAGCTCATGTTAGAAAACAAAAATCTAAGCATAATGCCGTATAATAAAAAAGAATGTGTTTTCCCATACTATCCCTATGTTTTGCGAATCTGCTAAATTTCTATTAATTTTGCAGTGCAAACAAAAAATATGATTGATAATTAATAAGCATTCCTCTTTATTTAAAGCTCCGAGCGTCCTGTTTATAGCAAATTTATTTGCGTTGATATTAATAAGCTCCATAGGAGTGCCCTGTTTATAAAAACAAAATAGTAATAATTAATAAGCTCCATTAGGAGCGCCCTGTAAAAATATTAGCCATGCCAAACACCTATTCCCAAATGTACGCCCAAATTGTTTTTGCAACCAAAGGGCGTGAAATATCAATACCACAAAAACATAAAGAAGAATTGCATAAATACATAACCGGAATTGTAAGCAACCGGAAACAAAAATTATTAGCGATAAATGCAATGCCTGAGCATATTCATATTTTTATAGGGTTTAAACCTAATATTTGCATTTCAGATTTAGTGCAGGATATTAAAACAGCAAGCTCATTATTTATTAAAGAAAAACAATGGATAAAGGGTCGGTTTTACTGGCAAGAGGGTTTTGGTTCATTTACCTATTCTCATTCTCAATTGACCAATGTTATTAATTACATCAATAATCAGGAACAGCATCACAAGCGAAAAACATTCAAAGAAGAATATTTAGAAATATTACAGAAATACGACATTGAATTCAACGATGCCTATTTGTTTGAATGGTACGAATAACATGGCGCTTATAATTAAAAATGAAGTTTATCTACATCATATTATTGTTATTTATCCTGTGTTTTGACTGTAATTACGCAAATGCCCGCAACAAACTTGCACAATTACCAACATCCGACCCTGCTGTTGCCGATTTTATTACTTTAACCACCCTAATGATTGAGCTTGGCGAAAACAACAATACACTATTTGATCTCAATAATGAACAATTACAAGTAGTTTTAAATTTAGCTTCAAAATGTCCGTCTTCAATTGCAACTGCAAATGCACAGGCAATACTGACTTTATTATTTAATGCAGAATTTGATTTATGCGAAGATAATGTTGCCCGTTATATGAACCCTGAAACTGTTTCAGATTTTCTTGATATTGAAACCGATGATTGGTACTTAGGGAACAACTATCCAAACCCTTTTAAAGATGCAACAATTATTCCATACTATTTGCCAATTGGTTCAAAAGGGAAAATATCTATTTCTTGTATAAATGGTAATACACTATTATATTTTCCAATAGAAGAAGGATATAATACATTGCAAATTCAAAATGAAAAATTAAGTTCAGGGGTATATTTATATTGCATTGAAATAAATGGAATAAAGTTGCAATATAAAAGGATGACAATTGTTAAATAACTTTATACCCATTTAATCATGAAAAAGGTTATTATATATATATTTATTATGTATTCGTTTACTTTATATTCACAGGAATGGCGTAATATACATCCATATCTAAATACTCCGAATGGCACTGTTTGTGTTATGGCATTACATAGTTTTAACGACCAACTATTTATTGGTGGTGCATATAAAAAAGCTGGGAATTTAATTGTCAATAGAATATCTATTTGGGATTCATTGATTTTTTATTCATTAAATAATGGCATAACTTTTGGCTCTGTAAATACTATTAATAATTACAATAATCTTTTATATATTGGGGGGGACTACAGTGGAATAAATGGAAATTTAACACCTAATTATTTTGCGTCCTGGAATGGTATTGAACTAGATTCCGTAAGTACAAATGGTGAGGTGAATGGTCAGGTTTATTCCTTAAAGGTTTTTAATAACAAATTATTTATTGGCGGTAGGTTTCCAAGTGTAGGTGGTATTATATGCGGCAATATTGCGCAATGGGATGGTTCTACTATAGCAGATGTAGGTGGTGGTGTGAGTGGCGGAATAATGTATGTCAAAGCAATGGCAGTTTACAATAATGAACTTTATGTTGGAGGTAATTTCTATTCTGCAGGTGGACTGCCTGCATATTATATTGCCCGTTGGGATGGTTCTCAATGGCACGATGTGGGAGGTGGTTTTAATGATAGAGTAAATACTCTATTTGTAGATTCAATTGAAAATGTTTTATATGCGGGCGGGGGTTTTACTCTTGCAAATAATTCAATATCTGCAAATAGAATTGCAAAATGGGATGGAGCAAGTTGGAGTAGTTTAGAAAATAATTTTGGGAGTGAGATAAATGCTATTACAACTTATCGCGGTCAACTTTATGTTGGGGGTTATCATTATAATGACTCAATTGCGCCGTTTTCAGGTATTGCAAAATGGGATGGGGTCAACTGGAATTCTCTCGGAAGTGGTGTTAATTGGGATGTTTATGCGTTAAGTGAGTATAAAGAAGAATTGTATGTAGGCGGGTCTTTCACCATCGCCGGTGGTGATTCTGCTTATGGTCTTGCAAAATGGTATATTCATCCTGATTCTGTTAATGTTACTACAGAACTACAAGCCACTACAAATGAACAACAATTAAAAATTTATCCCAATCCGACAAATGGAAATATCACAATAGAATTCACTTTACCGGAAAAGCAAAAAGCCTTACTGAAAATATACAATTCCAAAGGAGAGCTTTTCAGAAAATTTATTGTTGCTGAAAATGAAAATCAGAAAAATATTGACACATCAAAATGGGCAAAGGGGGTTTATTATTGTGTGTTGGAGCAGAAAGAAAAAAGGTTTTCGCAGGTTAAATTTATTGTTGAATAAAACAAGAAAGTATGAAACGATTATTAGTATTGTAAAGTGTTTCATCTGAATTCACTAAAAAAAAAATCATCAACGCCTGAAATGCAGCAACAGCACACATATCAAATTCATTCCTGCAAGAACAAAACAAACATTATTGATTCCAAGTAAGGGAATAAGTAATACAGAAGATAGTAACGCCCCAATTGCAGAGCCCAGCAAATCTGCGCTGTAGTTTACTGCCGCACTTTTATTTACTGAACCTGTGTAAAGCTCAGAGGCAAAGGCAAACTGAGCGCCTGTGAGGATAGAGATATCTAAAATTACGCTTACAAATAATAAGTGAATTAAAACAGTATAATGACTGAATTGATTAAAAAATAAAAGCACAAGCGGAATCAATAAACAATATAAGCCAATAAAGATTTGAATTTGTTTGTAGGTTTTTAAATTAGTTTTAAAAAATATAGGAGCGCTCCATGCTCCGATAGCCAGTCCTGCCATAAATGCCGTAATAATAACTCCCGTCATCCAAAATGCATAGCCGTAAATTATTTGGAATGTCATTATCAATATAATTTCAATGGAAAGGCCTGTGAAACCTGTAGTGAACAATGCGAGTGTAATGGACTTCATTCTTATTAGAATCCAAATAAGCAATACAAATAGTATTACTGCAATTGCGAATAATAATCCTGCATGATTTTTAAAATAGGAAAGCCAGTAATTTATTTGTTTTTGATAGGCAATGGGCTTGAAATCTGTATTAATAGCTGCTTCTTTTTGAATTGCAGAATGAATCATTTCGCTTTTTCTTATCAACCCGGGCTCGTCAATATAGTATGAATTAACATAATTGGTTTGAATTTTAAAGGAATCTAAATGATCAAAAATATCAAGAGAGAGTGGAGCATCTGAAGCAAGAAAATAATTCTTTCCTCCAGGAAAAATCAAAACATTTTTGAAAACTTTTTTTAATGTATTGAAAAGAATCGAATACATTTCTGCGGCAGCTTCATTTACGTAATTTTCAGAAGGGGATAGGGCAATGGAAGCAACAGCTTTTTCATCCATTACATTATAAATTTTCTCAAAAAATTCCAGAGTATAAAAACGATTCAAAGCAAGATTTGAAGGAGCAGGCACATTGATAAGCACTGCATCATATTTTTTATTTGTTGTTTTTAAAAACCTTGCCGGATCTTCGGTAATAATATTTACTTTTTTATTTGTTAACTCAGGAGTAAATTTTTTTCCATTCTCCAACAGCCATGGATCAAATTCAAGATAGTCAATTTGTACATCTTTATATTTTAAAATTTCTGTTAATGCGCCGGAAACTCCTCCAGAAATTAACAAAATATTTTTTGGCGCAGGATGTTGTAAAAGAGCATAGTGAACCGATTCTTCGCTTTCTGTAGTATTTCCTGTTGAAAAATAAAGTGATCCGTTTCCGAAAAAATTATATTGTCCGTATGTGTCTGTAATAACAATTGTGCCCAAAGGTGTTTCTTTATGAAGATGGATTTTTTGATCGGGATAAAGCCTTGCCATAGATTTTGAATTAAAATCAAATGCTAAAGAACCAGATATAATTACTGCAAAAATCAGAAGTAACGCTATTTTAGCCGCTAATGATATTTTAATTTTCTCTGATGGAATTAAGAAAATAATAAATGCAAGAGTTAATAAATTTAACGTTAGTAATAACGCAAGAGAATGAAATGAATGGAAATAAAACAATAGAATAAAATTAAACAGCAATCCGCCTGCAAAGCTTCCTACTGATTCCAGCGCGTACACCTGCCGGATTTTATTTTCAGCATATAAATCATGAAAAATTGTGCAGAAAAAAGTAAACAACATACCTGAAATAAAACAGAAAGGTAATAGTAAAAAGAATGAATAAAAAAAGATTTCTGATAAACCAAGCATACTTCCAACAGGAAAAAATTCATTTTTAAAAATTCGCAGAAAAAATACAAGAACAAAAGGTAACAGCACTAAAACAAATTGCAGAATGAAAAGAAGTTTGTATTTTCTGTTTCCATCAGGTTTGATGAATTTACCAACATAGGCTCCAAGCGCAGTTAGCAGCATCCAGTTAGCGAATAGGATACCTGTAACAAGTTCATTTCCGTTAAATACAGATAGGAATTCACGAATGATAATAATCTGGGTTATTATCAAAGTAATTCCTAAAACTATTACCGATATTTTTAAAGAATTTTTAAATGTAAAAATCATATTGTAAATTTGTAAAACAGTATGAGATACAAAAATAGGGAAATATGAATCAGATAAAAATAATAATTATGGCTTTAATATTAATGGTAACAACCGGCTGCTCCGGACAGGAAAATAATTCGGAAGAAAAACTTCTTAACCGTAAACCCGCAGTTGCAGGGAAATTTTATTCTTCCAACCCTGCTGAGCTGAAAAATACTATAGAATCTTATTTTAAAAGCGGCGAAACAAAAAAAGTAAAAAATGTTTTAGCCATTCTGGCACCTCATGCAGGTTATGTTTTTTCCGGGCAGGTTGCTGCCTCTGCATTTAATCAGATTGATGAAAATAAAAATTATGAAAATATTTTTTTGATTGGATCGAGCCACACCACTTCTTTTTCGGGCGCATCTGTTTACAATCATGGACACTGGGAAAGTCCTCTCGGTACTGTTGAAGTAAATAGGGAGCTTGGAGAAAAACTTACGAAAGATTGTGAGCTTATTCATGCTTACAGTGATGTGCATCGCTTTGAGCACAGCCTTGAAGTAATGCTGCCTTTTCTCCAATGCAAACTGAAAAATAAATTTCAAATAGTCCCGATAATTCTGGGTTCGCAAACCAACGACGACACTAAAAAACTAGCAGAAGCCCTGAAACCTTATTTGAATTCAAATAATTTATTTGTGATTAGTACAGATATGTCGCATTATCCCAAATACGAAGATGCTTTGAATGTTGACAATCTCACAACAGAAGCCATTCTTTCAGGTTCTCCTGAAAATCTTGCCGACGTTCTTTACGACAATTCAAAGAAAAAAATTAATAATCTGTCCACAAGTTTGTGTGGCTGGACATCTGTGTTAACACTTCTGCATATAACAAGTGATGTGCAGGAACTTAGTTATACAAAAATTCAATATCAGAATTCCGGAGATGCGAAAGAATATGGCGATAAAGAACGTGTTGTGGGATATGTAGCCATTGCATTGTCTTCAAAAAATGAAAATTTCAAACCTGTGATTGTTGAAAAAAAACAAGAGCAAGAGTTTGAAATTACAGAACAGGATAAAAAAAATCTGCTCTTTGTAGCCCGCAAAACTGTTGATGAATACATAAAAACCGGGAAAGAACCTAAAATTGATCCCAAGCATTTTTCTGACAATATTAAAACAAGTTGCGGTGCATTTGTAACACTTCATAAAAAAGGAAATTTACGCGGTTGCATCGGCAGGTTCATAGCAACAGAACCTCTCTGGGAAATAGTTGTACAAATGGCTGTGGCTGCTGCAACGCAAGACTATCGTTTTCCGAAAGTTACAAAAGATGAATTAGAGAATATTGATATTGAAATTTCGGTATTAACTCCCTTGAAAAAAATAAAAAATATTGATGGATTTGAACTGGGAAAACACGGTATCTATATTTCTAAAGGAGGCAAAACAGGAACATTTCTTCCTCAGGTTGCAAAAGAAACAAAATGGAACAAAGAAGAATTTCTGGGTCATTGTGCGCGTGATAAAGCCGGTTTAGCTTGGGATGGATGGAAAGAGGCTGATTTATTTACTTATGAAGCGATTGTTTTCGGAGAAAAAGATTTTGAAAAAAAATAGTCCCGAAATCTGTTTTATCTTCTTTGAAAAACTTTATTTATTAACTATTGATTGCAGGTTACAGGTTGCAGGTTGATTTTATCCTACAACTTGCAACTTGCAACAAAAAAAAAATTAATTTCTAAATTTTTATCATTATGAAAATTATTTCTTTATTTTTTATCTTAATAAATTTTACGGGTTTTTCGCAGGAATGGAATGTTAGAACAATTGGAACATGCCCTAAAGATAAAGCTTACAGCATTTGTGTGGCAAATGGCAGAAACGATGGTTTGAACCGAATATATGTATCTACTCGTGGCGAATCTTTAGACGGATCTATTTATGAGTACACATTTAATGGGCAACAGTGGGCATTATCGTCAACTGTAACAGGAACTTTAAAAAACCTTGTAACCATATCTGTTGGTAAAGGTAGAAATGATAGCATTAACAGAATCTATGCAGTCGAATGGGGTAGCACAACTTCAAGAGTATTTGAATATACATGGAATGGCTCTGCATGGATTGCTTCATTAATAGCAACAACAGGAAAAGGCATGTTATCGTGTATCATTTCTGATGCGCATGGAGATGGTATTAACAGGCTTTATGTCGGAGGATGGATCATTCACAGGGAATATACATGGAATGGAGTTTCATGGGATGCAATTGATATTTCTACTACTCATGGTTCTGAAGGTCCAGTCGCTATTGGAAAAGGAAAAAATGATGGTGTATTCCGATATTATGCGCCCGGAAAAAGAGTTAAAGAATTCTCCTGGAACGGAATTACCTACGATGAATCCGATTCTATCTCAAATGCAAGCGGGTGGCCTGAAACTGTTGTGATAGAACAAACCCGTAATGATGGTATCTATCGCCTGTTGACTCAGGATAATTCAGGGATATGGGAGTATACATGGGATAATACGGTTTGGAGTGGTCAGAAAATTGATGGACGCAGGGGACGTTCTTTTTTGTTTAGCGGAAAGACAAAAAGTGATGGGAAATCTTACACTTATAGTACGGATATTGATTCTGCTTTTCGTGAGTTTAGCTACGACTCTGAAATTTCAGGATATACATCTCAAAATATTGATGCAGCAACCGGTGCCACAGCACTTTTAGATATTGGTGTTGGCAGAAATGATGATACATTTCGGATTTATACGCCAAATTATGCAACCGGTGCTGTTTATGAAATTACCAATATATCTCCCTATGTTATTAATACTACTTTTTTAAAGGAAAATCAAGAAAATATATTTTTTATTAGAACAAGTGATAAAGGTCAAATTACAGTTGCTTCTGATAAATCAGAAAGGATAAAAATTAATATTATCTCATTAGATGGAAAATGCGTGTATCAAAATATACTTTTTCTGAACAGACAGTATACGTTCAATTCAAATTTAAAATGCGGTGTTTATATTGTTACAGTTGAATCAAAGCAAGAGCAAACAACAACAAAAATTGTGATTTACAATTAAATCTTTTAATTTTCTTAAATTTTAAATTCATTGCATATTGTCAATTTCAATATCGTATTTGTTTAAAAGTCCTGAAACTCCTTGTATAGAAAATTTAGCTTTTTTTATCCTGTTAATTTCCGGATTAATTGAGTAATAATATGAAGTGCGAAAATCAGCTTTTTCAATAATTGAATTATCAAATGTTGCATTGCTTAGATTGCAATTATCAAATTGTGAATTTGTAAGGTCGCACTCTGTAAAATCTACTTCTTGCAATTGAACATTTTTGAACATTGTTTTTTTAATTTTTCTCTTATAAAATGAAGAATGATTTAAAATACAATTTTCAAAACTAAAAGAAAGCCCGAATTCGTTGCAATTTTCAAAGTGCAATCCCAACATTTTGCAGTCTGTAAATTTAATGTCCCGGAATGCAGTTTTTGAAAGTTTAACTAAAGATAAATTACATCCTGAAAACTCGGATTGAATGAATTTATAATCCGACAAGTTGCAATCTGAAAAGTCGCAATTGAGAAAACGGCAGTTTTCATATTCCCCTGATATCAAAGGATTGCTTCTGCAGTCAATATTTAAAAATGTTTTTCCTTCAATGTATACTTTTTCCATGCTCATGTTTTTATTTGTTATTTATTGCTATATTATTGCAATATTTATCAATTCCAGTAGCTTTCAGGTTTCTTATAAATATACTTTTATGGAAAACAAATTTAATACATTTTAATCAAAATAAAAGAAAAGTGTTCGTATCCATTTTCACATTATTTCCGCTACATTGAAAAAATTTTCTACTCATAAACCCTATCTGTAAATTGAACCTCCACAAGATGTCCCATATCATTGGGCAGAGAAAAACATTAATTCATGTTGCAAGATGAAGAACATCTTGTTGCGCTGTACATCTGATACACATCATGTTTATAAGAAAGATTTTCAAATTTTATTTTTGCTATGATTTCTATTTATATTTTTGCTAAAATATAACAATATGCTGAACCAGATTATTGTGAAAATTTTGCCTTATCTGCCTGAAAAATTTGTATGGATTTTTTCTAAAAAATACGTTTCAGGAAAAACAAAAGAAGAAGCCCTACAAGTTTGTAAAGACCTTAATGCGCAGGGAATTAAATTCACATTAGATATTCTTGGGGAGTTCATCAAATCCTTGGATGAAGCTGAGAAAAATAAAAAAGAATATCTTGATTTAATAGAATATATTCAAAAATTCTCATTAGATGGAAATTTCTCATTAAAACCAACCATGTTTGGTCTTTTGCTGAATGAAAATATTTGTTATAATCATATTCGGGAAATTGTTCAAAAAGCAGTTTCTTTCAATAATTTTATTCGTATTGACATGGAAGATTCACAATGTACGGATAAAGAAATTTCACTTTTTCTAAAATTGAAAAAAGAGTTTCCATATAATGTTGGTTTGGTTTTGCAGGCTTATCTTAAACGTACAAAAAATGATATTGAAATGATGATGGATATCAACAACAAAAATAACCCGCTTAATTTTAGATTGTGTAAAGGAATATATATTGAGCCGGAACAAATTTCTTTTAAAAAATATAAAGAAATTAATGATAGTTATATCATAAATCTGGATTTCATGCTAAGGAATAATATTTATGTTGCCATTGCCACACACGATAAAACTCTTGTTGAATATGCTTACCAGTTAATAACAAAATATAATGTTCCTAAAAACATGTATGAATTTCAAATGCTATTTGGAGTAACGTTGAAATTAAGATCTTCAATTATTGAAAAAGGACATGTAATGAGGGTTTACGTACCCTATGGCACAAAATGGTTTTCTTATAGCATTCGGAGGTTGAAAGAAAATCCGAAAATGGCAGGAATGATTCTCAAAGCAATTTTATTTAAAAACCATGGTAAATAAATTGTAAAATCGCTCCACCTGTGCTGAGCGAAGTCGAAGTATGGAGCGATTCTACAATACAAAAAATGGTTTTTAAAATACCAAAAAAATATTTTTTAAATAAATTCATTATGTTTGTAAGAAAAAATTTAATACGGTCTATAATATGAAAACATTAAAACCAGAATTAATCTGGAAATATTTCTATGAAATATGCCAGGTGCCCCGCCCTTCAAAGAAAGAAGAAAAAATCATTAAATATCTTCTTGATTTTGGAAAACAACACAAACTCGAAACCAAAAAAGATGCAAAAGGAAATGTTTTGATTTGCAAACCTGCAACAAAGAAGTACGAGGGATTGCAATCCGTTATTTTACAAAGCCACATGGACATGGTTTGCGAAAGTCTGCATGGGGTTAAATACAATCAGGATAAGGATCCGATTATTCCTGTAATTGAAGGCGACTGGATGAAAGCAAAAGGAACAACGCTTGGTGCTGACGATGGCATTGGAATGGCCGCGCAACTTGCACTTCTTGCTTCCAATGATGTGGAACATGGCCCTATTGAATGTCTTTTTACGGTTGATGAAGAAACAGGACTTACTGGTGCAAAAGCATTGCAAAAAGGTTTTCTCAAAGGCAATATCTTATTGAACCTCGACTCAGAAGATGAAGGCGAAATTTTTATCGGATGCGCCGGCGGTTATGATACTTCTGCAAGTTTTGATTTCAAAAAAGAAAAATTATCCGCAGGATATTCTACGTTCACGCTTTCTGTTCTTGGCTTAAAAGGCGGTCATTCGGGAGATGAGATTCATAAAGGCCTGGGAAACTCCATTAAAATAATGAACCGGTTTTTATGGCATACAATTTTTTCATTGAAAGGAAAAATTTCAACAATAGATGCAGGAAACAAGCGCAACGCAATACCGCGCGAAGCTATTGTTTCGTTATCTGTTCCCGATAAAAATGTAAAGGCATTGCAGGATTTCTTTACGAAATTTGAAAAAGACGTTAGAACTGAAAACCAAGTGGTAGAGCCGACTTTAGTGCTGAAACTTGAGAAGGCAAAAAAAACTGCTTTTGTGATAGACAACAAAACAACAGATAAGCTTGTAAAAGCACTGTATGCTTGTCCGCATGGAGTAATTGCAATGAGTCAGGATATACCGGGATTGGTAGAAACCTCTACAAATCTTGCATCCGTAAAAATGGTAAAGAATCAGATTGTTGTAGCCACCAGCCAGAGAAGCTCTGTAGAATCTTCAAAATACGATATTGCAAACATGGTAGAAAGCGTATTTCTGCTTGCCGGAGCAGAAGCCAAACATTCCGACGGCTACCCGGGATGGGCGCCCGACACGAAATCAAAAATTCTTGCTATTTCAAAAGCTTCTTACAAGAGATTATTTAAGAAAGAACCCGTAATCCGCGCTATTCATGCAGGTTTAGAATGTGGATTATTTTTAGAAAAATATCCTACATTAGATATGATTTCATTTGGACCGACACTCCGTGGAGTTCACACACCCGATGAAAAAATTGAAATTCCAACAGTTCAGAAATTTTGGGATTTGATGCTTGATATTTTAAAAAATATTCCGAAAGCATAAAAAAAACATACAAATAGAAAAGGCGCAGAATCTGCGCCTTTTCTATTTGTATAAAACCTCTATTCATAATACTAAACGCAACATATAGCTCCTACTAACTGAACCATTTCAGGAGTACAAATTTCTACTTGCTGGGTTTCTTTCATAACATTGCACTGAAAACAATATGTTTCTCTTTCAGTTCTGTTACTTCTCCAATAACTGAGGCATGAATAAATCCTTTTTGATACAGCTCCAGTAGCATGGCTTGAACGTTTTGAGGCGGGCAGCACATCAGTATTCCACCGGAAGTCTGCGCATCCATCATCAGCATTTTGTGTTCAAAAGAAATGTCAGGAGTTACCTCTATATTATTTTCAACATACTCAAGGTTGCGAAAACATGCTCCGGGTAAACACGCTATTTTTGCCAGATCCTTTGCTCCATCAAACAGAGGGACTTTTTCAGGATTTATTTTAATGCAGACCTTACTCGCCATCGCAAGTTTCAAAGCATGACCGGCAAGACCAAAACCCGTTATATCTGTAGCAGATTTCACATTGTATTTTTGCATCAGGTCGGCAACAGTATTCAGTTGTTTCATACTTTCCAACACTGTCTGATAGTAACTCTGTGAAATCTCACCCAATCTTTTTCCAGCTAAAATAATTCCTGCTCCTATTGGTTTTGTAAGGATAAGAACATCTCCCGGACGCGCATTTGAATTTGTAATAATTTTTTCTGGATGTACTGTCCCTGTAACTGCCAAGCCATATTTAGGAATATCATCAACTATTGTATGTCCACCCATCATTACCCCACCTGCTTCAATTAATTTATCAATACCACCGTGTAAAATTTCTTTTAAAACGTCAAGAGGGATGCTGGCTGGAAACGCAACAATATTCATTGCTGTTAGAATTTTACCGCCCATTGCATATACATCGCTGAGCGCATTTGCTGCAGCTATTTGTCCGAATTCATACGGGTCAGAACAGACAGGTGGAAAAAAATCTGTAGTCTGTATCAACGCTAATTCATCATTAATTTTATATACGCCGGCATCATCGTGAGTTTCGATATCTACGAGTAAATTGGGATGTGGTGTTCCCGGAAGTCCCTTAAGAGTTTCAGATAATTTTCCGGCAGGAAGTTTAACAGAACATCCCCCGTATTCTATTGTGGACAACAAATCAAATGAACTCATATCTGATAAAATTGATGTATTATGTTATTTTGAATTAATATTTCAGAAATTATTTTAATATCAAATTTAGTGCTATCAATACGCATTGACATTCCGCAATCGCTTGAAATATTTTTCGGTGTAGGAATAATATCAAAACGTATACCCTGTTCCAGAAGAAGTTTCTCTGACTTCAATACCCAATGAACAGATTGAAATGTAATTATCTGAAACGCCATATTATGCAAAAATCACTTTTGAAGCCTTGGTCATACTATCAAGAATATCATACATATTTGAAACGATTCCAACTCCGAGCTCTCCTTTTTTATTATAATAATCAAGGCATGTACCGCAAACTAAAATAGTAACTCCCATATTTTCTATTTTACGCAAACTTTCTATTACAGGAGAATCTTTTAATGCTAAGAAAATACCGGAATTGAGAAAAATAATTTTTTTTGGTTTTAAATCAATATCAGGAAGCGTATTGATACAAGCTTTTATCAGAATCTCGCCTAATTCTTCTGCGCCATCTCCCATGCGGTTTCGCTTAACAGTTAAAACATAATCTGAGAGTTTAGTGCTATCTATGCTGCAAAAATCTTCAACATTTGTTTCTTCAGGTATAATGCCGGCTTTACGCACGAAAATAGTAAAAATATCGTCTTGTTTTTCTGTTGCAAATTCAATTTTATGCTCTTTTAAAAGCCGCACGACATTTTGGAATGAAGTTTCATTATTTAACAAAATTTGTAATGATTCATTTTCCGCTAGTTCAGCCAGAGCTTTTTTTGTCATGATAAGAGGGACAGGGCATAATTTGCCTCTTGCATCTACAGTTTTCATATCAGGTATTTTTTATTACTAAAATTTCCTTTAACGACTTTATAGTATAATCAATTTCTTCCTGTGTATTAAAATATCCAGGGCTAAAACGCAATGTTCCTTGCGGAAAAGTTCCTGCAGCTTTGTGCGCAAGCGGAGCACAATGCAATCCGGGTCGGGTCATAATTTCATAATCTTTATCTAATATTTCAGCAAATTTTGATGGAGTAATCAATGGAGAAGTAACAGAAATGACTGGTAACACTTCATTTTCCGAATCATATCCATGTATTTTTATTTCATCTATTTTCAAAAGATTATCAATAAAATATTTTGATATGTTGTGTGAATGCTGACGAATTTTATCAATACCCTCTGAAAAAATAAATTCCAATCCTGCTTTCAATCCTGCAATACCAACAGTATTTGGAGTTCCAGCTTCTAATTTATCAGGATAAAAATCCGGATGAAATTCAATTTCAGATTTACTACCAGAGCCTCCGTGAATGAATGTATCTATTTCGACATTTTTTCCAAAACATAAACCTCCAGTTCCAGATGGTCCGTAGAGCTTTTTATGACCCGTGAATGTAAGGATATCAATATGCTGCGCCTGCATGTCAATAGGAACAAAACCTGCTGTCTGCGCGGCATCTATCATGTATAATACAGAGTGAGTTTTGCAAATTGCTCCAATTTCTGCAATAGGTAATACTTTTCCTATAACATTCGAACCATGAATTGTCGCAACAATTTTAGTGTTAGGGCGAAAACTATTTTTCAGTTGTTCAATGTTAATATTTCCATTCTTATCGCAATCAATGATACTAAGGTCTATCAATCCGGATTGTTCTAAATGCTTTAAAGGGCGTAGGGTTGAATTATGTTCAAGATGACTGATAATTGCATGATCTCCCTTTTTTAAAATTCCTTTTAAAGCAATATTGCTTGCCAGCGTCGCATTTGCGGTAAAAATTACTTTTTCAGAAGCTTCTGCATTAAACATCTTTGCTATTAAATCCCTCGCATCATAAATAATATGAGCTGCCTGCAAAGACATACGATGCCCTGAGCGTCCAGGGCTTGCACCGCAATGAACCATATAATCAGTTATTGCTTCAACTACCGATTTCGGTTTTGGCCAGCTTGTAGCTGTATTGTCAAGATAAACCCGCATTGATTAGTTCCTTTCCTTTTTGTGTAATTATTATTTTTGTATTTGATTCTGCGTCATGTTGCACCAAAATTATTTTTTCATTTTCGAAAATATCAGTCAGTAAAGAACGAAGACTTTTTGTTCCGGGAATTATTTCTTTGTACTCTGCTATAACAATTCCTTCTTCTTTTTGTTTTAAAGCTTTTAATAATACAATTCTGAATTTGTCAAGTAAACTAGTATGAATATAATCACTGCCCGAAAATTTAATTTTACCTGAATTGGCAAGATAGTTTAAATACGTTTTGATTTTTGCTTTGGGAATACTCTGCAGCAAAGCTTTTTTCTCAATTTCTGATTGAATGGGTTTGCCTTCTTTATAATTCAGAATTTCATTTTCGATCCACTGAATTTCATTTTCAAACTTAGAATCAATTTGAGGAGTATGTCCCCATTTTATCCATGTTTTTTTACATTTATCAATCTGCTTGTTTGCATACATTTTCTGCAATAAAAGTTCGAGATACATTTTACCGCTTTTAACCTTGGAAAGGTCTAGTTTGCTAATTATCTCTCCTGACTCTAATCCTTCAGCAAATATTGCATTTTGCTTATGATGCAATTGAAGAATTTTTAAAATTTTTATCGTAAAAGCCTCGTCAAATTTAGTTGCAATCAAAATATCGTTATCGTTATTTTCATAGTGAAAAAACTGACAAGAATTATTTTGAATATTTGTTTTTAATTCATCTTTTTTCAAGCTTAATTTTTCTGCAAGCTCATCTATAAAGAAAGGTCTGAATTCGCGATTTAGAAGAAGGTTAATATTTTCATTGATATTGTTATCGCTAAGAATATTTACACTCAAATTTGCAAGAGTTTCAATAAGTTTTTCAGTACGCTTTCTGTGATGTAAAGGCGCTGCATCAATAATGTATCCTCCACCCAAAGTTATATCGCCGGATGTATTTCTAAGAATAAATTTATCACGATTCAAAAGAATTGCCGGTTGGCTGAGATGAAGCTGAACAAGGGCATCTTCTGCCGGCTGAACAACTTCTTTATTTAACAAATGCATGCGCGCCTGACATTCAAAAGTGCCTGAAATAATAATAATGTTTGACCACAATTCAAGAGCTGGAGCATTGTTAAAAAGAGATATAAATGCATCTGCCAGAATTGTTGTTTCAAGTTGTTTTTCACATAATAACATTCCGCGTTTAAAATCTTCATTTTTTAAACCTATCAGATTTATTGCAGCGCGGTCGCCCCGAACAACAGCATCAACGGGCTTTCCATGTCTTTCAATAGAACGGATTCTATTTTTTTGTTTATCACCAGGGAGAAGATAAACATCATTACCAAGTGAAATACCGCCGCTAAGTACCGAACCTGTTACTACACTTCCCATTCCTTTAACAGAAAAAATCCGGTCAATATATATGCGAAAAAGATTACCCTTTTCCTTTTCATCTAACAGTAAAATTGCATTTTCTAAAGCTGCAATAAGTTCATCTTTTCCCTTTCCTGTATGTGCTGAAACGCCAACAACAGGGATATTTTTTAGACTTGTTTTTTCGAGATATTCTGAAATCTCAAGCATTGCCATTTCTGCTAGTTCCTCATCTACAAGATCAATTTTTGTAAGGGCTACTACTCCATTTTTAATACCCAATGCAGTAATGATATTTAAATGTTCTATGGTTTGCGGCATCATACCGCTATCTGCTGCTATTACTAATAAGACAAGGTCAATTCCACAAGCACCTCCCACCATCGTGGTAATAAAATCTTTGTGACCTGGAACATCTATAATACCGCATGATTCACCCGATGGAAGTTCAATATGTGAAAAACCCAGATTAATTGTTATACCTCTTTCTTTTTCTTCTTTGTGGGTATCGCAGTCTATTCCTGTAAGCAATTTTATCAGCGATGTTTTTCCATGGTCAATATGTCCGGCTGTACCAATAATAACATGTTTCATGTTTTAAAGATGATTTTATTTTGCGGAAAAGAATTATGTATATCTATAATTGCTCTGGCAACAATTTCAATGTCTTCATCAAAAAGGGTCAATGCATCAAATAAAATAGTTCCTTTTTTTAATATTCCAAGAACAGGTGTAGAATGATTAAGAAGACCATAATACATCTTTTCTGCATACCCTGATTTCTCTTTGTTTGAAGATTGATTCCCTGTTAAAATAACAGCGCGGCTTTGATTGTATTTATCGGGCAACGAACCTCCGCCAATTTGCGGTTCATTGTCTATTACCGAACATTTCAAGCCTTTTTCAGATAAAAGAGTTGCCAGTTTATATGCAAGCACATCAATTTCTGAAGGCTTTTTTGATGCAAGCTTATGAACACTGTTCTTATCGAACAAAATATTTTCTTTTATATAATAAGAGCAGGTTGTTTCAAGTAATGCTATGGTAGTTTTGCAAACCCGCAAAGCACGCAACATCGGAGCTTTTTTTAGTTTATCTATGTATTGTTTTTTACCTGCAATGATCCCTGCCTGCGGACCACCTAACAGTTTATCCCCTGAAAAACAAATAAGATCAACGCCTGTTGCCAGTGCATCTTTTATATTCGGTTCGTTTTTAAAATTTGAATTATTAATGTTTCTCAGTAAGCCAGAACCTTGATCATACATAACAGGAATTCCTGCTTCTTTACCAAGATTGCAAAGATCTTTTAATTCCACATCTTCAGTAAATCCTGTTATTACATAGTTTGATTTATGCGCTTTGAAAAGCATCCTGATTTTACTTGTAATTGCATTCCGATAGTCATCAATTTTAGTTTTGTTGGTTGTCCCTACTTCCTTCATTATGCAATCCGATGCGGCCATGATTTCAGGCACACGAAACGAGCCTCCTATCTCAACCAGTTCTCCTCTGGATACGATTACCTCTTTTCTTTTAGCAAATGTATTCAGGCACAACATTACTGCTGCTGCAGCATTATTCACAACCAGCACATCTTCTGCTCCTGTTAAAAATTTCAGCAATTCTGAAAGATGGTCATTACGGCTTCCTCTGTTCCCATTTTGCAAATTAAATTCAAGATTATTGTACCCGCTTAGAACATCGAATACTTCAGCAAGAAGTTCTTTTCCGAAAGGAGCACGACCAAGATTCGTATGAATAACGATTCCTGTTGCATTGTAAACTTTACGTAAACTTTTCTTTGTAATGAGGCTTACAATTTCATTGACTTTTAGAAGTAAATCATCTAAAGAAGGAGAGGGATTTCCGTTTTTGATTTTTTCTCTGAAAAATTCCAGAGCATGCCTGATAGCAAAAGTAATGCTTTCTTTTCCGTATAGTTGAATCAGCCCGGCAAGTTCAGAATTGCGCAAAAGCTTGTCAACAGCTGGAAGGCTTTTAAGTGCCTCCTGTATTGTATTCATAATCTTTTACACATCTTATTTATAAATAATTAATTTGCAGAGAGAGCAGGAATCGAACCTGCCACAGCCGGTTTTATCCGTCTGCTACTGGTTTTGAAGACCAGTTGGAACACCAGATCCGTTCTCTCTATTTATTCACAAATATAAATTAAAATTTTTATTATTCAAGATTGATATAATGCTCAACACACAGCATTCCATTTTCAAATCAAATAATCAACATCCAGCAAAAACTATTCTCTATAGCAATTTTTTTGTTCAACAGTTTTAATGTATTCAATATATTCATCACGTACATTTAAGTTCTGATACCAGTTTTGATCGTTGAAGTCAACTGTTGTGAATTTTAAATTATTCAATAATTCAATTACCCTGCGCTTGTTATTTGCAATTATTTTTTCAGCTTCAGGTATAACACTATTTTTTTTATAGATAGCAAACAAAGGCTCGTGTTTATCTTCATCTTTAACAGGAATCACAATATCAACTTTACCCGAAATGCTGATCATATTATGAATAAGTTTCGTATTCATTATTGGAATATCACAGGCAGTCACAAAATTTATTTCATTCGAAGAAGACTTTAAACAAGAATAGATTCCCATTAATGGACCCTTGTCTTTTTCCTCGTCTGCAATAACTGAAAGATTTAAAAATTTATATTTTTCAGGATCATTTGCTCCTATGATAATCTCATCGAAATGATCTTCTAATTGCTTAACAATTGTTTCAATCAGGGTCAGACCATTTACCTTTAAAAAGCTTTTATCTTCACCCATCCGTGAACTTTTACCTCCTGCAAGGATAATTGCTGTCGCTTTTTCCTTAACTATCCAGGTTTGATTTTTTATTGAGACCCTTTCAGGTTCAAAATTCCAAGCCATATTATCGAATTCGATAATTTTATTTGCATAATTGATGACTTCCGCGCAACTTTCTTTGATCGTTTTATCTAAAAGATTTTTAATGACAATAAACAATGCCGGTTCAATTACTTTTCTCAATGAATTTGATTCGCAAACAGCAAGCGCATTCTCTGGAATATATTTTATCATTGCCTGAACTCCTTCTTCAAGTTTATCAACTCTGACTTTAAGCAGATAAACTTTATGCGCACCTGCAATCAGCATACGGCACGTATCTTTTGAAGGATTAAGTTCTGTTTCTTCAATTATTTCAAAATCTTTTTTTAACGAAGAGCAGATACCGCATCCGTTTCCTCCTCTCGGACAGTTTCCATGGCTTGGTTCAATTGCGACAACTTTGAATCCGATAATCTGATGCTTCTTTGACAGGCGCTGAATTAGACGGCAGGAGAATTCTGTTTTACCAGTATTTCTACCTGTAGAGCCAATAATTATCGCATTTGGTAACCTTATCATTATGTTTTGCAGAATTAAAAAAAGGTATTAAATAAAAAAAGCAAATACCCCGTTTCCGGAATATTTGCTTTTTAAAAAAATTAAATACTATTAAGCTTTTGTTTCAGCAAGAGATTTGTTGTTCAGCGTGAAAGCAATTAATACTCCAATTGACAGTAAAATAGCTCCAGTAACATAGGTATAAATTGCAGCATCTGCTTTATAATTATCTTTAATGAATGCAGCAATCTGAGGACCTACGATACCAGCAGCAGACCATGCAGTAAGGATTGTTCCATAAACTACAGGCATAAGTTTCGCTGTAAAAATATCACCCACAAATGATGGCATAGTACCGAAACCTCCACCGTAACAAAGTAACACGTAACAAACCATGATTCCGAACAAAATTGGATTTCCTACCCAGATTAAAAGTACGAATACAAGAACCTGTGATGCCAAAATCAAACGGAAAGCCTGAATTCTTCCAATTTTATCAGAAAGACCGCCCCAGAAGAAACGACCAATACCGTTAAACAAAGAGCTAACCGCAATAAGAGTTGCACCAGCAGCAGCTAAAGCAGCAGAGTCCATTCCAGGATCTGTCATTTTAAATAAATCCTGAATCATAGGAGACTGTAGACCGATAAACATAATACCAGCAGCAATGTTGAGGAAGAAAATAAGCCACATCCTGAAAAATTTGCTTGAAGTTACACAATCTTTTACAGTTAATTTATCAGCACTAGCCTGATTTGCTGCGCTAACAGTAGGAGGAGTAAAACCTTTAGGAACATAACCTGCAGGAGGGTTTTTTAATACTAAAGCAGCTGGAAGAGCAATACATAGTAAAATGCAACCAGCATACATAAATACTTTAACCAATTCTCCTTGTAATGTTGCCTTAATAGCTTCGTCCATTAATTTGCCATCAACAAAAGATTCTGCAGGAATAGCTTTAAAAATAGCATTAAAATTTCCCATTAATGCAGGAGCAATGAATTTCGACATAATCAAAGCACCAAGTCCGAATCCCATAACAACCATACCTGTAATGAACCCTTTTTTGTCGGGAAACCATTTTGCTGCAGTAGCAACAGGAGTAACATAACCAAGACCAAGTCCGCAACCTCCAATAACACCATAACCAATATATAATAGCACTACACTATTAATAGACATGGCTAATGATCCAATAAAATAACCGGATACGAATAAAATAGCACCTGAAATAGCTAATTTTCTAGGTCCTAATTTTGCAAGGTTCATACCACCCCAAGCAGCTGATAAGCCAAGGAAGCAGATTGCAAGACTAAAAATCCACATTACCTGAACATTTGACCAACCAAAAGCGGCCATGATTGGTTTCTGAAAAAAGCTCCACGCATAAACAGTTCCTAAAGCTAACTGAAGAACTGTTCCCATAATGGCAATAAGCCAACGATTTGTTTTTGTTTCCATCTGATTTTTATTTATTATTACTAATTAATTAATGAATAAAGATTAATAAAATTTATTTAATTAAAGATTCGAAATCTTTTCTGAATTTTGTAAGCATAACCTTAATAGGTGATGCATACGCTTCTCCTGTAGGGCAAAGTGTTTTTCCCTTGATATTATCACACAGCCAGAGAACTTTTTCAATATCTCCTTTTTCTCCTTTGCCTTTAAGAATATTATCTAGCAGATGAACAATCATTCCAGAACCCATACGACAAGGTGTACATTGACCGCAAGATTCATGATTGTAAAATTTTATAGTTCTAACGGCAATTTCAGGAATAGAGAATTCATCGCTGATAACCATTACGCCTCCGGAACCCAATGCTGTGCCAAAGTTAGCGCATGATTCATAATCCATTTTTAATCCTCCATTTTTCTCCAACTCTTCAGGTGTTAAAATCGGAACTGATAACCCACCAACAATAACTCCTTTGATTTTGCCCGTGTATCCACCCGCCATTTCAATTAATTCTTTATATGAAATTCCCATCGGACATTCATAAACACCGGGTTTTTTCACTGCACCGGAAACTCCAAATAATTTGAATCCGTATCCACCCTGTGAACCCCAAGCTTTAAAAGCATCTGCACCTTTATCAATAATGAAAGGTACACTGGCAAGCGACTCAACATTATTAACAATAGTAGGACAGTTGTATAAACCTTCAACTGCCGGAAATGGTGGTTTCATTCTTGGTAAACCGCGTTTCCCTTCGATAGATTCGATAAGTGCTGTTTCTTCGCCGCAAATGTAGGTTCCGGCTCCCTGATGAACAATGATATCAAGGTTTTTCAATTGTCCGTCAGCTTTTGCTTCTTCAATAGCTTTTTCAAGTATGTCGGCGATCCAACTAAATTCACCCCTGATATAAATAAATGATAAAGAACAACCAAGCGCATAAGCAGAAATAGCCATCCCTTCAATTAAAAGATGTGGGTCATAAGCCATAATCTGGCGATCTTTGAATGTTCCAGGTTCACCTTCGTCTGCATTACAAATTAAATAAACAGGTTTTTTGTTATCTTTTGGAATAAAACCCCATTTAACACCTGTAGGGAAACCAGCTCCTCCACGTCCACGAAGCATTGAATTCTTTACTTCAGCAATCACTTCTTCAGGCTTCAGTTTTAATGCTTTTGGCAAAACCTGATATCCGCCATTCTTTTTATAAACTTCAATAGATGTGGAATCTTTCACACCCATATTTTTCAAAAGAACATTGCATTTACTGCCCCAATTGTATTCAACAGGTAATTCGGGCATAATTCCCTTACGGAGAGAATCAATGAGCATATCTACTTTTTCAATAGTCATCAGCTCATAATATTTATCATTTACCTGAACTACAGGGCATGTTCCACAGGATGCAAGACACTCCACGTGACTGAGTGTGAATAATCCATCAGGAGTAGTTTCTCCATGTTTAATACCAAGTTTAGTGCTGATGTGATTGAAAATTTTTACAGCGCCCATTAATGTAGCAGGGATGTTTGTATCAACTTGTAAGTGGTATTTCCCAACTGATTTATCAATATTAAACATTGAATAATAAGTTGCAACACCATAAGCTCTCGAGTAAGATACGCCTATCAGATCAGCAATTTCTTCAACATGTTCTTTAGTAAGATTGTTGTTATTTGCTTTCTGAACAAGAGTGAGTGCGGGCATTATAGCAGATTCCTTTTTAGGATATTTTGCCATTAATTTTTCTATCTGAATTTTTATTTCTTCTTTCATAGCGCTCTGATTTTACAGGTTTTTAACAATTTTTTCAACTTTACAGGAGCATACTTTGTATTCCGGAATTTTTGCAACAGGGTCAAGTGCATCATTTGTGAGAATGTTTGCGGCACTTTCTGCAAAGTGGAATGGGATAAATACAATGCCCTCTTTGATTTTCTTTGTTACCAAAGCTGTAATTTCTATGCTGCCACGGGGTGAAGATACTTTAACTCTTTCTCCGTCTTTAATATTTAATTTAGCTGCATCATTTACATTAATTTCAATCATACCTGAAGGCATAATACCTTCAAGGACTTTTGATCTTCTTGTCATAGATCCAGTATGATAATGTTGAAGTAAACGACCTGTTGTTAAAACTAATGGATACTCCTTACTTGGATATTCCGCAGATGGTTTATACTCAATAGCTTTTAATAGACCAAGACCTCTAGAGAATTTGCCTCCATGAAGCACAGGTGTTCCAGGATGTTCTTCTGTTGGGCAAGGCCATCTTAATCCCGGAAGTTTTTGCAATCTTTCGTGAGAAATACCAGCATAAGAAGGAGTAAGTTTCCGGATTTCAGCCCATAAAGCTTCAACCGTTTCAGGAAAATCTTTACAACCCATACGTTTTGCTATTTCTGCAACAATCACATGATCATGTTTTGCATCTCCGGGGGGATTCAAGGCTTTATTTGTATATTGAACTCTTCTTTCAGTATTGGAAATAGTGCCATACTTTTCAGCGAATGCAGCAGCAGGAAGAACCACATCTGCTATTTGTGCTGTTTCTGTGAGGAAAATATCCTGAACAACGATGAAGTCAAGTTTTTCCATCTGGTGCTTCGCGTGTGTTTGATTGGGATCTGACATCATTGGATTCTCTCCGACAATGTACAATCCTTTAATCGAAGCACCTGCATTCTGAACCATTGTAGTTACAGTCTGTCCAACTTTATCATCCATATCTTCCAGTTTACAACCCCAGGCATCTGCAAATTTTTTGCGTGCATCTTCATTTGCAACAGGTTGGTATCCTGAAAATACATTGGGCAGTCCACCCATATCACAAGCGCCCTGTACGTTATTTTGCCCACGTAGCGGATTTACCCCTGTTCCTTCAACACCATAATTTCCAAGAATCATCTGTAAATTAGAGCAAGCCATTACGTTGTCAACACCATGTGAATGCTGCGTAATACCCATAGCATAAAAAATTGCTCCGCGGCCTGCAGTTGCATATAATTTTGCTGCTTCAAAAAGCTGTTCTTTAGATATGCCGCTTATTTCTTCCACTTTTTCGGGAGTATAGAATTCAAGGCTCTTTACATAATCATCCCAGCCTTCAGTTCTTTCTTTGATAAATTCTTTATTATGCCAGTCGTTTTTCACAATAATATGTTGTAATCCCATCAGCCATGCATTGTCTGAGCCTGGATTTTGTTTCATGTGTATATCGGCAAGTTTTGCCAAGCCAATATCACGTGGGTCAACAACAATTAATTTAACACCTTTTTCTTTAACGGCTTTTTTTATCATACCACCAAAAACAGGGTGGTTCCATGTTGTATTTGTTCCTGTAATAAGAATTACATTTGATTTATCGGCTTCCTGCATGCTGTTTGTCATAGCACCAGAACCTAACGTAGTTGCCAGTCCCGCAACTGTAGAGCTATGTCACAGTCGGGCGCAATGGTCGATGTTGTTGGTACCAACAACCCCCCTTGCGAATCTCATTACAGAATAATTCTCTTCATTTGTAACTCTGGCAGAAGTGAAAAAGCCAAGTGCTCCTGCGCCATGTTTTGCTTTTATATCTGAAAATTTAGAAGCTACCAAATCCAAAGCCTCATCCCAGCTTGCTTCTTCCAGTTTTCCGTTTTTGCGGATTAAAGGAGTTTTAAGCCTGTCTTCACGGTTAAGAAAATCAAAACCGAAACGACCTTTAACACAAAGCATTCCTTTGTTGGTTTGTTGTTCCCAGTTTTCTTCTGTACCCAAAGAATATACATATTTATTATCTTTAGTATACATATCAATAGAACAACCAACACCGCAATAAGTACAAATAACTTTTGTTTTATCAAGAGTCCAGTGCTGTCCAATACCTTTTGCATTTTTAAAAGTTAATGCTCCAACCGGACAGACCTGAGCGCACTCGCCACATTGAACGCATGATGATTCACCCATTGGTTTGTCATCATCGCAAATAACGCGCATATCTCCCGAACGCCATCCAAAATCAAGCACTTCGTGCATAACATTATGATTGCAAGCGCGAACGCATCTGCCACATTGAATACATTTATTTGGATTACGGATTATTCCTTCAGAAGATTCGTCCAATGCCATTGTAGCATGTTCAATAGGGAAATGAGGACGTTCAATACCACAATGATAAGCCATATCCTGTAATTCACAATTTCCATTGCGTTCGCATGAAATACAATTATGCTCACCATTAGATAAATGCATTTCAACAATCATTTTCCGCAGATCGAGAATTGCTGGTGTGTTGGTGTTTATAACCATACCATCGTTGGCTGGCAAAGCGCAACTTTCTTTAAGTGCCATCAAACCTTCTACCTGAACAAGGCATGCACGGCATTTTCCTGCTTTTCCCGTACGGGCATGATAGCAGAGTGTGGGAATATAGAAGTTGTTCTCGCGGGCAACTTCCAGAACTGTCTTTCCTTTGACAGTTTCAATTTTCTTCCCATCAATGGTTAAACTTATTTTATTCTCCATATATAAAGTGTGTTAAATTATTTTTAAACTTAAGCAATGATGATAAAAATGTTTCGTTTTAAAATTTCTAGTTTATTATTATACTGACATTTAAAAATTATGATTTTTCCACAAAAAGAACAAAGAAAATCTTTGCCCTGCTTAATTCTTATGCTATAAAACATATCAATATATGTTATACATCTGTTTTTTCGTGCATTATAATTCCAAAATTATTAGATTTCAGGTACTTATAAGCATATATTCTTAAAAAATGAGAAATTAATATGACTTCCATTCTGATTAATTTCTAAAATAAAATAATATTTTTTACGAAGTGGAGAATAATTGAAAAAAAAACTCAGAAAAAAGAAAGAAGTCATCTTTGTTTTTAAATTTTTCTATATTTGTTTTTTGCTCTGAAATATGAAAAAAACGATTTTAATAACAGGATCAGAAGGTCAGCTCGGAAAAGAAATACAAAAAATATCTGAGCAAAATCCATTTTCTGCATATAATTTTATTTTTACGGATATTATTTCTTCCGGAACAAACAATAAAATTCTTGATATAACAGACCAAAATGCTGTTAACAAATTGTTTGCTTCTGAAAAAATTGATTATGTTATAAATTGTGCGGCATACACGGCAGTTGATAAAGCCGAAGAGGAAAAAGAAAAGGCATTTCTTATTAATGCAACAGCTCCTGCAATATTAGCGGAATGCTCATCTATTTATAACGCTAAAATAATTCATTTCTCTACAGATTATGTTTATGACGGAACAAACTCAATTCCCTATAAAGAAACGGATTCGGTAAATCCACAATCAGCTTATGGAAAAACAAAATTATCTGGAGAGAAAGCCGTAATCCAAGTCTGTAGTGATTCTATAATCATAAGAACCTCTTGGCTGTACTCCGCTTTTGGAAATAATTTTATTAAAACAATTTTAAAATATGGAAAAGAAAGAGGAGCTCTAAACGTTGTATTTGATCAAATCGGAACACCTACTTATGCAAAAGATTTGGCTGTGGCAGTTCTAAAAATAATTGATGAAACAGAAAATGACAACAACAAATTTATTCCGGGCATCTATCATTTTTCAAATGAAGGAGTATGCAGTTGGTACGATTTTGCGCAAACAATAATAAAATTATCAGGTATTTCCTGCAATATTATACCTGTTGAAACAAAAGATTATCCTCTGCCTGCAAAGCGTCCGGCATACAGCGTTCTGAATAAAGAAAAAATAAAAAAAACATTTAATATTGAAATACCCTATTGGCAGGATGGTGTTGAAGATTGTTTGAAAAACATCATAAAATAAAAATGTTAAAAAATAGAATAAATAATATCATTATTGTCCTACAAAAAAACAGGGCGCTCCTATCTACGGAGCTTTACTTATGGATATTTATTCGTTTTATAAACAGTTCACTCCTCCGGAGTTCCTTTATTTTTAAGACACGCCTGCCTGCCTCAATGGCTTGAGTACGGCTGGCAGGTAGTGTCGTACTGTTTATAAAAAAAAAATAAAAAAAATATGGAAGCTCCGTAGGAGCGCCCTGTTTATAATACGAGCTGTAATGAAAAGGTTAAGCTACATAACAAGATTTTGTCGGACAATAGTGAAATAAAAAATAAACAATTATGAATAATACAGATATTTTTAAAAAAGTAAAAGAAAAAGCGCAACAGTGGCTTCATGGAACTTATGATGAAGAAACAAAAAAACAAGTGCATCATCTTTTAGAAAATGATGAGCAAGGACTGGTTGAAGCATTCTATCAGAACCTTGAATTTGGCACTGGTGGCTTGCGCGGCATTATGGGTGTTGGAACAAACCGCATGAATATATATACGGTTGCCATGGCAACACAAGGTTTGTGCAATTATATAAAAAAACAATTTACCAATACAGATATAAAAGTTGCCGTTGCTTACGACAGTCGCAATAATAGCAAGCTGTTTGCTGAAACAACTGCCAATGTATTTTCTGCAAATGGTATCAAGGTATACCTTTTTGACGAGCTCCGCCCTACCCCCGAGCTGTCATTTGCAATTCGTCATTTCGGATGTAAAAGCGGCGTTGTCGTTACAGCCTCCCATAATCCAAAAGAATACAATGGTTATAAAACATACTGGAATGATGGCGGACAAATAATAGCGCCACATGATAAAAATATCATTGAAGAAGTGCAGAAAATCACATCACCGGACGAAGTAAAAATGATCGGCAATAAAGATTTAATTGAAATTATTGGAGATGAATTTGACACAATATACCTTGCCAAAATAAAAGAATTGTCATTATCTCCTGAAATTATTCAGAGGCACAAAGATTTAAAAATTGTATATACCCCATTGCATGGAACAGGAGTTAAGCTTGTCCCTGAAATTCTGAAATTGTATGGTTTCACAAATATTATTACTGTACCGGAACAAATGATTAGCGATGGAAATTTTCCAACGGTTAAATCTCCGAACCCGGAAGTTTCCGCTGCGCTGGCAATGGCTATAGCAAAAGCAAATGAAACAGGCGCAGACTTAGTAATGGCTACCGATCCCGATGCTGACCGTGTAGGCATTGCTGTAAGAAATAATAAAGGAGAATTTATTTTATTGAACGGAAATCAGACAGGAGCTGTATTATTTAATTATATTGTATCCAAATGGTCTGAAAATGGCAAGTTACAAGGAAAAGAATTTATTGTAAAAACAATTGTTACAACAGAACTACTCGTAGACATAGCAAATAAATATAAAATTGAATATTACGATGTATTGACCGGATTCAAATATATTGCAGATATTATTTTACAGAATGAAGGCAAAAAACAATTTATTTGCGGAGGAGAAGAGAGCTATGGATATCTTGCAGGCGATTTTGTAAGGGACAAAGATGCGATTATTGCCTGTGCATTAATTGCAGAAATGGCTGCTGTTGCTAAAGATAAAAGGAAATCTGTTTTTGAATTATTACTTGACATTTATGTAGAATATGGTTTTTATAAAGAATATCTTGTTAATGTAGAAAAACATGGAAAATCAGGCGCGGAAGAAATTCAGAAAATGATGAACGATTACAGAAATAATCCTCCTGTTGAAATAATGGGAAGCAAAGTAGTTCGCATTGCCGATTATCAGCTTCGAAAAGAATTTGACAAAGTAAAAGAAACTGAAAAAAATATTGATTTGCCCAAATCAAATGTCTTGCAATTTTTTCTTGAAGATGGAACAAAAATATCAATACGACCTTCCGGAACAGAGCCCAAAATAAAATTTTACTTTGGCTTAAAAGAAAATCTTGCATCACGCGATCATTATGAGCAAATAAAAAACAAGCTCGATAGCAAGTTTGAAAAGCTTATCCATACATTAAATCTGAAATAAAATTATTGAAAAAGTGAGAAGTGTTTTTCTGATATATTTTTTATTTCTATTTCTGAGTTTTTATCCGGAGTTTTCTTTTTCTAAAAATGATAAAGACAGCATAGGTAATAAACTTTCAAAAGTTACAGATATTGAAAAAATAAAAATATTAAACAATCTGGCAGAAAAGTATCTTAACATTGCTCCTGACAACAGTATTTATTTTGCTAAAATTGCCCTTAAAACCCAACGTAGAGCTTCTTCTTATAAATATAAATCCTTATCATTTAATTTAATCGGAGATGGTTATAAAGCAGCGGGCAATAATATCGAGGCACTAAATTTTTATCAAAAAGCGCTTATTGCGGCTCATAAATACGGAACAAAAGAAGATATTGCCAAAACGCTGAATAATATTGGAGTAATTTACAGGCTTTTTACAGATTATAACAGGTCTTTGGAATATCACAAAGAAGCACTTGAATTGTACAAAGAAACAAATTTTCACAAAGGCATCGCCCAATCTTATAATTATAGCGGGATTGTGTACAGGAATTTAAATCAGACAAAACTTGCAATGAAATATTATAATGATGCATATCAATTAAGCATTCATTATAATATTAAGGATGAGGAAGCTTTTTCATTACTAAATTTGGGAAACATTTACTGGTATTCTGAAAATTATTCTGACGCACTTTTGTATTATGAGCGAGCGCTTTTTATTTTCGAGAAACTTCAAAATTATTCTGAGATATCAGCAGTACTAAATAATATTGGAAATGTCAAACGTGAGCTTGGTAACTTGCAGGAGGCAATGGAATATTTAATAAAATCATTTCGGCTTGCAGAAAAATATTACGACAGAAATCAACTGGCTGTTACATTACGAAATATTGGTAAAACATTTCAGAAGCAGGAAAAATCAGATTCTGCGCTATATTATTATAAACTAAGTCTTAATTTTTCGCTTGATAATGATTTAAAAAGATATATTCAGGATAATTATCAAAGCATTGCTGAAATTTATAATATTTCAGGATTAAAAAACGAAGCAATTAAATATCTGAAGCTTTACATTGAGACGCGGGAAAAAAATCTGAAAGATGAAAAATCTCAGTCTGTTTTAAATTTACAATATAAATTTGAATTAGACAAAAAAGAAGATGAACTGAAAAACTTAAATCTGTATAAAAATCAGATTCTTTTATATATTGTATTATTATTTACCCTGTTTATTTCAATAATTGCAATTATAATTTACCGCTCTTATATCAATAAAAAAAGATATGTTTTACTTCTTGAAAATGAAGTCAGGGATAGAAAAAAAGCAGAGCAATTACTCTCAGAAAGCGAAGAACGCTTTCGTACGCTTGCCGATCTTCTTCCCGAAACTATTTATGAATCTAATGAAAACGGAATTTTTACCTATGTAAATAAAACTGGATATAAATTATTTGGATATGAAGAAGAAGACCTTTCCAAGGGACTTTCCATTTTGGATGCAATTGCGCCTTTTGACAGATTAAGGGCATTAGACAACCGAAACAGAACCGTATCAGGAGAAAAAACACAACGCGTTGAATACACGATGATCAAAAACGATGGCTCTTTTTTCCCTGCGCTTATACACACAAGTCCTGTAATTATTAATGGAATTACAAAGGGAACCAGAGGCATTGTTGTTAATATTTCAGAGCAAAAAAAGAAAGAAGAAGAAATTCAAATACTCTATGAACAATCCCAATCCTTAAACAATGAACTGCTTGAACGTGAAAAAGAATTACAGGATGCACTGAAGCTAACAGAAAAATTATATGAAAAAATATCCGCATCTGAAGCAAATCTTATTGCAGTCTTTAACAGCTCATTAATTTCGTATGTTTTAATCAGCCTTGATTTAAGAATCATTTCCTTTAATAATGCTGCAAAGAGCCTTATAAAAGAAGTTTTTGATAAAGACATCGCAGCAACAGAAAACTCTGTTGAAATATTGCCATTGGAATATCTTGATACTTTCAAGAAAAATATGAACCTTGCCGCAAAGGGAGAAACAATAAGGTTAGAAAGATCTTATTGTTTAGCTGGAAAAAACTATTGGTTCGACATGATTTTTGCTCCCGCTTATGATATTGAAAAAAAATTAGCTGGTATTTCTTTTTCATTTATTGATATTACGACTCGTAAAAAAATTGAGCTTGCACTTAAAGAAAATGAAGAGAAATACAGGCTTCTGATTGAGCAGGCTGTAGATGGAATTATTGTAGGAAATATTGAAGGAAAAATTATTATTGCAAATTCTGGTATTGCTAATATTTCAGGCTATTCAATAAATGAATTGCTTGAGAAAAACTTCAACGACATTTTTATTTTCAGCAAAAAAAATACTGAAAATTTTTATCCACTCAATATAGAACCTGACGAAATACTATTACTTCAAGGGAGTCTTCTTTGTTCATCTTCTGAAATCAGACCTGTGGAAGTTAACTTAAAACGAATGCATGATAACACTTTTCAAGCATTTATCAGAGACTTAACTGAGAGAAAACTTACCGATGATAAACTCAGGGAAATGCAACGATCTATTTCGACTTTAACAGAAAATTTATCCGGTATGGCTTATCGTTGTTTGAATGATAAAAACCGAACCATAGAAGTTGTAAGTAAAGGAGCCAAATCGCTTACCGGATATGCTGCAGATGATTTCATCCAAAATAAAGTTGTTTCGTATAATAATATAATATATGATGAGGACAGGCAAAAAGTAAGAGATATTACGAATAAAGCGATTGAGCTCAATATAGGTTATCAGATATCCTACAGAATTATTACTGCAGGTAATGAAATAAAATGGGTTTGGGAACAAGGATGCGCTGTTTTCAATTCAGATGGGAAAGTAGTGGCTTTAGAGGGTTATATTTCTGATATTACAGAGAAAAAAATGATGGAAGAAGCCCTGATAAAAAGCGAAGAACGTTTCAGAATGCTTGTAGAAAATCAGGGAGAAGGAGTTGTTATAATTGACAAAGATGAATTATTTACTTTTGTGAATCCCGCTGCAGAAGAGCTATTTGGGCTACCTCAGGGGTTGTTAATCGGTATGTCTCTGAAAGAATTTGTAGATGAAAAACAGTTTGCAAAAATAAAATCAGAAACAAAGCTGCGTAAACTCGGAAGAAAAAGTACTTATGAAATTACTCTGAAAAGAAAAGACAAACAAATACGCCACATTCTTGCTACGGTTACACCTTACTTTTCTGAATCAAAACAATTTATTGGTTCCTTGAATATATTCACAGATATTACCCATAGAAAAATTGCAGAAGAAAAATTAAAAAACAGCGAACAACGCTTACAATACGCGCTTGATGCAACCAGTGATGGAATATGGGATTATAATCCTCAATTGAATTCAATGGATTATCTGAGCTCAAGGTTTTATACAATGCTGGGCTTTGAGCCGAATGAATTTAAAATTGATTTTTTAAAATTATTGGAGCTAATACACGAAAAAGATAGAACTGTTTTTAAATCTGCGCTCAGCTCCTATCTTAAAAATAAAACGCATATTTTTTTCTGTGAATTCCGTATGAAATCAAAAACGGAAAAATATATATGGATAAATTCGCGGGGTAAGGCTGTGGCATGGAATGAAAAGGGAAACATTACGCGTATTGTAGGAACTAATATTGATATTTCTGAAAGAAAAGCTTATGAAGAAACATTGATAGAAAGCGAAGCCAAATTTCGAGCCGCTTTTGAAAATGTTAATTACGGTAAAGCCATCATTTCATTAGAAGGTAAATTTATTAAATGCAATCCTGCTATATCAAAAATATTAGGTTATTCGGAAAAAGAACTTGAAACTTTACGTTTTTCAGACATCACATATAAAGATGATGTAAGCACAAATGTTCAAGTTTTTAAAGATATGCTGAAAGGGAAACTTGATTATATTTCTTTTGAAAAACGATATATTACCAAGAGCAGAACAATTATTCTTGCGTTATTAGATGTTTCTATCATAAAAAATAAAAACGGAGAACCCATCTATTTTGTTACACATATTCAGGATATCACTCATAAAAAAATTGCAGAAGAAGCACTGCGTGAAAGTGAAGAAAAATTTAAGCTGCTTGCTGAAAAAACCACCGATATTATCTGGACTTTTGATTTATCTCTTAACCTTACCTACCTGAACCCTGCAATAAAAAAACAGCTTGGATTTACTGTAAGCGAATATATGAATTTAACAGATGAAGAAAAATATCCTCCTGAATCAAAAAAAATTATTAATTCAATTTTTGATAATGAAATACAAAAAATTAATAAAGGAATACAACCCGGAAAAAATTATTCTGTAGTTTTTGAAATACAATTATATCATAAAAATGGAACTTTAATCTGGGGTGAAATTAATTTTACATTTTTATATAATGAATCAGATGTTGTTTATGGAATACATGGAATTACAAGAAATGTTACGGAAAGAAAACGCGTTGAAGAAGCGATGCGGAAAAGTGAAGAGCGCCTGAAATTAGCTCTTGATGCTGCAAACGATGGCTTATGGGATATCAACCTGAAAAGCAAATATGTGAATTATTATAGTCCGCGCTGGTACGCAATGCTCAATTATGACCCCTACGAATTTCCAATGGATTACACAAGTTGGATAGACCTTATCCACCCTGAAGACAAACAATTTGTATTGCAGGCTTTTTCATCCTATTCAAAATCTGTTATAAATGTTTTTTCGGTAGAATACCGAATGAAAAGTAAAAACGGAAACTATAAATGGATTCTTTCCAGAGGTAAACAGGTAGAGACAGACGACGAAGGTGAAATTACAAGAATGATAGGAACCCACATTGACATTTCAGAAAGAAAAGAAGCAGAAGATGCTTTGCTGAAAAGCCGAAAAAAATATATGGATCTTACCGAGTTTTTACCTCAAAGCGTCTTTGAATGCGATACAGAAGGTAATCTTATTTTTGCAAACCGTCAGGCATTTTTAAGTTTCGGATATAACAAAGAAGATTTTGAAAAAGGGCTTAATGTAATACAAATGATTGCTCCAAAAGATAAAAAAAGAGCTTTTCAAAATTTCAAAAAAAATATTGAAACCGATTCTTTTCAACCCAATGAATACTTAATGATAAAAAAAGACGGTTCATTTTTTCCTGCTATAATTTATTCCATATCATCTATTCTTGATTCAAATACACGTGGTGTGAGGGGAATAATTGTTGATATAACTGAAAGAAAACTCGTAGAAGAACAATTGATTGCCGCCAAAGAAAAAGCAGAAGAATCAGACAGCCTCAAATCAGCTTTTCTTGCTAATATGAGCCACGAAATTCGTACTCCTATGAATGCGATACTGGGCTTTACCGAACTTTTAAAAACCACCGAATTATCAGAAGAAAAAAGACACAATTTTATTGATATTATAAGCAAAAGGGGAAAAGATTTACTGAATATTATTAATGATATTATTGATATATCAAAAATTGAATCAAAACAATTAAAAATAAATAAAGTTAAATGTTATCTCAATAATGTTATTAAAGAACTTTATACCTTTTTTGAAAGTGATTTGGCTTTCAAAGAAAAAAAATCGCTTAAGCTTAAATATAAAATGGCGTTGTCTGATACGGAATGTCTAATACTTGCTGACGATTTGAGAATTAAACAGATTTTAACAAACCTTCTCGGAAATGCAGTAAAGTTTACATCAAAAGGATTTATCGAATTTGGTTACACAATTAAAAATATCGAAATATTATTTTATGTTAAGGACACAGGTATTGGCATTCCTGAAGAAAAACAATCCATGATTTTTGATCGTTTCAGACAGGCAGATGACAGTACATCAAGACAATTTGGAGGAACAGGGCTTGGGCTTGCAATTTCAAAAAGCCTTAGTGAAATGATGGGAGGGAAAATATGGGTTGAATCAACATTCGGAAAAGGCTCCATATTTTATTTTACACTGCCCTATACCCCTGTGCGTTTTTCTGTTGATATTGCAACCGAAACAACAGCTCCTAACGTAAGATTTAACTGGTCTGATAAAACGATTCTTATTGCAGAAGACGATAAAGTCAACTTTTTATATCTTTCAACATTACTAAAAAGAACAAAAGTAAAAATAATTCACGCATTGAATGGTGAAATTGCAGTAAAAGCCTGCCGCGATATTCCTGAAATCAATCTTGTTTTGATGGATGTACAAATGCCGGTAATGAATGGATTTGAAGCAACAAAGCTGATAAAAAAGAACAGACCCGCACTTCCTGTTATTGCGCAAACTGCTTATGCCATGAAAGAAGATAAAGTTAAATGTACAAATGCCGGCTGTAATGATTTTGTTGCAAAACCAATTAAAATAGACAATCTACTGGCTGTTATTGAAAAATACTTTAATTGATTCTGCCTCCAAAGATCGCTTGAAAAAATGGGTATTCCTTTTGACCCGGAAAAAAAATATTTAGATTTGCACGGAAATTTTATTGGAAAATCATTGATTCCGGAAAGTTTAGGATGCTCTTGTTAAAGATGAATTTAGATTATTCAAAATATATTATCTGAAAGCCAGAAGCCATTCGAAACCATAAAAAAATAAAAAAATAATGAGCAAAAATGTAATAATAATAGGTGGCGGCATAGCAGGGATGGAGTCAGCAGCCTATCTTGCAGCAATGGGATACAATGTTACCATTCTTGAAAAAGAAGGCAGACTGGGAGGCAATTTGCTGAAGTGGGAACGACTTTTTCCTACAAAAAGAATGGGCAGCGAGGTACTTGAATTCCTTAGCCAGGGAGTAAGTGAAGATGTCAGTATTATTTACCATGCAGATATTGAAAAAATTGATAAAAAAGATAAAACTTTCATTGTACATCTTTCAAAAGGAGCTTCACTCAGAGCCGATGCCCTGCTTATAGCAACAGGTTTTGACACATTTCCCGCAGAAAAAAAAGAAGAATACGGATATGGAATTTACAATAATGTTATCACATCCCCTGATTTGGAATCATTATTTTTATCAGGAAAAGAAATAAAAACAGCATCGGGAAAAAAGCCACATCGTATTGGCTTTGTACACTGTGTAGGCTCACGCGACGAAAAAGTCGGCAATATTTATTGTTCTAAAGTTTGTTGCGTTACGGGAGTAAAACAATCAATCGAAATAAAAGAAAAATTTCCGCAATCTGAGGTCTATTGCTTTTACATGGACATGCGTATGTATGGCGTTAACTTTGAAGAATTATACAAAGAAGCGCAGGAAAAATGGGGTGTCTATTTCATCAGGGGACGACTTTCAGAAGCATGTGAAAATGCCGACGGCAGCATTGTTGTTAAAGTTGAAGATACACTTGCTGGAAAACCTTTAAAAATGACAGTAGATTTATTAGTATTGCTTGTTGGCTTTGTACCTTCTGAAGGAACAAAAAAAATAGGACAAATGCTTAACCTTGAATTAGACTCAAATCGTTTTCTAAAACCCGCGGATGAACATACAATGACCAATGTAAGCAGCATTCCAGGAATTTTTCTCGCTGGAACTTGTACATCGCCAAGAACCATTACAAATACAATTATGGATGCCCGTTCTGCAGCAGCAACAGTGGCAAGCTATCTCGAAGGATATGATATTGAAAAAAGAGTTAGAAATAAAATATAGGTTTGGTATATGGTATGTGGATTGGGGTTGTGGATTGTAAATACGTTGCATGCAACGTATCCACATGACAACATCATCAACATCAACATCAACCACATGCCAACAACAACAACAACATCCATATAACAACAAAAAAAATGTTTCATCAAAATAAAAAATGAAAAAAGACTTCGGATACAGTATAAACAAAGACCGTCAGATAGATTTCGACAAAACCGATAAATGGATTTACGAATATCTGAAAAAACACGAACCTACGTTTAAACTGTGTATTGGCTGCGGTAGTTGCACTGCAACCTGTTCTGCCGGAAATTTTACAGATTTCAATCTGCGCCGTCTTTTTACGCTGATTCACCGTGGATACAAATTAGATATGAAAGATGAAATAACAAAATGTATGCTTTGTGGGAAGTGCATTCTTGTTTGCCCGAGAGGTGTAAATACACGAAATATTATTTTAAAAATTAATGAAGTTATTGAAAACAGAAAACGGAAAAAATGAATTTTGACCCCTTTGTCATACCATTTCTAATAGGACTTGCAACTTTAATAATTGTATTAAGCTACAAATACATTCGTTGGTTTATAAAGCTATCCGGCGAACATAAATTAAAACTGTTGCGCTGGATTTTCAGCCATAAAATAATTCTCGCTTTAAAAGAAATTTTCCTTGAAAGCCTTTTGCACAGAAAAATTTTCAGAAGAAATCTTTTATTAGGATACATGCATGCAAGCATTGCACTTGGCTGGGCATTGCTTATTGTTGCAGGCAATTTAGAAGCAAAACTGCACAGCGGCAAGGTTTTTAACATGCCCTATGATCCAATCTTTCTCAAATTTTTTGTTCACGAACGAAGCAACATTCCTATTGCAACATTCTATACTTTTGTTATGGATTTTTTGCTTCTGATGATTTTGATTGGTGTAGGACTTGCCATTTACAAAAGAATAAAATCCAGACTATTCGGAATGAAGCGGACAACACGTTTAAAAATATTTGACAAAGTTGGGCTTTATACAATATGGCTGATTTTTCCGATGCGGTTTCTGGCTGAAAGCTTCACTTCTGGTCAGTATGGAACAGGAGGGTTTCTGACAGGTAATGCAGGAAATTTTTTCGCCACTTTTTTACCGGTTGAATATTTATCTTATGGTGCCTGGTGGGGCTACTCCACTGTGCTCGGTACGTTTTTAATAGTACTTCCCTTTTCCCGTTATATGCACATACCAACTGAAATTTGCCTTATTGCTCTCAGAAATTTTGGGATTAAAACCAATAAAATTTACGATGGAATTACAGAATTTGAAGTCAACTCCTGCCCCCGTTGCGGAATATGTATTGATGTTTGCCAGTTAAATGAAGTTAAGATAAACGATATTCAGGCAGTTTATTTTTTACAGAAAACGCGCGAACATGTAAAAGACGAACACAAAGCATTTAATTGCCTTCTTTGCGGAAGATGCGAAAATGTTTGCCCGGTTGGAATTGAAGTGAATGCTATAAGAATAACAAAACGCAAACAACTTGTTTTTGACAATGCAAATGCTTTTAATTATCTTAATGGCGCAACAGTTAAAAAAGCAGATGTAATATACTTTGCAGGGTGCATGACGCATTTAACTCCTGCAATAAAATTTGCTATGTGCAGCATTTTAGACACAGCTGGAATTAACTATAATTTTATTGATAAAGATGGTTCAATTTGCTGTGGAAGACCTTTGCTCATGGCAGGGAAAATTGATTCTGCGCTAAGTCTTATTAAAAAGAATAAACAGCAGATAACAGAATCGGGTGCTACTACGCTTGTTACTTCCTGCCCTATTTGCTATAAAATTTTTAAAGATGAATATAAATTATCCATAAATGTACTGCACCATTCGCAATATATTTTACAACTTATCAGAGAAAATAAAATTCAGGTTGATGCTTCAAACCTTAAAACGGTTTATCACGACCCCTGCGAACTTGGCAGGGGTTCTGGGATTTATAACGAACCAAGACAATTATTGCAAAATGTAAGCAATCTCATTTCAATAAAAAAAGAAAAAGAAGACAGTTTGTGCTGCGGAGGCAGTCTTGGTAATTTTAAACTTTCTGTTTCAGAAAAATTACAGATTTCATCAAATGTTATAAAAGAATTTGAGTTGTATACTCCGGATATGATAGTTACCGCCTGCCCTTTGTGTAAAAAAACATTCAGCCGGGTTAGTGCTATTCCCGTAAAGGATATTGCAGAACTTACATTTACTGCTATGCGAAAAAAATATAAAATCAATACTGAATTACAAAGAAAACAGCCTAAGGAATCAGAAATGATTTCAGGTTGATATTTTATGTATTCTAATTTTCATACCTGTATTGTTACTGAAACAATTTAAAAGGGTAAAAACATCCAAAATATTATGGTATAAAACAGATTTTTAAGTTTTTATTAATGATTATTTTTTATATTTTTACAGCCGGAGAGATAATTTAATTTTAAAAATCTAATAATACATAATTATGACAATAGCAGAATACAAACAAACCCTGACAATGGCAATCGGCAATGAAGTTGAAGCCTATGATTTTTATAAAAGCGCCGCGCAGAAATCAAAAAGCGAAAACCTGAAGGCAACGTTCAATGAATTGGCAGATGAAGAAATGAAACATAAAAAAACGCTTGAAGCTTTTCTGAATAATGAAGCAAAACAAATGCATTTTCAAGAAGCCGCAGATTATAAAATTTCAGAATCTGTTTATTTACCAGTGCTTACAGCCGAAATGTCTTTTGCAGACGGAATAGCTCTTGCCATGAAAAAAGAAGAGGAAGCTATGAATATGTATAACAAATTCGCTGAAGCAAGTACAGAAACTGCGCAAAGAGATATGTTCATTCAATTGGCAAAAATGGAACAGGGACATAAAGCAAAATTAGAAGAATTGTATTCAAATACTGCTTATACAGAAGTTTGGTAAGCAATATTCTTATTGATATTATAAAAAAAGGCTCATTAATGAGCCTTTTTTTATAATATCAATAATTGTCTTTTTATTGAAGTTGTCGAAGTTTTTAGACTGAAAATATAAACCCCTTTGGGCAATTTTGAAAAATTAAATCGCTGAATAATCTGACCTAAATTTTTAACAAATGCTCTTTTATAAACTATCTTTCCTGTAATATCATATAACTCAACAGAAATTAACTCCTCTTGTTTTGTATCAAATTCCAAAGTAAAAATTCCCTGATTCGGATTGGGATAAATATTTAATCCATTGAATGTGCTGCTCGAATCAATTTCCGCATAAGCGCGAATACAAACATCTTTCATCTTTCCGTTTATTGGAGCACCCATCCGCTCCCAGTAAAGAGCAGAACTGCTTACCCAAGATGTATTTTCTGAAATATGCGGGTCAGAATAATCTGCAATTTTATATTCACAGGGAACAGGAAAATTGTATCCGGGTGTAATATATTTTATCTTAACATAAAAATCTTCTCCTTTATTTATAGGAACTTTAACAGGCAAATCAAATGTATAATAACCGGGATACGGACATGTTTGCTCATTAATTTCTGCAAGACGATTTACAAGGCTTTCATCATTTTTTCCAGAATAAATTTCTACACTTATTTTTGTATTCTGAGCATTAATAAAAGTGCCTACTTTTGTAAGACTGTGCGTTTCTTTAGCTGTTAATTTAACTAATCCATACGCAGTATTACCTCCATACCCCAAGCTGCCTACCATTCCAAGCGTATCATGAAGATATACCGTTTGTCCGTTTTTGAATGCAGAAAATTCAGGAAAGACACAAGCAGCAGATAAAAATTTTGTATCAAAATACGAAATATAAAAATACCCGTTTTGTCCCCAGCCCGTTCCCCAACTATTCTTTGCAATCCATGCCCCGGTTTTACCTGAAATAACTTTGTTATCATCCCATCCTGTTACAAGTACTGCATGATTTACCTCATTCGTTCCTGTGTAATAATAAGTTTTATAAGTAAAATTATAAAAATTCTGTTGCCAGTAAATCGTTGCATACACACCACCATTTTCCATAATTGCATTTTTTATTACAAGCGGATCTTTTGGCAAATCATACGATTTTGTTACCAAAAACTGTGGTTGAAAATGCGCTGTGCATAAATTATCGGAAGGAATATACGGTTCTTGAGATTCAAGTGCAGGGCCGCTTCCGCGCGTGAGGTAAGCCACAGAAACATGATGGTTGCCACTGGAACAACCGGACATTAAAAAGCCATGGCAGTTTTTCATATTTTCTTCCGAAAAATCGAAAACGCCGGAATTACGCATCATAACTGATGATTCAAGACTTCCTAATGTTGCAAAAGCCCAACAGCAACCACAAGAACCCTGATCTTTTACCGGGCTTACAAATCCTGAATCTTTAAGGTTAAAATATAAAGGGAAATTTTCAGAAGTATTTATCCCATCAGAAAAATAATATTTGAAAGGAGCAGGAATAATCTCCTTTTTTTGTTTTTCATTCTTCAATAATTCTTCTCTGTATTTTAAAAACTCAAAATTTAAGGGCGAGGTCTGCAATTCCTGTGCATCAACAAGGACAGAAGAAAAAACAAATAAAATAAATATGATTAAAAAATATTTCATAAAAAAAGCCCCGAAGGGCCTTAAATTATAATCCAAGAACTTTAACTCCCTGCTCAAAAATAATATCTTTTGGAATGCTAGCTTTTGCAATACGATCAAGATCTTTCTGAAGCTCTGCTCCTATTTTACCTTTTTCGTCAATCCACTTTTTAGCTTCATCATAATTGCCATCTCCTTCAACAGTAAGAACTCGTTCGCCGAGAGAATTCATGGCCTCTTTCATCTTTTCAAAATTCACCTTATACAATCCATTCGCATCTTTTTCAAAAGCGCCTTTTTCTTCAAACCAATAAAAGGTAAGCATATTGGCTTTACCATGCGCACTCGATACACCAAAGCGGACAGATCTGAAAATTCCGGCAAAAAAAGTTACATAATTATCATGAATATCCTTATTTTTAATCTCTCCCATTTCCGCGAGTTTTGCTACTAAAAACAAACCCAAAATATCTGCTTTGGCTTCTTCAATTCCCGAATAACTTTCTTTAAGCGCACCGCGAACAGTGCCTTTATTTGTAAGCGTAGTTTTAATTCCTAGTCCGTGCGCCACTTCATGGAACATTACATTTTCAAAGAAAGCATCAAATTTTATATGTTTTCTTTGTTCTTCGGCTATTACAATATTGCTGATGGGGACAAGAATTTTTTCAAACTTCGCCTGCATTGCATTTTTCAACTGTAATTTACGAGAACCTTTTTTTGCATGAACGCGTTCATCATTGGGCAGGTTGATAGCGATATTCTTACTTCCCGCATTACAATCGCCCGCATAATAAATCACATCATAAACATTCATATCAGAATCAACTCCGGGTTTTTCTTTTTTATATTTTGCATCAACCGGAAGACTTTCCTGTAGTTTGGGCATCAAAGCGCCGTAGTGTTTCAGGCGATCGCTCCATACTTTATCCTTCACAAGAATCTGACCAGATTGCGCTGCTTTATGACCGAATAACTGGTCTTCATAATTTTCGATAGGGCCAACAACCATATCAATAGTATTGTTCTTCATATCCATCCATGCAAGGTCGCTATCAAGATAATCATCTGTGAGCAAAGCTTTGGAACGTAACTCCAAAAACTTCTTTAATCCCGCATCTTCTGCTAATTCTGCTGCTTGTTTCAGCAATACTGCCGCTTTTTCAATCTGCTCTTTATATTCTTCATGATACCATACACATTTCAATGATTTATCCTCATTTCTTCTTAATACAGTGTACCAGCTTGTCTTATTCTTATCTTTAAATGCTTCAAACTCTTCATTTGTAATATCAGCCGGATAAAAACATGCGCCTTTTGGTTTTTCAGGATAACCATAAACAAAAGCACGATTTCCATTCAGTCTGTCCCATGGTCCGTAGTGAATCAATGCAAACTTCCTGGTGTTCTCATCTTTTATTTCATCCATTAATTTTTGTTTATCTCCAAAAGCCTGTTTCCAGTAAATTTCTTCCATCAAATCTGCTGCCTGTATTAAAACAGGAATCATTTGTTTTTCTTTTTCTGTAAGTTTAGAAATATCTGTTTTCAGCGTGTAAAGCGCAAATTCATTAACCTTTGTTTCCATATATTTATCAAATAATTTCAGTACCAATTCTTTTCCATCACCCATTATATCGGCAATAATCAAAGCCTTTTCGTTTTTATCAAATTTAAACTTATAAGTAACTTCTGAATCCTTATGTTTTGCATTGGCAACAAAATCTACAAAATCCTTACTTGTTTCAGTTATTTTATAAGTTGTTTTATATATTTCAGATCCATAAAAAAACACGATTGAATCTTTCATAACTTCAACCTTGAAATCAAAGCCGGGTACTTCAATTTTATTTCCGGTCTCATTGGTTTTAGTGGATGCAGCATGAGAACCGAAATAAGTTCCATACATAGTTTCATGATTTTCAGATGAGCAAGCTGCGAAAAAAACAGCAAGCAATACAATTCCTGTAATCTTAAAAATATTCTTCATAGGTTTTAAATTAAATTTCAGCAAATATAATAATGATTTGTAATTGATTTAAATTTTATTTTGCTTTACCATATATGTTGTTGATAAAGGTTATTCGACATTTTTAGTGGATAATAAATAATTAACTATATTTAAGACAAGTGATGCCCGGCTATTTTCAAACGGAAAACACCCTCGAGGTTTCAGCGCACCTGCCGGGTATAAACCTCGAGGGTGTTCCCATTGCATAATTAGCCGGGTATTTAAACATTCACTAATTTTGTCGAATAACCAAATATATTCGTTTAGATACAATATTTACAAAGATTTATTTAAAAATTTGTTTTATATGTGGAATTGTAATATTTTTGTAAAAACACCCACCTGTGATGAGATATTCATAGGTTGATTTCGTAATAACAGCGAGGTTTCAATTTTAAAAAATTATTAGTATGATTTATTTAGCAATAGATATACGAGATAGTAAGGCAAAAAAATTTTTAGATTTCATTAAAAGCCTTTCGTTGCCATTTATAAAAGAAATTGAATTGCCTAATGATACAACGATTAAAGCAATCACAGATGCAAGGCAACGCAAAACTATTAAAGCAAAAAACACAAAGGAATTGTTTACAAAACTTGATGCTTGATGTATAGTTTTGAATTTACAAATGAGTTCAAGAAAGACTATAAGCGCACTGTAAAGCGTAATTTGAAAATTGAATTACTTCAAAATACGCTTGATTTTTTTACAAAATTCAGGGGAATTGCCAGCAAAATTTAAAGCACATAAACTTTCAGGAAATTATTCAGATTGTTGGGAGTGTCATATCCAGAATGATTGGTTGCTAATTTGGCAAATAAATACTGTAGAAAAAATAATCATACTTTTAAGAACAGGAACCCATTCCGATTTATTTTAACAAAACAACAACACCCCTTTCAATCAATCCCTATTTCCTTTTTCAGCAAATATAATAATGATTTGTAATTGAAGTCAAATTTTATTTTGCATTACCATATATGTTGTTGATAAAATAATATTGAATAATACATGAGAATAACACCTAGTGCATGTAAAACGATTTGCAATATAAAAAAAATGTTCTTGGGGTTTTGATATTCATTTGTAAAAATGAGATGTTTTTTCCATTTATTATTTCCAATCATCACTATCAAACGTAACATGTATTTCATAGTTTATCAATGTTGGTAAAACAGAAAACTGTTTTATCTTTTGGTATTGATTTTCTATAACAGAGATTGTTAAATGAATACTTCCATCTTGTAGGCTGTATGAATAATTTAGTTTATGGTCAGCATCAAGATAGGGTAATTTTTTCAAAGAATTGCTGCTTTGTCTCAGAAAAACATCAAGCTGGCAATCCCCATTAACAGATCCTTCCTGCAAAGTAAGATTGAAATAGTATTCATTCGATGCGCTGTTATAAATAAAATCTGAATAATTTAGGGTAAAGCTGTAAGTATTGTAGTCGGTAGTTGAAGGATCGCTTCCTAAACCGGGAACAGGTTGTATATTATTGATTTCTTTTAATATTATTTTTGCAGCGTATTTTTGATTCTTGATTATGGGCTCCACTAATAAATCATTTTCTTTTCTGCATGATGTGAAAATAAAGATCAGTCCCATTACTATTACTATGACTTTCATAATTGTGTTTGTATTAATTTTTATCAAAAATACAATATCTGTTAGCTGCTTTCAACAGCATTTTACCTATTTTGATAATAAAATATTGCGGGAAATGCCTATTACCTTACCTGACAATTATCTTAACTGTTTTTATGTAGCCTGACGATTGCATATATACAAGGGACATTCCTGTCTATAAATTCAAATCAGAAAAATAAATTATATCTTTAACAAAACCGGAAAAATCTACCTGTGAGAGTCTGTATTAAGCACTCTGATTTGTCTTCTCATTGTCTTCTATGCATTACTCTATTCATTCCTTGGGGAAAGCCAGCTAAATTACCAGATCAGTATTTCAAAATTTTGCCGAAATATATTTTGTCTTTATTTTTGAATATCCCGATAATATAAACTCCTTTAGGAGCACTGTTTAAATGATTTATTTTATGTCTGTTTATTCCCGCATTGACGGATAATTTGTTAGTGAAAACACATTTATTATTTGCATCAAATATCTTCAATATATAGGATTCCTGATTTTCTGAAAAAAATTGGATATAGAAATTTTCCGTAAAAGGACAGGGTGAAATAGCGACATCTGATATTTTATTGTCTTCACTATTTCCTGAAACGGCAAGTATTTGAGAACAATATTTAAATTGTCCGTCAAAATCAGTTTGCTTTAACCTGTAATATGATATTTTTTCCTTCATATCTATATCTGAAAAAGTGTATTCCTGAATCGAATTACTGTTACCGGCACCAACTACACGGGCGAGTTCGGTAAAAAATATACAGTCTGAACTTTTTTCAATTGTAAAATAATCATTATTAATTTCCGAAACAGTTTTCCAGTTAATAATTATATCATTTTCGGTTGCAACAACATCAAAATCTAAAAGTTCAATTGGAAGTTCAATTTGAATAGTACTGTTGGGAGGAATAGAACTTGTCGGAGATATGCTAAAGGTTGTACCTGCTCCATCAAATATACCCGAAACAAAGATTGCCCCCGAACCACTAATGATACCGCCATAACCATTTGTGAAATTGCCACCAACAATCAGGTTGCCCCCAACAACAACATTTATGGTGTTATTCTTATTGTCAAAATCGCCAGAAATTGCCACAACACCTGAAGGCAAAATACATAACGTACTTCCATTGTTAAGTGTCAGGTTATCTAAATTTAATGTTCCGGAAATTATTAATACGGCACCATTTGATACTATCATATCTAGAGAGCTTAATGTCCCGGAACTTTCTATCAATATTGAGCCGGTAATACTTAAGTTTGTGAAATTAGCAACACTATGTATTATAGTTATATCATCTGATAAACTGGGGCAAGCAGTTGGATTCCAGATTGAAGTTGAAGACCAGCTGCCATTCATTACAGTTGCATATAAAGCTTTTGTTTCTGCATGTGATATGTTAAAGCAAAATAAATAAATAAAAATTAACAAAATGAATGGAAGTCTTGTGTTGGCAAAAAGAGTTGCTTTTCCTATTATGTTTGAATAATAAACCTTTTTTATTTCACAAATAGTTTCATTTAAAAATAAATTTTTGCTATCATAACAATTTCGTTTTATTGTTTTCATGATTTTTCAATATATTAATTCCTGATACAAAATTACATTTCAGAGTCCCTTTAATGAAAGAGCATATTACTCATTTTAAAAACTGACATATAGGTAATATGATTATGTAATACACGTCCATTAGTAATAATGCCTAAATTAATTATACAAATTATTTAAAAAATAGGTAATAAACTCTTATCCCGATTTGCTGGCTATAGTAGTTTTGTACTATAATAAAATGGAGGAAATAAATTATGAAATCAATCATTAAATTTTTAGCAGTAGTAAGCTTTTCAATGCTCTCTGCAATGGCTTTTTCGCAGAAAAATGCTACAGTGGCTGTACTTGATCACGATGAATATGAAACAAGCATCGTTGAGTTTACTTCTCAATATGCTGAAGGTAAAACATACCTAAAATGGCTTGTTAAGGGACAAAAATCAGATTGCGCATTTTTAATATTACGTTCATTTAATAAGTCAGATTATGAAGTAATCGGCTCTAAAAATGGATATAAAGTACCTCATGCTATTCCTTTGTTATATTGTTATGTAGATAGTGTGCCTCTGGCTACAACTGTTTACTACAAAATAAAAACATTAAATTTTGATGACACGAAACAACAGCTTCCTTCAAATAATGAATCTGAACTTCATATCGTATTATCAGATAAAAAAAAATATATGGAATAAATCCGATGTACAGAAAACGCTTTTTTCAAATCAGGGTCGCACATCTGATAGCAAATGAATTTAACGAAGAAACGAAATTTGTAACCCCTGAATTTTTATATTCAAATCACATTTTTTCTTACGACTTTATGCGTGAATTTACATTTTATCCTACGACTTTTTGTGTTTGTTTCTTTTTCGTATAGGTACAATTTGAAAGTTAATGTTTCCTTTCGTGAGGCCACTCCTATGTTTCTCAAAGAATTCTCACCAAAAATCGGTAATTTACCTATTTATACTCATATTGATTTCTCGAAACCTGTTATCACTCAGCATAATGCATAATTATTTGTAAATTAATTGGGTTTATGCATTAATGTTGTTGTATTCCGTTTTTTATACATTACCTTTGATAAAACCAGTTGCGAATAATAAACTCTCTCTAAACAGGGAATTATAAAAAAAAATTATGCCAACGAACCAAATTACTCAAATAAATTATCAAAACAAATCAAAAGAAAAACTGGTAATTGAGCTTCAGAAGCTACAACTGGATTATGTTTCACTCATAGCACAAAGCCAAAAAGACAGGAAGAAAAATATAAAATTGATTTTCTAAACCCTTTTCTATGAAGCCTAAAAAAATACAATCAGCAAAACAGGTAAAAGAAAAAACACCTTTAAAAACCCTTATAAGTGATTTCCCAATTGTTGGCATTGGTGCTTCTGCAGGGGGCCTGGAGGCATTGGAGCAGTTCTTTAAAAATATGCCCAAAGACAATGGTATGGCTTTCGTAGTAATTCAGCATCTCGATCCAAACCATGTTGATATTTTGGCGGAATTGCTTCAACGAACAACAAGCATGCCAGTGGCTCAGGTTACTGACCGGTTGCCGGTTAAACCCAATCATGTATATGTGATCCCTCCAAATAAAAGTATGTCTATATTAAACGGCACATTGCATTTATTTGAACCGATAGAATCAAGGGGGTTAAGGCTACCTGTTGATTTTTTCTTCCGCTCGCTTGCCGATGATCAGCAGGAAAAAAGTATTGGCATTATTCTCTCTGGCATGGGCTCCGATGGCAGCCTGGGATTGAAGGCCATAAAAGAAAAAAACGGATTGGTATTGGTACAAGACCCCGGTGAAGCAAAATTCGATAGCATGCCCAAAAGTGCAGTTGCTGCTGTAAATGTAGATATACTGGGCGCTGCGAATGAGTTGCCGGAGAAACTTATCAATTACCTTAAATTTAGTCCGGTTGTCACCCATGATTCAGAAATTGAACCAAAAAGCATCAGCAACCTTGATAAAATAATCATCCTCCTGCGCACTCAAACTGGGCACGATTTTTCCCAGTATAAAAAAAATACGATGTTCCGTCGTATCGAAAGACGTATGAACGTGCACCAGATTGATAAAATCAATAACTATATCCGCTTTTTACAGGAGAATCCAAAGGAACTGGAAATTCTTTTTAAGGAGCTATTGATTGGTGTTACAAGTTTTTTCCGCGACGCAGCTGTTTGGAACAAAATAAAAGAAAGTATTCTGCCCGATATGTTTAATGAGTTACCCAACGGACATGTTTTTCGTGCCTGGATTCCCGGTTGTTCCACTGGAGAAGAAGCGTATTCTTTAGCAATGATTTTTATTGAAGCCTATGAGAAAATTAAGCAAGAAAAGAATTTCACTATGCAGATATTTGCTACTGACCTCGATAGTGATGCCATTGAAATAGCCCGCAAAGGAGTTTTTTCTTCAAACATTGCCGTAGATGTTTCACCCGAAAGGTTGAGTCAGTTTTTTACGAGTAACGAAAATGGATTCAGAATAAATACAGCTATACGAGAAATGGTAATTTTTGCACCGCAGAATGTGATTAAAGATCCTCCATTTACCAAACTGAGCCTTCTTTCCTGCAGGAATATGCTGATATATATGGAGTCGGAATTACAGAAAAAACTGATGGCTCTGTTTCATTACTGCCTCAATCCCGGAAGTATTATGCTGCTTGGCAGCGCTGAAAGCGAAAATTCTCAGAATGCGATGTTCTCCATACTCGATCCAAAGTTAAAACTGTATAAACGTGTTGAAAATCCTATTGCAGCTGAACTGATAAATTTTCCAAGTTCCTTTTCTCATAAAAAAATACAAATCATGGAAGATAAAAAAAACGTAAATGTTACAACAAATATACAAACAATAGCAGACCAACTGTTGCTTCAGCGCTTTGCCCCTGCCAGTGTACTGATCAATGACAAAGGCGACATTCTTTACATTACAGGCCGCACAGGGAAATACCTCGAACCTGCAGCGGGCAAAGCAAATATGAATATTTTTGCAATGGCCCGCGAGGGTCTGAGCAATGAGTTACCGGGAGCTTTACGTAAAGCAAAGCAAAATTATGAACCTGTAATTTTAAGACACATTAAAGTTGGAACGAATGGAGGCACACAATATGTGAATATTACTTTTCAGCAAATCGAAAAACCGGATGCCATAAAAGGAACGATCATGATCGTTTTTTCAGATGTTTCTGTTCTTGAAAAAGAGGCGAACATAAAATCAAAAAAAGGAAAACAGGGAGTCTCGGTTAATCAACAGGAAATTGGAATGGAACTGCAGCGTGCCCACGAGGAACTGCAAAGTACACGCGAAGAAATGCAGACCTCACAGGAAGAATTAAAGTCATCCAATGAAGAACTTCAATCTACCAATGAAGAATTACAATCTACCAACGAAGAATTAACCACATCGAAAGAAGAGATGCAAAGCCTCAACGAAGAACTGCAAACAGTGAATGTGGAACTGCAAAGCAAAATTACAGATTATGTTCAGTCAAATAACGACATGAAAAATTTGCTCAACAGCACAGATATAGCCACCCTGTTTCTCGACAAGGAATTAAATGTCCGTCGTTTTACTGACCAAATCACCAGCATCATTAAACTAAGATCCTCAGATATTGGCAGGCCTTTTACCGATCTGGTTACCGATTTACAGTACCCGGAAATCAAAGATCATGTTGTCGAAGTATTGCGTACACTTGTATTTAAGGAAACACCTATAACAACAAGTGATGACAGGTGGTTCAACATTCGCATTATGCCTTACCGCACATTCGATGACCGGATTGACGGATTGGTAATCACGTTTATTGATATTACTGTTGCAAAAAAATTAGAAATGGAACTAAACAAAACCATTAATTTACTTCGGGAAAATAATTTATTGTAAAAAAGAAAAGAAGAAACCCAACCCCTTAAAAAGGGGCAATAACAGAGTAGTTGATTAATTAATTTATATGACAACCAAACTTTATAATTTAGCCTACCTGAAAGAAATCCGCATCAATTTGCGAAAAAATATGACAGAAGCAGAACTGGTTTTATGGGAGGTGTTAAAAGATAAAAAGCTTTGTGGGCGCAAATTCAGGAGACAGCATAGCATTGGTCATTATATTGTTGATTTTTATTGTTCTTCAGAAAAACTGATAATTGAATTAGACGGTCAGCATCATTATACACCTGAAGGAATTGAAAAGGATAGTGAACGTGATGCTCACCTTGCATTAATGGATAAAAAAGTTTTAAGGTTTGAAAATAAAGAGGTACTAAACAATTTGACAGGAGTATTAAAGCAAATAAAAGCACAATTTAAATAAAATACCCACAAGTTATAGCCCCTTTAAGGGAGTTCAGTTATAGCCCCTTTGTAAGGAGTTGGGGTAGATATAATAAAATAAATCATGAAAAAAAGTAACAAATCAGACCCCGCAATCCTTCGCCAAAAAGCAGAAGCCTCTCTGAAAAAGAAAACTGCAAAACCCGTTGCACCTCTTTCTGAGATCGATTCGCTAAAACTCATTCATGAGCTGGAGGTACACCAGATTGAACTCGAAATGCAGAACGAAGAGCTTATGCTGGCGAAAGAGCGGGCCGATATGTTAACCGAAAAATATACGGAATTAAACGATTTTGCACCATCGGGTTATTTTACGCTTTCGCACGAAGGCAAAATTATTGAACTCAACCTCATAGCATCAAAAATGCTGGGAAAAGATCGCTCATATTTAATTAACAGTTTGTTTGGCCTTTTTGTTTCAAAAGATTCAAAACCGGGTTTCAATCTTTTCCTTGAAAAAATATTTAACAGCAAAGCAAGGGAATCCTGTGATGTGTGTTTATCAGCTAACGGTAACTCATTGTATGTACATCTTACCGGCATAATTTGTGAAAATGCAGATCATTGCCTTGTGACCGGGTTAGACATCACCGAACGAAAGCTGGCTGAACAAGCGTTGCAGGAAAGTGAAGAACGTTTTCGTGCTATTTTTGAACAAGCAGGAATTGGCATGGCAATATTGAATACTTACACAGGACAAATTGTTCGCATAAATCAGAAATATTGCGATTTTATAGGCTATACCATGCAGGAAATGTTACAAAAAACATTCATGGATATTACTTTTCATGAGGATATTCAAACAAATATTGATTATAACAAACAGCTTTTAGAAGGTAGTAATAAAGAATTTTCATTTGAAAAGCGTTATATGCATAAAAATGGAAACATTCTATGGGGGAGCCTTACTGTTTCGCCTTTATGGAAACCAGATGAGAAACCGCAAACCTACTTTCATATTGCAATTGTCGAAAATATCACAGAGCGCAAGGAAGCTAAGGATGATCTCAGCAAAGAATTATATTTCTCGAAAAGCCTGATTGAAACAGCACAGGTAATTATCCTGACCTTGAATCCTGATGGGACCATTTTCCATTTCAATCCCTATATGGAGGAATTATCTGGATATAAATTAGAGGAAGTAAAGGGGAAAGACTGGGTGAAAACTTTTATTCCGGAAGAGATAAAGCAAAATATAAATGAAATATTTGGCAAAGCAATAAATAATATACCTACCCGTGGCAACGTAAATCCTATTATCACTAAAAATAAACAAAAACTATTTATTGAATGGTATGATAAAACCTTACTGGATTCACAGTGTCGTACAATTGGAGTGCTAGCCATTGGTATGGATGTTACAGAGCGAATGTTGGCACAAGATGCTTTAATAGAATCAGAACAAAAGTTAAAATCTATAACCGGGGCGGCGCAGGATGCTATTATTATGATTGACTACAACGGCAATGTGAGTTTCTGGAACCAGTCAGCAAATAACATTTTTGGTTATTCTCAGGAAGAAATAGTTGGAAAAACACTTCATAAAGTTATTGCAAGAAATGAAGATAACATGATCCACTTAAAAGCATTCCCTGTCTTTGCCAAATCAGGTACAGGAGCCGCAGTGGGAAAAACGCTGGAACTAATAGGCCTGCATAAAAATGGAAGCGAAATCAATATCGAACTTTCGCTCTCTGCAATAAAAATCAAAGATAACTGGCATGCAGTGGGTATTGCAAGAGATATTACAGACCGTAAAAAACAAGAAGAAAAGCTCAGCGAAAGCGAAGAACGTTATCGCATGCTGGTGCAGCAAATGCCCGATATGTTATCAATCCATGCCAATGGAAAATTTTTATATGCCAATGATATTATTCTGAATAATGTTGGATTAACTATTGAAGAAATTAAAGGGCAATCTGTACTAAATTTTGTTACCGAGCCGTTCAGAGATATGGTTCTGCAAAATATGAAAAAACGAATGAGCGGAGAGCAAGTGGGCGAATATGAAATAGAAGTAATAGGGAAAAACGAAACCAACAGACGCGTAATTGTAAGGTCAGAAAGTATAAAATATGAACAACAGAATGCCATTTTATCAGTAATGACCGATATTACAGAACGAAAAAATCTGGAGATTGAACTGCAAAAAAATTACGATTCACAAGAAGTACTGGTATCGCTGCTTAAGCTTTCTATGGAAAATATTACGCTGAAAGAAATTCTTTATAAATCTTTCGAAATTATTATTTCTCTGCCCTGGCTCGCATTTGAATCAAAGGGCTGTATATTTCTTTTCAATAAAAAAACACAGGAACTGGAAATGTTTACAGAGAAAAATTTATCTGCAAACATTCAGAATTCCTGCCGCAATGTGAAGTTAGAACAATGCTATTGTGGAAAAGCAGCAGTTACGAAACAAATTGTATTCAGCAGTTGCCTGGATGCGGATCACGAAATTCGTTATCCGGATATTCATGAACACGGACATTATTGTGTCCCGATTCTTTTTGCAGATCAATTATTGGGGGTTATTAATATTTATTTAAGAAACGGGCATCGGGAATCAGACCGGGAAAGAGAATTTCTTACAGCCTGTGCGAATACCCTTTCCGGTATTATTGTCAGAAAAGACAATGAAAATGAACTAAACGAAACCTTGGAAAATCTTGAAAAAAGGGTAATGGAAAGAACTTCGGAATTGACAGATGAAATAGTTATCAGAAAAGAAATAGAAAATCTGCTTAAAAAAAGCGAGGTAAAGTACAGAACTTTGATTGAACAGGCTGTGGATGCAATTTTTATCGGGGACAGCAAGGGTAATTTTATAGATGTAAATGATGCAGCTGTTATTTTAACAGGCTATACGCGAAAGGAGCTTATGCGATCGAATATGGAAGACCTGTTCAGCAATGATATTTTAACAGCCACTCCTCTGAGGTACGATCTGCTTGATAAAGGGGAAATAGTAATAACCGAACGGATACTAACGCAAAAAAACGGTATGCCGATTCCCATTGAAATGAAGACGCGTAAAATGCCGGACGGAACTTACCAGGCATTTTTGAGAGATACTACCGAGCGGAAAAAAATGGAAAAAAATATCCGCGAAGCCCTTGATAAAGAAAGAGAACTTAATTTATTGAAATCACGTTTTATTTCTGTCATATCTCATGAATTCCGTACCCCGCTGTCCGGTATTTTCGGGAGCGTGCAACTACTCGAAAAACACGGCAGTAAATGGGACGATGCAAAAAAACAGGAATACTACAAACGCATTTATTCATCCATCCAATATACCAATGTGCTGCTCGATGATGTATCCATAATCGGGAAAGACGAGAGCGGGCGTTTATCAGCTAATATTCAGGCCGTGAATGTGAAAAAGTTATACACCCAGGTTATATGCGATTTAAAATCTGTGTACGGTAAGCTTGTCGTTATAAAAACAAAAAATAATTATAAGTCTGCAGAAATAAATACTGATGAAAGCCTGCTGCGGCATATTTTGAATAATATTATTTCAAATGGTATTAAATACTCAGAAAACAAGCCTGTTGATCTCCTTATCGAAAAATACGGTTTGCAGGGAATTCAATTTAGTATTCATGACCGAGGAATAGGTATTCCGGCAGAAGACATGAAGCATATTTTTAAACCCTTTCACAGGGCAGTTAATGCAGAAACCATAAAAGGTACAGGAATAGGGTTAACCATTGTAAAGCGATGCGTGGATTTATTGCAGGGTACCATAGAAATTGAAAGTACGGAAGGTAAGGGAACAACGGTTAAGGTGGTTCTGCCGGTAACAGTTGCATAACATTTGGCCTGCCACTATTTATTTAAAGCTGCTTTCACAGGTTCCATGATGCGCTCCAGCAACGATTTGTCATCTGTAACGATTTCAGCAGTTCCCTGCATCTGCTGCGAGAATTTTAATTTTTTCCCGTAATTGGTAACTAAGCTGTCAGCCAGACTCACTTCCACCACATACATATTATCGGCCGTAACAAGAGAAATATTTTGAATAAACCCGCGCAACTGCCCGTATTCCCTGAAAGGATAATTGTCTATTTTAATATTTACTTTCTGGCCTGCTTTTACTTTTCCGGAACCTGCAACAGGCAGCTTCACTTTTCCGGTTATTTCAGATTTTTGCATAGGCACAACTGTGAAAACTATATCGTCTGCCATAACATCCTGATTGTTCGTCCAGATTTTGGTAAATGTGACCTTACCCTTTATCGGAGATTTCAGCACATACGCCTGCTCCCATGCAGCCACCTGGCTCAGTAAGTTTTCATACGATTCTTTAATCGCCTGCTGAAGTTTATTTTTTTGCTCCGCAGCCTGAATTTTCATATCAAGTACCTGCTGCTCTACCTGCGTTATCTGAATCTGGGTATTTGCCAATACGGTATTTGCATTTTCATATTGATATTTTTTTTGCAGCATAGTGCTCTCCGCTTTTTCAAATTCTGCTACAGAAATCACATTTTTTGCACACAGCGATGAATCACGCGCATACTGTTTCTTAGTAATGAAAAAATCGTTAAACTGAATATCTTTTTGTACTACGAGTTTTGAGTAATAATTTTTATAGTCGTTCACCTGCTTTGATAATGATATAATTTTTTGTTTTGAGAAATTCAGGCGTAAAAAATTTATATAATCTCCGTATGTTTTCAAAAAACAGCCAAATGAAGCCTGCAGGTCGCCTAATGAATAATTGTTTTTAAAACGGACAAGATGTAGGGTATCGTAAGAGCTGATAAACGGCATCAGGGAATCTAAGCTTTGCTTTAATGATAAAACGTCTTTGAAGTTGCTGGGATTTTCTATCAGTCCTAAAACCGTATTGGATTCTATTACCTGGTTATCGGTTACAAAAATACCGGTAATTTTTCCGTTCGATTTTGCCACAATTGAAACCGGTGGATTTTTTGTTATGACAACTATCCGGGCTGGGATGATTTCCGGGTAAGAAAAAAAATAACTTCCGGTAAGGAGCAGTAAAAAAATAATAAAAATAATGAGTATCCCTTTACGGATAATCCAGGCTGGGGTTTGCCCGAGAATTTCCTGCACCTCTTCGCTGCGGATTTGTATTTTTTTTATTTCGTCAGAGTTGTTCATATTCAATTTCCGAGTTCAAGCTGGTTTTTTATCAACTCATAATAAGCTCCTTTTTTTTCCGTGAGTTCGGTGTGCGATCCGGTTTCTACGATTTTTCCTTTATCAAGAACAATAATCCGGTGGGCATTTTTTACTGTGCTCAGCCGGTGAGCCACAACAACCGCCGTTCTGTTCCTGTAAAACTGTTCCAGGTTACCCCATATTATTTTTTCATTGTTTGCGTCCAATGCGCTGGTAGCTTCGTCGAAAAACAGGAATTCAGGATTTTTATACACCGCCCGCGCAATAAGGATTCTCTGTTTCTGTCCCATGCTCAGTCCATGACCTTCCTGCCCGATTTTTGTGTTATACCGCAAAGGCAGCGATTCGATAAATTCTTTTATATTGGCTACACTGACCGCATGAAGCAATCGTTCCTTATCAATGCAGTCGAAACCAACGGAAATATTTTTGGCTATGGTGTCGGAAAAAATAAAACCGTCCTGCATAACCGCCCCGCATTTGCTTCTCCATAAGCGGCAATGGATATTTTCCAGTTTGGCTTCCCCGATTTTAATTTCTCCTTTCACGGGTTTGTAAAAACCGAGCAGCAGTTTTATCAATGTTGTTTTTCCGCTGCCGCTTGCCCCGACAATAGCGGTTACTTTATTTTTCTGAATGGTGATATTTACATCGTCCAGAACCATTTCAGAATTGGGTCCTTCGTATTGAAAACCAAGACCGTTGATATGTATGTCTGCTGCTTCGGGATAATCTGATATTTTCTGATTGTTTTGCTCATTTTCGTCTTCTTTAAGATGGATTTCAGCCAGTCGCTCCATGCTTATTTTAGCATCCTGCCATGAATGCATGAAATTTATCATTTGTAAAACGGGCGCATTCATCTGGCCTATGATATATTGTATAGCAAGCATCATCCCGAGCGTGATATCACCTGTAATTACCAACCTGGCAGCAAAAAATGTGATGACTATATTTTTTATTTCATTGATAAGAACCGAGCCACTTTGCTGGTATTGATTCAATGCAAGACCTTTAATGCCCGTCTTGAACAGCTTGGCCTGTATTTTCTCCCACTCCCAGCGTTTTTCTTTTTCGCTGTTGTTCAGTTTTATTTCCTGTGCGCCTGCAATAAGTTGAACTATGTTTCCCTGGTTTTCTGCCATTTGCGAAAATTTTTTGAAATCAAGTTCCCTGCGTTTTCTTAAAAAGAGACATATCCACAAGGCATATAAAACGCTGCCGGCAAGAAAAATCATAAGGATATGAATATTGTATATGGCAAGTACCATACTGAAAATAATAAAACTGAAAAACGAAAACAAAATTTCGAGTGTCGAGTGGGTCAGAAAAGCTTCTATCCGGGAATGATCGCCTATTCTCTGCAGCAGGTCTCCCGTCATTTTCACATCAAACCACCCGATAGGCATATTTAATAATTTGATGAGGAAATCGGAGATAAGCGAAATATTCACACGGGCGCTGATATGCAACAATATCCAGCTCCTGATAAAATCAACGGCCGTGCGGCTTATAATCAGAACCAACTGGGCAATCAGAACTAAGTAAATAAAATTCAGGTCCTGGTTTGTGATGCCGAAGTCAACAATACTTTGAGTAAGGAACGGAAAAATCAATTGAAAAATACTTCCGAGCAGAAGCCCGAATGCGAATTGAAACAGCAGTTTTTTGTGTGGCCTCAGGTAAGAAAACAAAAACCGCATTGATTTTTTATCCGGCTTTTCATCGTCGGTAATATACAAATCGGGCGTGGGTTCAAGCAACAGGCAAACACCGCTTTTTTTTCCTTCTGCTTCCGTGGAAGCCCATTTACCGAGAAACTCGTCTCTGGTATATTTTACCTGACCAAATGCCGGGTCAGCTACAAATATGGTATTTCCTTTTTTTCCGATATCGTAAACAACCACAAAATGTTTCTGGTTCCAATGCGCAATAAAAGGAAAAGGTTTTTCTTCAACTAATTTGTCAAAAGTAGTTTTTACTCCTGTGGTTCTGAACCCGATGCTTTCTGCGGCTTCGCTGATACCCAGCATAGACACTCCCTCGCGGGATATATAGGTTTTATCGCGCAGCGTCTGCAGGGAATAGTTCCGACCGTAAAATCTGGCAATCATGCGCAGGCAGGCAGGTCCGCAATCCATTTTATCCGTTTGTATATAAACAGGAAAAGACATTTTTACAATTTAAGATATATCCAAACCCTCACTAAAAAAATATTGACGTCTTCAACAGTCCATTTCCGGTCGCTGTGAAAAAGGGGAAGCAAGCCCGATGCTTCGTACCAGTTTTTACATAAGTTCGGGTTTCGTATATTGTTGAATAAATAGATTAACGATTGCTTTAACAGCTTGGACCATGAATCATTGTCATTATATATTTTATCGGGAATATTCCATGCCAGACATTCTAATAAAAACGATGGGGCTTTTATATAGTCGCCGTCTTCAATCATTTTATATCTGAGTCTTTTAAATATTCTCACAAGATGTTTAAATTTGTTTTGCGTCCGGTAATTTTTTGTTTTGGCATTGGCAATATGTTGTAATGGAAAATTACTGATCCAGTCGCCTTTATCGGTTTGAAATTTTACACCAACCTCGTAGGAATCTTTTCCCGAATATCTTCTATATTGACAGGTTGGTACAATATATTGCGCAATCCGGTTTACATTCCCCTTGACATAAATATATTTATCATTTCTCTCAATGGCTTCTTTACCGAATTTATTGACCAATGTATTTTCCACTGCAGATTTAAATTCTAAACTTGAATAATTGCAACGTGCGTTCAGGCCGAAATCGCTGTCGTTTTTTTCCTGCTGTAAATCTAAATAGAAATTGTCCATGTACCTGACATTAATATCTATTTCATTATTTAGTTTCACATTCGTATCATTGGAATAAGAGCCCTGTCCGAAAACCTCGATTTTCATTTTACCAAGGATTTTATCTTCATGAATAATATCTGTAATTATTTTTACTGCATCCGAGAGTTTTTCTTCGTCCAAATCGTCCGGAGGCAAAATCCATTTATTAAAAATATCTTCTGTAAATTCCATCAAAATAGTATTTATAAAAAATGATACAATCCCATAAAATCAATCAGATTACCACTAACGTAGACAAGCCACAACAGTTTAGCTGAGCATTCGACTGAGCTTACGCTACAGTCTCATGCCAAGCTAAACAAGTTAGTGGTTTTTAGTCTTGCCTATCTTTCGTCAGGTTTGACCACTAAAAACAAATTTTATGTTCTTAATATAAGCAAATTCAAAATCTTAACCATTGCCCTTTGGTGGCGGAGGAGGCGGAGGTGGGGGAATCGGGTCGTCGCCTCCTCTCAGCTTTATCATTTCCTCCTTTTTCAGAACCTCTCCAATACGTTTCGACTTCTTTGTGTCAAATTTTTCTTTTAAAAATTTTCCTGTTTTCATAACTTTTATTTTTAATGATTTTTGCCTACTCTGTTATAGCTTTTCAGCTTCCGCTATATTTATCCGGATAAGGGTATTTTTACAGTTAATCATAAAAAGGGTAAAAAGGTAAAGTGAGAATCTGAGCTATTGCCCACAGGCAGTGAGTTTTTTGACTAAAAAAAATAAAAGTATTTTATGTCTTTTAACGGGATATGATTTCATCATTTTAAGCGATTTTGATTTTTTTACTACTTTTGTTTGCAGTATCATTTTATTTTTGAAACCCGATAATCTTCATTGTATTGAAATTCATTTTACACATAGACTATAAATTGTACTCAAAACGGGTAAATTATTTACTTTGCAAACTTGTGAGGACTCTTCCCGCATGCGAAGGAAGACCCAACAGGTTTGTCACATTATTTCCTGCCTTTAGGATCCTATTTTTCGTATTTTTTTTTACATTTACTTTTCCTGCAACCTATTCACAAAACAGGGAAGGCGATTCATTATCCATAACCGGTCTGAAATTTTATAAGGCGCTGGTACATCTGAATTCCTGCAGATATGACAGCGCATTAACAGGGTTTGATAAGGTACTTTCGGTTTATAAAACACAAAAGGATACTTTTCATATATTTCTTTGTTTTACTAATTTGGGTTTATGTTATTGCGGAAAATCAGATATCAAACAGGCGGAGAAATATCTGCAATTAGCAACACCTTTACAAAAGAAGCTTTCCGGGGAATTGACTTTAATGAATTTATTAAAATTGAAAAACCAAATTGCTTTTCAGAAAAAGGATTATGAAGAGGCGATTAATAGCAGCGCAGAAATTCTGAAACTTCTTCTGAAGCAAAAAAAAGACAGTTTAGAAATCGCAAGAAACTACATCATGCTTGGTTATTGCTATTACCTGACGAATGATTTTGAAAAAGCGCTGACTTTTTATTATGATGCTGAAGAATATATTTCAAAGACATTCGGAAAAAATTATTATTTGCTTGGTTCCGTATATACTACAATGGCTTTAATATTTTATGGAAAAGCGGAATATGAAAAGGCTCTTTTATTTTACAGCAAAGCATTAAATATTTTATCCGGGAATTATGGAAAAGAATATCCCGGGCTTGGAATAATTTATAACTACATTGGCTTATCTTATTATTCTTTGAAAAATTACCAACTGGCTTTATCCTATATGAACAAGTGCCGGTTAATCTATGAAAAAAACAAAAGCGAACAGCTCGGGTATAACTATGATTACCTGGCACGCACGTATCAGAAATTACACAACTATGCAGAAGCTGAAAAATATTTTTTTAAAGGCATTGAATTATTTTTAAAAAAACAGCATAAAGACATTGGCAACCTGTCTGATTTATATCTGAATCTTGGCGATCTGTATATAGAAAGCGGCGATACCTGTAAAGGGTACAAGTATTATAAAAAAGCGAATTTTATCCTTAAAGATAAAAAAAAACAATATCCCGTTATTGTATCAAAATCATTTACCCGGCTTGGAGATTACTGTTGCAAAAAAAAACAATATAAAAAAGCACTGGAATTTTATCAGGAAGCGCTGATAGCCATTTCAGAAAATTTCAAGAATAAGGATTATTATACCAATCCCAACGATCCTGAATATATTTCAGGCAAGCAATTTTTTTCGGTTCTGAAAAATAAAGCTTCGGCCTTGCTGAATTATTATTTTATTTCTGGGAATAAAAAAGATTTGGAAGCATGTCTCTCTACTTATGAGCTGCTCATGCGGGCGTTAAATCAAGCCCGTATAGGCTTCCTCTCTTCCGGGGATAAATTATTTTTTACGGAAAACTACAGGGAAATTTTTATCAATGCTCTTCATTCTGCTTACCTGCTTTATAAAATTACAGGCAATACGGGATATAAGGAAAAAGCGTTTTCAATTGCTGGTCAGGGAAAAGCCGCTGTTTTATTATCGTATATTCATGATGCTGCGGCAAAAATTTCAGGCAATGTTCCATTATCCGAAAGGGAAAAAGAGCGGTTCCTGAACCAAAAAACATCTGCTTATAAAAAATATATTTATGAAGAAAAATTAAAGGCTTCGCCCGATGAAAATAAGCTGAACACTTACACCTCGAGATTATTTTATTTAGAAAAAAGTTACGATTCTCTTATTGCTGTATTTGAAAATAAATATCCTAAATATTATAAATTAAAATATGATTTCACAGTACCGGAAATTTCATCCGTTCAAAAACAATTGGCGGCAGACCAGGCACTGGTTGAATATACGGTAGCCGATACAGCGGTTTATATTTTTGTGTGTACGCAAAACCGGTTTGAAGCTATGGCTATCTGCATTGACAGCTCTTTTAAAAAAAAACTGGCTGTCTATCAAAGCAGGTTTTCAACCTCCCAGCTACAGTGCCAAAGTGCGGAGGACCTTAAGCAATTTGCAGAAGCTGCTTATTCATTATATGCCTGTTTGATCGGACCGATAGAGACTGTGGTTAAAAATAAAAGACTCATTATTGTTCCCGACGATTGCCTCGGCACAATGAGCTTCGATGCACTTTTGTACAGACCTGCCTGCAAAAATGAAAACTACAGGGATTTGTCATACCTGATAAAAAAATACGCTTTGAGTTATTATTATTCATCCGCATTATTTTCCGTGAGTAAAAGACAAAATAGCATGAATCATTCCCTGCTGGCATTTGCCCCTGATTACAGCAATTATTCTTCTGTTGACAATACAGGGTTCTCAGATTTGCATAAACGTGGCGTTGACCTTAGACCCATACGGAGAACAATGGATGAGATAAAAAATATATCCGGCATTACCGATTGCGATATTTTAAGTGGCGAAGCGGCAACAGAAGAGAATTTTAAAAAAAATGCATGCTCATACGGAATACTTCATTTGGCCATGCACACAGTGATTGATAACGAAAATCCGTTGTATTCCAAATTGGTGTTTACCCCGGGCGCCGATAAAAAAGAAGACGGTTTACTTAATGCCTATGAATTATATAATATGGATATCGGTTCCTGCCTGATTGTGCTGAGTGCCTGCAATACCGGATGCGGAAAACTTTATAGGGGAGAAGGGACGATGAGCCTTGCCCGCGCTTTTATATATGCCGGTTGCCCGGGTATAGTAATGACGCTTTGGACAGTTGATGACAATTCGGGTGCTGCGCTTATGAGAAATTTCTACTCTAAACTTGCCGTAGGTATGACCAAAGACGAAGCGTTACGCCATGCCAAACTCGATTTTCTCGCCAGATGCGATGATACCAAGGCTTTTCCTTATTTTTGGGCGGCTTATGTAAGTATCGGCGATTCTTCGCCATTCGTATTAAAAGAAAATCGTAAATGGTATTATATAGCGGCTTCTTTTACAGTTTTAATGTTGGTGATTCTTTTTATACTCTTTGTTATTTCGAAAAGAAAAAAGAAAGTCAACGTTTTAAACAATGAATAATTTCTTCGGATTTACCCTTATAATATTCATTTGTGAGCAGTTGTTCAAAATTACGTAATGCTGCTTTCGGGTTATTGATCTTTGAATAGCAAAAACCTTGATACCATATTGCATGCGATAAAAACAGCCTGTCTTGTTTGTCAATTATTATCTGAAGCTTAACAATAGCTTCGTTAAATTTTTCTGTTTCCATCAGGGCTATGGACGAGTAAAAAAGTGCGAGTATATTATTTTTATCAGTAGCCAGAACCTGGTTGAAGAGAGAGAGAGAGCCCTTATAATCGCCTTTTTCGTAAAGTATGAATGCATTTTCCAAAACAGGATTCAACCCGGATTCTCCGGACCTGACAATAGAAACAGGTTCATAGGGTTTGTAATATTCGGCAAAAATTTTGTCATGCGAAGTAGACGCATTTTGATAAAACAATAAGACGACAGTGGCAATTATGATGATGCCCGAAATTGAAGCGGCAGCATACCATAACGGGGAAAAACCGGTTTTTTTCAGTTTAACGGGTCGCTCATTTTTAACAGAATCTTTTTCTTCATCCTGAAACTCTTGCATCACTTTATCATGTATGAAATTTAATTGTTTTTCCAGCTTTTCTTCTTCCGTAAGTTCATGAATGAAATAATGATTTATTTCTTTATGTAAATTAAGCAGATCTGCCAGTTCGGGTTCTGTTTCAAGCCTTTTTTCAAACCCAAAGAGTTCTTTTTCCTGCATCTCGCCTGATAAATATTGTTCAATTAACGTCGTATTTTTTTTATTCGGTAGATTCATGGCTTTAGATTAAAATTAATTCCTGTTTTTTAATCAGTTCTTTATAATCCGGGTCGTTTTTGATGCAGGAAACAAGATATTCCTTGCATTGGTATCTTCGGGCTTTTACCGATTCAGCACTTTTAAACTTTAATCTTGTTTTAATCCTGTTATCCGGAATTTGACTAAAAAATAACTTCAGCAATACTTTACAGTCTTTACCTAGCTTCTTAAAATGTAACCGGAACAACTGTGTTTTCTTTAATTCAAGATATTTATTTTCAAAATCTTCAATTGCATTTATGTTTTCGGAAAAAAATGATCCCTTGTCATAAAATATTTCGTAATCTATCAAAACCTCGCTTCTTGTTTTTTTGATTTGTAGTTGCTGTAACCACAGAATGCGGCAAACCGAAAAAAAATAGGTGTTAAAATCGCAGGTTAAATCAAATTTTGGCTTGGTAATATTTTTAAAAATAATAATAAGAGCATCCTGAATAATATCTTTCACTTCTGATTCGGAGCCGTTGTTTGCTAATATCATACTGGCTACAGTCCGATAATTCGATTTATATATATAATACAGGATGATATTTTCTTTCCTTCGAAAACCCTGTATTATCTCACTATTCGTATAAGTTTTCATCGATTTGGTATCTGTACTCAAAATTGAAACCTTTATTTTACATTTGCAATTTCTATTTTTTATCTTTACTCACTTTGGGATAATTGTTATTACCCGCACAGTTCCCGGCTGTATGCAATATATTATTGCTTTACTCAGGAATAATTCTCCGAATGGCAAAGTTACAATTTTTCATTATCGTTTCCAATAATGATTTAATAACTCACATTACGCAAAAAACTAAAAAAGACACGAATTTCACGAATTTTCACTAAAAAAAGTACAATGAGGGAATTAGTTTATGTATGTAAAGGTGACATACCAAATAATTGGTATTTGCATGGAAGTGTAAAGAGTTCACGGGAAGGAATATCCTGGAGTGGTTTATAAGTCAGTTTAGCACTTATTATGATAATTAGTGTAATTCGTGTCAAAAAACTTAAGCGTAACATCAGATAATAAGTATATTTGTTGACTTAAAAATTTAGGCTAATGAAAAAAGTTCTTATTATTGAAGACGATCCTATTCTCCGTGAAAATACTGTTGAATTTTTAAAAGAAGAAGGCTTTGAAACCTTTGCGGCTAAAGATGGTTCATCAGGTGTACAACAAGCGTTGGAAATTATTCCTGATATTATTCTTTGTGATATTTCCATGCCTAAGATGGACGGATATGAGGTATTTAAAACATTGCAATCCATTCCTTCAACTTCAACCGTTCCGTTTATTTTTCTCACAGCCAAAATACAAAGAGACGATATCCGGCTCGGTATGCAACTGGGAGCAGACGATTATATTACCAAACCTTATTCCTTCGACGATCTTCTCACTTCCATACAGGTTCGTCTCGAAAAATCTGAACGATTATCCAACTCGTTTGATAACAAATTTATGGCGCTTATTGATAATCCCATGCTGGGGGTATTTATTTTACAAGGCGAAAAATTTAGTTATATCAATTCACGTTTTGCTAAACTATTGGAATACGATTCTGATAAGGAGATTCTCGGTAAGTCAATCAATAATTTTATTGATGATGAGTACAAACAAAAATTAGCCGAAAAAATTCAATTATGCCAAAAAGGAGTTTACAATTCACATTATTTCAGGGCGCGTTTGAAAACAGCAAATAATCAACCGATAAATGTTACTATTTTTACTTCATCTGTAAACCTGAAAGGAGTGAACAGCATAATAGGTTATGTGCTGAAAGATTCAGGTAATATCAGCTTTGAACAGTTGAACGACGGGGATTCCATTACTGACCAGATTACAGAAGCTATAAACTATTTTACCATTCAGAAGAATGTTAAACCCAGCGATCTGGTAAAAATAGTACAGGAAAAATGTAAATCTGATACAATGCTTAACCCTGATGAACTGACAAAACGTGAAATAGAAATCATCAAACTTATTGCAGTGGGTATGTCTAACAAAGAAATTGCAGATAAGTTGTTTGTCAGCCAGCGAACCATTGACAGTCATAAAGCAAATATACTTATGAAATCCGGGGTGAAACATACAGCGGCGTTGATGATTTATGCAATGAAAAATAATATTTTAAATTATTAAACTCCGCTCATTGTCTCTTCTATTTATTCCGTTTAAGTTACTCTTCAAAAAAATACAAATTGTAAAAAACACAAATTACCATACAAGAGTCTCTAATACCCCTATGGAAAATATGTGAATTTTGCAATTCAATTAGATAACTTCGTAATACTTACCATTTTTAATTCAGGCAATTTTGTTCTGCAATTAAGTATACCACACCCGGTCATCAATTGCGCTTTGGAAAAATCCTTGAGGTCTCCATTGGATAGGCACGATGAGACCTCAAGGGTTTAAGCGATTGAGAAATTGTAGATGGTAAGAGCATGGATTAATTACAACAGGTCTATTACTCTTCTTTTAAAAATATAAAAAAGTGGAAATGCAAAACAAAAATGAGAAACTTGCATCAGAACGAATCATTGCCAGGGAAAATGAAAAACAATTTGCTGAATTAGTAATTATCAAGAAAACTCTAATCGCATCGGAATCTCGCTATCGTCGTCTCTTTGAATCTGCGAAAGATGGGATTCTTATACTTGATGCTGAAACCGGAATGATTACAGATGTGAATCCATTTTTGATTGAATTACTGGGATACACAAAAGAACAATTCCTCGAAAAAGAAATTTGGGAAATCGGGTTCTTTAAAGATATAATTGCCAATCGTGAAAAATTTTTAGAATTAAAGCAGAATAAATATGTCCGTTATGAAAATTTACCGCTTGAAGCAGTTGGCGGTAAAAAAATCAATGTTGAGTTCGTCAGTAATGTGTATATTGAAAATCATCAAAAAGTAATTCAATGCAACATTCGGGATATTACAGAACGTAAAAAAACAGAAGACGAAATCATTTCGCAAAGTAATTTGTTGGCTGCAATTTTTGAAAGTTCACCCTACATTATGTTTCTGGCCGACAGCGATGGAATAGTAAGTAAAATCAACAAGTCAGGCGCTATTTTTGTTGATAAAATCGAAACTGAAATACAGAATAAATTGTGTGGGAATGTTTTTTCCTGCATACATTCCTTTGAAAAATTCGGTTGCGGAAAAACCAGTAGTTGTCCTGATTGTATTGTTCGTAAAAGTCTGAATAAATCCATTAGGACAGGAGAATCTGTTATAAATGCAGAAGGCATAATGACCTGCAAAGCTGGCAATGAAGAACACAAAATCAACATTCTTGTTTCATCCAATTTGATAAAACTAAAAGATGTTAACAAAATATTAATAACCATAATTGATATTACAGAACGCAAATTGGCGGAAAATGCTATGCAACAAAGCGAAGAGCGGTTTCGTGCTGTATTCGAACAAGCAGGGGTTGGGGTTGCCATTTTGAATACGAGAACAGGACAAATTGTTCGCGTAAATCAAAAATATTGCGATTTTGTGGGCTATACTATGCAGGAAATGTTACAAAAAACATTTATGGATATTACTTTTCATGAGGATATTCAAACAAACATTAATAATAACATACAACTTATAGAAGGTAGTAATAAATTATTTTCATTTGAAAAGCGTTGTGTGCATAAAAATGGAAATATACTTTGGGGAATCCTTACTGTTTCGCCCTTATGGAAACCCGATGAAAAACCACAAACCTACTTTCATATTGCCATAGTTGAAAATATTACGGAACGCAAACTTATAGAAACCACACTGAGAGAAAGTGAAGCAAAATTTTCTCTGGCCTTTAAAACGTCACCCTATGCCATTACGATTACGGAGCCAAAAACCGGAAAAATTGTCGAAGTAAATAATGGGTTTTTTGCTATTGCAGGATATAGCCCGGAAGAAGCCATTGGCAAATCTACCATAGAATTGAATTTATGGAACAATGAGGAGGATAGAAATAGTGTTGTAAGAGATTTACAAAATAATGAAATAATAAATAACCGCGAATATTGTTTTAACGCAAAATCAGGCAAATTGGTTTACGGTCTTTTCAGTGCCCAATTTATTCAATACAAAAACAATACTTATATTATATCAAGCATAAATGATATCACGGAGCGAAGGCAGGCTGAAGAATCCCTAAGAGAAAGCGAAGAAAAGTTCCGCAGTTATATAGAGAATGCGCCAGATGGCATCTTTGTCGTAAACGAAAATGGGAAATATATAGAAGTAAATAAAGCAGCATGCCAAATAACCGGGTATTCCGAAGACGAGCTTTTAAATATGACTATCATTGATATTATTCCCCATGAATCATTAGAGGAAGCAGGTAATAATTTTAGTAATGTTGTGAACACAGGTCGCTCATTCGGTGAGTTTTATTACAAACACAAAAACGGCACAAACCGATTGTGGGCTAAAGAAGCAGTTAAAGTTTCAGATGCAAGATTTCTATGTTTTGTGAAAGACATTACCGAACGCAAGCAATGTGAAGTTCTAGCAGAAGCAAATTATTCCATTCAAACTACGTTAAACGCAATATTGCGATTGTCCATTGAAGATATTCCCCTGATAGAATTGCTAAAACAGACTTTCGACCTGATTATCAATATCCCTTCGCTCAATATTGAATCAAAAGGATGTATTTTTCTTGTCAATGAGACGAATGATTCATTGAAAATGGTTGTTGAAAAAAATCTTGGAGAGCATATAAAGCAGGCATGTGAATTGATTCCATTCGGTTTTTGCCATTGCGGAAGGGCTGCTTCAACACAGGAAATACAATTCTCTAGTTGCATTGACGAAATACATGAAATCTCTTATGAAGGAATACATGATCACGGGCACTATTGCACACCTATAGTTTACATGAACAAAACACTTGGAGTAATCAATGTTTATTTAAAACCGGACCACGTAAAAAATAAAACTGAAATAGAATTTCTTTTTGCAATAGCCAATACGCTGGCAGGTATCATTGTCAGGAAAAACAATGAAACAGAATTAAGGGAAACCCTCGAAAACCTGGAAAATATTGTAAGTATCCGCACAAAGGATGTTGAAATTAAAAACCGACAACTGCTTGATGAAATTGAAGAAAGAATCGAAATAGAAGAAGGCCTCGCTTTAAGCGAAGAAAAATACCGGACATTAATAGAACTGGCCGTTGACGCCATCTTAATAGGGGATACCAAAGGTAACTTCATAAATGCAAACAGGGCAGCCAGTGTTCTTACCGGTTATGAAAGTGAAGAATTATTTAACATGAATATGATGAATCTTTTTAGTAAGGAGGTTTTAATTGTCAACCCGCTTCGTTACCACTTTCTCAATCAGGGCGAAATTATTGTAACAGAACGAATGCTCACACAAAAAAGCGGAATGCTGATATCTATTGAAATGAAAACACGTAGAATGCCTGACGGAAATTATCAGACTTTCATGAGAGATATGACCGTGCGAAATAAATTGGAGGAAAGCATCCGGGATTCTCTGGAAAAAGAAAAAGAACTCAATTTATTAAAGACACGTTTTATTTCAGTAATTTCTCATGAATTCAGAACTCCCCTTGCCGGAATTTCTGGAAGCGTACAACTACTGGAAAAACATGGGAACAAATGGAATGATGCAAAAAAAACAGAATATTACAAACGAATTTATTCCTCAATTCAATATGCCAACGTGCTGCTTGATGATGTCTCTATTATCGGAAAAGACGATAGCGGCCAGCTCTCTGCAAAGATACAAGCTGTTAATATTAATATGTTATGTACTGAGGTAATTTATGATCTGAAAGCAATACATGGAGAACTAACAAAAATTGAGTTGCAAAACAATTGTTTATTGGAAGAAATAAATACAGACAAAAGCCACCTGCGACATATATTGAACAATCTCATTTCAAACGGAATCAAGTATTCAGATAAAAAAACGGTTGACCTGATTGTTGAAAGTGATGGCTCTGCAAACATTAAATTCATTGTACAGGATTATGGTATTGGCATCCCTGCAATAGATCAGAAACATCTTTTTGAGCCTTTTCATCGGGCTTCAAATGTTGAAGGGATAAAAGGTACAGGCTTGGGTCTGACTATTGTAAAGCGATGCGTGGATTTGTTAAAAGGAACCATTGAAATTGAAAGCGTGGAAGGTAAAGGAACCAGAGTTATGGTGGTGCTGCCTACGAAAATATAAAACGATCAACTCATGTTACACTAAAAATGGAAGACATGAATGATAATGAATTACAACCAAACGACTAATCACATCAACAATATAATTCGTGTAATTCGTGTCTAAAATATAAATATAAGTAACATGCTTTATTAATTGTTATTAAACTTAAAAATCTATGTTTAAGAAAAAGGTACTTATTATTGAAGATGATCAGATACTCCTTGCCAATGCTGTAGAATTTTTAAAAGAAGAAGGCTTTGAAACCTTTGCTGCCAAAGATGGTGCGTCAGGAGTACAACAAGCGCTTGAAATTATTCCGGATATTATTCTTTGCGATATTTCTATGCCCAGAATGAATGGTTACGAGGTATATAAAACACTACAAACCATTCCTTCAACATCAAGCGTTCCGTTTATATTTCTTACAGCCAAAATACAAAAAGATGATATCCGGCTCGGAATGAACCTTGGCGTGGACGATTATATTACCAAGCCCTATTCATTTGATGATCTTCTCACTTCTATTCAGGTTCGCCTCGAAAAATCTGAATGCTTAGCCAGTTCGTTTGATACTAAATTCATGTCGCTTATTGATAATCCCATGCTGGGAGTATTTATATTACAAGGCGAAAAATTCAGTTATATCAATTCACGTTTTGCAAAACTACTGGAATACGATTCTGATATGGACATTCTCAATAAATCCATCAATGATTTTATTGATGATGAGTACAAACAAAAATTAGACGAAAAAATTCAATTATGCCAAAAAGGAGTTTACAGTTCACATTATTTCAGGGCGCGTTTGAAAACAGCAAATAATCAACCGATAAATGTTACTATTTTTACTTCATCTGTAAACCTGAAAGGGGTGAACAGTATTATCGGCTATGTACTGAAAGATTCAGGGAATGTCAGCTTCGAACAGTTAAACGATGAGGATTCCATTACAGACCAGATTACTGAAGCTATAAATTATTTTACAATTCAGAAGAATGTTAAACCAGATAATCTGATAAAAATAGTTCAGGAAAAATGTAAATCTGATACAATGCTTAACCCTGATGAGCTTACAAAACGCGAAATAGAAATCATCAAGCTTATTGCAGTGGGTATGTCTAACAAAGAAATTGCAGATAAGTTGTTTGTCAGCCAGCGAACCATTGACAGTCATAAAGCGAATATTCTTATGAAAACGGGAGTGAAACACACTGCCGCGCTTATGATTTATGCTATGAAAAATAATATTTTGGGGGACTAATAAACTACTTTTCTGTTTAGGGCAGTTCGGTTAAAACTATTAAGTAGTGTCAGCAAGAAAACGCCAACTACTGCGTTACTCTCGTCATGAAAACAGTCATTTACAAAAGTAAACTCCTTGGTTTTCATGACTTCGAAAGCCTTGTATTTGACGTTTTCTTATCTGACACTAGCACTGTCAAACAAAAAAGAGTAGTTTTCTTGCTGACACTAAGTAATTGTCTATAAAAATGCCACGAAATCTCAAAAGCACCAAATCCCACAAAAAAAATTTGTGAAATTATGTATTTACCGCGGGTAAATCGTGCTTTAGTGGCAATTTTAACTGAACAACCCTACTTTTAATGAAAAATTGGGTCTTAAAACAAACAGAATGATATTACGGTGCGCTGCACCTATATAAACAACGCAGCTCTGCTGCTACAAATGTTATCGCAGCTCTGCTGCTATTTTTTTTTAGCAGCGTAGCTGCGTAATATTTGTAATATTGTAATGTACTACAAAACCAAGGTGCAGAGCACCGTAATATCACTTGCAGAGTCATACTACATAGGTGTAATATGTTTATAAAAAATGACCTGATGGTGATAAAAGTGCCGTAGTGCATGTCCCGTTTTACGGGATACGAAACGTAAGTATTTAAAATTTATAGGAAAGTGAATAAATTATTTGCTCTCTAAATAAAGAGTATCCGGACAAAGGTCAACGCCATTGTCCCATTTTATGCTCCCTAATAAGGGTTTTACTGAATTAAATAAACTCAAATTCTGTAATTCTTTAAAAATACCGATTCCTAAATAGGGTTTTACATCAAAATATTTTACTTCGCCATTATTAAAAGTAATCGAAAGTGTATAATCATGTTGTGGTTTTACGTTTGTTACCCGTGGATTCATTTGGATATTATTTTTAAATTTCCAAATACAAAAATACTATTTTTCAGAAAGAATTTGCTTAAAATCTGCACTTTTTCATTTAGGTTTTATACCTAAATATATAATTATTATATCCTTCATCTTTCATCTTTATACATACAAAATCAGTATGCCCTGATGTTATTTTTGTGCCGTTAAAATTTAATAAAACATGAATAAAATAGTAGTCATTGAAGACGATGCTGTACTGCGGGAAAATACATTGGATTTCTTGAAAGAAGAAGGTTATGACACTTACGCAGCAATGGATGGCTTGCAGGGTTTGCATCTGACAAAAGAAGTGATGCCTGATTTGGTATTATGCGATATCGGGTTACCAAAAATGAATGGATACAATACTTGTATCGCGATAAAAGAAGTAGAAAAACTTAAAGATGTACCTGTGATTTTCTTAACAGCTTTTGGGGATAATGAGCATATCATGAAAGGATTTGAAGCAGGCGCACAGGATTATGTAACCAAACCGTTTAATTACAAAGAACTTCTTGCAAGAGTTCATACCCATATTGAACTAAAAAAATCGAAAGAGAAAACAGAAGCAGAAATAGAAAAAGTAGATGTGTTAAATAAAAAACTTAAGGTTGTTTATAACGAAATAAAAAATAGTATTCATTATGCAAAACTAATTCAGGATGGAATGCTTCCTGATATGAATATATTACATAAAAATGGCATTGATAATTTAATTATTTATAAACCAAAAGATATTGTCAGCGGAGATTTTTACTGGGCAGAATATTGTGATAATAAAATATTTCTTGCAGTAGCAGATTGTACTGGTCACGGTGTTCCCGGCGCATTGCTTTCTATGACCGGTCATAACCTTTTACATGAAATAATCAATATTGAAAAAATTCATGATCCTGCTGAAATTTTAAACAACCTGAATAGCCGGATCCGCAGGGTTATTAAACAGGGCTTATCAGTTGTTCAGGAGGGAATGGATATTGCATTATGCGTAATTGACATGAATGCAAAAACATTAGAATATGCAGGAGCGAATATACCACTTTGGTATTTTCAAAATTCTGTTTTCAAAAAATTATTACCCGACAAATTAGGTATTGGAGAAGATTTCACTCCTGAGAATAAATCCGGTTTTAGCAAACAAATAATTGAATTTAACATCGGCGACAGGTTTTTCATGTCCACGGATGGAATTGCCGCTCAATTTGATAATACCAACAAAAAACGAATTACAAAAAAAGATTTCGAACAACAGCTTTCTTTATATGGAGAACATCCTTTCAATTCCATTAAAACCGATTTGTTAGAATTTTTAAACGATTGGCAGGGTTGCAATGCACAAACGGATGATATTTTAATAGTAGGGTTTGAAATTATCTTATAAATTCTTCTTCTTCAATATAGGTTTTGTACCTATAAAAAATAGGTCTCGCATTCCTGTATTTCATTTTTATACATACAAAATCAGTATGTTTTGTTGTTATTTTTGTGGTAATGATTAAATAAATTATGAAAAAAATAGTAGTCATAGAAGACGATACGGTACTGCGGGAAAACATGCTGGACTTTCTGAGAGAAGAAGGCTATGACGCTTATGCAGCGCAGGATGGTGCGCAGGGTTTGCTTCTTACAAAAGAGGTAATGCCCGATCTGGTATTATGCGATATCGGTCTGCCTAAAATAAATGGCTACGACACATGCATTGCAATAAAAAAAGTAGATGCCCTTAAAGATATCCCTGTAGTTTTTTTAACAGCATTGTCGGGCAATGAAGCTGTTTTAAAAGGATTCAACGCAGGAGCGCAGGATTTTGTGGTAAAACCATTCCATTTTTCGGAATTATTGGTCAGAATCAAAAAACATATTGATCTAAAATGTAAAAAAGATCAATTACAGGAAATGAATTATTTGCTGGAAAAAAAAGTCAAAGAACGTACTGCTGAGCTTGAAAAAGCCTATAATCAATTAGAATCTGCAAATACTATGTTGGAAAAACTGGATCTGCTCAAGACAGAATTTTTGAATATTATCAGTCATGAGCTGCGAACTCCGCTGAACGGTATTATGGATCCCTTACAATTACTCAAGCTTCAGGTTGAAAATAAAAATATGGTTGAACTTATCAGGCTGATTGACCAATCAGCTATACGTCTCGAAGAATTTTCATTAGCAGCTATAGAAATTACACGGTTAAAAACCGGGAAATCTGAAATGAATTTTTTATCTGTTTCATTAGATTGTATACTTGAATTAACATTGCTCCAAATTCAAAAAAAGCTTTCCGGAAATGTTGTGCTTATGAACCATGCTGTTGAAAAAAACGTTCGAATCAAGGCACATAAAAATTATTTGATAAACAGCCTTGCGAATATTATTGAATCTGTAAATGTTTATTTGCCTAACGACGGGACTCTTGAAATAGGAACTACTGTCACTCCGAAAAACGTCTGTATTTTTATTAAGAGTAAAAAAACCGGTTTAATTGCCGGGAACATGAAGAATCTATTTGAGTTTTTCAGGTTCGACGACAAAAAATGCGACCAGAGACAAAGACTCAAATTATACCTTTCACAATTGGTTATTGAAATGCACCATGGGCATATTCACTTCCCGGGGTCTATGGAACCTGAAACTATTTTAACCATTTCATTTCCCGTTTTACAGGATAATTCTTTCTTAGGATGAAAGAATCCTATTCACAAAATCTCTGTAAATTATTTGTTTTCCAAAGAATTAATTTTATTACTTTTGAACCTGCTGAAAAATTATAAAAAAAATGATTTTGTCCTGATATAAAAAAAAATGAAAGAGGAGCTAACCAAATCCGAAGATAAATTTCGCATGATTTTTAATAAATCAAGAGATGAAATATTTATTCATGAAATTAATGGAAATTTTATTGAGGTGAATCAGATGGCATGTGAAATGCTTGAATATTCACACGAGGAATTACTTCAAATGGGACCTGAAGATATTGATGATCCTGAAAATGCAAAAAAAGTAGGTGAAAGAACGATTCATGTAAGTAAAGAAAAGTCTTGTTTTTTTGAAACAACTCAATTGTCAAAATCCGGTAAACTTATTTTTGTTGAAGTAAATTCCGTACTCATTGATTATTTTGGAAGGCCCGCTATTCTTAGCATTGCACGTGATATTACTGAAAGGAAAAAATTAACATCCGAATTGACCAGGAACATTGATGTTCAAAATGTCATAAATATCCTTTTAAAAGAAGCATTGACAGCTATTCCTTTGGATAATTTATTAATATGGGCCATTGAATTGATTGTATCAATACCATGGCTGGCAATTGAGAAAAAAGGGGCTATTTTACTTACCAACGAAGAAGGTATCCTGGAAATGAAAGCACATTACGGTTTGAGTAAGCACATTACAAAAACTTGTAAAAATGTGTATCCCGGCAAATGTATATGTGGAATTGTGCTGGAAACAAAGAAACAGTTGTTCGTATCCAGGCTCGATCATCAGCATTCGGTTTTATATACGGATATTAAAGATCATGGGCATTATTGTGTACCCATTTTATACTCAGGTAAAGTGCTCGGAGTCCTTAATACCTATATAGCAAAAGATCATGCTTATTCTGAGTTTGAAATTAATTTTTTGGTTACAGTTGCAAATACACTTGCCGGTATTATTATCCGAAAAAAAGCGGAAATCGAATTGCAAAACATGAATGAAGTCCTTGAAGCAAAAATAACTGAACGTACTGCTGAACTGGCTACAATCAATGAAAAATTAAATTTGGAAATTGCAGAAAGGCAAAGAGTGATTGAAAAAGAAAAAGAACTGAATATGCTTAAATCACGTTTTATCTCTGTAGTATCTCACGAATTTCGTACCCCGCTTACAGGGATTTATACAAGTGTCCAGCTTTTTGAACGCTACGGCAATAAATGGGATGATGATAAAAAACAACAATTTTATAAAGATATTTATAAATCGGTAGGTTATACAAATATGTTACTGGAAGACGTTTCTCTTATTGGCAGGGATGATAGCGGGAAACTACCCTTTAACGCCAACCCTGTATTTATTGAGGCTGTTTGTTTTCAGGCGATCAAAGACATTAAGGCTTTTCATGGTGAATTATCAGATATAAATTTTATTTCAATCCCTGAATCTATAGAAGCTATTGCCGATGAATCGATTCTCCGTCATATTCTGAACAATCTCTTGTCGAATGCTGTAAAGTATTCTGAGCAGGGTGGGCAAATTGAATTTATTGTTAAGCTTCAAGTTGATAATATTGTTTTCACTATTGCAGATCATGGAATCGGCATTCCTAAAAAAGATTTAAAATATATTTTCGAAACATTTCAAAGGGCGTCAAATGTAGGAACTACAAGAGGAACCGGGCTTGGCTTATCTATTGTTAAACGATGCGTTAAACTTCACAACGGAACCATTAAGATAAAAAGCAAATTAAATTCTGGAACCACTGTTATTGTTTCTATTCCTTATATAAAACCTTCTTCATGAAGATTATTTGACAAAATTTAAATTATACCTAACTTAAAGCTTATGAAAAAGATACTTGTTATTGAAGATGATCCCATAATTATCAGGTATATTGCAGAATTTCTGAAAGAAGAGGGGTTTGATGTTTATACCGCAGAAGATGGCGTACAGGGCATACAGGTAGCTATTGATATTATTCCCGATTTAATTATTTGTGATATTTCCATGCCAAAGAAAGACGGGTATGAAGTCTGTAAAACGCTTCAATCCATACCGTCAACATGTACGGTCCCTTTTATTTTTCTTACAGCAAAAGCTCACATTGACGATCTTCGTCTTGGGATGCAGACGGGAGCTGATGATTATCTTACAAAACCATTTGAATTTTCAGAGTTAATAAGAAGTATAAACCTTCGACTGGAAAAGCATGAAAGATTCGTCAAGCAAAGTGATGAAAGATTTTTCGCATTAATAGATAATCCGATGATTGGTGTTTATATCTATCAGGAAAATAAATTTATTTATTCCAATTCAATGATAACGGAAATTCTTGGGTACTCTAAAGACGAATTGAAACATTTCAGTTTTGAAGACCTTGTTTGCAAAAAAGAGGATGAGGAATTAGTCAAAATTATTCGTTGTATCAAAGGAATTCATGGCTTTGTGCACACTGACGTTGAGATGTATAAAAAAAATCAGTCAATTACGGCAGTTGAAATCTTCGGTACAAAAATTAAATTTAAGGGCAGGAATTGTTTAATGGGGAACATGCTTGTTGTTAATTCAAAAAGAAGGGAATTACCAGAGAGTAAATATTCCAAAAATATAAAATTGTCCCGGGATGAAACTCTGACCCTTCAGTTAATTTGCAAAGGACTTACCTCAATTGAAATTTCTGAAAAACTACTTATTAGCGCAAAGGCCATTGAAGCGCGTAGGGCAAAACTTCTTCTGAAAACTGACTCAAAAAATACGGCAGATCTGGTTATGTTTGCTATACGTAACAGGTTTATTGAATTGTAATTATTTTCAAATGCCTTTCTTTTTATTCTTCATTGTTTTTCCTGTTCTACACTCTTTTTCAATTCAACAACATAGTGTTTTCACTATAATTTATTTTTAATTAGGATAGAGAAGTAGTATTTTCCCCATTGATATACCTTTGGTTTGTGACTAAATTTGTTATATCAAATTTAATTGCATATAAACCTTTAAAAATAGTATATGAAAACGAGAACAATAATTGGCATATGCTTGTTCGTATCAGCAAGCTTTACGCTGAATGCCCAGGTAAAAATTGGCGACAATCCGGGGACTATTGATCCAAACTCTTTACTTGAGATGGAAAGTACAAATAAGGGATTTCTTCCGCCAAGAGTAGCTATTAATAGTGTTAGTTCCGCTTCCCCGCTGACAGCGCCTGTTTCAGCAGGTATGCTTGTTTACAGCAGTGGTGGAATAGTTCCGGACGGCTTTTATTATTGGGACGGGACTAAATGGCGCCCAATATTAAGCGATAATATTCCTTCTTACGGTGAACTTTACGAAAACGGAAGCAGTACATTAACAGTTACAACAGCTGGAACATACTACCAGTGGATAAATGCAACCCTGGGTATAACAAAAGGCGCCGGATATGTGGTTGGCAGTGTTGCTACCGACAATCTTACCATTGGGGCATCTGGAGGTGGAATTTATAGGGTGGATGCTAATTCATCATTAAAAAGTAACGATGGCCGATGTAATAAAATGGTCTTATTTAAAAATGGAATTGCACAGGAAAATTTATTTTGCAGACAAACAACCCCTTCTGGAATCATCATTCCTTCGGAAAGCGTTAACTTGGTTGGAGGCACGCTGATAAGCGGAACCATCTCAGATATTGAGACTGCAGATGGAATTAATTATATTGTTCAGGAGGGGAATAGCGGTTCCGGATATGATATTCAATTCACTTTTACAGATTTGGAAAAGCAGGCTAATGTCTTACTTTTTAATGGATATAATCTTGGAAGTAACGGACATGAAGTAGAACTACAGGTGTATAATATTACTACATCAGCTTGGGATAATATTTTAGCGTCAACAAAAGATATTCCAAATACCACTTCTGATATTTTCAGGGAATTTACAATACAAGGAAATTTAGCCAATTATTATAATGCAAGCAACCAAATGATCGTCAGGATTTATCAGACAGGCTCAGGCTCTTCAACTCATTATATGTATATTGATAAATTTCTTTTAACAGCAGATGAAGGGACTGTAAATGTTAAGATTTCAGGCTTACTGAGCCTTGCTCCAGGTGATGTAGTCGATTTGAGACTTACATGTAATATTGTCGGAACCGTTTATAACATGCTCTATACAAATTTGAATATTTTCAGAATAGATAAGTAAATCCTATAATGCGTTTTAATTATTATTTACCAGGGAGGAAAACACAATGAAAAATATTTATATACATATCGCATTGATACTATTAGGCATTTCTGCAAATGCTCAGAATCAAGCTACAAATACAGGTAACATACAAATGCACACAGGTGCGACAATGACTTTTTTTGGTGATTTTGTTAACAATGGTACTTTCACTGATGGAGGACAGGTTGCTATATTCGATGGCACTACTCACCAGAATATATCCGGTTCATCAAGTTTGACTTTCTCGAATTTAACAATAAAAAACTCTGCTGGAGTAACTTTACAGCAATCCATTATAGTTAATAACACATTAAATCTGACTTCCGGCGCTTTAGATTTAAACTCGAAAATGCTTACAATCAATAATAATTCACCATCATCAATCAGCCGGACCAATGGTTACATTATAAGTGAAAAAACTGATAATTCAGGTAAATTAAAATGGAATATTGGCAGCAATACCGGCACTTTTATATTTCCTTTCGGTACGGCATCTGGATCATATATTCCATTTGTGTTAGATATCACTTCGGGAGACATTGGCAATGTTACAGTCTCTACATATCCAACAGCAGCGGACAACATTCCTTATCCAACCAGCCCCATTATTGTAACAAATATTAATGATATAAATGGCTACGACAATAGCGCAAATACTGCAGATCGTTTTTGGCAGATAGATAAGGATGGACCTGATGGTACTGCAAGCTTAACATTTACGGCTGCAGGTTCCGAAATAGGTAGTATCAGTAATCTTATGGCGCAACGATGGAATGATTTCACTGGTGGCTGGGATGCTCCGCTGCCTGGTCAGAGCAATACAGCAACTTCGGTAACAGTTCCAAATGTAACAAGTTTTTCACCCTGGATTTTATACGGAAACAATTCGCCATTACCTGTTGAATTACTAAATTTCGAGGTTAAAAAAATTAATAACTATGCAAATCTTTTTTGGACAACTGCATCAGAAATAAACAACTCTGGTTTTGAAATAGAAAAAAGCACAAACCTTAAAGAATGGAAAAATATTGGTTTTGTCTCTGGTAATGGGAACTCAAATATATTATTGCAATACAAATTTAACAACCCCCTGGACGAAAACTTCAATAGCCGGGATTCATTCATCTATTTCAGATTAAAACAAATTGATTTCAATGGTGTATTTAAATATTCCGAAATCAGATCAATGAACTTAAATTATGAATCAAAAGAAATATCTGTAAAAGTCAATCTTTTTCCGAATCCAGCAACTGATATCATCAATATTTTTACAAATACACCTGATCAGGAATATTTCGTAAAGGTACTTGATAGTAAGGGTTCAATAGTTATAAATACCACAATGACCGGGTGTCGGAGTTTTGATATTTTACATTTTAAGCCTGATGTATACCATATTGTACTAACGAATGATTTAACTGCTCTGCAAATAACTTTTATTAAGTTACAATAATTCGCAGGATTTACTATTCCCGCTAAACAATAATTTAGCTGAATAATTCATTGGAATTCTCAAGTAGTTATATTAGTTACAATTAGTAAATATATTATGTTTCGACAGTTCGGCTGCACTCACTGCAACGCAAGTTCAACATAACCTACTTCGACAAGCTCTGCGTGTATTTTCTTCAAACGCACTTTCTATAACACATTAGCTTCGCTGATACTTCGTGGTCATTAACTTTTCACAAAAGTTTATGAATAGAAAAGGGTAATAGGTTTTTTACCTAAAAAATGACAATTTCTATTTTCTATTTTCCGATTTATACATAAAAAATATGAATTCACTTAGCGTAATTTTGCATTGTAAACTCTATAAAAATAGTAATATGAAAACGAAAAACTTAATCTTGACTTGTACAATTTTTTTGATTGTATCTTTTGCTTTTACTCAACCCCTGAATGCTCAGATTTATAAAAATTGCGTGGTGAAAAGTTACATAGAAACAGGGGAAAAAATTTCCGGTAAAGGAAATACCCGAATAGTAAAACTTAGAAAAAATCAAAGAAAGGCAGTTGATGTAACTTGTAAAGAAGGCAGAGAATATTACATTAAAGTACGTGGAAAATCAAAACTTGGAAATATACAAATCCGTGTATTTGGTAAAGACAATAAATTACTATTCGACAATGCATCTGAAGGATTTATCGAGACCATTAAAATTACTCCTGAAATGGAGCAAAAATTATCCATTGAAGTTTTTGCGCCATCCGGAAAATTTAAGAATAAAGAAGCTATAAGTGCAAGTGTGTTTATTGCATCACAAAAAGCCATCAACTAAAAATAATAAAATTATTATATGAAACATCCCATTCCTGAAATTATTTTATTACTTATTTTAATATTTTGTTTTAGTCCGGCAAACGCACAAACAATCCATGCAGATTTCACTACTGTTGTAAAACAAGGTTGTCCGCCGCTTGAAGTAACATTTATTAATTTATCATCGTCAGGCTCTGACATAAATTATACATGGATTTTGGGAAACGGAAACATTTCAAATATTTCGGAACCTTACGCTGTTTATACTCAACCGGGCTTTTATGATGTAACTTTAATTATTTCAAACGGAACAGATACAGATACCATAACAAAACAAAATTATATTCAGGTATTCTCACCGCCGCTTGCTGGTCTTTCTGTATCCGGCACTACTACAGGATGCGCGCCTTTGACGATTAATTATTTCAATACATCTGTTTCCGGTGATGCGCCGATTATTTATGAATATATTAATTATGGAGACGGTCTGGATTCTCTATCTGTTAACAGCAGTTACACGTATTTTCAACAGGGAGTTTTTGTCGCCAGTATTATTATTGCTGATACGAATGGCTGTACATCGTCTTTTACATCAATTGATACAATTGAAACATTTAAACCGCTTGCAGATTTTATTGCAGACAAAACATACTCGTGCTCCAATCCCTTTCCTGTTCAATTTGAAAATATGTCAACAGGCAGCGAAAATTTAAGTTATTTATGGAATTTTGGAGACGGAAACACATCGCAGGAAATAAATCCCTCGAACAATTTTTCTCATGGAAATTTTTCCGTTCAATTAACAATTATTGATGAGCATGGCTGCATAGACAGTATTATAAAAACAAATTATATTCATGTCGCGCTACTGAATTCAGATATATTAACAACGCAAGATACAGGATGCGCAAATTCATTATTCTATTTCTCAAATAATTCTTTAAACAGTTATGATTTTTTCTGGGATTTCGGAGATAACACGTATTCCCTTTTACAGAATGCATCCCATTCTTATACTACACCCGGAATTTATATCGTAAAATTAGTTGTATCAAAAAATGAACAATGCAAAGATTCCTCTTACAAAAATATTACAATCGAAAGTGTTCATGCCGATTTTGATGTTAATCCAAGATATGCTTGTGAGCTGCCGTTTATAAGGCAATACAGTAATAATTCGAGCAATGCCGTTTTCTGGGAATGGCGTTTCGGAAACAAAAGAAAAGCTTATGTTCAAAATCCTGTTGATACAACTTTCTCCCTCACTACTTTAAATTACGAGCAGGTATTTTCTGATACACTCATCGCAATAAGCACTGCCGGATGTCGCGATACAGCAATAAGCGATTCAAGTTACCAGATTGTTCTTCCTTACCTGAACTTCGGCGCTTCTATTGATAATATTCATGGCTGCGTTCCTTTTAATGCCAATATTATAAATAACTGTACTTATAACTCAACGCAGGATAGCTTTATTTTCACGAAATGGACTATGCTTTCAGGAGATATTTTTCAAACAAATGATTTTGATTACACATTTCAGGAACAGGGAATTTTTCCAATAACATTTTATACAGAAACCGCTCTGGGGTGCAGCCTTGAAAAATTATTCTTTATTAAAACAGGAAATCCGCTTAATGTCAATTTTGAACTATTTTCAGGCATTGATACTGTTTGCGCATCAGAGGCAGTAAAATTTATTAATACAACACCAAACTCACAAAATGCAGATAATTTTGAATGGAGTTTTTCAGAAGGGTCTATCAGTTGGAGCGAAAATCCGACAATTTTTTTTAATGACACCGGTTTCATTTCTGTAACATTAGCTGTTTCTAATAATGGTTGTGTATCATCAGCATTAAAAAATAATTATATTTATGTTAAAGGACCCATTGCAAAAGTAAATCAAATTCATAATTGTGTTAATCCCGAAAATATACAATTAATTGCAGATGTAAGAGGCGCAGAGCTTTTCTCATGGAATTTCGGAGATAACAGTCCATTGGTTTTCAATCAAAACAATATATCTCATTCTTACCCTGAAAGAGGAGATTATTCTGTTAATTTTTCTGCCTCAAACAATACAAACAATTGCAATTATCAGCTTACGATTCCAGTTTTGGTTAGAAAAGCAATTGCTTCTTTTTCTGTTGATACTTCGTATGGTTGTCCCGGACTTGATGTATATTTAGATCCAACATCATCACAGGATGCGCAGCACGATCAGTTTCTCAACAGATATTACTGGCAATTCAGCGATAATAATACGAGCATGGCAACCAATGGGACACACGAACATACGTTTATGAATCAAGGCTCACACACTATAAGGCTTACTGTAAAAGATTTGTACAATTGTACCTCTTCTGTTACAAAAAAAATCAAAATATATAATCCTGAAATCAGCTTCACAAGCGACTACCAGCAGGGATGCCTCCCCGCTAATTTTCATTTTATTAATAATACCAACAACGATACTACTGTATCAAACATTGTGTGGAATTTCGGAGATGGCGCAACAGCAACAGAAACAAATCCGGAACATCTCTATCAGCAATACGGAAATTATAATGTTTCGCTGTCAGTAACAAATGCGTTGAATTGCGCTTCATCATTAAGTAAAACAGACTATATAAAAGTAATAAAACCTGATGCCTCCTTTATTGCCAACAATCCTGAAAATTGTCTTAACAATGAAATCTCTTTTCACGATATTTCTCAAAGCAATATAACAACATATTTATGGAATTTTGGAGATGGAACAACATCAACACTTGATGCACCGTTTCATGCTTATCAGGATACAGGTCGCTATACTGTTACTTTAAACATCACAGATAATCATGGTTGTGATACGAGCCATACATTAGACAATTATGTGTACATACAAAAAGCGCCCGAAGCAAATTTTCATGCCACAGCTACAAGCAGCGATTGTTATCCCTCTTTAATTAATTTTATGGATAATTCTGATTCCCCTTATTTAGCAAACTGGAAATGGTTGTTCGGAGACAACACAAGCATCACTTCCGTAAGAAATCCAAACCACGTTTACAGCTTACCGGGCAATTTTGATGTAACTTTAATTTCATATACCACGAATGGATGCAGTGATACAATATCAAAACAAGATTATATTACAATTAAAGGACCCTGGGCTAAAATTTCAGCTCCTGATACTATATGCAAAAATGCTCCTGTCGCGCTTTTTGCTACTGAAAAAACCAATGTGCACTATCTTAAATGGGATGCCGGAAATGGACTGATGAGCTATAATGATTCAATTGTTGTAAGTTATAATCATTTTGGAAATGTTTATCTTTCATTATTACTTTTTGCAGACAGCATTCATTCTTGTGATAAAATTATTTCAGACAGCATTCATATATTTCCGACTATTGCAGATTTTACTGTAAATGATAATAACTACAAGGGCTGCGTTCCATTCAATACTAATTTCATCAGTACTTCTGTTAATGGAAAAATTTTCAACTGGTATGAAAACAGTATGCTTCAATCCACAAATAACGCATTTCAAAAAGAATTTACAAATCAGGGAGTATATCCTGTAAAATTAGTTATTCAGAACAATCATAATTGCAAGGATTCAATAACAAAAAACATTACCGTGTTTCCATTGCCAGAAGTGAAATCAACGCCAGATACTATGATTTGTCAGGGTTCTGAAGCTTTATTAAAAGCAGGGGGAGCTCTTTCGTATAGATGGTATCCCGAATATAAATTAACAAACTCATACGCAGGAACTACCGATGCAAGTCCTGATACTACGACAAACTATACAGTTACAGGTACAGATTCCAATAATTGCAAAAATTCATCACAAAGCACAATTGTTGTTTACAGAAAACCAAATATTATTTTGAGAGACACGACTATCGTTATTGGAGAAAGCATACAGATAAATGCTTTTCATCCCGAATTCTCAAATTATGCATGGTATCCGGCAGATAATATTTCTTGTACCGATTGTCCTGAAATAACATTTAAACCGGAAGAAACAACCACTTATTATTTAACAGCGCATGATACGAATAATTGTTTTGTTCTTGAATTTCCTATACATATTGACATTTCAAAAAAATATTCGGTAGCAGTGCCTGAATTATTTACACCCAACGGAGATGGGCTGAACGATGCTGTTTTTGTGAGAGGTTGGGGCGTAAAAGAAATAATTTATTTCAGAATATTTAATCGGTTTGGAGAAATGATTTTTGAATCAAAAGATTTGAATTATGGATGGGATGGAACAAAAAAAGGGGAATTAATGCAGAATGATACTTACGTATATGCCGTGCAGGTTAAATCATACGATAATGTCGTCCGCTCAAAAACAGGCTTTATAAAATTAATACGCTAAAGTATGAAAACATTAATTGCAGCAATCTTTCTTTTAGTATTTTCAAATACAACATACTCGCAGGAAATTGTTTTTTCTGAATTGCCTGGCGCTCCTGTTATTATCAATCCTGCCAATACCGGTTATTTCGACGGCAACTGGAGATTTTTTAATAATTACAGAGTAAGAACAGGAAACTTTAATGCGCCATCTTATTCAGGTGTTGTGGGATTTGACAAACAATTTGAAATCTACAATCAGCAGATTAACGGGGGATTCTTTTACCATAGTGATATTTCTTCACTAAACACTTTGTATGTACACCAGTTTTGCTTTACTACCAGCTATCATCTGCGCATTTCTTCAACATCAATAATATCGTTCGGAATTCACGCAGGCCTTATAAATAAAAGAACAGACAACAGAAACCTAACTGCTCCTGAGCAATATGACATAAGCATTGGTCAATTCAATACAGGATTACCATCCGGAGAAATATTCACTATTGAAAAAAAATGGTATCCAGATCTTGGTTCAGGTTTAAGCTGGAGAAAGAAAATTAAAAGAGGGCTGTTAGATGCCGGTATTGCGGCATATCATTTAAACAAGCCACAGGAAAAATTTTTATTTACGGAATCTGTAATATCTCAAAAATATATTGTGCATGGCGCTTTTGAAGTAAATGTAAATACAAACACAATCGTTAAGCCACGTTTTTTCTACAGCATCAATGATGCTGCATCTGAACTCAATGCAGGCGGAAGCATTACTTATAAACTAAATTATTACACACATATAAACGCAGGAATATTCTACAGAAGCGGATTTAAAAGAAATTCCGATGCGCTGATTTTCTATGCCGGAATGAAATTTAATAACTGGACATTGGGATTGAATTATGATTACGATATATCTGGATTGCATAACATTACAACAAGGTCGAATGCATTTGAGATTTCTCTGATTTACATAAGACCTTCCACGAAACTTGATAATTTAAAAGAGCCATGTATATTGTATTAACTGAACTTTTGCATAAATTAATTTGCTAAAAAATAATCTAATCAGCTCTTTTCGAGGAAAAAATTTTTACTTTATCTTTTTTTATGAAAAATGTTACTAAAATCAAAACAAAAAAAATATTCCGGTGCGCTGCACCTTTGTTTACAACTCTGCTATTGCTGCTACAAATGTTATCGCAGCTCTGCTGCTATATTTGGAATGCAGCGGCAGAGCCGCAAAATATTTGTAAAATACAAAAAACATCGAAAAACTAAGGTGCAGAGCACCGTAACATCTCTTGTATGGATTACGTGTTAACAATAGTTGCTAAATATAAAAACAAAATTTTTCATTAAAAAATACTGGTATTAATAAATTTATAGAATATGTTAAGAGTTATATTTATTTCCGTTGTTATTTTGTTTATGTCAATGCAAAACAGACCATGTTATTCGCAAAGCCTGCGGGCAGATACTTTAAAAAACTGGCAATTGAAAGGGTATGCGGAAAGTGCTGTAAAAGGAGGCGATTATTATATGGCTATTTATCTTCTTGAAGCATATATTCAAAAAAAAACAAGAGCCTATAATGAAATGTATTTATTAGCAGAATTATTGTCAGAAACAAGAAACTATGCACCGGCAGAAGCTTTATTCAAAAAAATTATTGATAAAAAGAAAAATAAATTTCCTAAAGCTGAATTTAATTTAGCAAAAATTTTAAAGAATAATGAAAAATATACAGAAGCGCATTCACTGCTAAAAAATATTGAAAAAAATGCCAGAAAACAGGCTCTCCCTGTTGACCGACAACTTTTATTAAATGAAATTGAAGGTTGCTTATTGGCAATTAAAGATACAAATCTGCTATCAGAAATAATTGCATTGCATATTGACACTACAATAAATAAATCATTCATTGAATTTGCGCCATTGCAAATTAATGATACAATTTTATTATTCGGGTCTGTTGAAAAAGAAGAAATTTTATCAGGTAAATCCAAAACTAATTACAGAAAATTTTATACGGCAAATTCAAAAAACGAAAATTACTATAATAGATCTGTTTCAGAAACGCCTCCCTTCTTCAACTTTGAGGATGCGCACACAGGAAATGGTTGTTTTTCTATTGACGGAAAAAGATTTTATTCTACCAGATGCGAAAAAAATATCATGAATAAAATAATATGTTCCATTCATGTTTCAGAATTAAAAAATGGAGAGTGGGTACAACCTGTATCATTAGATAATACTATTAACAGCAAAGACTATACTTCTACACAAATGACTGTAGGAAATTATTCTCAAAGCAATATTGAAATCATCTATTTCTCGTCTGACCGTCCGGGTGGCTTTGGCGGATACGATATCTGGTATAGCGTATATAATAAAAATACGGAATCATATACAGAAGCTTGCAATGCAGGATCTGCAATAAATACAATCGCGGATGAAAAAACACCTTTTTATGATATTAATTCAGGAATATTGTATTTCAGCTCTACAGGATGGTCGGGATATGGAGGCTTTGATGTTTTCAAATCACAGGGTAATCTGGTAAACTGGTCAAAACCTGAAAATGCCGGAAAGCCCATAAATACAGGTGCAGACGATTTATTTTATTCTCTCAATAAAGATGGGAAAAAAGCATTTTTAATTTCTAACAGAAAAGGCAGTATCCCATACAAACACGATCATTGCTGTGATGATATTTATTCGCTGCAATTCGAAAAATAAAAATTGATTTGCAAAAATAAATCAAGTTCTATAAATCTGTTTTCTGTAGAATTTTCCCCTCTTTTCCATGTAGTCTGTGTTGAAGCTAGATAAGACGTAGCCTGTGAGACCCAGAGTTAACAGCCCGGGTACTACTCCATAAAGAAACACCTATAAAAACCATTAAGGTATCAATTGCTAAAAAAAATATATTCTTTTCATAACAGAGGGTATTTATTATTTTTGCTGAAATATTAAAATAAAATAACATTTTTTCAACAATCAAAAAAATTCGATCCAATCTCAAAAATTTGAAAATAATAACACAACATAAAACTAATATTATTACGATTACAGCAGTTGTGATTATTCTTGCAATTTATTATGCAATACTTCCCTCCCCGCTTTTTAATGATCCTGTATGCACGGTAATTGAAGATAAGAACCACGAGCTATTAGGCGCGCATATAGCAGAAGACGGGCAATGGCGTTTCCCTGAATGTAAAGAGGTATCTGATAAATTCATAAAAGCAATTACCTGCTTTGAAGACAGACGTTTTTTTTATCATCAGGGATTTGATCCAATCGCGATAATCAGAGCCATAAAATCGAATTTATCATCCGGAAAAAAAATAAGCGGAGGGAGCACTCTTACAATGCAATTGATAAGATTATCGCGCAAAGGAAAAGCCCGAACTGTTTATCAGAAAATAATTGAAATTATATTAGCTGCCAGAACAGAAGCAGAATTTTCAAAAAAAGAAATACTCAATCTTTACGCTTCACATGCGCCATTTGGTGGAAATATTGTTGGCATAGATGCAGCTTCGTGGGTATATTTTGGGAGGAAACAGGATCAGCTATCATGGGCAGAATGCGCTATGCTGGCTGTTTTGCCCAATAGTCCGGGATTAGTGCATCCGGGAAAAAACAGAAAATTTTTGAAAAAAAAAAGAGACTGGTTGCTGAAAAAACTTTTTCAAAAAGGCTTAATAGATTATGATACTTATGAATTATCAATAGAAGAACCCATACCTGAAAAACAAAATGAATTTCCGCGTCTTGCGCCTCATTTGCTTGCAAGAATAAATAAAGATATTAAAAAAAATAAAGACAAGCATTCAACCTTTCACACAAGCATAGACGCGACGCTTCAAAAGCAGGTTCAATATATTGCAGAAAATTATTATTCAAATACGCTTTCAGGAAACGGAATTCACAATACTGCCGTGCTGGTTATGGATGTTGAAAATGGGAACGTGCTGGTTTATCTTGGAAACATAGGAGCTCTGAACGATAAAAAACATGGAGCGCAAGTAGATATAATTACATCATCACGAAGTACCGGAAGTGTGTTAAAACCCTTTTTATATGCAGCAATGCTTACTTCGGGAGATATCTTACCTAAAGCCTTGGTTCCTGATATCCCTACACAAATAAGCGGCTATGCTCCTAAAAATTTCAATCTTGGATATGATGGTGCAGTTCCCGCCAGAAAAGCCATTGCGCGTTCATTAAATATTCCGGCTATACGAATGCTTCAAAAATATGGAATCCCTAAATTCCTTCAGGTACTACGAAAATTGGGAATGAGTACGGTTAACAAAAATGCCGATCATTACGGACTCTCCCTTATTCTGGGCGGTTGCGAAGGCTCGCTTTGGGAACTATGCGGAATCTATGCATCCATGGCAAGATCGTTAAATAACTTTTCCGTCAACAGCAGCAGATACAATCCGGCAGATTATCATGCCCCCAATATTTTATTTAAAGAAAAAAATAATAAGCATTTTTTAGACCTTGAAAAGAATTCCATTTTGAGCGCATCTGCAATATGGTACACATTCAAAACAATGATAGACGTGGAGCGCCCGCCGGAGGAAAGCAACTGGCAATACTATTCTTCTTCGCAAAAAATTGCATGGAAAACAGGTACAAGCTTCGGGTTTCGCGATGGCTGGGCAATTGGAGTTACGCCTCTGTATGTTGTTGGAGTATGGGTAGGAAATGCAGATGGAGAAGGGAAGCCTCATCTGACAGGAATTTCATGTGCAGCACCAATTCTTTTCGATGTTTTCAATCTACTCCCCAAATCTTCAAAATGGTTCGAGCAACCTTATGATGATATGTTTTATACAAGAGTATGCCGACAAAGTGGTTATCTGGCTTCTGATATCTGTGAGGAAACAGACAGTGTTTGGCTTCCAAAGTCAGGAATTCATTTTCAGAAATGTCCGTACCACAAACTAATTCATCTTGACAAAACAGAGACATGGAGAGTACATGGAAATTGCGAAGAACCCTCAGAGATGGTGCATAAATCCTGGTTTGTTCTTCCTCCTGTGATTGAATATTATTACAAAATGAAAAATCATAATTACAAAACATTACCCGAGTATCGCCCCGACTGTCAGGCAAATCTTCTCTCTTCGCCGGCATACCAGATGGAAATTATTTATCCCAAAGATCTCACAAAAATATATGTACCAATAGAACTCGACGGCACAAAAGGAAGCACTGTTTTTGAAGTTGCGCACAGAAATAACAATACAACAATTTTCTGGTATATTGATGATGATTATATTACCGCCACACAAGGATTTCATCATGTTGCAGTGCAGCCAACAAAAGGGAAACACAAGCTTACACTTGTTGATGACAAAGGGGGAAAAATTGAACAGTCTTTTGAAATTATTGATAAAAATTAGCTCTGATTATCATGAAAAGAAAAACGCAACCGGGGTAGCTGCGTTTTCCATTTGAAAAGGGGAACTTATTGAACAATCAATCTTTTTAAATATAAGGTTTCAGAACCCTGAATTTTGATCATATAAACACCTTTGGCAATTCCATCAAGGGAAACAATCGTTTGTTCAGAATTTAATTTCTTTGAAAATAATTCCTGTCCTGTGATAGAAACAAGTGAAAGAACAAAATCTTCTTTCAGATATTCAACTTCCGCGACAAAACTATCAAATGCAGGGTTTGGATAAATTGAGATATTGCTGATATTTCCGATTGCATTTATTCCTGTTGGATTCAGCGTTACGGTCTGAACAATTGTGTCTGTACCGCAATTATTGGTTGCAACGAGTTTAACCTGAAAGCTGGTGCCGCTTGTATAAGTATGTGTTGGACTTACCTGAGTAGAAGAACCTCCGTCTCCAAAGCTCCAGACAAATGCAGTTGCATCTGTAGATGAATTCTGAAACGACACCGTATAGCCATTTGCATTAAAATTAAAAGCAGCCGATGGCATTGGCGCACACTGACCAATTCGAAAATCATCAATAGCAAAGCCATCCTCACCACCACTGGGACAAGAAAACGCAAAACGAAAACGGACATCAGCTAATCCAGCAAATTCAGAAATATTTCGTTTTACAACCAACCATTTATGCGTGCTTCCGGCCCACTGCGTTGCTGTATTATACCAATTTACAGCACCTGTATTTTCAGTAACAAGCTGCCATGTAGATCCATTATCAGTTGAAGAAAATAAAGATGCGCCACCATCACCGGTTTCATACCAGATAGACATTTCAATTGTTGGATTTACAAGTTGGGTAAAATCAAAACAGGGACTTTCAATGTAAGAATCCTCGCCTGTGGTGCAAGGTCCGTATCCATTTGTAATCATGCAGGCTGTATCAGAAACAACAGAATTCATAAATTCTTTGACATTCGGAAAACTCATTTCCCAAGATGAATTTGTTCCACCGGTTGTCCAGTAAGTAATCCCATTGTCAAACGATTCCTCATAAGGAAATACAGATACGCCATGCGTATTCACAATTGTAACAATTACGGTATCATTAATATTAGAGGCATCTCCGGGCGCAGAAGAATAAGATTTTACTTCATAAGTACCAGCAGCCGATAAATCAGCAGGTGTTGAAAAAGTAAAGCTGGAGCTTGTTCCGGCAGCAATTGTTCCTGTATAATTTTCTGTAACAGATGCGCCGTTATTTATTGAATAACTGACAGGAATATTGCCAATAGCGCAACTTCCAAAATTATTTATTGTTACTGTTATTGTTTCATTTGATCCAAGTCCACAACCCGAAACAGGAGCAGAGATAAGATTAATTCCGGCATCCCCGGGTGTATTTGTAATTGTTACAATAGAAGTATCGTTCACTGCATTGTTATCTCCCTGTAATTGTGTGTAAGATTTAATAATATAAGTTCCGGACGCAGACAAATCTGCATGTGTGGAAAAAGTATAATTTACAACCCCGTTGGCACCTATTTGCCCTGTATATGTTTCAGAAACGGCTGCTCCATTATTCACAGAATAAAAAACAGGAACATTACTGATAGCATTTGAGCTGAAATTTTTTATCTGAACAGATACAGATTCATTATTTGTAAGGCCACAAGCAGAAACAGGGGTTGCAATGCTAAAAATACCGCCATCATGAATAGATTCCGTTATGCTGATATCAAACATAACATAATCGTGACCTGAAAAAACACTCGGATCAGTAGACACGACGAAATAATAAGTTACACCGCCTGTTAAAAATGTATTTGTAAGCGAGGGAGTACCCAAAAAAGAACCATTAGAGGTAACACAAACGCCCGGTTGGTCAGGACAATCACTGAAAATAAAAACCCCCACACCGGTTTGCGCTGTATTTGTAACCGATGTGTTTACATACATACTTGTTAAAGGTGTAAACGTAAAAATCAAATCCTTACCATTCATGTATGTTTGATTTGCAGAACAACTCGTCGCGCTGTAAATATTTTGCTGTATCTGGGTATCAAAATCAATACCCGAAAAAGGGAGTGAATTTATTACAACAGGATGATCGCAATCCCAACCTTCAGGAAGCTGTGCCAGACAGGTAAAAGAAACAAATAATATACTAATAATTGAAACAAAAATCTTTTTCATAAAACAGGATATTGATTAAAATATGTTTGTGTGTTTTCGTAGTATAGACAAAATAAAAGGGATTTTGGTTGCATCGTAATTTTGAAAAAGTGAAATTTTTTAAAAATCCGATGTAAATCTGTTCAATCGTAAAAACAAATTTGTCCATTTGTAAAAAACAAAAATAAAATGATGTTACTTATTACTCCACCACCAACTTTCCTCTAAATATCTTATCTCCATCTGTTTTTGACCGTATTTGTTGGCGCAGATTTGCAATCCGTGCCTATCTCCACAAAATAAACCACGCTTTCCAATGCCCAGCATTTCAACACATACGTGCTACCCGAAAACTCATCTGCAAAAACAGTTTTGCATGTGAAATCTGTAATGCGCATTTTTATTCTTTTCACATCTGGTCCAAAGAAAAAATCTGATATTCCGGTATAAAGTTTTTATATATTGACAATAGATTTTTTGATTTTTCTTTTAGTGCATTAATTGATGCTTTTTTGCTATTTATTTTAACCTCGGCAAACAATATTTTTTTATTTTTCTGATTGAGAGCAATCAGGTCAATTTCATTTTGATTCCCTTTTTCCCAGTAACGTCCAATAGAAGTATACTCTTTACTTAAGATTGTTTTTTCTATAAAATATTTTTCAAGAAATGAACCGCTAAAAGTATCAAAATCCCTCTTTACAATTTGTTTTACATAATCAAAATTTTCAATCTCAACAGCGCTACGATATTTGTATATAAATCGGAACCAAAAATTTAAAAAATTATCTTCAATGTAATATTTTTGTATTCTTCCACTGTCTTTTGCTGCAAAAGGTTTAACTTTTTGTATTATCATGTATTCATTTTCTAATTTATCGAGATAACCCCCAACATTTTTAACTAATACAGATTCTATTTCACTTCGTGATGTTTTTGAAGACGCGATAAGTGAAAGTATAGAAAAATAAACAGCATAATCTTTTCCAAATTCTTCAATCAGAATATTTTTCCCTTCATCAATAAATATTGAATTTTCAGCAAAAATAATATCGAGCATTTTATTCAGTGTAAAAGCATTTTTATCTATAAAAATTTCAACGTATTTAGCTACTCCACCTGTTAAAATATAAAAGGACAGAAAATCTTTTGCTTTAAAACAATTTGCTTTTATACTGAAAAGTTGCTTTAATGAATCCACCCGGAATGGTTTTAAATGAATGCGTTCGTTTGCCCTTCCAAATAAAGGTTCTTTGGAATGCTCAAATATTTTTTTCATCATCGAATAAACAGACCCGCTTAAAATTAAATTCAGTTTTGATGAATCTTTGTTCAAATCCCAAATCTTTTGCATTTCACTGAATATGGCAGGGTTTATTCTGTTGAATTCCTGAAATTCGTCAATGATCAGCGTAAAAGGCATCTCACGGGAAGTATTCATTAAAAATTCAAACAATTCTTTAAACGTCTCAATTTTTCCGTAAATTTTTATTTCTAATTTGTTTAGGACTTCTTCAATGAATTCAGCACACAAAAGACGTTCATCTTTCCGTGCAATAAAAAAATAAATATATTTTGTGTTTTCAACGGATTTTAATAAAAGCTTTGTTTTTCCAATTCTTCTCCTTCCAACAACAAAAGTCATTTTCGAGGAGCTTTCAGAAGATGTTCTTATTGAATCAAGTATCTGTAATTCCGTTTCTCTATTGTAGAATTTCATAGTATAAAATTATAGTAACCGTTATTACCGTAACAATGGTTACGCAAATATACATAAATATTTGTTAACACAAAATTTACATTCTATAAGCAAGAAATTGTAAAATATATCAAAATGATTTTTCTTCTCTTACTCTACCACCAACTTTCCTCTAAAAATTTTATCTCCATCTGTTTTTGACCGTATTTGTTGGTGCGGATTTGCAATACGTGCCTATCTCCACAAAATAAACCACGCTTTCCAATGCCCAGCATTTCAACACAAACGTGCTACCCGAAAACTCATCTGCAAAAACAGTTTTGCCACCACCAACTTTCCTCTAAATATCTTATCTCCATCTGTTTTTGACCGTATTTGTTGGCGCGGATTTGCAATCCGTGCCTATCTCCACAAAATAAACCACGCTTTCCAATGCCCAGCATTTCAACACAAACGTGCTACCCGAAAACTCATCTGCAAAAACAGTTTTGCCTGTGAGATACTTGTTTTGTAAAAATAATTACTGCAAAGAAATTCTCCAGGAAAAGTTTTTACAACATAATTTGATGTTTTTTTCTCTTCCATTGTTACCTTTGCGCAAAAAAAAAATTGACTAATAATAATTTCATTGAAAAGTATCAGAAGCATCCGCTCTGCATTAAATTAACAGAAACATTGCAGCGAGATTCAGTCCGAGTGCAAATAAAAGGGCTTGCGGGTTCTGCTCCTGCACTGATTGTCGGTTCTGTTTTTAATAGCACAGGACTGCATTTATTGACAATCCTGAATGATAAAGAAGATGCAGCATATTTTTATAATGATCTGTTAAATTTTTTCCCCTCTGATAAAGTACTTTTTTTTCCTTCTTCCTATAAAAAATATATTGACCCGGAGCGCTCAGATCCGTCTGCAATCGTATCGAGAACAGAGGTGTTGAATAAATGCAATGAAGAAAATCCGGTTATTGTTGTCAGCTATCCTGAAGCTGTTGCTGAAAAAGTAATTACCCGAAGCAATCTTGAAAAAAATACCCTTAAAATAAAAGTCGGGGAAAAAATTAATCTTGATTTTCTGCTTGAAGTTTTATTTGAATACGAGTTTACACGGGCAGACTTTGTATATGAACCCGGTCAGTTTGCTGTACGCGGAAGCATTATTGATGTTTTTTCTTTTTCATCCGATTTTCCTTACAGAATAGACTTTTTTGGCGATGAAGTGGATTCCATTCGTACATTTAACCTTGAAACACAATTGTCAATTGAGAAAGTCGCAAGTATTTCAATTATCCCTGAATTTAAAGGTGCTTTGCTGCAAGAATCAAGAATAAGTTTTCTTGAATTTCTTCCACAGTCAACAATAATATGGGCAAAAGATTTACGCTATGCGCGCGAAAAAACACAATGCTTTTATGAAGATTCTATCATTTATTATGAAAAGAATTTTGATACAAATAAACCGGATGCAGAAAAAATAATTTCTGAAATGTTAGTTCCGGGTAATTATTTATTTAATCCGGAGTTGAAAAATAAAACTATTGAATGCAGCTCCCTGTCTATGTTTCAGGAAACAGTTGAAATTTCTTTTAAAACATCTCATCAACCTGCATTTAATAAAAATTTTGATTTACTCATAAGCAACCTGCTCGAATATCAATCCTTAGGATACCGTTTATTTATCCTTTCCGATAATGAAAAGCAGATAGAACGCATCGGTAATATTTTCTCTGATAAAAACGCCAAGATAAATTTTACACCTTCCGGCATAACGCTTCACGAAGGCTTTATAGATAATGATTTACTTCTTTGCTGTTACACCGACCATCAGATATTCGATCGGTTTCACAAATTCCGGGTTAAAAGCAATTTTATCAGCAAAGAAACACTTACGCTAAACGAACTGCACAACCTGCATCCGGGCGATTATGTGGTACATATTGATCATGGAATCGGTATTTTCGGCGGATTAGAAAAAATGGAAATCGGGGGAAAACTACAGGAAGCAATCCGTCTGGTATATAAAGACAAGGATGTACTGTATGTAAATATTCATCAGTTACATAAAATTTCAAAATACAAAAGTCGCGAGGGAGATGCGCCAAAAATCTACAAATTAGGAACAGGCGCCTGGCAAAAACTCAAACAAAATACAAAGAGTAAAATTAAAGATATTGCTAAAGAACTCATCGCACTTTATGCAAAAAGAAGAGAACAACCCGGCTTTGAATATGCCCCGGATACTTATCTGCAAGAGGAATTGGAGGCTTCATTTATTTATGAAGATACACCCGATCAGGAAAAAGCAACCCGCGATGTAAAAAAAGATATGGAATCGGATTACCCCATGGACAGGCTGATTTGCGGTGATGTTGGTTTCGGAAAAACAGAAATTGCTGTGCGCGCTGCATTCAAAGCAGCAACAGACGGAAAACAGGTAGCAGTGCTGGTTCCTACTACTATTCTTGCATTGCAGCATTATAAAACATTTTCAGATCGCTTAAAAAATTTCCCATGTACCGTTGATTATGTTTCGCGACTTAAAACTTCAAAAGCAATTAAAGAAACACTTAAAAAAGCAGAGGAAGGGAAAATTGAAATCCTCATTGGAACACATCGCTTGCTCAGTCAGGATGTAAAGTTTAAAGATCTGGGACTTCTTGTAATTGATGAAGAACAAAAATTCGGAGTTGCGGCGAAAGAAAAATTAAAAACGTATAAACTTAATATTGATACACTCACGCTAACGGCAACACCCATTCCACGAACACTTCAATTTTCATTAATGGGCGCAAGAGACCTTTCTGTTATTACAACTCCGCCTGCAAATCGTTTTCCAATCGTAACAGAATTACACAGCTTCAACGAAGATATTATCAAAGAAGCCATTTACTACGAGGTAGAGCGTGGCGGGCAAGTATTTTTTATTCATAACAGGGTTCAGAATATTCAAGAAGTACAACAACTTCTGAAAAAACTTTGTCCGGATGTGAAATCTATTGTGGCGCATGGACAAATGGAAGGCACAGAACTGGAAAACATCATGCTTGAATTTATGTCGGGCGATTATGAAATTTTAATTGCAACGACAATTATTGAGTCCGGCATTGATATTCCGAATGCAAACACAATTATTATCAACAATGCGCAGAATTTCGGTCTCAGCGATTTGCACCAGTTACGGGGACGCGTAGGCCGTTCCAATAAAAAAGCATTCTGTTATTTGCTTGCGCCTCCACCAACAGCAATAACTCAGGAAGCGCGCAGACGTTTAAAAGCTATTGAAGATTTCACGGAACTCGGAAGCGGATTTAATATTTCATTGCAGGATTTAGATATTCGCGGCGCCGGTAATATTCTTGGCGGAGAGCAAAGCGGATATATTGCAGATATTGGCTTTGAAACCTATCATAAAATTTTAAACGAAGCTATTGAAGAGCTGAAAGAAACAGATTTTAAAAATTTATTTTCTTCAAAACAAAAAAATGAAGAGCAGAATGAAGAAGAAGAAATCATAACAGAACCGCTGCAATTACGCACAGATTGCCAGATTGAAACCGACATGGAAATTCTTTTTCCGGAAATCTATATTGAAAATGTTGCTGAAAGAATAAAATTATACAGAGAGCTTGACAATATTGAAACCGAAGATGCGCTGCTTGAATTTCAGAAAAAAATTGAAGACCGTTTTGGGAAAATGCCGAAGCAAACAGAGGAATTACTTAATGTGGTGCGGCTACGCAGAATGGCTGTAAAATCAGGCTTTGAAAAAGTTCTTCTTCGAAACAAAATAATGACCGGATATTTTATTTCAAATCAGGAATCCTTATTTTATAAAACATCTGTTTTTCAAAAGATACTTCAGTCTGTACAAATGTTTCCTCTACTTTTTAAAATGAAAGAGTTAAAAGAAAAACTTATACTGACAGTTGAAAATATTAAAACAATTACAGAAGCAATGGGCGTATTGAAAAAATTGACAGGAGAGGTTTAAAAGACTGTTTTAAAATTCAATCAGACAACAATTTTCACAACAAGCCCTTTATATCTGAAAAAATAAATTCCTTTTTCAAGATAAGAAAAATCAAGCGTAGTTTCAATAACAATTCCGGAGCAAATAAGCTGCCCCTGAATATTGAAAACTTCATAAAAAGAATTATCAGGACTATCGTGAAAACTCATTGTTTTATTATTGGAATTGAAAATGGCAATGGGCAATCTGCTATATGTATCATTCATACTACTTACTCCATCAAACAACCACTGGAAAGCTTCTGAAAATTCGCTTGCCCAGAACCACTCTGCATGTTGCCCTCCCTGTACCGTTTTCAGATGCATTTCATTGCCTGAAAAACCAGCGCTGCTTAAAGCATTCATCACGGAATTAATATCTGGAATCATACTGCTGCTTTCCTGATCCCCTGCGAGAAAATACATTCGCATAGGAGATTGATGCCCTGTTTGGGATATAAAACTGTAAATACTGTCGCTAAACCAAAATGACGGAGAAAAAATTCCTGCTTTGCCAAACACATTCTGATAATTCATTGATGAAAAAAAAGAAATCAGCCCTCCCATTGAACTTCCCATAATACCTGTGTATTCTCTTCCCGGTAGCGTTCTGAAATAATTATCAACGAAAGGCTTTAATGTATTCACAATAAATGCAGCATAAGCTTCGCCCTGCCCTCCTCCATATTGAGAATTAACCCATGGGCTATACTCATTGAGCCTGTCAGCTTCTCCATTGTCTATACCAATAATTATAGCAGAAGGTGAAAATGTGTTGAACATACTTTGCATTGACTCGTCTACACTCCATTCCGATCCAAAAGCATACACGGCATCAAACAAATTTTGTGCATCGTGCAAATATAATACAGGATAATAATTATTTGTATTATAATAATCAGGGGGTAAATAAGCCCATATCCTGCGTGTTCTGCCAAGTTCAGGCATATAAAAATCAAGATCTATTATTCCTGTATTGCCCGAAGCAGTATGGCTTCCAAGAAGATCACTCCAATTAGCAACCTGACAATTTATTGTACCTCCATTACTGTATGCAGCATTTCGATTCGGAAGAAAAGACCCATCAGCTTGTGTTTCCACATTATCCCAACTTCCTCTGGTAAATTTGTATTCCATATTCGTTCCGAGAGGGAGTGTAAATGTTATCTGGTACGTTCCATCATGATTATTCTCCATTTGCCAGGCCGTATCCCTTGCGTTCCAGTTATTAAAATCTCCTACAATAAAAACAGTATCAAGCGCAGGAGTATAATAAATAGGAACAGAAACAATTTTTATTGTCATCTGTCCAAAAGTATTCAAAATAAAATTGAACAAAATCAGGCTAATAATAATTCTCATATCAAAAAAAATTCTCAAATTAAAATAATTATTTTATATCACTCATGAAAATTTCGTGGTAGCTTCTTCCGGTAGCTGTTTCCCTTGAAAAACAAGCGCAGATTGTAAAAAATGAGTGCTTTTTGGCATATTATTACATTTATGGGCGCAAGATATAAAAAATAAGTGCAACTTGTGAAAATTGAGCGCAAAGTGCCATCACGCTCTGCGGGACTTGAAATAATTTTCAATTTACCCATTTGACAAATTTCACTAATTTTGTCGAATAAGCTTTTACAAGTTTAATCATAAAAATTATTACATATGAAAAACATTGCATTAATAATTATTGTCCTCACTCTTTCAGGAAAAATATTTTCACAAAATCAGGAAAAAGACTGGAACAAGCCAGAACTAAACACAGCAGCCAATGAAGCCTATCTGAAAAAAGAAGAAAAAGAAATGCTGAAAGAAATCAATATGGTGCGCTCAAATCCGAAACGTTTTGTTCAGTATATCCAAGCTCTTCTTGATGATGCGAAAAAGAAGCTTGATTCATACGGGAAAGGGTACAAGCACTATTCATTAACCTACCGCACTACGACTGTAAACGGTAAAGAGATAAATACGGTGGATACAACCTGGCATTATGCGAATGAAGAAGAATACAAGGCACTAAAATCGCTTGCAGACACTTTAAAAAAAATGAAAGCACTGTCAATACTAAAGCCAGACAAGGGCATATATCAGGCAGCAAAATCATTTGGCTTGGATAACGACAAACATAAGTGGGAATTACTGCATACAGGAAGCGATGGGTCAGATCCATGGGACAGAATTTGTAAATATTCTCCGAAAATGGAATTCGGAAATGAAAATATTGCAGGAAAAGGTTCAAGTAACGCTTCAGTTGTGCCGACTCCAAGAGAAATTGTAATTCAATTACTCATTGATTCGGGCATTCCCGGTTACGGTCATCGCTGGAATATGCTTGACCCGCGATGGACACATGCTGCCTGTTATTCTGGAGGCTATAAAGAAGGTATGCACCGATGGATACAGAATTTTGGAGTTGAGAAAAAATAATAAGTCATATTATATTTATCTTAACCCTAGAAAAAAATCAGCGTAAACTCCCCGCTCTTTTCAATATCTTCAATATCGGCGGCTGTAAACTGTAGAAAATAATAATACACACCCGCTTTTGCAAAGTTTCCACCTTTTAATTTTCCATCCCAGCCTAGATAGGGATCTTTTGTCTCAAAAATTCTCTCTCCCCAGCGGTTATAAATACGCAAAACATAATTCTTTGCAGCAAATACAGTATAGGGTCGGAAATAACGATTTTCTTCAACTGTACTATTGGGATAAATACAATTGGGAACAAACACACGCGGCTCGTGCTCGTCACAAACAGTATTCGATTTTGATTTTCCGCTTATGCCAAAGGGATTCAACGCTTCATCTTCTACTGCTTCTACAAAATAACAAAATTTTCCTGTAAGATTTTTTTTCAGTTTTATACTGTTATACGTAAAAGATGTAACATTATCCGAAAAAGTTAAAGGACCCACCTGGTTAACCGATGCAATTATTTCCGGAGAATGATACTCTGGGACACGATATATATTATAAGTTTTCAGACCACCAACAAAAGACTGATACGAATTCCATTCAAGTACCTGCGTCATTGCAGAATTTGAAACCGCATTTAAAACAATATTTGATGAGATATTGGATGTATCTATATCAACGTAACAGACATTGTTTGCAACTAACTTGTAGGAATACTTTTTTTTCGTATCAACATTGCCATCTGTATGTGTAATTTCAGACTGTCCGGTTGAAGGGATGCTGCTTATTAAATAATAATCTGATGCGCCATCATCTTTTCTTAAAATTTTATATGTTAAAATTTCTGCCTCGTGGTCTACAGAAAAAGACAGTGATATTTCATTTTCTCCTGAAACAGTTGCATAATCGGCAATCAGAAACTGAGGTTTTGCAGGAACCCGCGTAACAATACAAGTCTGATTCGACAATGATTTTTTACCATCCGGATGCACAGCTTCAACGTAATAACAATACTGTACATCAGAAATTAAATTTGTATGAATATAATTCAGAGAATCAGGCGAAACTGTAGCTATTAAAGAAAAAGAAGGGCTTGTCTCTGTTTTTGAATATATATTATAATAGGATATGGAATCCCATCCTACATAAGCACTCCATACAAGTCTGGTTGATTCAAGACATTTATCAAAATAAGGGAAAGCATACATTGTAGAATGATGGGGTGTCATCAAGCTTTTATTTTCTGAAGAATCTATTGCTGCAATTGTATACGTTTCTGACTTCTGGTAGGCTAATGAATGCATGATTTTTAAGGAAGTTGTATTTATTCCGGAAACCGAATCATCAAAAGTCCAGCCCGTTCCAATAACTTCACTGATAGGTTTGTAAATAATATAACCTTTAACATCGGGAGAAGGACTGGGAGACCAATGTAAAACAGCAAGTCCATCAGCCATGTCAACGGTAATATACTCCAAAACAGGAGGCTCAGGATTCTCTGAATCTTTATGCAGTTGTGCAAATAAATATCCGGAGAAAAATAAGCAAAAAATAAAAATTATGTTACATTTTTTTATCATCAAATTCTCTTGAATTATCTCAAACTCCTACTTTCGCAAACCTGTGAGCCTGCCTTCAGGGATAGCCTACGCACAAGCTTGCTCGCAATACCTCACAGGATTGCCTTCTAACCCTAACCTAATATTTTCCTGCTACAACCTGATACATCGAATCCTGTTGCAAATATTTATTCGCAAGAGAATTCAGTTTTTCGGGTGTTATTGTTTTAATTTCATTTACGACTGTGTCAAAATAATCGTAACCCAATCCGAAAAAGTGAATACTTTTAAACGCTTCAGCAAGGGCAAAAGAGCCATCAATACTGCTTAACATTTCTCCAAGCATAAAATTTTTCACAAGATTCAACTCCTCAACGGGAATAAGTTCATTCCTCAATTTATCAAACTCAAAAAATATTTCTTTTATTGTATCTTTTGAAACCTCAGCTTTAACTTCCGACATAATCACAAAAAATCCTACTTTCTCAAGAGACATCAATGCAGATCCGATTCCATACGTGTAACCTTTGTCTTCCCTGATATTGCTCATGAGTCTCGATCCAAAATAACCTCCAAGAACGGTATTTAATACTTGTAATCCCAAATAATCGGGATGCAATTTATTTACCATTATTTTGCCCATTCTCAATGCAGATTGAACAGCTCCGTCTTTGTTTATGATATGCTTTTTTTCAGAATCACTTTTTAAAATATTTTTTGCTGAAATTAATTTTTGTTTTTTTACCCAGTCATTTTGCCCGAAATACTTATCAAGTAATGATAATGTGTTCGTTTTAATTCTCCCGGCTATAATAATTTCACAATTTGATCCATTATAAAGACGTTGAAAAAACGCTTTAAGTTGCTCTGTTTTTAAATTATTATAATCTTGTTCTGCTGCAAACCTCCCGTAAGGGTGATCTGTGCCAAATAATACTTCATTAAATTTTGTACGGGCAAGCGTACTTACTTTCGATTGCTCAATAATAAACCGTTGCTTTTCTTTATTTCTTAGAATGTCGAATTCCTTTTCAGAAAACAAAGATGTTTTCAAAATATCCTCAACAAGCAAAAGCAATTTTTCAAGATGGCGATTTAAACTTATTAAGGAAAGAAAAGCACGGTGTTTATCAGCATTAACAAACATTTGCGCTCCATAAAAATCCAATGTTTCTGCTATCTGGTGTGCAGAATAATTCTTAGACCCATTATGAAGCATCATATTTGTAAATAAAGCTACCAGAGGTTTTTCCTGATACCAGGTTCCTGCATGAAATAAAAAATCAATTTTTACAATATCCTGAGAGCCCGCATGAATGGTATAAACAGGAATACCATTAAAAAGAACTTCTTTCTTTGCCTGAAGAATATTTATTTTTTCAATCTGCCTGTACGGCGGAGGATTTTTCCTGTCAAGTTTCATTTCTATATCTTTTTTGAACCACATAGGCACATAGGCACATAGTGTAAATTTATTTGTTTTTTATTCAAAGCAAAATGCCTCATCATTTATTTGAATGATAAAACAATGTTGAACAATTATTTTTCACGAAAATTTTCTTTGTCAGCCTTATTACATCTTTAATTGTTACAGACCTGTATTTATCAATTTCACTATTAATCATTCCGGCATCTCCCAGTAATTCATAATAGCCCAAATTCATAGCTTTATTCAAAACACTCATTTCTGAAAGTACAATATTGGCTTCATACTTATTTTTTACCTTTTCAAGCTCACGCTCGGTGATATCTTTTTCAAGTTTCGCCAGTTCATTTAAAATTGCGTTGTCTGCATCTTTCATGGATACACCTTTCATTAGCTTTCCCGTAATTACAAAAAGACCCGGATCAATCGTTCCCATGACAAACCCATCAAGTTCTGCAAACATAGCTTTGTCTTTAACAAGGGAATTATACAATCTGGAAGATTTTCCGTTCGCAAGTAAATCTGAAATCAAATCTGTTGTGTGATAATCTTTATGCATTCTCCCGCATGTATGATATAATTTGTAAATAGCATCATAAGGAACATCCCTAATCACTTTTTTCGTCTGGGGCTTTTCCTGAACTGGTTCTTTGGGTAGATTTCTTTTTGTGATTTTTCTTGGTTCAATCATCCCAAACCATTTTTCGGCAAGCATTTTCACTTCGCTTGTTTTTACATTCCCAGCAACAGTCAAAATGGCATTATTCGGAGCATAGTGGCCATAAAAAAAATCTTTCACATCTTTCATTTTTGCATTTTGAATATGAGAAATATCTTTTCCGATAGTAGCCCAATTATAGGGATGCATTTTATATGCTAGAGGATGCAGAAGCAACCACACATCGCCATAAGGCTGGTTGAGATAGCGTTGTTTAAATTCTTCCACTACAACATTTCGCTGCACTTCAAGACTTTTTTCAGAAAACGCGAGACTCAGCATACGATCAGACTCAATCCAGAAAGCTGTTTCAATATTTTCTTTTGGCAGCGTGATATAATAATTTGTTATATCATTATTTGTAAATGCATTGTTTTCCCCTCCTACCATCTGAATAGGTTTATCAAAATCGGGAATATTTACCGACCCTCCAAACATAAGGTGCTCAAATAAATGCGCGAAACCTGTTTTTTTCGGATTTTCATCCCGGGCACCAACATTATATAGCAAATTAAAAGCAACAGTGGGAGTCGTATTGTCTTTATGCACGATAACCCGAAGGCCATTTTTCAGTACAAATTTGTCAAATTTTATCATAAGATATTCGGTTTTTAAGACAAAATGATAATGTCTTACAGCTCTCAAATGTAAATAAAAAATTTTAACTGTGTGTTGATTTATTTGAAAAAAAGTTGCGAAACCCTGCGAATACAGGGGGATTTGTTAATTTATTCGCGTTCGCAATACGGTGGCTTAAAAAAAAATTAAGAAAAAAATGTTTTTTTTTGGAAAAGAAAAAAATTGATGTATTTTTGCAATCCATTAAATAAAAGCCCCGTTCGTCTAACGGTTAGGACGGCAGATTTTCATTCTGTAAATAGGAGTTCGATTCTCCTACGGGGTACAAAAAAGAAGCTTGACATTCAAGCTTTTTTTATTTCTACTATTTCAATACCAAAGACCTTTTTGCTTTTATACTTCAAAGAAAAGTTTCTCCTTTTAACTGTGTGAAATAAAAATTTATCTTTGCAAATAATACATTTTTAAAAATTATGGATATAAAATTTAAAAACGGAACTATTCACTTTACAGAAAAAGGAGAAGGACAATCCCTTGTCTTGCTTCATGGATTCACAGAGTCGCTTGAAATCTGGAATGATTTTTCAGAATTCCTTTCAAAATATTTCCGTGTAGTTTGCATAGATCTTCCCGGACATGGGAAAAGCTCCTTGATTGCAGAGATACACACCATGGAAATTATGGCTGAATCCGTAAAAGAAGTTCTTGATTTTTTAAAAATTGATTCATGTGTGATGATCGGTCATTCAATGGGCGGATATGTTACGCTTGCTTTTGCTGATCAAAACCCAGGTTTGCTTAAAGGCTTCGGACTTTTTCATTCTTCCGCGGCAGCAGACACTGATGAGGGAACGAAAAACAGAGAAAGAGCTATTGATATTATCAAACAAAATCATCTTAATTATCTGGCTTCGTTTATTCCAGACCTATTTGCAGAAGAAAACAAAAAAATATTTGAACAGGAAATCGAATATCTTGTTAAAACTGCTAAAAACATGAGCATAGAAGGTGTCGTAGCAGCGCAAGAAGGAATGAAGCTGCGAACCGATAAATATCATGTTTTGAAAAATACTGAAGTCCCTGTTTTGATAATAGCGGGACAAAAAGATTCAAGAATTCCTTTTGCAAAAGTAATGGAACAAGTTGTACTTCCTAAAGAAGCATACCTTCAATCTCTTCGGGATGCTGCACACATGGGCTATCTGGAAGCTCGCTACGAAACCTTGCATGCTGTTTTTTCTTTTACCAAACGGGCTTTTCTAATTTAATTTTCGCAAAAGGAAGATTCTCTTTTTTTAAAATTTACTAATAAATATTAATTTAACCTACATACATTATGAAAAATATTTTTACAATTGCAATTCTGCTTTCTGTATCTGTTTCAGGATGCTTTGCACAACAAGAAACCAAATCAAAAAATAAAATGAAATACAATTTCGGAACTTGCCACGATGAAAGAGAAACCGTTAAAAAAATTGAAAATATTAAAGGCGCAATTATCAAAATTAACGATGCTTTGTGGGCATTGAAACCCGATGGAGAAAATGTTCGTTATGGACTATGCGAAATTCCCGAAGAATTAAAAAAAGAAAATATGTCTATTACTTTCAGTGGAGAAGTAAAAAAAATAAATCCAAATGAAAGAATGGCCGCTGCTCCGTTCAAAGTAACTTCCCTTACAATTACAAAATAAGGCAATATGTCTGAACCTGAAAAATCAGATTATTTAATTATAGGCGCAGGAATAATAGGTCTTGCTATTGCGCGGGAAATAAATCAGAGAAAGCCTGGTGTATCCATTACAATTTTAGAAAAAGAATCTGATGTTGCAGCGCACAGCAGCGGTAGAAACAGTGGCGTATTGCATGCCGGTTTTTATTATTTGGCAGATTCTCTGAAAGCAAAATTCACAAGAGATGGAAACCGACAGATGAAAGCTTTTTGTAAGGAACATCATTTACGGTTGAATGAATGCCAGAAAGTGGTTGTTGCGTGTAATGATAATGAAGTGGAGGGAATATTTGAACTCGAAAAAAGAGGATTAAAAAATGGTGTTGATGTTAAAGTAATTTCATCAGCGGAATTATGCGATATTGATCCAAATGCAAAAACGCACAAACACGCGCTATACTCCCCCGATACAGCAACTGTTGATCCTGTCGAAGTAAATAATGCGCTGAAAAATGAACTTATTGCAAAAGGTATAAAAATCATTTTTGGAGAAAGTTATTCTGCAAAGACCTCATTAAATATTATTAAAACATCCAAAGGAAGAGCGCTGTATGCCAATCATATTATCAATGCGGCAGGTTTGTATGCCGACCATATTGCACAGGATTTCGGCTTTGCGGAGAACTATACAATCATCCCATTTAAAGGAATATATCTGAAATATACCTTACCCGATAAACCAATCAAAACAAATATTTATCCGGTACCAAATCTGAAAAATCCATTTCTGGGAGTTCATTTCACAATTACCGTAGATGGGATTATAAAAATAGGACCTACAGCAATACCTGCTTTCTGGCGAGAAAATTATAAAGGAATGACAAATTTTAGTTTCGGAGAGCTGGCTACCATTGTTGGATGGGAAGCAGTATTGTTTCTTGGGAATTCATTCGGATTCAGAAATCTCGCAGTTGATGAAATTAAAAAATACAGGAAAAAATATTTCGTGAATCTGGCTACAAATCTGGTTCATGAATTAAAAACAGAAGGCTTCACAGAATGGAGCAAACCGGGTATACGTGCGCAATTGCTGAACAAAAAAACAAAGATGCTGGTGCAGGACTTTGTGGTGGAAGGAGATGAATTGTCTACACACGTATTGAATGCTGTATCGCCTGCATTTACAAGCAGTTTCCCTTTTGCAAAATGGGTGGTGGAGAATTATATTAACTGATGTTACGCAAATTGCAAGAAATAATGTTGAAGCCGGAAAAAACATTTTACGTAACATCAGTAAATAACAGTAATATAAAACATTAAAACTATGTCATCAAGAATTGTAAAGCGATACAGCAACGGTGAGATCACTGTTATCTGGCAACCGGATTTGTGCTGCCACAGTACTATTTGCTACACAGAACTCCCCGAAGTTTTCGACCCCTCGTCGCGACCCTGGATAAAACCCATGAATGCGCCGACTGATAAAATCATAAAAGTGGTTAAAGCCTGCCCTACAGATGCACTTACTTTTGAATATGATATTAAGGAGGATGAAAAGCAAGTTGAAGCAAAAAATGAAAAAATTGAAGTAAAGCTTTTTCCAAACGGACCCATAAAAATCAAAGCTCCGGTTAAAGTAGAAGACGAAAACGGTAATATTCATGAATTTGAAAACTCAGTTGCTATTTGCAGATGCAGCAAATCTGGCAATATGCCTTTTTGCGATGGTTCGCACATGAACAACGAATAAATGCTCCTGCAAAATGTGAGTATCCCCAAAGAAGTAATATTGCAGGAATGCCTGATAAAATAATATGCCATGAACAATTTTAATAAGCTTGTTTCAGCAATACAGCAAAGCATCCCACATCAAAGGTCTTGATGAAAGAAGTCTTAGCAGATTCAGACTATTTTATATTTATTATTCACAATAGGCAAACTCAATTCGGGGAGCACTGACCCCCATTTTGTCAGAATCGGCAATAGTAGGGACACTGACCCCACTATTGAAAAGAAATATAGGATGAATTACAATTCTTTGTTTAAAAAAGATGTCCTTTGCAAAGGATTAAAAAACTATAATAAACAAAATCGCAATTATGAAAATTGAAGAAATAATTATCAATAAAACAGCAGAAGCTATACAAACGCTCTATAATACTCCTATTGATAGTTCATCTGTTCAGATTACGAAAACAAAAAAAGAATTTGAAGGAAACCTCACAATGGTAGTATTTCCTTTTCTGAAAATTTCAAAGAAATCTCCGGATCTGACGGCTCAGGATATTGGTCAATATCTTGTGCAAAATATTCCTAAAATTGATAAATACAATGTAATCAAAGGATTTTTAAATATTTCTGTCAGCAATTCTTACTGGATATCTTTTTTAAACAATGCACTTACAGAAAAAGAGTATGGAACAAAACCAGTCAACGCAAACACGCCCCCTGTTCTGGTAGAATTTTCTTCTCCGAATACGAACAAACCCTTGCATCTTGGTCATATACGTAATAATTTACTTGGCTGGTCTGTTTCTGAAATTCTGAAAGCAAACGGAAAAAATGTTGTGCGTGTAAATCTCGTGAATGATCGCGGAATACACATCTGCAAATCTATGCTTGCATGGCAGAAATGGGGTAATAACTGTACTCCGGAAAGCGAAAGCAAAAAAGGAGATAAGCTTGTTGGCGAATTTTATGTTTTGTTTGACAAAGAAAATAAAAAAGAAATTGAACAACTGAAACAATCAGGATTCAATGATGAAGAAGCGCAGAAAAAAACAAGTCTGCTTCAGGAAGCGCAAACAATGCTGAAAAAATGGGAAGAAGGAGACAAGGATGTACTTTCTTTATGGGAACGTATGAATTCGTGGGTGTATAAAGGCTTTGATGAAACCTATAAAAAAATGGGCATCAGCTTTGACCGGATTTATCATGAATCGCAGACCTATAAATCGGGAAAAAATATTGTTCAGAAGGGAATTGAAAATAATGTCATAACAAAAAAAGAAGATGGCTCTGCCTGGATTGACCTTACAGCAGATGGTCTGGATGAAAAACTTCTTCTCCGCGCTGATGGTACTTCTGTTTATATTACTCAGGACATTGGAACAGCAGTGCAACGCTTCTCTGAATATTCTCCCGAAAAACAAATATACGTTGTTGGCAACGAACAGAATTACCATTTTCAGGTATTGGCTCTTGTCCTTTCAAAACTCGGCTATCAATGGGCTAAAGATATTTTTCACTTGTCGTATGGCATGGTCGAACTGCCCGAAGGCAAGATGAAATCACGCGAAGGAACTGTTGTGGATGCTGATGACCTTATGGATGAAATGACGCAATCTGCACGTGAAATTTCAAAAGAATTAGGAAAACTCGATGACCTGAGTACTGAAGAAGCTGAAAAAATTATTCAAACGATTGCAATGGGGGCTTTGAAATACTTTATTCTAAAAGTAGACCCGAAAAAAAATATGCTGTTTGACCCAAAAGAATCCATTGATTTTAATGGAAACACAGGACCTTTTATTCAATACACATACACAAGAATTCAATCTGTTTTAAGAAAAGCTGCTGAAACCGGAATTCAATTAAATGAAAATATCCGGGAAAATATTTCTGAAATTGAAAAGGAGAAAGAAATAATTCAGTTATTATATGAATTCCCGGATGTTGTTATGGAAGCGGGTAAAGCATACAGCCCTGCCCTGATAGCCAATTATACTTATGAGCTTGCAAAAACGTACAATCAGCTTTACCATGATTTTCCTATCTTAAAAGAAGAAAATTCTGATATCAGAAATCTCCGAATTGGTCTTTCGCTTCTGTCCGGAAATGTTATTAAAAAAGCAATGGAATTACTTGGAATAAATGTACCTGAAAAAATGTAGTTAAGCAATTACCGATATTCTTTGTCCAATTTATGAAAAATTGATTGCATTTTAACTTTCATAAGTTACTTTTTCATAATCTTAAATTTTCAAGCATATTTTTATTAATTTAGCAAAAAAATAAAAAATGTTATATTATATATAAAAGCCATGATAACAAGAATTGAAATTAACGGCTTTAAGACCTTTAGTGATTTTGTAATGGAATTTACTCCTTTTACTGTAATTGCAGGTACAAATGCATCAGGTAAAAGTAATCTTTTTGATGCTTTGAATCTATTATCAAATTTAGCAGATAAAGATATGAGGTCTGCATTTAAAAACCTTAGGGGTGATGCGGAAGAGCAATTTACACAATTTTCTTCTAAAGAATTTTCAGATAAAATTAATCTTGCTGTTGAAATATTGGTTGACAAAACGGTAAAAGATAATTGGGGCGAAGAGGCAATATTAAAATATACACGATTACGATATGAAATACAAATAAACAGAATAAGAAATACAAAGGGGTTTGACGATTTAAAAATTTCTCATGAAGAGCTAGTTCCAATTAAACACCAAGAAGACAAATGGGTAAAAAATAATATTGATACAAATTTCCTTGAATCTTGGATACCCAAAGTTAAAACTGGTAAAAGAGGAAAACCTTATATTTTAACTGATAATAAATTAAATAAACAAATCATTAAAATTCCTCTTGATGGAAAACCTGGACCTGGTAGAGAATTTTCTGCAAATGAAATTGCGCAAAGCGCTTTAAGCAGTGTAAATAGTGTAGAATTCCCACATGTTTTTGCTGCAAAAAAAGAAATGCTAAATTGGCGATTTTTGCAATTAAATCCTGAGGACTTAAGAAGACCAAGCTCTCGAATGGCTCCAGATACAGTTTCTCATAGTGGTGCAAATTTAGCAGCAGCATTATTTAGGTTGCAACAAGAAGATGAATTTGTTTTAAATGATATTTCCATAGAACTAAATAATCTGTTACCTAATTTTACCAAAGTTGCTATAACCGAAGAAATTTCCGAGAATAAATTTGTAATTAAATTACTTAGTGATGATGGAAGAGAATTTACTTCACGAGTATTATCCGAGGGAACATTAAGAATTTTAATACTATGTATTTTAAAATATGATAACCAACATAAAGGAATTATTTGTTTTGAAGAACCTGAAAATGGCATTCATCCATTTAGGTTAAAAATGATGATTCAATTATTAAAAGGGCTTTCTACTGATTTTACCGATATTGAGTTACCATTATTGCCATTAAGACAAATGATTGTAAATACGCATTCTGCTGCGTTTGTTGATAAAATTTTAAAAGAAAATAAAACCTACAAAGAAATTTCAGTTTGGTTTTCAAAACTTGTTTCTAAAATTTCTTCTAATAATAAACAAAACTGTAAATACACAAAATTGTTACCGGTATCTTATTCTCATGGTCAGATTTCTCTTGATTTTTTGGAACCATCTGAAATAGCTATGACTGAACTTGAAGTAGAAAAGTATCTTGAAACAAAAGATTTTGAAAGTTAATTATGAGAAACATATTACAGATTGGTTATACAACAGAAGGATCTACTGATGTTCGATTTTTGAGTAATATTATTCAAAAAACATTTGAAAATATTGCAATGGAATGTAGTAAAGAAATAGATGTTTATCAACCAGAATTTTTAAGAAAAGAAGGCAATGGTTTTGTTGATCAAATTGTAAATTTAGCTACAAAATATTCTTATTTTCATATAATATGCATCCATTGTGATGCAGACTCTTTATCAATTGAAAAAAGAATGCAGCATAATATTAATCCTGCTTTTTCCGCAATAAAAAATACAAAGGGATCATTGTGTAAAAACTTAGTGTCAGTAATACCTGTTCAAATGACAGAGGCATGGATGATGGCAGATTTAGACCTACTAAAGAAAAAAATGGGGACAGATAAATCCAATAATGAATTAGAATTACCTATACGTTCTAATTTGATAGAAAAAATTGCTGATCCAAAATCATGTATTTCAAATGCTTTAAGAATAGCCCAAATTTCCCAACCAAGACGAAGAAAAAAATTGACCATTTCCAATCTTTATACTCCTATATCTCAAGAATTGAGAATAGATAAACTTCAACTATTACCTTCATTTAAAATCTTTGAAGAAAATGCAAGACAAGCAATGATTAAATTAAATTTTCTACAGCTTTGAAATTAAATTACTTTAGAATAAAAGCACAATGCTTAAATCTATAACCTTAGCACTATTTTGCTTTTAGGAAAACACTAATGCTTCTCATATGTCCCTCTCAAACATTATATACAAACAATTGGTGTCTGCAATTATCTCGCCTAACAGGTCAAATCTTTCATTGAAAACTGTATTCTTTTCCGCAGCACATCTACTTCCAAAACTTTTACAGTAACATGCTGGTGCAATTTCACTACATCGGCAGGGTTACTGACGAATTCATTTTTCAGGTTGGATATATGAACAAGACCGTCCTGCTTAACGCCAACATCTACAAAAGCGCCAAAATTAGTTATGTTTGTAACTATTCCCGGAAGTATCATCCCCGGTTGCAAATCATCAATTTTATACACATCTTTTGAAAATTCAAACACCTTAATTATTGTTCTCGGATCGCGTCCCGGCTTTTCAAGCTCTTCCATTATATCTTTTAATGTAGGCAAACCATGCTCTGGAGTAACATATCGACTAATGTCAATCTTTGAGCGGATTTCTTTATTCGCTATTAAATCAGGAACAAGGCAATTACAATCTTTAGTCATTTTTTCAACTATGGGATAACTTTCCGGATGTACAGCGCTGTTGTCTAAAGGATTTTTTGCACCCTGAATTCTTAGAAAACCTGCACACTGCTCAAAACTTTTTTCTCCCATTCTTGGAACTTTTTTTAGCTCCGTTCTTGAAGAAAAAGGTCCGTTATTTTTAATATAATCTGTTATGTTTTGCGCAAGTTGCGGTCCTAAGCCTGACACATACGTAAGAAGATGTTTGCTTGCTGTATTAATATTCACACCAACATGATTCACGCAACTTTCCACAACAACATCAAGGGCTTTCTGAAGTTTTACCTGATTCACATCGTGCTGATATTGTCCAACCCCTATTGATTTGGGGTCAATTTTTACAAGCTCTGCAAGCGGATCCATAAGTCTTCTTCCAATAGAAATAGAGCCTCGAACCGTTACATCAAACTGTGGAAATTCCTCCCGTGCCACTGCTGACGCCGAATATATAGATGCCCCGTTTTCACTGACTACAAAAACCTGCACTTTCCTGTCGGGCTTCAACCGTTGAACAAAATGCTCGGTTTCACGGCTGGCTGTACCATTCCCAATTGCAATTGCATCTATTTTGTATTGCCCGATAAGCGAAACTATTTTTTTTGCAGCAAGCTTTGTGTCTTCTTGTGGTTTGTGAGGATATATGGTTTCATTGTGTAAGAGATTGCCCTGATTATCGAGGCAAACAATTTTACATCCGGTTCTGTATCCCGGGTCAATGGCAAGAATACGCTTTTGTCCCAGCGGTGGAGCGAGTAATAATTGCCTGAGATTTTCTGAAAAAACACGGATGGCTTCATCTTCTGCCTTTTCAAGCGATGATGCAGCAAATTCTGTTTCAATAGAGGGTTGCAGCAGTCTTTTATACGAATCTTTTACAGCAAGTTCAACCTGTTCAGCGCAGTCGTTTTTGTTTTTAATAAAAAATCTGTTTAAAATTTCCAGCGCATCTTCTTCAGGAGGAAAAACAGAAACTTTCAGAAAACCTTCGTTCTCGCCGCGCCTTATTGCAAGAAGCCTGTGAGAAGGGCATTTTCGCAATGGGTCTGTTGTTTCAAAATAATCCTGATATTTTTCTGCCTCTGCTTCTTTCCCTTTGATAACTTTAGATCGGATTACTGCTTTCTGATGAAAAAGATTTCTGATTTTATTTCTTGCTCCCGCATCTTCACTAATTATTTCAGCAATAATATCTCTCGCTCCCTGCAATGCTTCTTCTACCGAAGGAACAAATTCATTGATATATTTTTTTGCTTCATCAGACAGAGATATTGTTCTTTGCTTTACTATTAAATCAGCAAGAGGTTCGAGCCCTTTTTCTTTAGCCTGTGTAGCACGGGTCTTTCGTTTTGGTTTGTAGGGAAGGTAAATGTCTTCCAAATCGGATAAAATATACGTATTTTCTATTAGGGCTTTTAAATCATCTGTCAGTTTACCTTGCTCCTCAATGGTTTTTAAAATTGTTTCTTTCCGTTTTTCTATTTCCTGTAATCGTTCCGACTCATTTTTCAGGGATAAAATCTGAACTTCATCCAAACCACCAGTTGCTTCTTTTCTGTATCTGCTGATAAAAGGAATAGTCGCTCCCTGCTCAAAAAGCTTCAGCGTTTTTTCAATTTGCGTTGTACTGATTCCGGTTTTTTCATTTAATAAATTCAGTAAGGTCTTTTGCATAATTAAATTATATATATATTTGTAAGGTTGATTTCAAAGATACTATTTTTCGTTTTATGCAAAATATTTTTTTCAAAGCAAAAAATAATAATAGAAAATAAAGAATGAAGATTCGTGAAAAAATATTTTATTTTTTAATTGGAAGCATTTTTTGTTTGCTTTTCTTTACTCAGGGCTGCAAAAATGATGATAACATCTCGTATGAAACAAAGCTTACCAAAAACGAATGGCAATTGTATGATATTAGAATTATTCCTCCGGATTCCTCTCTTTTTCTATGGATTGATACCTGTTTAAAAGATGATTATATAAAATATTTCCTGGACGGTACTTATACGGAATACGAAGCCGGTGTAAAATGTAATCCTGCTGAACCAATTCAAAAAAGAGGTACCTGGAAACTTTCTGATGATAAAAAATTATTATACGCAAACGATTATAAAGGCATTCAGACAAACTATGATCTTTTGCTTATAGATTATGAAAGACTTAACATTCAATATACGGATACTAATTTTTTGAAGTATAAACTCTTTTTTAGGGTAAGAAAATAAGTTTGTTTTTTGCCCCCTCCTCCTACTCTACTTCAGTGAACATTCATATAAACAATTTTACTATTCCTGCATTTTTCCACTACAAAGAAAAATTCATTTCTGCATCATTCATTGACGGAAGAGAGGCGTCTCGTGGCGAAAGTAATGCTTGTGATTTTTCTATTCCCCAAGATATTTTAAGACTAAAATCAAAAGGATTGAAGCCTTTTTCGGCAGAAGGTGTATAGAAATTGTCGCATTTGTAAATAAAAGTTGCAGAATCGCTGAGAACAGAGAAGCCATGCGCAAATCCACGCGGAATATAAAATTGCTTTTTATTTTCACAGGATAATTCCACTCCATACCATTTGCCAAACGTGGGAGAGCCTTTTCTTATATCAACAGCAACATCAAAAACGCTTCCGGATATTACACGAACAAGCTTTGCCTGCGCATAAGGTTCAAGTTGGTAATGCATTCCTCTTAAAACTCCTTTTGATGATTTTGATTCATTATCCTGAACCCATAATGTATTTAAAATTCCTCCTTCCGTGAATTTTTTTTCATTATAACACTCGAAAAAATAACCCCGGTCGTCTTTAAAAACAACAGGTTCTAAAATCAACAATCCTTGAATATCTGTGCTTGTGAATTTCATTTTTATCAGGAATAAATGGTAAGTATTTTATCGCTTGCAATGTCGAGAAGATATTGTCCGTACTGGTTTTTCTTCATTGGTTCAGCAAGTTTCAGCAATTGCTCTTTTGTAATAAATCCTCTTTTATATGCAATTTCTTCAATACAGGAAGCTTTCAATCCCTGACGTTCTTCAATTGTTGCAATAAAATTGGAGGCCTGTAATAAGCTTTCATGCGTGCCTGTATCAAGCCATGCCATTCCTCTTCCAAGCAATTTCACTTTTAATCTTTTTTCTTCCAGATACAAGCGGTTCAAATCGGTAATCTCTAATTCACCACGCACTGATGGTTTCAGATTTTTTGCTTTCTCAACAACATCATTGCTGTAAAAATACAAGCCGGTTACTGCATAATTTGATTTTGGCTCTTTAGGCTTTTCCTCTATGCTTATAACATTTCCGTTTTTATCAAATTCTGCAACACCATATCTATCGGGGTCTTTCACATAATAACCGAAAACCACGGCGCCATCTTCCATTTTAGCTGTATCCAAAAGAATATGACCTAAGCCATGACCAAAGAAAATATTATCTCCAAGCACCATGCACACGGAATCCTTACCAATAAATTTTTCTCCGATGATGAAAGCCTGCGCCAGTCCATCAGGTGAAGGCTGTACCTCGTAACAAATATTTAAACCGAGTTTGCTTCCATCGCCAAATAAATCTTCATAAAGATGAATATCTTTTGGTGTTGATATAATTAAGATATCCCTGATGTTTGAGAGCATCAGCACAGACAGGGGATAATAAATCATAGGTTTGTCATACACAGGTATAATTTGTTTTGAAATAGATTGAGTTATCGGATACAGGCGCGTACCTGAGCCTCCGGCTAAAATAATTCCTTTCATTTTTTTAATAATATTTTAAAATAATTAATAGTTTTTGCAAGACCTTCTTCAAGTTGTATCACAGGTTCCCATCCATCAAGTTCTTTTTTTGCTATGGAAATATCGGGTTGCCGTTGAATGGGATCATCGGCAGGTAGTGGTAAGTGAATTATTTTTGATTTTGAGTTTGTCATTTCAAGCACCTTTTCTGCAAGAGATAAAATCGTAAACTCATTTGGATTGCCAATGTTTACAGGGCCTGTAAAAGAATCGGGTGTGTTCATCATGCGCATCATTCCTTCAATGAGGTCGTCAACATATTGAAAGCTGCGGGTCTGAGAGCCATCTCCATAAATAGTAATGTCTTCGCCTTTCAGCGCCTGTACAATAAAATTAGAAACAACCCTGCCATCGTTAGGGTGCATGCGGGGACCATAGGTATTAAAAATTCTGATAATTTTTATCCGTACATTGTTTTGAAAATTGTAATTCACAAAAAGCGACTCAGCACAACGTTTTCCCTCATCATAACAGGAACGTGGACCTATAGGATTCACATTTCCCCAATATTCTTCAGTCTGCGGATGAATAATCGGATCGCCGTATACCTCACTGGTAGATGCCTGTAGAACTTTTGCCTTAATACGCTTTGCTAAACCCAGCATATTAATGGCGCCCATCACGGAAGTTTTAATTGTTTTAATGGAATTGTACTGATAATGTATCGGAGAAGCAGGGCAGGCGAGATTGTAGATTTCATCTACTTCTACAAAATAGGGCATTGTAACATCGTGGCGTACCAATTCAAAGTATGGGTTGTCAAGCAAGTGAACGATATTAGTTTTAGAACCAGTAAAATAATTATCAAGACATACTACTTCATTGCCCGTTTGCAAAAGTTTTTCACACAAATGCGAACCTATAAAGCCAGCACCTCCTGTTACAAGTATTTTTTTCATTTTATGGATGTGTTTTTATTTATGTAATGTTAGGATTACTCGCTGACTTCGGCTCCGCTCAGTCAGCGGATGCAACCTGCAACAATTACACATAATCTAACAATCTTCAATTTCTAACTTCTCCCAATACCAAAATACTCAAATCCCTGTTCTTTTATTTCAGTCGGATCGTAAATATTTCTTCCATCAAAAATAACTTTGTTTTTCATTAATTTTGACATAACAACATAATTCGGCACTCTGAATTCTGACCATTCTGTAAGAATCAGGAGCGCATCAGCATCAATCAACGCTTCATAAATATCTTTGCAATATGCTACCGTGTCGCCGATTCTGCGTTTTGTTTCGTGCATGGCAACAGGGTCGTGGGTTTTGATGATGGCTTTTTCTTTCAACAATTTTTCAATTATTACCAATGCAGGGGCTTCGCGCATATCGTCTGTGTTGGGTTTGAATGAAAGTCCCCATAAGGTAATGGTTTTCCCCTCAAGATTTCCATTGAAATATTTCATCAATTTTTCAAACAAAACCGATTTTTGTTTATCGTTAACTTTTTCAACCGATTTCAATATTTCTAAGGAATATTTATTTTCATCGGCAGTTTTTATAAGGGCTTTTACATCTTTAGGGAAACAGGAGCCACCATAGCCAACACCTGCATACAGAAACTTATTTCCGATACGGGTATCGCTTCCAATACCCTTGCGTACATGATTTATATCAGCCCCAACAATTTCACAAAGATTCGCGATTTCATTCATGAAGCTTATTCGTGTTGCAAGCATTGAGTTTGCAGCATATTTTGTAAGTTCAGCAGAAGGAATATCCATAAAAATAATTGGATGTCCGTTCAGAGTAAAAGGCTTGTAAAGGCGCTGCATTACTTTCATTGCTCTTTCTGAATCTGTTCCCACAACAATTCTGTCGGGTTTTAAAAAATCTTTTATGGCATCGCCCTCTTTAAGAAATTCAGGGTTGGAAGCAACATCAAACTCAATATTTACCTGCCTTTTTTCAAGTTCTTCCTTTACGGCTGCTCTTACTTTTTTTGCAGTGCCAATAGGTACAGTACTTTTTGTAACAACAACCAGATAATCGGTCATGTGTTTTCCGATATCCCTTGCAACGCCCAACACGTAAGAAAGATCTGCGCTGCCGTCCTCATCAGGGGGCGTGCCGACTGCAATAAAAACTGCCTCACAGTCAACAAGGCTTTCTTTTATTTCGGTTGTGAAAGACAAACGGTTTTTATCAACATTATCTTTAACCTTTGTTTCAAGTCCGGGTTCATAAATGGGAATGATTCCGTTTTTCAGGCCTTCAATTTTTTTCTCGTCAATATCCACACAGGTAACCGTAATTCCCGAATCTGCAAAACATGTTCCGCTGACAAGTCCCACATATCCGGTTCCAACAACTGAAATTTTCATATTCTTTATTTTAAAATATTAAGGGAGCAAATTTAATAAAAAAATGTTACGGGGATAAGGGGGTATAAAAAGAAATTCCACATCTTTACTCTCAAAGCAATGTTGCCTTAAAAGAAAAATGTGGAACTCTTTTTATAAAGCCAGCGCCTGCAAGCAATTACTCACAGACATCGGCTTTGTTGCTAATGCTCAATTACAATTTTCTCGCAATAAATTTTTTCATTTGAAATAATTGTTACAATGTACATACCTGATGTTAAATTTGAAAAATCAATTTCCTGCTTGCCTTTATTAATGGTGGATGATAATTGTACGCTGCCCATTGTATTATATAAAATTAGGTTTGCTGCAGCAGATGCTTGTATTACTGCTTTGTTTTGAACCATTGTTAACTCAAACAAATTCTGACTGCTTGTCCTATTTTCTTCAATATCAGAAACAACCGAGCAACCATTGGCATTGCCCTCAGCGCATAAAGGATACGAAAGTAAATCAGGGCTCATTATTCCCGGCAAGTGGTTAGGCATACAATCAAAAGGATTGCCCCAAATGTATAAACTGTAAACCATAACATGGTGGCTATCGTAATAACCTGACCAGATAGAAGAGGGAAATTCAGGGAAACAGGAAATGTTATTGGTGGAGCAATAAAGCCGATCTAACTGTGGCAAAGGAGGCAATTCTGCTATGAAATTATTATTACAATTCAAGTAAGTTAATGAACTGTTCAACGCAGGTAAACTTGTTAATAAATTATTTTGGCATTCTAGATGTGTGAGTCCCGAAAAAGTCGGTAATTCTGTTAATAGGTTATCATAACATAATAACCACTTTAAAGAATACGGCAATGCAGGCAGACTGGTTAAATTATTTTGATTGCAATAAAGCACTGTAATTGTATTTGGCAGTGGAGGAAGGCTCGTTAAATTATTTTGTATGCAATACAAGCTTATTAATGAATCGGGCAACTCGGGTAAGCTAGTTAGTTGGTTCATTCCACATGCCAAAATTTTAATTGAATTTGGTAAGGAAGGAAGCCATGTTAAATCATTATAATTACAATTTAAGAGTCGTAATGAAGTAAAATATTGGATGCCTGTTAAATCAGTGATATTTCCTGTACCAAGATAAATGGTATCCATATAGCTTGTAACCCAAGGGCTGCTTATGTCCATTTGATTGCCATTCATGGCTTGAGGTATGTTGCTTTGCAGGTAATTTACAAAATTGGTGTCGGGTATTGTAACCCATGTTTGGCTATAGGCTTTGCATATAAACAGTGCAAAAAATATTAATATAAATTTTTTCATGAGTGTTAATGTTTGTTTTTTAAACAATAAAACCCACGCCTGCAAGTCTTACCCCGCAGGCGCAGGTTTCTTACTAATGCAAAATTACAATTTTCTCATAATAAATATTTGCCCCTGAAATTATTGTTACAATGTACATACCTGATGTTAAATTTGAAAAATCAATTTCCTGCTTGCCTTTATTAATGGTGGATGATAATTGTACGCTGCCCATTGTATTATATAAAATTAGGTTTGCTACAGCAGATGCTTGTATTACTGCCTTGTTTTGAACCATTGTTAACTCAAACAAATTCTGACTGTTTTCCCATTTTTCTTCAACACCAGTAACCACCGGGCAGCCATGCGTATTGCCCTCGGCGCATAAAGGGTACGACAAGGTAGTGGTATCCATAGCATCGGATAAATAATTCGGAAGACAATCAAAGGGGTTGTTATTGATGACTATGTAATAAGCCCAATAATGATTGTGAGAGTTCCAACCCTTTGGTTGTATTGATGAAGGAAAAACAGGAAAACAAGTAATGTTGTTATAATAGCAAGTAAGTCTTTGTAATTGTGGCAAGGGTGGAAGGCTGGTTAGTTGGTTATGATGGCAAAGCAGCACTTTAAGATCAGAGTTTAATGATACTATGTTGGTAATTTGATTATAACTACAATCAACTGTCTCCATTTTATTAGGCAGGGCAGGTAGTTCGGTTATACTATTATCATAACAACTTAAAAACCATAATGAATCTGGTAATTCCGGCAAACTCGTTAAGTTGTTTTGTTCACAATATAACTGACCTAAAGTTGAAGGTAGGGGTGGCAGCTCTGTTAAATTGTTCTGTATGCAATACAAATAGGTTAACGAATCAGGTAAATCAGGCAGACAGGTTAATTGATTCATTATGCAACCTAACCGTTTTAAAGTACTTGGTAAAGGAGGTAAGAATGTCAAATTATTATTTGAACAAAATAAATCTATTAATGAGGAAAAATATTGTATCCCGGTTAAGTCAGAAATATTCTGTGATGATATATTAATATATTCTTTGGAAGTTATAAAAGGACTTGTAATATCCATCTGATTACCGTTCATGGCTTGTGGTATATTGCTCTGCAAAAAAATTACAAAATTTGTATCAGGAATTGTTACCCAAGTTTGGCTGTATGCTTTGCTGCTTAATACTATTGTTAATAGTATTATAATTTGTTTTACGTGCATTATTTTAAAATTTTATTGGTTAAATATTATTTTCTTTAAAAAACCTCAAACAAGCACTGTCTGCTATATAAGAAACCCTATTAAAAAATGGGATAACGGGCACTTTTTTTTGAGATTAACATTAGGCTTATTTGAGGTTTCAATTGATTTAATTTATTTAGAAATATTAAAGGTTTTTATGATTTAAACGTAAATCTTTAACTATTTTTGATATGTTCCATGAAAGGGGGTTACGCCTTATTTCCTGGTTGGGCTGGCACGACTTTGTTGATATCATTACCGTTCCTGTACCACTAACTTCAAACCCCTCTTGCAGCAACACATAATCTTGCGCAGCCAGATGGTGTACCCCCGCATTAAAAACAGCAGAGCCAATTCTCACACTCGTCTGCTCGCACATTTGCCTACACGGAGACGAGCGCGAACCTTTAAGTTTTGCATATAAACAGTGCAAAAAATATTAATATAAATTTTTTCATGAGTGTTAATGTTTGTTTTTTAAACAATAAAACCCACGCCTGCAAGTCTTACCCCGCAGGCGCAGGTTTCTTACTAATGCGAAATTACAATTTTCTCATAATAAACTTTTGCTCCTGAAATAATTGTTACAATGTACATACCTGATGTTAAATTTGAAAAATCAATTTCCTGCTTGCCTTTATTAATGGTGGCTGATAATTGTACGCTGCCCATTGTATTATACAAAAAAAGTTTTGCTGTTACAGGTACTTGTATTACTGCTTTGTTTTGAACCATTGTTAACTCAAACAAATTCTGACTGTTTTCCCATTTTTCTTCAACACCTGTAACCACCGGGCAGCCATGCGTATTGCCCTCTGCGCATAAGGGGTACGAAAGCAAATCGGGGCTCATTATCCCAGGCAAATGGTTAGGCATACAATCAAAAGGGTTGCCCCAAATATATAAACTGTAAACCATAACATGATGGCTGTCGTAATATCCTTGCCATATTGAAGAGGGAAATTCAGGAAAACAAGTAATGTTATTCGTAGAGCAATATAGCCTGTTTAGCTGGGGCAAAAGAGGCAATTCTGTTATTAAATTATTTCTACAGTCTAAATATGTTAATGAACTGTTCAATGCAGGCAAACTTGTTAATAAATTATTTTGACACTCAAGACGTAATAGCCCAGCCGGCAATTCGGGTAGTTCTGTTAAGTTATTGTCGTAACAAATAAAAGATTTTAAAGAATAAGGCAGTGCAGGCAAACTATTCAAATTGTTTTGTTCACAGGTTAGGCTAATGATTGTATTTGGGAGAGGAGGGAAACTCGTTAAATTATTTTGTATGCAATACAAACTTATTAACGAATCGGGCAGCTCTGGTAGGCTGGTTAGTTGATTCATACCACATGCCAAAATTTTAATAGTATTTGGTAACGGTGGTAACCAATTTAAAGCATTGTTGTTACAATTTAAAAGTCGTAATGAAGTAAAATATTGAATACCTGTTAAATCAGAAATATTTCCTGTCCCGAGGTAAATAGTGTCCAAATAGCTTGTAACCCAGGGGCTAGTTATGTCCATTTGGTTGCCACTCATGGCTTGAGGTATGTTGCTTTGCAGGTAATTTACAAAATTTGTGTCGGGTATAGTTACCCATGTTTGGCTATAGGCTTTGCATATAAACAGTGCAAAAAATATTAATATAAATTTTTTCATGAGTAAAAATATTAATTTATAATTTGTGACTAATCAGTAATGAGTTTTACTGAAATTCAAATTTAGCAATTAGATTTAAACCGCACAAAATGTTTTGCCCATTTTTAATCATTGTGTCAATAACAGATCGAATCATTGCAAAATTTTGAGCTGCTTGGATTATTTTGAATTGACCTGATATTTTTTGTTTTACTTTAATGTTTCTGATAGCTCTTTCCGAAGCATTATTGTCTGGAGATATTTCAGGAAAAAACAGAAATGGGAAAATATAATCTTTGAGCCTGACCATTCGATTGTGAAACGAGATTAATTTTTTATGCTCTTTATCCCACTGGTTTTGATCAAGCAATTTTTCAAATCGAAGCATTAATTGTTGAACATTTTTATTATCGTTATAATAATCATTTTTGGTCATTGTTTTCTTCAAGTCAATTGCATCAAGAAGTATTTTTTTAAAATTCTCAGACCAAATGTTTCCGTATAATTCATTAAGATAAACCAATTCTCTTAATAAATGAGCCACACATATTTGATGAATTTTCACATTAGTTTTAAAGTGTGGTTTCCAGCAATCGTGTATTAATGAACTATTAGGAAATCCATTTTTGAAATTTGTTTCTATTGTTTCAAAGCCTCTGTTTTTAGAGGCTACGATAAATGTTGCTTTAGGTGTTTGCCATGTCCAAAACCATGCTTTAATTCCATTTATTTTCGCTCCTGTTTCATCTGCTCCTATTGAAATACTACTGGAAACTACTTGTCTGATTTTTTCATAAACAGGTTTTGTTTTGTTTGCAAAGCGATTCAGCAAATAATGTATGCCACCTTCACTAATAGGTAAACCAAAAATATCGTTAAACATTTCTTTCATTCTTGAAAATGGCAAATATTGGCGTGCATGATAATATCCAATTAAACTTTCAATATTACATCCATAACTCACGGGAGAATTTACTCCTGTAGGAAATGGAGATCTTGTGATACAACCACAAGTACATTGTTTCCTTAATGACCGATATTCTGTATAAATTGCTTTGATTGGAGGGATATCTATTACTTGTCGCACTTCTTCGTCTTGAGTCTCTTTAGTTGTTAATGAGGCTCCACAATCATTACAATATTCAGGAATAAGAGTGATGATTTTATCAGGTGTTTTTGTCATAAGGAGAGTATTTCCTTCATGCTCTGGCTGCCCTCCAACTTTCTTATTACTTTTGCCTCGCAAGCTCTTTGTTCGTAATGGACGATTTTCATCTTTTGATGGAGGCAGTGAACTATTCCTACTATTTTTAGGATGTTGATATTTTCTCAATTGTTCTCGTAGTTCTGCATTCTCTTTTTCCAATTGCTCAACCCGATGTGTTAATTCATCAACTCGTCGAAATAGTTCTAATATGATAATATCTTTATCCAACTTCTTTTTTTGGTATTCACAAAGCAATTGAATAAACTCTGAAATAAACGCATAATAAAAATTATTTTATTAAGAATCCACAACATTTTTTGTTGATAAACACAGGCTTTTTCTTGATTCCATTTTTTATATAAAAATCCCTGTTGACAGACTGTTAATAACCCCAATATTTTTTATAAATTTGAAAACTAATTAGTCACTATAATTTTAATTAGCAATATTTTTTACCTTAAGTTTTCTGTTAAACCCCTATCGGCAATGCAACAGGAGCTTAACAGATAAAAACTTTTTGGCTATTATTTATTAATTTACAGGTATAACTTATAAATTTTTATGCAGTTTACGTATCACTTTCTCTATACTCTTCGATATATTCCACGACATTGGGTTGCGTTTAATTTCCTGCTTTGGCTGACACGACAGGGTTGAAATAATTACCGTGCCTGTACCGCTGACTTCAAATCCCTCTTGTAATAACACATAATCTTGTGCTGCTAAATGGTGAATACCTGAATTAAATACAGCAGAACCGCCACTACCGCCTATTGTAAGGCTTCGGTAGAGCGAGTCAGAGTAAGTTGCCGAACTTGTATTTAAAAAATTACCAACAGCACTGAGGCAGTTATGAGCCTGATTTACCTGATATACTCGTACATAATCAATATCGTAATTGTAATGTGGATGATCATTACTCGTGTAGGGAACACAATAATTGCCATGGTTCATATCCCCGTCTATTATCATATACATTTTACCCAAATTGTGTATAGGGTAAACACTATCTGAAAATCGGCGCATGGTGTCGTTGCTGTTATAATAAATATCCACATAGTCAGGTGTCCAATCACAACCTATTGTGTACCATTCAAGACTGTCTGCATAGGGTCCTGAATATCTTGAAGTATAAGGGTGGTATGTGCTGGGTGGAACCCAATCATTTTTTGCATCCCACTGAACTGTATCGCTAACTGAGTTTATACCACAAGAATCATTATTGCTTGGATCCCATTGGCGGTAATGGATATTGGCATCCATCCTCCAGTCTGTTGATCTTTGTTCGAAAACATCTAATTCACTATACAAGGCACTGTCCTCGCAGATATTGGTTCCACCACACATCCAAAAGGCATCACTGTAGGAGTTAGTGGCATTAATAGAATCATTACCCTCGCCCCAATCAGGCAACCTGTATCGCATTTCAAAATAGCCATTTGTAAAAATATATTTACTAATTATCATGGCTTTTGTAAAGTAGAACGGAAGCGTATCATCCCAGGAACATGGTGGTGTTAACCCATGGGAAAGACATACGGCAGTATCGGAAGATTCCAAGCGTACCAAACCATAATAGGGATTGTCTTCGTGTTTTGTTTTTTGTCGCATGAAACCGGTTCCTGTAGTATCAAATAAACGGTTTCCATTTGATACATCATTAGGCGGCTGCATATTATAATTGAGATTCCATGCCGGATTTCCACAAGCATCTGTAATGTTATTGGCTGCGCCGTAGCCTTGGGAATAGCCTCCCCACCATGGCATTTTAGTACCCCACTTGCTTGTGTCTAAAGCTGTACTGTCAAACTCATCGCTAAAAACAAGTTTATACAAAGGGTCTTGTGAAAATTGCTGCGCCATTGTTTGTATTGATATTGCCACTATGGCAAAAATACAAAATATAATAATATAAATACTTCTCATGGCGTACATATTATTCTGTTAATATCATTTTTTTAGTATCCACTTCATTACCGTCTGCAATAAGCGAGTAGAGGTACATGCCGGGTTTCAGCTCGCCTCCAAAAATGCTAAGACTGCTTTTACCTCTTTCTGTAATGGTATAGGTTTTCAATAAAGCTCCCTGCATGTCGAAAACAAGTATTTTTGCATTTACAACCTCTGCGCTTATTTCAAAACCTATCTCTGTTTTTGCTGTAAAAGGGTTGGGGTTGTTCTGGTAAAGCCTGCAAGCCTGCGCTGTTGTTGTGTTAGTTCCGGTATTTGTGTTAAAATCCAAACCATCGCCTGTTTTTCCGTTTTCAGGGTTCATCAATTTTCCTGTTTTCGTATTTTCGCAACAATCGTTTACGCTTTGTTGCAAGGTTTGTATTTGTGTTTGCTGTTCTTTAATTGCTTCGATTAATAAACCCACTAAATTCTGGTAAGCAACTGCTTTTGTTCCATCGTGCATATTTCTTACAACTTCAGGAACAATAAGTTCAACCTCTTGTGCTATAACTCCTATTTCGAGTGGTTTTTCAGCTTGAGAAATAAACGTATTTTCATCAGCATTCAGTGCCAACACTTCATTTTTAAAACGGTAAGTAACGCCTCTTAAATTTAAAACTTTTTGAAGGGCATTTTCAATTGTTGCTATATCTTTTTTCTTGTTTAAGTCGCTCCAATTATAAAAACCGGCAGCAGAACATGCCATTCCGTCTCCCCTTACATAAAAATTATTCGCTTCATTGTATCTTACAACATAAGTGGCTGAATTTGCCCTGTTAACTTCTGATACAACCGCGCTGTTCCAATCTGAAGTATGATTAACTTTTGTCCAGAGAGCAACAGCATTTTCAGTGGCTGCATAAATATTTACTTTAGCAACAGTACTTTCATAAGAATCTGCGCCAATTAAAACATTACCATTACCCAATACAGATAATC
>Ga0209417_1000075_pt1 | contig 274287 bp, 194 predicted proteins | sample RifGroF2_FD_184002 | JGI IMG/M metagenome (GOLD analysis project Ga0209417, IMG submission 184002) | Groundwater microbial communities from Rifle, Colorado, USA - Groundwater F2 (SPAdes) (version 2) | ecosystem: Environmental > Aquatic > Deep subsurface > Groundwater | place: Rifle, Colorado... | reverse complement strand
GGCGAATTTCTACAAGTGCGGTGACGAGCTGCCTGAGCCACACTGGGGAAGCTGGTCGCCGGTAAAGACGCAGAAGCCTGACTTCCACAGGCCGGAACATTTCGGGAAGATAGTGTTCGTATCCTGAAAATAGTGTAATTTTTATTGGCCGGGAGGGGCAGGTGTCTGCATCTCCCCCGATGCACGTTGCTTCCCCCCGGCCTTCTATATTTGAGGATAGGATTAAAACGTGAAGGATTTTGGATGGTCAGGCAGTCCAGCGCCGCAGAGGCGATGCCAAGCCATCGTCGAGCGGCGGCGGGCGGGCTGAACGCCAAAAGACTCACGCCGCCAAGAGACCGATGTTTCGAGGCAATGCCTCGAAAACAGGAGTTAAACAATTTCGATATTTTGTCTAATTGGTTTGCAACGGATTGCTGGATTTAATATTCGCCCCACCGCCTCGGATACCAGCAGGCTAATTGCCATTCCATGGTGTCAAGCTCATATAGTAGCTGCGAGGGTTCCATTCCCCGTGTCCGTCATAGTAGGCCGCGACTGCCCCGTTATTATGGCGATATGCAGGGGTGCTGCTTGTATATGTATCGGTCACATAATTGTTCCTCGCCCATGAACCAGTGACCCAGTCTACCGCATCGATGAACAGCAACACCTTGCTTGGGTCTTTCACTCTGGACATCTTGCAGTCCATGGGCGTCGTACCCCAGGCACCTTGCCATGCAGGACCAGAGCAGCTGAGTGCATAGCAGCAGTCCCAGTCCTTCATATTCCCCTTGTAAGCCGTGGGGCAGCAAAGCCCCTGGAAAATATACCGCATCTGATATTGGTAGTCTGCAGGATTTCGAGTGATGCCCAGGCACCTCAGGAAATCAGTATTATGCTGGTACCACAGCTGGTCGTATGTATTCCAGGGCGAAAACCATATCAAAGACACACCCCAGCCGTTAAATTCGTCAGCATAGATGTTGTCTGCAATGCCGAACTGTTTCAGGTTGTTGACGCACGTAATTGTCCGGGCGGAATCCCGCGCCTTCTGCAGCGCCGGCAGCAGCATTGCTGCGAGGATTGCGATAATCGCAATAACAACCAACAGCTCAATAAGCGTGAATTTCCTGTTGTGCATTTCAGCCTCCCCCCTCTGTTCAAACACATAGATGCCTTATTTCAAGTTCAGTATCCCCCACATGCCGGGATTGTCAAATGGCTTCCCGTCAGCCCCAAACGGTGATTCGAATCCATGTATGGCCGCATCGATCCCGACCTGTGAACCTGCCTGCGGCTTGAAGTCCTTGGAGAGGACCGCCCATGGAATCTTGCATTCCAACTTATATCCATCGTCCAAGATCTGGCTCGCCACTTGCCAAGGTCCCTGGTTCTGGATGCCATTTCCCACTACCGCGTCTCCCTTGCGGATCCTAAGGCAGCGTCCTGATTCAGGCTTGCCGTCATTCCCCGGATATGGACAGAAATAGAATTGCCCGTCAGTATCGGAGTATTGAGGGCTTTTCTTGTTGCCAATGTCAAGGAAGAGCTCCAACACGTCGCTTTCCCAGAAATGGCCGGGATTTACCGGAGGGGCTGGTCTCTTTCCTGTCTTGACCTCGGCTGCAAGATAGAGATTTTCATCATCCCAGCCAAGACGCAGACGTGCAGTATTGGCCCCGCTGGACATGCTGATCACATCCGTATCAGGCCACTCGTCCATCTTCCCATCCAGCGATGGCGCCTTATCCAGGCGGACGGCATTTCGTTTCGGATATACTGCCAGCGCCGCAGGATAGTCGCGGACGGATCCATTTGCATTCTCCACGCTGGCGATAAGCCGCAGGAACTGGATTTTGGAAGTTTCCACCGCAAGGACGGTTCCACGCAGCTCCTTCTTCGCCTTCGCCGGGATTTCGACATGTGTTTCCGCGGGAATGCCGGATATGGAGAGCCCTTTTGGAAGAGGAAATGAAACTGTGCAGGAGGCCACGTCGTTCCCACGGTTCTCAAGCACCATCGACAGATCTTTCTTCTCTCCTGACATGACCGAGCCTAGCGGAGCGAAACTGACGGCAATGCCTTCACGAGAGCGCGCCAACGCCTTCGCTTCCGCCTTCCGCGCTTCATCCGGATTCGGAAGCTGGCGATAGACCAGCGAGGCGAACATGAGCCTGTAGTCAGCATCGGCGTTGGAGAATGTAATCGAGTTGCCTTTGGCGATCTTCGCCCTGGGCACAGGCAGTTCCATCCACCACAGCGAACGCTGCGAACGCTCCTGTTCGCGTGGTGCATCAGTCCAGGCGACGGACTGGGAATAGCCATTGACATCAAGCAGCAGTCCTCTGGCCGCCAGGGCATTGTCGGTACTGACACCAAATCGCACGAAGACAGTTTCGTCATCGTTAGGAAGACGTGACACCTCGACAGGAGCATCGATGGATTTTGAGAACTTTGCAGCGACTTTTCTGGAGAAAAATTCCTGTTGTCCTATCTTGACGGAGCTTTTCAGGGCAGGTCCGTCAAGCTGCCATACGAAGCTCTGCACCGCGCCCGGATACAGTTCCGCCTGGACGTCTACAGAAGCAGGAAGGGAATCTTCGGAGTGCCGGAGGACGTCGGCCTGCCTGTGTGCAGAATAGCGTGATAGGCTTTTGATTTTCGCATCCTTCGGGAGACCTGAATGGAGCGTCAGCTTGACCGGACGCCCAGTGTCGTTAAGGAGACTTAGCACAAGCTTGTCGTCCTGAGGGGCGCAGGCGAAAACTTTCAGGTCCGGAATCCCGGTCGCTTCCACGTAGCGCATGCTTCCACGTGTCTGGCGCAGAGTCGAGAAGAGCCAGTAGGGTTCAGTCGGCATGCATTTGCCGTCTTTAATGCCGACGAGGTTGCCCCATCCGCCGTCATTTTTGCTATTGAGGTGGATGGTCAGGAAATAGCTGAAGAGATGGAATTTGTCCGGATTCTCCAGGGCGCTGAAGAGCTGCTCGGACCACCATTCGAACTTCTTCGCAGCCTTGTCGCATGTGGCGTCGTCGTTCATCTCCGTCACCACGGAGCGCGGGCGTTTCCGTCCGAGAGCCTCCGCCTGCGCCTGGAGCATTTCCACCCACGCAAGATGGGATACTGCCGCCGTTTCGTAGTTGTGGTAGTTGTAATACTCCATGTCAGAGGAGACTCCCTTCAGGATTGGCACGGTCCAGCTCTGCCAGTCGCCCCAGGAGAAGAAGGCGCAGCTCGCCAGGCATGGCCCGAGGAGGCGCGTCTTCGGATGTGTCTTCCGAAGATGCTCGTCGACGCTATTGAACAGCTTGATCCATCCTGCGATCGGATCGCTGCCATCAGTGAAGCTTCCGGTCCACCAGCCGTAGTTGGGCTCGTTGGTGATCTGGGCGAACGTGGCGTTGATCCAGGGCGCGTATTTTTCCACGGCGTCGAGATACTGGTCGAAATATCGGGAGACCCCATCGCTGTTCCTAATCGCGTTCGAATCAAATTTCATCGTTGTGAAAAACACGATATTGTCGGTGCTTCCCCAGGTTTTCTGCATGGCGAGCTGCGATTCCATGGAGCCTATGCTGCCGGGATCGGTGGCCCCCTTTGAGATGCACGGTACGAGGAAAGAGTTGAAATCCACTTTGAACCATTGATCCCATGCCTCTTCGATCTTCCCGGCGGGAAGAGGTTTGAAGTAGCCATTATTGGTTCCGAACTGTCCGACATATGCCATGCCTGTGGGGGTTCTCTTCCCCTCGGGAGCACCATACGTCTCCGGCCACATGTGAAGCCTGGATGTGTTCAGGTTCAGGTCACGGATCAACGCGTCGGCCTTTCCCTTGCTGTTACCATTGGCATTCCCTCCGAACAGCGGCTGCACCTGGTCGTATCCGCCGATGGACTGCACTATTTCCGGATGAACCTGGATCGTGGCTTCGATCGGAGTTGTTTTTTTCGGACGCTCAGCTGCTGGAGCCGCCATTGCTGGGGACGGAAGCTCTATTGCGGCCATCGCCTTGGAAAGGCGCATCCTGGGCTTGTTCCCGTTCACAAGGGTTACGAGGCGGATACCGAAACCGGCATCACCCTGCCATTTGGACTCCACAAGTCCATGGCGTCCCGATTTCGATCCGGTTTTTGTCTCAACCTCGGAACCGAACTGTATGAGGAAGATTTCCCTGTCGATCTGCAGCGTTACAGGCAGTGGAAATGGTTTTTTGGAGATGCTCCCGCTATAGAGGAGTTTTCCGAAAGCCTTGTCGGTACCATCATTTGAGTACAGGGAGATGGACACTGCATTTGAATTTCCCTCGATATAGAGCGCAAGTACATGCGCCTTTCCATACGGATCCACCCACTTGGATGATCCCAGCACCTCGGGCAGAAGGAAGAGACGGGTTGAGAATCCGCCATTCGGGCTGTCCACGCCTTCGATTGTGAACTGAAGCTTGAGGATCCCCTCACCTGCCGGCGGAACCCTGAGCGCGGCTGGGAACACCACCTGCGAACCGTTATACTTCACCCCTCCGTTGCACTGCAGTTCCAGAAGTCCGCCATCCACACGGGCGTCGGTTGAAGCCCAGGCGCCCTTTGCGTCCTTGAACGTTTCATCGAAGAATACCTGTTTGATCCGGCTCTCCTCGGAGCGGAGCGGCATTAAGGCAAACATGGACAGAAGAACGCATGTAAGAGAGGTTGTTAGGCGCATGACAGTTCCTTTTATTATTTATAGGAATTAACTTGATTTGGAAGATCCTGGCAATTCTTTTGTCTTCTGTTGTCTGATGATCCGGCACGGAGGTGGTGCACAGGAGTCCCTTTTGATTAATTCGACATCGAATAAATGCGTTGAAGACGATGAAACCGTTCCTCCATCCTTTGATTTCAAGATGTCCACAAGGAGCCTTACGCAGAATTCAGACATGTTTTCCAATGGCTGCCTGATGCTTGTGAGCCTAGGTCTTACATATTCACAGGGCTCCAAGTCGTCGATTCCGATTATCGACATTTCCTCCGGCACCCTGATCCCATGTCTTCTCGCAGCTTCTAGGAATGAGAAGGCATAATAGTCGGAAGCGCAGAGTATCGCACTTGGAAGCCCGTCGGAAGAAAGCCATTCTGAAACTGTCTTGGAAGCAAGATCGTCCATCGGCATATCCCGTCCCTGGAGGACCATCATCTTCGATTTCTTGCCGGCAAGTTCCTTGAAAGCGGCGGTCCGTGTCGCATGGTGCCACTGGAAAGTCTCGAGAATGTCGAAATAGCATATCCTTTCATGCCCCAGCCCCCGCAGGTAGCTTAGAGCCTTCCTGATTGAGGAACGCTCATCCGGGAGAACCGACGGGATGGAAACCTTATCTTCAGGAACATAGGTGTTGAGGGAGACGCACGGGACCAGTTTCTGGATCCTGCTGATAAGCTTCACGTCAAGGACGGAATTCAATATCATGGCGTCAACCTTGAGATCGCCTACCATCGCAGGCATGTAATCAGGTTTTTCCGCGTCCAGGGAACAAACAGCCAAATTCATCCCTGCTTTCCGCACAGTCGATTCCACGCTGGAAAGCATTCTTCCGGAATAGCTGCTTGACCAGAGGGATATTGTCGGAGAAAGGACTCCTATGTATCCGGATCTGACGGAGGAGTTCGGACCGGACTTGCCCATCGCCTTGAAGCAGGGATTCGGGACATAGTTGATCTTTTCCGCAATCTTGACTATGCGTTTGCGGGTCGAATCGGATATCAGCGGGTTTCCATTGAGGGCTCTTGACACGGTGGCGATTGAGACGCCGGCCTCCTTGGCCACGTCCTCCAGCCTGATTGTAAATCTTGAGCTGTTCATGCAAATAGCTTACTGCAAACCTTTGCATTGTCAATATGGAAAATGATTTTTCCTGAACTTTTATAAATCCCAGGCGGATAAATATCCCCGCCCATTGGACAAAGGTCCGGCGGCCAGTAAAAATGATATACGCAAAGGTTCATCCCGACAAATCACCCGCCCGGAAAAGGGAGATTGAAATCAAAGGCTGGCGAAGGGATAAAAAAGGAAGCTCTTTTCTATTCCCCTTTGAATATACTGCAGATTCCCAAATAGATGTTTTCAAATAGTATTTCTTCAGCTATGCCCAAATAGAAAACGGGATCACTCTCTTGCTATTGACTTTGGCGATAAATTAATTCTCTTCGTAATAATAGGAGTAATCAATTCCTTTCATAAACATTTCCCGGCTGTCGATTTGGTTGGTAAGGGCATTTTTCAGCAACTTATTCAGTATGCTGCTGTTAACAGCGCTGTTTACCATTGCATTCATATATTCCGTTTTGCCTATTTTGCTCCAATCAACGCATTTTTTGAGGCGTTTTTTCAATATCAAATCCAGCCATATCCGGGTGCTACGGCCGTTGCCTTCCATAAACGGGTGGGCAATGTTCATTTCCACATATTTCTCTACAATTTCCTCAAACGTGGTTTCGGGCATTTTCTCAATTTGTTTCAATGTGGCACCTAGAAATTGTGATGCTGCAAAATGGAAACCGCCTTTGGAAATATTTTTTCGCCTGATTTGCCCGGCAAAATCATACAAGCCGCCAAACAAATAGGCGTGAATTTGCTGTAACCCTTTGGTAGTACCTACTTCGAATTCATCAATCAAATTACTTTCAAATAGTGTATATGCTTTTTTCTTGCTTTGCCCGTCAATACTGTTGTCACTATATATAAACCAATCTAAAAATTTCATTGCCCTGTTGTTCGGGAAATGCTTTGCCAAAGCAATAATGCCATCACTGTCCAACGTGTCGGTCAGGTATTTCTTACCGTCTGCCGCGGTTAATTTCAGTCTGTGAGTGCCACTCACGAACTGAACATTCTCTTTGAGCAATTTGCGTTTGAGCCAACGCCAATAGTTGCCGGTTTTGGTGTAATCGGCTTCCTGGTTCAAAATGCCAACTACGTCAACTACGCTAAACCACCATTTGAAGTTTTGCTCGTCCCAGATGGCCCGCACTTCGCGGTCGTCGAAAAAACGGATGGATATTTTTTGCTGTTTGTTCATATTATTAAATCTGGTTCACTAACGCTTCCCCGTGTTACAGACGTATACATATTTTTCATCAAGTTGTTTCGTCAGTTTCTATCGACGGTGGCTGACAGGAATTGCTGATAGGAATTTTGATATCATGATCGGGCTAAGATAGTCCAGAAAAGGAGGAGAATCAAGGATTTCGGGATGGATTCACCGTCTTATGTTGCGCTCGGAGATCGCAAACCACTGATAATCCAATTATTTGACGACGCAAGTAATAAATCATGATAGGATATCTTGGTTTTGAGATGATATTCATGGGGGGGGGTCAGGCGGCATGTAAAAATGATATACGCAAAGGTTCATCCCGACAAATCATCCGCTCGGAAGAAGGAGATTGAAATCAAAGGCTGGCGCAGAGATAAAAAAGAGTCCCTCTTCAATTCCAATCTGAATATACTGCAGATTCCCAAATAGATCTTCTCAAATCTTATTTCTTCAGCTATGCCCAATCTCTGACACAAAATTCATCTATGCAATTTGAGTACTTTCCAAACCAGCTGCTTGTGAATTATTGAAGTTGCACGTGAATATTTCACAATTTTCTGTACATATTTCAAGTTGTTATTGAATATTGTACATTCTAAATTTATACCTGATTGACCGGCCCTGTCGAACCATGTCCAATCTTTGACACAGAAACGGTTGAAAACGGGGATAAGTTTGCAACATTGAGCTTTTGGCAAAGTTTTACAGCTGATTGGGGTAATTGTTTAGAAAGGGCGGAAAGAGCTGGGCAAGCGGGGGAGACGTATGCATCAACTCTTCCCGCCCTAATATTCTTGACCTTTTTTAGGCTATCCTTGAACTACGATTTCACCCCTTTACTGCGCCGGTCTGGATTCCGCTTACGAAGAATTTCTGGAATGCTATGAAAACACATACCATAGGGATCATCATCATCGTGGAAGCCGCCATTATCAATGGCCAGTCGGTCGAGTGCTCACCCATGAAGCTGGCTATGCCGACGGGAAGATTCTTCATGGCGTCGCTGTTTGTCATGATGAGAGGCCACAGGAATTCACCCCATGTGCCCATGAAGACGAAAATTGACAGTGCGCCAAGAGCCGGTTTCGACATCGGCAATATGACATGAAAATAGATCTGAAAAGTCGAACAACCATCTATTGACGCAGCTTCGTCCATCTCCTTGGGTATTGTCAGAAAGAACTGGCGCATCAGGAAGACTCCGAACGGACTGAAGAAATGAGGGACTATAATGGTGAAATAGGAGTCTATTCCCAGAGCCCGGCCGGCATAATATTCGTTCAGGAAATATTGTTTCTCAGTGAACATCCCGGTCCCAAGCAGGATGTTGAGATATTCGGGGCCGGCCGTCATTATCATGAACAGAGGAACCATTGTTACAGCACCTGGGATCATCATGGTGGCCAGGTAGGCGAAGAATATCTTGTCGCGCCCCGGGAAGTTCAGCCTTGCAAAGGCAAAACCAGCCATGGAACTCGTCAGCAGCTGCCCGAACGTGGAAACCACCGCGATTATGATGCTGTTGATGTAGTAGCGTGTGAAAGATGTGCCCTCTATCGCCCTGGCAAAGTTGCTCATCGTGGGATGGTCGGGCAGAAATGACATTACAGGATCGCCCGCGGACTTGAGGGACGTCCCTATCATCCAGACAAGCGGGAAAACCGTGGTCACAGAAACCGCCACCAGAATTCCGTACTGGACTGCATATCTTGCAACCGATGATGTCCTGAAATCAGGCATAGTCATTCTCTCCGCTTTTGCCGCATTTCCAGTTTAGAATCGTGGCCCCCATCACCAGCACGAAAAGTACCCAGGCTATGGCGCTCCCGTATCCAAGCAGCAGTTCGCCGTCATACGCCATGTTGAAAATATAGTAGCCGATGGTCGTTGTTGATCCCGACGGTCCTCCCTGTGTCATGATGTATGCCATGTTGAAACCGCCCTGGAATCCCCCTATGATGCTCATTGTAAATATGAAAAAAGTGGCTGGGGCAAGCTGGGGCCACGTGACATATCTGAATTTCTGCCATGCGCTGGCCCCGTCGATGTCAGCAGCCTCGAAGAGCGATTCGGGTACCCCCTTCAGGGCGGCGAGATAAATTATCATGTTGTTCCCACCTGCCGCACCCCAAACACCCATGATTATCAGGGCGGGTTTTGCCCAGGTTATTGAATTCAGCCAGTCAGGGCCCTGGATATCAAGCCATCCGAGAATGGTGTTTATTATCCCGACATCGGCATGATACATCATCCGCCATACCATGAATATTGCAATGCCGGAGCAGATATGCGGCAGGTAGAACAATGTCCGGAAAAGTACGATCCCCTTCAGTTTCTGATTCAGCAGGATGGCCATTCCCAGGGATGCGGCCATTGATATTGGAATGCCGATCATCAGGAAAATGGTGTTGTAAAGGTAATACCAGAAGTCGGGATCATTCGCATGCCATCCGGCGCTGTCGTGGTAGAATCCGAGAAGGTTGATGAAGTTACCGAAGCCGATGAACCTGATATTCGGTTTAAGCATCTGGCAGTCGGTGAATGCAAGACCGAAAGAGACCAGGATGGGAAGGAGCATGAACAACATGAATCCCACCCCGTTGGGCAGTAGGAATGCATATGCCGTAAGATAACGTTTAAGTTTTGGGTTCATTCTTCCTCGTCTGGAACTTCCTGGAAAGGAAAATCACCGAAAAAAACATTGCACAGGAGGCGAGGGCAATCCCGACATAGTCCACCAGCCCGGGGACATACCTCTTCCTTGCGAGAAAATTATCAGCCTTCCTCTGCGCACGGTTCAGCCCCTCGTCAACACTGATCTGATCAAGCATCGCAAGATCCATGGATTCATTGAAGTATCTGGATATGTTCGGCCACAGTTCGTTTTTCGGAAAGACACGGACGACATTGTCTCCTCCACCCGAAATGGATTCCAGGAGGGTTTTAACATTGAAGGCCGCCTTCTGGTCCGCCCATACGCCATAGGCAACAGACTTTCTTGAAGGGATATCCGTGAATCCGGTGGCACGTTTCTCCTGCTCCTCCCTGCTCTGCAGGAACTTCAGCAGTTCCCATGCCTCATCCGGATATTTCGTCTTCGCCCAGATTCCATAGCCCATTCCTGCATAACGTGTCTGCCTCCCCTTCTTGCCTGCTGGAAAAGGCGCAATATCCCATGTGAAATCCTTTATTCCAGAATAGCTTGGAAGGCTCCATGGCCCGCTTACGGACATTCCCACGTTTCCTCTTTCAAACACATCCAATGACGTGCTGTCGCTTCCAGCCAGGTTCAGGTTTTTCACCGATATGTTCCATTTATGCCGTAAGTTCCAAAAGACGCGGACGGCCTCTACAGTCCGGGGATCATTAAAGGATATCCTGCTCAATCCATCGTCCGCATATTCTCCTCCCATAGACCACAGCCAGGAACTTATGTCGTAGGGCAGGCACCCAACGACCTGCCTGCCATCCTTGTCCTTTAGAAGAGTCAGCTTCTGTGCGGCATGCAGAAAATCGTCGAAGTTCCATTTGTCATCAGGATAATCCAGGCGGGCCTGATCAAAGAGATTCTTGTTGTAATACAAGACCAGTGTTGATCCGTTGACCGGAAGGCAATACTGCCCCCCATCATACTGGTATGCCATGAGCCCCTGAGGGAAATAATCGCCCAGGTCATAGTTATCCCTTCTGATGAAAGGCTTCAGATCCATGATGCACTTCTTCGGAGCGAAAACTGAGACCTGCGCCCAGTGGAACATGACGACATCGCCGCTTTTTCCAGCCTGCATGGAGATCAGGTATTTCTGCGTGCGTGACTTGCCGGCAATAAACTCCACATTCACTTTTATCGACGGATGGAGCTTTTCAAAATCAATACAGGTCTGTTTTATTGCAGCAAGCGTCTTGGAATCCCCCGAAGTCCATAACGTCAAGTTCTTCTTCTCGGCTTCCTCCTTGCTGGAACAGGAAGGAGCCAGCATAAGGATCATGGCAGCCAGCAGGAGCTGTCCATGTCTGGACAATATGAGGAAAAGGCTTTTGCAGACAATACGCTTGAGCATGGCTTGTTTCCGGACTTTCATATTTAAATATTTCCACCTTCATAATTCCGGAGATCCATGCAGTCCTGGGCATCAATAAAAGGACCTTCAAATCCTTCCACTTTTACAGAACACAAGGAGAGACCGCTGACATGCCTAGCAAAAAATGCCCTTCGTTTCATCTTGGGAATCATGATCGCCATATCGGCATCTCCTTCCTTTGCATCCGGTGACATCTGTATGTCGATTTCGTTCAGCATCACGTCCTTGATAGGCATCTCGGGCAGCCCGTATAAAAATACAGCTGCGTGATGGGCCCTTTTCGCCGTGATCTGTGAAAAATGCAGCCTCTCCATCCGCGGAGTAGTTTCGTCGACAGGATAGGCATGGAGATCCGCAACACGAGCTTCACCCCTTGCGCCACAGACATAGAAAAGGTTTGCCACTATCGGCGTTTTCACATCGTCCATGACTATGCTCTGAACCCGGACATTTTCGACAATGCCTCCGCGCCCGCGACGCGACTTGAAACGTATGCCCCGATCCGTGCCATTGAATATGCAGTTGCTTATCACGACATTCCTTACTCCTCCGCTCATTTCGCTTCCAATGACCACGGCCCCATGCCCGTGCAGCATGAGGCATTCGGAGATGATTATGTTCTCACATGCTCTGCGTTCAGCAGGACGGCAGGCGGTTTCCGTACCGGATTTCAATGTTATGCAGTCGTCTCCGACATCTATGTGGCAGCCGGATATCCGGACATGGCGGCATGAATCGGGATTTATGCCATCGGTGTTTGGAGAATCCGGCGGATTAAAAACCGTCAGCCCGCGGATCACTACGTTTTCACAGCAGACAGGGTTTATGGTCCATTGTGGAGAATTCTCAGCCCTGAATCCATCCAATAACACATTGTCACAGCCGGCAAAGACGATAAGGCGTGGTCTGCGGTTGCCAATCTTTCCTGTTTTAACATGCGGCCACCAAACCTCTCCTGATCCATTGATGATCCCGTTCCCGGTAATCCCTATGTTACTTGAATTCTCCGCATATATGAAAGGATGGCAGACAGATCCAGCGTCAGAAGATCTGCCATTATTCAGTTCCGCTGGATAAAGATCTTTAATAATCGGCCAGCCTTCTATTACTCTATGGGCCTGCAGCAATGCCCCCGCCTCAAGATGCAGGAACACATTGCTCCTCAACGCAAGAGGTCCGCATATGAAATGTCCGGAAGGCACTAGGACGGTTCCTCCCCCGGCCTGTGCCACGACATCTATGGTTCTCTGTATGGCCTCTGTATTGACAGTCCTGCCATCTCCAAGCGCTCCGTTTGTCTGAATTGAAATCATCGTCTTGCCTTAATGTTTTTATATTTCAGGATGATATTCGAAATAGTCAAAATCGGCCCATATACCGTCGCCGGTCATGTCCTGGCAGCATATCCCCCAGAAAGTACCGGTGAAACTACTTATCGAAGAACAGCGGTCGCCCATGTTTGTGCTGTCGATAATTTTGTTTATTCGGTTCCAATCTTCCCCGTCCAGGCTCCAGAAGAAATTCATGTCCGCATAGTCGACGGACATCTTCAAGTAGATTTTTTCAGGAGCATCAATAGTGGCCACCTCGAAAATGGAAAAATCCGCCTTTTCCAGGCTTGGACTGCCGTCGCTGGTGACTACGCTTATTCTGATTTTTCCTTCGCCGGCATGCGAAATACGCAGATAATGATAGTTCTGGCTGTCATAATAGGCGATCAGACCCGCATCCTGCTTGGAATGGAGGGGTTTGAAGCTGAGGCATGTTTCAACATAGGCCTTGAAATGCTGCAGGCGCCTCGCAACAAAAGACTGCTCGAAGAAAGAGTACAGGGAGTTGCGTCCCTTCAGGCTGAGCCAGCCAGGACGCCTCTTCAGACTCATCCAGCTCTCATCAGCAGGCTCACGCAATGTCTGGAAATGCATGTTCAGTTTCGGACCGTTGAAATCATCCCTCAATGAATCTTCCCACGCATGCGCAGATAATTTTGGCTCATCCACCTCATCATATGGAGAGTTCCCGCCATTCTTAAGGCGTGGGAATTCCCCCTTCGGCCAGTCCACTTTCTGCAATGCCGTTTCACGTCCGAGGATGGCAACCTTGTCCTGATTCCATGTCTTTTCCGGAACGCCGCGTTTCTGCAAAGGCCGCTGGCAAAGATGCACCATGTACCACTCTCCATCAGGCGTCTGGAAGAGATCGCCGTGCCCGGAGGATTTTAAAGAAACCTCTGGCCGGTTGGCGGATGTCAGCATGGGATTTGCAGGATCAGTTTCATATGGGCCAAGGAGATTCTTTGAACGGGCCATGCTGACTGCATGGTCGTATGAAGTGCCTCCCTCGGCTGTAAGAAGATAGTAGAATCCATCCTTCTTGTAGAGATGCGGTCCCTCGGTCTTTCCGAGTTCGGTGCCGTCCCATATACGTATCCGGTCTCCTGCAAATTTCTTTTTTCCGTGATCGTATTCCTGAAGGGTTATTCCATCAAAACGTTTTCCACCCAAATCTCCCATCTGCATATTGAGCAGATATTTTTTCCCGTTTCCGTCGTGGAAGAGAGATGGGTCAAAGCCGTTTGCTCCCAGATAGACTGGTTCCGACCACTCCCCCTCGATGTTTTCGGTTGTAACTAGAAATATGGGAGAGTCCGTTATGAAAGGCCCGCCAAGACTGCGGACGTTTGTGTAAACCAGCCAGAACAGCCCGTCGGCATATGTGAGCGAAGGCGCCCAGACTCCTCCTGAATGCCTGCACCCTCTGAGATCAAGCTGCGATATCCTGTTTAAGGGTCGGGTGATCAGCCGCCAATGCTTCAAATCCTTAGAATGATGTATCTGCACTCCGGGGAACCATTCGAACGTGGAGGTAGCGATATAGAAATCCCCTCCCACGACGCAAATGCAGGGATCGGGATTGAAACCGGACAGAATTGGATTTGAAATGCTCATGATGTTTTAGTTATTTCTCCTCTTTTGGTTTCCATCCATCGTTTCCTCCAAGAACGGCATCTGCCGTGAAATTCTTTGCCTCCGTCGGATCAAGCTTCTTCATCCATGGCACCCTTTTATCAGTATTCGCGCCTGGGCCCGAATTGTTGCATTCCATATACCTCGCTGTTTTTTCGTTTGATTCCTTGCCCCAGTTATTCCAGCCTTCGGGACGTATGTGATCACCCATTTCACAGTTGACATAAGCGACGTAGGCAAACGGCCGCCAAGGGCGGCCAAGATAGGCCGGGATGTTTCCGGTAAGTTTGCAATTCAGAAACACGAATCCGTACTTTTGATCTTCAGGGGTGCTCGCCGCAGTTACATAGCCTCCATTCTTGCTATGGATAATACAATTCTCAAACACCGCAGTGGAACCTCCGTAGATGAAATCCACGCGTCCCTCGATGTAGCAGTTGTCGAAATACTGCCGCTTGGAACTGGCCAGCAAGGTATCCTGCCAGCCATACAGCTTGCAGTTGCGAAATACGCAACGGTCGGCCTGCACCCGCAATGCCATAGCCTGGCCGCGTTCCCCCGCAGTGTTTCTGAAGCTCAGATTCTCGGCAAGGAATCCGTCTCCAAGCACAATGACTCCATTGCCGTTCATCCGAGGGGGAACGTCTGCGGGTATCGGATCATAGACATTCAGCGCATAAGTCAGGATAGTCGTATCGGGATTCTCACCGATAAAGCTCAAGTTCGGACGCGATCGTGGCACAACTATGCAACCATAGTATGTTCCTGGCTTGATACGGATCGTCGTGCGGTCCGAATTGTTTGCGGGTGCGGCAGCCACTGCTTCCTGAACTGTACGGTAGTCTCCGCTGCCGTCGGCGGCGACCGTGATCGTCCTGGAACCCTGGGGCATCGGCGATGGCGGCTGCTTGTTGGCATTGGCGGCAAATTCATTTGGAGGCAAAGACGGAACCTCGACTTTTATATTTGTCTTTTTCTCACGCCAGTAAGTCATCTGTGCTCCAAGTTCAGGAGCTATTTCGCGGAACTCATCAGCGATTATCGCACCGAAAAGGTCCCCTCCCGCCAGGTTCAGATGCGTCCCATCCCATCCGTCCTCTCCTTTTTTCGGAGAGATCAGTTTGGTGCCATCACGACCGAGCGAATTATATACGTCTATGGATCTTTTGTGCAAATCAACGAGCAGGACATTCTTTTCCTTGGCAATCCTCTGGACAACATCGGCATAAGGCTGCAGGGAGGAACGGATCCGCCCATCTTCACCCCATTGACGGCGGGACAACGGTGTCACCAGTACCGGCTTTATTCCAGCGGCAATTGCATCGTTGACATATCGCAGCATGTTTTCACGGTAGCTTGTCTCCGGATCGCTCTCGCGTCCCGGACCATGTCCCGGCTGATCATTGTGGCCGAACTGGATTGTCACATAATCCGGCTTCAGTTCCAACGCCTGCTTCCAGCGCCCTTCAGCAACAAAGCTGCCGGAACTCCTTCCACCGCGTGCAAGATTTATGACTTCCACTCCCGGATTCACCCTCATGCGGAAGCCGTCACCCCATCCCCCACCCTCACCTGTAACAGTCGAATCGCCAACTAATACGATTTTCAACTTGGCCTTGTCTGTAAATGCCTGTTTCTCCTTCATAGGATCCGGCGTTCCGGCTAAAACAAGTGGCATTGCCAAAGCACACGCAAATGCAAAACCGGTAAATTTCAGAAATGTCAATAAGTCCCTCATTTTTCAACTCCCTACGTTTTTTGTCAATTAATAGTCAATCTTCTTTGGCGAGTTTAACTGCCGCCATGTTCATTATGAATCCGTTCTTCTTGGAGAGAGCTTTTAATTCGACAAGCACTTTCCCGTCTTTCTTGATCTCGATTTTTCCCAACTCCATGAGACGGTAATCCTCCCAGCCTCCTGTTGCCGGAGGTGTAACTTTAAAGACTGCATCGCCTACCTTTATCTGAATTTCACTTCCCTCCTGCCCAGGAGCAAGAGCATAATTCATTTTTACGAGATAAACCCCGGCGGGAATATCAGCCTGCCATTCGAAACTAGTGTCCGGATCGCTCCAGTAGCCGATATTGCTTTCGTTTTCCAGACGGGCGTTTTTGCCCTTGATTGCGACATCCCTGGCATGGAGCGTTATTCGTCCGGGCTCAGGATTCCATTTTTCGTGCCATGCCGCATAGCGTGCCAGCATCCCTCCTGGCTGGGTGACATACCAATGATAGCCTCTTCCATCGCCCGACTGGTCAAGCTCGCTCATGGTGTAGTAGATCTTGGATTGCCGATCCAAAAATATCGGACGGTTTGTTTTCAATTCGTAAAACCGCGCCCATACTGGCGGCGCTGCGGGATTGGGAACAGCCACAAACATTCTTCCTCCAGCATTATTCAATTTGCTCTGGATTTCGATGCCGGTAACTTTAACTTTTTGAAACCATAACACAACTCCCTCCACTGCCTTCCTGATCTCCGGACTCGGGGAGTCTATGCTCATCAGGAAGCTAACAACGTTCGCCCCCTCCCAGCCGCTAACTGAGGCAGGCTCGAAAGAACGCCCGGGTGTTGGTGCCAAAGTCAACGGATCATGTTGTGAGCACCAGGCGGACAGTTCTCCATTCTCCTTTATTTGCGCCTTCAAAATACAGCTCACACCCGCACTAAAAGCAATTCGAGCCTTTTCCCGGCGCTGCTTGTCCACGAAGGAATATTCTTCTTTTTCAGCCACATCTTTGAGAAACTGTACAACATTGGTCATTGCATTGTCATTAAACGTAATTGCATCGTGGTACCAGCCAACAAGCGGATAGTTCTGCGGCCATCCACCATTCGGATACTGGGCGACAAAGATATAGTCAAGCCCCTTGGTGAAAGCTGCGGCGTACTTAGGGTCTTTTGTCGCCTGGTGAAACTTCGACAAGGCAATCAATTGCCCTGTCGTGGCACCATTGTCAAACGTGCCCACATAATACCAGCCGTCCGCCTTGGTGGTCCAATGCATTCCCGGCTTGCGCAGACCCGAGTTGAATCCAACACCTTTCGACCAGCCTCCGCTTGGCGTTTGAAAGGAAACAATGGCATCCGCTATCGCCCTTGCTTCAGGCTTGGAAAACCAGCTGAGCTCCGCCCGCTTTGGTATATGGAGACCATTTGGATCATCGTTGAAAGCCGGGAGCGGGGCGCTGAGATTGTTGGCCTTGAGTTCGGCGGCAAGTACCGCTTTGTCCGAATTCAGTATTGACTGTGAACGATCATAATACTGCGGCCATGCCGTGCGTTCACCTTCCGGCAAAACAGCTATCCTTTCAGGCGTTATGGCGCTTGAATGCGGCTTTGAAATATCATCCTGCCCCTGCAAAAAGAAAGAAATAGTAAGAAGTGAAACAAAGAGAGGAATTCTCTTTATATTATAGATTAATCTCTTCATAGGTTTTAAATCCTCCTTAAATAAAACTTTTATTTCTTCTGGATTAACGTAACTGCTGCCAGATTCAGTATGAAGTCCTTCTTCTTGGAAATCGCGCTCACGCAGAGCGATACCTTGCCTTCCTTTTTAATTTCTATTTCTCCGAATGACGCAGATCGGACATCCTGCCATCCGCCAGTCGCCGGAGGTACCAGTTTCAATACTGAATCCCCTGCCTTGATCTGTATTTCGCTTCCCGCCTGGCCTGCGTCCAGCGCGTAATGCAATTTCACAAGGTATGTTCCGGGCTGGACATCGGCCTGACATTCGAAACTGGTGTCTGTATCGGTCCAGAACCCGATGTTCGCCCCTTCATTTTCCAGACGGGCGTTTTTGCCCTTGATTGCGACGTCCTTTGCGCGTAGGATGATGCTCGCTGCCGCAGGGACCGCCTGTTTTGCCTGCAAAGCGGATTCCGCAGACACAGGATTCCATTTGTCAGTTCCTCCGAGAGCCTTGTCAACTGTTATTTGTCTGGCTTCCTCCTCTGTCAGCTGCTTGGACCACGGTACCCGTTTTGATACATCCAGAGACTGTCCTTTCTCCGTCTTGCTCCCGTATTCGGCAAATCGGGCGGTCTTTTCATTTTCAACATTGCCCCAGTTGTTCCAGCCTGCTCCAGAAACTTCAGGAGGCATAACAGTGTTCAGGAAGATGACGCTGGCATAAGCCATCCATGGCCGGCCTAGATCAAAACGGACTCCTAGCTCAGCACTGATCATGCAGTTTGAGAACACATATCCAAAAGGCTGTTTCTGGTCGGTTGATGCTGCAGTTATATATCCGCCCCCTTTGCAATGGATCCGGCACCTTTCAAACCAGGCAGTTGCACCTCCGAAAATGAAATCACAAGCTCCGTCTATATAACAATCTTCAAAATATTCACGACCTCCCGCCGTGAACACGGTATCCTGCCAGCCTATGAACCGGCATCTACGGAATACCGCCCTGTCGCCGCTGATGCTGACCGCCAGAGCCTGTCCTGTCCTAAAAGCCGAGTTTTCGAAGGTGATTTTGTCTGCTGTGAAATTTGAACCGTCAATGAAGGCGGTAGCACTTCGGAAAGTGCCGAATGGCTTGCCGTCAGGCGCTATTTTCGGTGCCGTATTGTCGAAAGTGATTATAGTCTTCTCTGCGGATTCGCCGAGAAGCGTGACAAAGGACTTGTTCTTTGGGATCCTGACAACCTCCTTATATGTACCCGGCCTGACATTGATCACAAAAGGCGTCTCGTTGAAGTCAGGTGCGGCATTGATAGCTTCCTGAATCGTCTTGTAGTCCCCCTTTCCGTCAGGAGAAACAGTAACAGCATCCGCCTGGTACAGACAAGCAGACAATATCATCATTGCAAAGCCAAGCTTTTTCATTTTCACATCCTGTTCATTATTTATTCTTAAATATTCAAATACAACAATCATTGGTTGAACAAGGAACTGTTCTCCCATATGATATAGTTATGATCGTGCGGACCTCCCCAAATATTCTGCGCGCGAATAATTCCAGACGGATCTTCATGGTATCTCACATGCCCATCCGTATATAGGACGTTGTATCCTTTCTTATGCTGGTAATCCACTATGTGATGACCATACCACTCCCAGTATATGTCCGACAGGATGGGCTCGACTTTGGTGGTTAATCTTACTGGACAGCGGTCCGGATCACCTTTCCTATATACATAACTGCTGTTCAGGAAGTTGCCGATGGCAGACACTCCCCAGTTCTTCTTTGCTAGGCTGTTGCTGACGATAAAATTGTTCCCAAAGTCCTTTTCTGTCAGATTGGGACAAAATAAAATATCCAGGTTTGGAGCATAATCATAAACGGCTCCATGCATTATGGGAAAACTTTCCTCCCAGATTGCTGAAGGCCACCAGAGTGTTCCAATATAGCAGTTTGGCAGATATTGATTATTGTCCTGTCCATAGAGATTGATTCCAAGGCCGATCTGTTTCTGGTTGTTGGTGCACAAACTCCGCTTTGCCATCTCCTGGGCCCCTTTAAGGGCAGGAAGCAGGAGCGCAGCAAGAATTGAAATGATTGCAATTACCACAAGAAGTTCAATCAGGGTGAATTGTACTGCTTTTGTCCTTGGAAGCCACAATCGTAATATCTGCTTAGCATCGCAGAAGAAATATTTTATCTCTGATTTCATATCCAACTCCATTAATTATTTTCAATATTGACCGTCACCTGGCAGGGGCCCGTAATCGAAACTTTTAGGTTGTACTACGATATCGCTAAGATGATCAACATGAAGATCCAGGAACAACCATAATCTTTTCATGTTATGCGGCGGGGGCCAACCTATTGCTATAGAATTCTCCAATGTCCATAATCTCTGCCTGCCACCCTGGATCTCAGCTACACGCGTATCAACGCCCCTGTCCCATATAATCACCTTCTGTTCCGGAAACCTGACATTGGCCACCTTGCGCCCATTACCAAAGGTCCCGCCGTTCCAGAAATAAGACAGACGAGTATCTGTCGGTTGCTGTATTGCATAAGGCCCCCATGGACATACCGGCTGCGCCGCCGGACATTGATATATACCCGTGCTGTTGACATATGTCAGATATTGTACCCATGGATCGTTCACCGTGGTCTTCGTCCATGGATTGCCTGTGTCATATCCGCCCCAGGTATAGACGACATAAGGCATGCAGTAGTCAAAATCAGTAAGATACATCTGGTTCGCCAAGGCCAGCTGTTTCAAGTTGTTCATGCATGATGTCCTATGAGCCTCATCCTTTGCCCTTTTGAGCGCAGGTAAGAGCAAGCCTGCTAAAATTGCAATGATCGCAATCACAACAAGAAGTTCAATTAATGTAAAAGGCGTTTGTCTCACTTTTTTCACCTTAAGATCACAGCCTGAAAAAAGCGTTCTTCTACTTGTTCTCATTTTTCCCCTCCTGATATTAATTGCCAAAATATTTTTATCCTTTTCCATAATCCTTGCAATAGCTTAACTGGTTAAGCTTACCGGGGCATAAATTTTTATCCGCTCTTTCTTCCTTATGATTCTCTGACGATTAATTTTGGCATCAACACTATCTGTTCAGGTTTCAATTTCCTGTCTTTAATCCTCTCAAGCAGCAGTTCAACGGCCTTCTGCCCCATCTCGCGTTGGGACTGGTCAACGGTAGTCAGTGATACATTCGCAAATATGGAAATATTAAGATTGTCATACCCGACAACGCTTATATCTTCAGGCACCCTGATCCCTGATTTGTCCAGCGATTTTAAAACACCCATGGCCACTTCATCGTTTGACGCAAAGACGGCCGTAGGACGTGGTCTAATTTTTAACAGTTTATGCCCTGCCTCCAATCCCCCTTCGCAAGAGGATTCTGTTTCAATTATCATATTTTCATCGAACTCAATATCGTATTTCTCCAATGCTTTCCTGTAACCTTTCAATTTTTCCTGGGTCGGCAAGAACAAAGGATTGCTAATGACATGAGCTATCTTCCTGCTCCCTCTCCTGATGAGATGCTCTGTAGCCAAAAAGGCACCTTGGACGCGATCGCTTACTATGCTGTTATATTCAGCACCCATTTCCCTGCCGAGCAGGATGAAAGGAATGTTTATCTGATTCATTTCATCGACCAGATCGGAATTCTTCCAGACTGGACTTGGCATGATTATAAGACCATCAACCCTTCTTTCCATGAAATCGTTGAAATATTCTTTTTCCCGTACTACGCTGTCATTTGCATCGCCTATTATTATATGATAGCCATTTTCACTGGCAACCCGCTGGATAGTCTTGATTATCTCTACTATGAAGAGGTGTCCAATGTCAGGAACGACAAGCCCCAATGTCATGGTCTTTCCGGAGGCGAGGCACTTCGCGTATACATTCTTCCTGTAGTTGAGTTTCTTTGCTGCATTCAGGATGCGAGCCCTTGTCTTCTCAGGTATCCGCTGCTCGCCTGCCCTGTCGTTCAGGACATAAGAGACGGTTGCCTTTGATACGCCCGCCTTGTCCGCAATTGTCTGTATTGTAATTCCCATAGATATCCTTAACCGGTTAAGCATCATTATATTATTTTTTTGGGAGAAGTCAAGGGCTTTCTAAATAATATTTAAATTTCCCCATCCTTCTGCTATGCAATTAATGTAATTCTTCTCCTATTCTCAGATATATACTGCTCCAACCATGTCCAATTCTTGACACAAAAACGGGATAAACGGGGATAAGATTGCATCATTGGGCCTTTGACAGGGTTTTGTAATTGACCCAGATTTTGCGCATAAGATGCAAAACCTGCCAGGAGGCCGATGTTTCGAGGCAAGAGCCTCGAAAACCGGGGTTAAACAATTTTGATATTTAGTTTAATTGGTTTGCAACGGATTGCGGGATTTAATATTCGTTTCCCCTCGCCTCCACTTTTATCCTCCCGGGAGGATAAAAGTTCCACCCTGTAGCTTCCCTAAGAAAGCGGACATGAACAATCCAGCACATTAATTTCTCCATATTAGACCGCTCTCATCACTTGTCCTGAGCAGTCCCTTTTGGACGTACCGAAGGATGGTAGACTATTCGAAGAATGACCCTGCTTGTCCTGAGCTTGCGAAGGGAGCGAATGCGAAGGGCAAATCTTAACTATCATCTTTTATATCTTCTTTATGGATAAATTTTTCCCTCTCTTTATCTTCAGTATTTTAAGTGGAAATAATACCGCCCCCCTTCTCCGAACTCGTATTACTTTTTGATATTCGCCACCACCGTCATAACTCCAAAACCCGGGATAGTCACCGAAGAGACACCATTGGTGAAGGCGACGGTGGATGATTTCCATAGAGCTTCATCGCTTGAGGTGAAAGTTTCGGCAGGTGCCGTCACACGATAACCCGAGGGAATGATGAGTTGAGGTTTCATCTCCTGTTTCGACGCGTTGATCAACACCCAGACAAGCTTACCGTCTTTTTCATGGAGGAACACGGACGCCTTGAGTTTTTTTGTCTCGGTCACGGCAGCCTCAATACGTATTGCGCCCGGACGAATGTAGCGGAAATAGTGGCGGGCCGCCGCCATCTTGGCGCTCTTCTCGCGTACCTCGGGATTGGTGAGCGACTCCCGATAATCAGCCTTCTCGTCGGACAGTTGCCAGTACAGCCATGCCGAGGTATTGCCAACCGCGAGAGCCTGATGGATCTTCAACGCTATGCTGAACGCACCCTGGCTGGGGAAACCCACTGCCGGATAGAGCCATTCCGTCCGATCACCTGATGTCTCGGTCTCCCAGCATTTCTTTCCATAACTCTCGTAACCCTTGACGTTGGGTGGCACCTGCGGATTGGGAGCCTCCTTCCAGCCCCTGGCAGACCAATCCCATACAGCCGGCTCTCCGCCAGCCGATGTGATGCCATCTGCTGCATAGCCGTGTACGCAGTAAAAGTCCAACGCCTTCGCCGCCACCGGATCCGACTCGATGGCCTTCATAATCTGCAGGAGCTTATGCTGCTTGAATCCATTGCTCTCCCAAAACCAGAGATATGTGGAGTCACTTCCAACCGTATCCTCAGGACCGGTTAATTTGATGTCCTTCAGGTCAGGATACTTGTCAAACTCGGCCCGTGCGGCCTTGAGCGCCGCGATGTACTGGTCCGCCGTGCGATACAGGCAACTGTTGTAGAAAACCTCAAGATGCGGCTCGTTCTGCAGGCTTAATGCATAAAACTTGACGCCGAACTTGTTCTGGTAGCCGCGCACCCAGGCGGCAAAACCCCGGGCATACTGCGTCAGGGCACTGGTCGGCCCTTTTCCGCCAGGCATTGCAGAATCATCAAATTCCTTGCGCGGTTCACCGGAAACATCCAGCAGTCCCCCGGCAAAATTGTCATACCAGAGAAACGGCCAAGGTGCTCCGTTCTTTGGCATAGGGTCACTCTGGCCGGTAATCCGGTTGCCCGAAGGAACTTTGAGCCATGGCGCGGGTGACCACACGCATCCCAGCAGCTTGACTTCGCCGATCTCCTTACGGCGGTCGGCCCCAATCCTCGCCAGCGTACCACCACCTTTAATACGTTCGTTGTCCAAATCATAGTAGCGCCGTATGTTATCATCAATATCGGGTCCCATGACGGCAATGGCCGCCCGGCGTCCGGCAAACTCGCGGGTATAGTCGGCGGCACCGGTATAGGTACGGACGTTGTTGCCATCCGGTCCCGGCTGCGCCGGATCGTTGTGGAACCATGGCGAATTATATGAATGGTCCGACCATGGACTTTTAAATTTCGGCGTCATATCAACACGCACGATTGAACAGCGCAGATCGTCGAAATAGAGAGTCCGGTACCAGTCATCGGTCTTGTGCCCGCAGGTACCAAACCCGTCGATCGTCTGGTGCAGGCCCTTCTCGCTTGTGTCCAAAGTCACAGTCTGGGATAAAACTGCAGTATTCAGGCAGAACAAAAATGACACCGCTAAAATCCAAAGAGAAGATTGCTTATTGTGCATAGAACTTTGCGCCTCCATGTTTACTTTTTTGCATCCGCAGTTCCGACCGACACGGATTTTATCTTGATGGACCAGGGACTGTTTCCTGCCTTGGCGCCAGCAAAGAACATGACGTTGCCGATGGATGTCAGGACAACTCCGCCGCCGTTCTTTTCCGCAGGATCTCCGAGCGAAGTCTTTGCCGTGACAACAGTGAACTCATCCTTCTTTATTTTCGACAGGTCGAATATCCATGAGGAGTTCTTGCTCCAGTCAGGACTGAAGAACATGATTTTCAGGAACGGCTCCTGATCCGCCAGCGCACCTGCAACCTCAATCTTCAGGGGATCACCCGGCTTCGCATCGGTCAAATCGACAGCGAGGCTGTTGTGCTGCCACTTGGACGACCAGAAATTCGGTCCGTCCATCTTCAGGAAATCCTTGTCGAATGTAATCTTCGACAGCGCTCCCTTTGTCTCATCGGCACCTGCAAGCCTGCCCTTGTCTGTACCGAAGAGTATCAGATCCTCCGCATTGGAATTCAAACTGCAGATCATCGCAAAAGCCACAGCCATCATCATTCTCCTGAACATAAAACGCTCCTTGTTTTTTATTTTCTCAATGATTACGTTTGAATGGCATTATTATTAGTAAATAACTCATTTATAATTCCACCGGAATTATCTATGGATAGGGAGCCGGGTAGCCATTCCCAAAATAGGTCCATCCGCTGTCGTACCATCCCGGCATGCTGATCTGTTCGATATTTTCGTAGGTGTCGTCTGCGACATGCCCGTCTGCTATCACGAGATTTGCACGTCCTCGCTGATATCCAGTCCAGTTCTGCGATGAACGTCCGTGTCTTGGAGCTACTCCATTTCCCCATTGAATGGCCCCGGAGCCTCGACGGATGCAGGATATGTTCATGTATCCTGTTCCTAAATTGTCCCCGAATCCCACGTCGGCGACCATGAAACGTGTTCCCAGATCCTGCATTTTAGTCGTCTTCACCTGGGGCTGGAGACTCTTGTCCCCATTGTAGTCGAATCCTGTGAAGAATGATCCGCGCCACCCCTCGTTCCAACTGCAGTTTACTCCGTAGCTGGAAGCCCAGAAACCGTGTGGAGACAGGGGATCGACCTTCCGTGATGCAGGAGCGAGATCGACAGGACAGTAGAAGCATCCGACGGATTTAACATATTCCCCATTAATATATTCGAGACCTGTATTAAGCCTTCCTTTACCAAGCGAGTCAGGATGATATTCACCGGCATAAGGCGTGCAGCTGTCGAAGTCCCCAATATACATATGTATGCCAAGACCAATCTGCTTGAGATTGTTCTTGCAGGATATAGACCTTGCTGAATCCTTTGCCTTTTGGAGGGCAGGAAGAAGCAATGCTGCCAGGATCGCAATTATAGCGATCACCACCAGCAGCTCTATCAGCGTGAAAGAAAATCTCCTACTCATGTTTTTACCTCGCGGATTGGCCTTATTTATTGTTATATGTTATTCTCAGAGGTCCGTTTGGAGCAGAACCACTTATCACCCTGTTAAGGAGATCAACTGCCATTGCCCCTAGGTTCTGCTGGTCAATCTCATAGCACTGGCATCCATGGCACACATAGGTTGAAAAGCCGCTGCCAATCGATGCAACCGTCATTTCCCTGCGGTTCATCTCAAGGTCAAGGGATTTACGGTAATCCATGGAATCATCTCCAAGGAAAACAGCGTCAATTGACTTGTCCCCTGCAATCAAATGCTCGAACGCGCTGGCTTTATCCTGGTATTCCGTAAAATCGAAAAAAACTGGCTCGTTCAAGCCATAGGACTTGAATTTTTCAAGAAAAGTTTTTTTCCTGATATCGTTCCAATAGAAAACTGGACTTCCGAGTACGAACAAAGGATTCTTCCTCCCTGATTTTACAAATTTCTCAAGTACGGATGCGGCAAGTCCTTCCTCGTCATAAGTTATCGAGTTCGGCAGGTAACGCCTTGAATTATTTATATGAACATGCGGAATCCTGAAGTTATCAAGGCTGGAAATGATGCTTTCCTCAAGGTCCTCAAAGATCATGATTCCGTCTGTTGCATTTTCCCTTATGCAGTTCGGGACAGTCCCTTTCCTCACATGCTCGAGATTTAGAATCTGTCCATAATTTTCAGCCTGGTTCAAGATGAAATTGAAAATATTCAGCGGAATTTGATAAAAATCACTGTAGAGGATTGTTATGCTGCCATGCTTCTGGCGGGACAGGTTCCTCGATGTCCTGTTCGGGCGGTATCCATACCTCTCCACAATTTCCATGACACGACCATAGGTCTTTTCACTATACCTGGTACTTGTCTTGCGGTTGCCCAGGATGCAGGAAACCACTGGCGCCGACACTCCACTTAGCCTGGCGATTTCAGATATCTTTACTTTTCTGTTCATAATCATAAGCATCTTCAGTTTTTTTAATTAACCGATTAATCATTAATACATATTATCGCCAAACAACAATATTTCAAATGAATTAAATTAAAATTATCAATAATTTTCAAGGCTTATATATTAATCGATTAATCATTAGATAAAAAGAAAGAGGGAAATATTTTTTATCAAAATTCAAAATATCATCTTGACAATTCCTATTACTAGCCATATAATTGGTCATGACAACATAACCAATTAATAAAGGTACTGCTAATGAATAACTTAAAATATCAGAAAACTGTAGATCAAATCAAAGGACTGATTCTTTCAGGACATTTGAAGGCGGGAGACATTCTGCCGCCTGAACGTGTCTTGTGCGAGAAGAACAATATCTCGAGAATAACTGTCAGAAAAGCCTTTGACATGCTTGAACAGGAAGGTGTCATAAAAAGAGAGCAGGGAAGAGGCACCTTTATAGCCGAGACTCCAGTGGAAGATAAAGCAGTACGGAGCGTTGTCGCACTGGCGTTCAAATCCTTTGGGATGGATGTGAAGAAGAATTTCTTCATAATGGGGCTGTTTAATGAGTTGAAAGGGATTTTCGAAAGCAGAGGGACGACTGTTTCCATGATCCAGATCCCCGAAGAGGAGACTTTTTACAGCTACCTGAGGAAATATTCCATACCTGAGAACAGTTTCGTGTCCGGGGTAATCTTCACAATGTATTCACCTGAAAAAATAGAAATCAAGAATCTTGAAGAAGCAAAAATACCTTGCGTATTAATAGGTGAAACCGATATCGGGTCCATACCTACAGTGAAGGCTGACCATGTGGGCGAAGGATACATGGTGGTGAAGCATCTTATGGAACAGGGGCACAGGAAGATAGCATTAATCGACGGACCAAGGGGATATTCCTTTGTTGAAGAGAGGCTTGAAGGATATAAAAAGGCTTTCAAGGACCATAGGATTCCCTTTTCAATGGATAATTATTTTGAAACAACCGGCTGGAAAAAAGAAGACGGGATAAAGGCGGCCGGGCAGCTCCTGAAAAGCGGTGGAAAGTTCGATGGGATTGTCAGCTTCGGAGACCGTTCAACCATTGGAGTCATAGAATCTCTCAAAAGGAACAATGTGAATGTTCCGGAAGACATGCCGGTAGTAATGGCGGACAAATATCAATTTATGGATGACATGATGAGTTTCAGGATTACTGGAACAATCGTCTCCCTTGAAGGAATGGCCTGTAAGGCGGTAGAACTTTTGGATCTGAAGAAAAAAGGCGGATTGATATTGGAAAATCCGTCAGTTGTCCCTGTTGTCTTGGACAAGGGTGAATCATGAAATTGAAGGTTGAAGAGGATAGAGTCATCCCCATTGAAAAATGCAGCTGTTGCGGAAAAATGATTGAAGACGGGACTGGAAGATTCAGGAAGATCGAAAACGTTTTCTGCCTAGGCTGTTATAATTCGGAAAAACCGGAAAATATAAAACTGGAATTGAAAGAAGCACGTCAAAATGAAGTCAGCCTGTCATAACACTGGAAGATTCCACGGCAAGCGCATCGGCAGGATGTCAATTAAAAGACATGGTTTCACGCTTATAGAGCTTCTGGTGGTCATAGCCATAATCGCCATACTTGCCGCATTGCTTCTGCCAGCCCTGAGGAACGCGAAATTCCAGGCTAAACTGTCGGCATGCAACTCCAACCTGCGCCAGATCGGCATCGGGATGCACAGCTATACCGTGGAGAATAATGACATGTTCCCTCCAGTCTATACAAAATGGGGGGAGGCAGAGCTGTTTGACTCGGCACATTATACGAATACCTGGACTTCCTCCCTATGGGGATCTTACGAGACCACGCTGTGGAATTATGTCTTCCCATGGCTGAAGGACAATGTAATCACCCCTCCCCAATCCATGTATTGTCCTGCAAGCTCAACGATCATATATCCTGATTTCTACAAGGGTTCGGATTATGGATGGAGACGTCCGACCCCCGGATACAGGCTGCAGGGCATGGCCTGGCAGAGCGGAGTTTTAAAAACGCGAATTGTAGGTTCATCCAAATTCAAGACGACCCCGCTCGCCCTTGACCATCCCAGTTCGCATTATCAGAGCAATAAGCCCTGGGCTTCGACCGCTGAAAGCATATCCGTGCTGAATCTGGATGGAAGCGTGGATTTCTACAAGAAACCTGATCCTAAGGCCCAGCAATAATTACCTTAAAGGTGAAAATAATTATAATGAAGCCGTCCTCCGGGATTTCAAAAGGATATTTCACTCTGATCGAGCTTCTTGTTGTAGTTGCGACCATCGCAGTTCTCATCGCCCTTTTGCTGCCGGCGCTTAAAAGCGCGAAAATGCAGGCAAAGCATACAGGTTGCAAGTCCAATTTAAGACAGATCGGCGTCTGCATGCTCGCATATGCCGGCGATTATGATGGTGTATTGCCGACAATTCTTACAAATGTTGGACAGGTGAAGTGGGGAGATCCTGATGATTCAAATCAATATCGCGACTGTTGGTCACCCGCCATGTTCCCCTGGATTGATTATGACCAGAAAATGGTGAATTTCATTTTTCCGTGGATGAAGAAATATCTTATTCCGAATCCCCAGGTGATGTATTGTCCTGTGAGCGAACAAATCAAATATCCTGATTCATACGGGCTTCCTCTAAGCGGCTGGATCCGCCCGACTCCGGGCTACAGGTTCCGCGGAATAATAGGATGGAATTATCCAGGATGGTATACGCTGCGAAGGCTTTCCTCCACGAAATACACTGACTATCCGATGGCATTTGATCAGAAAAGCAATCATGAGGGGAAAGCATGGGCATCTATTGCCAAAAGCATATCGCAGGTGAATCTGGACGGCAGCGTAAACTTTTATAAATATCCGGATCCGATGGCGAACAAGGATTATTAATCTCAACAAGGAATTTTATAATAAAAGGATCAGTAAAATGCAGAACTCTCCAATTATGAAGGGATTATTTGCCTTTTCCATACTGGGGCTCATGGGCACTCTTTGCATAGGACAGGAAAGTCCTGTCAAATGGACGCCTCTGTGCGAACCTGGAGGCGGAGGCGCGATAGTAGCGCTCAGTGTCTCACCACACAATTCAAAGCATCTGATCTCCAGCGGCGACATGCTCGGTGCGGCGGTAAGCTTCGATGGAGGCGACTCCTGGCGGCCCGCCTTTGGCTTCCCTGCATACGAGATGTGCGGCATCACATTCCATCCTGCAAATCCGAAGGTCGCGTGGATGGGTACATGCATGGGGCCGTTCAAGAGCGTGGACGGAGGTTTGAACTGGACGTCAAAGCGTAATGGGATGCCGGGATTTAAGAATGGAGGCTATTCGGTAATTGTTGAGAAGGTTCTCTTTGATCCAGACCAGCCCGGAAGGATGCTTGCATTCGGGGGTTCGTCGCGCCATTGGAACGAGGCGGACACCTTCGGATGGATTTGGGAGAGCATGGACGACGGTGAAACATGGAAGCATATTGCAACTCTGGCAAAGGACGGCTTCAGCACTGCTGACAAAAAGGGCGTCAATATATGGAGTGCGACATATGAGCCTGGTTCAGGCAGCCGGCTTGACATACTGACAGATGAGATTGGCTGGTGGACGAGCGAAGATGACGGAAAGACTTGGAAGAAAAAGGAATATCAAGGAATAAACGGAAAGATTTCCGGATTGGCATTCCATCCTAAAGATACAAAAACCATATGGGCATCAACACGGAATTTCAAGGCTGACAAGAGCGATGCAAAACTTACACCCGGGGGAATTTTCAAGAGCACTGACGGGGGTGCGACGTTCGCAGCATCAGACAACGGAATAAACAAGGTTGCTTCAAATGACGGCAACCAGACAAGCTGGTTCAACGGGCTGGCCGTTTCACCTGCGAACCCCGATGTCCTTTATGCCAATGACCAAGCATGGAACTCAGCGGTGATCTACAAGAGCGTTGATGGAGGTGCAAGCTGGAAACCGGTGGCATCAAGGGGTGGAATAGGTGTAGTACAGGCTGAAAATGGGAAAGGTGTCTTCCAGATCCAGACAGCATGTTTCGCCGGGATCGCGATGCATCTCGTAGCAGATCCATCCAGCGCAGATCGCGTATACGGCTTCAATACGGAATTCATCCTGAGAAGCACTGATGGAGGCGCCACCTGGGATGATGCAACGTCCTACCGTCCAGATCCCGCGATAAAGGACAGCTGGCGCGGACGTGGCTGGAATGGTTGGTGCAGCACCAATTTCGCCTTCAACCCATATCGCAAGGACCAGTCAATCCTGCAGGGCATGGACGCGGCACGCGGCTGGATCAGCGATGACGGGCTTAAGAGCTGGCGCTATGTCAGCGCTGACCCTAATCCATGGCTTGGCGGACAGGACGTTGGGTTCAGCAAGGACGGATTCATTTACATAACAACTGGACAGTTTGGTGACGGCAACGGCATAATCCGCAGTATGGACTGGGGAAAAACATGGTCTGTACTTTCAGGCGAAAAATACGGTCTGCCCAAGGCAGGCTGGGGAAACAAGAAGGAATATGCAGGAGTGTTTGTTCATCCTGAAACCGGTAAAAATGCCTGGGCGGTTCTGAAAGGAAAGCTCATACACACCGAAGACGGCGGGGAAAAATGGGCTGAAGTCCCTGATGTCAGCGGAGCAAGCTACCTTGCAGGAGATCCGACGAAGGCAGGACGGTTCTATGTCAAGACTGGAGGAGGCATACTTGTATCAGACGACGGGAAATCTTTTGCCAATATCGGACTTCCGCGGATAAGCAGCCGCAGCCGCATCAACTGTGATTCAAAGGGGAGGGTCCTGGTATGCCAATGGCGCGAAGGACGCGGCGGTCTATGGCGTTATGCTCCGGAAACCAAGAAATGGGAACGGCTCCTGGACGAACCTCAGGCTTTCGAGTGCAACGCCGATCCTTCTGATCCGGCCCGGCTTATTCTGGTGACTTCCATGGACCCGTATCATGAACAGGCCAGCGGCAACGGTGTCTGGATAAGCTGTGATGACGGCAGAAGCTGGAGCCAGGCAAATTCCGGACTCGGGATGCTCCGTGCAAATGCCTGTGCATTCAACCCGTTTGCTCCTGAGGAGATAATAGCAGGCACCTATGGGATGGGCTTTTTCAAGGCGACCTGGCCAAAGGACTTCAAACCGGAAGGTACCCGCCGTTACGTATCAAACGAGGAGGATGCGAACGCGGCAGCCCTCAACGGAAGCCTTCTGGCAAATGGATCAATGACGGACGGTGGCGACAAGCCGGAAGGCTGGGGAGGGACCTGGGGTGACCTTGTATGCGCCCGGGATCTCAAAGTTTTCAAAAGCGCGCCGGCATCACTCCGCGTCGAAGTCAAGGATGGAAAAAGCGGACAGGCGTTCCAGCAGATCAGCGGATATCCCGGGAAGAGCTTCATCGTCAGCGGATTCGTTAAAAGCGAAGGCAATGTAAAAGTCAATGTCGCAGTCCAGTCCTTCGACAACGACTGGAAGAAGAACAATTTCGAACAGGTCAAGTATGTCCAAGGGGCTGCTGACTGGACTGGATTTGAGAAGACTGTCAAAATTCCGGAATGGTCGGCGCGTTTCAACGTGCTTCTCCTGGTTGAGGGGACCGGATCCGCCTGGATTGATGATGTCAAAATGACGCCGTTACAGGCAAAATGATAAATCAAAGGAGCTGTGAATATGATCAGGATGAATAACAGGTTTCTGCTTGCTAGTACGTTTGCTTTTGTTTTCGCTGTTGACTGGACAATATTGGCAGGACAATGGGAGAACAAGGTCATAAATGGGGCCATAACCGATGGAGACGCTGTTCCGAAATACTGGACTGAAAAATGGGAAGGAAATGGAGGAGTACGCGACACCACTGTCTTCAAAAGCGCGCCAGCCTCATTGCGTGTCGAGGGCAAATGCGACGCTTTCCAGATGTTCGACTGCAAGGGAGGGGAGAAGTTCACCCTCAAGGGATGGCTCAAATCGGCGGCGGGAGGAGGAGTGCAGGTTGTGGTCCAGTCTTTTAATGCAGACTGGTCAAAGAACGAATGGAAACAACTCGTATATGTGAGCGGAGACACCGACTGGCAGGAATTTTCTAAAGATGTGGAAATCCCTTCATGGGCCGGCCGCTTTCGCATCGCCCTGAAAACCGATGGAAATGCAAAAGGCTGGCTTGACGATGTCCGTGTCGGAGATGGTGAAGTTGCTGGGACTCCGGCGAGCAATTCCGAAAAAGACCCGATACCTGCAGGAAAGCCATGGGAGCCGAAGTGGGGCCAGTGGCCTGGTGCTGTCGGCGCATGGATGAATACACACAATGGAAAAGTTGCCGAGGCAAAAAAGAATTCTGATGCAAAAGCCGTGTTTTTCGGTGATTCAATCACCCAGGGCTGGGGCGGACAGAAGGGGTGGGAGAAACTCAACAGCGGCTGGAAGGCCCTCAATTTCGGCATCGGTGGAGATGGTACCAGCCAGGTTCTATATCGCATCAAGAATGGAGAACTTGAACCTCTCTCTCCAAAAGCGGTGGTGATCTGCATTGGCACCAACAACCTTTATGGAGACACAAATGCCGGTACTGACGAGGAGATAGCCAAGGGTATCGCTGAGATAATCAAAACCGTCCAGACAATGAAACCGGAGACGAAGATATTGCTGATAGGCATCCTTCCCCGTCAGAACGATTATTTCACGAAACGCATCCTGAAAATAAATGAGATGGTAAAAAAGCTGGCCGACGGCAACAAGGTGGCATATGTGGAATTCACAGACAAGTTCCAGGAGTCACTCGGCAAGATGAAGGCAGAACTTTACAGCAAGGACCAGCTGCATCTTGCCTCCCCAGGCTACGACCTCTGGGCTGACCTGCTCCGTCCGGAACTGGAGAGGCTTATGAAGTAAATATTTCTTTAATCTTTCTTTTGCTTTTATACAAGTGAGCTGATTTCAAAAATACGAAAAACGGTGGTTGCGGAAATAAGCCCGTTGAAGTTCATCACGTGACCACGTTGACACGTAGAACGAGACTCACGTGGCAACTTTAGTGTGTCTTTGTATTCAACGGGTTACACACGCTAAAGCAGCGCACTCCAACTTTGAAATCAGCTCAAAAAGAGGCAATTTTGAAATTGCCTCAAGTAGCTTGCGAGCGTCGAGTACAAAGGCATAATGCATCCGGATTGAAGCCGATTGAACAATCTATGTTTGTTACGGAAGTTCATATTCCCAATTAACATACCGTCATCTAAGTTTTGAAAGATAGCTAAAGGAATTAAATCATGCTTACCTCAGCTGATGTAAAGAAAATGGCCAAGGCCTGTGGAGCAGATCTCTGTGGAATTGCCTCCATGGACCGTTTTGAAGGCGCCCCTAAACAGCAAGATCCACGATACATATTTCCAGATTCCAGAGCATGTGTGGTGCTGGCTTTCCGCATACCCCGGGGATATCTGAGGGGAATTGAAGAAGGAACATATTTTACCGCATATTCAGCAATGGGATACGGAGGATTAAATATAATCTATACGCCGATAGTCCTACGTCAACTTACCTGTTTCATTGAAGATCATGGTTATGAGAGCGCACCTATTCCAAATATGTATCCCGGCGCCACTATCTCTTTTGCCACCCAGAATGTAATACCAAACCGTAGCCGGCCGGTTCGTTCCGGTCTGCCCATGCCGGATGTGATGATCGATATGCGGATAGCCGCTTATGCCGCCGGTCTGGGTGAGTTCGGGTGGAGCAAGATGTTTCTCACCCCCGAATTCGGGCCTGCCCAACGTTTTGTCGCTTTGCTTACGGATGCACCCTTGGAACCGGATCCGATTTTCACCGGAAAGATATGTGACCGCTGTAAACTTTGTGTAAAAGCCTGTTCTGGCAACGCAATTTCCGCCACGGAAACCGAATCAATTACTGTTGCCGGACATAAACAGGAATGGGGGAAACTCGACTGTACCGCCTGTTCCGTCGCCTACCGGGGAGGGAAAGCGGAATACAATCCTTTTATGCGGCCGGAAGCAAATGAAGCAGAATACAAAGATAATTATTGCGGACGTCCGAAACTGGACGAATATTGCGGCTATCCGAAGCTTTTTGAACACAATGCCGCATTGGAAGGAGCACGTGGCTGTATGCGCGAATGCCTTATCCATCTGGAAGAAAAAGGGATATTGACCAGGAAATTTGCAAATAAATTCCGTCATCGCCTCCCTTGGCGATTGGACTCAAAAGTAGAAGACGTCCAGAATGGGGAAACCCTATCCGAAATTGAAAGATATGGGAAAGAATGACAGGAATCGACAATACATGCCCATTTTCATTGCTTTTCTACGGTTCCAAGAACTGCGGGGTCGGGTCATAAACTTATGAATAAGATTTCTCTTCTATTTATTTTTACTGCAATCATGCTTGGAACATTTATAAATCAATCCTCCTGTGCCGACGATATCAAGATCGGTGAGGTTAATATCCGCGATGTCCTCATTCTCGATGACATGCAACGCGAAAAACTTCTGCGGATTGTGGAGCAGGAGCCGGAGGCAGGAGCTCTTTTTGATGCCAAACTTAAAGCTGCAAAGAATTTGCTCGAGTTATCTCCCAGGCCAATTGGGGTCATCTGCTACGAAGGGCTTGTCAATACTGATTCAAGGCGAATTCGCACGGTTGATCATCTGAAGGATATGGATTGTGTTGCAGGACTGTTTGAGATATGGCAGGTAAAAGGCGACAGGAAATATTACGAGAAATGCCGAGAATATATTTTGGCTTGGGCGAAGACCTATAAGCCGACCGGCAACGACGTGAATGAAAACAAGCTCATGCCTCTTATTGTTGCATATGCTGCTCTTCGTAAGGATTTTGACGCCTATAACAAAAAACTTGTAGATGATTGGCTCAACGATATTGCAGGAAAGCATATGGCTGAATGGAAAAATGATTCCAATAAATGGCAGAACAACCGGCACACTAAAAGGATTCGCATCATTGTATCCATCGGAATTGCACTCCAGCATAAGGAATGGATTTCAAAGGCATGGGATGATATTCGGGTGTTTGTTTCAAAAGGACTCTATCCTGACGGTACGAGTTATGATTTACACCAACGCGATACGCTCACATATCATATCAGCGCACTACGTCCGCTTGTTGACTTGTCTCTTCTTTCCATTCAAGACGGCAATGACTTATATAACTGGGAATCTCCTGAGGGGGCATCGATCCGTCGTTCCGTCGAGTATGTAATACCTTACGCAGATGGGACAAAACTCCGACAGGAATGGAAAAATTCAAAGGTTGAACTTGACCGGCGCAGGGCTGAGGCAGGCCTGGAAGAATACCGACCTGGACGTTTCTTTGATCCAAAAGATGCAACTGGACTTTTGGAGAGGGCATCTGCATTTGATCCATCCTTAATTCCATTGGTCGCCAAGCTTATGGACAGTTCCGCAAAAAAATTCCCTTCTTGGAGAACCGTTCTCAATTCAACCTATGTAATTCCTGATAACGATAAGAGAGGGACAGCCCCTTAGCAGAGAACGCCTTTATGGAGATGACCGCGGGCTGCTACGGCTAGCACTGGAATGTGGAGCAATTCTTTGCAAATTGCAGATGCGTTACCTCAGAGACTCTTTCAGAAAGTGTTGCACTTGTTTTTAGAATTCACTATATATTATCAAAGCATCACATTGCCATTCAATATTTTGCATGGAATGGCACCAATGCTTATTTGCCATTCAATATTTTGCATGGAATGGCACCAATGCTTATTCACAGTCTGGAGGAACCAGCTGGACTGAAATTCCACCGTCGACCAGCAGCCCTACGCCATTGATCCTGGCTGCCTTCTCGGAGGCAAGGAAAAGAACTGCATCGGCAATATCGCTTCCGGATGCTTCCTTCCCAAGTGGAATGTTGGCACGGCGCCTTACTGCTTCGGTCGTGAGTTTCGCCCAACGGTCAGTATTTATGTAGCCGGCAACAACGCAGTTCACCCTGATCCCTTTCGGACCCAGTTCCAGCGCCATCGCCCGTGTAAGCGAATTGATCGCCCCCTTGCTTGCGACATACGCGGTACGTTTCAGGATCGCACGCTCCGCAGTATTCGAACCGATATTGACAATTGCGCCTGCCCCCTGCTTGAGCATCATCCTGGCGGCGCACTGCGAGCAGTGAAATGTCCCGAACACATTGGTCCGGAAAACTTCCTCGAGCATGCTTAGCGGAGTGTCCACAAGCGAATATCCGACGCCTTGTATTATGGCATTGTTCACGAGCACGTCCAGGCGTCCGCATTCCCTCCTGATCTTTGCGAACATCGCATCAACCTGTTCCGGAATGGAAATATCGGCCGTTACTTCAACTACTTTGACACCGTAAGCATCCCTGAGCCGCTTGGCCTCCCGTGACACATCCTCCTCCTTGCGTCCGTTCAACGCAACTACTGCCCCTTCCCTGGCAAAAGCTTCGGCTATCGCCAATCCGGTATTGCGCACCGCGCCGGTAACTAGAACAACCTTGTCCTTGTAACTCATGTAATTATTCCTTTATTTATTTTTTCCATACCAGCCCTGGCTGTCATTCGGACGGATCATGGTCAGATCACCGTTGAAATGACGCAGATTGTGAGGCTTATACGGATGTTTTAAAATTTCCTCCTCATTTATATCAATGCCCAGCCCTGGCAGATCCGGTATGCGCATCATGCCATTCGAAAATCCTATCTTCTCCGTTGTAAGCAGATGCCTGTATGGCACATCATTGGACATAGTCTCCAACATGTGGAAATTAGGAGTGCACGCGGCAATCTGCAGGGTTGCGGCGTTTGTGACAGCTCCGATCGGGTTGTGCGGACAGAACGGCAGGAAATAACATTCCGCCATGGCCGCAATCTTCCTTACTTCCAGTATTCCGCCGCAATGTGAAAGATCCGGCTGGAGATAGTCAGCGGCCCTTTTTGTGAGGAGCTCCTTGAAATCCCAGCGCGTATACAGCCTCTCCCCCGCAGCAATGGGAATGTTTATCCTACTCTTGACATCCGCCAGTCCATCGAGATCACACGGCGGTAACGGTTCTTCAAACCATGTGATGTCAAATTTCTCAAGAGCCAGCCCTACACGTACGGCTGTTGGAACATTGAATCTGCCATGCCCTTCAATCAGGAGCTGGATGCCAGGCCCGACCGCTTCGCGGACAGCCGCGACACATGTCATGGCAGTATCGAATTCTTCAGAAGTCAGGTTCAGGTAGGCGGAACCGAAAGGATCCCATTTGAGAGCCTTGAACCCAAGCTTCACCGTCTCTTTCGCCTTTGCTGCGAAATCCGCAGGCGTGCGCGAGCCGGCAAACCAGGCATTTGCATAGCATGGCACCTCATCGCGCATCTTCCCGCCAAGGAGCTGATAGACGGGAACGCCCAATGCCTTTCCCTTGATGTCCCACAACGCCATTTCAATTCCGGACAATGCCGTGGTGAGGACAGGTCCACCGCGCCAATATGCGTCCCGATGGTTCTCCGACCAGAAACCCTCGATATTGTGGGGATCCTTGCCGATGATGTATCTTTCAAGCTCACGGACCGCAGCTTCTACAGCAAGTTCACGGTGTTCAAGCGTCGCTTCCCCGATTCCGTAAATGCCCTCGTCGGTCAGCACCTTCACCAGCACCCAGTTTGTCCGATAGACATCACAAATAAAAGTTTTTATTCCAGTGATCTTCATGTAACCCTCCCAGCTTTATTTTTTCCTGTCCCATGAAAAAATATATTCATGTGTTCTTTTAACTCAACCTATTCTAAATCTTATACAATTTCGTCAAAAACACGTACGTAATCGACTATAAAACAGTCAGGCAGAACCGCCTTTTTCAGTTCCTCGGAAGGCGTGTCCCCTTCACGATAACCATTGCATTCGGTAGAGATCAGGACAAACTGCTCGCAATCTGAAACCGGACCGTCCACGCGCCACGATTCCTTGCCGTCGACATAGTAGATGTAACCGTTGCGGGACCAGTCCAGACCAAACACATGGAATCCATCCGGCGTATCCTCCAGCTTGCGTTCGCCCGAAGCCGCCTGCTGGTGGTCGAGCCCATAGCCGTTCCAATGGTTGTTGTGGTAGACAATTCCGTCACGGGTGAAGTTTTCCATTATGTCAACTTCCACTCCGGACTGCACCGGGTTGAGCGTTGATCCGATGGTGGGCGACTGGAGCCAGAAGGCGGCCCACCAGCCGGGCTGTGTCGGTAGTTTGCAGCGGCATTCATAATATCCGTATTTATGCATGAACTTCGGCTGTTCAATCTTGGCGATAGGCCATTTGAACTTGCCATACGCCTCGCCGGGGCGATCCATGAAATTACTGCCCGTCTGAAGATGAGGAGAATAAAATTGTCCGTCCTTTTCATAGAGTTTGAGGAGAAGATTTCCCTTCCCATCCAGTTCGGCGCCGTCCTCGGCAAATGTCTTGTGCCTCTGCTGCATGAGATGAAGGCGGAAATCCCATTTTGAACGGTCAAGCGCATCACCGTCGAACTCGTCGCTCCAGATCAGTTCCCATTTCTTTCCAGAAGGCAATAGGCTCTTCACATGCTTTATCTGATTTATCTTTTTCATATTCCCCTTCCTAATTGATTTTAACTATTGAACGATCTGTAATTATCAGAGGATCAGTACTGAACGGAAGCGGCTTGAAATGCCTGATCCCTTCCGCATTCGGATCCGGATCCATCCATGTTTCACCGCATGTGCGTTTGTCAAAATCATATTTCACGGCATAGACCTCCTGCGAAACCGGCTCGATCAGGACGGGATTTTCCAGACAAAGATCATTATCCATCCAGAACATCATTTCAGCCTGCCTTACTACAGGATCATTTTCCAGCGACTCGGGAATCCACCAGGCATGGACTGGAACATTTCCTCTTATAAAATTCGCATGCCAGGTAGTGGCCTTAGTGGCGCGTGGATCGGCAGTGTCATCAAGCACGCTCATGTGGGCCGCTGTCCGGCCGTTTGCCGGTTCCATGGGATCACAGAGCAAAGTGCATAATGTCTGCAGGGCGTAATATGAAGGTTTGGGAGATCCATCCTTGAGGCGGACAAGTCCGTAATGGAAGGTCTCCTTGAAAGCCGCATAGTGCGCGAAGTCCGCCATGTGGAAATAGCTGCTCATGGAACAGCCGTTGTGCAGTTCGAGCAAAGTCCGGCGCAAAAGCATGCGGGCCTGGATATCCTCGCTGAATTTCATTGTTGACAGGGCACCGACACCGCGCGCCTTCTCAGGAACAAAAGACTGCACGCCCGCCTCTCCCTGCCAGTACTCAAGCGAAGGCTTGTACTTCTCCAGAAGATGGCGGAAGGCGGCAATTTCCTGAGTGCTGTGCCTCTCGGGGATCGATTTGTAGCCATGGTATGTGATAATGTCAATCAATTCATGAAGTCCGGCCTTCATGCAATCTTCGAGATACTTGAGACTCCATGCGGTCATGCCCCAGGCAATGGCGCCGCCTATGAGCTTGGCATCAGGCTGCTCCTCGCGCAAGGGGCCGGCGGTAAGCCGCACCAGGTCTACATAATCAGCCGCTTTCGGCTGGCATTTCCAGAAGCTCAGCAGATCAGGTTCGTTCCAGACTTCATAGTGGGTTACGCGGTTGCGGAAATGTTTCACCAATGCGCGTACGTAATTCTGCCATCCCTGCCGTTCCTCAGGCGTGTGGATCGGGGGAAAGCCGACACCAAACTCATTGCATCCCTGATAATTCGGGGATATTCCCGCCGGTGAAGTGTTCACATTCTCCGTATAAACCGGGTTGCCGTAGCTGATGCTCAGCCAGGGCTGGACTCCTTTCTTGAGGAGCTTGTCCACAATCAGGTCGAGCCATGTGAAGTCATAGACTCCTGCTTTTTTTTCCGTCTTCGCCCAGCCGGACTGGACACGCGCCCACTTGACACCGAGATCCTCGAGGACAGGCCACGCCTGGTTGATGTCCCACATCTCGCGGTCGAGACACTCGAAGCCGACACCGAGACGCGATGATGCAATTCCAGTGCTTTTGCTGTTCTTCAATTTTCCCAGATATTCCAGATTGCCGTATCCGCTGTATTTCATTTTATCTCCAGTTGATTGTTCCATGTTTTTTGCGACGGATCCATTCTACCATGGCGGTATTCCGATTGAAAGAATAAATTGGTCATTATTGACAATAGAACTTGTATATTTGGGACAATATGGTTAAAATAGACCATTGATCCACTGGTAATGGGCACCTTTAAATTATTCACTACCGTCCCATGGATTATTGGATTGTTGGACCACGCCATGGCGTGGCAAGTTATGGACTTGTCCCGCTTCGCGGGATTGTTGCAAATAAAAGAATTATGCCATAATCACCATATGGGGGAAATCCGAAATGCCTATTCTGAATTTTTTTCTTAAAATCCAACATCTTTGGTTTTTCTTGAACTCAAACCCAATAATCCAGCAATCCATAAATCCATTAATCCGTCATCCTGTGGGATGACTGTGTAAATTATTCACGAGCGCAGGGCATGGCAAAGAAGTCAAATTACAATGACGGGCTAATCAACATCGAGGTATTCATCGGTGGCGCGCCTCTGCTTGAGATCAGGCTGTGCGAAGGCCTGCTGGAGTTCGGCCAGAGCCATCCGCGCTGGCGTTTCTCCATGCACAGCGCCAGTTTCAAATACACTGAAAAATGGTTGAAGGACCACGGGATCTCCGGCGTAATCGTCCTGATAGATTCAGAACCGATATCAAAAGTTCTCAGCGCCTCCGGAATTCCGTGGATATATCTGTTTCCATCAAAACCGGTTCCTCATCCGAGTGTAAATGTGGACGATTATGCCATCGGACGAATGGGAGCGGAATTTTTAATCGGAAAGGGACTTTTACGTTGTGCCTTCTGCGGCATTGGGACGATCTGGAGCGACAGACGCGCCGCAGGTTTCCGCGACAGGCTTTCTGAAGCCGGAAGGGATTGCGAATTTGCGGATATTCCAATTGAGCTGGGACTTGACTGGGGATTTGCCGCAAGTTCGGAACGGCTCCTGAACAAATGGATCTCCAGCCTGAAGCAAGGTACGGCCGTGATGACCGCACACGACGTCATGGCAAACCGTCTTATCGACTTATGCCTGCGCAGGGGATTGCGAATTCCGCAGGACATTGCAGTGCTCGGTGTCGGCAACCATGATCTCCTGTGCAAACTGAGTCCGGTCCCAATTTCCAGCATTGATGCGGCTGTGCCAAAGGCGACCATACGCGGTGCGGAAATGTTGGAAGGCATGATTAATGGAAATTATCCCAAGGCTCCAGTTTTCATAAGTCCCAACGGTGTCGTGGAGAGGGAATCCACGGAAATTCTTTCCTACGGTGATGCTCTGGTGGCAAAAGTTGTCTCACATATACGAAAACACTCCTGCAACAGGAAAATAGTTGGGAGCCTGCCTAGGACATTCTCGGTGTCCAGGCGTACCCTTTCCAGGCGTTTCGCAAAATATGTCGGCCATTCACCCGCCGAAGAAATCCGCAAATCCCGCCTGAACCATGCACAGCGCCTCATCAAGAACACCAGGATGTCTCTTACTGAAATTGCCTATGCCTGCGGATACACCGATCTCTCGCACATGTACCGGCATTTCCGCGAAGACTTGGACACAACTCCTAAGTCTTTTAGGAAGTCATAGCAACGGCACTAAGTTAAGGATTTTTAAGAAAAGACTGCCTTGCCGGTAACAGTCCGGTCTTCGAACATGTCACATCCCTCGAATCGCGTCACCTGGCCACCAGGGTCTTGATTTCGAACGGACAGAAGACCACGTGGCCGCCAGTCAACGGCACGCAATTCTCCTCCATCAGGTCGGTTTCGAACCAGCGTCTGCCTTCCAGGTCAGGCAATGTGATGGAGCTCTCCCGTCCCGTGCTTTCGAAACAGCGGAAAACGATACCTCCTCCGCTTTTTTCGGCCGGCTTGACATTGCCTAGGATGACGGTGCTTTGCGTGCAGTCCGGCATGGGCGGCAGGGACAGGCCTGGGGTTTCCGACGGTATCGAGAAGCCTACGGCCGTGCAACGGAACGGATGATTAAGTTCCCAGCCACAGCGCCCTTGCGGGATCGTGTCAGCCGCCTGGGGAGCAATGCGGAACCGGAAGCGGTAGTCGCCCAACGGCGGACGCACCGTGCCCTTGCGCGTGCCGTCCTCCAGCACATGCTGGCCACCGGATGTGTGGGAGATGCCGCGGAGCATGCAGTTACGCAGCGTCCGTTCCTCGAACTCCCACATCCGGTGGTCGGTGCCGATCACGACGCCGCCGGACGGGTCGCAGGCCGAAACCCAGTGGTTGACCAAGCGGATGTTGCGGATGCTGTTGTCGCTCTTGTCTCCCAGTTCCGGCAGGCTGACCCGTTCGAACGGCATTTTCTCGCTGTAGATTGTCTCGGGATAGCGCACCTGCCCGAACGGCACGCCGTAACGAAACTCCGGCTTCGTCCACTCACGTGGGAACGTGAAGGACTGCTCCAGCCTCACAGGCAGGATTTCCCGCCAGGAAATCATATTCTCGATTTCGATCTCCGGATTGTCGGCATAGACGGTGATCACTTGCGTATAGGGCTGGCCATAGAGTTCGCCCTTGATCTCCGCCCGGCAACAGACCGCATTGTGTTCCTTGATTTCCACGCTGGTTGCACGCGCAGGGAACACTCGGCCGCTTAACGGCATCTGGCAGATGTAGTCGCCTCCCCGCTCTTCCAGCGCCACAAGCGAGACGTCCTCCAGGATGCAGCGCCGCGCGGTCTTGTCGAATATCCTCAGCGAGCCGGTGATGCGGTCGATCTCAAGACGGAAGTAGGCGTTTTCAATCACATCGCAGCCAGTGGGCTGGTTAGCGTTGGCCTTCCTGCGCACACGGTCGTCCTCGATGGTGAAAGGCGAAGCAAACTTCTCCGGTTCTCCGGGCTCCAGGTAATAGACTTTCGCGCCGAATGCCGGAACATCCTTGGCAAGGAATTCCACTGTCAAGGTGTCCGTCAATCCGTTGAGGTGGTCGATCTGAGTGAAAGGCACGGCATGGCCGCAGCCGTCAACCAGTCGGTATGGGAAGGTGCATCCCCAGCCACCGCGAGAGGGTGAGGTGTGGCCGTAGATGGCCGCGCGCGCCTGAACCAATTCGCTTCTCTGCCAGCCGAGCGGATTGAAGATCACGATCGGAAACGCGTCTGTCCGGGGCGCGGTAGCCCTGGCCGCCAGACGGCGCGCGTACTTGAGCGCGTACTGCCTGGCAACTTCCGCCGCCGCTGTTTTCAGGCGTCGTTTGTCGTCGTCCGCCTCCTCGCCGCCACAGCCGTTCTGGTTGTGGTCCATCCCGTCTAACAGCCAGAGCCAGGCTTCGTGCAGCGCTTCCCGCGCGTCGTCCTCGCCACCGCTCAGGCAGACCAGGCTGCGGAAAAACTCAGCTTGGAACATCATGGCTTCGCAGGAAACGTCCAGCGGCCAGATGTCGGGCCAACTGCTTTCGATGTTGGGCCAGAAGCTTGGAATCTCTCCAGCGCTTTCACCCTCCGGAGCAGGACAGACGTTCCGCATGAACTCGTGGAAAGTGGAAAACCGCAATTCGCGCCGGCCTTCGCGGTTCCAGCGCAAAATATTTTCGACAATCGCCTCGTCGATCAGGAAGAGATCTATTCCCAGATGCATGACCTGCGGATAGTCCACCGCCGAGACGTATGCTTCGAAAGCCTCCTCTCCGGCCAGCATCTTCGAATAATCCCCATGCGCAAGCAGGCCGCAGCTGTACCCATAATGCCAGGGATAGTAGGTGGGCAGTTCCGACCCGTCCAAGCCCTTCCAGCGGATCTGATCGGTATGCGCCGGGCAGCCGCGGGACAGGATCAGCGACTGCATGCCGACGAGCCGGGCGATCTGCGGCGTCTGTGGGGTTACGCCGGGGATGTCGGAGAGGCTCATCACCGGCGAATATGTCCCCACCGTGCTCAGGCAATACTCGCGCCCATAGAGTAGGTTGCGCACGGCCGTTTCGCCGGAAGGCAGTTGCGAGTAGATGATCGAGCGCATGGGAATCAACTCCAGCCGACCCTCGTGCGCGTACTTCCGGATGCGTGGCAGATCCTCGGGAAAGCAATCCAGATGATGGGCCAGGAAGTTGGTCGACTCCACCATGAAACGGTATGACTCATACCTTTCCAGCAGATCCAGTGCGGCGCGGATCACCTGGCTTCCCCGGGAGAGGCATTCCTCGCGACTGCCGCCCCAAAACAGGTCCAGATGGGAGAACGGCACTAGATAGACGGGCTGTTTTGTCATGGCTTGCTGATCCTTCATTTCGCTTGTCCTCCATGCTCAATCTCCACCTTTACCGGCAATGTTTTTCCAAGCCATTCCAGGAACTTCGCGGGCCACTTGTAGCCTTCAGCATCGGGTGTTTTAGCGGAGAACGCCGCATGACCGCCCTTTTCGATCTGCCAAAATAAATGGGGGGCTCCAACCTTGGAGTAGGTGTCCGAGATCGATACGGCCCACGAAGTCGGCGCCCCGGTGTCATCCTTCGCTGAGGCGATAAAAGCGGGTGGAATATCCTTGCTGATCGGGTAATAGCTGACCGGCCGGTTGGCCGGAGTCGGCCACGGGCAAAGCATCGCCGCGAAGGCCACCTGGCATCCGGGGCGCTCCAGGACATCCTCGTCCTTGGGGTTCCCGGCGTCGGGATGGGTGATCAGATTGAGCACGAGGTTCGCGCCGGCGGACCCACCCACCACGCCGATGCATTTCGGATCAATCCCGTAGTGAGAAGCGTATGTCCGGATGAAACGGATTCCCCGCTTGGCATCTAGGAGGGAGTATTTCTCGCAGTCCTTCCAGTCGGGCACCGTACGGTATTTGAGCATGAACACGACGAAGCCTTTCTGCAGGAATTGGTCCACCCGGACGCGCCAATTGGTTTCGATATTCTGGTAGGCACCACCGGGACAGATCATGAACGCCGGACGGTTCATTCCCGCCTTCAGCGGTTCCCAGACGACGATCGAGGGGATGCCCCACATCGCGATGCCCCCATCGTTGTTGGTATTCTGCCCCTTGTGCAGCGGTTCGGGGTTGCCGGGTGCACCGCCATTCTCCCAAAGGCGGAACTCGACGGGCGGTTTTGCAAATTCCGAAGGATAGGGGCGCGGTGCCGGATTGTACTTGCCAAGACCAACCGGGATGGGCTTGGAATCGGGTGGAGACAGGACATTGCCACGCAACGTCGTCTCTGGCAATTTCGGGGCCACCTTGTCTGCTGGACCCTCTTGCGCATCGGCTCCGGTTACTGCGATCATTGTCACGGCGGCCATCAACATTTTCAATTGTCGCGTAGTCATTTAATATTTTCCTATTTTAGATTCACTTAGTCTGCATCCGTACGGAAGGGTGAAGCAGGGAGGCCTTCCTTGTTAAAAAGATTCACATGGGGGACATTCTCCCAGCCATACCGCACGGCGACAGGCACCCTCACTTTCTCGCTTGATACCACTACCGTGTCGCCTTTAATCTCGGCCTTCGCCGCGATGAATTTTTTGTCCGCGCCAGCAATCGTGAACCCCTGCAGATCACCATCTTTTGCCAGAAGGCCGCTTCCGAGATGTTTAAAGCTGAGCACCGCCCGGTCCCCATCGATTTTGATCGCATCAAAAACAGGACCGGAGTATTCGATTTTTTCGCCATAGGCTAGCGTGCGCGCTGCCAGGGCCAACCGCGCACCCACGGGTTCCTTCTGTCTAGGATGAATATCCGTTGCGTTACCCACGTCCGTGATGACAACCATTGCCGTGTTGGGAGTTTTCTGCCAGCTCAATAACTGCGCTTCACGGATCTCCGGGGGCAGATTCTGAAACGGAGCGACCTGCACAAAAAGGAACGGGAAATCACCTTGACCCCATTTCTCCCGCCAATCGGCGATCAACCGGGGAAAGAGCGTGCGATACTCCTGGCTCTGGCCTGCATTGCCTTCACCCTGATACCAAATCACGCCCTTGATCGCGTAGGGAATTAACGGTGCAATCATGCCATTGAACAAGACCGTGGGATTGTTGGGCCAGCCATCGGGAGACAACGGCATAGTGGGCCTGGGTTGGACGGGCTTCGGCTGTGGGATAACTGGCTTTCCTTCCAGCTTCAGCTTTTGATTTTCCGCAGTCCAAGACTTGAGCGTTTCTTTATAGGCGGCGCCCACCTCGACTTCCCATTTTTTGAGCTTCTCCTGGTAATCAGCCAGTTCACTGGGATAGGTTGCGCTCGCCTGCTCAAAATTTGCAGCGAGTTTTTTGGCTTCTTCCGCGTAACGGTGAAGCTTCTGTTCCTTCTCCAGACCGTCGAGACTCGTCCACGCCTGCGCGGATGTTGCGCCCCACGAACTGTGAATCAATCCTACAGGGACGCCCGTTGCCTTGTGAAGATCCCTTCCGAAATAATAGCCAACCGCCGTGAAATAAATGGAGCTCGCCGGCGTACATTCCATCCACTTTCCCTCGACTTCGGCCAATGGTTGAACGGAGTTTTTCCGTCTTACATTAAACGTCCTGAGTTTCGGGTAGTTTGCCGTTGATGCTTCCGTCGACGCATTGGCATCAAACTCAAGTGCAAACTGCATATTGGACTGGCCTGAGCAGACCCAAACCTCGCCCACCAGCACATTTTTGAGTGTTATAGTGTTCTCCTCCCCTGCAACGGTCAACACGAACGGCCCGCCCGCCTTGTGTGGTTTGAAATGAACCATCCATTTCCCATCTTTCGCAGTGGATGTTGCGCTCTGTCCATCGAACTGAACCGTGACCTTCTCTCCTTCCCTGGCCTTTCCCCACACCGGCACGTTCGCATCCTGCTGCAACACGGCGCCGTCGGTGAAAATGGGATTGAGTTTTACTTCCGCCCATGCGCTGGAAGAAAGCCCGACCGCCCATAGCGCAACCGCGCGCAAGATGCCGGCATTCCAACCTTTCGTCCTCATGGCTGCGAGCTCTTCTTGCTCTCTGGCAATGTCTTCCCGAGCCATTCCATAAACAGCGTGCGCCAATTGGAAACTTCGGCGTCGGGCTTGCTCGTATCGAACGCCCCATGATTGCCCTTTTCGATCTGGAAAAGGAAGTGGGGGACGCCTGCCTTCCCGTAGGCATCTGAGATCGATACGGCCCACGACGTCGGTGCTCCGGTGTCATCCTTTGCCGTGGCGATAAAACTGGGGGGAGTATCCTTGCCGATCGGGTAATCGCCAACCCGTCGCTTGCCCGGGAACCACGGGGAAAGCATCGCCGCAAAAGCCACCTGTGTTCCGGGGCGCTCGAGGATATCCTCGTCCTTGGGGTTTCCTGCGTCCGGATGGGTGATCAGATTGAGCACGAGGTTCGAGCCGGCGGATGAACCCGCCACGCCGATGCGGTCCGTATCAATCCCGTAGCGCGGGGCGTAGGTCCGGATGAACCGGATTGCCCTCTTGGCATCCATAAGAGAGTATTTTTCGCACTCCTCCGAGCCGGGCACCGTTCGATATTTGAGCATGAATACGACGTAACCATCCTGTAGGAATCCGTCCACCTGCGGGCGCCAATCGGTGCAGATATTCTGGTAGGCGCCGCCGGGACAGAGCATGATCGCCTTCCGGTTGGTTCCCGCCTTCAGCGGTTCCCAGACGACGATCGAGGGGATGCCCCAATTCATAATTGCCGCCCCTTTTTTGCTAGCCAGCTGCCCCTTATGCAATGCCTCGGGGTTGCCGGGGGCGCCGCCATTCTCCCACAGGCGGAATTCGACGGGTGGTTTTGCAAATTCCGAAGGAAAGGGGCGCGGCGCCGGATTGACCTTGTCAACCCCCACCGGAATAGACTTGGAATCGGGTGGAGACAGGACGTTGCCATGCACCGTCGCCTCCGGCAATTTCGGGGCCACCTTGCCTGCGGAACCATCTTGCGCATCGGCTCCGGCTGCTGCGAGCATTGTCACGGCGGCCATCAACATTTTCAATTGTCGAATAGACATTTAATATTCTCCTGTTTTAGATTCAGTTAGAAAGTCACAGCAATCGCAGGGCACCACGAGGTTCCTCCAGAGATCATTTCAATTTATTACCATTTGAAAACCAGAGACATGCATTTCCCGGGATTGTCCCTGAGCCTTAAATATGCGGAAGGGGCTTCTTCAAATGAAACCGGTTTTTCCGCAATGTCGTCGACATTCAGATCCCCGTTTTTAATATTCTTGATTACAGCCAGCCTGTCGGATACAGTCCTGTCAGCGGGCTTCAGGATCAATGCTCCTTCAACAGGAGGGATAAGATGGTTTTCCTCGACATAGGTCGCCAGATAGACAATGCGGGGCCAGAAACCGGCATTCGCCCTTATTGCATCTGGCCTGTAGTCGCAGTCGGCCTTCCTGGACGCCGGCTGCCTCAGAAGGGACGCCGCAAGCTTCACTCCAGATTGAGATGATGACGCTTCAATGACAATGTCCACTCCTCCTGGACAGAAGGAGAGCATCTTCTCGGCAAGATTTTCTGTTTTCGCATTTATTGCTGCAAACACACCGAGTTTCCTGGATTTTTCAAGGCGGTATTCCTCCATGTCGCAGACAATCACTTTCACGCCATGCCACAGCAGCCATCTTGCTGCGAGGATTCCGACAAGTCCCTGTCCTATCACCACGGCAGTTTCACCTTTTGCCGGGAATGCGATCGTCGTACCGCGCCAGGCGATGGCGGCGACTTCCACAGGAGTATAAAGCCATGGATCTGCTCCAGGTGGCAGTTTTACAAGGGCGTCATATCCTGTGACCTTGCAGCTGTGGTGGCTTGCCTGTCCACCCCACAGGCTAGTGTAGCCATCTATCCTTATGGGAGTTCTTCCGCTCACAAGCTCGCCTTTGTCCCAGCCTTTGACATCCTTTCCGACCTCTATCACCTTTCCAACCCATGAATAACCGGGAATGACAGGAAATCTGCCTTTTGACTCCTTAGCTCCGGCGAAGATTCTCAGTTCGGTACCTGGGGATACGAAAGAGAAAATAGTTTCTGTCAACACCTCATCATCTCCGCATTTTGGCAGTTCGAAATTTTTCACTGCCGCCTTGCCGGGCTCCTCAAATACAATTGCCTTCATTTTATTTTGCATCCTATGTCCCTTTATTTTAACTTGCCATCACCATGTAAAATTCTTTGTCGGGATAAGACTGTCATTGCCGGGAACAGTCCGGTTCTCGTACATGTCATATCCCTCGTACAGCAGTGGGCAGCTGAATACTTCAGCATGCCCATCGACGTAGACCACGTTGAGGATCCGCCCATGCGTCAACTGGAGATTCCTGTAATTCTGCCTGAACCACATGGTAAACGCCTTGCCTTTCTCAGCAAACTCGATCATGTCCGACGGTTTCGAGACGTTTTTAAGGGAGATCAACGGTGCATCGCTCCCGATGTAGGTAAAAAGTCCGTATTTCTTTGAGTTGGCCTGGTAGACATGGCTCGCATAGACATTGTTTCTTTTTGGACATCTGGCGATCTGGGGAATACTTGAAGTACTGGATCCGGTAACCACCTTCTGATTGGTATAATTGCCAACTTCAATCTGAGGTTGCCAGTCGTTCGATCCGTTGGCCATGTTTGACTGCAGGGGGAATACTTCGTTGTTGTCGCTCAGATAGGAGAAAAGCGCCATGCCGCACTGCCTCAGGTTGGAAATGCAGTTGCTGGCCACAGCCGCCTCCCTCGCCTGCTTCAAGGCCGGCAGAAGCAGGGCTGCAAGAATTGCGATTATCGCAATCACAACCAAGAGCTCGATGAGAGTGAATGGATTGTAATCCTTCTGGCGTCTTTTTGTTTTCATTATTTCTCCCTCCCAATTACTTTCATCACCAATTGCCGAGTCCCTGCCTACCAGGAAAAACAGCTCCTGGGGATTAAAGTATTATTTCCAACCATGTCATATCCTTCATAGAGCCATGAATAGGCCCTGTACTCCACGTGGCCGTCGAGAAAAAGAATGTTGATAGCCCGGCCATGAGTCAGGGCAATGGCCCTGTAGTCTTGACGGAACCAGTGATACACCTTGTTTCTTTCAGTAAAGGATATCATGTCCGAAGGTCTTGAAATGCGCTTCAGGGATATTGGATTGTGGCTTGGCCATCTGAAAAGCCCATATCCCTGCACGGCATGGGCATGAGAGGCGTAAATCGAACCGGTCTTTGCGCATTTTAGAAATACAGGAGTGTCATTGGGGTGGTCGAAGTAGTCAGCAATGACGCGCAGAGGCAGTGCGACATGGCTCGAATCATATTCCTGCAGCGGAAACACCTCGCTGAAATTGTCAAGATATCCTGCGAGACCAAATCCGCATTGCTTCAGGTTGGAGGAGCAGGCGGTTGAAATTGCCATCTCCCTTGCCTGTTTTAATGCCGGCAAAAGAAGGGCTGCAAGAATTGCGATTATCGCAATCACGATCAGGAGTTCGATAAGAGTGAATGCCTTTTCACCAGCTTGTTCCTTTACAGCTCCCATGACTTCACCTCATTTATTTTCATCGGAAATAAGGGATTACATTTATCATTCAACACAAGATTCGATTACTTCGCAACTCTTTCCATCTTCCCTGGGCATGTCTTATTGAGCCATTCAACAAAACGTTCGCGCCAATGTGAGCCCTCGCCAGTCGAGTCAAAGCTGAAAGCGCGATGCCCGCCCTCTTCGATCACCCAGAGATTGCTCTGGACTCCGGCCTTCTCATAGTTTTTCGAGATTTCAACTGCGAATTTGGTAGGCGCGGCCTTGTCATCCTTTGCAGAAGCTATGAAGGCGGGAGGAGAATCCTTCGAAATAGGATATTCTCCGGCCGGACGGCTGGTAGGCCATGGGCACAGCATCGCCACAAAATCCGGACGGCAGCTTTGACGCTCGACCGGATCTGCATCTTCAGGTTTTCCATTGTCGGTATTACTCGACAGATTGAGCACGAGATTCCCGCCGGCAGACCAACCAACCACGCTTACCTGTTTCGGATCAATCCCCCACTCTCCAGCATGGTGACGGACGAGACGGACGGCGCGTTTGGCATCGGCTAGAGCATCAATCTCCGCCTGCTTCGGGTTTGGAACTGTACGGTATTTCAAAACGACCACAACGAAACCGTCCTTCAAAAAAGGATCCAAGGTTCCATTCCCGTTATCCACGGATGCCAGTGCCTGATAGGCGCCTCCCGGACACAGGATCACCACCTTGCGGTTCTTCTCATGATTTAACGGCTTATGAAGGATAATGGAAGGAATTCCAATCCGGCTGATGAGCTGAACACCACCCTCCCCGACTCCTGGCCAGGCCTTATGTGCTCCCTCAATCTGTCCCGGCGCGCCGTTTTCCCAGAGCAGGATTTCAGTAGGAGCCTCGCCAAAGGAAGATCCTTTCAATTTTGACGTTGGCTTAGCCGGCGTTGCGGAATTCGCAGGAGGAACAGCTGGCTTGTCCACTCGGGGCGCTGGAGCTTCCTTTTCATTCACAATCTCAATTTTCGGCCCCATAAGGTCCGCGGCCTTGTTCTTGTCGTCAGTCCAGTCTGAGGTCAAATATGCATTGACACATACATAGGCCGCCTCGTTCCGTATCTTGTCGTTCAGCTCGAATTTACCCTTGAGGACTATTGGGCCACCCTTGCTAAGTTCGACCGAGGCGAAGTGCGTAAGATATCCTCCCCATTTCTCCTTGCCGCTCCAAAAAAGATGGACGGCAAGTTTGCCGGCCTCCCAGTTCCTTGTGGTCTCCTTGAGATTCTTGGGCTCGATCCTGATTTCGAACTCCTTGCCGGGATTACAGGTCTTTGGACATACAAGCACGCACCAGTCAAAGTCAGTGGTCGTCGTCGATGAAGACTCCTCTTTGCCTGATCCTCCCGCTGTGGATTGAGAGAACGCATCGGATATAAGAAATGTGGAAACAAGCAGCAAGGCAGCTGTGTACAACCGTCGCAATAATCCAAGTTTTTCAAAAATTTCAGCCGATTTCAATTTTTTCTTCTTCATATATCCCCACCTTCCATATTTCATTTAATTATTTCAATCCTGATCGAATGTCTCACAGGCACGACAGCTTTCTCAACTGCTTCAGTCAACGCTGCATCTTTCTTTAGCACCGCCTCCTTCAAACGTTCCAGTGATGAGCCAGCATCCGGATCGATTGCAAGGAGTTCCTTGATGTCATTCTGCTCGCCGGGATCAAGACCACCTATTTCCTTCTTCATATCTTCCTGCAATACCGGCAATCTGCTCAGGATATAAGCATATTGCCTCGTCTCCCATTTGCTCTTCTTGTCGACAATGATCCAGTAGACCTTGCCGAAAGGCTCGCAGAAAGGATTTTCAATGAAGTCGGCTGCAAGATTGATCCCCTTGGCAAGGTTGTCAGAGGAATATTCTTTTGTCGCCTGGCCCCATGTCACACGGATTTTGGAACCTGCCTTCTGTCCGGTGACAACCAGCTTGAATCGGTTCAGATCTTCATTGAACGGAAAGAATTCGATGATTCCCGATGTCGCCGACGGATCATCGGGCTTGCCTTTAAAGCAAAATGGATAACGCGAGCTTTCCACTTCAACAACGCCATCCTTGAAGCTGAGTATCTTATGTCCTGCCGACGCTTCAGCCTTGCCACCGGAAAGATCAACCGTTATTGTGCCGATGTTGCCATCACATCCCATCGCCTTCAGAAACGCGTAGGCAATCACTAAGTTTCCGTTGCCAGAAGGATGAACGCCTTCTTTCCCTGCAACATGATACTCGGCACCGTATTTGGCTTTCGCCTTCGCCATGACATCGAGCATGAGATCATGGATATTTACGAAGACCGATCCCTGTTCCTCAGCCAGCTGTTTTGCGGAGTCTCCCAGCGCGGCCAGAACTGAATTGTAATCGCTTGCCGTAAGATTATTCTTTTTATTCCGATATGTAGTTGTGTCAACTGCGGTTGGAGACCCGATGATCACGGTCCGCACTCCGTTCTTCTTGAGTTCCTGTACCAGTTTCTCCATTCCGTTGCGATAATGTCTGGCCGTGTCCTTGCCCAAAGCCTTATATCCACCGTCATTCATTCCGTAGCATAATGTGACGATGCTCGGATGAACTGACAGAATCGGCTCCGCTCCGCACTTGCGTCCCCAGAACGAACCCATGCTGTCGCCAGGCCAGCCGAATTTCACCGTCTTGACGGGAACATCCTTATAGCACATGGACAGATAGCTCTCGATCAACAGGGAATATCCTCCTGCCGTAATAGAGTCGCCGCAGACGGCGACAACGTCATCCTTCCTGACCTTGTTCAAAGCATCAGACGAAGGCTTTTCATCTGCGGCAACGGACAATGCGGTCAGGAATGCAATTGAAATCAATCGCAAACTAAGTCTTCTGATAAATTTTTTATTCTGCATATGGAACTGCTCTTTCTTTATTTACTTACCAGTATGTGAAGAAATAAGGATCAAATTCATCTTCGATAGGACGGTCCGCATAGAAAGAAACCTTCTTGAGTTCAGGTGGGGGCTGGACATTGCTTTTTTTCATTTCCCTGGAAATGTCGGCAAAGAATCCCATGCCCTTGCTGCCACTGCCGATCTTGAAGGAAATCTTGTTCTCGCCTTTCTTCAGAGCCACCTTGACCTGGTAGGCATTGGACATGTTCTTGCCGTTAAGCGTCCTGAACACTTCCTTACCGTTCACCCATATTATCATTCGCCAGTCACATCCAATCCTGAGGATTGCCTCGCGGTCGCTTGCGCTTTCAACAAGATTTATTGCATATGCCACGGCGTTGGATTCCAGACGATATGCCGAGCCCAGATTTACAAAACCATTCTTGTCGGGGTTCATCGTCGGACGCCAGTCGAGTATTTTTCCATCAGGAGTCGGGAAAGTAATGTTTGGATTGTTGTCGCCGGCAACGGCCATTTCTTCCGCACTGAACTTGGCATTCAACATCTTCTCCCCGTCATCGCTGTCAACCTTATATGGTCCGAGTACGCTCCAGTTCTTGAGAGGAACAAACTGGGATCCGTTGTCCATGCAGAACGATACTCGGTTCGCGATCTTGCCAGAAGGATTTGCACCCATGTTCCCGAGTAGTCTTGCAAGAAGCTGTTCAAGATGGATGCCACTGAGATCTACGGCTTCCTTCCTGGCACTGTCAGTGGATTGGCTGGACGGTAAGGAAGCCGGTGAAATCTGGCAGAAAACCATGTATCCTTTTCCGTCAGTCTTTTGCGCCACAAGCCCGTCAGCCAGGACAGATATCCCCGCCGGTTGACCATTTTTTGTAAAGGCATCAATCTCGACCGGCTCGCGCCAGCGGAGAATGCTGGGGCCGATCTGGCCGAACAGCTGATTTGACTCTGGAGCTATCCTCTGAAATTTGCTTTTATTTGTTTTCAGCCCGAAATCCGACAGGGTCGCAGATGTCTGGGGGAGAAAGAATATCCTGCCTCCCTTAGATTGGAAATCTTCCATTTCCTTCTTCGATTTTCCATCCATGCTTCCGACAACGAGCAATGTCTCCTTTGGAACTTCCTTGCCGGTGAACTGCGCCGGATCGGTACCAAGCCTGGATAAAAGGGCCGAGGTTTCCGCTCCGCCGATACAGGCAACGCTTCTCCTTTCTTCAGGAGCAGTCGAATCAAGATATGCGAGAATGTTGACGGCAAGCAGAGTGGCACATGGATCCGCTTTAATCCTTCCTGTAAAATCCAGGGACGAGAAAAGGACCAGCCCCTTGCCACAACGCCATTCAAGCAACGGTGAATAGTCCAGATCAAACTCAGCGGAAAGCAACGGTGCAAACCCGACTGCGCGGGGAGTCTGCGGAATGCATGAGGCAACCGCATGCGTGTTCGTCCATTTCGGGGCATGGCGTGTTTCAGAAGGCTGGTTGACTCCCTCGGGCAGGAGATCAGGAGTTCCGCGCCAGTAGCTCAGATCTGAAATTGTGAGTCCTTCCAGAACTGGAGAGTTAGGACCTGATGGGAAAATCTGCCTCGGCATCGTTTCGTTTGTGCGGAACCCAAGCCCCTGCATAGCCGCTGGCAGCTGTTCAAGCACCAGTACCTTCAATCCTTTCCTTATCTGCTCGCTTGTGTAAGGAAGATCTTCGCAGGGAGATATTGCTTCCCTTCCGACGATGAGCAAGTCAAAACCGTCTGGAACAATGCCATTTTTAAGCACGGTGGCATCTACACCTAGTGCCTTCAGCCATGGAGCAGATTTCCCCTGGGGATCATAAATGGCGATCTTGGATTTCATCTTCAAAGTTTTCGCTCCCGGGAAAACCGTGATCGCAAAGCTGTCGCCTTCCACGGGTTGTCCATCCTGGACCGTCTTCAGATCCAGAACATAATCTGTCCGCGCCTGCACTTTAGGTGCGGTAAATGAAAATGGAATGGTTTTGATTTCACCGGTAATCATTTCAGCCCGGACATTTCCGGACTCCAGGGTTTTCCCTTCGGACGATTTCAGAGTCCATGCAGATTCAACGACAGTCTTCCCTGCCCCGTCCCATACAACAGCCACATTCTTGGTGACTTTTTCTCCGGAATAGAATGTGTGCGTCTTATCAGTATTTGAAGGAGAGCCCGCAATACAGACCAGCAGCGGATGGTTCGCCTGGCTTTCGATGTCGAAATTTGGGTTTGCCCACGCAGGTCTGGAGGTGACAAGGGGAAGCGATTCAAAACTGGTATTTGCAGGCTTTCCATAACCCACGTCCAGGTTCCAATACTGCCATCCGCCGTTGATACCGCTGATGCGCCACGCACGGTTGGTGTTTCGCACAAACAAATTCTGGAAATCCCAATAGACCGGATAATCGCTCCACTTTACAGTTCCGCCTGCACCATGACCTCCCTTGTTCGCAAGCCCATATTCGACAAGTTTTGACAGTCCTGCTTCAGTTTCTGCGGCATAGGCGGAATCTCCAAAGTAGATGGCGAAATATTCTGTCGGCAGAAAACGCTTTCCCTTCCAGAAGTTTGCGGTATATGGCTGTCCGCATTCAGCCATCATGTAAGGCATGTTTGCTGACCTAGCCCACTCCTGCGTCCATTCCTCGCGTTCCTGCAGGGGCGCAAAGTTCAGGTAGAAACAGGTGCTGGCTATGTCGCCGATGTTTCCGTCGGCATGGGAATAGGCAAGCCTTGTCGGATCATGGGCCTTCGCAATTTCACATGCGGTGATCACGGCCTTAGCCTGTCCGCTTCCAATCCGCTTCTCCTCGCGCTGCCCCATGTTCTGGGGATTGATAGCCTCCTTTGAGAATCCAACCGAGTTCATGCTGAGCGTCCAGGACAGGACGCTCGGATGGTTCCTGTAATGGCGCATATGCAGATCCATCTCCCTTTCATAATCCTTTTTCACGACAGGATCAGTGAAAATTGAAGTGCCGAGAAATGCAACGCTCGGCGCAGGCAGCATCATTGCAAAACCGACCTGGTCACAGGCATCAAGAAGTTCCTGGCTGAAGAGAGGAGTTTCTCTTGCCCAGCTGCCACGCCACCATAACTCGGGATGGGCCTGGATATATCCTGCGTTGTAACCGAGCAGGCGCGCAAAGGCCATGCCTTTAGGGCTGGAATCTCCGAAAGTCAGATCGTGCATGAGCGCCAATCTCCAGTGAGTCTCATGTCCGTTCATAATGATCTTGCGACCGTCCAGCCAGATTTCCCGGAATCCGAACTTGAACGGCTGGGCAGCGTCCAGGACAGTCTTGTCCTTCATCAGCCTGATCTGTGCAGTATAAAGGTAACCGGCATCAAGTTCCCATAGGCGCGGATTTTCCCATTTGCGGGAAATATTGGAAGTAGACCGGCCGGCCTGGGAGTTGATGGCCTGTCCTGTCCACGACAGGACGCTCGCACCTTTTTCATCTGATATGTCGGCGGCAATGGAAAGTCCTTCAACAGGTACGGAGGCATCTATAACCACATCGAATGCAAGTTCCTTGTTCCTCCAGCTTGTCTTGACGATCGCTGAAGCTATTCCAGCAGGCCTGGGCCGGGATATGAGTTTTACATCGCCGGTAATGCCAACCATCCATTTTTCCATGGGCACCTTGCCGGTCATGTGGTTCAGGCAGACGTTGCGGATGCGATCCTGTTCAAAACCCCTGGATATGTCGGTATAGTCACGTGTTACAAAAATCCGAATTATGTTTTCGCCACCGGCCTTCACCTGGCTGCTTATTTCAATCTCGCCTCCTGGCCGCAGAAGCTCGCCTGCCTTCTTGTCGTTTACAAATATAATCGCATCTCCTTCAATCCGATCAAAATCAAGAAACACCCTCTTGCCATCCCAGCCTGCTGGAATGTTGACAGACTGCTGATACCAGAAGGAGTTGACATCCTTCGAGGGATTGGCGGCGTTCTTCCAAGCATTCGAATCTGGAACGGATGAACTGTTCAACGCCGGCTGTATCTTCCAGACTTTTGGAACCTGCACAATTTCACCCGCCATAATCCCTCCGCCGCAGATAAAGAGAAAAACAGAAATCCAGAAAAGACGTGGAAAGTAATTTTTCATTCGCGGTAGCATCCTTTTTTATGAGGAACATGAATATTGCTTCAGTTGTTCACTGGGGCCGCAATGCTATTTCTCATCTTGAATTCCGTTGCGACCCTTACATTGACAGCGGGATCATTGTTTCCATTGATCCTTCCGATGAGATATTTTGCCGCAAGCCGTCCCATTTTCTCCAACGGCTGCGCGATTGAACTTAATGACGGCATGCTGCTCTCACATTCATTAACGTCGTCAAAACCGACGATGCTGATGTCCTTGGGTATACTGATCCCCATGTCGACGGCGAAACGCATGAATGCCAGTGCATAGGCATCTGCGGCAAAAATCATGGCCGTAGGACGGTCCTTCATTTTTTTGAGCGATGACAGCGTCTCCTTGATCTTCTGCTCCAGGTCGTTCATTGAGCTTTCCTTCCTGAACGGCGTGAATATCCAGGATGGATTGGGAGACGGGAGGCTCAACTCTGAGACAGCCTGCTGGTAAGCGCCATATCTTTCCGCGTGATGCAGCGGAAAGTCCCTTACACCGAAGAAACCGAACTTCCTATGCCCCAGTCCATGAAGGTGTCTTACAGCCTTCCTGATCCCGTTGCAATGATCAGGCAGGATACTGTCATATTTTTCACTTGAATCATTGATGTTCAGAAGTACTACGGGGAGGTGCTTGGCTATTCTTTCCAGTTCCTCCGGCCGGGGAAGCTCGACTGCAATGAATCCATCAACAGAGGAAATAAGCTGCTCCGGAAGCGTGTCATTGACATGGAATATATGGTGTGTGACAAGATACGAGGATTCGATGGCGTAATCCTGAATGCCTTTGAGGAGTCCCGGAAACCAGAATCCTTCCCTGCCGAAACTGTTCAGGAGGGCAATGCTCTGCTTCTTCCTTTTTTTCGGGGGGTTTTTGGGCTTATATTTCAGGCGTGAAGCCTCCCTGATGATGTCATCCCTGATCTCCTTGGAGATTCTCCCTCCATTGTAACCATTCCGGTAGCCTGTCAATGCATATGACACTGCGGCCTGGGAAACATCTAGATTCCTTGATATTGTTTTTTGTGTAACCATGCCATGATCCTTATTGAATTTTCTCCCTGATCTTGAGGGTAAAATAAAGCATGCAACTTATATGTCAAGATATTATCAGCATTTTTTATTACTTATATCACTACTTATATAATTATTAATTATAACCATAGAGGTAAAATCATTACATGCGCTCAGCGTCCTTTATTCCAGCCTCAAGATAGTCTTGAGACTCGTCCCTCTTTGTGCTCCGTCCCTCTTTGTGCTCGTCCCTCTTTGTGCTCGTCCCTCTTTGTGCTCTGTGCAAAAAATACGCTCATAATGACTATGATATTGAGTGGAAGATTAATTGTTAATGGCTGTTTTACGGTAGGCGTTAAGCTGGTAACTTAGCCTCATAAGTAGGGCGGTTTTTAAACCGCCAACCAAGTGTCGGGTTAAAACCCGACATACTTTCTAGGCAAAACCGCCTCACTTCACCCAGCTTAACGGTTGCTCATTAACAGGATATAAATAAATAACAATGAGTCTGGTGAATTTATCTTATGAGCGTAAATATTGCACAGAGCACAAAGAGAGTCAATCATTTTTCCGCACCTGCATTCCTTTGGGCCGCTCCGCCTGGCGTCCTCCGTAAAAAGCACCCATCCCTGTTGCATTTCCTTGTGAGCGGCTGTAAATTTCACTTCGAATTGCCGTCAAACAAACTTGGAAGAGAAAACATGTCCACCGACATCCGCCTGTCAGTAGTCGCCCCGTTTTTCAATGAAAGCGGCAGCATTCCGTCGCTGCACGGCGAGATCAAGCGCGTATGCGAGCAGAACGGATACACCTACGAGATCATTTTCGTCGACGACGGATCCACCGACAATACGGAAGAGACCGTGCTGCGCCTGGCCCCTCTCAAATACATCCAGTTCAGGAAGAACTTCGGTCAGACGGCTGCGATGGATGCCGGAATCAAGGCGGCCCGGTACGATCTGATCGTGACAATGGACGGGGACGGGCAGAACGACCCGGCCGACATTCCCGCCATGATCGCATATCTGCAGGAAAACAACCTGGATCTCGTCACAGGCTGGAGAAAGAACAGGAAGGACTCATTTTCAAAGCGCCTGCTGTCAAGATTTGCCAATTTCCTGAGGCACATGTTCATCAACGACTCGGTCCATGACAGCGGCTGTTCGCTGAAAGTCTGCAGGAGGGAATGCTTCGACACGGTAACCCTTTACGGCGAAATGCACCGGTTCATCCCAGCAATTCTCCAGATCAAAGGCTTCAAGATAGGGGAGATACCCGTGAACCACAGATACCGGTCGGCAGGCAGGACGAAATACGGTTTTGGCAGGACTGTCAGGGGGTTCATAGATCTTATCTCGGTCTGGTTCTGGAACAAATACGCCGTACGCCCGCTTCATCTGCTTGGGGGGATGGGCCTGTTCTGCTTTTTCCTGAGTTCGCTTTCATCCGCCTATACCGCGTTCTATTACCTGAGGGGCGGGGATCTGTCGAACACCGTGTGGCCGCTCCTCTCGACATTTCTTCTGCTCACCGGCCTCCAGATGTTCATTTCCGGTCTGATTGCAGACATGCTTTCGAAGAACTATTACGGGACGACCCGGGATACCACATACAGCATCAGGCGCATAAGGGAACTATGAAAACAATACCTTTGTTCAAACCCAGCTTTCACGTCGACGAATGCCTGTCCGAAATCAGGGAGTGCCTTGAGAAAGGATGGACGGGTCTAGGGTACAAGACGCTCATCATGGAGGAGAAGTGGAAGGAATATACGGGTCTGCCCTATGCGCATTTCCTGAATTCGGCAACGGCCGGGCTTCATCTGGCAGTCAAAATCCTGAAGGACCGGCACGGCTGGAAGGACGGGGATGAAGTCATAAGCACCCCTTTTACCTTTGTCTCGACGAACCATGCGATAACCTATGCGGGGCTGAAGCCTGTCTTTGCGGACATAGACGGAACCCTCAATCTCAATCCTGGCTCCGTAGTCTCGAGGATAACGCCCAGGACAAGGGCCATAATGTTTGTTGGAATCGGAGGGAACGCCGCGAATTTCCCGGAAGTCCGCGAAATCGGAAGGAAGCATGGCCTTAAAGTAATTCTCGACGCAGCGCACATGGCCGGAACCCGCATTGACGGGGTACATGCCGGCCACGGCGCCGACGTTACGGTTTTTTCATTCCATGCCGTCAAGAACCTGCCGACCGCGGACAGCGGGATGCTCTGTTTCAGTGACGAGGAATCCGACCGCATGGCAAGAAGGCTTTCCTGGCTCGGCATCGACCTGGACACATATTCGCGCAGCCTCAAGGACGATGCGTACAAATGGAAATACGACGTTCCCTGCGTGGGTTTCAAGTACCATGGGAATTCAGTCATGGCCTCTCTGGCGCTTGTCGGACTCAAGTATCTGGACGAGGACAACGGATACCGGCGCAGGATTGCAGGATGGTATGCCGGGGCTCTTGATGAAGGGCCGGAACTTTCGGTTGTCAGGCATGAAGGCTGCGAATCATCGCGCCATCTGTTTCAAATCCTGCTCGAAAACAGGGAGGCGGCAATAATCAAGCTCAACCGGCACGGCATAAATCCCGGCGTGCATTACCGCGACAACAGGGAATATCCGCAGTACCAGGAGGCGCTCGACAAGTGTCCGGAATGTGTCCGCCTGTCAGGGAAGGTCCTCTCCCTGCCAGTACATCTCGGCATGACTGAGGACGATGTGGAACGCATAGCGGACGTGTTGAAGGAAAACGGATGACTGGATTGCTGGATGAATGGATGATTGCATAGAGACTCCAAGTGTCCAAGTTTGAATTCATGTAGACAGTGAAATTTTAGCATTTGAAATCCTATGGCCAAAATACTGATGATAGCTCCAACCCCGTTCTTCGCGGACAGGGGATGCCACACGCAGATATACGAGGAGATCAAATCCCTGCAGAAACTCGGACATCAGATCGTATTGTGCACATATGGGCTCGGGCGCGATGTTCCTGGCGTCAGGACTGCAAGATGCCTGAATTTTCCGTGGTACAGGAAGCTGGAGGCGGGTCCGTCCTTCACAAAAATACTGCTCCTCCCTCTCCTGACCCTCACTGTGCTGAAGACCGCATTCGCATTCAGGCCCGACATCATCCATGCACATCTGCACGAGGGTGCGTGCATCGCCAGGGTGTGCAAATATTTTTTCCGCAGGAAAAAATATATCTTCGACATGCAGGGCACCCTGACAGGGGAGCTGCTCCAGCACAAGTTCATCTCGCAGACAGGTCTTCCCTTCCGCTTCTACCGGTTCATGGAGCAAAGGATAGCGGGCTGGTTCCCTGTCATAACCCAGTCGGAGAGCATGCTCGGGGAACTGCGCCTGCTGAAGGGGGACGGTGTGAATGCCGCCAATGTCAAGGACGGGGTTGACACCGAAATATTCCACCCTGTCCCGTTCGATGCCGGACTGGGTGCACGCCTGGGAATCGACCCGGAGAAGCCGAGGATATTGTTCATGGGGCTGCTTGAAGAATACCAGGGTGTCGATATAATGCTCAATGCTTTTGCAAAAGCGTCTTTGCGGATGCCCGACCTGCAGTTCATCGTCATCGGATATCCGAACATCGGAAAATACGAAGGTCTGTGCAAGAGCCTCGGGATATCGGGCAAGGTCAAGTTCCTCGGCAGGATAAAGTACCAGGAACTGCCGTCCTATCTGTCGCTTTCCCGGGTGGCGGTGGCACCAAAGATCGCGGCGACCGAGGGGGACGGGAAGATATACAACTATATGGCGATGGGGATGGCGACGGTCGCATTTGACAGGTCTGTATCGCGGGAGATACTGGGGGATGCGGCGTTTTTCTGCCGTGCGGGCGACGCCGGCGATCTCGCTGATAAAATCGTACACGCCCTGAGTTCGCCCGGAGAATGCGAGGAAAAGGGGAGGCTTGCGAGGGACAGGGCGGTGAAACATCTCTCCTGGGATGCCGTGGGGCGCAGAATAGACGAAGTCTACAGGAGGCTGCAACAGTGAACAACACCTTGTGTCCGCTATGCAACGGCAAGCCGGAACTTCTGTTTGACGGCGGGAGGGACTATTTTGTCGCCGGCGGCAGATCCGCCGATTTTGAAGTATGGTTCTGTCATTCCTGCAAGACAGGCTTTACAATGCCCCAGATGTCGGACCGTGAACTTCTGGAGTTCTATCCCGACGACTACGAGGCATACGCGCCCAAGGGAGGATTTGCAGAATATCTGCAGAGGATGAAGTACAGGCAGGACCTGTCAATGATCAAAAGGCAGCTGGATCCTTCCAGCGGCACGACCCCCTCTCTTTTTGAGATCGGGACGGGACGCGGTGAATTCCTTGATGCCGCGAGGAAGGCCTCTTTCGACGTCGATGGCATAGAACAGAGCGCCAAAGGGGTGGAATTCGCGGAACACAGCTATGGAATAAAGGTGAGGACGGGTTCGGCATCGGAGTTCGTTTTTGAAAGGAAATACGATGTCGTCGTCCTGCGCCATGTGCTCGAACACCTCAACTCTTTCAGGGAATGCCTGGAGAATATCCGTCGCAACGGCCTGAAGGAGGGCGGCATCCTGTTCATCAAGGTGCCAAACATGGATTCGTGGGAGGCCAGGTTTTTCGGGAAATACTGGGATGGTTACGACCTGCCGAGGCACCGTTTTCATTTCACAAAGAACGGCCTATGCAGGGTGCTGGCCTCGACAGGTTTCGACGGCATTACGGCAATATACGAAGTCATCCCTTCCGCCGCAGCAAGAAGCATAAGCACCTGCGCGAGGTTCAGGAAGACCGGGCCTGTGAAATATCTGGCGGCGCTCTTTTCCACCTTGCCTTTACCTATGCAGTATCCCATTCTGCAGATGTGCTGCCTCACGCTCTCGTGTTTCGGAACGGGCAGGCTCATTCTTATCTCAAAAGCCAATCCGCTCCCGAAAACATCCGGCGGTCAACGAAATGACTGAGACATCACAACAACCTGGCAGGAAACGCTCCGCCCTCTATGTCCTGGCGGCTAAGATACTGATAACCGCCGTCCTTCTTTCGGTCTGCCTGCTCAACGCCGACGTGAGGATGTCAATTGAATCCTTGTTCTCGAAAATACCGTATTACAATTTCCTGGTCGCCGCCGCCTTGTTCCTGTTCGCCATAGCAGTAAACACACTGAAATGGAAGCTGCTGCTTCCCCAGTATCGTTTTTCCCAGATGTTTCGCCTGAATCTGATCGGGCGCTACTACTCCCTCCTGCTCCCGGGGCAACTTTTCGGAGATGTCGCGAAAGGCGTTATTCTGGGGAGACTGGACAGGGACTATGAAAAAGTCGCCGCTTCCATCGTAATGGACAAGCTGACCGGCCTGGCCGGGATGCTGCTTGTGGCCCTCTTGGGACTCCTATCCGCAGACAGAATCGTTTCGGTCAATACGACGACGGCCGTGGTCGCGGCCATTGCAGTTTGCCTCCTTCTTATTTTCGCCCTCAGACTGAATCCCGACAGCGGGCTTGTCGCAAAAATGGAGTCCGCGACAAGGGGCAAAGCCGTTTTCGCAGTGCTGGCAAAACTGTTTTCCGCATGGCACAGCTATTCCGGCAGGAAACTCATCCTGCTTGCCTGCATCCTCCTGGGCGTGTTTTATCAGTTGATAGGAGTCCTGATCATCATGCTTTTCGCAGGAAGCCTGGACATCGTCCTACCGTTCGTAGACTGGTGTTGGATCGTCGGAATCCTCGGAATTGCCCTCTTCATCCCTCTGACCATAGGGGGTATCGGCATCAGGGAAGGCACGCTTATCGGAGTTCTGGGTTGCCTGGGAATCGCCGTGGAGCAGGCCCTTGCTCTTTCATTTGCGGATTTTGGACTGTATATTGTTTTCGCGCTGGTCGGAGGTGTGCTACACTTGAAATCATTTAATAATGCAGAAGGCGGAGGGCGATAACAGGCATGGAGATTGCACTAATATATGCCGGCATGAATGCCATAGGGCCAGTACCCTACGGACTGACAGTCCTGGCGGCAATACTTGAGAAAGAAGGGCATAAGGTGAGCATCCTCGATTTTGACGGGGATCCTCTGAGCTGCCAGTCATTTGAGAAGCGGATGTCCGACAGGCGCCCTAAAATGATTGGTATCACCTTGATGACCACTCCGATGCTCGAGAGAGCCGCAGAACTGCTTTCATATGCACGCCGTCTGTTTCCAACCGCCACCATTGTCGCAGGAGGCCCGCACGCGACGATTTTCCCTGCGGAAATTCTCCGCGAACTGCCGGTGGACATTGTCGCAGTCGGAGAGGCCGACATAACAATAAAGGAAATCGCCAGGACAATCGAGCTGGACGGCAATCTAGGTTCTGTTGCAGGCATTTGCTTCAAAAAGGACGGAGATGTCGTAAATACCGGGCCAGGCCCTATGCTTTCCAGGCAGGAAATGGATATGCTCCCTGTACCAGCCTGGCATCTGGTGGACATATACAAGCACTATTACGTATACATCATTGAGAGCTACGGCTGCCCGTTCAAGTGTACCTTCTGCTATACGCACATGCATGGGAACTACAGGAGCAAGAGCCCCTCCAGGATCGTGGAGGATATTGCCGTCCTCGCCAATAAGTATAAAGTCAGAATGTTCAAGTTCTGGGACGATCTGCCATTCGGCGGAAGCAAACAGAAGATGCGCGAGTTCTGCCGTCTTCTGATCGACAGAAACCTGGACGTCAAATGGACCTGCTTTCTGCGCCCTGAAGGAGTTGATGATGAAACAATAGACATCATGGTCAAAAGTGGGTGCTTCAGGATAGCAATGGGCGTTGAAAGCGGATCCCCCAGGATGCTGCAGCTTCTCAACAAGGAAAATACTCCTGAAAAATATATTGAAGCATTCAGAATACTGGGCAAATATGATATAATTACCGCAGTTCCGTTCATGCTCGGACTGCCGGGAGAGAGCAGAAGCGATATTCAACTGTCGATCGGACTGGCCGAGAAGATCAAGGCCACCGAATATTATTCGTCAAACTACAAGCCGTATCCCGGAACAAAACTATATCAGGCAGCGCTGGACAGAGGTTTCAAGCCACCCGGGAACATCATCGAATGGTCCAGATACAGTGATTTCTCAAACTACAGCCGGCATTCATCCGAGTTGACAACTGAAGAGCTGCTCCAGGCAAAAAAGCACATAGAGAATCTGACGGATAACTGGAAAAAATACCGCATACTGCTTAAGGCCGGATGGCATCAGTTCAAGGCGTCGCCCTTCCGTGAGGCCCGGAAATTCCTGAAGATAGCCCGCAGCAGGGTTTTCAAATGATCCGCCCGTTCCGGGAAAAGCCGTACCGCCGCAAGCATCGCATACAGGAGGAGTCCGATGAGTGAAACGGCGGCCCCCTCCATAATGAACGGCGGACGATAGCGCAGTTCTACCGTATGTTCCCCTTTCGGCAGGATCAGTCCGGTCAGGCCGAAGTCCACCACTTCCAGATCGGTCCTCTTTCCGTCGACAGTGGCCTTCCATCCCCTGTCATATGGAAACGTGAAGACAAGCATCCGCGTCCCGGGAACGTTGATCGTGCCCGAAATGCGCTTCTGCGAAAGTCCGTCTATCTTCAGGGTATTCTTCCGCAGCGCAGCCACATCGGCGGCATATTCGTCCGGTGTGTAGTTCTTCGGGATCTTCCCCGGATCCAGAACGGAAAGATCTCCGCAGCGGCCTGCTGTTTCCCGTGACAAAACTACCCCCTTGAGGAGGGCAAACCCCTTCTGTCCGCGCTCCAACCTGGAGAATTCACCTTCAAGCATATAGGTATCCGCGGCAAATCCGAACGGCAGGCTCAGCGTGTTCTCGTAGATGAGGACATCCCCCGTCTTATGGATGAGGCGGTACCCGAACTTTTCCAGGTTGCTGTCAGGGCTTTTGCTCAACCTGTATTTGACGCTGGCAAACGACTGGGCCGCTATTCCTGTCAATCCCGGGGCCCAGCGGGTCTGCATCTCGTCTTTCGGGTCTATTGTTTCCAGCGCCGACAGGAAGGCTATATAGTTCTGCGAGTTAAAGGAGTTGAAGGAGCCGGTCCCATAGTAACCCTGGACCTGTGAATCGTTGAGGTTGATGTGTACGGTCGGAGTCGAGATGTAGTCTTTCTGGATCCTGAAGAAGCTCTTGTCCGACGACCTGATGTATTCGAGAGCCTCCACCGTATGATCGTTGTAGCCCGTCCTCGACTCGAACTCCTCTGATGAAAGGACAATCCTGTCATTGGCGGTCATGTGCGAATTCCATCCGAGCTCGCAGATGAGGAAGAGCGCGAAGACGATTTTGGCGGTGGTCCTGTATTTCCCACGGCACATGAACCAGATGAGCGCTGCGTAGATCGCAACCAGCACGCTCGATGTCAGCAGTATCTGCCTGTCCAGGACGCCTCCCCACGGGAGGAGACGGGGAAGGTTGAGGACTGACAGGAGAAGGAGCGCCGTGGCGGCCAGCAGCGGCGAGCTGAACTTCCCCTCCCTGTCGATCCTGTCCAGGGCCTGCATCGAGAAAAAGACAAGCAGGAAAGGCATGATGAAGTTCACACCTCCCTTGAAGTAGTCTCCCGCAAAGAGATACAGCGCATTCCTGAAAAACGGAAAGACAAGAATGAACGCCCAGAAAGACGCGAACAGCAGATATGCGGTCTTCCTTCTTCTGTCCTGCAGGGCGAAGGCCTGCACCGCCAGCAGCAGCGCCGGTATGGAGCAGTAGAACAGCGGGCCTTCGAAATAATTGTTCCATCCCTGGTAGGACTGGAACATCTCGGCCTGCCCGTTTACATATCTTACGGCCTTCTCGCCCGTCCCCAGTATGTCGCTGGAGAAAAACCTGAAGACGATCGTCAGATATTCCACCGGTTCGGCAAAACCGAAGACCGGACGCGAGGCAAGCTTGTTGAAATGGCCCGACTCGCCGCTGATCCTGGGGCTGTTGAGCATTTCCATCACGGGCGACAATAAGAAGAGGGCGTTCATCGCCAGACCAAGAAGCCCGAGCCCGGCCAGCCTGGCCAGCAGTTTCAGGAATCCGCCCGCCTGCCAGCCGTTGTCCGTGTAAAACCTCAGGAATGAATACAGCAGAAGGAAAACAGTAAAGATATAGATAAAGAAAAGTGACGTCATGCTCATCAGGACTACGGCCAAAGGGAAATAAAAGATGTTCTTCCTCACATAAAGCTGTTCAAATGAATAGAACCAGAAGACCCCATATACGACAAAGGTCGAATGCCCGTACCAGCCGCTGCTCCCGCCAATCATATAACCGCAGAAGACCACCATCAGGCTTCCGATTGACGAGGCATACTGCGACATGTTCAGAATCCGCATGTAATGGTAGAATATGAATCCTACGGCGAAAAGCTTCAATATTTCGACATAGATGATGGCGTAGGCCAGCCTGTCCCCGCACAGGTACAGCAGCATCGTAAACGGATCGTTCATTTCAGCGGGGAAAATGTTCTGGCCCATCCCGCAGTTGAAGGACCATGTCGGGATCCAGTCGCTCCTGAGGTATTCGACGACATGGACCCATCGCGGATAATAGATGACAAGGGAATCAGCTCCGCTGTCCTTGAAGAGATAAAGCTTCTCCATTGATATGTAATCCGCGAATATGAACAGGGACAGTACCAGGATTGCGGAGGACAGAAGGTATTTTCCCCAGTTTTGAGAGAAGTGCATATGGAAGCCTTGATTTGTCATGCGGTTAATTTAGCATCATTTCGGCGCAGTGTCATCCCACAGGATGACGGATGGAACTTTTATCTGATGGACTCAAATCTGCAGACAGTGGAAAATTGCTGTCTGCGGATTTGACAAATGATGGAAACGCTGATATGATGTTATCGAATTGACAAGTCAATGCGATAACAATATTTGGGTAAGAGCCATTAAATTCGCCCTTATATATAGATGTATGGAGCCAATTTCAAACTCAAAAAATGGTCATGGCAAGCATGACCTTCCACGCCCGAAACGGGCGTTAAAATGGAGGGACGCGCTTGCCGCGTCCGAAGTTTTGCAATTAGCTCGTATATGTACTTCAACGTATCAACCTCTTAATAGGTGTTGAGCATGAACATGTGTCATTCCGCCGTCAGGCCAGCCTGCTATTTCATAGCCATTGCATTCACGTTCCTCCTGCCGGTTTTCCATGCGGCGCATGCTGCGCCGGCGGTCCCGGCCGCCCAGGAGCTGCTGCAGCTGCAGCCGGTGGATATCGATTTTACCGCATCCAAGGCTTTCATCGACGGCAAGCCCGACGCTGCTGATCCGCAGCCTGGCATTCTCGCCACGCTGGGCCTGCGCGGCGGTGAACCCTGGACCGCCGGCACGCATGATCAGGGAAAGACCCGGCAGTACATGATTGTTTTCACCAGGCCTCTGCAAATAGGTTCTGTCCTTTTGCAGTCGGGCGGCAAACTGCAATATCTGAAAAAGGATGCGACGCCTGCTCCTGACAAGGCGGATGTCTGGCAGGACGTAGTCTTTCCGGCATCGCAGTCGGGATGGAGGCTGGCTGCGCTTCCCGTCGGCACCAGCACCAGGGCCATCCTGTTTACAGCGGACAAAAACAGCAGGCAATGGAATGCCTGGCATAAGTTCGGCATGCTGCGCCTTCTGCAGCCACGCCTCCACAACGTTGTCCCCGACGGCCTGGCAAATGGTGAAGCAGAATATATTTCCTACGCCGATCTGCGTCCACCGATTCCGTTCGTGGCCAGCAATGTCACCCGCGGCAAAGGCGCCTGGCAGAGCCATGGTCCGGACACAAACAAGCGCATACCCCGCGTACCGGTGACTGACCTGGCGCCAACCTGGTTCGTGATTTCATGGGACCAGCCGCAGAACGTATCCGGCATTCTCCTGCGCAGCAATTTCAAGAAGTTCAAACTGTTTTCCTATCAGGGGCCCGAGGGAGTCAACCCGGCTGTCGCCCGTGAGAAGGACTGGGAAAAAGTCAAGTTCGACCAGCGGCAGGACGGAGAAATCACCTGGATCACCATGCCGGCAAAGGCCACGCGCGGACTGAGATTCGTCACATGGGATGTGGACGGCAGGCGTTACGGGCTGATCGAAGGATTGCAGGCTTTTGTAAATATCCAGGATGGACCGGTGCCGCCGCGCGCCTCCAGCCTGCGCGAACCTCCCTACAAGATCCCGTTCAAGATTCCAGGAGACGCGACTGTTTCGATGGCCATCGACAGTGCCGACGGGCACAGGACCCGGAACCTGATAATGCGCGAAGATCGCAAGGCCGGAGATTATGAACAGGGATGGGATCTGAAGGACGAACAGGGCCGCTTCGTGCAGCCAGGCTCCTACAAATGGAAGGCCACTGTCAACCCGGGATTGACGGTCTCATATGAAATGACGCCATATCCAAATGTCACCTCCAACAGTCCGGAAAATTCACCATGGCAGAACGGTGAAAGCGGATCCGGCGGCTGGATGGCGGATCACTCACCGCCGCGTGCGGCCTGTGCGGCAGGCGACCGTATCTTCTTCAGCGACCAGTGCAGTGAAAGCGGTGTCGCCCTCATTGAATGCGATCTGGACGGACGGAAGAAATGGGGCCACGGCAACATCATTGCATGGACCGGACCTGCGTTCATGGCCAGCGATGCGAAATATCTCTACACTGCGCCGACTACAGGCGCTACAGACTACATCTGGCGTTTCTCACTTACCGACCGCAAGATGGATACCTGGCTGCAGCTCAACTCCAGCGCCACCCGCCAGCGCGGCATAAGCGGACTTGCCGTAGGCAACGGCAGGCTTTTCATGAGCGTCAACCCCAGCGGCCAGAGCTGGGTTGACAACGCGGCGGCCGCTGCCGACGTGGACGCGGATCGCTGCGAACCAAAATATCCGAAGCCCAAGGACCGTGGCGGCAAACCGGATGATCCGGACTATCCCCAGGATTTCCTGCGCATGTTCCGTCTGATGGGTACGCCTCCGGGCTGCAATGGGCTGACATACCTTGAAACCGCGAAGGAACCGGCTCCTCGCCAGCATATCGTGCTCGCATTCAACAAGCCTGTCCCGGTCGGAAGTTTCGTCTTCCCCCTGCCTGAAGAAAAAAACCTGCACATGCGCATCAGTGTGCTGAAACCCGATGCGTCCTATCCTCCGATCGCGATCAAGGAGGATCAATGGCTCACCGTCTGGAAAGGCAACGGCAGCGGCTGGCTTGTCGTGCCGGCGCCGGAAAAGACAATTACACGCGCAGTGCGTCTGAGCTTCGACCACGGCATGGATGAACTTGACGAGCTGATGGACAAGAACGACGACACCGGCGCCGACGGCCTGAACACTGCTACCGACAAGAAGGCAGAGGCGGCAGGTGCATGGAAAGCCAGCCTGGAAGGAATGAAGATTCTGCGCCGGCGGTTCGCCAATCTCTTCCCCACATGCAAGGTCACTGTCAATTCCGGCAAGGTCGGCAAGGACGGAGAATGGGATGCAGGCCGGGACCGTCCGCTGACCATCGACAATCCCGCGATCTACCAGATGGAATGGGAGACGCCGCAGACCATCCGCGGCCTGGCAATCAAGGAGATCGACGGCCGTTTCACTGAGATAGATGCCTGGACCGGGGACGGCAAGCCCGACATGAAAAGCGCCACCGGCTGGGAGAAGATCGCATCCTACGAGCAGAAGCTCAGGTTCTATTACAATCCAGACCAGTACCACAACAGCAATGCGCGGTACATCGACGGATATGTCGATTTCGGACGAGATGTGAAAACACTTGCCCTTCGCCTTCGCGTCGTTGAACAGTGGATGTGGAAGGAAGAAGACCGTTCCGGCTGCGTCGGTGTCCGCAAGGACCGTGGAGCCCAGAATATGGATCCCACCCGCTGCCGCATCTATGGAATCGCCCCCCTGCAGTATGTCGGCGGTGAATCACCGGTCGATGCCGCAGGCACAGGCCGCATTGAAGCATACAATCTGGAAACTAAGAAAATGGAACTGGAAATTCCCCTGGAGGGTGCCGGCGATCTCGGATTCGGCCCCAAAGGAGACCTGTATGCGGTATCCGCCGGCAAAGTTGTCCGCGTCGACCTTTCCGGCGGCAAGCATCAGGCGCTGCCGCTGGATGTGAAAAAAGCAACTGCCATCGTCAGCGACAAGGCCGGCAAACTCTATGTGTTCGACAGTGCAGCCGATCAGCGAGTGGTAAAAGTTTTTGATCCGGCCGGAGACGGGAAGCCTCTGCGCGTCATCGGCGCTCCGGGTGGGCGCATCGCCGGAGCCTGGGATCCAGGCCGTTTCACCAGCAAGCCCGGAATTGCCGTGGATCTGGAGATCGACGGACGCGACCAGTTGTGGATTGTCGAAGCCGACTACACTCCCAAGCGCATCAGCTGCTGGAGCCTGGACGGAACGTTCAAGAAGGATTTCCTCGGAAACACTTCCTACGGCGGCGGCGGCTGTCTTGATCCCGGCGACAAATCCCGCATCTTCTATGGTCCGATGGAATTCACCATTGACTGGAATACCGGCGCGACCAGCATAAAAGGAATTACCTGGATGGGCGATTCTCCTGCGGGCGAACAGCCGATCAGCGTCGGAGACAGGCAATACATGGTGACGCGGCCAATGTTCTGCCGCCAAGCGGTTGGAGTGGTATATCTCTATGACAACGGGCGTCTGAAACGAGTGGCGGCGGTCGGACGTGCCGGCAATTTCCCGGCCCTGCGCACATCGGCAATCCTTGAAAAGTTCGGGCGCAAGGCCATCGGCTACTGCTCCTTTGCCTGGAGCGATCTCAATGGCGATGGACAGCCGCAACCCGAAGAGGTGCAGTTCGCCGACATCAATGAGCGCTACGGCAGCGTGGGACGCTTCGAGGAAAATCTGGCTGTAGATGCCGGTGACGCCCGTTATGAAGTCAAGGAAATTCTTTCAAATGGCGCGCCTGTTTATGAACGCAAGACCAAGACGGTGGCGGGAACTTCATTGAAACTCAACGACGGCAACTTCTTCGTCACCGGCGAGAAGATCGCATCGGCGCGCGATGCCAGGGGACAGACAATATGGACACATCAGGCCGAAGGCTGGGGCGTGCATGCGCTGAATTCTGCGAAACCATATTTCCCGGGCCAGGTGGTCGCCCAGTTCGACGTGGTCGGACATGAGACCGCATCAGGCGAGCTTGGCGAGTTCCTTGTCACCAATTCCAATACCGGCATGTGGAACCTGTGGACCTCCGACGGCCTCCTTGCCGGACGCATCTTCCGCGACATGCGCGGACCCGGCGCAAAGCCGTGGAGCATGCTCGAACACCAGCGCGGCCTGGATCTGTCCGATATCACAACCGGACAGGAGCACTTCAGCGGATATTTCTGCCGTTCTCAGAAGGATGGCAAATACTACGTGGTCGCCGGGCACAACCACGTCAGCGTTGCGGAAGTACAGGGGCTGGACAAGATCAAGCGCATCGGCAACGAGATCAAGGTCGGACAACCCGAGCTGACCGCGGCAATAGAATGGGACCGCCAGCAGCAGGCGCGCAAGCTCTACGAGTCCGCCAAGCTGGTCGTCTGCCGCCGCGCCACTGAAAACATCAAGATCGACGGCAAATTCGACGACTGGGGTTTCGACAGCGCAAACCTCGACGCCCTTGACCGCGATGTCAGCATTGCCTTGACCTACGACGACGCAAACCTGTATGTCTGTTTCAAGGCCAGGAACGCCGGTCCTCTTAAAAATGCAGGCAATGACTGGAAGCGCCTCTTCAAGACCGGTGCGGCCGTCGACCTTCATATTGGAACCGATCCGGCGGCGCCGGCAAACCGCCAGAACCCGGTAAAGGGCGACATCCGCATTATCATGACGATGAATAATTCCCAGCCGGTGGCGGTCATGTACCAGCCGGTCTGTCCTGGCGCCAGCAAGGACGAGGCATGGGAAACACACACGATGGTCTTCCGCAGCGCCTTCGACCGCGTGGTCAAGGTGCAGAACATAAAAATGGCCGCAGGCTCGGGCAAAGACAAGGAAGAGCTGTATATGCTGGAGGCGGCAATTCCACTTCAGGTGCTCGGTCTGACCCCGCAGGAGGATCTCAGCATCAAGTTTGACTGGGGCGTCCTGGTGAGCGGGCCCGACGGCAATGAAGTCATGCAGCGTCTCTACTGGGCGAACCAGCAGACGGCGATTGTCTCAGATGAAGCGGCTGAAGCGGCCCTCCGTCCAGACCTGTGGGGCACGCTCCGTTTTGCCGGCGCCGCCGCCAACAGCAAGCCGACGATGGACACCGAAAACATGATCAAGCCGAAGGAGTCCAAGAAAGGCGGGGACATGGACGATTTGAAACTTGAGGAGGAATAGCCATTGGCAGGTCATCCGTCTGAGGATTGGTGGAAGATAAACGCGAGGCGGTAATGCATCAGTTTTACCGGGGTCGGGCCCGGATGGCGACAAGATAAGAGAAGACAAACTAAAGTTTGAACTCCAACATTTGTCGGTGTGCTGAGGTTGGAGTCCAAGCTTCAGCTTGAGTATTCTTGATGGTAGAAGTGCTTAACTTTGCGGCATTCGGGTCGGTCCCAGGACTTATTCCCGAGGCACGAGGGAAAAGTACGGAACTGGCCCCGCGGTTTAGTATGACTGACACATTACGCGAAGCGGATGTTTTTTTCGAGGTCTCTATGATGCTTGAATGAAAAATGCAGGTTAATGCTATATTTTGTCACAGTCATCCCGCAGGATGACGGATGGATGGATTTATTCGCCTGTGGCGAATTGCTGGATGAATGGATGAATGGGGTTGAGTTCAAAACAACACGGAAGTCATGGAGATACATGAGAATTACTAGAAAAGCATTTCGGATAATTTATCCAGGATGTTTTTGGTCTTATGTATTTGATACCCAACCATCCATAAATCCAGCGTGCCGCGCCATAGCTTCTAAGCGAAGGCGGGTCATCCAATCATCCATAGGACGGCTGTGATTTTTATCGGTGTTTTGAAGGACTTAAGGAACTTTAATCTATATAGGCTAGTTGTTAAATGAAATTAAAAATCTGTTCTTCCTTTATCGTTTTCCTCGTGCTTGTGATGCCGGCCGGACTGGTCCGGGCGGAACCTCTGGACGAGGCAAAAAAACTGATGGCGTCAAGGAGCTATTCCGAAGTGGACAAAGTGCTTGAGCGCGAACTGGCTGAAAGCAACCCGCGTCCGGAAGTGTTGAAGATTTCCTATGAGGCCGCCATGGGCGGCGCGCAGTTTGTCACCGCTGAAAGGCGCATGGCGGTCCTGTTGAAGCAGACGCAGAACAACGATCTGGACCTGCTTTACCAGGGCGCCGCCTGCGCGGAACTGATCGGCGACCAGCAGATGGCGATGGCCCGTTACTCGATGTACGTCCAGAAGTGCAATGTGAAAAGCGATAAGCTGGAGCATGCCCTGATCTATATCCTGGTCCGCGGCACGTATCCGGAGGAATACAGGAAGTTTGTGCAGCTCCACGGGGCAGGCAGCGCGTGGACCCTTGGCGCGACGCTGCTCGAGCGCCTCTGCCAGGCGCCGGATCCGGAGAACGCTCTGAAGACAGCCTTGTTCCTGGAGCAGCAGTTTCCTGAACCCGGCAACGTTAACTTCATACATTGGCGACTGCGCATGGCTTCAGAGAGCTTTGAGCTTGGCAAGGAACCGAAGAACCGTTTCGTAAAGCCCCTGATGGTGATGGCTGAGGCCGTACCGTCCGATTATTCCCATATCACATGGATGTTCCAGCAGGCCAATGGATCCCTTACGCCGCAGGAGCGCTCCAGCACGATCCTGAAGATCCAGTCCGGACGCAAGAAGCCGATGGGCGGCTGGCTTAATGAACTGTTCTTCAGCATGCGCGACATCAAGGAAGATGATGTACGGCTGGCGGCGGGAAAAAGCTTCCTGGCGCTTGAACCCGTTTTCCGTGACAGCGCCAACCGCGACGACTATCACCTTTTCATGCGCGTCATTTCCGAGTCCCCTGGGGTGTTCGCCTTGAGCAAGGACAAGCCGGAAACCAATCTCATCCCGGTTGCAGACATCCAGAAGAAGTTCGAGCTGCTGAAGCAGAAATACGCGGATTCCCCGCAGGTCTTGAGGGGCGTCCTGCAGAACATCCAGAACGGCTATGTGCCCGGAGATAAGACTTCGTGGATGGAATACCTGAAGAAGAACATCGCCATCCTGAGTACAAGCCAGCTCAATGATCTCATGGCTGCAAGCGGTGGCGCGAATGTTTCCGCGACATTGGCGGAATATGCAAAAGGCAACAACTACAAGGACGTGCTTGACGCCCGCATAGGCCTGATGCCCTGGTTCAGCAAGTCCAAGGAACCTGATGCCGCGCAGCAGCTTCTTACGGCGGCCAGGGAATACATGAGGGCCTATCCCACCTCCTTTGACTGGAAAAAAATCCGCAGCAGTTTCATCAACAGCCAGCTGATTACTTTTGACCAGAAGGTGGCATTGCTCAAGGAGCAGGTTGCCATGGAGGGCTACAATCCGATACGTTCCGAACTGCTGAAGGACATGGCTGCGGACAAGGATAACTGGGCCAACAAGCAGGCTTTTCTTGAAATCATAAAGGACCACAACGCCAAGGCGCCGGGCACCGACACCATGATGCGCGGACTGACCGCCATGACCAAGGCGGCCACTGACAAGCCGAAGGAGGCGCATGATGCTGCCAAGCAGTTCCTGGATGAATATAAGGGGCAGGTTCCCGGCGGCTGGGAGAAGACGGCCAACCTGGAAGGCGTACAGGCCATGATCATCCTCAACAGGGAGATGGAGCTTTCCTGGAACAACGGGAACGACATCAGCAGGGTCGTCGAACAGTGGGCGCCGCGCATTTCCCTCGGTTCCACATGGGACAACATGGTGCGCAGGGCCCGCGAACATGGCAGGACTGGGACCCTTGCGAAGATCGCACCCATATATATCGCATTGACAAAAAACGATCCCGGTTCACAGGCGGTCTGGTCCGAGCTGCCATATCTGACTGTGGCCAAGAAGGACTACACCAATCCGCTGGCCGAAGTCTATCCGAAACTCGGCACCGACCGCGCCGCATGGCACGTGCTGAACAACCGCGAGGCATGGGAGGGCAACCGCCAGTTCTTCATTGAACAGGCGACCAAGGCCATTGCCGGAACCGGTGGCAAGTTCACAGACTGGAACATAGCCGTACCGATGATCCACCAGCTGTACAACATTTCCAACCCCCAGAACAAGGTTCCGCCTGAAGTCACCCAGCATCTGTGGAACTTCCTGATCTCAGCTGAAAACAAGTCCAGTTCATACGACGTGACCGCGGAAACATTCTGCTATGGACAGATCGCGCGTTCCGGCGGCGATACCAAACCGTTCATCGCCACCTATCTTGCGGAGATCCGGAAACGCAGGCCGGATCAGCAGATCGAAGCCATATCCTGCATTTTCCGCCACGTCAACCTGCCGGCCGAGCCGGTCGACAAGGAACTGAAACCCGGCATGCGGTACCACACCATCGCAAAAATGCTCAAGCCTGCGTTCGACAAGGTTCCAGCCTACAGTCTTGCCCGCATGAGCATATCGCAGAACCTGTACTTGGAAGTCGAGAACCTCGCCCGCAACGCGGCTGACGCATCGGTCAAGGCCGACGCAGTCTCCCTGGGCTGCAAGATGGTCGAAATGCTGGTCGATGGAGCCCAGTTCGAAGGTGATGCGCGCAATATATACGGCCTCGTCGACCTGCTCTGCCGCAGGGAGATTGAAAGCGGGAACTGGAAGGCCGCGAGCCAGCTGCTTGCATCGTATGCCATATTGCTTGGCCGCTCCAGCAACTGGGATGACAACTACCAGCGCGTTGCGCCAATTATAACCCTGCTGGAGTCCAGGAAGGCCAACGAGATGATCTATGTTTTCATCTCGACCATTGAACGCCATGCAAATCCCACCGAGAAGATCAGGAGCCAGCTGTCCGTCATCAAGGCAAAGGTGGGAAGCGAGATAAAGGACATGATACCCGTAGACAAGACCGATCCGATGTACAATCTCTTCGTAGCCGCGCAGGCCCTCTCCTTCGGCAACGAGGCGCGCGCCTGGGAACTGACCTCTGCAAAACTGCCGCTGCTGCAGAAGGAATGGGTCAAGCTCGATCCTGAGTATGTGGCCTGGGTCGCGGACCAGATGCGCAAGCAGAAGATGTACACTCCATCCCTTGAACTGGCAATGACCATGCTGCTGCGCGAAAAGGAGATGAATCCCGAGATCGCCGCCCGCGCATCCCTTACCAAGGGCGACACGTACCGTGACATGGGCAATTACCAGGCCGCGAAGATCGAGTACGACGGACTTCGCAACAATCCCGCCTACAACCGCACCGTCGCCGGCGCAAAAAGCTACTGGCGTCTTGTTGATCTCCTGATCACCACCAAGGACTATACCACGGCCACCGGCCTGCTGGAGCGCATGGTGGATTCAGACAAGATCGAGACCCAGGCCGAGGCATACTACTATTTCGCCAGGATGGCCTACCAGGAACAGCAGTACAAGGAAGCCAAGGAATACATCAAGAAGGTAAAAGACCGCGTAGTCAACCATGTGGAAGCCGCCTTCCTGGAAGGCGAGCTGAACCTGGTGCTTCCCGGAGGACTGCAGAACCAGGAAGTAATGGTTGGAAATCCGCGTCTTGCGCTGACCGTCATACCCGGACGGGTGCTTACATTGAAGCTGCAGGATCAGAACCTGTCCGTGGCCCGTGGCGGCGCCTCGATCCCCGTAGTGATTACAACCAGCAATGGAATGGACGAGGAGCATGTCAAACTGCTGCCAAGTTCAACAAACAAGAATCTGTTTGTCGGCCAGATCAACACCGCCCTGGGCAATGTCCAGAAGAACGACACCCTCCTCCAGCTGCGCGGCAGCGACGTGGTCAGCTATGAAATTGAAAAGGAGTTCCAGAAGGCCAACGATCTGAATTACTCGGCCAAGACCCTGGAGGTCCGCTATGATGCGCGCCTGGCCGCCAGCTCCGGGGAAATCCTGTCCGAGGAGGAGGAGGAGAAGCGCGCCATGGAAAGACAGATCCGAAAGACCCAGCAGCAGGACGAGGAGACCATGCGCTATGAGGCCAACCGCGACAACAGGTCGGTCCGCCCGGGAAGTCCGATTTTCGTGCAAGTCACCGACTTCGCCCGCGATGTGGGCGATTCACCTGATACGGTTCCCGTGGATCTGAAGACAAGTTCCGGCGACGTCATCGAAGGTTTCAAGCTGCTGGAAACCGGCCCGCATACGGGAATATTCCGCGCTTCAGTGCTGACTGGAATCCCCCTGCCGAAGGCCACGACATCCGACGGCCCCGAGGGGAAGGATCCTTCATGCCTCATCAATTCAGCCAAGACGGACAAGTGGGTCAGCATCGGGGACGGCAAGAAGCCCAAATGGGTTGAAGTGGACACCATGAGTTCGCAGCTGGTCAAAACCTGTTCCCTCGAGGTTCCGGATCCCGCCGCATTCAAGCAGATGAAGTTCATGGGGATACTGGCCGACAGATTTGAAGAGCTTGCCGCTTTCCCTCCAAAGGACCTGGCGACCATCAAGGGTGGGCTTGCCATTGATTTCGCAAACGACCAGCGCGGAGAGCAGCCGGATGCGATACGCCGTTATCTCTCCCTGGCCGCTGGTGCTCCATTGACACAGGACAAGACCACGCTGGACAGGGATGATACTCCCCTCAAGGGACGCGATGTCTGGCAGACGTCACGCATGTGCGGCTCATTCTGGCTGCCGGAGAACCGTTCGCTGGAGTTCAAGTTCCTCCAGACTCCATGCAACAATGGCGGATGGCAGCATTCCTATATCTTCATCGACGGACAGTATGTGCTGGGCGGCGAGATCAACAAGGACACTGTCCGCGCAACCAAGAAAATCGACCTGGTCAAGGGTGCGCACCGGCTGGAAGTCCTCGACCGCTGCCACTGGAAAAGCGGAAAAGTCACAGTCGGATACCGCAAGGACGATGGTACCTTTGAACCATTGCCTGCTTCCTGGTTTTCCATCAAGGACAATCCCGCCCTGGCGGATTATCTCAAGCCGAAGGGCACGGTCAAGATCAACGGCAATTTAATCACCGCCACTCTGGCCGAGCCTGTCCGCCTGCGCAAGATTCGCTGGGAATTCGGAGATTTCATCGGCAACAGCGTTGCCGTGAACAAAGTGAACCTGGTAAATGACCAGGGCAAGGCGGTCCTGCCCACCTCCAATGATTTCTCATCCGGCCTCGCCAACGGCACCCTGGAGATCGCACCGGGCGACCAGGTGACTGTCTCCTACCGCAATGAGAAGCGCCTGCGCGAGGACACCCCTGTCCTGGAATCCATGCTGAATGCGACATTCTTCAATGGCAACGTCATTCTCGCCAATGAAAGCATTACGAAACGGAACGGCAGCGAAGAGCGCATATACCAGTATTCCCCGGCAAAACGCTGCCGCCGCGGGGACAGCCTGATGCTTATCGTCACGGACTACGACGGGGATATCACCAAGGAACGTGATACTCTGCCGGTGAAGGTCACGACAAGCGGCGGCGAGAAGCTGGAGCTCAAGGCGCTGGAGACCTGGACGCAGAATCCATCGGATCTGCGGTCCAACCATGCCGGCGTGTTCATGGCAATCATCCGGATCGGCGATGTCACGAAGGACGACCAGATAAAAGTCAATCCGGGAGATCAGCTGGCGGTCAGCTATCTCGACACTGAAAACACGGAGCCCGGCGTGCCTGTCGAACGGATCTACAGCGTCAACGAGGCAGGCGCCAGCAGGCCGGAGTTCGTGGTCTACAAGACCAATCTCAAGCAGGTTCTCGACACCAGCGAGGAAGCCAGGGCCAAACTGCAGCGCATGCGCACCAGGAATCCCGAAAAGTCCCTTGTGTATAAGGATATAACCCTGGCCACGCATCCTGATTATGAAACCAAGGATGCGGCTCCCGCCGCCCCTCCTGCCGCGCCTGGAGCCGCTGAAAAACCCGCACAGCCTGCGACAGGTGAAACGATCGTGGCCGTGAACGCCCCGCTCCTTTTCGAATTGAACTATCCGAGAATGGCGCTCAATGCCGGAAGCATACTGAAAGTCGAGGCCGTATCCGACTCCGAGGAGAAGGCTTCCAAGAAGGAGAACCGCAAACCAAATGTGCTTGCCGTACCAATGTACATCGAAGGCATCCAGAAACTCGCCGATGTCAAGGGATATACGGTCCAGCTGCAGAGCCATATCCGCCGTACTGCCGAGGAAATGCTGCGCGATGGTTCTTTCGCAGGAGTCATACGCCTGCAGATAGGCAGTCCCGGGGATCCGGTCAACGACCTGGTACTCCGCGGGGAAAGGGCCTTTGCCTCCCAGGAGCAGAGAAAGCAGGACAAGGAGGAATTCTCCTACCGCGTTCCAACATTGATCGTCGCCGGTTCCGATACTGTCACGCTCAAAGTCAAGGACGATGCCGACAAGGTCCTCTCCGAGTCACGCGTGCGGCTGCTTTCCGATGGCCGTCTCGAGCTTATGGACCCTTCATACCAGATCCAGAAGGACGCAGTCCATCTCGGCGAGAAGTTCTCCGTCAGGGTGACGGATCCCGACCATGACATTTCCAATGATCAGGACAAGGTGAACGTGGACGTCTCCACAAGTTCAGGCGACATGCTGAAGCTGGAACTTACGGAGACCCTCTCCCATTCAGGCGTCTTCACCGGCACTGTCAAGCCCGAATTCATCGGAGAAAAAGTCGATGGGAAGTCACCTGTCATAAACACCAAGGATGATCAGCTGAGCGTCAATTTCGGAGACGAGGTGGTCTTCGTCTACAACGACGGGCTGACCCTTTCGGGCAGGCCCGCCAGGATTGAGGTCAAAGGTACAATATACCCCGGGTCGGACGCGCTGATGTCCAATTTCTCGAAGCAGTTCAAGGATCCGGAAATGGCTGTCAAGACCAATTTCCTGATGGCCGAGGCCCTTTTTGAAATGGCGAAGGAGCACCGCAAGCTGAAGCAGGCAGACGTCGCCAAGGACGAGATCGACAGGGGCAAGCGGATACTGCAGGAGGCCATGCGCGACTACGCGAACACCACGCTTGCCGCACAGGGCGAGTTCCTCCTGGCCAACCTGGCCCAGGAGCTGGAGAGCTATCAGGAGGCCATTGGCCGCTACTCGCACGTGATCAACACCTGGCCGGAATCCGAATACGCCGCCCGTTCGCAGTTCAAGAAGGCCATCTGCATGGAGAAGATGGAGCAGTACGAACTGGCCTGCGAGGAGTATGTCAAAGTCACATATGTATATCCCGACAGCAGCCTTGTCGCCGACGCAACCGTCCGCATGGGCAACTACTACTACAAGAAGGAGGCGTACAAGGTGGCTGGACAGATCTTCCACAAGTTCAAGCTGCGCAATCCTGCGCACCAGCTGGCGCCCAAGGCGCTCTTCCTTGCCGCGCAGTGCTACTACAAGATGAAGGACTTCAAGGAGGCCATCAAGCTTTTCACCGCCCTTGTGGAAGAATACACCGAGCAGAAGGACGTGCGCGAGGAGGCCATGTACTGGCTCGGGGACTCGCACTTCAACAACGGCGATCCGGTCAGGGCCTATCAGACCTTCAAGAAGCTCACCTGGGATTATCCCGAGGGGCGCTGGGCGAAGATCGCACGCGGCCGCCTGACCGAAGAGGCTTTCTCCAAAATCGAGGAGAACCAGTGACTGCCGTAGAATTTAAACATATAAACAAAACAGGTCGCCTAGTCTTATGAGGGAATACATGAACAGCTTTTCCATCTTCCGTTCCTGCGCCGCCGTCCTCGTTGCATCATGGACTTTGTTGTCCTGCCTTTCCGCCGCCGCGGCGGAGCAGCAATGGACCTGGGAGCTCACGCCTGCACGCTACCAGGAAATGAGCATGTTCGAACGCGGCCAGTACGACAAGGCGGTGGAACTGCTGAAAGCCGGATCGTTCAAGGGCGCCGCCACGGAGTTCGAGAAGTTCCAGACGCAGTTCTCCGGATCCAAGTTCATTTCCCACGTGCTGTTCATGCGCGCCTACTGCCTGCACCAGAACAAGACCCGCGGCGAAGCTATCAAGCTCTACAACGAGGTCATGGATTTCTTCGGACAGAACATCGATGATGCCGCGCCTGCCCTCTATTACATGGGCCTTGCCAATATTGAGAACGGCGACACCAAGGAGGGGCTCAAATGCATGCAGGAGATGGTCGATGACGCCGATTACTCCAAGCATTCCCTGGTGGCCGGAGCCTACCGTGTCCTGGGCGACAACTGCTGGCGCAACAAGGAACGCGACAAGGCCTTGAAATACTGGCGGCTCGCCTCTGATTCCGGAAACAGGAACCAGCAGGAGGCCGAACTGGGCCGCAACAGCGCCACTGCATACTACATCAAGACCAGGGACTATGCCGGATATGAGGCATGGATGGTGAATGCAAAGAACGCCGACGATGACAAACAGCGCCGCAACGTGGCCGAGCATGCCTGGAATATCGCATGGAACGGATTTGCCGGCAACTGGAACGGGGATTACACGGCCTACAACCAGAAGGAAAAGGCCGATGCCATGACGGCCTTCTGGACTTGGTTCAAGGCGCAGCGCAAGTGGTATGACAAGGGCAAGGATCCCTGGACGTTCTATGACCGGTCCATCAGCTTCCTCACCTACCGTTCGGGAAGCAAGGAGGACCGGGACGGCCTTATCGAGGAAGCCCTGATCTATACCAGGAAGCTGGAGGACAAGGGGGACGCGAACAACAAGCTTGCATGGATCAGCGACAGGCTGCGTGACAGGAAAGTCTATGACCGCGCCATCTACATTGCCGACCAGATAACCGACCGACCGTATGCCGAGTACAAGAAATATGAGGTTTACGCCAGGCAGAACGAGTGGGAGAAGGCTATTGAGCGCCTGAAGGAAATTGAGGCAATGCCCAATGACAAGTGGAAGATGCAGGCGATGAACGAACGGGCCCGTATCTACAGGGAGGTCCTGGGCAAGTACGATGAGGCCATCAAGCTTTATCAGCTGATCAACCAGCCGCCCCGCACCCTGTGGGACATCCAGGACTGCTATAAGCGGTGGGGCAAGCTGGACGAATCGATCAGGCAGCTCACGGAAATCGAAAACTCCTTCCCCGATCAGGCCTCCCAGGCCGCCTGGCACAAGGCGGCGTACCTGGATGAGGCCGGCCAGAGGGACAAGGCCATCGCCCAGGCCCGGCGCATCATGAAGGTGTATCCCAGGACCGACGCATCTTCCAAGGCGCACCAGCTGCTGGAAAAACTTGGCGTGAAGACCGGTGGCGGCGTCGCCGACGGGGCGGACGGGGAGCCAAATTGACGTTAAGTAGACGGATGGATGGATTGTTGGATGATTGGATGATTGGGTTTGAGTCCAAGATAACACGGAAGTCATGGAGACACATGAGAATTATTGGAAAAGCATTTCGGATAATTCATCCAGGCTGTTTTTGGTCTTATGTCTTTGATACCCAGCCATCCATCAATCCAGCCATCCAATCATCCATGGGACGGCAGTGTAAAAGAATTTGAATGAATCTAAGATAAAAAATGCAAAGGTGATCATGAAAAGTTATTTTTTCCGTCCTGCAGAGCGCGGGCTGGCATTGATATCGTTCCTTCTGGCGGCGGCTTTCCTGCTGCCATCCGACTCTTCTGCCGCACGCGCGAACAAGCGCGGCGAAGGCGGCGGCGGCGAGATGAAGGAGGAGGCGAAGATGGACTTCCAGGCGAATGACATGCTGAAGAAAGGCATTGAACTGCTGGAACAGAAGCAGGACGAGCGCGCCCTGAAGCTGATCTCCTCCGTGCCGCGCATGTTCCCCGGCTCCAAAGTCCGGTTCCAGGCCTACCTCACCCTTGGAAAATACTATGCGGAAAAACGCAACTTCGATCTGGCGGTCAAGCAGTTCCAGCAGCTGGACGATTCCGAGGATTCGGAACTGCAGGCCGAGGGACTCTACCAGACCGGCATCTGCTACTACTATTCGAACAATTACGACAAGGCCTTCATGGCCCTGCGCAAGGTGACGAACGACTATGCGGGCAGCGTCTTCGCCAACGAGTCCTACTACTATATCGGACAGTGCCACTTCAAGCAGGGACGATGGGCGAAGGCCATTGAAGCCCTCGAAATGGTCGGCACAAGCATGGTGGAATCAGCGGTGCAGGGTCCTGTGCGCGTCGAATCAGGACAGCGCATGTACGTGAAAGTCTATGACCAGGATCTGGTGGTCCTCCGGGAGCTCCAGAAAAAACTGGAGGTCAATGTGACGACAAAGGGCGGGGACAAGGAAGTGATCAGGCTTGAACCCCTGGGCAAGAGCGGCGAGTACTACATCGGTTCAATTCCAACGCTGCCTGCCGAAGCAAAACCTGCAGACGGGATTCTTGAGATCATAGGAGGGGACATTGCCACTGTCGAGTATTCCGACGAGAATACCGAATCGGGGAAGATCAACCAGAAGATCGCCGGAAAAGTTGAAATAGTATCCACCGCGTCCATCGGTTTCACCGACGGAGCATATCGCGAATACACCAAGGGTGTCTTCGCCGACCAGGACTGCTTCATCCGCGTGAAGGATCTGGACAAGGATGTCTCCCCCCTGCCCGACACGCTTAAAGTGCAGATCAGCTGCGAGCACAAAATTGAAAGACAGAAGGACGAATCGAAGGAAGGCGTGGAACTCGGAGAAGAAACGGAAAAATGGGAGAAGAGGGAGTCCGCAGAATTGATTCTGAAGGAGACGGAAGCGCATTCCGGCGTGTTCGTAGGCTCCCTGATTCCGCATCTTGTACTGAACGAATCCGACATCAAGCCTGAAAGCGGGAAGATATCGGTGATGAAGGGCGATGAGCTCGTACTGGCATACACCGACGAAAAGAGCATGGCCAGCGCGGAACCGCGCGAGCTGGCCTGCCGCGCCAAGCTCCTGATCGGGCAGATCCAGGACGTGAAAATAGAAAACCGCGTCGTCGATTCCGTTGACCTTAAAGCACGCAAGAATCTGATTGAAGCCAAGATCTTCCTGAAACTCGGGCAAATCTTCAAGGATGTAGGACTGAACAAGAACGCCAACGAAAAGGCCGAAGAGGGCCTGGTCCGAATCGATGAGATGATCGCGACCAGCATGAAGGCCAGCCTGGACAGGGCGCTTGTCGAAGAGGCGTTCAGCGTCAAGTGGGAACTGCTGCTGGTCCAGGATAAGTTGGCGGAGGCCATCAACGTCTGCCAGACACTGACCCGGCTCTTCCCGGATTCGACGCTTGTGGACCGCGCCCTTCTGCGGATAGGACAGGCAAAGGTGGAAGCCAACCTTCCCGATGAGGCGGTCCGCATATTCAGCTCAATCATCAACCTGCCAAAATCGGATCTGAAGGCGGAAGCCCAGTACAGCATCGGCACCGTCATGGAGAAAATGGCGCTGGGCCGTGCCAGGCCCGGCGAACAGCCCGACCTGAGCCAGGCCATGCTTGCGTACAAGAAATGCGCCGAAGCCTATCCTGAATCCCCGTTTGCCGGCGAATCACTCGACAAGATCGCCAACTACTATATCTCCATCAAGGATTATCAGCGGGCGGTTGAAATGATGGATCAGGTATTCCAGGATTATCCCGATGCCAGCTTCCTCGACAAGATGCTGCTCAAATGGGTGATCGCTGCCTATCGAATGGGCAATTATCCGGTTGCAAAGGAAAAGGCGGAGCAGCTGCTGTCCGAATATCCCAACTCGCCGCTGGCCGAGAAGGCGAAGCAGTTCCTGGAGACGATTCAGAAGAAGATGGGCGGACAGTGAAGGTTTTTCCATTGATGGCTGAATGATAGGTTCAAATTAAAAGTAAGCGTATTACGAGGCTGTTTGTGCTTGAAAGTATGTCGGGTTTCAACCCGACACTTGGTTGGCGGTTTGAAAACCGCCCTACTTATATGGCAAAAAGTATAAAGATTTTAAATTATAAATAATATATAGGAGGTTGTATCATGTTGGAATACATTCTTGATGCGTCGTTCATCATGTACCCGTTGGTGCTGTGTTCAATTATCGCCCTGGCTGTCATCCTGGACCGTTGGCGCGTGTTCAAGCTGGCCGAAGGCAATGATGGTCAATTGCGTGAAAATATTTTCACCCTCCTGGAGGAGAACCGCATGGACGAGGCGATTGAAGTCTGCAAGGGCAGCCGCGGCCCGACCGCGGCCGTGCTCCTGCTGGGCCTGCAGCGCTTCCGCCAGCTGCTGGCGATGGGGCGCAGCATCACCGTGATAGAGGCGAACGTTACCAGGGCTATGGACGATTTCGTCCCGCACGTCGTGGCCCCGCTGGAAAAGCGCATAGGTTCACTGAGCGTTATTGCGACAGTCGCACCGCTGCTGGGAATGACAGGCACGGTCACAGGAATGATCAACTCGTTCACAGGCATGTCCGGCATGGGCGGGCTCGAAGGCAACCTGGTGGCTGCCGGTGTGGCCGAAGCGCTGGTCTGTACGGCTTCAGGCCTGATCATCGCCATCCCCTCGGCCGTCGCCTACCACTATTTCTCAAAGCGCCTCGACCACCACGTGCTGGAAATATCCCGCACCGGCACCCAGCTGATCGATTTCATCGCCGTCGGCTACTCCAGCTTGAACGAAACAGCAGGCCATGACGATGTGGCGGCTGCAGGCGACGAGACAGAAGCAAACGATGAAACAGCAGGTGAAGCTCCCGCCCGATGAAATTCAAGAAAAAACCATTCCGTGAACCTGAAATCAACCTGGCGTCGCTGGTCGACATTGCCTTCCTGCTGCTTATTTTCTTCATCCTGACGACTACGTTCACCAAGACGGCGGGAAATAAAATCAATATTCCGTCGGGCAGCACTGATTCATCCAGGAAACAGGAAAAGCAGATCACGGTAAGTTTGAAGCCGGGGGAGATCCGATACGGCGAAAATTCGCAGGTCATAACCCTCGACACCCTGCGGCAGATGCTTGCAAAGGAGAATTTCCCCGCAAAGGAAGCCAGCCAGCGGATCGTCATCCTCGACTCCGACAAGGAGGTCACATACGACGAATATTTCCAGATAGTGATGGCCATCGCCAAGGCCAATGGCGTGGTGGCCCTTGTGGATCAGGATAATACTGAAGCCAGCAACGGGGAAGGAGAAGCCCAGCAATGAACTACAACCGCAGGCCCGAACCGCATTTCGACATCCCGTACATCAACATCGGGGATATCGCGTTCCTGCTGATAATCTTCTTCATCCTGACCTCCACCTTCATGAGGGAGTCGTATATCAAGGTCAAGCCTCCGGCGTCCCAGGACGTCAAACGTGTCAAGGATGCGGAGGTGTCGGTTTCAATGGACGAGAAGGGCCAGGTCTGGCTGCAGGGGACACTATGCCAGATGTCTTCGCTGGAGAGCGGGCTCAACGCGCTGCTCCAGGACAAGGCCGAAAAGATTGTCATGGTGAAAATCGACAAGGGACTTGTCCAGAGCCAGTTCGGTCCCGTAATGGTGGCGCTCAGCAATGCCGGCGCCGAGGCCATACTGGTCGGCGGCGAAGGCGGCAGGAAATAAATGCACATTTACAACAAAGACAATTGCAATATTGACGAAGGTAGGGCGGTTTCTCCGAAACCGCCGTTTCAGAACGGACGGCTCGGCGAGCCGTCCCTACCTTAAATTCGTCAATTTTGCAATTGCCTAAACAAACTGAAAATAAAAACAGATTCAAAGGAGGGATTGTGATAAAAAAACCGAAAGACACGATGGCGGGCGGAGCGGTGCCTAATGCTTCTGGCGTATCGGGCAGGAAAGATAAAGGCTATGTCAACCCGGAGCTGTTGATTGCGGATTTGTCCAAACCCCATATGTTCCGCATGGTGACATATGCTCTTCTGATCCACATTGCAGTCATCTTGCTGACGTCGATCGGGTTCATCTCGCTGTGCGTGAAATACCACAGCATGCGTCCCCGCCAGGTGATCAAGGTGCTGGAAAAGGAGGAGGCCGAGAAAAAGATGAAGGAAGACGCGGCTAAAGTGACGGAAGATGCCATGAAGGCCGCCAAGACCGCAGCCGAGGAAGCCAGGAAGGCAAAGACAGCTGCCGTACCGGAAAATACCGCAGCCGCCGCTGCTGGCGCAGCAGGCGAACAGCCCGTTGAAAAGAAGAAATCCAAAATCGAACAGGAAGTTGAAAAAACATCGTCCGAACGCCCGACTAAACCGTCGGTCGGCCTGGACATCACACCTGATCTTGAATGAGCATTTCTCCCACACATAAGAATGGTTTCCTGGACAAGGCCGTCGCCGGTGTCCATTGGACGGCTGAAAAGCTGCACCAGTGTTCGGCATGGCTGATCCTGTCCGCTGCGCGCTTGACTTATCGCATCATACACCCCATGCCATGGTCGATCCGCCTTGGCGTGTTTTCCACCCTGTGGGCCTGCCTTCTGGTCCTTTACTGGATGAAAGGATATGATTCCCTGATCGGAGCGGCTGGTTTCACCCATCAGCATCTGACCTTGCTGGGCAAAACCAGGATTCTGGATCTATATCACACATTTGTTAATCTTGCGCTGGCCCTCGCCGTCATAATGTCGGTTGCCGCGATCATGGCGTTCCTCAGGAAATCCTTTTCGCTTGTCATTCTCCGCCTCTCCGCCGGGCTCATGGGCCTCTACACGCTGGCGATGCTCTATTTCTTCTGCCGCATCCCCTCCCTCCTCTTTGCAGCCAACGACAAGTCCGTCGACAAGAGTTTCCGCAACGAACTGTGGATCGACGGGTTCACGATATGGTTTCTGCCGGCCGTCTTCGTTTCCGTATTCCTCCTGATCACCTGGCTGAACTCCTCGCGCAAATTCTACTTCGGCGCCCCATGTGAATTTGAACTGCCCGGAGACCGCGTGCTGTCGAACATCAAAACCCATGGCGGCGATCCGGTGTTCCGCACGTCGCTGTACTGGGCGGCCTTCATCCATTTTTTCTTCATCTTCCTGCTGCCGCTCATAATTATGGGAGGCTGGAGGTGGATGACTCCGTACGGCGTGCCAAAGGGGAGCGGCGTGCAGAACCCAGGCGATCCGGTGGTGAAGATGATCCGCATAAAGAAACCGAAGAAAAAGCCCAGGCAGCTGTTCGTCCTGAATCCCAATTCAGCCATATTGTTCTACCGTCCCGACATAGCTGAAAGCAAGGTCATGATGAACGTCGACGAGGCGACCGAGGACAAATACGAGGCGACAGGCGCTGAAGGAAAAGGGAAGCTGGGCAAGGGCGGCGGCACGAAGGGCGGCTGGCCGAACGGCATGGAAGGAGCAAAAATACGCTTCATACGCCTCAAATATGAAGGCGGCGACTGGGACCAGTGCATGGGCGTCGGCGCCGACTACAATTTCCTGATCAAGTTCAACTCCCTCACAGGCTTCAAGATCGCCGACAAGACAGAGGCTGTCGACATTCTTGATTTGAAGCGGTTCCCGCGCAATAGCGCCCCCCCGTTCATCTATATCACCGGCAGCAGCAAGATCAACGTGGGGCAGAAGGAGATCAAGACGCTGCGCTGGTATTGCCTGGAAGAAGGCGGAATGATCTTCGCCGACAACGGCGGCGGCGACTTTGACTATAATTTCCGGAGCCTGATTCAGCGGACATTCCCGGAAATGCAGTTGATCGACATATCCAACGATGATATCATCTACCGGCAGCCGTACAGCTTCCCCAACGGCGCCCCTCCGCTCTGGCACCACTCGGGAACCAGGGCCATGGGACTGAAGTACAATGGCCGCTGGATTCTCTTCTACCACCAGGGCGACATCAAGGACGCCTGGAAGGACGGCCACTCCGGCGCAAGCAAGTTCCTGACGGAACAGGCGTACAAGCTGGGTGTGAACGTAGTCAACTACTCATTCAACCAGTACATGGATCTGCACTTCAAGCCGTAGGTCTTAAAGTAGGTACGGGCTTTAGCCTGTACCAGAATTTAGTAATTTTAAGAACTAAGAATGGTACAGGCTAAAGCCCGTACCTACTAAGAACACCAGCTATCTGTTCGTAGCAGTTATGCCCGTAATTGCTTGATGTAGCGTCATCTGTCCCAGACGAGTTACACTCTCAAAAGGCAGCTTAACGCTTATGATAAATTGCAATGACCACATGGGAAACGATGGGGTAGCGCGGACATTCCTGCGTGCCGTGCCATAGCTTCTTAGCGAAGGCTGGTCTGCGATTGAAAATGTAATTTGAGCCCACAGACAAGAATGTCTGTGCTACTTTTTAGACAAATTTCATTTTGAGACAAACTTGAAATCAGGCAGGAACTAGGACATGGTATTAAATTATACCTCGTGTCCGATCAATTTGTAAAATGGAGGCTGACCATGAAATATCTTCCTTTCATACTCCTTGTAATACTGTCCTGTTCAACATCCCCTCTTCATGCGCAGTATTCAACTGAACAAGGCAATGACGCCAGAAACATCTGGTTGAAAGGATTTGAGATATATGAACAGGCCGAGTCTGCAAAGAAGAGCGGCGACAATAAAAGCTCCATATCGCTCTATCAGGAATCCCTGTCCTTCTTCCAGAAAGTTAAAAAACAATATCCCAGATGGAACAGCGCACTCGTAGATCACAGGATCAAGGCATGCAACATCGAGATCCAGTCGCTTGCGGTCCCCGGGGCAGTACCTCCTGCAGCAACAGCCCCTGTTACGACAACCCCCGTTGCAACAGCTCCTGCAAAGACAATAATTCCCGCCGCAAATACTGATACCGGAAAGGAGTTGTCTGACCTGAGGGCAAAGCTGGTATTGTCGGAGAAGGAGAAGCTTGATCTAGAGGACAAACTTTCGAAGAGCAGCAAGGAAGCCGATGAGCTGGGAAAGAAGCTGAAGGATCTGGCGGGAACTCCCGCGGCAGGCGAGATAGCAAAGCAGCTGCAGTCCGAAAATGAAAAGCTGAAGAAGGAACTCGAGGCCGGCAAGGCAAAGGTGGATAAGGCTGAGAAGGACACTCTCGAAAAGACCAGGATCGCCGAGGATAACATGTTGATTGCGGCGAAGCTTTGGAAGGCGGAGGAGAGTCTTGCGGATGCAAAGAAGGAGAGCTCCAAGCATTCCGCCGAAGTTGAGAAACTAAAGAAGAAGATCCCGGAGACAGCTTCCGAAACTGTGGCCGGACAGAAGATCATCACACAGCTTTCAGAGGAGAACAAGGCTCTCAAGACACAGCTCGAGGCCCAGTCCAAGCAGTCCGACGTGGTCAAGGCACAGCTTGAGTCGTTGAGGAAGGATCTTGAGAAGTTTTCTGGACAGGACAAGAAATACCAGGAACTCCAGAAGATGAATGCCGACAATTCGATCAAGAATGCGGAACTCGCAAAGTCTAACACTGAACTCATCTCCAAACAGGCGGATCTGGCAAGGAACATGGAAGCTGCTACCAAGGAAAGGGACGAGTTCAGGAAGAAAGCTGATTCCCTGTCATCGGATAACAGCAAGAAGGCTGAAGCCCTCTCCAGGAAGGAGGAAGAACTGAAAACAGCCCTGAAATCCGCGGGTGCTGGAAATACGGATGAGCTGGTAAGGATAAAGGCTCGGGTGAAGGAGCTGGAAGACAAGGCTGAATCTGCGGAGCAGCTCCGTATTGAAAGGGATGATTTCAAGGCCAGGCTCCTGCAGAAAACAGTTGAAGCCGACAGCCTGAAGAAGGCCAACGAGAAGATCAAGGCTGAAAAGACGGTGACCGTCGAGAAGATCATCAAGGAACTGGCAGATGAGAAAGACCAGCCCGGCGAAGCTGAGATGAATATACTGCTCAAGGCCGGCGATGAAGCCGACAAGAAAGGCAACAAGGACGCCGCGATATCCCAGTATGAGAAAGTGCTGTCCATGGATCCTGAGAATCAATACGTTCTTTCGAAACTGGCCTTCATCTATTCAGAACGCAGAAGCGATGAAATGACCCTCAAATATGTCGAGCGTGCCCTGCGCATCCAGCCAAACGATGTCCAGAATCTCCTTATTGCAGGATCCGCATATATCCGCAGAGGTGAATATTATTCCGCCATCGGAGTCCTGAGCCGTGGAGTGGCGCAGGATCCGAAGAATCCCAAACTCCAGAGATATCTGGGAGTTGCATGCAGCAACCTCGAATGGATCGAAGCGGCGGAAAAACAGTTCAAGACCGCGTTCGACCTCGATCCTAAATCTTCCGAATCAGCCTTATATCTCGCGACACTTTACGCCACCTGCGAGAAGCCGAAGATGGATGAGGCGAAGAAATGGTACAAGAAGGCCAGGGAACTGGGAGCCAAATCCGATCCGGCTATAGAGGACCTCATCAAATAGCAAAAAGCTTCGCCAGGTTTGCCATTAAATTGTAATTCCTTGGGTTATGGAATAAATTATCGGACGTTCAATGGCAATGGCATGCGCCCTACCCTTTTAATTTGAGGAAGAACCAAGGTAATTTTGCAAATACAAAATAAACATCCTGACTGCAACCAGCCATTGGAAGACGCATCGCTCATCGCCTGTCCGCACTGCGATCTGATGCAGCGCATTCCGGAAGTTGAGCCGGGCGCATCGGTACGGTGCCCGCGCTGCGACAAGGAGCTGTGGCGCCACCGGGAAGATTCGTTCAACAGGACGTTCGCGCTGACACTTGCGTCCCTGATTCTCTACATTATTGCAAATTCTGTCCCAATGCTCGGACTCACCGCCGTAGGCCACGAGGCCTTCACAACGGTGATAGGAGGCGCGCAGCAGCTCTGGAAGGACGGGCAGCAGATCGTCGCCGTGCTGGTTATGTTCGTGGCGGTCATTTCGCCGGGGCTGCAGATCGGATTCCTGATGCTGGTCTTGCTCGGATGCCTGCGCGAACGTCCGCCAGCCTGGGTCGGCCTGCTGCTGCGCCACATCCCTTTCACACGCACCTGGAGCATGATAGAGGTCATGCTTATCGGCGTGCTGGTGGCGCTGACCAAGATTGCGGACTACGCAACGGTCATTCCCGGAATCGCCCTTTTCTCCCTTTTCGCGCTGGTCTTCCTGCTGGCTTCGATGCAATCATGTTTTGATCCGCGTGAAGTCTGGAGCCGGATCGAGTGGGCGGAACCTGAAGCCAGTACAATAAAGTCCAAACAATATTCAAAATAGAAAATTCCAGACAAGTGAATAAACAGGGAAATGGAAGAACAGCCCTTACGGGCTTAACTACGAACAGATCCAATTGTATTTGCAATTCGTTTGTAGTTAATGCCGTAAGGCATGTTCTTGGATTATTTGCCTTTGTTTGGATATTGAAAGTTGAAAATTGCCTGTGTTTTGGAAATTGGAAATTGGAGATTGATTCACCATGAGCACATCTACACCCACCGCCATGCAGGAAGGCCTGCAGAGCTGCCCGGACTGCGGCCTGCTTTCACGTCCCGCATCCGGCGCGGAGGAAGGACGCTGTCCACGCTGCGACGAGGAACTTGTCTTCCGCAAGAAGAAGAGCCTCCAGCGCACAATTGCTTTTCTGGCAGCGGCGGCAGTCTGCTATATTCCGGCCAACCTCCTGCCTGTGATGACGACCGTCACCAGCGCCGGCAGGGAGTCCGACACCATCATGCAGGGTGTCGTCCTGCTGTGGTCGCCGACCGGATGGCCGCTTTCGCTCATCGTGCTGTTCGCCAGCATCATGATTCCGAGCGCGAAGATAGTGGGTCTCATACACCTGGTCATCTCCGTGAAACGGGGCTCCATCAGGAACAACATCCAGCGGATCAGGCTCTACCGGACAATCGATATTATAGGACGCTGGTCCATGGTGGACGTGTTCGTGGGCACCTTTACCGTGGCGCTGATACAGCTGCAGCCCCTCATGTCCGTGGAGCCGGGACCGGGATTGTTGTTCTTTGCGGCGGTCGTAGTGCTGACAATGATGGCGGTCGAGTCCTTCGATCCGCGGCTTATATGGGATTCTGAAAATTCTAAAGAAACTGGGAAAGAGGTTCAACATGCCTGACAAACACAAATCATTCCAAAAAGTTGCCGAATCAAAAATCGTCGTGAAAAAGCGCACGCGGCTCTCCCTGGTATGGGTCATTCCCATCGTGGCGGCCGCAGCAGGTGTCTGGATTGCCGTGACGCATATTTTAAGCAGGGGGCCGGAGATCACGATCATATTCCATTCCGCTGAAGGCCTTGAAGCCAACAAGACAAAGGTCAAATACAATGGACTTGTCATGGGTGTCCTCAAGACCATAAGTCTCTCGGAAGACCGCAAGAGCATAATCGCCACCGCGCAGATGAGCCCGGATGCCAGGGAACTTCTCGTCAAGGATACCAAGTTCTGGGTCGTACGCCCGCGCATCTCCGGTCTGAACGTCTCGGGACTCAGCACGCTGATTTCGGGAAACTACGTCGGCGTGCAGCTTGGAGCGTCCGAGGAGAAGGAGTTCAGTTTCGTCGCGCTTGAAACACCTCCGTTGACCGGCGATGTACCCGGACGCGTCTTCACGCTGAAGACTTCGGAGCTGGGTTCGCTGGATGTCGGCGTACCAATTTTTTTCCGCCAGCTGCAGGCCGGACAGGTTGTATCATACGAGCTGGACAAGGACGGAGAGTTCCTGAACATCAAGATATTCGTGCAGTCCCCCTACGATAAATACGTCAATGAGGACACCAGGTTCTGGCAGGCCAGCGGGATCGATGTTTCACTCACCGCAAGCGGCATCCATGTCAAGACCGAATCGATGATGTCCATCCTGGCCGGAGGAGTGGCGTTCGAGACGCCCGACAACGATCCGATACTTCCGCCAGCCCAAGAGGGAGCCAGTTTCAAACTGTTCAGCGACCGCACAGAAGCCTTCAAGCCACCTGTCTGCGACCCTCACGAATACCTGCTTGTCTTCAAGCAGTCGGTCCGTGGCCTGGCAGTTGGCGCCCCGGTACAGTTCTACGGCATAACCATCGGCGAAGTCACCAATATCAGCACAGAACTGGATGTGAAGACGCTTGACGGCTCCGTGCATGTGGAAATATGCCTGGATCCGAAGCGGTATGGAGTCAATTTCATGGACATGGCAAAAGGCGAAGACGCCAAGACCTTCCACAGGAAAATGGTAGACACTTTGATTTCCCGCGGCATGCGGGCCGAGCTGGATACCGGAAACCTGCTTACCGGATCATTGCTGGTGTCGCTTAATTTCTATCCCGAAGCACCGGCGGTGGTATTGGACTGGTCGCAGGATCCCCTCCAGCTGCCCACCGTGCTTGACAAGCTTGCTTCCATTGAAGACAGCGTTGAAATCCTGCTCAAGAATCTCAACCAGACAGTTGTAGGCGCGCGTGGCACGATCACCAATGCCGACAAGATGCTTGAAAGCGCAAACAAGCTCATAGAACCGAACTCGGTGATGAACTCCGAGCTGAACAACATGCTCCAGCAGGGCAGCGGCGCGGCACGTGCGCTGCGCGTGCTGGCCGACTATCTCGAACGCCACCCAGAAGCACTTATCCGTGGAAAAACAGGAGAATGAAAATAATGAAAAAACAAATCAGCCATCTCGTCGCAATCGCGTTCGCCACATTTTTTCTGGCAGGCTGCGCCTCGTCACCTTCTAAGTTCTACACCCTTAACTCGACAGCGAAAGGAGATGGGAAAGCCGCAGCTGACTGTTCAGTGGCGGTGGGACCGGTTTCCATTCCTGCAGAAGTCGACCGCCCGCAGTTCACCGTTCAATCCGAACCGAACCGCGTGTCAATCGATGAATTCAACCGCTGGGCGGGACCGTTGAACAGCAACATCGCCCGGGTGATCGCCGGCGACCTAGCAGTGCTCCTCGGAACCCAGCACGTAGTAGCGGTGCCGCTGGCTAATCTTGATCCTGCCTACCGCGTGACGATAGACATCCAGCGTTTCGAGTCCGTACCCGGCAAGTCGGCGAATATTGAAGCCGTGTGGGTGGTACGCAAGTCAGTGGGAGGTTTGCCTGTTTCCGGCCGCACATCCGTGTCCGAACCCGCAACTGGCGAAGGCTTCGAAGCACTGGCCGCGGCGCACAGCCGCGCACTGGCGAAAGTTAGCGGCGACATCGCAGCCGCAATCAGGACTGAAACCGAAAAGAAGCAGTAGGTCTTTAAGTAGGGACAGGCTTTAGCCTGTCCCATTCCTAAGCATTAAGATGGTACATGCTGAAGCACGTACCTACCTAATGCGCAGAAATGCTCCACCATCAGTCTTAATTTTCTTTGCAACAGCAAATTACTGAGCTGATTTCAAAAATACGAAAAACGGTTGTTGTGGGAAAAACGCTTGTTGGAGTTCACGGCTTCAGCGTGTCTTGGTATTCAACTGGTTACACACGCTAAAGCAGCGCACTCCAACTTTAGAAATCAGCTCAAATGAGGCAATTTTGAAATTGCCTCTACTATTTGTCCCAGGCTGACTTGATCAGCCTGACTGTCTCATCCACCAGGACATCCCCGCCTTCGGGGCCGACCTGGTTGCAGTAGAGGCATGCACTGTAACTTTCGCCTTTCTGCGCAAGCCTCGTCGGAAGATAGCCCGGGCTTCCACCGCCGCACAGCTGGACCACGAATGTCTGCTCTGCAGGACTCCTTGCCTGCATCCGAACCCCATAGTCCGTGAAAAGCTCGAACGAATTGCTAGCAAAGGCAATACTGCCAATCCGGATGACGTGCAGTTCCATCTTGCAATTCTTGTTCTTCTTCTGCTCCTCATATCTCTGGAGTATGCTCTGGCAACGCCTTTTCCTGGCAAAAATAGACGAGTCCTCAGCCAGCCTTGTATTCTCATCCAGTGCTTTTGAAGGCGGAATCTTTTCAAGCTCCAGAAGTCCTTTTTTGACTTTCTGATATTCTTCTTTTGCAATCATTCTTCTAGGGAGATCTATCTTTTCAGAGAGATGCCTTACAACGACATCGTCCTTCATGTCCTTCGACGCCCATGAAAAGGTATCGTCGAACGCCGTCTTGATCCTGTTGGCTATTTCCTGCCGCGAAGATATGCCCTTCAGTTCAAGCATGCGCTGTCCTGCCTTCTTGTTGAACATCAGATGCGGGGAAAGTCCGCCTGCCGCTGAAGACTGTGGTAGGACAAAAAGCTTTTTCCCATACTGTTTCCTGAGGGCAATCCTCGCCTCGTGCCAGAAATCTGCGGAAATCTCGCTCAAGCCTTCCGTCTCCTGCGCCGTGCAGGCGATATTGATCACAGCGCCGGTAAGTTTCTTCTTCGCGTCGAAAGTAAAAAGGAAATGTGTGGAATGATCGGCATAGCCTTCAATGCAGTCGAACTTGCCGTCTGAAGTATCCCCATACATCCTGGCGTTCTTTTCCGTCTTCGTTCCCGGATGCTCCTTGAACCCCTGCCTCTTTGACAGATCATCGAAATAGACGGCTCTTCTGCCGTGTCCGATGGGCGCATACCCGATTCCCCAGGCGATGAAACCATGCCTGCGCCCCTCCCAGCTTTCGGCTGCGGCCTCGGCGACCTTGTCCGTAAAGAATTCGGCATACTCTTCAGATGTCATTACGCCTTTTGGAACCGGCGGATGCCAGCTCCCGCCGGACTCCGGCGCCGTATGCGTATGCGTGGCGTTAAGGACAAGATTTTTCACTGGGAAGTCCTTGATGAGTTTTCCAAGTTTCCTCCTGCTCATTTCAAGGACGCAATCAGGAATCGCGACGGTATCGCAGGACACCCAGATGAAAGAATCTCCTTTACCAGAAGATATTGCCAGCGCAGTTACGGTTACAGGATCCTTTGCTTTGCGGGCTATTCTCATGTGGAACTGCCCACGCAGGTTAACAGGTTTGTCCGGAGTCACATCCCTCGACGACCATCCTATCAGAATTGTTTTTCCATGCATGTTATTTTCCCCTTTTTTATGCTCGTAGTAGCGCAATTTATTGCGCGTTATGGGTAGGGGCTGACTTCAGCCTGTCCCATGAATTCAAGAATGGTACACCCTGAAGGGCGTACCTACTTGAAGAACGGCGTATAAATTCGCCTACTACAAGCTTATTATTTAAGTATTTTATCCGGGTCAACCTTGCCGATGTTTTCAAACACCTTGATGAAAGCGTCGGCGACTTTTTCAGCCACGTCCGTACGGTTCGGAGCCCGCAGCGGAGTGGTCATTCCGAAATGCGTGGCAGTATGCTTCACCGCCATCGGATAATCCTCAATCTTATATTCTACGCCGTCACCAGCGCCGTTGCAAGACCATGGACATCCATGCCCGTATGCGTTTTTCGCCCTGAACACTGTCATGTCCGGAAGCGCGAAGCTCTGCCAGACGCCTACCGGGACGCCTTCTGCCTGGAGCGCCTTCATAACTGCGTCCCTCATCGCCTGCGGTTTGCCTTTCCATCCTATTGCATCCATGTCTATCCGGCAGGTGTAGTTGTACCAGTTGTGCATTCCACGTTCAGGTTCATACGGTAGAATCAAGCCCTTGAGATTCTTGAGTCTTCTGTTGAGGACCGCCGCATTGTCATTCTGGATCTTTATATACCCGTCTATCTTTGAAAGCTGGGCGCGTCCGAACGCTGCAACAAGATCGCTTCCCCTGTACATCCAGCCGAGGGCGTAGGCGTGATAATCCCTCTTTTCCGACGGCGTGCTGGTTTCGCCGAAGCTCCAGAGCTTGAGGGCGTCCCTGTAGATCTGCTCGTCGTTGGTCACGAACATTCCGCCCTCGCCGGAGCAGAGGCATTTGTTCTGGTTGAAGCTGAATGCACCGCAGTCGCCCCAGTTCCCCGTTTTCCTGCCCCTGAACTCGGCGCCATGTCCCTGGCACGCATCCTCAATGACTTTCAATTTGTGCTTTTTCGCCACTGCCAAAACCTTTTCCATGTTCACGGCAAGTCCGTGCAGATGGACGACGACAATAGCCTTCGTCCTGGGAGTTATTGCCTTTTCTATTTTATCAGTGTCAATATTGATCGTGGCGAAATCGATGTCCACGAATATCGGGATTGCATTATGGTGCAGGATGCATGTCGCGCTAGAGGACCACGAGTATGAAGTGACCAGCACATGATCGCCGGCGCCAATGCCGCAGGCATAGATCCCCATATGGAGGGCGGCAGTTCCGCTGTTTGTGAAAATCGCATACTTGCTTCCGTTCCACCTGGCGTATTCCGTCTGGAACGCCTCGCAGTTAGGACCGAATGCATGCTTGCCTCCCATCAGGGATTTCATCACCATATCCTTGTCGATCTCATCCACCGGCGGCCATTCCCTTATCATCTTATCCGGAACCGTCCTGTCTCCACCGTAGACCGCGAGATTCTTCGTGCTCATGACATTGCTCCTCTGTTTTTATGCTGGATGCATGTATCTTTTACTGCTTGGCTTATTATATTAGTGGTGATCGGGACAGTAAAGAGTAAATTATTGCTATCACATGAAGGGCGTTGTCTTTCTATGAGGACGGCGATGAAACTCGAAGACCATCTTCCTTCCATCCACTCGATGGGCAATCTCATCTTCGATCCGGTCTGGTCAATCAACAAACACGTCTCCACCAACTGCGAGCTGCTCCACATCATATCCGGATCCGTTTCCCTCGTCATCAACCGCAGGAGGATAAAGGCCTCAGCCGGCGATACGCTGCTGATACCGTCGAGGACCCTGCACAGGGACGAATTCGATTTCGACGAAGGGCTTAAAGTCTTCATGATCCAGTTCCAATGGTCCTGCGAGAAGGATTTCTTCTCCCGCTTGTCATGCAGCTCCCTCATCAGGCTGTCAAAGCCCAGAAAGGAGTCAATCGCAAATCTCATACAGCAGTTCCGCTCTGACTTCACGGAAGTGGACAAGCGGCACGACTTCATTCTTAGAATACGCCTGTCGGAAATATTCATGAGGATACTTGCCCTCTCTGAAAAAGAGAAGAAGATGAAAGGAAACGATGAAATAATGCAGGCTGACATGCAGAACCGCGACTGGATCGTGAAGAAGGTCAAATCATATCTCGAGGAGAATTATTCGCGCCCCCTCTCTCTTGAGGAGATCTCCAGGCACGCCAGCGTAAGTCCGTTCCATCTCTGCCGCATTTTCAGCCATGAAAACGATTTCACGATCTTCGAGTATCTGACGCATATCAGGATGACCAGGGCCCGCTGCCTTCTTGACGACGGGAAGCTGTCGGTTTCAGAGACTGCCTTCGCTGTCGGGTTCAGCAACAGCAATTATTTCTCAAAGGTCTTCCACCGTATTTTCGGCGTCCCCCCGAAAAGGATGCGCCGGAAGAACCATCTTTTCAGGAGAAGCTGAAAGCACGAAGAGATATAATTGTCAGCAGAGCTTCAGGATGGAATCATGCCCAATTCTCAAGTTCCTGCCAAAAACAGCATGATCATCCTGGATCTTCACATTCCCGATCTTTTTTCCATCGAGGCTGACCGACAGGTTTTTCCTGGCGGTCAATGAATCAGGCAATCGGATCTTTTCCAAATCCAGTTTTCCATGCAGGACATGGATGGACATTCCGCCTTTATTCATTTCCACGGTTCCCCAGCCGGTACCAAGCGACCAGAAGAATTTCAAAGGCAGCTTCAGAGCCTGCGGCGGATTGAATCCGATTTCACGCCTTGCGAGATCATAGGTGAAACCGCTGAACGCATTGAGCAGCGAATATGACGCCATCGATCTTGCGTAGTTGCTGCCGCATTCGATCTCGTTCCACGGATTGCGCTTTTCACCGTCATACCTGTCGCGGACAGCCTTCACAAGCTCGGCACCTTCCCTTATCATCCCTTCCATGATCATGTGGCATGCGGCCTGGTATTCAAAGCCGTGCATCGTCTCTTCCGCATAGGGTATTGGAACTACCGGCTTGCGTATTCCGTCAGGCCATGAGAACATCATGGTCCCGGCCTCGTCGTTCAAAACATAAAGTCGGCAGAAGTTCGTGAATTCCCTGAATGATTTCCTGAAGTTGTAATTATAAATTGATCTCAGTGCCTTCTTCGTCTTGTCTGGATCGAAAACATCTCCAAGTCCGCAGAGGTTCGCATGCCACTGAGCGACAACTTGGTCTATTCCGCAGCCGTCTCCTATCTGGTATTTGATCTCTCCGTGCTCCTTGTTCCAGTAATATCCTTCCGCGTCTCCAAAGGGTTTCAGCAGCGACCGGTCTTCAAGATCCACCGTCTGGCTGTAATACTCGCCGTTGAAGAGCTTCCTGTCGACGAACTCCCTGCCCTTCCTGAAGATCGCAAGATATTCCTTGGCAGCTTCAGGTTCGCCGCAGGCTTCCGCCATTTCAGCGCCGGCCTTGAGGGCGGCAAGATAGAATCCCGTGAGCCAGGAATTAGGGCCGAACAATTCGACATCAAGCGTGTGGTGCTGGCGTCCAGTAATAACACCGCTTTTCTCAGGATCCCATAAATCCGTATTGCCCTTGTCCCAGGCGAATTCGATGGACTTCTTCACACGTGGCCATATTCCCTTCAGCCATTCCGTGTCTCCGGAGATCTTCCAGTCCCTGTATACCTTGATGACATTCCCGAACTGCCCGTCGACGCATGGACGGAACCCTGAACGATCCCTACCTGCGGGGAGCTGAAGGCGGAAAGGCATTCCACCATCATCCCTTAAATTGTATTTATAGTCCAGATCACGCATCGAGCGTTCGAGCTGCGGAAACAGGAACGGCAGCGCATAGGCATAGTTCCAGACATGCGTGCAGCTTCCTTCGCAGCATCCGGAACTTGCACTGCATCCCTCGAATCCGTAGAACGATCCGTCCTCGAGCCTCAGGCATGTCGGCGTCTTGAGGATGGAGATGTTTGCGGATATCGCATCAAGCACCGGCACAGGAAGAGAGGAAGAGAACAGCGCATCCTTGAAGAGCATTGTCCCGTTGAAAAGCCTTTCCCAGTTCTTTATCCCGTACGCTGCAGATTCCTTGGAATCCCCGAAGATTGTCGCGTAGTAGTTTTTCCATGCTTTTGTCTTTTCGGAACCGCATCCGCCGCTGCATTCACATTTCTGCGGGTTCCAGTAGTTCTGCAGGTAAGGGAAGTTCCATGATATGATGAATCTCACCTTGCCGGTCTTTCCCGGCTGTAGCCTGAAGTGGGCGGCAAGCGTGCCGTGGTCGCTGTCCTGTGATTTGTTCTCCTCGGAATATTTCCTGGGCTTGAGTTTCCCTGGAGCGCAAAGATCCCTCCAGTAAATTCCGAGATTGTCAAACCAGGTTCCTCTGAACCAGCATGCCTGAGAGCTCGTGTCAGGACAATCCGTCGCGATCGACATATCGCCGAAGCCGACTTCATTTTCTGTAGGCGGGACCGTAGTGCCAAGATTGAGCAGCGAAATATTTTTCGTCTTCGATGTCGAATGGATGTTCTTTTCCTTGGGATTGGGATTCTTCACCGTAAGTGCGACGGTGTAGTCCAGCTTTGACTTTGTCGTGTTTTTTATTTCAATCTCGAAGAATGCGGCGGGGATGCTCGAATCCTTTTCGTTGAGGGGAATGAACGGATTGAATGCCGTGATCCTGGCTGCTCCGGGAAAGTTGAGGTCCTTGAATGAAAGTTCCGCCATTGGAAATTCACCCTTGAATTCCACGTCCTTGAAATGGGGCAGTCCTGCCATCGTCTCGCGCGCCGGGCCAAAACCGAAGCCGTGTGAGTGGACACCGGCAGTGCCGCCGGCATATGGAGGATTCAGATCGCCCTGCAGGACCCGTGCATCGACCAGCTTCCCGTTCTTTTCGGCCTTGACTGCAAAATGGGAGAATCCGTTCAAGGAATTCTTGTTAGGCCTGTTGTAGATCTCCCAGTCGACGAGCCTTCCATTTCCCGAAAGTCCGATGCATCCGGAACCTATCCCTCCGAGAGGGAACGAAATCTCCTTGAGCTTTGAGCCTTTGTATATCAAGTGTTTTCTCTTATCCATTATTGTCTCCTTAAAGGAATTTCAGGTTTTTACACATAGTACTTTCATTTCTCCGGGTTCAAAGGAAACTGCCTGATTGGATGCCGCAGCTGTTATCTTTCCCGTAGACGGATCCCACCATTCCCATGCTCCGGAAGAACCCAGGCAAAGCTCGGCTGATACAGCTTCAAACTCCTCGTTGAACAGCATGTAGAAGTCCATGCCTCCTTTTACGACATGACGATAGCGTATATTCCTGCTGGCGGGATTGAGTACAAGATCGGGTTTTACCAGCTTGTCCAGGAAACCCAGCATCTGCAATCCATCTTCTGCGAAATTCGCGAGGCGTCCGGCATCGGCAATTTTCTTGATGTCAGACAGGAATTCCTTTCCGACATTCAGGTCTTTCTCAAGAATAACCGCCTTGTAGTTCATGCCGGCGATATGTATCCCGTCGGAATCAATCCTTGACTGGGCCAGGCTGCGCAATTCAAGATAGTTGAAATCGCGTTGTGCCTGGAGACAGATTTTTGCTGATATCTGTGGCAGCCATTGCGCATCACAGAGAATGGCGGTTTCGCATACGTGCTTCGAGTCGGTGTTCAGCCAGCTCAGGCGACGGCAGGCATCGGCATAGGGCCTGTAATATTGCCACCAAGCCGAATTCGGACCGACATCGGGAGGCCGTTCGTCCCATCGCGGTCCCCTGATCGAATAATAGAAGGCGTGTGGATAAAGCAGATTATGTCCGCGCACAAAACACCAGTTCGCCAGCCATTTAACCTCTTCAAAAGTCAGTTCATGGCCGTAGGCGCCGTACAGCTCGTTCGAATTCCTGCGGCATCCCATGTGTATCATCGCGCTGGATGCGCACTTCGCCATGGTTGAGTGCGGACCTTCCAGGGCCGTCTTGCCGGGAGTCACGTATCTCCAGACCAGATCCTGCCCGGGAATATGGAAGTACCTCTCCATCCCTATGTCCATGGATGCCCCCGGATGTCCTGCCAACGCGATCCCATGCGCTTCGCACCATCTGCTCAAACGGGCATAATATGTCTCTTCGAGCCGGATGGAGACGGCCCGGGCGTATGCCGCGCGGAGCTGCCCGGAATTTTCATGGTCGTCATACCACAGGTCGGCCAGATGCGGAGTGAAATCATAACCGAGGATGCGGTTCACTTCCTTCAAGATTCCGGTCGTGCCGTTGCTCATATGTGGTTCGTCGGTGAAGATCGCAATGACAGTATTTCCGAAGTACTGGCCAAGTTCCGCATGATATCGGTCATAGACGAGCCTGATGAACAGATCAACGGCTTCCGGATTCAGGATGTCGGCGAGCGGGGGGCGTTCTTCTATCACATTCGCCGGATTTTCGTCAAGGAAATGAAGCCCCCTCATGGTTCCGCCTGAAGGACGGTCGATCACTGCCAGGCTTTTGCCGCAGGTACGGTCAATGACCGCTACAAGGTTCCAGTCCGGCTCCAATACAGGTTCTCCACCGTCTGAAAGATCCATCTTGTCGAGGACTCGTTCGGCAAATGCTGGGTTTTCATCGACCACCTGTCCCGACGCCGAACCCGAAGGATACATTCCATCGTCGTAGAGCACGACATGCATGCCGCGTTTTTCGGCTTCAGCCACGGCAAGTTTCATGAAACCGATCATCTTGTCCGACATCCAGCCGGTGTCCTTCGGCAGGCCGATGCGCGGGTGTATGACAAAGCCATAGACGCCATGCGCCTCGAAATCCGCGATCTGCCTCAGGAGTTCGTCTTCTTTCAGGTCGTCGTTCCAGAACCAGAACGGCATTAAAGAAAACTCCTTTGGAGGATCGGCGAACTCTTTTTCCAACGTGATATCCGTATTCATGAAGCAAACTATACCCACATTTGAACTCTCTTGCCAAGCCGGATTGAAATTTTGCAGGTTCCCTTTATCAAACCACTTGACTTTTCTCTTTTTACGGGAAATATTAATAAGACATAATAACAGTCTTTAATTATAAACCGATATCCCAGGCCATAAACAATGGACACGCATCTCCTGAAAATCAGAACCTGCATTGTGGATTCCCTCGAACCTGCCGCTTCGTTTGTAAGCGTATATGACAAGGACGGGAATCCTGTTGAACTGCCAAACAAGCTGATATGCCTGGACATTCCATCCAGGGGCGAAATCATCTTCATGCTTCCTGAAGGCGATTATATTGTAAGGGCATCCAAGGGGCTGGCATACGAGACCAACAGCGCAAATGTGAAGCTTGAAAAGGACTCGGCTTTCGTGGTGGCCCTTTCAAAATGGTTTGATTTCAAGGCGGCTGGCCTTTTCACCGGCGACTGCCACAACCATATAAACTATCCAACGGATCCGGATGATGTGACCACATTCATGGAGGCGTCGGGAATAGATTCCATCTCCCTGTGCCAGGGCTGGCTGAGTTCCAGGAACAGCAGCAGGTCAAGCGATGGCAGACGGCTCGCGGAATATCTGGAAGGAGTGTCAACCCCCAAGGCGCACGCCTTCATGGGGGCGGAGTTCCCCAAGACCCGGTTCGGGCACACATGCTGGTGGAAATTCCCGGCGATCTCGGATCCGTTCGGCTGCTATGACAGCTATCACGACGGCGAATATTTCAGTTCCGCAGTACATTCTGAAAAACCTGTTGAAAATCCCGCAGTTGAATATCCCTACAGATCCGAGGCTCCCATCTTCAAGGCCGCAAGATGGAAAAGCCAGGGAGGCGTGTCAATGGTCCCGCATCCCACTAGCTGGTGGATGGAAAAAGGGAACTCGGGCATGATCTGCACGAACATCGCGGTCGACTACTGCTTTTCCCTGCTCGCGGGGGATGTCTACGACACCCTGGCAGTGATGGGCTACGATGCCGAACAGATCTTCTACCAGAACCTGTGGTTCCACCTGCTCAACGAAGGATACACCATCGCCGGAGTCGCAGAGACCGATGGAGATTTGAAGAGCGGCCACAGGATCGGCAGCCTGAGATCCTATGCCTATTGCAAAGGAGGATCGTTCGACAGGAATGAATTTCTCGAGTCCCTCTGCGCAGGCATATCATTCATGACAAGCGGCCCCGTCCTCATCACCAGGGCCGACGGCGTATTCCTGCCTGGCCAGACAATCCTGAACGATGGCGGACAGCACACCATAAAGGTTTCAGTCAAAAGCCATCCCGACCCGGAAGAATATCTCACCTGGATTGTCCTTTATAAAAACGGAAGACCGGTGGAGATTGTCGACATCGAGGACAGACGGCTGAGAAGCTATGAACATAAATTCAAGTTCAAGGTCGACAAGGGTTCAAGGGAATGGTACGTCGTCAAGGCATATGGAAAGGACAGGCCGCATTCGCGGGAGTTCGCGGACATAATAAAATATTGCGAACTATGCGAAAAGGAACCGCATTACGAATACACCAAAATAAAGCAGGCGGCATTCACGAATCCATTCTATTTCGAGCCGGAAGACTTCTCCCACCCAAGGGTTCTCAGGCCGCCAATGTCGGGAATTGTCCGCGATGGAAATGGCAAGCCCCTGGAAAACATCGTGATCAACTTGATCGAGGATGGAAGGTCGGTCGGCACAACCATCACAGACGGCACTGGCGCATACCGTTTCGATTCGGTCTCGCTTCTTTCCGAGATCGAAATATCAGGTTCCGGCTGGAGGAAGTGCACACGGAGCATATATCTGGATTATCCGCCGCTGATGAAATATTTCGAGCACATATATGCAGGCAGATGGGCCGTCTCAAACGAGAACCTCAAGCCGGGGCAGGTTCCATGGGGCGTATTCAGATTCAGCGAACTCCGCAAAATCCTTTCAAATATCGAATGGGATCTGGACATGATGTCGCTAAGAAAAGACAAACTAAAGTTTGAACTCCAACATTAGTCGGTGTGCTGAGGTTGGAGTCCAAGCTTCAGCTTGTGTATTTATGAAGGTTTCCTGTTTGGCAGTAGCGCATGTTTGCGCGTTCTTAAGTATTCAAATGGAGCGCCGGTCTCCAGACCGGCTTCTTGCCGACCTGGAGGTCGGCGTTCCTTTATGAACGCGCAAACATGCGCTACTGCGAACGAATCCAGCTCTTCTTGAATCCACGCATATGGCTAATTAGACGTTGCTCGAAAAGGTAATCTCAAAATGAAATTTGTCTCGAAAGTAGCACAGACATTCCTGTCTGTGAGTTCATATTTAATTTTCCGTCACAGACAGGAATGTCTGTGCTACCCCCTTTTCGAGCAGGCCCTAATTAACAGATCGCATACATCATTTATTCCTGTAGGCGCGCGGAGGCATGCCTGTCACTTTCCTGAACTGGCGGGAGAAGTAGAAGATGGTCCTATAATTGAGCTCGTCTGCGATTTCCGCAATGGATTTGTCCGTATATTTCAAGAGGAAGCATGCGCGCTCTATCCTGCAGCGTATTACATATTCCATAGGAGGAACTCCCTTGTGCTTCAAGAAAAGGCGCCTGCAGTGATCTCCTGAATATCTGAGCTTCCCCGCAATTTCCGCGATAGTCCAGTTTCTCCCAGGACGGCCTGCGATCTCCGCGCAAAGCTTGTCGAGATCCCGGCTTGCTCCAGAAGAAGCCTCCTGTTTTCCCGACTGCGGTTCAAAGAACGACATCACTGCCGCTGAAAGCCAGAAATCCGCCTGCTCCTTTTTCCCACCCTGTGAGTTCCGCACTGCGAATTCCAGCAGCCCGGCTGTAGTTTCAGGTTTTGAAAGACGGCGGTGAAGGTGCCTGCCCGAACCGGACGAAAGCTCCTTCAAATTGGTCTTGACGATATCGAAATGGCATGCGACAACCCGCAGCGGATAATCGGGCAGATGCCTTGCAGCGATCCTGGCTCCAGGCTTGAATATGAAGCAGTCGCCTCCTGACAGCTTGTGGTCAACCCCGTCGCAGTTCAGATTCCCCCTCCCCGCGCAGACCAGCCATATGTCATAATCGTTCATCGACCTGACGTTCCATGTCCAGTCCGGCGAACAACTGTGAAAATTGCCAATCTTATATCTTACCAGATGCATTTGCATGAATAGTGTAAATTATTTCTGATTTTATCCATTCTATTCATAAATATAGGCGTATATAGTGCAAAAGTAAAACAACAGTTCAATCAACATAAGATGGTACAGGCTGAAGCCCGTACCTACTAAAAGAGGAGAGCATCATGAAAAAGTTGAAATGGACCAATCATTCGGATCTCGCCATAAAGAAGACACCCAGCATGGGGCGCGGGGAATACCTGGACTGGATGACATTCAAAGGCGGGAACAGGATCCCGTTCACGGAAATATTCGGACCGCTCATCGGCCTGAAGGAGGAATGGGAGGAACAGGGAGCGACTCCTGAGGAACTGGACTTCAGCGCATACCGCTACCGCATCCCCAGAATAACGGATATCGATGTCAACACTGGCAAGCTTGGCGGTTCAAGGACTGTGATAGAGGAGACAGACGAACTGATCCGCTACCGCGACGATCTTGGAAGGATCATGAGGATGGAAAAGGGATACGCCACAATTCCGCTGCCGGAAAATTTCCCGGTGAACAGCATGGATGACTGGCTGAAGATCAAACCGAAATACGAGTTCAGAGAGGAACGGTTCGGCGCTGACTGGCTGTCAAAGGCGAAGCAGTCCCGTGAAACAGATGCCGTCATCCGTGTCCACATCCCGGGCGGCTTTGATGAACCCCGCCAGCTTCTCGGAGAGGAGAACCTGTGCTATGCGTGCTACGATCAGCCTGAACTCATACATGACATGCTCGGTACCATCGGCAATACCGCAGCCAAAGTCCTGGACCGCGTCTCATCCGAAGTCCAAGTTGATATTCTTTCGGTGCATGAGGACATGGCGGGCAAATCCGGTTCCCTGCTGGGACCGAATGAAATAAATACCTTCATCAAACCATACTACCGCCGCATATGGGACATGCTCCAGTCCCGAGGCGCCAGGCTTTTCGAACAGGACAGCGACGGCAACATGAACGGAGTCATTCCGGCGTTCCTCGATGCCGGGATCAACTGCATGTATCCGATGGAGCCCGCGGCAGGCATGGACATTGTCAAAGTGCGCGAGCAATATGGAGACAGGCTGGCATTCTTTGGAGGCATCGACAAGCATGTGCTGCGTCAGACAAAGGAGAAGATAGAAGCTGAACTGGAATACAAGATTCCTCCAATGACAAGCTCCCGTGGCTGCATGCTGGGCCTGGATCACCGCATCCCCAACGGCACTCCGCTTGAGAACTACAGGTTCTACATAAGGAAAGCCTGGGAGATCATCGAACGGGAAGGCAAGGCCTGAGTCTATAAAACTTCTTTGTTACCGTATTGTTGTATAGGAATTTTGTTGCTGCCTCGTTTCCGCGAACTGCAGGAATATTTCGCTTGCTGTTCTCGGACGACTCCTGAATACCCGCGGCCATCTCCGCGTTGTTGATGCAGTTCACGCAGATCAACCGTGCAGAGACCTGCCATTTTCGCAGCCGCAATCTGTCTCCCGTCAGCCGTAAGAAAGGTCGGGCATCCCCATTGGACTGCAATCGTCACGTGAATCAGATCCAGGGTGCGGCATCCGGTTTTCGCCGTTACATCGGCTCCGATGGTGCGGGCTTTGTCAAACGCATCAATCCAATTCACCGGACGGAGAACAAGATGGCCGGAATTCAAATCATCTCCAATATGCGAGAGAATCCGCTTGAGACGTTCCGAATCGATCTCCTTGCGGAACAGCTTAAGTCGCAGTGCATTCTCGAATTCCAGTCTGTGAAACAAGCTGAACGGTATTGGTACGCCGCACCTTGCCGTGTAGTCGGTGACAGCCCTGCTGAAAACTTCATCGACATATAGGGGAATCAGCGCTCCAGTATCGTAATAGGTGTCCATCAGCGGTCTCCTCTGGACTCATACACGATCTCAGAGGCCGGTTTGCCAGGCGCATGCTTACCGCCCCAAAGTTTACGTCTTCGCTCCCCGACTTCCGCCCAGTCAATTTTGCGGGTGGTCTGCGCGGAATCACCGCTGGACACCAGTCTCGCCACAACTTTGTTGCGGCGGCGGATCTCAATCTCCTCCCCATGTTCGACCCGGTGCACATAAGCCGCCAGATTGTGCTGAACCTCCCTTATAGTTGCCGATACCATTTTACACCTGCCTTTCTGTTATGTAGCACATAATGTAGCACATAACAGCATATCCTCAACTGTGAGGCGCCATTACTTTCTGTGGCTATACTAAATTATGCTGAAAATTTAAATTAGATTGCAATACTTTGTAAAGCACGGGACGTTTTTTCATTCATAATTTCCTTACTGCTTCATTCACAGTCACTTGACTTTTTGGATAGAACTGGTTACTTAAAACGGATTTAATTTACGAGGATTCAATGATCAGAAAAGTAATTTTCACAATCGCCATGCTGGCAGTATCAATCCTGACGGCACTCCATGGCTACGCCCAGGAAGCAAAGATTCCTGCCGACAAGGAAAATTTCCATATTTTCATACTCATGGGCCAGTCGAACATGTCTGGCTCGGGAACTCCTGTCCTCCCCGAATACATGAAGCCCAATCCGCGGGTGCTGGTCTTCGGAAACAACTTGAAATGGACGCCGTCGGTCGTGTACTACGGCGCAGGAATGAGCCCCGGACAGGTTTTCGCCCGTCATTACGCCGAACTTCATCCGGACGTCACCGTCGGGCTCATACAGTGCGCAAAGACCGGAATGAGCCTGAAGGACATTGCAAAGGGTGGCGCGACAGACCGTGACGGGTTGTCAAGCTATGAAATCGCCATGTCGAAAATCAGGGAGGCGAAGCTGCAGGGGACTCCGAAGGCCGTCCTCTGGCATCATGGGGAGAGCGAGATCGCGGATGCCGCATATGTCGACAAGCTTAAAGCCCTGGTGAAGGACATCCGCACTGACACCGGCGAACCTGATCTTCCTTTCATTGCCGGCGAACTTGGGCGTTTCGGCGCGTCAGCCACAAAGTTCAATGAACTTCTCTCCGGCGCTAAAAAAGCTATGCCGTCATGCGTGATAGTAAGCTCGGAAGGCCTGCTGGACCTTGGCGACAAGATGAATTTCTCCGGCTTCTCCGTTGAAGTCCTGGGCTCGCGCTATCTCATGGAATATCTTAAGATGAAGGAACCTGCGCTCGCGGCCGAGTTCAAACCGGCACTCGACGGCATCACAAAGAAAATGCTGGCAAAGGATGCGGAATGGCAGACCATTCCAAACCCGTCCATGACCGAAGGGGAAGCGAGGCCTCTGGGATGGGATGGGAAATGGATGTCGAAAGGAAACATCGATGTGATCAGGGACGACAAGATCTTCTCCACCTCGCCCTCCTCCCTCAGGATTGAATCGACCAGCGGTCCAGTGTCGGGCTCAATCTCGCAGTCCCTGCGTAATGTCGCCGGCAGGAAGATCAGGGTGAACTGCGTTGTCATGAACGGCGGCTTTTCCGGATGCATTCTTTCGCTGATGGGACTGGATGCTTCGGGCAGGCAGGTCTTCCAGAAAAACCTTGTAAATGCCAAGGATGCAATTGAATGGTCCACGTACTCGGCAGAAACATTAGTGCCTCCAGCTTCAATCAACACCAGGCTGCTGATAAACGTAACCGGTGAAGGGAAGGTATGGTTTGATGATTTCTCCATAGAGAAAGAATCCCAGGTGTCCGGAACCGACGTGGCCGTCAGCAGTCCTGCGGCGGCCGTAACCAGTCCAACGTCCAAAGGCAATGACAAGTTCCTGGAATGGACCGGCATCTGGACTTCCGAAGGCAGCCTCAAAGTCGCCAGGGATATCAAAATCTTCAAATTCCCTCCCGCATCTCTCAGGATAGATTCGGATGGCGGTCCGGTAAATGGCAGCGTCAGCCAGGAACTGAAGGGCGTTGCAGGCAGGAGTGTCAGGATTAAAGGCTGGGTAAAGTTCAAGGGCCTCCAGAAATGCTCCGTGGGAATCGGCGCTTTCGACTCATCATGGAAAATGTTGAAATGGGGAGGAATATACTACAGGGAAAAGTCGGATGAAGTTGAATGGGTAAGCTTCGACAAGGTTGTAGATGTACCTGCAAACGCCGAGAAAATCAATCTTTCCCTGGGCATCACGGGCGAAGGCAGCGCCTGGTTCGACGACATCGAGGTCGAAATCGGAAAGACCCCCGCCAAATAATCCGCCAGACATTATCACAGGCATCTTGCCTGTTGAACAATCGAATATCGAACAGCCGAACATTCGAATTACGAAGTAACTACGGAACGCCGGCTTACCGTTCAGTATGTCGGGTTTTAACCCGACGGTTAATTGGCGGTTTAAAAACCGCCATACTTATGTAGTGTTAGCCGTCTCGGCGAAGATTCTTAATTCTCTTGTCCGTGACGGACAACTCTACATTATAGAAACGAAAATATAGAATGACATGACTTGGCTGCTTCTCACCCCGGAATCTTCACGCGGATCACGTTCCATGAGGCCTTGCCTAGGCTGGCCTTGAGAATTCCATTCTTCACGGTCGCATCGTTCGAAACCGATGGAACTACATTGTCCCGGTTCTTCAGCGTGTTCGAGGATTTGAGGTTCCTGTCCTGCATCACTATCCATTCTGCCACGCTGGTGCCACCGAACGATGAAAGGTCAACGGACAGTTCCAGTTCCTTGTCGATGCTCCGGTTAACTGCGAATATCGCAATCTCCTTTTTGCCTTCATTGAGGACTACCGCGCTGTGGAGGTATGGGGATTTCCCGTCCTTGTTCCTGTATTCCGGCGATTCCACCGCCTGCCTTAAAACTGTCCCTCTTCCATATTTTGATGCGTGCATGAACGGATAGAATATTGTCTGCCTCCAGGCTGCTCCGCCCTTGGCTGTCATGATCGGGGCGATGACGTTCACCGTCTGCGCGATGCAGGCGATCTTCACGCGGTCGGCGTTGTTCAGCAGGCTGATGAGTATTCCTCCTACGACAAGGGCGTCCTCCATCGTGTAGACGTCCTCAAGTATCTGCCGCGGACATATCCACTGCGGAACCTTCTTGTCTTTCCTGCCGGAATGGAACCACACATTCCACTCGTCGAAGGAGATATTAATCCTCTTCTTTGATTTCAATTTTGCCGAGACGAAATCGCATGTAGCCGCAACCTTTCGGATGAATTCATTCATCCTGTCGGGCTTGCTCAGGAAGAGCGGAGTGTCATTTTCCGAGTTTCCAAAATAACTATGCAGCGAAATATACTCGACGTGGTTGAAGCATTCCGTCAGGACCTGCTCCTCCCATCTTGCGAATTCGGGCATTTCCAGGCTGGACGAGCCGCAGGCGACAAGCTCGATCGAAGGATCCGTCAATTTCATGACCTTTGCGGTCTCACGCGCCAGCTTGCCGTAGTCGACGGCGTTCTTGTGCCCGATCTGCCATGGTCCGTCCATCTCGTTTCCAAGACACCATGTCTTTATGCCATGCGGTTTCTCAAAGCCATGTGCTCTGCGGAGATCGCTCCAGTGTGAACCTTTCTCCACATTGCAGTATTCGACAATATTGCGTGCATCATCGGCGCCGCCGGTTCCGAGATTGACAGCCATCATCGGCGAAGTATTTGCCTTCCTGCACCACTGTACAAATTCATTTACGCCGACCTGGTTCGGTTCGAGCGCCATCCAGGCGAGTTCGCGGCGGGCTGGCCGCTTATTTTTCGGGCCTATGCCGTCTGTCCAGCTGTATCCGGAGACGAAATTACCGCCGGGATAGCGGGTGAGAGGCATGTCGAGTTCCCTGACAAGATCAATGACGTCCTGCCTGAATCCATCCTTGTCGGCCGTAGGATGTCCCGGCTCGTAGATCCCTTCATATACTGCGCGTCCGAGATGCTCGATGAACCCGCTGTAAATCCGAGGGTCGACCTTGTCGATTGCAAATGCCCTGCTGATGGCGATTCTGGCTTTCATAGGAATAATTCCTTTATTTTACATAAATCGCCAGCGCTTTTTCAAGCGTTAGCAGATTCAGATATTGCTAAAAGTAAATATCCATGTATATGATATTTTGTCAATCCCTGAAAAGCTATAGGATATTATAGGCGGCAAAGTTCGAGGTTGGGATATTTTATCAGTAAACGACGGGACTTCCATGAAGCTGTTCAAAAGGCCGACCATCAAAAAAATACTTGTGCAGGCTGCAGCACTCATCCTCGCTTTTTTCATATGGATTCCCATGGTTCATCTGTTCTTCAAGGAAGATATCAGCAACTACTTGTCGGACGATGCCATATCCCCGAAGGCGAAGATGCTCGCCGGAAGACAGCTGAAAATATGGAGGGATCCCGAACTCAGGAAAATAGAGCTGCAGAAGATGCAGAACAGGAATCCGGAATGGGATTTCATGAGCCGTACATTTTTCGTGCTGTCCCTGGCAAACATGGCGATCCGCGAGCCCGGGTTCAAGGATGAAGCCTGCGGGATAATGGACTGCATAATCGATGCCACCCTTGAAACCGAAAAACGCAACGGCATGTATCATTTCCTGCTGGAATACGCCAGTCGTTCAGGAGCATGGAAGATTGATCCTCCGAGAAGCATTTTCATTGATGGTGAAATAGCTCTCATGCTCGGGGCCAGAAGGCTGGTCGGCGAAAAGCCCGAATATGCATCTCTCCACAGGCAGCGCATTTCCTCGATCCTAGAAAGAATGGGTAAAAGTCCTGTCATGTGCTCTGAAAGCTATCCCGATGAATGCTGGATATTCTGCAACACGATCGCCTTGGCATCGATAAAAATGTCTGATGTGCTGGACAAGACGGACAATTCGGAGTTCCTGGCAAGATGGGTTGATACCGCCAGAAAGTCGCTTACGGACAGGAAGACCGGTCTTTTGATTTCAACATACACCGTTGACGGTTCCCCGCTTGAATGCGGCTTCGGCCCTGAAGGCACAAGCATCTGGCTTGCCTGCCACATGCTGCAGATCATAGATCGTGATTACGCGGAAGACCAGTACCGGAGGGCGCGGAAGGAATTGTCGGGGAATCTGCTGGGTTTCGGATATTCCCGCGAATGGCCTGTATCATGCAGGGGCTCGATGGACATCGATTCCGGGCCGGTGGTGCCTGTCCTCGGTGCGTCGGCCAGCGCCAGCGGGCTGGCGTTCATTGCAGCTTCGGCGTTCAAGGACAAGGAATACTTTTCAAGGCTCATCACATCCCTGAACTGCGGAGGCTTTCCTCTAAAAAAAGACGGGATGCTCTACTACCAGGCTGGGAATCCTGTCGGAGACGCCGTGCTCCTTTATTCTTTTGTTGAAGGGCCCCTATGGGAAAAAATATCAGGGAAAGGGACAGCCCATGAATGAAGCTGAAAACAGCAAGGATAGTACTTTCTCCGTCAGGAGGTACATTGGATATTCAGTTTTCATAACTGCGTCCTTCCTTCTGGTACATGCCCTTGGGTTCCGTGAAAACACTTCCGTTATTTCTGGAATACCTACCGGGCACAAGGAAGCTTTTCTCGGACTTGTCTATGTCCTCACATATTTCGCCTTCATTGGATTGGTCCCGATATTGCTGATAGCTGCGGCGATTTTAACCATATGGGGGAAATTGCACGCAGCAAGGAAATCTACATCTCCTGAAAACTGATAATTGTCAAACTTTCAAAGTGCATTGGTTCGGATCCAATTCCGGCGTTATATTGCGGCTCACCTTTAAAAAATTCCGCTCCTGGTCGCATGCGGGAATTTCAATTCAATAGGACGACCCTAAAATGAGATGAATTAGAAATGGAACAGATGTATTCAGAAGCTGCAGGGATTTTCACGGCCGCGGGATTTTTCGCCCTGGTGAACGTCATGCTCATCGACATCGTCATGAGCGGTGACAACGCGATCGTCATCGGCATGGCCACGAAGAACCTCCAGGGCGCCCAGAGGAAGAAGGCCATATTCATAGGAGTAGTCCTTGCAACCATCCTCCGAATCATATTCGCCTGTACTGCAGTAATGCTGCTGAAGGTCGTCGGGCTCAAGTTCGCAGGCGGGCTGCTGCTCCTGTATGTCGTATGGAAATTCTACAAGGAACTGCGTTCGGAGAAGCATGGTGGGCACGAAGATGCACATCAAGGTGCAAAGCACACGCTCACGGGTGCGATCTGGCTGATCATCATCGCCGACGTCTCCATGAGCCTCGACAACGTGCTCGCCGTCGCCGGAGCCGCCCGCGAGAACCTCCTGATACTCGGCATCGGACTGGTCTTCTCAATAATCCTCATGGCGGTCGCTTCAAGCTATATCGCGAACAAGATGGACAAGTTCCCCCAGATACAATGGCTCGGCCTGCTGATAATACTTTTCGTGGCGATAGAAATGCTCCTCGCCGGAAGCGACGAACTCGAAAACAAGCTCTTCCATGTGAACATCCTTCCCTTTGCATCAATTGTGCTGGGAATAATCGGGTTCCAGCTGCATGCCTGGTATGTGAAACCCGCAAGCGAACAGAAAATAGCCGACTGGTGCTCCGGCAACTGGAGGGGCATATTCATCGCAGGAATCTTCCTTTTCCTGTCCCTGTGCTTCATCGGCGACAAGATCCGCAACTTCTTCGTCAGTCACCCGGCGGCGCTGTATTTCGCCCTAGCCATAGTCCTCTTCCTGATCATCGAGATCATCTCGACATTCCGCGCCACGAAAAGAAAGTGATGGAAGAAGAACTGCTCAGAATTCCACCAGTTTTTTTACTGTGGCAGACAACACTACATCCTGAAAATCCTGTTATCCTGTCAAGAGATTATTCTTCATGTCATTCGTGCCTGACGCGCCGTAGGCCTTGTGCGAAGGCGGATGTTCCGTGGTTGAAATCTTTTCTTATCTCTTCATCCTCGCAACCACTTCCGACACGTCGGCGACATATATCTGCCTGGTACCGCTGTGCGAGGAGTCAAAACAGATCTTCATGCCGTCCCTGCTCCATCTGGGATGCAGGTCGCATCTGGACTGCGTGATCCACGGCTGGGAGAAGAAACTGCCCAGCAGGTTCAACTCGCCGGTCTTGTCGTCGTAGAGCATCAGTTTCCGTTCCTTGTTTTCGCGGGGATACGTGTCCGTCATCATGATCCTGCCGTCATGCGCGAAGGAGCAGTGCCCGTCGCCGAAGCTCGAAAGTTCGTCGGTGCCATACTGCCTGACCTCGCCGGTCTTGTCGGTGAACAGGAAATATTTCCAGCCCGGATTGTCGTGCCGCGCCGCAAACGCTATCACATGAGAGCTGTCCTTCCAGTCGAAATGGCTTGTGAAATCATCGCCGTTCAGGAGACATATTTCTCCGCCGTCGATGTCGGCGGTATACAGGCGGGTGATGTGATCAGCATCATTGTCGGCTTTATTCTTGTATCTGTGCAGGAATATGAAACGCCTGTCGTCAGATGAGAACTGCAGGTGGTTGAAGCGGTGGACCATGGAATCCATCCTGGGTTCCGGTTTCAAAGCGGCGATCTGCGCCGTTGAGATGATGAGCTTGCTCTTCCCGGTCTCGTTGTTCATCCAGAAAATTCCGTCGTCCTTCGGAGTCCTTTCATTCTCGAACGGATCCGGGATCCCCTCGTATCCATAGCCGGGCCTGAGCACCGCAAGCCTGGAGAAGTTTATGCTCATGGACCATTTGCCGTTCCTGCTGACAGTGGCCACAGGGCGAGGAAGAACCCTCTCCTTTCCGGAATTAATGTTCTTGATCACGCAGACGAACTGTCCGTCGCGGTTGTCGTTGAACATGATCGTGCCTTCAGGCTCCGCCGGATACCACTGGAGCATCGCACCCTGCTGCCAGCTCCATGCGCGCGTCTCCGCGATCTTCTCGAATTTTCCGGTGGACTCCTCTATTACCCCTATCTCCGCCTTGTCGTCCCTGGTGAGCGGCCTGTCGGTGTAGTCGATCCTGTGCGCGAGGATCAGCCCCTGGGAGCGGTTCCAGCAGAACTTGTCGTAGTATCCGAAATAATGGTGGTGCGGACCTTTTGAAACCGCACGTATCTCTACATCGGTCTTTTGCATTTCAATCTTCCTTTTTATAGAAAATATAATGTCTTATTCCAATCAATATACTTACCTACTTGAAAACTTCCACGCTGTACAAGGCTCCGGTCATCAGCGGGAGCCTGATAAGCTTAGCAGGACCAAATGTCTTCCTCCATTGCTTTTTCGGGAATGGAAGGATGGCTTCAACTTCTACTTTCGCCTGTCCGGGTTCATTCGGAATGCAATCCGTTTCTAACGCATTGCCCACGACTCCAAAAGCGAGATCGGTGCAGCAACTGGGCGCGGTCTAATCCGCTGATTGCCGGGAATTTATTTGGCATCATTAATTGTATTTTTATCCATTCAATAAGTTTGCGACCGTGGCAAGAGTAAAAGACAGAGAAGAGAAAATTGACAGGATAACTGGATTTACATGATTAAAACAATTAAAAATCCTGAGAATCCTGTGATCCTGTCAAAATATTCAGATGTATTATATAAAACTGGAGGATGAGATGAAGATTTACTCGATAATTCTTGCCGGCTTGTTTTTGGGTGCCACGGCTTTCGGAGCGGATGACGTGAAGAGGACATTCTGGGACGTGAAGACCAAGCAGCCGCTTGTCGCCCTGACATTTGACGACGGGCCTGACGACAACTGCCTGCAGCTGATGGAGCTTTTCAAGAAGGAGGATGTGAAGGCCACGTTCTTCCTTGTCGGGAAGAAGGTCAAGGAGAAGCCTGATATCGCAAAGAAGATAGCCGAGGCCGGACATGAGCTCGCAAACCACAGCTACACCCACGATCTCCTGATAAAGAAGACGCCGGAAGAGATAAAGAAGGAGATTGTCGACACGCAGAATGCTGTCAAGGAGGCGACCGGTCTCGAACCGAAGCTTCTCAGGGCTCCGAACGTGAAGCAGGACGACAACGTGCTGGCGGTCTTGAAAGAACTCAATATGAAATCGATAATGGCGAGTGTTTCGGCCGCCGACTGGGACAGGAAGAACAGCAAGGACCAGATAATCGAGGCGGTCACCGCGAAAACAAAGGCCGGCGACATCATAGTGATGCACAGCTGGAGGAAGGAGACTCTCGAAGGAATGCCGGAGATCATCAAACGCCTCAAGGAGAAGGGTTTCAAGTTCGTCACAGTATCAGAGCTCATCAGCAACTGGGGGAAATAAGTAGGACAGGCGTTCCATTCAGTATGTCGGGTCTTACCTGTCCTGAGCAAGTCGAAGGGATCCGACGATTAATTGGCGGTTTAAAAACCGCCATGCTTATGTAGTGTTCGCCGTCCCGGCGAAAAATCCTAATTCCCTTGTCCGTGACGGACAACTCTACATTTAAGACAAACCTTATCCGTGAAGCTGCAAGCGTATTTGTTCGTAGTCAACGCAATTTTGCGTGTTCCTCACTTTTTATAAACTACAGCCAATAATGGTTTAATCCGCCTGAGGCGGTTTAACTACTGACAATTCAATAAATATAGCACTAGGCATGGTTCCGGGTATCTGCCCTATGACCTTGACATCCAGATCCTGTCATCATCCATTTTAAAATGCATCAGTAACCAGGATTGATTATTACTATTATCAGACTAGATTTTACACGGATCCGTGACACTCGGAAAAGAGATGCATTTTTTCATCCACTTATTTTTTCAGGGCAAGCCCAACTGGCAAGGCAACATGAAATTAATTGACCTAGGTTTTGACCATTGGTTTGAAGCGCATGCCGCGGAATCGCGTAAAAGCGGCCAGGATATCGCCCGCGTCACGGCTGTTGACCGAGGTGCGTATCTTGTCAGAAATGAATGCAGGGAGATTACCGCTGAACTTGCAGGGAAATTCCGATTCCGCACCGAGTCCTCGGCCGACCTGCCATGTGTCGGAGACTGGGTCACCGTGCAGTACCACAACTCTGGCACCTCGGCAATCATCCATGGGATCCTGCCCCGGAAGACGTTCCTGCGCCGCAAGTGCGCCGGCGAGGACGTGGACTTCCAGATGATTGCAGCCAACATCGATACGGCTTTCATTGTCCTATCATGCCACTTCGACTTCAATCTGCGGAGACTTGACCGGTATCTGGTCATGGCAACCGAAGGCCGTGTTGAGCCGATGGTCCTTCTTACGAAGACCGACTTGATCTCTCCTGATGAACTGGAACTGGTACTTGAGGCTATCAGGCGGTCCGGAATCGCCGCCAGAGTCCTCTCGCTTAGCAACATGACCGGTGTCGGATTTGACGAATTTCGACGTGAACTGGCGCCGGGGCGCACGTATTGCCTGCTTGGCTCCTCGGGAGTCGGCAAGACTACGCTTGTCAACCGTCTGATCGGGCATGACGCTTTTGACACAAAGGCCGTCAGTGAAACGGGGGAAGGCACACACACAACGGCGCGCCGGCAGCTTATCGTCCTTGAACAGGGCGCGATGCTGATTGACACGCCCGGCATGCGTGAACTGAGCCTTCTGGATGCCAGCGATGGCGTCGACCAGACCTTCGAGGACATCAGCGACCTCTCGCCTAACTGCCGCTACACCGATTGCAGCCACACCCAGGAACCCGGATGCGCAGTCCTGGCGGCAATCGCGAACGGTGAGTTGAACGAGGAGCGCCATCGCAGCTATGTGAAGCTCAAGAAGGAAACCGAATACCATGATCTCTCATACTTCGAGAAAAGGAGAAAGGACAAGGCGTTTGGACGCTTCGTCAAATCCGCGAAGAAGCAGATGGATCAGAAACGATAAAAGACGAACAAGATGTATGGCGCCGCGATGGGGTTTGCCGGGACCGTGACGGTCAATCCTAAAAGGAGGGACATGGCCCCAGCCACGGTGTAAATCTGCTTTATGGAGACCTCCACTGTGACACACTTCTGCGGTAGTGACGGATTGTCCGACTTGGAAATGAGTGTGACCTACAGTATTATTGTTAGTAGCTAGGCGTTGCTCGAAAAGGTAATCTCAAAATAAAATAGTAGCACAGACATTCTTGTCTGTGGGTTCAAATTTCATTTTCCGTCACAGACAGGAATGTCTGTGTTACCTCCTTTTCGAGCAGGCTCCAGCTAATTGTCCAATTCCCTCCAGTCCCCTATTTCGCCGCAGGAGCGGCTTCAGGTTTTGCTTCAGCCTTGGCTTCAGGCTTCGGTTCGACCTTCGCAGGCTCCTTGAAACCGTCGGCCTCGGATGCAAGATCCTTGCGCTGCCATGCCTTCACATAGTCGACCACGTAGTCGACCGGAAGCTTCGAATCGTCCACGGCGTTGTTGTCCCAGCCGCCAGTCGTCACCTCGAATATGAAGTGCGAAGGCACGGTGGAGATCCTGTCGGCCTCCCAGCTGGCGACCTCCCTGCCGTTGCTGTAGTAGATCACCTTTCCGGGAAGCCAGAGCATGCCGCATGTGAGGAATCCGTCCTTGTCCGGCTGGACATAGATGGCGCTGGTTCCGGTCTGCTTGTGCTCCTTGCCGTATCCGTCCCAGTGGAAAGCGATATTGTGGCGGTACTGGCCCCATCTTGTGAGATGCTCCATGATGTCGAACTCCATAGCCCCGTCGCCTGTATTCGCGCGCTTCCACTGGGGGCCTGCGGCAAAACCACGGTCGGGCATCATCCAGAAAGTGGGCCACAGCCCAGGAGCAACAGGCAGCTTCACGCGCGCCTCGAAATATCCGTAGCGCTGCACCCATTTGCCATAGCTGTCCAGGTAGCCGCATGCATAGTCGGATTCATTGCTCTTTGAAAGGGTCTGTGGATTCTTCTCGTTCGGATCGTCATTGTGGAAACCGCGCTTCTTCTCGAACTTGAATTTGACGACTCCATCACCGAGTATCAGGTTGTCCTTGCTCCAATGTGATTTCTTGTCCCAGTAGTTCGGACCATAGATGTTCCATTTCTTAGGATCTATCTCTTTTCCATCGAAATTCTCATCGAACGTCAAAGTCCAGTCTCCTTCCACAGGAGGCCTTTTCCCGAGCCATTCAGGTATCTGGGCCAGGCCGACATCGGCCGTTATCGCCTTCACCGAGAAACTGGCATCACCATCATGCATGGCCCCGATCTTGATGTTTGTAACCGCATCGCTTCCAAATTTCGTACCGGTCCCCTTGACTCCATCCCAGTTCGTCTTGTTTCCGCTGTTGGGAATTGCAGTCCATGGCTTTGACGGAATGAATGATGCCAGGACCTCCTGTTCGGCTCCTGGAGCTATCGGGGCTGCAGCTGTCACCTGTTCACCAGGACCGCCGCTGCTGGACAGCTGGATCCTGGGAGTGATAGGAGATGAACCTTCGTTCTTGAATTTGAGACGGACCTGGTTGGAGCTTGTCAGATCCCAGCTGCCTGCGGGGAGTTTCAGGGTGACCGAATGATCACCTTTTCCCGGCATCACGACCTTCAATGCCCCTTCCGCTATCGAGCCTTTGACAGGGTCCTTTGCTTCTATCACCGGCAACGCTTCTCCCGCCACTCCGGCACCAAGAATGACTCCGTCCTTCGGCTTCACCCTGAATGTCTTCGGATCCACCGGCGGTTTCTCGCCAGCGGGTCCTGCGGCGACAAGGGATTCAAGGCGTATTTTCGATTCCTTGCCGACCTTGCCGGTGAAGAGCAGCACGTTCACCACCGCTGAAGGATTCAGCTTGTAGCCGGGCTTCTGTCCGTACTGGTGCCCGAAAATTAAATTGATGACCTTGGTTTCACCTGGCTTGAGATTGGCCTGTTCGGTGTTCCAGGGGTTGTCCTTCCAGTCGCCTGCATTGTCAACCCTCATGGCGACAAGCATTGGGTTCTGTCCGATGTTGCTCACCTTCGCCTCGATATGCCCGAACGCGGAGAGATCCCATTTCTCACCCTCCGGCTTTATGTCTATGCCTGGATATCCGGCCGCACCCGGCTTGAACGTTATCTCAAGCGCCTTGCCCTTTTCTCCATCCGCTATCTTGAATTCCACCTGCTCCTCGCACTGCCTTGCCGCCTTGACCCTTGCATCGGCGCCTGCGGCGCCGAAATCAATCAAAGCCTTGCTCTTGGCTTCATCTGCTGCAAACAATCCGAGCGCCCCTGCAAAGCTCAAGCCTGCAAACGCCAGGAGTTTCAGCCTTCCCGAAAACGATCCGCATTTCAAATTCATGCATTCTCCTTTATTTTTAGTAGATATTCAAAGACAAAATATTATTCAACCCCGCCTGCTCCCCTTATTTCATATAGATATCGAAAAGACCACTGTTGTAGTCGCCAATCAAATTTTTTGAACTTTCAACATGCCCATCCATGAAAGTCACATTTGCTGATAAGTTATGGCGTATCGACGGAGGTTTCTGTCCGGTAAGGTTGAAGTCATTGAACGCATTCAAGTTAGGCGTGTCGATGAATGTCACAATCTTGCTCATGTTTCTAGCCTTGTTTGTAGGAAGCCACCCACCACAATTATTGTATTTTGGGTTGGGGTAGGAATAGTTGCTATAGCCTATTCCAGTATTTACCTGGGATGCCCCGGAGGCGTTCCAATTATACTGACTATTCCATTTCGGACAGAAAATCACTTCGTTGGAAGGTTTTTGTTCCCCGCCGAATGCGCTGGAGCAGAGTTTTGTGTTGCCAACATACTGTCCCATGAATACCGTCGAATACCAAGGGACCACTATGCCGCTACTGTTATTGACAACACCCTTCCAGGTATAGCCATTGTAACTTATATACAGAGGAGGGAAATATTCCTTGAAGTCCGCCGCGTACATCATGCAGCCCGTGCCTATCTGCTTCATATTGGATTTGCAGAGAGTGCCCCAGGCACTTTCCTTTGCATTTTTCAGCGCTGGCAGCAGCAGCGCGGCGAGAATTGCGATGATCGCAATTACGACCAGGAGTTCAATCAGCGTAAATTTATTTTTTTCTTTCTCCAAAATAAGTAAATTTGAACACACTTTAGTCATTTTCCACCTCTCTTTTTTTTAGCCGGCGTGCATCCGGCAAGCGTATCGCCTTCTATGAAATCAAAGGGAAGGACGACCGGCCTGGAAGGCCTGTTGCCGTTTCCGATCTTGTCGCTTAAAAGCCGTACAGCCTTTTTTCCAAGATCGGAATTAGGCACGAAAGACGAGATCCTCAGATCATTCTCATATTGCTCTTTCGGAGTGAATGAGACAAAGGAGACGTCCTCTGGAATCCCGAGCCCTTTCTTCCAGGCTGAGTAAAGGAAAGGCCTGCCCGAATAGGGGATGTCATATGCGACCACGGCCGTAGGCTTGAAAGGTTCGATAAGATTTTCCATGGTATAGGCAGTCCTGCATTCCTCCGGAAGATATTTCTCCGGACGGACGACATGCGGTTTCAAGCCAGCCTCCTTCATCGCCTTCAAGTATCCGTCCATCCTGTCGAGTACGCTGAAGTGGCATCCGCGCAAACAATCCTCCGACGTCGAAAGGTCCTGGTATGCTATCTTCCTATGGCCGCCTTTTACCATGCGGTCGGTGATGCCGTAGGCCGCGCCGAAATCATCATGGTGTATGCAGTCGGTCTCATGCTTCGAGCCAATCCAGATCTTTGGAACTTCGAGATTACGGATGATCGACTCAAGCCACTCCGGAATGGAATGGGTTATCCCGATCAGGATGCCGTCGACAAAATTCTCCCTGAATATTCCGGGCAGTTCCTTCCCGGCCCTGGACTCCTCCTCGGGAAGCACGTTCAGGATCAGGTTGTACTGGAGTCCGGAAAGATTCTCCTGTATCGGAACAAGGAATTCTCCGGACAGGATGTTCAGCCATGGCATCGGGCTTGTCAGGAGGCTTATGCACCTGTGCCTGCCGCTTCGCATGGACTGGGCGGCGACGTTGGGCCTGTATCCGAGGATCTGGGCGGTCTTCAGAATCTGTTCGACAGTCTCCTTCTTGTGGAGATGGGCCTGCGTTCCATTAAGAATGCGGCTGGCGGTCTGCGGCGTCACTCCGCATTCCCTCGCGACTTCCTTCAGCGTGATGTTTTTCACTATCATGGCCACCCTCAATGTTAACGTTAAAGCTAATTTAATGTTAACATTAACAATTTCAAGGATGTCTTCCAGGAATATTCAAAAAAATTTGGAATACACCTAGTTGGCGGTTTAAAAACCGCCCTGCTTTATGGGGCTGTAAATCGGTGCCATTCTAATTTAGTGAGTGTAAATCGGTGCCATTCTAATTTAATACTTAATATTCATATTGTTACAACTAAAGTATTGCATTCTATTATGTGGTACAGTCCGCACCGGTAGTTACTCCAGCATGAGATCTGGAGTTCCCTGGAAGAATACACGATAGATAATTGCCGGCAGGATGCCAGCGATCCATATAAACAAAGACACGGGCTGGGATGCCTATATCGCTTTCAAATATACCTTGAGTCACTTGTCCGCCCATGGCGGATTGACTACAGACGAAGACATACCGAAGCCAGAAAATTCCAGCAGGTAACCTCTTCAGCCCTTTTCTATTTCCGAGCGGACGATATCGACCCAGCGCTTGAACCTTGCCGGCTCGTTGCTGATCGTGTGGGTGTCCTTCAGGATGAACATCAGGTTGAGCTTTCCGGCACAGTCAAGCACGTGCCTTATCTCCTTCCGGATGGCGTCCTCGCTGAAGTTCACGCAGACAAGACCGGGATTCGGCTTGCAGCAGAGCACGTACTTGCGTCCATAGAGCTCGGCGCATTTTTCCGGCTTCGACCAGGGCGATACCGAAATGCATCTCAGGTTCTTCACCGTCTTAATATATTCGAAACGGTCCTCGACCGGCTCGCAGCAGCCGTAGTAGGTCATGCCGAACCTCTCCATCAGCGGCTTCTGGTACGGCCAGATGAATTCCGCGAACATCTCTGGCGACACGCCGACAGTCTCCTGCGATTCGCAGAATCCCCAGAGATGCTTGAAGCGGATCGGCTTTTCGGCAGGCTTGCTTTCGGACGGGAGCTGGCTTGTCAGCCCCCAGTTTCCTGAACCGATCCCGTTGTTGCCATTGTTATACGCAAGAAGATCCAGATGCTCGAGCTGGTCCATGTAGTTCGACATATCATCGGAAAGGAACTTCATCAGCCTCTTGAGGCCGTCAGGATTGTCGAACATGTAGAGCATCAGGTTTTCCAGCCCAATCAGATCGATCGCCGTCTGTGTCAGGCCGGTGGTCCAGAAATACTGTCCGCCAATGCCGACATCAAGGATGTCTCCGAACGCGTCCCCGCAGTTCTCCAGGTGTTCCAAGGTGGATTCGCGGTTGACGCTTATCTTCCGGAACTTGAGTTTCTTCAACCCTTCATCTATGTCGGTTATAGGGGGGACATGCTTGAACGCGCCGCGGTCGGCATCCGGAGTGTTATGCTTGATCTCCACGCCGAATCCATCGTGGGACAGATGCCAGCCGATCCTGAAACTGGCGTCCATCACGGAATCATCGGTGATCTGCTCGTACTGATATAGTCTGCATCGTAAACTCCGTTCAATGTTCCGGGCTTCCTCGCCCTCGCATTCGAGAGGCAGGGTCTTGTTGATCTCAACCCAGGCGCCCTCCGGACTCACCAGGACAAGTGGCTGATGAGAATTTAAGTCATTGAGATTGGTCCACATCTTCTCCCTCTCCTTCATAACGGGAAGGGCTGAATAACCCTTGATCCTGGATGCCAGCTTCCTTAAAACTTCCTTATCCTTTGAACTGAACATGCAATTCCTCCTGTTTATTTGTCATCCCGGCAACAGCCAGATGGACGCGGGATGACGGATTATTGGATTGATGGATTATTGGATGACTGGGTTTGAATTAAATTTAATATTGCTCAACCATCCAGCTATCCATAAATCCAATCATCCATTTTTCTCCTATAAGCTACTTGTTTTTATATTATTTGCTTCTTAAATTATGCATTGGATGATTTAATAAAAGAATGGATGATTGGATTGCTGGGTTTAAATACAAAAGAAAACTAGATAACAAAAAACTCATTCCATGATTAATTTCTTATCCATTTATCCGACAATCCATAAATCCAGTCATCCATAGGAGAAGAATATGAACTCATTCTCATACAACACCGCCTCTCCTGAACTGCGGTCCTTACCGCAGATCAAGATGATGGGGCGCCTCATAGTTTCCGACTCCTCGCGCCACAAGCTGCCCATACACCGCAATCCCGGGATAGAGATCTGCCTGCTGGACAAGGGCAGGTTCGAATGGACCATCGAGGGAAGCCGCTATGTCATGTACCCAGGCGACTGCACGTTCACCCTTCCCTGGCAGGAGCACGGCGGTACGCAGGGCATAATGGACATCGGACAGCTATCCTGGATAATCATAAATCCCGACATTTTCAGACTCGATGGCAGGCTGAATCTGGGAAAGTGGTCGTCAATCCCGCCAGCGCAGCAAACGTGGATTGGAAAAACCCTGGTCAAGGCCCCGCGTCCATATTTCACCGCCAGCAGCTATCTCAAGCTCCTGTACGAGGAACTCATAGGGGAAGTCAGAGGACAATCACCCTGGCGCAAAAGCAGGGTCAACCGCCTTATCGACGAACTTCTCTGCACTGTTGCGTTCGAAGCGATGAATTCAACGCTGATCCGAAAGACCTCCTTCGATATAGGTCTTATGAAAAGCAAAATATCTGCGAATATCGCACACAGCTGGACTCTCGACGATCTGGAGAAGCTGAGCGGATACGGGAAGAGCATGCTCAACCAGCTGGTGCGGGCTCAGACCGGTTATTCAAGCATGGGACTTGTCACATGGATAAGGATAGAAAAGGCCAAGGAACTGCTGTTGAAAAGCGGAAACAAGATGAGCTCAATAGCCCTGGACTGCGGATTTTCGAACAGCCAGCAGTTCTCCGCGGTCTTCAGGAAACATACGGGCAGGACACCGTCAGAATACAGGAAGAGAAGATAATTTATTATTACAAGGATGAGTTAATTACATACTGCAGGAAACGGCTCGGGCAAGCCTCACCCTCCATGCCCGGAACGGGCTTAAAAATGGAGGGACGCTCTTGCCGCGTCCGGTATTTTGCATTTGCCACGGCATATGCTAATTTTCAGAGATATCCTGGAACATTCACACTAACTGGGGGATTTAAATGAGATTGCTCCATGCCACGCTTTCCGCAGTCGCCGTATTTGCCGGTCTGATGTCCACCGCTTCCGCCATCACCATGGATTTTGAGAATTGAAAAGAAGACAGCTTCAAGTTTCTGAACGAAGGATTCACCTCCATCACATCTGAGAATCCAATATCGGGAACCGCATCTCTCCGGCTGGATACACGGGGAAGCGATTCAGTATGGAACGCATGCTTCGCCACCACCGAGGGCGTGCTCAGGCCCGACACGGACTATATTGCCTCCCTTACCGTGAAGATCCTCGAGGCGAAGGACGATTCATTCGTGCATGTCATTATACGTCCTCTGGACGTCAATGACGGCACAATGGATGTCGGCCGGATTGATTTCCACGATGTCGGCACCGTCAAGAAGATCAAGATGAAATTCAGGACCAGGAAGGATACGGCGACCTATGCGCTCCAGATCCATCCGAAGAACAAAGTCCTCGCAATTGTCGACGACATCACCATCACCGAGGGTACCGGCGAGTCATATGCCGAAGCGGCACCTGACGCGAAACCTTTCACGAAGCAGATTGAGACCGCGACCGGCGCCAAAGATTTTACGGTGGACATGCCGAAGCCAGCGGAGAAGACCGTCTCCGTCGCGGATTTCGGGGCGAAGCCGGAGAATCCCGACAACTGCAGGGAATTCAACGACGCCATCAAATTCTGCAAGGAGAACTCCATCGGGAAGCTTGTCGTGCCGAAGGGCGTCTATCGTTTCACCAGCAACACTCCTGTAAAATTCGACGGGCTCAAGGACTTTGAATTCGACGGACAGGACTCGGAGTTCATCTGGCTAAAGGAGCGCGGCGGACTGATCGAGATTGCGAACTGCGAACGTGTCCTCTTCGGCAATTTCTTCGTCGACTGGGACTGGGAGAAGGATCCGGTGGGGAGCATAGTGAAGATAAACGCCGTGGCGCCAGACGGTTCGTATCTGGATGCATCATTCACCGACTATGAGAAGTTCCCGAAGCGCGACATGCGGATAGGAATCATTGAAGGGCTCGACCCGGCAACGATGTCCGTGGGCTACGAGAACGGCACCAGCATGGGATTCGAATTCTTCAAAGGCAGGGCGGATACGCCGCCAGCCAAGTACGGATGGCTTTCTGACAACTCGTTCAGGCTTTACGCCAATGACCAGGGCAAGCGGTCGATATTTGCCAGAAGCATGAAACCGGGAATGCTATTCAGAATCCGCCACTATGTATACGACATGGTTGGCATATCGATGTATGACAACAAGCACCTCACACTATCAAACGTGACCATCTATTCATGCCCGAGCCACGGATTCCTTTCTTTGGGCGAGCAGCATCACTGGCAGTTCCTGAACACGAACATCAAGCTGCGTCCGGGGACCAAGCGTCCGCTCACATGTTCCGCCGACCATCATCACATCGCGCGGTCTCAGGGATTCTTCAAGATGGACGGCTGCGATTTCGGTTTCGGCGGCGACGACTGCCTGAACGTCCATGACACCACCGGCTTCGCATCGAAGAGCGGCGAGAAGACCCTCACCACAAAGAATATGGATGTCTCCTACTACCGTCCCGGCGACCTTGTGGAACTGCGCAACGACGACTATTCACCGACCGGATACACTTCGAAGTTCGTGAAGAAAAGCGGTGACGGAAAAGGACGCAAGGATGTTTTTGAACTAACATTCGAAGATCCGCTGCCTGAACAGAAGGGTTCCGGATTCATTCTGTTCAACAAGCGTTTCGGGTCGAAGAACATCATCATACGCAACTCGTATTTCCATGACAACAAGGCGCGCGGGCTCCTCCTGCTGACGAACGATGTGACCGTGGAGAACAACCGTTTCTTCCACAATGAAATGGGCGCCATCAAGATTGAGACTGGGTACACGTTCAACGTGTGGAGCGAGGGATACGGCGCATCGAACATCGTCATAAGGAACAACAAGTTCGAGAACGTCAACCCCATCGGCGCATATCCGAATGAAAAGCAGCCTGTGATCTACATGAGCGTGTACCTTAAGAGCGATCCGTCGGTCGAGAAGACGGCGTATCCAATACTCAACAACATACTTGTCGAAAAGAATTCCTTCATCAACAATCCGGGCGCCATTGCGTACATATGCTCAGCGGGCAATGTTGTGATCCGCGACAACAGCATCGTGAATTCGGTATCGCGGATAGAGAACCAGCTTTTCCGCGGCGCCATCGGTGCGGCATATGCGACGGACGTGAAGATCGTCAACAATAAATGGGTGAAGTCGCCGTACAACTTAAAGCCCGGCATCTTCGCCGACATCGAGACGACAAAGGACATCCTCTTCGAGGGGAATACCTTGGAGGAGAAGTAGGTACGGCCTTTAGGCTGTACCACTCTTAAATTCATAGGACAGCCGGCTTCGGAGAAGCCTAGCATACTTGTACGCCAGCGTTCTCAGAACGCGGCTTTGCTTGAATCTTACATTCCCAAGGTACCAATTCAGATAACAGCCCTTGCGGGCTTAACTACCAATAAATCCCGATTGCTCCTGAAATTAGCTTATAGTAGCGCATGTTTGAGCGTTATTTTGTATTTTCATGCTACGTGAAGAACGCGCAAACATGCGCTACTACGAACGAATACTCAAAAGCCAGTATTACCCTGTGGAGGATAAAATAATCTCCCATGGATTTAAGAATGGGACAGCCTAAAGGCCGTCCCTACTTTTCACAGCTGGAACTTCATTACAAGTATGTCGGGTTTTAACCCGACAATTAGTTGGCGGTTTAAAAACCGCCCTACTTTCTTAAAGGTGGAACTTCTCCATCGCCTGGCGGTAGGACTTGAAATCCCAGGGGGCGTCTCCGTTGATGTAATGGTTGTAGCGCCATGCTCCCTTGTACTTCCATTTGAGCAGCAGGAACTGCATGGATTTGCTTTTATCAAGCTTCCCGAGCAAGATTCTTCCGTTGGGTTCCATCATATAATTTCCGGAGGAAATTATATTTGAAGTCGCGATGTCGGAGAGGGACCAAGGTCCCCTCTCCTCTTTTAGCGTGTCGTTGACGGCAACAATTTCAATGGAGCCGCCATTGTTCTCAGAGAGCATAATGGCGACAGGCAGCTGCGACTTTGCAAGATAACCGTACGCCAGCTTCTTCTCATAGTAGTAGTCGACTATCGCGTCGGAGAACTGCGGCCAGCAGTCGATCATGTTCCACCAGATGATGCCGGTGCGATCAGGTTTTCCGGCGCGGAACATCTCGACGAAATATTTCTTCGCCTCGGCCTGAGTAATCTGCGAGGCCAGGATGAAGTCATCGATATTCTCCACATCGACGGAAGTGCCGAAAAGGTGTTTGACCTGATTGATCATAAGATAGTTTCTCTGTCCCATCGGTCCGTCGGCCTTTCCTGTGAGGCCAGCGGCATGGACGATCCATTCGTCGTTGTTGTACGAGCCCCAGACCTTGTCCTTTGACAGGAATTTCGCCATGCTCTTCTTGGCGGGCATGCCATGGTAGCCGATCTCGCTTGCGAACTTCGCAGTGTTCTTCGCATAGAAGTCGGCCTTGAAATAGCCACGCGGCCCCCAGAGATGCTGCTCGGGGGTTGCGCTTGATTTCGCAAGGAACATGTCGTCCGGAATATAAGGCGAGCTGGGGAGATAATGACGGTACGGATCATGATATGCCACCGTCTCCTTGAGTATCTCCCTTGAAATCCTGTTCTGCGATGGCGGAACCGAACCGGGACTGTTCCATTCGAACGTCGCATCGATCTCGTTGTCCCCGGCCCAGAGCGCGAGCGAAGGATGGTTGCGGAGTTTGCGTATGATTATCTCGGCCTCATGTTTCACCTGCGCGAGAAATTCATCATTCTGCGGATACCGCGAACAGCCGAACATGAAATCCTGCCAGACAAGCAGTCCGTATTCATCGCAGATATCGAAGAACGAATGGTCCTCATAGACTCCACCTCCCCAGACGCGGATGATGTTGCAGTTCGTGTCCTTCCACATTTCCAGAATCCTCGGGATGCGCTTCTCGTCGCAGGAATGCAGCGCATCGACAGGCACCCAGTTGCTGCCGTGGACATGTATCAGGATTCCGTTAACATGGAATGCAAAACGGTTGTTTTCTATTTTCTTAAGATCGGTGTTGATGTCGAGTTTGACGGTGCGGACACCGACTCGGGTCTTATATGTGTCGACGGTTTTTCCACGGTATTGAAGTGAGAGGGTGATGTCATAGAGGTTGGGTTCGCCATAGCCTGCAGGCCACCAGAACTTCGCGTTCTGGATGTCGAAGGAGATCTTGCCGTGAGTGAACCTAAGATCAGTTTTCTGTTCGAACTTGCCCGTTCCACAGCAGCCCTTTATGGACAGGGAATAGTCGTTCCAGTCGGAATCCGGATCAAGGGAAAGCCCCCACGACACAGCAACCTTGGCGGATTTCTTTTCAGTGTCAATGTTCAGGACGGAGAAATAGAAGTCCTCAGGGATTATTTCGGCGGCGGCATGTATGCGCAGCGATGCCTTGCGCCAGATTCCTCCGAAGAGTATGCGGGGCGCGATATCCCAGCCGAACATGTGCTGGGCCTTGCGGGCATAGATCGCCTCGTATACCGGCATATGGCAGAATGAGAAGGCCTCCATGCCCCATTTTTTGACGCGGGCGGCGGAGTAGTCCATGATGTTGTGTATTTCGATCGAGAGTTCATGGGTCTTTCTTCCGTTCATGACGGCCTCAGTGATGTCGATGGAATGAGGGATGAACATGTTTTCTACGAAAGCAATCTTCTTTCCGTCAAGTTTGATGGTGGCGACAGTGTCGATTCCCTCGAATAGAAGTTCAAGCTTCTCGTTTCTGGCAAGTTCCGGCGCGGTAAAGGTCGTGTGATAGGTGAAATTGGTGCGTTCCCATTTGTAGGTGAGCAGGGAGTTCATTCCGAAGTACGGATCGGGGATTATGTTTTCACGCACGAGATCGACTGCGATATTTCCAGGCACTTCCGCCTTTATCCTGTGCTGTTTTCCAGTTATAGGATTCTTGAATGCCAGCTTCCATTCACCGTCAAGCAGAATCTTATGCATTTAATCTCCCCTGTTGGCCTATTTATTCTGATAATTTCCTTTATCATCGAATCGATATTTGTAAACGTCAATGGGATATTTTCAGGGAAGTCTGTACTCGACCCGTGACGTTCTTGGCTTATTCCGCCAATAAGATGGGAAGCGTAAAGTGAGGCGAGTCCGCCCCATATTATTTTACACTTACCGCGGCCAGAGCACCCTTCTCCGTGCGGCAATATATCCTGCCATTGCAGAACACCGGCATGTTCCAGCAGGTCTTGCCGATTCCAGTATTGAACTTGGATATCTCCTGATACGAGTCCGGAGAAACCTTTACAGCAATAAGATTTCCGCCTTCGTTGAGATATATGATTGTCTTGTCAACGACGACAAACGCTCCAAATCCAGTATTCCCCTTCCATTTCTGGTTTCCCGACTTGTCAATGCATACGAGGGATCCCTTTCCGGCCTGTCCGTCAACGCCATATATGAACCCGTCCACCAGTACAGGTGATGGGAAATGGCTGGACAGGCTCTTGTTCTCCCAGACCTTCTCCAGCTTGCCTCCCTTGAAACTGAGCATCGCGCATCCTCTTCCATATCCTGAACTTATGAATATTGAACTGCCGTTGTCAAGTATCATGGGATCCGGCGAATTCACATTGTAGGAAGTCTCCCATGGGAAAGACGCCTTGACGGACCCTTTTTTCATGTCCACTACATACAAGGACTTCTCTCCAAAGACTGCGGCATATTCGGCGCCGCCGGACTTGAAGGGGACTACGGAGGCATATCCTCCGGTACCGCCCTTGTTCTCCCATGCATCCTTTCCGGTCTTGGCGTCGAACGCCATGCCGTTGCTGCCTGCGTTGACCATGACAATGCCGTTCCGGACAACTGCGGAAGATGCGAAACCCCATTTAGGAACGCCAGCACCGAGATCCTTGACGTTCTTCTTCCATATCAGTTTGCCTCCGTCTGCGTCAACACAGACCAGATCTCCTTCGCGGCTTAACGCAAAGACCGACTTTCCAGACAGGACGGGTGTCGCCCGTGTTCCAGGATAGTTGCCTGTGGCAGGGCATGGGTAGGAGTATTCCCATAATGTCTTGCCCGTAGCCTCGTCGAAGCAGTAGATCACATCGTTGTTGTTCTTGTTGCCAAGAGAATATACCTTGCCGCCTGCGACAGCGACTATCGAATATCCCGGCCCGAGATCTGCCTTCCATGCGACTTTCGCAGAACCAAGAGAGGATGCGTCAAATTTCTCCCCTTTTGCGATGCCGTCCATTTCAGGTCCGCGCCATTCCGCCCACTCGCCGGCAGCCATTGAAAAGCAGGACAAACTCAAAATTGCCGACATCAGCAGTTTTCCAATAGACATAAGAAACTCCTTGTTAATCTTTAACTCAACATGTAACAGAAATATTCAGAACACGTTACGTAATAATATATCTGTCAGGTGATATTTCAAACCTGGCATTCATTATGGCAATTGAGATTTCATAACACCGAATACTGAGCATCCACGATCTTAATCTGAGCTGATTTCAAAATTGCCGAAGGTACGGCGGTTTCTCCGAAACCGCCGTCTCAATACGGACGGCTCGGAGAGCCATCCCTACCTTGAATCCGGCAATTTTGAAATTGCCTCCACTAGCTTAATGCGGGCTTGTATAATATCATCCCAGAGAACTTTAATATCATCATAGCACAAGTTATTCTTAGTTATGGACATTACTTTATCATAAAAGAGGAGGATTATCATATGTTGAACAAACAGGATGTTTCGATAATACGCGGGCTTGCCGCGGAAATTGCGAAGATCGCAGCTCTGCCGGTTCAGGAGGAGAAAAGAAAACTATGGCGCAGGCTCAACGCTCTCAAGCCCGCGCGTCCGATGGTGATGATCGACCAGGTCTGCTGGAACGAAATGAATGTCAACGACGAACTCACTCTCCGCTGCACCGGCAAGGAATGCCGAGGATACGAGGAGCAGCTCCGGCGCACCCTCTACCAGTGGAAATGTTTTCCCGTTGACATGGTGGTCGAACCATTCATACGGGTTTCCAAGGCGATCAACAATACCGGATTCGGCATCAGCAACCAGGAACATACCGTATCAACAGATTCCACAAACTCGGTCATAAGCCATGCATATGCGAACCAGTTCGAAACAGATGACGATCTTGAGAAGATAAAATGTCCCCTGATAAGCCACGATGCGGCTGAGACCAAACGCCGACTGTCGGTTGCAAACGAACTTTTCGACGGACTGTTGGAAGTGCGTGCCTGGGGCGCAGATCCGTATCTTTCCATCTGGGATCCCATCAGCCATTGGATGGGCGTGGAAGACGCTCTTTATGCAATCATCGACCGGCCGGAATTCATGCACAAGCTGGTCGGCCGCATGACGGATGGATACCTAAGCATGCTGGACCAGCTGGAAGACCAGGGACTGATGTGCGGATCCCAGAGCCTCATCCACTGCACCGGCGCGTACACCGATGAACTGCCGGCTCCAGGCTACAATCCTGAAAAACCGCGATTAAAGGATCTCTGGACGTTCGGACTCGCGCAGATGTTCTCCACGGTTTCTCCGGACATGTTCAAGGAATATGAAGTGGATTATGTCAGCAAGATCTGCAGTCGCTTTGGTCTTGTCTATTATGGATGCTGCGACCCATTGGACGGAAAGATGAACGAAGTGCGCATGATTCCGAATGTGCGAAAAATTTCCATGAGCCCGTGGGCGAACGAGGAACGCGGCGCCTCGGAGATTAAAAGCCAGTTCGTCTTCTCACGCAAGCCTAATCCGGCGCATCTGGCGTTCGACAAATTCGACACGGATCTGGTGCGCAAGCATCTTCTGGACACACGGAACGTGTGCGAGAAGAATGGATGTCCGCTGGAACTCATATTAAAGGACATCAGCACCGTGAAGTACGAGCCCCAGCGTCTTACCAAGTGGGCGGAGATAGCGATGAAGGTGGTCGGTGCATAGACAGCCCATTGGGGCGAAAGCTTGTGGCATTTTGTTTGTAGCAGGCGGATTTATGCTCCAGAGGCGCACAAGTACGCCGTTATCGAAGTAGGTACGCCCTTTAGGGTGTACCATTCTTGAATTCATGGGACAGGGCTGAAGCCCTGACTACTATACGCATATTCCAGTACTGTCCACGTCATGTTCTCCGGTTCTTCTGTCTTTGCATCTTTACGTCAGGCGCTTCGGCCTGACTTTGGACTGCGGTGATTATTCACCGCTTTGTTTTTAGAGCTGTTCGTCACGCCATAGCATCTTAACAAAAGCGAAAGCTGTTATCTTCTCCACGGTTCCAGTGGAATCCAAAGCGCAGAATGATCTGCGCACTTCCAAAGATTCGTCCTCCGTCTGGAGGACTCTTCATAAAGAATTCTAAACAGAGCAAAAAAATGCGTATAGCAGACAGGGCTGAAGCCCGTCCCTACTTGACGCGCAATTAATTGCGCTACTACTACTACTACATTTCACCGTGCCAGATCTACGCTCACGAATACTACTGCCTTGGCGGGCAACTCCAGCGTGACGGTATTGTCGCGGACGGTCGTTGGAAGCGGTTTCGGCTCGTTGGTGCTGGCATCGTATGCCAGGCTGTCGAGTGACGGCTGGGAAAGCATTACGGCAGTTGCTGCGCCTGCATTGAGCTTCAATGTTGCTGATACTGCTTTGTCCGCAGATGCATTAACTAGCACCACGCTCACTTTCTTCTTGTCGGCGCTTAGAGTTGCGAGACTCGCAGTGGAAGCAGGAGCAGATCCTTTAATTTCCAACACGCTGCTGCCGATCTGGCTGTTCCACAGGCGGTAGAACATATAGTTGATCGACCGCTTGTTCGGTTGCGCAGGATAGAGGATGCCGTAGCCTGGATATCCAGGATTTCCGAGCAGTTCCCAGCCGCTGGCACCTTCCAATGGATTGTTCTGGACGTAGCCGATCATGCGGACGGCGCGATGAAGAATAGATATGATGTTGCGGTTGCGTTCGTTGACTTCAGGTTCCTTGTCGCCGGGACATGCTCCATACAACGCCCATTCGCTGTCGAGGATCGTCACGGCTCGATTCGGATTGTACGCCGCCAGTAGCGCCTTGAGAGTTTCAATACGTTCCATCATCGTCTTATTGGTTTCTATGACAATCGTCTCAAGAGGCTTGTTGAGATCGACTCCGGCATAGAAGTGCGGACATACAAAATCGTAACTGCCGGCGGCAATGCGGAGCAGATAGCTGCCCCAGACCAGGGAGTGGTCTGAAATGCTCAGTCCAATACGCGCATCAGGCTGGACATCGCGTACCGCCTTGGAGACAGCCGCGACATGTTTTGCGTATTCATCTGGAGTGGCATACGCCATACCGGCTTTTGATCCCCACAATGCCGGAGCGTAGACCTCGTTGCCGACTTCCCAGTGACGGAATCCATAATTCTTTTCGACGCTGCGTTTGACTGCCCTTGCCCAAATATCAGGAGGCAACGACTTGGAGGCGCTCTCAATCTCCAGTTCCAGGATCACATGCGCTGTCGGAATACCTGTCTTCTGGCACAGCTCCGCCGCCCGATCTATTGACTCCTCCACAGACCAGGGGCCGTCCCCTACTCCATAGAGGCGGGTCATCGGCAGACGCAGTTCGCGGATCGCCCCTGCAGTCTCCTCAGGCATCACATATTTCCCTTTCTTGTCGAAAGGATAACCACTATGCCCGTCGAGTCGGTGAAATGACATGCCGCCGACAAGGGGATTGACCGGCTTAAGGATGCGCTCGGCATCGATCGTGATGTCGAGTTTATCACCAACGGCAAGCATTGCTTCGGCTGGTTTCTTCTTCAGTGTCGACGGGTCAATCAGTTGCACCGTCCCTGCCGGGTTGGGTGATTCATCGATGGTGATATCGTCAACCCACATGGTCTGGGCAGTATCGGTGTCCGAAGTAGCCTTGAAGGTCAGGAGTATGTAGCTTGCCTCGCCGGCGAAGAAATCGAGACCTTCATGGATGGTGAAGCTGTATTTCTTCCAGTCTTTGGTCAGAGGGACCGTCCAGGATCCCGGGGACGGTGCGTCAAGATAGGTTTTCAGACTCTGGTAGGCGGTAAGACTGAAGCGGCCGGCGCCGTCATGCCCGCCCCGCGCGAAAAAGGAAAATGTATACGCCATTCCGGGTTTGGACTGCAGTGCGCGGTCCGGGTTCGTAACGATGTACCCCTGGGTTCCTTTCGGATGGACAATCCGGAAGCTGGCCTGTCCGCCGTGTGGACGGTCAGTATCACGCGTATAGTTTGATGCGATCTTCCATTTCTGGTCCCCCCACATCGTCCAGCCCGGAGGCGGAGTAGCAGGAGAGGACTGTTCGAAATCGCCATTGAATACGGGGACATCTCCGGCGACTGCGTGCAGGACAAAAGACACGGCCATAGCCATGAGAACGCTGACAGTAATTTTATTTTTCATAGTGGTAGAAGATAATCAGAGTAGGTGCATAAATCAAATAGAACATGAGAAGAAACGGTCGCGGCAAGCGCGACCCTCCACGGTTCAGCCGTTCAATATTTGATATTTTCCGTTTCCACCCCATATTTGAGAAAACTGAAAGGACGGACAATGAAAATCTACGTGATCGGCGACAGCATATCGATACAGTACGGGCCGCATCTCCAGAAATATCTAAGCGGAGCAATCGAATACTCCCGCAAGGAAGGCGAAGAAGAGGCTCTTCTCAACCTCGACAATCCGGTTGGCGCGAACGGCGGCGATTCTTCGATGGTGCTGTCTTTCCTGAAGGCGAAAGCAAAAGCCGGCGGGATTGACGCCGACCTCCTTCTTTTGAACTGCGGGCTCCACGACATCAAGACCAATCCCAAGACCGGCGAGAAACAAATTTCTTTTGAAAACTACAAGAAGAATCTGAAGGAGATCGTCTCAGTCGTCTCGAAAATGAAACCGAAGCTGGTATGGATTAGGACGACGCCATGCGATGAGAAGGTCCACAACAGCCGACCGAACATGGAGTTCCACAGGTTCTCCGCAGACTGCACGAAATATAACAGCACGGCTGACAAGATCATGAAGGAAGCAGGAGTTCCTGTGATCGATCTTTACACTTTTACGGCAAACCTCGGAAAGGATATCTACTGCGACCATGTCCACTTCCATGAACATATAAGGGAGAAGCAGGCCGCCTTCATCGCCGGATGGCTGAATAATTTTTCGTAGAAAAATTATATCAGATAAAATCGGGTTTCCTGTTGCGGATGTAGATTACTTCGACGGAGCCGGTGCCGATCCTGACTATGTCGCCTTCGCAAAGGAAGCGTTTCTTCATCTTCCTGCCGTTGACGAACAATCCGTTTCTTGAATCGTCGTCGACCATGAGCCAGCTGTTGTTGTTCCTGCTTATGTGGCAGTGGTTGCGCGAGACCTTGGAGCTCTGCAGGACGATGTCGGAAGCTTCCGCCCTGCCTATGCTGATCAGGTCGGACTCAAGCGTGAACCATGCGTGCGGCTTGCCTTTCACGACGATGAGAAGCAATTCCTCGCCGGCCGGCGGCTGGTCGAAAGACTCCAGCAGGCTGTCGATATGCCTTATCCGGTTCTTCACCTCGTCAAGGCTTATCTCCTTGACGTCCGAGGTCTCCAGGAGCAGTGTCCTGAACTCGTCCGATTTTACTTTTGGTATGTTTGTCATTGTTGTTTCCCGTCAGCGCTTTTCAAGCCTGTGTATCATTTCCTTCGCGCTCTCAACTATTATCTTCATCACCCTGAATTTATTCTGTGCCAGGAGGTTCGGCGACATCTTCAGGTTCCTGGCGACCTCCTCGACGGGCTTCTCCTTGAGGTAGATCTCCTCGAATGACTTGAAGACCTTCGAGTTGACCCTCTTCTTTGCCGCCTGCAGCGATTCCTGGAGTATCATCGCCTTCCACTCGTTGTCCCACAGGATCTCCCGTTCACTTGCCGCCTTGCCCTCGTCGGCGGAGGCCTTTCCGAAAAGCTCGGAGTTCCTCAGCCTCGTGATCTTGCCCGCCCTCCTGAATGCGTCTATGACCTTCGACTCTGTTATCTTGAAGAGGAGCGACTTGAACCTGCCCTTCTTCCTGTCATACTCGAAACCCTTGATGTACCGCATCAGCACCATGGTGGTCTCCTGCAGTACGTCCTCCGCAAGCTCCTTCGAACATCCCCGCTTCCTCGCGAAATTGATGATGACGGGCGCATAGAGCTCGTAGAATACGGCCCATGCCTTGTCATCATCCTTCTTCAAGGCGCAGATGAGGGTTTCCCTCGTTTTAAGTATATCGTATCCTGACATAGGAGACCTGGTTGTAAAAAATCATCCTTTGACTTCAGGTCAAGGAGCCGTGCAAAAATAACTTTGACATTTGCTGGCGAATATTTTGGATTGATTATCATGATGTTTGCAAGGAGCATATCTAAAGATATGCAACGAGCAAACAGCGTGATAAGCGGCCAAAAGAACGCCAGCCCTCCGGGGCGGAATTCCATGTATTTGTCTTCTCCGTTGCTTCGCCACTTACGTATGCACCATACGCGCTGGGCTCGCGCCTCGAATCCAAACACCTGTACGTTTCGCCAAATGTCAAAGTTATTCCTGTACGGCTCCTAATGTACTTTTCCTGAAATCAATCTTCCAGTTGATTGACTGGTTTTCAGATGATTTGATGCGCAAAATAGCCAGATCCCCCATTATTTCGACGTCCGGGGACTCAACCGTCCACCCTTCCGGCACGTAAATCCACACCTGGTACTTGAATCCTGCCACCACATTGGATATTCCGCGCAGGCTGCTGGAGGCATTGTCCCAGCCGGCTGATTCGAGATCGACGGCCCCGAGAGTTAAATGCCGGTTCGTGCCTACCACCTGCGGATGATCCTGCTTCCTGAACATTCCCAGCACGCGGCATTCCTTCGGCGGAATATCGATGTAGACCTTCTTCTCGCCGACATACAGGATCTTACCGTATGAGGCATTAACATAAATGTACTGGCCCGGTTCAAGGCCGAGACGTTCCGGGGAAATTTCCATTTTCGCCGGTTCCTTGGCGTCCCAGTTGAAAAGCGCCACGACATCCCAGTCGCCCGCCCCATGGCTCTTCACCTTCAGATCGAATATCCTGGGCATCTTGTACTCCCTCAGCGGATACAGTTCCATCGGATGGATGTCCGCGACAGGATATATCCTGCGGAGGAGATCAACCCTCTGCTCGGACAGCTTGTACATGATGTCGCCCGACATCAGCATCTGCCCTGTGATTCCTACGAGGACAGTCCAGAGCCTTGCCGTCTCGAACGGCAGCGGGTCTCGGACGCATACAGCGTCGGGGTCCGTGTAGAATGCGATCGTGTTGTAATGCAGGTACCGCATCGTCGACTTGATCGCAGGCTGTATGCCGTCCCAGCCCGCCCTCAGGTTTACATCGTCGCCGGTACGCATTCCGTCGCATATTCCCGCACCGTCAAAACCTTTCGCGCAGCTGAGCAGGAATCGTTTTTCTCCGAGTATGTATTTGATCGACGTGAGCATTTCCCGGTATGCCTCCTCGGGAACCTTCTTCTTGTTATGGAGATTCCTGCGCTGGGCCTTCAGCACTCCGACAAGTCCGCCCTGCGCGTCTATCTTCACATATTCGTACCCCCATTCCTCGACAAGCATCCTTATGACGCGTTCGACATGTTTGACTGCCGCATGATTTGTGAGGTCCAGAAAGTACCTGCCGCACCAGTCGACAAGCTTGTCGCAGTCATTTTTCCTGCAGCATTCGGCCGGGTTGTCCTCGGGGCTCTTGAACTCGCCTATCGATGTCCCGTCATCGTTCCTTATGAAAAGCTCCAGGTTCTTCGTGAAGAACTTGACATCGCTTTCGACGTGGGGGATGCACCATATGCCCGGCTTCATGCCCTTTGACCTGATATAATCCGCCAGGAACTTCATGCCGCGCGGGAATTTCTCAGCGCATGTCACGGACCACTGCCTGTTCGATCCGTAGTATTTGCCGACCCCCTGCCAGCCGTCGTCTATCTGTACAACTTCGCATCCGTACGGCTTGAGCTTCTCCTCGAGCCAGTCGGTCATCTTCATGATCTCTTCCTCATTGATGTACCAGTTGTACTCGTACCATGAACACCAGCCGGAGGGCGGACACGGAAATTCCTTCCGGTTGAGGGGCCTGAAAAACGGAAGACCGCGGTGGACCGACATCAGATTCTCAACCGTCTTTATTGCAAGGGGTCCGCACCAGCTCAGCTTCAACACCTCGTGCTCGTAATAGATCTTCAGGTCGTTCGCCTCAAAGGTCAGGGCTGAATCGAGGATTCGGCTGTAGACGGCGTTGCAAAGGCGACTGCTCACAGTCCCAATACCGAGCTGTACCACGTCCTTGTCCTTCTGCGCCTCTATCCTGCACGGGAACGCGTCCTCGAAATCAATCAGCCGTCCGGAAACCTCGCCGACGCTTGAGATCGTCCAGCCAGTTGGATTGGATTCGATCTTTGCCGGAACACCCAGGACTATTGGACACTTCTTCATATTTGAAATTCCTTTTTAAGCATACAAACTTCCTGTATTGCGGATGTCTCTTCGATGTAGGGTTCGCTGTCACAGCGAAGATCATATCCCATAACAATACGCGGCACGGCCGGATAAATTAGGGGCGGCTCTGAAAATTCCAGGAGAGATTTAGACAACCTTCAGTCCAAAGGGTTCAGATCGGAGTCGCGCCACGGTTTCCAATCGGGATTCGGCGCCGGGGTCAGGGCGTGCATCTCCTCCATCCATGCATGGAGTTCGGCAAGCATCGACCCGGTAATTTCGGGATGGAGAGGGGCGACATTGTCCTTCTCGCCGATGTCTTTCCTGAGATCGTAGAGTTCTATCCCGTGTTCGAAGAATTCTATCAGCTTCCAGTCGCCTCTGCGAATTGCGCAGGCCGGAGTGCCTCCTTGGTTGGCGTAATGGGGGAAATGCCAGAAGACCGGACCGCGGTCATAGGATTTTCCCTGCAGCGCGGGCAGGAAGCTTTTCCCGTCGAGATGCTGTTCCTTCTCAAATGGAAGTCCGCAGGCTTCGAGGATCGTCGGATAGAAATCGCAGCTTGTGACGACAGAATCAGACACCGTGCCAGGCTTTATCCTGCCGGGCCATCTGACTAGGAGCGGATCCCTGATCCCTCCTTCGTACATCCATCCCTTGCCCTCCTGGAGCGGGGCGTTGCACGTGGGAGACGATTCGGCAGTGCTGAGCCCGCCATTGTCGGATGTGAAGATAACGATCGTGTCTTCCGAAAGTCCCTTGCGGTCGAGTGCGTCGAGGATCTTTCCGACATTCTCGTCAAGATGTTCGATTAGTCCGGCGTATGCTGGATTGGACTGTATGATCCTGCGTTCAATGCGCTGCTTCTTCTTGTGCTCGCAGGGAAAATGGTCTCCTGTGACAATGGGATCAATCTTGTCTATCCCCATCACCTTCGCCTTCTGTTCATACTTCTTTATTTTTTCGGGTTTTGCCTGTACGGGAGTGTGCACGGCGTAGAACCACATGTTGAGGAAGAAAGGAGTTCCGTCATTTCCCATGATGAGTTCGACCGCCTCGTCGCCAAGCCGGTCGGTCAGAAAACAGTCGCCTTCCTTCGGAGCTATGGTCGGAATGTCCCATGGAAGGAAATAGTGGCCGCGTCCGGACGGATGCCCCATCTCGCAGCCTCCGACATTGACGTCGAAGCCGTGCCTGTCCGGCCAGTATTCCTCCTTGCCAAGATGCCACTTCCCGATGTGCCAGGTCTTATAGCCGTGCTGTTTCAAAGCGGATGCCAGAGATTTTTCACGGGTGGACATGTATGGGACGTAAGGAACTCCGAGAAGCTTACCCTTTTCAAGCGTACCATTGTAATGTGCCGGATCCGGGGAAATGTAGTGTGTCAGCCCGAGCCGTGCCGGATATTTTCCTGTCAGCAGGCTGGCACGCGTAGGAGAGCAGACGGGACATGAGGCATATGCATCCGTGAACCGCATTCCTTCGCGGGCGATCCTGTCTATGTTCGGACTCTCATAGAACCTGCTGCCCTGGCATGAAAGATCCATCCAGCCCATGTCGTCTACCAGTATGAGAACTATGTTGGGTTTTTTCATATTAGTCTTTCTGTGAATTTTTATTACCCTTAAAACGGACAGATACAATACATCCTATCAGCGCGGGAAGCCCTATGAAGATGAAATAGAACTCCCATACACCTATGATCCAGCCTAAATCCAGTGGCGGGTTTGACGGCCATTTCCACAGGCCGCATCCAATGCCTGCAAGTTCAGCAAGCGGAAAGGACGCGCTGAGAAACACGACAACCATGCATTTCTTAAGGACGGACTTATTTGAAATACGATTGGCGATCATGAAGAGAAGCAGTGACACCACGATTCCGCCGCAGATGATGAAGACGGGTATTTGCGTTCCGGGGATCCATATCAGGAAAGAAGAATTGTAGACCGTCACCTTTGAGACGAAATTGTTTACCAGCTCGCCGGCTATGACAGTTCCCATCGACAGAATCATGACAGTCATGTCGGGGACTTTTCGTTTCCTGAGCGAATTTGCAAGCAATCCCAGGAAAAGTCCAATTACAAGAAATTCGAATAAGATATAGATGATGGTCATTTGAGCCTGTCTGTTTCCAACTAAAATACCCCGCGCTCACGGGAAAGACAAGATTTGTATTGGAAGTTTGAATTCCGGCTGTAATGCGTCAGTCTTCACAGGAGTAATCTTGAGATTGTTTAAGGCAGGGCGCGTTCTCCGTAACGCGCCGCCTCAAGAACGGACACCTCGGAGAGGCGTCCCTACCTTTAGAAATAAAGGCTGACGCGTTGCCTCCGGCTCTCATCCGTGCATCAACAAAAAAGAGAGCTATACCACGAAGAACACGAAGGTCGCGAAGTAAAAAAAACAGGTGCTTTCGAAAAACAATTATAATTCTTCGTGTACTTCGTGCCCTTCGTGGTGAAAGCAGTCTTAGCGAATTCACTCCTCCGATAGAGAATAAAGAATATGGCACAGAACATAAATATACTTTATTAAAATGAATAGCAATGCTTGACGTAACTACATAATATAACTACAGTAACCTATGAAATTCGAATGGGATGAAAATAAAAGAAAACTTAAAATGAGCAAAAAATGTACTATAAGGGAATCTCAGACAGAATATAAAGCCCTGTCCAATCTCAAGGACAATGATATTGATCTTTCAGATTGTCCTGAAGTGACTCCTGAGATGTTCGCCAAGGCCATTGTGAGGAAAGGTCTGAAGCCTGCCGTTCGAAAAGCCCAAATAACATTGCGGATTGATTCAGACGTGCTTTCCTGGTTCAGGAAACATGGCAGTGGATATCAGACTCGGATCAACTCGCTTTTGAAGGCCTACATGCAGGAGAAGATGAAATCTGAACATGCAAGTTTCCAAAAAAGGGTTCATACTGGACGATAAGCTTACCTAATCAACATATAAGGAATTTTATGATCAAATGGCATGACATTCAAGACTGGGGAGTCGAGGGCAAGGGATGGAACGACACGGTGAAATATTTCGATCGTCTTCCGGCACGGGCGCAGAAGGTTGTTCCCGAACCGGTATGGAATCTCAGCCGCACCGCTACAGGGATGGCAGCATTGTTCGAGACCGACGCGCCTGCGATACACGCAAGATGGAAGCTGGGTTCCGACCAGATGAACGAGATGAATTTCCCGGCCGCCGGATTCAGCGGGCTTGATCTATACGCATGGACAGGAAAAACCTGGCGATGGGTCGGGGCCGGACATCTGGTAAAAGAAAAGAATCACGAACAGCCCATCATCGAGGGGATGAAGCCTGTTAAGCGCAAGTACATCCTCTATCTTCCAATGCGCAATCCAGTTGTCCAGGTTGAAATAGGAATACCTGGAGGTTCGAGCTTCAAGGCGGTTCCGCCGCGCAAGGAAAAGCCGGTGGTGTTCTACGGGACATCAATCGTACATGGCGCCTTCTCATCGCATTCCGGCATGGTGCATACGTCGATCCTCGGCAGATGGCTGAACAGGCCGGTCATCAACCTCGGTTTCTCCGGAAACGGCAGGATGGAGCCTGAACTTGCAGAACTCATTGCCGGAATCGATGCCAAGATCTATGTGCTAGACTGCCTGCCCAACATGGGAATCAAAGAAGTGGTAGAGCGCGTTGAGAATTTTGTCAGGATACTCCGCAAGAAGCGTCCCAGGACTCCTATCGTGCTGGTCGAGGACCGTCCGCACACGAACAGCTGGGTCAGGGTTGCCCTGCTGGCGGAACACAAGAAGAAATGGAAAGCCCACCTTAAGATCTACGAGAACCTAAGGAAAAGCGGCATCAAGGATCTCTATTACATCAAGGGCAAATCCCTGTTCGGCGACGACAGCGAAGGGTCTCCGGACTCAAGCCATCCGACCGACCTCGGGTATATGCGGCAGGCGGAAGCCATGTATCCCCTGCTCCGCAGGCTATGCGGGAAAAGCTGAAACGAATCGCTATTTGCCTGGAGACACCATCGCATCGCCACCGGCGACGCAGACACTTTCCAGACGGAGTTCCTGTTTCGTATCCTTTTCCTTGTCAAACATCGGCTCGATCTCCACAAGATGTTCGGTGGCCGGATCGAGGTCTGTCTTGATCACCATCGTGTGGTGGCGGTTGCCGCCGAACTTGGTGGCGTTGGCATCGAAGAAGTCAATCGGTTCCTTTGCACCCCACGGAGTGTAGGTGACGACTTTGCCATCAATCCAGACACGGTACTTGCATGATGACGGAGTCTCCTCCCCGAAAAGCATGAGCATTTTCGCCTTGACGTTGAACTTGAGACGTGCGACGGCCTGCGTTTCTTCCTTGTCCTTGCCATCCGCACCTTTCACTTTCTTCCTGTTGGAGGCGACCACCTCGTCATCGAGCCAGCGTGACATCAGGGCGTCATGCCAGGCCGCGGTCAGGTTGGGCACGCCGGATGTCCATCCTTCGGGAAGCGGACCGAGCGTCGAGATGCGTACGCGGGCCTGTTTCATGTAGGTGTCAGCATAGAGCATTTTCTCTGGAGCGCTGCAGACAGCCTTTTCCTTTACACCCTGCTGGAATGCGGCCCATGCGGCGTCAGCGAACAGCTGATATCCGAAATCGCCGGGATGGACGAGATCATTAGGCCAGATCTTCTCGACTGTGGCTTCGCCGTTCTTGACGCGCTCGATGGAGAGGACAATGGCGTCACCCACCATGGTGTTGTAGGCCTTGGCGATTGCAATGTGGGCATCGCGGCGTTTCATGCCGTCGGTATTGCCCTGCTTCGTGTTCCAGCCAAAGGGGAAGATCACCTGCACGAGCGGGCACTTTGCCTGCTGGATGATGCGTCGGACAAGCGACTCGTACGATGCCAGAGATTCAGGATTGTCGGAATAGATGTCGTCGTTGGCTGAGAAGTCGAGGAAAACAAGGTCTGGCTTGTAGCGCAGCACGTCGCGGTCGAGACGGAACACACCAAGCTGTGAGCCGGTGCCGCCTATTGCAGCGTCACGGAACTTGAAATGCGCCTGAGGATATGCCTGTTCGAGATAGTCGGCGACCCGGGCGCGATATGAGGTGTTAGCCGGATCCGTGGCATTGGCGCTCCAGGTGAGTGATGCGCCGAAGAATACCACGACCAGCCGTTCCCCGGCCTTCGCACGCCGGTCGAAGTCCTCGAAACTCGGTGTTGCAGCTCTTGCACCAATCGCAAACAGGGTCATTGCCAAAATCAGACATCTCGTCAGATTCAACATTTGCATATCTCCTTGATTTATTTTGAGATTTTCCTAGGCGCATTACCATCTTCCACGCAAAATGTGCGGGAAAGTCTGAACAAGACCTATACAATGCATTCACGTCACTGGAATACAATAGTAGCCCAGTTTTTCGGAACCATCTGCAGCTCGAAGACCACGTCGTCGACAAGTCCGGTCTGCTGGTTGTTCCAATATGCGCGGAGCCGTGTGCGCTGTCCAGCGGGATCACCGAACGTGGCGCCTAAATCGCCTTTGTATCCGGTATCGGGCTGCGGTTTGAAGCCCAGGGCCGAAAATGGAATCGCCGCTTCAACGACATATCCCTTGCCATTTTCGATCTTCACTTCGATCTTCGCATCAGGTATCACATCCACGTAGTCCATCGTATAGTTGGCCACTACTCCGGAAGTGAAAGATCTGGACTTCTTCACATCAGACTGCTTGCGGTAGAGCACGGCCACCGGCTTGCCCTGGAGGTTCCCGATCGATATCCGGAAGTCTCCTGCTGCAGCATCGGCGCGCTTGGAATCCGCCTTCTGATTTGAGCCGAACTGGAAGTCCACGGTGTCTCCTTCGGAATACATCTGCACGAATTCCTTCGCACCGTTCATCCATGGAGTCCTGTCATTCACCTGCCATCCGATATAAAGATTGTTGTCATCGTAGCTCATCAGGGCCCTGACTTCGCTGTCGCCCTTCTTCCATTCGATGCGCTGGATTTTAGGGAAGTCCTTGTCAAAATTCCCTGAGAACGACGGTGCTGTAAACTTCGCGACGCTGTACTGGAGACCCGCCGTGACCGACTGCAGGGCCTTCTCACGGTACTCATTGGCCTTCGCCAGCTCTACCTGCGCCAGTTCGACCTGTCCGGATCCGATGTCCTTCACTGAATCAATCCCTTTCAACTCGGTATTCCAGACCGCGTTTTTTCCTGCCTGTATGTAGACCTTGCCGTCCTTGCCCTGTGTGAGGGATCCACCAAAGTCCTCACCGCCGGATCCGGCGGGACACTCCGACAAATCCGCACCTGGAACCGCTTTTTCAGGCCAGTTGAATTTTGTTGGATCGCCCTGGAAGAGATGTCCGAGATAGAATCCATCACCGTTCAGCAGATACCATTCCCCGAGATTTCCGTTGATTGCCCAGAGAGTTCCTACAGGAGCTGGAAGATTCGCGATTCCAACCGGACCGAACGCTCCCCGTGTCAGACCGGGCACCGGAGTCGGGGCACGGTGCGAGCCATGCACCTGGAAATACGGGTTGGGATAAGTCCACAGGATCTTGTTCGTCTCCAGATTGAAGCACTGCCATTCGTTGGTATTCATATTAATCGTCAGGAGGCGCTTTCCGGTGGCGTCAGGAATCGCGCAGCTGTAGTTGGGCTGGTATCCTTCTGCATACTGCGGAGGAAGCACTTCGGCTCCTGCCAGGTCGTATTTAGGGGCGCCACAGGTGGAATATCCCTTCAACGGAAGACGGAGCAGACGTTTTTTGGCCGGATCATATCCGTAGAGAGTCTGGTCAAGTCCGAGGTTCAGCGACCAGTGGTTTGAACCTGTGAACATGACAACGAAATCTACCTTTGCGGCCTTGCTGAGATCCACCTTGCCGCTACCGTCCTCATCAGTCCAGAGATGCATTCCAACCGGCTTGGATTCCGCATCCTTTATAAGAAGGAATGCAGTGCGCAGGACATATTTCCCTTCGCCAATCCGCTCGTAGATCAAGTGATCGCAGGGTCCATAACCTTCACCTTTCGCCAGATGCAGATAAAGTTTCTTGTCGGCACCCTCGCGGAATGCCGCAAAGCCATGCAGGTCCTGTTCGACTGTTCCCGTACACTTCGCAAATCCTGTTGCCGGATCGATGCGCCATTCGCATCCCTCACCGAACACGACATTCGGATCCTGGGGATTGATAGAGGCCCCGGATGCGCCGTAGTGGGTCATGCCAAAGAATTCCTTGACCAGAGCTCCGGTATCCGTGTTCCAGACACTTACACGCTTCGGATGGAAATTTGATTCCATCACCCAGAGCTTGCCCTCATTGTCCACGGCCACTCCGAACGGCTTGTACATCCCTGAAGGCTCATATGCTCCGACAGCCGGACGGCCGCCTTTCCTGCCTATGGAGGAAATCTGTTTCCCTTCCTTGCTGAAGACCAGCACCTGCTGATCCGGTTCGGCGACGCCCACATACATTTTCCCATTCTTGTCCAGAGCCAGTGAACGCGCATTCTTCAATCCCTGTATGAACGGTGTCACCTTTCCCGTCGCGGGATCGATTGATACAACCGATGAGCCTCCGGCAGTATCCCCCTGCGACGCAATTCCTCCTGCAAGAACATATACGAGATTGTCATTTACGGCGCGTACGAATGATCCGCATTCGAGAGGCCACGTCCTGACAACCTTCCCGGTGCTTCCATCAAGTATGACAAACAGATTGGTGTTCAAGTTGCGGATGGATCCGCCCAGCGCAGCATCAACCTCCTTGCGTTTCGCCTGGGCTGCGGCCCCTGTGGCCTCCTTTGCGATCATTTCATTCAGCTTACCGACTACAGTATCCAGAGGATCTTTGTTGTCTGCGCGTTTTGGCTTGGGCTCCTTATCCTGCTGCCCGGCAAGCCATTCAGAAATGCTCTTCCTTGTTCTTTCGGAAAGTGAATTCACAATGCCGCCAAGAACTCCCCCTCCGGCCTGCATCTTGGTCAAGAAAGCCTTCATGTCGACGACATCCGCAGTACGGATGCGCGGATCGCTGCACGTCGCATAGAGCTTGCCGTTCTTCGCATCGAGGCCGTCGAAATGGTCAGGCATGCCTTCCGGCTTTTCCCAGGTTTCCTTGATTGGCATGACCGTGGAGTCGCGCCCCTTCCACCAGGAATAAGTTCCGTTCGAGGAATCCGCACGGGTCATCACCGGTGGAATGTCGGCATAGTATGCGTTCAGTATATAGACAGTCCCACCGTCGGCGGCTATGACATTCGGATCTCCGGCACCAGTCGTATTTTTCAAACCCCACTGGACAACGCCCTGTAGATCGGTTGACTGGACGTGCTTGCCTCCTTCAGCGCCGTTCCAAGCCATGATAATCCGCGTCCCGTCAAATACACATGCGGATGGCACACCATGATCACCGCCCCAGTCGTCAGTCGGACCATTTGTCCACGGAGCCTTTCCGCTGTGTGAAGCCCAGCCGCGCAAAGTCACGCCAAATCCCTTGGTGGCGATCGCCTTCCATGTATATTTCCCTGCGGGAACAACTGTTCCGGGCTGGCGGTGCGAAGGAGAACTCAGTCCGTCCCAGTCTGCCGCCTGTTTTCCTTTTTGAAAATAATTTTCCGTAAGAAGCTGCCTGGCGACAACACCGTCGGATCCGATGAGGTTCATCGAGACATATCCGTCAAACGGCATGTCAAACTCGATCTTCTTGAATCCGGGCCAGAGCTGCGAGACGATGAGGCCCGTCCAGTCGACTGTCAGGTTCCCATCCTTCATAACCACCGGAAAATATCTGTCGTCAGAAAGCCGCACAGGCGCGAGTTCTGCCTTTCCCTTGGATTCCAAAGTGCCGGTCCCCCAGTGCTTGTAGGCACGGAACGTGAAGACTCTGTCGGGAACTATTCCAGAACGGAAAATATCCTTGATCGTAATGCGTCCGGCAAGTCCTGCGGTAAAATTCGGTTCGACAGCCATCACCATGTTGTCGCCGGCCTTGAGAGGATTCCCGTCAGCCGTGATCAGCTTCCACGGAATTGCGATTTCCTGTACATACCCCTTCTGATCCGCATTCATCTGGAACGCCTGCATCGCGCCCTTCTCCTTCGCGTTGCGGACAGAGCCTCCATTGAAATCACGTCCATATGCTATGTCCATCACATCGAGCCCTTCGCGGTCGCGCCAGCACGTCCAGTGGCTCACCTTTTCACCAGGTTTTTCATATCCAGTGATGAAACGGATCTGCAGGCAGTCCCCGTTGAATCCGTGGTCACCCTTTGTCGATCCTGGATTGTTGGCGGGAGTCGGATCATTCCAGCGCGCAAGCACATACAGGAAATCCTTGTCGTACATCATGTGCACCCAGACGCTGTATATGTCGCGGTTGGTCTCGACTCCGCTGCATGTGAAGATGCCTCCCGACAGATCCCAGTCGTCATATTTTCCATCAACCACCACTTTTCCCGCCGGCAGGATCCGGATTCCATTGTTCTCGGTCTCAATGGCGGAAACAGACCCGCACAGCAGAGCTGCTGCAAGAAACATGAACACCAGTAATTTTGTCTTCATCTTTAGTTTCTCCTATTATTATTAATTTTATACGTCTATACAAATCAAAAACGGCCTCATGCCGTGCTCAATTATTGAACGGGCCGATAATTGTGACATTATTAGTATTGTTCCCATCAGGATCGGCATATGGCCAGACACCTGATGAAGGATTGACCACAGGACTGCCCAGATATCCCGTCTGCGGAGAACACCAAGATTCCGCCGCCCATGTTCCCCTGACCACCGGCTTGATATCATATAAGGAAACGTGTCCGTCCACATGGACTACATTTGAATTATCAAGCCAGGCAGCGGCTTCGAGTTCAGAACTGACATCAACTGGAGCACCGGACTTCTTGTGGTTTGAATATAGATAGCGGTTGTTGTTCTGGCCAGGAACCCCTTTGTCCGATGTGTCCCCGAATAACGCCGCAATCCCTCCCAGATCACGTCCTGAGGAATCCTGGAAGGACTTCAGCAGATTCTGCGATATTGAACAGGTCATTTTCCTGTCATAGGCGCTGCCGTTGTAATAGCCATAGCCCATGCCGTCGACATATGTCTTCCTTCCCTGGCTTGCATCCCCGGCAGGCGCAGAAAGAGCGGGCCTGAAAGGACAATTCACCACCTCCGAAGAATAAAAACAAAGGGCAAGGTAATTGTTGTTCCCAGGATTGGAGTTGTAGGACGGATCCCCTTTTGCAGTGCGGGCTCCAAGATATTCCTGGGTCAGCGCACCAAACGCCATCTGGATTCCCAGGTCATTTACCACATATCCCCTGCGTGCACTGTTATAGTTCCCTACTGGCATTAGCGATCCAAAGTCCAGGTCATAGCCAATCGACGCAAGACCTATCTGCTTGAGATTGCTCTTGCATGTGGCATCCTTTGCGACACGCTTCGCCCTCTGCAGGGCCGGCAGCAGCAAAGATGCGAGTATCGCAATTATCGCTATGACCACGAGTAGTTCGATAAGTGTGAATTTATTCTTCATATCAACTCCTCTCTTATTTGGACTGCGGCGGTTCGGCCGACAGTTTCAACGGCCAGAGCCTGTCGGGAGATCCCTTGAGGACAAGACCGGCGCGGGACGGAGAATATCCGAACCCATAGCCGCGGAACATGATCTGGTTCCAGCCCTCGCGCAGCTTGAGTGTCTTTGTAGCCACCTGGCAATGATCATGGAAAGGTGCAGCATCCACATATTTGCCGACATCGATCTTTTCACCATTTAAAAACCATTTCAGCGGAGTCATGGGATGACCCTGGAATTCGAATTCCAGTTCAGTCGCAGCCGGTGCGTTGATCCATGCGGCTCCGAACCAGACCTGTCCTCCGCCTCCGAGAATTACGCGGGTGTCCAGATCCACCGAGTTCGCTGTTTTCCACCGTACTTCGCCAGGATCATTCCAGTATCCTTTTATGATTTCTCCTTTATAGACGGCCTTAGTATCAACTTTTCCGTCATCGGGCGGATACTTCTGGGCTTCGCAGAATTCTATTGTCGCATCCTTCCAGTTTTTCTCAGTGCCGGGCATTTTTCCGTTTGGATCCCAGGTAAGTTTCTCCGCGCCGGGACCGCCGAAAGGTCCGCATATAAGCCATTTCCTTATGGCAACCCCGCCTTCAAGCCCCTTGAACTGCACCGGCGCCCATGATCCGGGATAGAGGCGCGCTTCACTGGGTTCGTCGTAGGTTTCCTTGCTTGCGCTTGCATCGCTGTTCGCCCACCAGAATTTATTGTGCCCGCCGAAGTTAGCGCTGAAATTCACGAGCGTACGGAGCTTGCTGCTGAACGGCGTCTTCAATGCTGGAATAGACGAACGCGGAATGGAGACTGCCAGCACGTAGCCTTTCTTGTCATCATCGATCACGTATCCATATTTTGCGCCTTCGATTGCTGCGATATTCGCAAATGAAACTTCTCCAACAGGCGTACGATACGTCTGCGGGCTTGCCTTGCCTTTCCCATTCCATGTCGGGTACATGCCGATACCGACGGGTTCCGTCTTGTCGCCATTTTTGAAGATTCCAAAAACAAAGCGCACATCTCCCGGACGGCCATTTGTGGAACCGGGTTTGGCTTCAGGATCTCCCTGGAAATAGAAGTCGAGGGTGTTGGAAAGCTGATCATGGGTGAAGATTCGCGGCAGCGGTGGGAGCGGCTTCAGTTCAAAGACATTGCTGAACCTGGCATGCCAGCGCAGGTAGAGGTGTTCGCCGTCGTAGAGGCAGCGCACTTCCACGGTCTGGTCCTTGTCGGATTTATATTGCACGGGTTCACAGGTCTCCCATCCGGACAAGGAGCCATCCAGCGCTGCTCCTCCCAGTGCCGGAGAGAACCGGGCCAGATTTGCCGTACCTGCACCACCGCGGATGCTCAAGGCAATTTCCGGAGGCGATGCGATCTGGGATGAGGCCAGCGTCACCGTCTTCTGGACTGATAGCAGGGGTTTTACAGGATTTTCCTTCAGGGACCATCCTTCAGCTTCAAAAATCAACGGCGTGTATTTGCCAAGGCAGAAATAAATCTTCCCATTGTCCTTATTGGGAAATACAGATCCTACGAAAAATTCGCCTGGAAGCAGATATAAGCCACCTTTTTCAACCGAGACGCGCTTGCCGTCAGGGAAGAGAGTGTCAACATAAAGTCCGTCCTGGGTGTAGAGGAGGACGCCGCAGCGCGACTGGTCGATTACGCTTATGAGCCCGTTGATCGGACGGTGGATGCGCATGGCCCCGTAGATTTCGCCGCGCCGCGCAGTCCACTGGAGCGCTGTTCTTCCGACACGCCATTTCTGTTTGAAGCTTCCATCTTTTTCCGGTGTGTAGTATGAGAGCTTGTGCTGTGAACCTGTGTTGGCGTCAAAAGAGTATCCACTTCTTGCCTGCACGTAGAAACCATCCTTCAGCGAGCCGTCCGCCTGCATCCAGTCGCTGCTGAAGTTGTCACCGGATTCATTCCCGCCGTATATGGCGTCGACTACGCCTTTAGCCCTTGCTTCGAATGTTGGATCCGTCAGCACTTTCTTCCATTCCTTGAAGATGGGGTTGCCGTGCTTGTCGAAACCGTCGGGTGTCAGGCGCCAGACGTCGCGGCTGTTCTGTCCAATGGCTATAAAGGAAAGGTCCTCGAGCCAGTTCTGTCCATGATATGTCATCAGGTTTCCCGGCATCTGGGTGGCGGTCATCTCATCATCGTCGGCGATTCCATTTCCATTGGAGTCGTGCCAGAGGAAATAAGCGGGTTTCTTGTCCACTTCCTTCCGGATGATCCCGGCGGACAGCAGCCAGCGGTCGCCTGCAAGACGGTAGATGTTGCCGCTCTGGGATCCCGCAATATAGAGATTGCCATTGGTACTGATCACGACTCCCTTGTTTATGCCGGAAACATCCGGCCACACGGCGTCTATTGTCCATGTATGTTTCTTGAAGTCAACCTTGAACCGGGTCAGCCAGTCCTGCTGTCCGGCGATGTAGAGGTGCTCGGGATGCTCCGGATCAAGTCCGTGGAAACCACCGTTGGCAAGGCTCTGGAAGGAAGTGAAATCCCTGAGCATCACGGCTTTTTCCGTGCTCCATTCGCTGACGCGGTTGGGGCCTGCGACTTCAACGATTATGAGACGGTCTTCGCCTTTCTCGTCTTTCCATATTGCAAGTTTTTCCGGTGACATGAAGGTTTCAGGATCGTAGCTGCCAGATTTCTGGACTGGAAGCCTGCCATATGTGAGGAGGATCTTGCCCTTGGCATCCAGCTGATACACTTTGTTAGCCTTGGAATCGCTGAGATAGAAACGGCCCTTGCTGTCTGTCTCCATATCGAACGGCTTTATGATGGCCGGAACTTTGAAGCTTGCCTGCAGCTTGCCTTCTGGAAGTCCATTCTGGATTTTCATGGAACTGACAGCTAGATCTTTTCCATCTGCGTGAAGGATGTACAGGCGTCCGTTCTGCACCGACAATCCCTGGGGTTTTACGACCTGGACAGTTGCGATTATTTTCCCGTCGTCGCCGTCATGGACGGTGATCTTGTTTATGAATTCATTTTCACTTTCGGCGTGATCCGTCCAGTTCTGAAATTTTTTCTCAACTATTTTCCCTCGCTGTGCAATATAGACAAAGGATTTTTTCGCGGCTTCATCCCTGTACGCGGCCATGGCCGTGACCCAGCCTTCGGGAGGATATGAATTGGCGCGGTTGCATCCCGGGCTGTTGCCGAAGGATTTGCCATCCGGCCGATACACGAACTTCGGACCGCCATCGGTGCTGAACGCCCAGATTGTCTCACCGTCAGTCGCCGCACAATTGCCGCCTGCCGCCCCTCCGCTCGGAAATGCCTTTATGAATTGTTCCGGACCAATAGGTTTCCTGAGATCGAACATCGGAGTGCCAAGACCGTTCTCCAGATATTGATAATGGAATACTGCGATGCCGTTGGGACCGACGGCGACATCCCTGATAGGCTGCCCGCATGTATCTCCTCCAAAAAGACTCTTCGGAACTTTCTGGTCTGGGGAGGGACGCCAGGCGGACAGCTCCTCCGCGAATTTCGGGGTAATGGCGTGCCAGTCCTCGTCAATCTCCCATTTCCTGGCGGGCGAATAAATACCCTTTACACCATATTCCCCGGGAGGCACAGGCATGTAGTTTTCGTCAAGACCATCCCATGTCTCGATGAACTTGCCCTTGTTCTCCTCGGTCACGGTCCGGGGTTCGCCGGCCACGAAAGTGCTGATGATCCAGTCGGTATTTTTCGGATCCACTATGGCAAGAGTTACAAGATATGTCTTTGGCAGAGGGCCGTCGGCAGGAAGTTCATAGGAGACCTGCGCCATCTCTTTCTGTACGGCTCCGTCCTTTGGGGCATCCGGCGCCGACAATACCCGGAACTGCATGACCAGCAGGGCCACTAGGCAGAAGATTGAAATTATGGGCCGGTGGAGCTTTCTGTTTGTCATAGCTGGTATTCCTTTCCAATTGATTTTACTTTTCGCTGCCGATGCTTCTCCATGAGCTTCGCGGTATTACGATGGGGCGGACCATGAGGATGGCCCTCTCCCCGATTTCGGTGCTGCCCGACATCCTCGTCTGCGCGAGGGAGATGAAGGACGATACGATCTTCTCTTCCGGAACAAGAACCGTCGTCAACTCGTTCTGCACCGATTCCCGTGGCAGATTGTCGTAGCCTGATACGGAGATATCGCGAGGAACATCCGTGCCGGCAGACCTCAGGTCTGAAATTACATTTTCTGCGAGCAGGTCGTTTGCACAGACCACGGCGGTGTATCCGCGCAGTTTCTTGATGGCGTCCTTGACATCGGAGCAGTCATCGAAGAGGTATATGCTCCCGGACGAAGCCTTCTCCCCCATTTCATTTATTCCATCCTTCCATCCCTTGATCCGCTGGTCCACCCAACCGAAACCGCGTCCTTTTGGATCCAGTCCGACAAAGGCAATTTTCCTGTGCCCCATTTTAACCAATCTCTTTGATATCTCCTTGAACGCCCATCCGTCGTCCACGCAGATCGTATCGCATTCATCATTGCATACCCCGCTGCCGTTGAATGCAATGCAATGCAATCCTTCCTTCTCAAGGCGGGAATTAATAATTTTAATTTCCAATGGATTCCCGGCAAGAAGGAAAAACACCCTGCAGGAAGTTTTCAATGCCGCCTGGATCAATTCCTCCACTTTGCCGGAGCGGAGGATGAGACGGCTTATAGATCCTCCGCTGTCATATATCCTGGAAGTCAATATCCTCTCGATCGACACCAATGGCGGAAAAGTATAATCATCCCCTTCGCTCCACCCCACGATCAATCCGATGTTCATAACCTGCCTATTTTTTCCAGCACTTTTCGCCTCCGCGGAAATTCGGCTGTTTTCCTGCCAGTCGTTGATGACGATGCAGCCATGCCTTCCATTTGACCTGATATATCCGTCCTGCTGGAGCTTGGCGAAGGCCCTCTGCGCGGTAAGGGTGGAGACATTGCAGGACTTCGCGAATTCCCGTATGCTCGGAAGCCTGTCGCCCGATGGAAGCTCCCCCTTCAATATCCGTTCCCTGCATATGTTGTATATGTCGATGTAGCCCGTCGCCTGATACATGATTATATCTCCTCAATTATTTGTAATACATTATTAGTATATCTATGTACTACAATAAGTCAAGCAAGGTTCCGATCATTATTTTATCTTTTTATTTCAATCAGGCAGGTCCTGCAGGAAGCAGGTGGTCGGAGAAAAAGGCAGGATCTTTTTCAAATGTTCACAGCACACGTAAAATGTAATGGGTGAAGGCGAATTTTATCATCGGCATTCAGATTTAAGCTGACTGAAAATTTAAGACACGCTGAAGCTGTGAACTCCAACAAAAGTTATCCTATCGACCTCATAATCGTTTCCGCGGCTGATGCGGTGACCAACTGCGACAGGATGGTTTAGCCCGTTTGCGGGCATCGCATTTGTGTCTACACCTCTTTCGGAAAGCTTCTGCCATTCGGCATAGACGCCTGCGATATTCGGATTGTCGCGGGCGGGCACGATCGCGGATCCCGCCTATATATAGCCCAGTTTGAACTGGGGAAGCTCCATCAGTCTTACAATGGACTCCTTGAAGTCCTTCAGGCAGTTCTCCTGGTTGAGATTCGTGTAGCTGCCCTTCACCAGGGAGTCTATGAATTTTTCAGCGCTGGCGAGAAGAAGTGAGGAATTCATGATGTAGTTCTCATTTCCGCCTTTGAACTTCGGCTGTGGCAGTTCCTTGGGCTTAGTAATCCTCTCTTCAGTGAAACAGACGAGATACTTGTTCACGGATTCGCTGGTGAACATTCCAGCCGGATCCAATCCCATGAATGCCGGCTTTCCGATGGTCGTCTTGAAATCATCATGGGCTGAATACGCCTCTTCCAGTTCGCCGTCCGCCTTGCTCTTCCTGCTGTAGAGAAAATCGTAGAGAAGCCTGAACTTGACAGCCACCGCCGTGTGTATGACATCGTTAGACTCAACACGGCTCTGCCCCTTGTAGCACCTGTTCTTTCCGAGGATCTCAATCAGATAGGCCAGATTGAGCATTTCATAAATCACCTGTTTCAGAATTTCAGAATTGTTGGCCTTCTTGATTGCAGTCATTTAAAATTCCTCTTTTTTTGGCAGGATTGACGAGTGAGAACTTTTATTTAAATATCTGATAATCAATATAATACGTAAAATTGGAATTACCAGCCATCATTGAAGAAGAACCTCTGGAAACAGCATATTGAGCACAAAAGTAAATTCACTATAGTCCCATGGATGATTGGATTGCTGGATTATATGGATTATTGCAAATCAAAAAGGCATGGAAGAACATCACATGGAAAAAATCCAAAATGCCTATTTTGAAATCTTACTTAAAATCCGGCATCTTTGCTTTCCTCTGAACTCGGACCCAGTCATCCATCTATCCAACAATCCACTCATCCGTCATCCCGTGGGATGACTCTGCCCTATTTGTCTCTCAAGGCAATGGCCGCGTCATTGAACTCATAGAATGTCGGAGGTTCGTATGTCCAGCCGCTTGCAAGCCGTTTCTCCTCCCTGCCGATGGCGCCGTAGATATAGAACCCCATGAGCGGGGCCAGGATTCTGGCCTTCAGCCCGAATTCCGCATAGATCTCCCTGAGGAGGTCGTCCATGATCTTGACAATCCTGGGATCATCCTGGTACTTCCTGCGGAGGGCCCATATGGCGCCGGCATGGATGGAGCCGAGAGCCTTCGCATCACGCCTGATCCTCCTCCTGATGCGTTCGTCGGGATGGTTCTTGTGCTTCATATATCCGTCAAATGTCGTCCTTATCATGCGCGAAATGCTGGGGCCGTTGACGTTGAAGTCACGGTTGAAGGCGTCGATGAGGTAGCCCTCCTCCTTGCCTTTCTCGATGAACTGGTGCTTGTAGTTGAGCTTGTACTGGCCGTTGGCGTCGGACAGGGCGCATTCCGATTCTGGGAGCAGCAGACCCTTCTCCTTCATCTCCTCGTAGAAAGGAGTTCCCTGGGTGGGAGTATAGAGCATGAACTGGTGGAAGACGGAATTATGGGCCACGGCATGATCAATGACCTCGCTGATGTTGTCGGCGCTGTGGGTTTCAAGTCCTATGATGGATGAACCCAGCACCCTTATGCCGTTGTCCTGCAGATTCTTGATGAGCCCCTTGGTATCGATGCCATGCAGTTTCTCATATGTGCTGTTCTTCCCCTCGATCCCCATCCACACCCATGAGATGCCGAGTCCGAGAAGCTCTTCCATGGTATAATGCTTCAATATCTGCGCTGAAGTGAATATGAATATGGCCCAGCTCTTGTTGTGCTTCTTCATGAGCTCAAGAAGGCGCATGGATCTGTTCTTGTGGAGCAGGAAATTCTCGTCGAGGGCGAAAAATGAACTGACGCCGAGTTCCTTCTCGATACCGACCATCGCTTCGAAAAGCTCGTCTCCAGTATCATAGAAATGTATGGATTTGCCCTTGCCTCCGAAGAGGGCCGAGGTCGCACAGAAGTTGCATCCCATGGGACATCCGACAGAAGGAATGAGGATGGCGGCGGTGTCCTCCGGCTTGTTCGACAGGTTGATGCCCATTATCCTCGCGCCGAAACCCGACAGCACGGCAGGATGCTTTATCGGCGCATTCTCGTCCTGTCCAAGGAACTTCCTGAACCAGCGTACTCCTTCGCCCTTTACAATATAGTCGGTGTCGACGCGCTCATTGAGGTTGCCGATGTTCGCGATATGTCCGCCTACCACGATTGTCGCCTCCGGCTGGATCTCCCTTACCAGCCTGCACATTTCCTTCAGCTTCGGGAAATTCGGTATTATCGAGCTTATTCCGATGATGTCATATTTCTTCGTCTTCAGCTCCTCTATGAACCTGTCGCGCGTCGGGAAATCCAAAAGGGTCGTCGGCGCATCTATGTTCTTCTGGATCAGCATGAGTCCGAAGGAGCGGTGGAACATCCTGAGCGACATCGCACCCTGCGTACGGGTCACCTGGTTGTGGTATAGCTCAATGGAATTCGACTCCATGCTGCCATAGTCGTCCTTCTTGGAATACGGACCGAATACGCTTGTCAGAAGTATCTTGGCATTTGTCTTCAATTTGTGGACAGGATGCACTTCATTCATAATAATTCCCTAAGATTAAGCGCCTGCAAAGTAATGTTTCATTGTGAGAGCATCGGAAGATCAGGTCGGAAGGCGCTATCAGCGACAAGCTCAATGATGCAACCAGCTAATATAGACGTGGATTCATTGATTTCAACCGCACCTGCCAATATACGTTGAATGTTGTACGGGACCGGCATGTCCTTCCAGTGGCATGGGCGCCGAAAAGCTGATATTTTAAAATATTATATTGACAGTAACTATAATATTAGTATAGTATATGGCAATGAAATCAACTGATGTCAAAAATATTGAGAAATGGGCCTCGGAACTCGACGGTGTAATAACCATGCCGGATCTGAAGATCCTTTTCGGCGGGCAGAGCGAGGCTGCGCTTTTCAAGAAACTCGAGTCAGCGGTGAAGGACAAGGTGCTGATCAAGGTCAAGCGCGGAATCTACGCCCTGCCTGGAGCTCCACTCGAGATTATAAGCACACGTATCAATCCTGATTCATACATCTCGACAGGGACGGTGCTGGCATCCGAAGCCATCATTGGTTCTGTTCCAGAACGCAGGATCCAGGCGGTTAAAATCGGAAGACCGAGGGTTTATGAATGTGAGACAGGCATAATCGAGCACCTCAGCATAAGTCCGGACCTGTTTTTCGGGTTCGAGACCGTCAAAGGAATAAAATATGCCACGGTTGAAAAGGCTTTCCTGGATGTCTGCTATTTCTATTATAAGGGAAGAAGATTTTCGTTCGATCCGGAAAGCGATGTAAATATCAACGGACTTAATGCTGCTGTCATTTCCGGCTATCTCCGGAAATATGACCGGCGTTTTGTCTCATTCTTCAGGAGGATATGGGAAATATGATAAAGGAAGAAGCACTGCTTTTAAGGGTAATGGACCTGTTTGCCAGGAAATTTGACAGGAAGGCCGTCCTGCGCGGCGGGATGGGCCTGAGAATTCTCGGCTGTGAGCGCCTGACAAACGATCTGGACTATGTATTCGTGCCGTTCAAGTCGAAGAAGGACATTGTTGAAGATGTCCTTTCGGCCCTAAAGGAAATAGAAGGTGCGAAAATTGAATACTCCCTTAATTCAAAATGCCTGCGGGTAGCCTTGAAAGTTGATGGCACCTCCATCCAAATCGAAGCGAAGGTCGCCATGGATGTGGCAGTACAAATAATTTCAAACAAGGAGCTGGCGCTGAAATTCAACCTTCAGCCACGACTTATCCCTGTTGTCGACTATTCTGTCGCCTTTGCAAACAAGATGGCCGCCTGGAATGAACGACGGCTCATAAGGGATGTCTACGATATCTGGTTTTACCTGACCATGGGCTTAAAACCGGACATCAGGACTTTGAGGGAACGCCTCAAGAAACCGGTTTATTCGAAGCTTGTCCGCAAAGAGGATTATTTCAAAGGTTCAGAAGTCGAGGAGTTCTTTGATTTCCTTAGGATGAATATCCGGGACATTTCCGACAAGGATATCGAGAACTCCCTGGGTGATTACCTTAAAAAGGATGACATTGCAGGTCTATCCATGAAATTCCGAGCGGAACTCTCCAAGCTGAAATAAAAGGACCGCCGTGATGATTTTTCCGGCATACCGTATATAATATATTTTTTGAGGACAAAAAATATAAATAGGATTCAATAATGCATAATATCGAACTGGATAAAATACTCAGGACCATCGCAAACGCCCGCATCGGAATAATCGGCGACTTCTGCCTCGACGTCTACTGGAACATCGACAAGGACAAGTCCGAGATCTCCGTGGAGACGAAACTCCCGACAAAACCCGTCAAATCCCAGCTCTACAGCCTCGGTGGTGCAGGCAATGTCGCAAACAACCTCAGGGCCATGGGAGTTAAAAAGGTCTCGGTCTTCGGCGTTACCGGACAGGATCCCTTCGGCTACCAGATGCGGTCCCTCATGAAGGCCAACGGCATCAAGCATGACTGCCTCCTCGAACAGGACGACAAGTGGAACACACACGTCTACATCAAGCCCATCGAGAACGGTGTCGAAGGTAGCCGCATCGATTTCGGCAACTACAACAAGCTCTCCGACGCCGTCGCCACAAAACTCCTTTCATGCCTGTCCAAGGAAATCAGGAATCTCGATGCCGTCATAGTCAACCAGCAGGTTTCCGACGGGATCCATCTTTCAAAGACACTTCAGAAAGGCCTGCAGAAGATTGTTTCTGAAAACAAGAAGAAACTTTTCTTCCTCGACAGCCGCAGCTGCAGCGATCTCTACCAGGGCACGATCAGGAAGCTCAACGCATACGAAGCCTCAAAGCTCTGCGGAATGGACTGCGAACTCGACCAGGTGATCTCCGAGGAAGATGCGAAATCCGCAGGATTGAAGCTGTCCAGGAGATGGAAGGAGACAGTATTTGTCACAAGAGGCGACAGAGGATGCCTGGTTGTCGAGCATAAGAATATCACCGTTGTCCCCGGACTCCATATCATTGAAAAGACAGATCCTGTTGGCGCAGGCGACAGCATGCTCTCCGGAATTTCCGCCGCTATGGCAAGTGGAGCAGACGCCGTGACCGCAGCCATGTTCGGAAATTTCGTCGCCGGTGTAACCGTCCAGAAGCTCTATCAGACAGGCACCGCGTCTCCTGCTGAGATCAGGAATATCGGGACTGACACCGACTACATCTTCACTCCTGAAAAGGCCGACGACATCCGTTCGGCGAAATATTACAGGAATTCCGAAATCGAGATCGTCCGTGAACCAATACGCATCGAGAAGATCTCACATGCAATCTTCGATCATGATGGTACGATCTCCGTCCTCCGCGAAGGATGGGAGAAGATCATGGAACCTATGATGATGAAGGCAATCCTCGGTCCTGTATACGACAAGGCAGACGAGTCCACATACCATAAGGTTTTGAACCGTGCCAGGAAATTCATCGACAGCACCACCGGAGTCCAGACGCTTGTCCAGATGCAGGGTCTCGTGAAGCTCGTGAAGGAATTCGGTTTCGTCTCGGAAAAGGATGTATTGGACGAGTTCGGATACAAGAAGATCTACAATGAAGGACTTCTTGAACTTGTGACAAAGAGAATAGAAAAGCTGAAACGCGGCGAACTCAATATCGATGACTTCGCGATCAAGGGAGTCGTACCGTTTTTGAACAAGCTCCATGATTCCGGAATAAAGCTCTACATGGCGAGCGGTTCGGACGAGAACGACGTGATCGAAGAGGCCAAGGCGCTCGGATACGCAAACCTCTTCGAGAACAGGATCTACGGCGCGGTCGGCGACGTTACCAAGGAAGCCAAGAAGATTGTAATGGACAGAATAGTCAAGGACATTGGGCCGAAGAACGCGAAGCAGATCGTGGCGTTCGGGGACGGACCGGTAGAGATCCGCGAGATCAACAAGCGCGGCGGACTGGCGATCGGTATCGCGAGCGACGAAGTGCGCAGGTTCGGACTGAACGAACAGAAACGCAGCCGCCTGATCCGCGCCGGCGCCGATATCATCATACCGGACTATTCACAATCCGAACTCCTGTATGAACTACTGAAGATATAAGTTCCAAACAGATACAAGGGACAAAGAAAATATAAGAACAGCCCTTACGGGCTTAACTACAAACAATTTCAGAATTACATTCGAATTCGTTCGTAGTTAATGCCGTAAGGCATGTTTAATAGTTAAATATAGATTTTTGCCTCATAAGTATGTCGGGATTAATCCCGACATACTTTAAAGAAAGCGAGTACATATCATGCCATTTCCACAAATAGACAGGGACAATCTCAAGATCAAATCCTTGAAGGACAGATACAGCAAGGTCAACATCGAGAGGGACCACCTCACTGTCAATTCAAAGGTCAAAAACTTCAAAGGAGCCGATGCAAAGCTCCTGAAGGATACTGCCGGCCGGATCAAAAAGGCCAGGAAGAACAAGAAGTCCGTGATGCTGACTTTCGGTGCGCACTCGATCAAGAATGGCCTTTCTCCAGTGCTTATAAAGTTGATCGAGGACGGCTGGGTCACTCATCTCGCTACAAACGGCGCTGGCATAATCCATGACTGGGAATCTGCATACCAAAGCAACACCAGCGAAGACGTCGGCACAAATGTGAAAAAAGGCGAATTCGGAATCTGGCAGGAAACCGGATTTTTCATAAACCTCGCTATCGTCGTCGGAGCCTATGAAGGTCTCGGATATGGTGAGTCCGTAGGCAAGATGATCCAGAATGAATGTCTTAATATTCCTGACAGCAGGGAACTTAAAGATGCTGTCAGGAATATTAAAAATCTTGAGAAGTCGGCTGCCGCAGCAGACTTGCTCTTTACTATTAATAAATTTTCATTGGCCTCCGGGCCAATGAAAATTTATCACCCTTACAAGAAGTACAGCGTCCAGGCGGCGGCATATAGACTGGGAGTCTCCTTCACCGGTCACCCGATGTTCGGACACGACATCATCTACAATCATCCAATGAACCATGGGGCGGCGATTGGTCGGACGGCGCTCCGTGATTTCCTGGTCTTCGCAAAACAGGTCAGCAATCTTGACGGTGGAGTCTATATGTCGGTTGGTTCGGCAGTGATGTCACCGATGATCTTCGAGAAATCCCTTTCGATGTCGCAGAACCTTTTCATCCAGAAGGGCAGGCATATCGACAACCATTACATGCTTGTGGTCGATCTCGCAAAGAGCACCTGGGACTGGAGCAAGTCCGGCGAACCGCCGATGGACAACCCCGCGTATTATCTGCGCTACTGCAAGACTTTCAGCCGCATGGGCGGGACGATGAGATACCTTTCCGCCGACAACCGCGACTTTTTGATCAATCTGTATAAAGAGTTAAACAAGAAATAGAAAAAATGAAAAAAAGCGAAATTCGCAAAAAGATAAGAAACTTGTTCAAGACACAGAATCTGGGAATACTCGCCACCCTAGGAAAGACTTTCCCGTATCAGAGCATCGTGGCTTTTGCCGCCAGCCCCGACTTGAAGAACATCATGTTCACGACCAACCGCATGACCTCAAAATACAGGAACCTGAAAAACTCCACCAAGGTGTCCATGTTCATCGACAACCGGACAAACAAGGAGGAAGATTTCCAGGGTGCCATTGGCCTGACCGCCCTGGGCAACGCAAACGAACTGCAGGGTTCGCAACGCAAGAAGGCAATGTCCCAGTTCATAAGACGCCATCCCGGACTCAAGGAATTCGTTGCCTCTCCCGAAAGCTCCATCTTCATTGTCAAGGTAAATATCTATTCCATGGTCATGCACTTCCAGGAAGTCATAAAAGTCCGCCCGGACTCTTGGGAATAGGAGCGCTGGCGTCTCGCCGGCAATTGTTAAGTATGTCGGGTTTTAACCCGACGGTTAATTGGCGGTTTAAAAACCGCCATAGTTATATTGACAGGATAACAGGATTTTCTCTATATCCCGGAGGGATAAGGTAATATAGCCTGTGGTTTCAACCACAGGTAGATCATGCAGACCCAATCCGTCTTGAAGAGACGGAGTTGTTTTTAAGGAACAAACCTAGAAACATGGATATACTCCGTCCCTTCAGGACGCAATCATCATGATTATAGTCCCTATGGTTGAAACCATAGGCTTTATTACTGTACGCTTTCAGCGTTAAATTTAACACAAACATTAAAATACAATTCCCTATACAATCAAGGTATTATGAGGCTAAATCTGGCAATAAGACGATCTAGAATAAATTGCATCAGGGAACAGTATTGATTATGATAATTTCGAGGCTAGATTTTAGGCTGGGGCCGAGAATGAGTCATATCTCATTGGCACATCAGAAGAATTATTATCCTTTGCAAACTCTATACTCGCTGCTGTCAAATCTGCAAAACCTGATGAATTCCTTGGGGAAAAAGCCTTAGTTCATCATTTCGAACATAGTGTATTAGATAGCAAAGGAGAGATCGGCATTGATGAAATAGTTGTGGTAGATTCAGACAAGATAAAAGATAAGATTTTTTACAAGATATACAATTCATAATAAAATAATCTTTGGACATAGGGAGTTATAACGAATACCGATTCACCTAACGGCGGAACGCTGTAGGAGATATTTTTGCGTTCACAAAAAGGAAATTAAAGTGATACCGACTCTCGAAACTGAACGATTGCTCCTTCGCGCAGAGGTTCTTTGAGCATTTCTTAAAGTAGGGACGGGCTTTCTTGTCCTGAGCTTGTCGAAGGAAGCCTGTCCCATCTTAATTCCTAAGAATGGTACAGCCTTCGATGAAGGCGGCACTTGCTGGATGCAGGATGGGTGGATGATTGGGGATCTGGAGTAGCGCAGACATTCCTGTCTGCGATTGAAAATTAAGATGGTACATGCTAAAGCACGTACCTACTCAAGCAAATGAGTCTATCAGCAGCTTGATGTTCAGGACTGTCAGGATGATGGCGATCGAATAAAGTATTATGCTGCCGAGCATGTCGTTCTTGAACTTGCCCATGACTTTTTTTGAGGATGTGAGATAGATCAGGGTGAAGACCGTGATTGGCAGCTGGATGCTTAGGAGCATCTGGGAGATGAGGAGCCCCTTGAAAGGGTTCGAAATGAAAAATATCGCCACGGTTCCTCCGATCAGAGTGATCCCCGCCCCTATCCGCGAATGCTTGTCGGCGATGTCATAGGGCTCTCCGAGAATTCCCGCGAATATGGACGCACCGGCGATGCCCGCAGTAAGGGATGATGCGATTCCCGCCAGCAGGAGGGCGACGGCAAAGACCACCGCCGAAGTCGAACCGAGAAGAGGTTCGAGGGTCTTCTTCGCCTGTTCGAGCTCGGTCACCGGAATGGAATTTGTGAAGAACACCGCAGCTGCGATCACGATCATGGCGCTGTTGATCGCCCAGCCCACCCCCATGGAGAAGAGCGTGTCAAGGAATTCAAATTTGAGCCTGTCCTTGATGAACTCCTCTTTTTCGTTCTGCCATTGGCGGCTCTGGATGATCTCGGAATGGAGGAAGAGGTTGTGGGGCATCACTACGGCGCCAAGGACGCTCATGATGATCACCATGCTACCGAGCGGGAACAGCGGGACTACGGTGCCTGCCGCCGCGACCGTCCAGTCGACTTTGACAAGAAGGATCTCTACGATGAAGGCGATTCCTATCAGCGAGACAAACCCTATTATGATCTTTTCAATTTTCCTGTATGCGTTCGTATAGAGCATCCACGACACAAAGATCAGGGCGAGGACAGAACCGATCTTCAAGGGGAGGTTGAAGAGCATCTTCAGGGCTATGGCCGCGCCTAGGATTTCAGCGAGGGCGGTTGATACGCATGCGAGCATTGCGGATATGAGGATTGTCCGTGACACGGTCGGTCTGAGATGTTTTGTGGCGGCTTCCGAGATGCATAATCCCGTTGAAATGCCCAGATGAGCGGCATTGTGCTGAAGGAAGATCAGCATTATCGTCGAAAGCGTGACTATCCACAGCAGAGTATATCCGAACTGCGAACCTGCCGCCATGTTCGAGGCCCAGTTGCCGGGATCGATGAATCCGACGGTGACAAGAAGTCCTGGCCCGATGTATTTCAGTATCTCAAGGCCCGTGATCCGCGCGGGAGTCGCATCCTTGAACAGTTCACGGATTTTTGCTAAAAAACCTGACATGATCTAATAAATCGCCTTTCACTGAAGAAGAGAACATACATGAAAACGGCCAGATACTTTATTAAGCTTATTATCATATACTTAAGAATAATTATGTCAAACTGAATTGACAGCCCGGCCATACCGTATTATAATATGTCATTATGTGATAACACAATAACGCACAATAAGGCATAGCGCTATGAAAAATATCTTAAAAATAGAGAGGAACAACCAGGTCTCCATAGTGGAGCAGATATGCAACCACTATCGGCAGAGGGTCCTTGCCGGCGACTTGATGGTCGGCGAAAAGCTTCCAACCCTGAAGCAGCTTGAGAAATCGACCGGCATATGCATCAGTTCCATCCGCCAGTCATTCAGGCTACTTGAAAAGGAGGGCATCATCGTCAAGCGGCCGCGCCTCGGCACATTCATCCAGTCAAGCGGATCAGCGCAGGAGCCGTCCAGATCCCACCACACCGGCATAGATCTTGCAAGACTCAGGGACATGGTGGCTGGGATCATGGTCGGCGGAAATCTTGACAGGGGATGGATGAACCAGATAGAGGCGTTCCAAGCCGCGCTCAGCGTATACGGCTGCAAGAGCGTCTTAATAGATACAGGGAAGATCAACGGAGGAATTGACGCGGCCCTCCGCAGGATAAACGCGATATTCTATCTTGAAAGGTTCGAGCACGGCGATGATTTTGTGAAGAAGCTCCTGGATTCAGGGCTTCCGATCGTCGCGAGCAACTACAACGGAAACCTGAAGATCTCATCCGTGCGCGAGGACTGGGGCTGGGCAGTCAGCGAGATATTGAAGCATCTCATATCCCTAGGCCACGGAAAAATCGCCATGGTCTCATATCCGGAGAAGCTTCCAGCCGGGAAATTCTACAAATGGGTCGTGGAAAGGGAGGAGGCGTTCCTGGAATTCGGCGCCCTCGACGGGCTGCCGGTTTCACGCGATGACATTTTCAGGCCTGACTTTTTCGACGTATCCAATCCATACAAGATGGGAAGGAACGTCGGCGACAGGATGTTCAGGAATTTCAAACATGACTATTCTGCGATCATCGCAACAAACGACTTCGTCGCAGCGGGCCTGTATGATTCGGCGCTAGAGCACGGCCTGAAGATCCCTGAGGATTTCTCGCTGGTAGGATTCGACAACAGATCCGACGCGGTCGAGCGCCAGATCACGACCGTGATCCACAGGGATGCCGACGACGGCAGGATGGCGGCCGAAATGCTCGTCGATCTCTATCTTGATCAAAGGAAGGACCAGATGGTGAGCAAGGTGAACAAACCAATACTTCTGATAAGGGACAGCACGGGACCGGTCGGAAAGAAAGCCTGATTAATTTGGGAGGCGGTCATGAAAAATTTAAAATTCACATTGATTGAATTGCTTGTCGTTATTGCGATCATCGCAATCCTGGCGGCGCTGCTCCTTCCCGCGCTGCAGAACGCCAAGGACATGGCAAAGAAGGCCATATGCCTGAGCAATGAGAAGCAGATTGGGCTTGCGATCCTGCTTTATGCTACTGATAACAACGAGCAATTTCCCCCATGGAAGGTCAGCGGATTGCTTCCCTCAGGACTTGCCGCTGGAAGTATTGACTATATAGATCTCATATGTGGACAGCTTGGATGGGATATGTCGGACACAGACAAGGCACGAGTAGCTTTCAATAAATATTCCATAGGAGCCCATATTAATACCGCAAATCTTTTTGTATGTCCGGTCGATGAGGACCGTTTCCCAAACATTTATGGATATCTGAAAAACACATATTCCTTCAACCACCACAAGAAGAATCTGGTGAACCGGGGGCAGTTGGAATGTGCGATAGGCTGGGCCGTAGACGATGGTACGACGGCATTTGGAATGACAAGGAAGATTACTAATGTACCGAGAAGCTCGGATACTATTTTACTTTCAGAATTTCCATCAACCACCGAGAACCGCTTTGGACGCTCTCAGCCCTGTCACCTTCCCGGAATACAGGGCCATGGTGGTAATGGCGTGTTGGTTACTATAAGGACCTTACATGGAGGACATGCTTCAAATGAAAGTGGGAGATGGAACTATCTCTTCTGCGATGGGCACGCAACAACTTTGAGTCCGTTCGACACCATCAATCCAATCTACCCGATAGATGCCCTCTACGTGAACGGCGTGCGTGACACATCAGGCATGTGGACAATTGATCCTTGCGACTGAAATAAATTCATGAGCCAATTTAAAAACTCTGAATTTTTCAGAGTTTTTGAATCGGCTCGAATAAAAGAAAGCCGGAACCATGACTAGAAGAAACTTTATAAAGACAGGAGCAGGCATTGCGCTTGTGGCAGCTATGGAACCTCTTAAAAACTTCGCAGCTGAAACTAAAAGGCCGAACATCCTTTTCTTCATGCCAGACCAGATGAGATGGGACACTGCAATCATCAGCCAGAAATGCAAAACCCCGAACATCGACAGGCTGATGGCGAAGGGTGTGTCGTTCAACAACACCTTCCCCACGATGGCTCACTGCTGTCCGTCAAGGGCCTCGCTCATGACAGGACTCTATCCTAGCCAGCATGGGATCTTCAACAATGTCCTCAATAGTTCCGCGCTCGGGAAATCCCTGAAGCCCGGTGTCCAGACCTTCTCCGAAAAGATGAAGGAGAGCGGATACAGTCTCTATTACACCGGCAAATGGCATGTCAGTGCAACCGAAAATCCGTCCGACCGCGGATGGACTGAGCTGGATGTCGTGCAAAAGGCCAATGAAGATACACACGGCGGAGAGATGAGGGACTGGAAGACCGCCAATAGGGTGGACAAGGAAACGCGTGGGCGCGGTGAGATCCTCCAGCCGGGCTGGGGCACGATGAGGATTTATGGCACCTACGAGAGGAATGATTACGGAGAGAAGATTGTCAACGGATACGAGAGTCACCACGACTACAAGTTCATCAAGGATGCGCTCAAGACCATTGACAAGCTGAAGGGAGACAAGTCTCCCTGGTGCATGTATGTCGGAGTGAGCGGTCCCCATGATCCGTTCGTTGTACCGGAGAAATATGCGAAGATGTATGATCCGAATGATTTCGAACTCCCTCCGAACTATCGTGATGAGATGAAGGACAAGCCGTATTACTACCAGAGGATGAGGAAGCGTTGGAGCCAGCTTTCCGAGCAGGAGGTGAAGGAGTCCATCGCGCACTACTACGGATATGTCACGATGATCGACGACTATCTCGGGCTTGTCCTGGACAGGGTTGAGGAGAACGGGATGGCGGATGACACGATAGTGGTGTTCTGCTCGGATCATGGTGAAATGCTGGGCGCGCACGGCCTCTACTGCAAGGGAATCGCCCCGTTTGACGAAGGATACAAGATCCCTCTTGTCATATCGTCTGAGAAGTACGTGAAGAATCCCGGCAGGTCCACGGACGAACTGGTGTCACTGATGGATGTCGCGCCTACGCTGCTTGATCTGACCGCTTCCCCGAAGCTCAACAAATGCATGGGGAGGTCGCTTACGCCTTTCATCGAGGACAGGAAAGGATATGCCTGGCGCGATGCGCTCTACATGCAGGACAACGGGGTGGAGATTTATTTCTCGCAGAGGATAGTGAGGACCTCGAAATACAAGTTTGTCTACAATCCTGTTTCAATGGATGAACTCTATGATCTTGGAAAGGATCCGTATGAGATGAAGAATGTCGCGGACGACGAGGCGTATGCGGAAATCAAGAAGAATTGCTATAAGAGGATGTGGGAGCTGGCGTTAGAATCCGAAGACGACTCGATATGCAACGCCTATTATACCGTGTCGATGGCGGATTATGGGCCGATGATTGCGAGATGACAGACGGCAGATGACAGAGGGCAAGGGAACAGTTAAAATATTTGGAATTTGTTTGTAGTTAACGCATTCTTGCGTGTCAATTTGCCTTTAAAACACAGCCAATAATGGCTTAACTACCAGCTTTATAACATGTTGCCATGAGAAGAGTTGAACTGAAATATAAGTTCGAAAGAAAAATGTTTTAAGAAAAAAGCGAAAGGAAGTTTATCGGCAAAAACAGGGATTTTACGATGAAAATTCAAAATTTCGGGAAATTTTAACAAAAACAATAGATAGCTAGTTTTAGAACTTCATAAAATCTGGACTTTTGAAATTGGCTCGGAGAAATAAAATGAGAATGAGAAGGAGTTACTGCCTAATGTTGATTGGAGCTTCCGTGACAGCGTGCCTTATGCCCGGTTTTCTCGGCGCCGTCGAGCTGCCGGTGAACGTGAAGGGCAGCGAGGCAAAGCCCCTGTTTCTTCTTGAACTCGGGAAGCAGCCTTCATCTGTTTCAGAAAACGACAAGTCGCTACAGATATACGTCGGTGATGTGTCCGACCACCAGGGAGATGAATATGCAAGTCCGAAGGATGATGAAGTAACTTCCGCGAAAAAAGGATTCGGGGAATGGTCTGTCAATTTCAAGTTCAACCTTGATCCTAAACTGAAGGCCGGAGAATATACATTCTTTGCGAAGTGGAAACAGGGCGGAGATCCGGCGGCATGCAAGCAGACTTTTGCGGTTTTCGCAGGTGCCGATGCTTCAAAGCTTGAAGAGAGGGGGAAATTCAAACTCGCCTACAGCAAGAGCTGGCAGTATGAGTGGGTGATGGGCGGGAAAGTAAATTTCAAGGCTGACGACGCCGTAGTCGAGATCCGGAATTCCGGGAAAGCTCATGACGCTAAGGTGTTTGATGCATTTATTTTGGTCCCAAAATAAATTTTTCTGTGAAAAATTTAAATGTACCACAGGCATCTTGCCTGTGGCCTGAATATTAATTATGGCAAGCGAGGCAATTATGCTTTGGAAGAATTCTTTGTCTGTAGTGCTTGCCGGAAGTATCAGTTCCGGTTTTCTTCTGGCGTCTTCATCCGTTTTTGCCGAGGACCTGCCGGTCGGAGGGGGGAATGAAAAGCCTGTCATTGGAGGATTGAAGCCACTGGAACCGCTTCCAATATCCGGAACAAAGGAGAAGCCAGTCGTCGTCCTCGGATTCGGAAAGGAGCCTTTCCGAAAAATCGGTGAAGATCCTGAGATACTCACATACACTGGCAGGATAATCAGCAGCGAAGGCACCGAAAGCTCCAATATCGGCGCAAGCGAAGCGAACTTGATGAGGAAGGGATTCGGCAAGTGGGGCGCAGTCTTCCAGTTCGATCTGCAATCACCTCTTCCAGCAGGTTGTTATAATTTCAGCGCACGGTTTAAGGGGGGCGGCGAGCCGGCATGGGCCAGGCAGACTTTCCTGATCAAGGCCGGTCCCGATGAACGGAATCTCCATGAACGTGGCTTCTTCCAGACGGCCAGAAAGGCTTCATGGCAGTACTCCTGGGTGAAGGACACGGGAAACTTTGTGCTGTTTCCAACCGATAAGGTCATCCAGATCGTAAACAACGGCACTGGGGACGGAGCAATGATATTCAATGCGTTCGTCTTCGGTATGGAAAATCCATGGCCGGAATGGATGACGGCAGAAAAGGGAAGGCTTCGCAGCAAGTTCCTTGAAGGATGGGAAAAAGTAGAGAATCCAGAACAATGGCTCTATCTCGTCGATGGAAACGGTGAGGGCGACAAGATTCTTTTCGAAGGGTTGAGCCAGGATTCCGCAAGGGCACGCTTCGACGAAACACAGGTGAGTTACCAGCTTGGCGAGAATGCCGAAGAAACTGCGAAATGGCTCAATCTGCCGGGTTGTCCTGCAGCGGTACTCGTAAACGCCGACCGCAAAGTGCTTGGAGTTCTGAACAACCCGAAAAATATGGAAGAGGTCTCCGCCTTCCTTGCCGACCCCGGCAAGCTTGGGACAATTCCGAACTATCCTGAAATCAAACAGCCCGATCCTCTGCCGCTCAAGGGAGGAGCCCCCTCAAAGTGGCTCATCGCGACCGGTTGGCCGGGCCATTGCGGCGTCGGCCACCTGGGTCTGGATGCTGAGTCACAGCAGCGTCCGAATCCCGGAGATCCTTACCTTTATGGTTTTTACACATCGGGCAACCGTTCCGGACTATGGGAGGAACAACCCGTCAACAACGAGGCGGTCTGCAAGATTACTGAAAAGCTTGCGGGAACATACGAATGGGGAAAATGCACAAGCTATGCAGTTGTCTATCTGGATGTGGCCGAGCCGGTCAAGGCCGTCCTGCATCTCCAGCACAGCGGTGTTGAATCTGCGGTCTATCTGGACGGCGCCGAGCAGCCGTTGAAAGCCGATGCCTCTCAGCAGTTCAAGATCGCAAGAAAGCAAATGCCTTCCGGACCAAAAGTCGTTGAAAGGGATGACAACGAAATCCACGACGATCTAGTAATTCCACAGGCGGCTCAGGGGCCTCTCGCGACTAACCTCAAGCTCGAAAAAGGTTCTCACTGCCTGATACTAAAGCTTGTACATGCTCAGGACAAGAACGAGACGGTCCTCTTTGCTGCGCGCTTTACAGACGCCGAGGGCACAGCACTCTCCACCGGGCTCCGTTCCTGGACAAGTGATCCGACGGTTCCTCTGGGGATTGCCCATGGCGCTGCGAATCTTTGGCCGGACATGACACTTGAAAATGTTCCGGGCAATTTGCCAAGACCGGGTGAGCAACTGACGCTTGTTGCGGACATGAGAGTTATGAAATCCCCATTGTCGACCTTTAGTCCGGGATATTTCCTCCCCATTCAGGCAAAGTTACGGGTGCGCATGACCGATTATGACGGCAAAGAGATCCGCACGTATGAGGCAGAAGGCACTTTCCCGGATGTGCTGAAGATCGATTTGGGAAAGGCTCCAGAGGCCGGATACTATGCGCTGACCCCATCCCTGCACCAGCTTGATGGACGCCTTATCCACCGGTTCCACCCAGACGGATTCAGCGTCGTTCAGGGCAACGCCGCGCAGAAGGAGCGCGTCGAGCAGAAGGAATTGTGGAACTCCTGGTATTATGCGCTCAGCGGCAGTTACGACACGTTTGCACCATGGCTAGAGAGGACTGGATTATTCAAGAACCAGGGTTCCATGCCCGAAGTATCCAAAGAGATCGAAGCCAAGTGGGAGGATGCCCGGAAACGAGGTCTGGTCCTGGTGGGCGATTTTTCCGCAGACAACTATTGGATGAACAATTCGGAGAAGCACGCGCAGGAAATCATGGATCTCGTGCCGAAGTATACCCGCTACTTCAAGACTGCGAATGAAATCGACGGCCGCTTCTCCGATGAATCGCTGGCGACGCGCACACCTGAAAAATGGGTCGAACGCGCAAAATGGCAGTACGAAGCAGTGCATAAGGCGCGGGCTGACGCCGTCTATTACGGAGGAAGCCTCTACTGCTCAGGAAAAGACAAACCGGCCAAGGCGCCGGTCCTTTCCCCCCGCATATGGTTCCGGGAATGCTTGAAGCTTGGGCTCGACAACTATATCGATGTCTGGGATGTTCATGCCTATCCGCAATATCCTCCGAAACTCGAGGCTCCGTCGGTCGCCAATAGCAATCTGGAAACGGATCTGGGAGTTCTCGATGTTTACAAGGAACTGGGCCGGAAAAACACCAAACCATTCTTCCTGGGTGAGACCAGCGCAATGGTCTGGCACGGATTTGCCGGAATGCGCTGGCAGGCTGCGACCATAGCAAAAATGGCGGCATGGACTAACAGCCGTGAGGACTGGCTCGGAATCGCATTCTGTGCTGCGCACCACAACCGAAGGGCTACGGGTGAAGAGTACGCCTTGGCGCACAATCCCGGCGAAGCCGCGATCTATACAGCAGGAGCCCTCATCGATGGTCTCCCATACAGACGACAAAAGGCAGCCGAAGCGGAAATCCAAGCAGCCTGGTTTGGTGAAACCTTCATGATCTGGCGCGCTGACGACAAAATCACCGACTGGAAGATGAAACTCGAAGAGGCAGGACCCTGGGTGAAGGTGGATGTAGTCGGCCGGATGAAGCCTCTCGAAGTCAAGGACGGACAAGCCAAGTTTCAGATTGGAACAAGCCCGGTCTATGTGTTAACGAAGGAAAATTATGAGAAACTTACAAGGTTTTGAGCGGAATTGAAAATATTTGAAAAATAAAGAAGAATAAAAACGGAGGAATTTATGTTTAGGAGGAATTTTTTGTTTGTACTACTTGCCGGGAGCATCGCTTCCGGATTTCTTCTGGTGTCTGCAGTCGTCTTCGCCGAGGATCTGCCGCTCGGAGGAACCAAGGAAAAGCCTATCATCATTCTCCAGCTCGGTTCGGACAAGCAGAATTCGAATGATCCTACGAAGGTGATATGCAACGGGGAAATTGTTTCCAACGAGGGTGCCGAATCGGCTTCAACTGCAAAGAACGAAGTAACTGTCCTAAAGAAAGGATCTGGCAAGACCAGCGCTGTCTTCCGTTTCAACCTTCCCGAAGTACATCCCAGCGGCGACTTCACTTTCTGGGCGCACTGGAAACAGGGTGGAGATCAGAAAGCATGCATCCAGACCTTTGAAGTGTGGGCAGGTGCCGATGAGACGAAACTTGAAATGCGGAATTCGCAGAATCTCAAGTCGAATGGATGGAACTATATCTGGGCCGATGGAAAGAATCTGACTCTCAAGCCTGGAGACAGGATTGTCGAAGTCCGCAACAGCGGAAAAGGAAATGATGCAAAGATTTTCAATGCGTTCATACTTGGCGGGCCAAGGCCTCTGGAACCGATACCTGTCGTCGGGACAAAGGAAAAACCTGTGGTCGTCCTGGGATTCGGAAAGGAGCCTCTGCGTAAACCTGGTGACGATCCTTCAGTCCTCGCCTACATCGGCAAAATCGTCAGCAGCGAAGGCGCTGACGGCGCAAATATCGGTGCCAGCGATGCGAATGTCATGAAAAAAGGATTTGGTTCTTGGGGTGCTGTATTCCAGTTCGATCTTCAAACGGCTGTCCCCGCAGGATTCTACAATTTTAATGCGCGATACAAAAGTGGAGGCGAAGCTTCGCAGGTCAGACAGACTTTCGTAATCAAGGCCGGTCCGGACGTAGAAAATCTCGGTGAACGCGGTGTCTTCCAGACTGTCAACCGCTCACCATGGCAATATGAGTGGGTAAAGGGTTCTGGAACCTTTGCAATATTTCCCGGAGACAAAGTCATACAGATCGTGAACAGCGGCAAGGCCAACGGCGCGAAGATCTTCAACGCATTCGTTCTCGGCATGGAAAATCCCTTGCCGGAGTGGATGACGGCGGAACAGGGAATGCTCCGCGGAAAATTCCTCTCGAGGGGAATGAATGTTGAAAAATTTGATAGGACGCTTTACCTGATTGACGGGAAAGGCAATGGGGACAAGATACTTTTCGAAGGATTGAGCCAGGACTCCCAGAAGTCATGGTATGAAGCCACGCCTATAAGATATCTTCTCGGTGCAGAAGCCGAAAGCATGGCTAAGGATCTCAACCTTCCAGGGCTGCCTTCTGCGGTGATAGTCAACAACGACTGCAAGGTCATAGGAGTGTTGAACAAACCGGACAGCGTTGAAAAAGTGGCGCAGTTCCTGTCGGATCCTGCAAAGGCAGGAGTTATTCCGTCATATCCGGAACGGAAGCAGCCGGAACCTGTCGAGCTTGTAGACGGCTCACCCAAACAGTGGCTGATTGCTAGTGGCTGGCCGGGCCGTTGCGGCGTCGGGTGCTGGGGGCTTGATGCAGAGAATCTCCAGCGCCCAAACCCCGGCGACCTGTTCGCCTATTCCTACTACACCGCCGGAAACCGAAAAGGATATTGGGAAGAACATCCATCCCAGGCCAACGGCGTCTGTCGTATCATCGAGAAACTGGAGGATTCCTACGCCTGGGGCAAATCCACCAGCTACGCAGTGGTCTACATCAAGGCGGATGAGCCTGTGAAGGCGACCTTGCACTTCCAGCACAGCGGCATCAGATCAGCAGTCTATCTCGACGGCGTGGAGCAGATACTCCAGGCCGACAAGGCGTCGCCGTTTACTCTGGTACGCCATGCGCCGAAAACTCGTCTGGATGCGGACAATCAACCGGTGGCGGTTGTCGTGCAGCGTCCCGGCAAGGAGATTCACGACGACATTACCGTGCCGCAGCTCGCAGAAGACCCGAAGGCGGTAAACCTCGACCTCGTCAAAGGGTGGCACTGCCTGATCCTCAAGCTGGTCCATGGACAGGGGAAGGACGAGAGCGTGCTGTTTACGGCCAAGATTACCGGTGCCGACGGCTCGCAGCTTGCAGGCATCCGCACCCAGACGTGCGATCCGACCGCAGTCCTCGGGATCGCAAAGGCCGCTGCAGGCCTCTGGCCGAGTCTCACCCTTGAGAATGTTCCCGGTAACCTGCCGCGTCCAGGCGAACAGCTCACGCTTGTCGCTGACATGCGCGTCGTCCAATCGTTCATGTCAGGACTGCTTCCAAAAGTCTTCCTGCCAATCGAGGGTGCGCTGCGGGTGCGGATGACCGATTACGACAGCAAGGAAATCAAGACATTTGAAGCCAAGGGGACTTTCCCAGGCATCGTGAAACTTGACCTCGGCAAGGCGCCCAGCGCCGGCTACTACGCCTTGATTCCCGAGCTCTACACCGCGGACGGGAAGCTGATCCACCGCTTTCATCCCGACGGTTTCAGCGTGGTGCTGGGCAATGAGGCGCAAAAAGGGCGCGTGGATAAAAAGGAACTGATGAACAGTTATTACTACGTCTTCAACGAGTGGGATACGTCAGCACCGTGGCTGGAGCGCATTGGCATGTTTAAGAATCTCGGTTCAACGCCGGGCTTCAGCGGCGTCAAAGATACCCCGGCAAAATGGGAGGACGCCAAAAAGCGCGGCATCGTTCTCTGGGGCGATTTTGGAGGCGACAGCAACTGGTTGAACAATTCCGAGCCGGAAGCGGAAAAAGTCGTCGCAATTGCGCCGCAGTATACGCGCTTTTTCAAATCTGTCAACGAGATCGATGGGCGAGCAGGCAAAGCCAAATATAACGCCATATCCAACCCGCAGAAGTGGGTGGAGCGGGCAAAGTGGCAATATGAAGCCGTGCACAAGGCGCGCCCAGATGCGCTCCTTGTCAGCGGCAGTCTGTATTGCTCGGGCAAGGACCGCGCCCCTGTCAATGGAGCATTATTCTCGCCGCGCGCATGGTTCCGCAAGTGCCTGGAATTGGGCTGGGACAAATATGTGGATGCCTGGGACGTACATGCCTATCCGCAATTTGCACCGAAGTTGGGGGCTGCCTCGGTCGCTAATAGCGGAACCGAGACGGATCTTGGCGTTCTCAGCGTGTTCAAGGAGCTGGGCAGGACCAATACCAAACCATTCCTTCTCGGTGAGACCAGCGCCATGGTGTGGCACGGGTTCGAGGGAATGCGCTGGCAGGCTGCGACTGTCGCAAAAATGGCGGCCTGGACGAACAGCCGCGAGGACTGGCTCGGAATCGCCCTCTGCGCCGCCCATCACGACCGGAGAATCATGGCCGAGGCTTACGGCATGGCGCACAATCCCGGCGAGGCCGCAATTTATACCGCCGGCGCACTCATCGACGGATTCCCATACCGAAGACTGACGACCGACGACAAAGAAATTCAAGCTGCTTACTTCGGCGACACCTTCATGATCTGGCGCGCGGACGACAAGACTTCCGACTGGAAGATGAAGCTCGATGGCACCGGACCTTGGGTGATAGTCGATGTCGTCGGACAGATGAAGCCGCTGGATGTCAAGGACGGCGATGCACAGTTCCAGATCGGCATGAGCCCGGTCTATGTGCTGACCAAGGAAACCTACGACAAACTGACACGGTAGGATGAGCTTTGAATAAGAATACGCATGTGCTATTTTGCAGTGTTTCAGGAATGTCAGACAAGTCAGACTTGTCCGACGTGCCTGACCAGCCTGACGAGTCCGACAAAAATTGAAACACACGAGGAAGCCATGCAGAATTATCTCAGAGAATTTGACAAGCGCTTCGATTCCAAGGAAGCAATGCTTTCCGAAAAATGCCACAGTCCGGGATATCACACGATGATACCGGACGGCGTGATTGTCCATTCGACGCGGGAGAATCTCCAGTACGCAATCTGCCTGCTGGAGGCCGGAGGGGTGAAAGATTTTTCCCGCGCGGAGAAGGTCATCCGGAAAATCCTCAGCCTCCAGGATACGGATCCGTTCAGCAAAACCTACGGGATATGGTCCTGGTATTTCGAGGAGCCTCTCGACAAGATGAATCCCCCCGACTGGAACTGGGCGGATTTCCTTGGTGCGCGGATGGCCCATATCATCAGGCATTATTCCGGAAAACTTCCTGCTGATCTGGTCTCGCAGGTCCGTGAATCCCTCGGTCATGCAGGCTGGTGCATATTCCGGAGGAATGTGCATCTAGGATATTCGAACATCGCGATCATGGGCGGTGGAGTCGCTGCGGCCGCAGGGGAAATACTTGACGAACCACGTCTTCTTGATTTCGGACGTGAACGTCTTCGCCGTGTCGTAGAACTCTTAAGCTACAATGGAACTTTCTCGGAGTATAACAGTCCGACCTACACGTTCGTCGCACTGGAGGAGGCCGAAAGGATCCTTGATCTTGTGGAGGACCGCGAGACCCGGAAACATGCCGAGGATATACGGCATGCGGGCTGGAAAGTCATTTCCGACCATTTTCATCCTGCGACGCAGCAGTGGGGAGGAGCCCAGTCGCGGGCGTATAGCAACTTCATCGGACCCCATCTGTCAAAATATCTTTCGGAACAGACCAACACCGGAATCAAAGTACATCCTTCGCTGGCCAAGGCATCCCCAAGACTGCCGTCATTCATACCTGAACTGCCCTGCCCCGTGGAATTCCGTAAAAGATTCACAGGGCTTCCTTCAAGTCCTTTGGAATTCAAAACCCGGTTCATCAGGCGCGACGAAAATAAAATTTCTGATGCAAACAGGAAAACACGAAATGCATATGGCGACCGCGTCGGCACCACCTGGATGGACGATTCTGCATCACTGGGTTCGATCAACCATGAGGATACATGGACGCAGCGCCGGTTCGCCTTCGGACACTGGAAGACGGAATCGGATCCGGCGGTCTGCCTGAGAGTGCGTTTCATGCATGACGGACGGGATTTCTGTTCAGGCCTCGTGCGAAATTCGCAGAAGGGTCCGCGTGTCCTGTCCGCAATTACAATGATCCTGAACCGCGGGGATTTCCATCCGCACTTCGACCATCCAAAGGATGATGTCTTCCAGGCGAAGGATTTCAGGCTGAGGTATGAACTGACTGGAAAAGGAGTGGAGGTTGAGAAGATTGGCAGAGACAGATTTGTTCTTTCCGCAGGGAATTGCCGCGCAGTCATCCATGCAGTTCCCGGCAAGTTCGGCCCGAACAAGATCAAGTGGGAGACAGGAATGGAGAAAGGCCGCGCGTTTGTCGATGCAGTCTGCCACCACGGCAAAAGAAAAGGTTTCAATTTCGGGACCATGGGCACTGTCGAACTTGTATCAGGTCTTGAACTCATAGGTGAAACCCAGAAACCTGTTGAAGGAAAGATAAATATAAAAAGAGTGAAGAAGGACATCTATTCCGCGGAGTGGGCTGGATTGAAGCTCGTTGTACCAGCGGCCGCGGACAATTATCCGGATTGAAAATTGAGTATGTCGGGTTTTAACCCGACGTTTATTTTAAATCAGTTGGCGGTTTAACCACAGCCATTCGGCGTGGCAGGAAACCGCCCTACTAATATGGAAAATATTCGAATGAAACAAAACATCCAATCGATAACTCTTCCAAAAAGGAAGAATATTTCACTTGCCAGGAAGATCTTCAGCGGCAGGAGCAAGGCTGGTGAGACTGTGGCAATGAACCGTCTTCATCTTGAATTCAACGGGAAACCATGGCTGCCGTCGATGGGGGAGTTCCAGTATTCGCGATATCCGGAGGAGTTCTGGGAGGAGGAGCTGCGCAGGATCAAGGCCGGTGGTATCGAGATCGTGCCGACCTATGTATTCTGGATCCATCATGAGGAGGAGGAAGGGGTTTTCGACTGGACGGGACGGAGGGATCTGCGCCGCTTTGTCGAGCTCTGCAAAAAACACGGGCTATGGGTGATAGTCCGCATGGGCCCGTTCTGCCATGGAGAGGCCCGCAATGGCGGAATGCCGGACTGGCTGTTCGGAAGACCATTTGAATCCAGGAGCAATGATCCCAGATATCTTTTCTATGTGAAACGCCTGTACAATGAGATCGGCAGGCAGTTGAAGGGATTGACTTTCAAGGACGGCGGCCCGATAATCGGGATCCAGTGCGAAAACGAATTCATGTCGAGCGCTGCTCCCTGGGAGACCACCCATAACACGGCCATGCTATACACTCCGGTCGGTTCCGACGGGATCAGGCACATGAAGACTCTCAAGAAATTCGCCGTCTCCGCGGGGCTGGATGTTCCACTGCACACGAGCACGGGATGGGGAGGATCTCCAATTGACATAAAGGAATTCCTTCCGATGTTCGGAGGTTATGGATACTATGCCTGGCTGGATGATCCGTCAATCCAGGGGCCGTCGGGATTCTTCCTGTTCCAGGACATGCGCAGACGCAAGGACGTCTACAAGACTGACGAAGTACCGTTCGCATGCTGCGAGATCGGCGGAGGCATGCAGCCTTTCTACAAGAACCGTCCGGTAGTCCCTCCCGAAAGCGTGGAGGCCATGCACGTGGTCCAGCTCGGTAGCGGTTCGAACCTCATGGGCTACTACGTCTATCACGGCGGATCAAATCCTGTAGGGAAGCATTCGTATTTCAACGAGCACAGGTGTCCGAGGATATCCTACGATTTCCAGGCGCCGCTGAGCGAGTTCGGTCGCAGGAAACCGCATTACGGGATGCTCCGGCGCCAGTTCACTTTCCTGAAGGAATTAGGGGGAATCCTGGCTCCTATGGAGGCTTCTATTCCGGAAAAAGTAAAATCCATCAAGGCTGACGACACCAGGAATCCGCGATGGTCGGTACGCTCAAAGGACGGTTCAGGCTTCCTTTTCCTCAACAGTTTCCAGGACCACGCTGAAATGCGAGATCTGAAGGAACTAGTGTTCAAGGTAAATGCAGGGAATGAAACACTGATGTTCCCCCCGGGCGGCAAAGGATTTACTCTGAAAAAGGGAAAATGCGCGATACTCCCGTTCAATCTGGAGATGGGCGGACTCCTCCTCAAATCTGCGACGGTGCAGCCTCTCGCCAGGATTGTGAACAAAGGGACTCCTCATTATTTCTTCTTCGCCCCTGAAGGCTTTCCTGCGGAACTCGCAATAAATTTTGCGAATGTCGCAAAATTTATAATGAAGCAGGGAAAGAAAACGGAATTTGGAAGCCCGACGGTAATAACTTGCAGGCCGGGTACTGGGAACCTGTTGGACTTCACACTTGAAGACGGCAGGAAGGTTCTTGTCACTGTTCTTACAGACGGGCAGTCCAGGAATTTCTGGAAGTCGGAATTTGCAGGACAGGAAAGGGTGTTCCTATCTGGAAATGGTATGCTCTTCGGGAAAAGGGAAATTGAACTTTATGATGTGGACACCACCCAAATGGGATTTTCGGCATATCCTCCTCCGGACAGGAAGCCAGCAGGTGGAAATTTCAAAATTGAAAAAAACGGGATTTTCCAGAAATATTCAATCTCGGTTCCTAGAAAATCAATTGAACCTGAGATAAAAATGATTTCTGACGGAAAATTTTCGCTGAGGATTCCATCCGGTGCATTCAATGGAGCGGAAGAGCTTTATCTCCAGATAGATTACATCGGCGATACGGGAAGCGCCTATTTGAACGGGAAGCTGATACACGACAATTTCTGGAACGGCACGACATGGGAAATAGGGCTGAAACATTTTGCTCCAAGCTTGTTGAAAGGTGAATTAGTGATTATTATCACACCCTTGCGTAAAAACAGTTCGAAGGTGGAATACACATGCATGGCCGCGATGAAGGATTCCGGCGGCAGTGGAGGCCAGCTTAAGATCCTTTCGATCAAAGCTGTATTCGGCCAGAAAATATCGATGCGTTATTAAGGCAAAGGATTCGCCTTGCCGTGACGCATTTACAATTCTTTCAGAAGGAATGAAGATGGAAAAGGGAATACAGTGCATGTTCAACGAGGATCCGTGGCGGATCATCGAGGAGAAATACATTCCTGAAAAGAACAGGGTGTCCGAATCAATATTCTCCCTCGCCAACGAATACATGGGCACGCGCGGGAACTTCGAGGAAGGCCTGGACAAAAACACCCTTGAGGGCTGCTACATCGGCGGCATGTATTTCAAGGAGAAGACCACTTTCGAATGGAAGCGCGTCGGATTCCCGAACTACATGAATTCCATGGCCCACACCACCAACTGGCTGAAAATAACTGTCGACGTCGATGGCGAAACTTTCCAGATGGATTCCTCATCCTTTGAAAACTACAGCCGCATTCTGGATATGAAGACTGCTGTCTTAAGCAGGGAACTTGTCTTTGCCACGCGGTCAGGCGTCAGGACGCAGCTCCGGTGGGAGAGGTTCCTAAGCCTTGCAGACAGGCGTCTCGGAGCCCAGCAGATCTCAGTCAAGGCGTTGGACCATCAGAAACCTGTGCGCCTGTCATTCCAGCTGGACGCCACCAGGGGCAACCAGACGGAAGTCACGAAGACCGGAATACATTCCGACAAGGTTTCCGGCGTTTCACAGCCGGACGACATGTCGCTTGTCATGAAGATCCGTTCGACCGGGCAGTATTACATACACCGCATGGTGATCCAGAAGGATCCTGTCCTTAAAAAATGCGAAGAGGAATTTTCCGCCAGTGAAAAAGTAGTCGAATGCAGGGTCTCGTTCACTCCCGAAAAGGGGCGCGGGTATGTCTTCAATAAATTCATATCCGTATGGAACAGCCGTGATGCAGGATTCCCACAAGGACTTATTCTCAAGGAGAACACAAGCTCCGAAGCCGATGAGAAGGACGAGAAGGAGATCCTCGACTTCATAAGGACCAACAGCAAAAAACATCTCTCTACATTGTCAAAATCCAATTACGAAACATTGAAGAAGATGCATTCTGAATGCATGGGGAAAGTCTGGGACGGCATGGATGTCGAGATCAACGGGGATGTATCAGCCCAGCAGGGGATCCGCTACTGCCTCTTCCAGCTGCTCAACACATACCGTGGAACTGATGCATACCTGAACATCGGCGCGAAGGGAATGACAGGAGAAGTATATGACGGCCGCGCATTCTGGGACACTGAAAGCTACTGCGTGCCGTTCTACCTCTACACAAATCCTGAAGCAGCCAGACGCCTGCTCGAATTCCGCTATAATACGCTTGATGCTGCGCGCGACCGCGCCCGTGAACTCCGGTACAAAGGTGCAGTTTATCCGTTCACCACTATTGACGGTTCGGAGGACTGTGTCGTCTGGGACCTGGTTTTTTCTGAAATCCACATCAATGCGATAATCCCATTCGCGATATACCAGTATGTCCGCGCCACCGGTGACAATGAATATCTTTTCACCAAGGGGGCGGAGGTCCTTGTCGAACAGGCGCGCTTCTGGGCGGACCGGTCATGTTTCATTCCATACCGCGATGGATATGCCTTGAACCGCGTGACAGGACCTGACGAATGGCATATCTGGACCAACAATAACTTCTACACTAACTACATGGCGAAATGGGTTCTGGAATATGCCGCGCAGGTGGTGGACAGGATGTCCGTTGATTCCCCGCAGAATCTTGATCTGCTGGCAACTAAGATATCCCTTGATCCTGACGAGCTGTTCAACTGGCGGCAGATCGCCGGCAAGATGATATTGACCTACGACGAGAAGCTTAGAATATTCCCCCAGGATGATCTGTTCCTGTCCATGGAGCCATTTTCGCGTGAACAGCTTGATCCTGAAAAGGACATCCCGCTGGAAAGGCACTGGACCGTTGAGAAATGGTACAAGACCGACATGGTGAAACAGCCGGACACCCTCCTGGCGATGTTCTTCCACCGCGACAAGTTTTCAGTTGAACAGAAAACAAACAACTACCGTTTCTATGAGCAGCGCACGACTCATTCATCCTCTCTTTCTCCTTGTATCCATTCAATACTGGCCTGCGAGATCGGGCGGTACGACCAGGCATATGCATATTACCTCTGGGCCTCACGCCTGGATCTGGACGACCTCAACAAAAGCACACATGAAGGATTGCACATTTCGTCCATGGCCGGAAGCTGGACAAACATCGTATCCGGTTTCGGAGGGATGTCCGTTACTGACGAATGCATAATCTTCAATCCCATATTGCCCGAGGCATGGAAGGACTATTCGTTCAGGATCACATATCAGGGCAGCGTCATACAGGTGAAAGTCGACAGGAAACAGTCCTGCTACCAGGTTCTCCATGGAAAAGATGTGAAGGCGCGGATAAAGGGGAAGGATTATATCATCTCAGGAAAATCCCTGTCCGTCCCTCTGGATGAGAAATTCCTGAAGCGTCCAAGGCTGCAGGCGGTGATATTCGATCTCGACGGGGTAGTCGTCGACACGGCGAAATATCATTTCCTCGCATGGAAGGAACTGTCTGAGAAGGAAGGTATTTATTTCGACGAGAGGATCAACGAGAGGCTCAAGGGCGTAGGCCGCATGGACAGTCTGAAGATCATATTGGAAAAGAGCAGCAGGAAGTACTCGGAAAAGGAGATGTCTGAACTGGCCGACAGGAAGAACAAGGCCTACGTCAAGATGCTCGATCGTGTAACTCCCCACGACCTGCTTCCGGGAATCATGGATCTGTTTGAAGAACTAAAGAATAATAAAATCAAGATCGCCCTGTGTTCCGCCAGCAGGAACAGCCAGCTGATACTGGAGAAGCTCAAGGTGCAAAAATATTTCGACGTTGTCGTGACCGGCAATGATGTCAGGCTTTCCAAGCCTGATCCCGAAGGAGTCCTTCTTGCGGCTGCTAAGCTCAGGATCAGGCCTGCGAACTGCGTCGTCATCGAAGACGCACAGGCAGGAGTCGCCGCGGCTGTGAACGCCGGCATGAGGAGCATGGGCATAGGATACAAGATGGACCTGCACGAGGCCGACAGCGTCCTCTCGTCGACAAAATATCTGGATCTGGAAAAATTGAAAATGCTTTACTGACACAGGAAAAGACAATATGAAATACGATCTCATAATTACAGAACTTAAAACCGACATCATAAGGGGGAGATACGAACCTCTCTCCCGGTTGCCGACAAGGAACGAGCTTGCAAGGCGTTTTTCGACGACGCTTGCAACGATGCAGAACGCGATGGACATCCTGACAAAGGAGGGTTTCATCGACTCGCGCGGCCGCGACGGAACTTTCGTGGTGGAGCCCCCCACCTTTCAATATAGGGTCTGGCTCGCTCCCCTGGCGGCTATTTCATTCTTCGAAACCCAGTCGACATGCCCGTCGCAATATCCGATTTCAGCTCCGTTGCTGTGGCGGATCCTGTACAAGGCATAGCATACGGGGGGCGGCTGTGAGAACTCCCAGTATCCCTCGAGGGAATATCTTTTGGCATCCGCAATGAGAAGTTTCGTGCTTGGTGAAGTGACGAGGACGGAATTCGGATATACCCTGTATTGCTTTACATAGTCGGGATCCACTGGAGGAATGTTCCTCGACATCCCTATTCCAAGCTGGATATTGTTGCCCATGTCGTCGGCGTTCACGCCCGCAACCGCTGACGGGCAGACGAACACGGTTGTCGTCAACTTTGCCGGACGCACTCCGGGCGTCCACTGGTAGCCCATGTATGGGCAAAGCAGGACGAACCATTGACCCGGCCATGGATTGCTGCCTCCCCAGCTTGAATCATCGGTCAGCGCCGGATAGAAATTATTGTAGTCCTGGGCGTACATCGAGAATCCCACTAGAATCTGCTTCTGCTGGGATGCGCAGGTGATCTGCTTGGACATCTCCTTGGTGTGCGCGAGCGCCGGCAGAAGCAGGGAGGCCAGAATTGCGATGATCGCAATTACGACGAGTAACTCAATTAATGTAAATATTGAAAATATTACTCGTCGCCCTGAGCTTGTCGAACGGGCAAAATTCTTCGCCTGCATCCGCGATTGCGGATGCCTGGCTACGCCGGGCACAGCGACAAGCAATTCGATCAGTGTGAAATTCCGTTTCGCTGATGATTTAATCATACGCCTCCATGATTTATCGGACCACATAAGTTCCATTCAATTTCACGAAAACATAGCTTGTTCCCGCACCCCATACCTCCACCTTGTCGCCCATCGGGCCGGCATGCCCGTCCCAGAACACTGCATTCGCCTTGCTGTTATGCCGCATCGCCACTCCGGCATGCCAGAGATCGGGCCGCTGGCCAGGCAGCCAGTACTGGGACATGTTGTCCGTATTGAAGCTGTCTATAAGGAAGAAGAGTGTCGAAGGCGAGACTATCTTGTTCATCACCCTGTACGTGTCCGGCGGTGTCGTCAGACGCACGCGGGCGGCCGTAGCCCTGTCCTCCGAACCATAAACCTCGCCCCATGCGGGACTGGTCTTGTTCCATTGGAACGGCTTCTCGGTCGGGCAGATCAATCCGTCGCTGGCAGGGAGATAGGATCCTGTCTGCACCAGCGGATAGGCCCATGAGCGCCACCGGGGATTGTTCCCGGCCCCGTAATCTCCGCCGCCGATGTAGACGTGGTCGTTGTAGTCGACAGAATATGACAGCGCTCCTAGCATGTTCTGCTTCAAATTGTTGATGCAGGTCATGGAGAGCGCGGATTCCTTCGCCTGTTTGAGGGCGGGAAGCAAGAGACCAGCGAGGATTGCGATGATCGCAATTACCACGAGCAATTCAATCAGCGTAAATGCATTTTCGATTACTGATAGATTTCGTTGGTAGTAGCGCATGTTTGCGCGTTCTTCAGTCTTTAACTTGCTTATTCTCCCATTCATCATTTTCCAGTGCTCCTCTTATTTTTCACCGCTGAAACAGGAGATGCCGAAAGACGCGCACCGCATGATTCCCTGATTATGAGGGATGACTGTAGTATTTTAATCCTGACTGCCGGATTCAACGAGTTTATTCCCTCCATGAGCATTTCCGCGGCGGACTCCGACATCTCGTCGAACGGCTGATGCACCATTGTCAGAGCCGGAGAACTTATCTTCCTCATCCAGGGGAAATCGTCATATATGACTACGGAGACATCCTCCGGAATCCTCCTTCCTTTTTCGCGAAGGGCCCTGAGAACTCCGAGAGTCGCCACGTCGCCGTGGATTATTATCGCATCGAGATCCGGCTTGGACTTGAGAGCCTCCAGAGTCGTCCTGTATCCGTCATCCTCGGACCACGGAACAAGAAACTTGACATACGATTCATCGAACCTCAGGCCCCTGTCGGAGAAGGCAGTACTGATTCCATTGAGCCTGTCCCGGCCTGAGCTCTCGTTGCCGGCACCGCTGAAAAACATGATTTTCTTTCTTCCAAGGGAAAGCAGATGCTCCGCCGCCATCCTGCCACCGGCCTTGTTGTCGATGTCGACATACGAATGACTGGCAGATCCCGCTGCCGGAGGAGGCCCTATCGCCACAACGGAATATCCCCTGTCCGTAAGCCATTCGAAACTCTCAGGGAAATTATTGTCGCTCCCAAGTATTATCCCCTTGGAGCTTGGAGCCATGCCGGGGTGCCTTCTTATGCAGTCCAGGAAACTGTCCTTTGAATCGACAGGCATTATGGACAGCCTGAACCCCAGCCTGCCGGACGCCCGGTTGAGCCCGTCGAGAAGCATTGACACATAAGGATCTTCGGAAATGCTGATCTGCCTGACGTTCCTGAAGATCAGGCATATGGAATTCCTATCGAGCCCTGTCCCTGCATCCGATGAATTCGACACGAATGTACCGGCGCCCTGCCTTCTCCGGATGAGATTATCCTTCTCCAGCTCCTGGAGGGCCGAACGGATCGTGACCCTGCTTACATCAAGCAGGCCGGCCAGGCCCCTTTCAGTAGGAAGCTTCTCGTCAGGCCTGAATTCGCCTACGACAATCCTCCTCTTCAGTTCGCCTGCAATCTTCTTGTATTCCTTCTGTCTCTCGCAGATCATCCATCCCTCGTTTTTTATTAATACCAATTATAATACCATTAATTAATAATGTCAAGCTCTTATTTGTATAATATTTGCTTTCTAAATACTTGATTTTTCTTTATTTGCACGCATTTTATTGGTCATACCATTAATAAAGGAGCATATCATGCAATTACGGATATTTAAAAGCCTCTTCATACTCCTCCTCTCTGCTTCCGCACTGTTGATCTGCACCACCAATATTTCATATGCGGCGTTCCAGATATCCCCCGGAGACATCAAGCTTCCGTTCCTGCACCCTCTCTTCGGGAAGAACGCCGTCATACAGTCCGGGGCGAAAGTCCCGGTATGGGGATGGACAAATGCAGGAGCAAAAGTGCATGTTGATCTCAAGGATGGCAAAGGGGAAAGTGTCTCCCGGGCGGACTCGGTCGCCGGAACTGATGGACTTTGGAAGGCTGTCATAGGGCCGATCGAAGCAGGCGGACCTTTCACTCTGGCCGTCGACGGCCCCTCCTCCGTCAAATCCGAGAACATCCTGGTCGGCGAGCTTTGGCTGTGCTCCGGCCAGTCGAACATGAACTGGCCGCTTTCTGGAATTCCATCAGGAAAGGATGAAATTGCCAAGGCGGACTGGCCCCAGCTGAGGACCTTCCTCATACAGCCGCAGCTGTCGGTCAACCCCGAATTGTCTTTCCGCAGCGGGTCGTGGACGGTCTGCACTCCTGAGACAGCGAAGAATTTCTCCGCACTCTCATATTTTTTCGGGCGCGAACTGCACCAGGCATTGAAGCGTCCGGTCGGGCTTATCAACTCCAGCTGGGGCGGGACCGGCATCCAGGCATGGAGCAGCATCGACACCTTGAAGGATCTTCTTTTCAGCAACACCCTCCAGGAGGAGTTCAAGGTCGCCGACAAGGAATCTAAAAATCCAAACCATGCAAAGGAATACGAGGACACCCTCGAGAAATGGTTTAAGGAAAATGATCCCGGATCTTCCGCCGGCTGGGCCGGTGAAAAACTGGATTTGAAGGACTGGACAAAGATAAACGTGCCGGTATCTCCTGAGAAAAGTTCTGTTCCAAATGGAGTGCTATGGCTCCGCAGGACTTTCACGGTTCCCGCCGACTGGGCCGGCAAGGACGCAGAAATGCTGCTGGGATGCGTCGACATCTCAGACTGGAATTTCGTGTATATGAACGGGCAGCAGATCGGCTGCTATTACAACCGCGAGATGAGCAATCTCTACAAGGTTCCCGCCGGTATGCTGAAGACCGGAGAAAACACGATTGCGCGCCGCATAGTCGGATTCGGCCATTCAGGATTCAGGGGCAAGGCCGAGCATCTCTGGATCAGGCCAAGAGGGGCACCGGATACAAAAAATATTTCTCTTGCAGGGGAATGGTATTACCGCGAAGGGATACTGAAGGATAAGTTCAAGAGCGATATTCCCAAAGACACTAAACCGCACCAGAACACGCCCGGAGTACTGTTCAACGGAATGATCTCCCCTCTAATACCTGCGGTCTTCAAGGGCTGCATATGGTATCAGGGCGAGGCAAGCGGATCACCGGGTGAAGGAGTAAAATATGCCACTTACCTCAAGAACATGATCACCGACTGGAGGAAGAGATTTGGAAATGATTTCGCATTCGGCGTCGTACAGCTTCCGAACTTCAACGCCATCTCAAAAGTTCCGGTGGAGGACAAAGGTTGGAATGGTTCATGGGTGGACGTGCGTGAATCTCAGATGGAAACTTCGAGGATCCTGCCGAACGTCGGATGCATCGCGACAATTGATCTGGGAGATGCCGGCAACATACATCCCGCCCGCAAGCTGGAAGTCGGGCAGCGCCTTGCAGGCTGGGCCATGAGCCAGGTCTACGGAACAAAAGCTGAATTCAGCGGCCCAGTCTACGATTCGATGAAGGTCGAAGGAAGCAATATCCGGATTTCGTTCAAGCACATTGGCGACGGACTCGCTTCAAAGGATGGAACCGAACTCAAGTGGTTTGCCATATGCGGAGCCGACAAGAAATTCATTTTCGCAAAGGCGAAGATAGACGGGGATACTGTCATTGTTTCATCTCCGGAAATCCCAAATCCCGTTGCGGTGAGATATGCATGGGTGCAGAATCCTGATCCAGTTAATTTTTATAACAAGAACGGATTTCCCGCAGTTCCATTCAAGACGGACAAGTAAAAATACCTGGGACAAATTATTTTCCGGCGGAATCCGGCCAGATTACGCCGCAGTCGAATCCGTATTTCAGATCCTTGTAGTAGAGGGGACCTCCCTTGTATTTCGGGCTGCCCCCCTTATATCCCGGAGTACCCTTTACAAGCCTCCAGTTGCCAGCAATAGAATTTATGAACTGAGGCAGGTAGTAGATGTTCCTCTTAGGGTTGCAGTACCTTGAAATCCTCGTTGGATTCTTTACAATATCCTCCTCACTCATAGGCCTGTTCTCGAACTGGAACGAACATAGGCCCTGTTCACCGAAGAAAACAGTATCGGAGATGTCAATCGTCTTGTCGGTCTTTATGTCAGATTCCTTCAGTATCCTGGCACCCTTTTCCGAGAACATGACCGCAAGGCTGTTTCCATATATGACGCTGTTCGCCACTTTCAGGTTTCCTCCATCCACCCATAGCGCCGCATTCTGGGAAAGGCCCCTCTCCTGGGCGATGATCGTGCAGTGGGTTAGCAGGACGTCCTTCGACTTCTCTATCATAAGCCCCCTGAAAAAGCAGTTGTCGAAGGTAATGTCAATCCCCCTGTGCACCCTTGCCTCCAGATCATTGAAATAACAGTTCTTGACAATGATGTTTCCGGAATCGGGAAGGACTGAAAGGTTGTTTGGAAGTATGCTGAACTTGCCTTTTTCCATCCTTATGTCCGATATCTCGACCGACTGGGCGGTTATCGTTATGTCGTCTTCGAACACAACTCCTTCCTCCCCTATGAGCTTCAGTCCCGTAAGGCTCAGCTTGAACGAACCGCCCCCAGTGGAGCTCTGCTCCAGCCTGGTATCCTTTTCCTTCCCTGAATCCCTGCCCTTGTCTCCTTTTCTGGAAAAGCCATATACACCCTTCTTAAGGTATATGGTGGTGAAGTTGTTGGCCTTTTCAAGCATCAACAGGAGTTCTTGTCCGTTCAAAGCCGCATTCCCGCCGCTTGAAACTACTATCACCTTATCTTTTTTCTTCTGTTCGTGGCTGAAATGGCTGAATGCATATTTCGTGAGCGAGTCGAGTAGAAGTGTGTTGCCGGTAAAGGCCTGTGAAGCGGAGAAATCCGACTCGAACGCCTTCAGGTCATCCATGAGCTTATGTGCCTGGACGCTGTCGATCTGCTTCTTGTATAGGGTTTCACCAAGCTTGTCCGGCTGCGCCGCATCATAGCTTATCCCGTATTTTTCAAGAAGCCTGCGCAAGGCCGCGACGGCCTCCGACTCGGAAAGCACGCTTATGAAGACATATCCGGTGCCGTAAGGCATCTTCTCGAAGTTCTCATATGCCTTTTCGTAGTCTCCAAGTTCAGCGTATGCCAGCGCCTTTAGAAGGATCTCGTCTCCCTCGGGTTTGCTTCCGAGCTTGAGCCTCAGGGCCTTTTCAGAGATTATCTTCTTCTGCAGATCTGAGCGCAACGATTTGAACTCCCCTATATCGACGATGTACGAGCTGATGATCTGTCCGACCATCTCATCCTTCGGCTTTTTCAACAGTTCCTTCATTTCCGCAAGCATGTTGTCAAAATCACCGGCCGCGATCAATTTCGTGTTCTTCTCCATTACATCGTCCAGGAGCTTCACGGCCTCACCCCTGTTGATCTCGACAATGGACATGCCATCCAGAATCTTCCTGGCGATTTCCTTGCGCTGCCTCTTGGTCTCCGCGGCATATCTGCCGGAGTAGGAGTCCAGCATGAGCACGGCCTTGTCCTTTTCGTTTTTCTCCAGGAACGGCGTTATGGACTTCAACATATCGCTGACAGCCTTGTCCACCTTCTCCTGCTTCCTTTTCTCCAGGTCGAATATCTTTTCATTGATATCTCCGACAAGCTTCGCGTTGTTCTCCAGCACGTAGGGTCTCTTCAACTCCTCATATTTCATTATTGCCGAGTCAAAACCTTCCGGATTGCCTTTGAGGAAATCCTCGATCTCGGCGTATTTCTCCTGGAGGGAGGACTTAGATACCGGCTTGCCCTGCACTTCCGCAGGTTTCTGTCTGACAGGTTCTGTAGTTCCGGAATCCGGAGTTTTGACAGGAACAGTTTCCGCCCCGGGAGCTTCAGAGACAGCCTGCTGAGGCTGTTCCACGTCAGTCGGCGCCGCATCAGGAAGGGAAAGGGCTTGCTTGCAAATGAATGCCGCAGCTACGACAGTAATCAGCAATAAGAAGATTACCATGGCTTTCCAGCTGGCGAGCTCAGATGATTCACGTTGCATCTGCCATTTCATGTTGACAGCCCTTATGGCATCTCTGGCAGACACCCGCCCCGCAGGCGTATTTACAATCAGCTTTTTCCCGGGACTTGCGAAATAAGCCTTCTTTTCAGGCCTTCCAGCCTTCAGACCTTCAGGTTCACTTATCCTGGATCTTGCGGCAGGAGCAGTATACCCCTTCCATATGTTGAACTTCTTCCTGTACTCGATCACCTGGTATTCAGGACTTATTTCGAGGAGTACTGCGTCGATCCGCTGTATCGCCTCGTCCCAGGTGGAAATCCGGTGCCGCGGATCAGGTTCGGTCATTGAATTGACCAACGCCATGATGGGCATGGAAAGATATGGATTGGCTGCAATCAGATTCTCCGTAAGCGGACCTCCCGTAGGGTTTCCGGCCTCATCGTGTTCCGGCGGATGAACTCCTGAAAGCATGAAAAAGAGAATCCGTCCAAGGGAATAGATGTCGAACGCCTGGCTGTCACGCTTCCCGTCCCTGATGAATTCCGGGCATACGTAGCGGAAATCCCATATGTTCAGTCCTTCGTTCAGAAGCCGCGATTCGGACGCGAGGAATGATGAAACCGCATAGCCGCTTATCTTGACCTCAAGACTGCTTATCACCAGCCTTACAGTGTCGGGATTAAGATTGAGATGCGCAATATTGCATCTGCTCCATGCTCCCGAAAGGGCTGCCGCCACCTTTCTGGCCACTTTCAATGCGTCCGCATCACGGACAGGAGCATTCAAGGCGAAAGATGAGATGGACCTGAGATTCTTCACGTATTCATAGGCGAAATAGCTGCGCCCGTCCGCCATGCTGCTGTCGGTAAGAACCTGGAATTCCTTCATGTCTGAACTCCCGGCCACCTTTATGATGTCGTACATGGCCTTGAAACTTGACACTCTTTTCAGGAGGAAGCCGGTCGGTATTTTCAATACGGAATCGACCAGGATGCCTTCCTTCAAAGTCTGCGCATGATACGAATTCCAAAGCAGGCCCGATGCAAGCAGATCCTTGATCATGTATTCTTCAAAGTATCCTCCGCGTGCAATCACAGGTTCGGGAATTATCTGTGCGAACTTGCATTCCGGACACTCTACAAGCTCTCCGATGTCGACATATTCGGCCTGCAGATGGCTTCCGCAATTCATGCACTTGAATATAAGCATATATAAGAACTCCACTCCGTTTTTAGACATTTTCCTTGAGACAGTCCGAAAGCAGCTCCTGCATCTCAAGCGCCACAAGCCTCCTGTCATATCCTCCTGACAGAATCCTGCCCAGCCTCGCACCTGCCTCAGCTGCGGCTTTTCTTATATCAGGATTATCCAGGATGTCTGGAATGCTCGAAGGCTCAGGACATCCAATGCCCATCATCCTGGGAACGCCCATCTCGCACGTCTTCCCATATCCGCAGTAGAAACACGAAGGATTGCCGTTCACGGAAAGGGTGTCGACGGTTTTCACCAGGTTGTATGCCATGAACTTCTCGATCTGCTCCACCACCGGCGATCCCCCCATGCTTCCGACTCCGACGGCGACGGCAAGCTTGCCCCAGACGAGTTTTCCTTCCTGGTGGCGGAACTGGAACCACCTCTCAAGGAAAGCATGTGCTAGCGAGCTCATCCCGGAAAAATAATTAGGTGATCCGATCACAAACGCGTCCGCGCTGATGATCTTGTCCCTCAATGCAAAAAGGTCGTCATGTATCCTGCACACATTGTCCTTTGCGCATCCCAGACAGGCGGTGCAGCCGGAGAATTTGAGATTGCGCAGTGAAACAAGCTCATATTCGTGCCCGGTTTCCTTCAGCAGCACGTCCATCACCCTGTAAGTCGCGGATATCTTTTCCGGACGCGGGCTTCCACATATGCCAAGTATTTTCATGTTCGATTCCCTTTCCGATGTTATTTCAGTTAAATAAATCCATCCGTCATCCTTTGAGAAGACACTGATAACATTCGAGTACTTGACATTGACATGATATGCATTACAAGTATTAAATAGTAATAATAATTAATATTAAAGACATATGAAGGCGTGCATGCATAAAAGAAAGATCGGATTTGCGGAGTTCGCGGGAATCTGCAGGAATCATGGATTGAAGTCCACACAGCAGAGGTTCGAGATATATTCCGAGCTGATTGGGTCGACCGAACATCCCGATGCGGAAAGCGTATATACTGCAATCAGGAAACGCATGCCTTCCCTCTCTTTCGATACGGTCTATAGGGCAATGAGGACTTTTGAGGAGAAGGGTGCCATTTCCCGGGTCTCGCCGGGACTTGAAAGAACGAGGTATGACGCCAACATGGAGCCCCACCACCATTTCATATGTGGAAAATGCGGAACGATAAAGGATTTCTACAGCGAGGAATTCAACAGGATCTCGACGCCAATGGAGATTGATGAGCTTGGCAAGGCGGAATATGTCCATGTCGAAGTGAGGGGATTATGCAACAAGTGCAGGAAATCAAAATTGACATGATAACCTGATTCTGCGGCATTCAATCTCCAGGAAGGTTAAAGAGCATAATGAAAAAGCTATTGAAAAAAATATCTGATTTCCTTTCCGGTCCGGCAAGCCCTGCCGGCGGATTCATCGAATACCGCATCAAGTGCGGGAAATGCGGGGAGAGCGTCACGATAAAGGTATTTCCTGACCGGGATCTGAATCCTACCTATGATGACGACGGTCCGGCATACGTCCTGAAGAAGGAAGTCATGGACTCGAAATGCTTCAGGATGATACAAATTGAAATTTTCTACGATTCCTCCCGCCGCGAGATCAGCCGCGAGATTTCCGGCGGAACTTTCGAAAAGTAGGTACGCCCTTCAAGGTTAACTTCATTTAAATTCAACCACAGAGAACACAGAGAATCCCCACTCTGCGAACTCTGTGGTTAATTTTCTTATTGATAAAAGTTCAGATCTCCGCAGGAGGACTACGGCTGACACCTAAAACATGGTACAAGCTGAAGCATGTACCTACTTCTCGAATACCACCATCTGGTGCGCCTTCACTTCTGGCACTGTCACACGGCAGTAGTCTCCTGACATTTCAAACGGGATCTCCTTCCTGTCCGGCGCAAGGTAGACTGCCCCTGGAACAAATCCTGTCTTCACATCAAGAGCGATGTTGCTGACAGGATAGAGCTCCTCGATCCATTCCACGTTGGTATGCCTGCGCTGCGGCTGGAAATTGACAAGATGTGCGATCACGCGCTTTGGATTGTTCTGCTTGTTGAGGGAAATCTCCATCGCGGAAGGCGCAACCGCCTTCACGAGAGGTTCCGCAAGCAGCTTTTCAAGAATGAACTTGAATATCGTCTTGTAGACCGGGAACGCATGTTCCCTGTATGCCATGAAGATCGCAGGCGCGGCATAAGCCACGTTGCCCTTGACGACTACGACAGGATTCTTCAGGACCTTGTCGAACGGCGTCTGGTTGTGCGAGCAGAACCTGTCGAACTTCCTGTTGAAATAGCTTGTGCAGAGATTGCCAAAGGATTCTGCGCCTTTTACCGGATCAACAAGTGCGCTGTCCTCGTAGAACACAAATTCGCTTTCTGGAAGGCCCTTTCCAAGTTTTGCCCCGAGCTTCAGGTATGACGGCTTGTACTCATTGTCCTTTGCGAATTTCGCAGGGAGTTCAGAGACGGCGAATTTCCCGTCTTCAAGCCCGGCCTTGTGGGACGCAATCACCGCAACACCTTTCTTGATGTATGCGGAAAGTCTTTTTGCAAATTCAGGAGAAACGTAGCCGTTGTCGGGAAGGACAAGTACCTTGTACTTTGAAAGATCCTGAGCGGGATAGACGAGGTCGAACTGCTGTTTAAGTTCAAGGAGCATCCTGCCTGCGCCGTCCTGGCTCTGCGAAATAGCTTTCGGACCGCCCAACGCCGAGGACTTTGATTCCTCTGCGGTGGCAGGAAGCATCACAACGGCGACTTCTGCGACATGCTCAGCCTTCGCGCACCATGGCTCGCATTTCTCGACATGGCTGAACGCCTTGCCGATCATCTGGTACGCGCCCTTGTCAAGGATTCCTCTCGGATGGCACTGGTCTCCCACATTCATAACACAGTTCGCCGCAAGGATCGAGCCAGTCTCGTAGAGGAACTGGTCTTCGGTCTTGAGTCCGCCGAAATCGGCCCAGCTCTTGTGGAAGCGCCCGGTCATGCCCTGTACCGGCATTCCGATTGTCCTCGCGTATCTCGCATGTATCGGAAAGAACGCATATCCCCAGCCGCCTGTAGGCAGCGCCTCGATTTCCAGATGGCTGAACACGTCGAGCTCATCGCAGATTCCAGGCCTCATCCTTCCGTTGAAGAAAATTGTCGCGTTCTTCTTGATTCCGCGGACAGCCTTCGTGATCTTCCTGGTGTAGTCCCTGGTCATCGTGTATTCAAATTTTTTGTGGTCGGCGTCGCTGGTGAAATCAAGTCCGAGCTTCGTCATGGAGTCATAGCAGCGCGGACAGTAGCATCCGGGATCCGGGTTGTAGCACATGTCATAGAATATCCCCTCGACGTCATACCACTTGATTACTTCCTCGGCCTGTGCGATGAGCTGGTCCACATATTCGGTATTGTTCATGCAGTGGTTGAACCAGCCGGCGGTCAGGGCGTCGCCCCATTTCCAGAACTTGTTGTCCTTCATCCTGCCAATCCATTCCGGATGGACCTTGGCGTTGTTCTCGTCGACCCTGACGCTTATATATGCGGGAGTGACGATTCCTTTCCTGCGGCACGCCTCGATCTGTTCGCCGAGGAGATCGAACTTGAGTGACGGATGCACGGTACCGACCTTCGTAGGATAATAGCTGAGGCCGTGGTGGCATTTGGCGAAAAGTGTAACCCAGTTGACTTTCGCATCGGCAAGCCTGGATGCAAAGACTTCCGCATCAAACTCGGATCCTACGTCGGGGATGTGCTCGGAGGTGTGGAAGTCGAGATGGATCTGGCGGAACCTGTCGGCCACGAGATCCGCCGCTGAAGACTTGATCGGGCTTTTCTGGACTTTATGGATTTTCATTTCTTTTCCCTTTTATAAACCAATTTAGTAATTTTTTAAATAACGGGGGATACTTTAAATCCCATCCACATACCTATCAATGTACAAAAGCACCATAATTGTGCATGTTAATAACAAATCAGCGAATCTTCCAGAGAACGCAATCATGATCTTGATGTCGATTTGTACGTCATGGACAAAAATAAACACCGCCAGCAATGCGTCAGTCTTACTGTTTGATTGTTTGATCTTACCTTTTTTGCACGCAAACCGACCAAGTATGACGGTTTCGCCGAAACCGTCTCGAGGCGTTTTCATCGAAAACGCCATACTTCGGTAAAAGTGATATCAGCCCAAGTAAGCCTGACGCCTTACCATCGCCATGCCCAATATTTCAGTTCGTCAAAAGTAATTATTGAACTCCCTCCCTGAAAATGATATTGTAATCCAAAAGGGGAAATAAATAATGTCCTACAAAGTCAATCGTGGAACAAACATATCGCACTGGCTCAGCCAGAGCGACAAGCGCGGCGCCGACCGGCGGAAATATTTCAACTGCGACGACGTGAAACGCATAGCGGACTGGGGTTTTGACCATATACGCCTGCCCATTGACGAAGTGCAGATGTGGGACGAATCTGGCAGGCAGGAAAACGAGGCCTTCGATCTCATGGATTCAGCCGTGGACTGGGCCGCGGATTCGGGACTGAAGATCATCGTTGATCTGCATATTCTAAGAAGCCATTTCTTCAACCAGTCAACGGAACCCAGGCTGTTCACCGATCCCGGAGAAGCTGCGAAATTCGCAGACATGTGGAGACAGCTCTCCGCGCGGCTCAAGATCCGTTCAACCGACAAGGTGTCATATGAGCTCATGAACGAACCTGTCGCGGGCGATCCGCAGGACTGGAACCGTGTCGCCATGCTCGCGTTCAAGGCAATCCGGGATCTCGAACCACAAAGGACAATTGTCTTTGGCTCCAACCGTTGGAATTCGGTCACGACCTTTGATCAGCTCCAGGTGCCTGACGACAGGAATACGATCCTGACATTCCATTTCTATTACCCGATGCTTGTAACCCACCACCGCGCCTGGTGGTGTCCGGAAGGGAAGATGTATGAAGGACCGGTCCAATATCCTGGACAGCCGATACCGGCCGGGCATCTCGGTGAAGTCGTGATGCCGAAAGGCTCCCGGATGGTAAGCCTGAAGCTTGACGAGCTCAACAAGCACTATGACCGGAATGCCATAATAACTGATCTTGCAAAACCGCTGGCAGTTTCACGGAATACCGGACTTCCGCTCTACTGCGGCGAGTTCGGGGTCATCGACCTGGCGCCCCAGCCTGTGCGTCTGGCCTGGTACCGCGATCTGATCTCTGTGTTTAACGAGCATAAGATCGGATGGGGCAACTGGGACTACAAGGGAGAATTCGGAATCCTCGACAACCACGGAAAAAGCACCGGCATCGCCGAGGTGATGCTAGGCACAATATGATGAATTCGGAAAAACGCCTGGGCATCAGGAAGGCGGTGGAGCTGGATTACCCAAAGGGGCGTACTTATAGATACGGCGATTAATCATCCAGCAATTAAATAACATTAGGAGATAAATGAAAGCTGTATTTGTAGGAGGAGGATCTTTAAGATTGTTGGGCATTCTCCGCGGAGCGATGAAGGAAAAGAAGGTTTTTACAGATGGCGCGATCCATCTCCATGACCTGAACGTGTCCCGTGCCGAGGCGATGGGCAGGATGCTGATGAAGACCCCGGAATGCAAGGGCCTTAACTGCAAGATAACCTGGGGTTCAAACCTTGAAAAGAATCTTGGTGGCGCCGACATGGTCGGAGTAATTCTCATGGCGGGTTCGCCTATGAGCTATGAACTCGGCAACGATGTTTCTCTGAGGAATGGATTCGTTCCATCCGACAATGTATCGCCAAACGGAGCTTTCCTAGCCTTGAAGGGCGCGCCGATACTGCTTGATGTCGCACGCAAGATGGAGAAGCACTGCCCAAAGGCTCTGCTTGTCGACTTCGCCAATCCCGTCGCCGTGCACAGCGGAATGATAAACAACCACACCAAGATCAGCGCTGTAGGCGTATGCCAGGGTTACACGAACCATATGTGGGATCTTTCACGTATCCTTGGCAGGGATGAGGAACGAGAGGATTTCGACGTCGATGCCGCCGGAATCAACCATCTCAGCTTCATCGTAAAGGGCACTGCTGCAGGCAAGGATATCTTTAAAACCATCGACAAGGCAATAAGCCGGCCGGGATGGAAGGCTCCAAAACTCCAGCCTTTCTGGGATCCGGCGTCAAAGAGGAACATCCTGAACAGTATATATAACATTGTCAGGTTCTACAGGGAACTTGGCGTGCTCATCTTTTCAACCGAGGGCGATGGAATGCTCCATCTCGACTATGAATCTGATCTGGACAAGTCATTGAAAAGATTTGTTCCAAGGAGCAGAAGCCAGATCAAGAAGTCGCTCGATGACAATTTCAAACATAGGAAGAAGGCCGACGAGGAGTTCCAGAAATGGCTGTTCCAGGACACCGACAAGCAGTTCTGGGATACATGCTGGAAGAAAAACTTTGTCTTCAAACGGCAGGACAACGATATCTTCGTCAAGATAATGAAGGCTCTGGCTGGCGTGGAAAAATTTAAAATCGCTGTAAGCCGTCCCAACAACGGTGCCGTCGAAGGCTTCAAGGACAGGACCGTGCTGGAATATTCACAGATAATCGACCGCGGCAAGATTGTTCCTGCGGGTAAATATTCCGTTCCGGACGCAGTCTACGGGCTGATCGCGTCGCTCGCCACCCATCAGACGATGCTCGGAGACGCAATTGCAACGGATGATCCGCAGATGCTTGCAAGGGCGCTGCTCGCGTATCCTGTAAGGCAGAATTCCCAGGCTGCGAGAAACCTGTTCAAGGATCTCGCCGCGATCAACCGGAACGAAATCCAGCCCGGTCTGAGAAGCGTGGCGGATTTCCTATGAACATGACTCCACGTCTGGGGTAAAGCCATGTCCTATACCTATGATGAAAAAAGGAGACCGCTTAGGAAATGCTGACATCTCAGGCACCACTGTACAAGATGACAGGGCAAAAAGACTTAATGATGTTGAAAACAATGTGGAATCCACTATGTTTATGACACATGCGCCTGTTTTCATTCAGGAATACGATGCCAATAGTTCTTTGACAAAGTGATTTTTCCCTGGCACCAGCATATTCGGCATACATAGGCCGCTTTATCCAGCTTGATCCCTCTGGCTATCCTAACGGCCCGAACAACTACCTGTACTGCGAGAACAATCCGGTCAACTTCGTGGATCCGCTGGGATTAGTTCCTGTTGAAACCATACTTGATGCCGCATCGTTGGTTGATAGCGTAGTGAGCATGGCAAACGAGCCATCATGGGCTAACGCCGGTTTCCTCGCCTGGGATGTCGCTGGAACTCTAATACCCTATGTCCCGGGCGCCTGGGTGGCAAAAGGCGGGAAGTACGCATCAAAGTTGAAGAAGGCTGAAGAGGTTGGAGAAGCATCGGCTGACTCGGTTAAGGTGGTAGGCAAGTCGGAGAAGACCGCAGGCAAAGGGGCGAAGGAGGCTGAGCAGGAAGCAGGCCAGCAGGCCGAGAAGAAGACCGAACAGGCTTCCGAGGGTGCTGTAAAGGACACCGCCGAGACCGGAGTGGACAAGGTGAAAAATGAAGGGGAAGGTGCAGTACAAAATTCTTCTGCTGATAAGAATAATGGAGTTATTGCAGTTGATCCTCAGGGCAATGCAATGCCACTGAAGCCTGGTCAGAAAATTGAAGGAAGACCTGATGGTAAAATGTGGCAGGTTAAAGACAAAGATGGGAATCCTACGGGAGACAGATATGATGGATTAGGTCATCCGAAACAATCTGATCCCAAGGCGCAAGCTCCTCATGCTCATCGGGTAGGATCAGACGGCCAACCAATCAAAGACGAGGTAGGGAATCCTCATCTACCAGCAAACCCTCCAAAAGAAAAAGATTGATATTTTAAAGGAAGAATATATGGAATGTTTTATTTGCTCAAAAGCAATAGGATGTGGCTATCTATGTGAGCAACATGCCAGAGAACTCAAGGATATGCTTGAGAATAAAATTGGAGTGATAGAAACGCCAGACTGGCGACATCATTGCCTAATCTGCGGAGAACATAAGAACAGGATAATAATAGAGTATCCCTCTGCTGGATATTTTTGCGATGAAGACATTTGTGAAGAATGGAGAAAGTGGCTCGAGCATAAAGACAAAACTCCATAGGAAGACGAAGTCGTCCTCCGATCTGACTTTGGCCCCCCATGGGCGATGTTCATTGAAAACTGAATACATGTGACGAGGCCGGAATCCGACTCGGACACGTTCCTTGAAAATCTGAGTGCCACAGTTATACTATCTATAGAAAAGATTAGAGATGTTACTGGAGATGTAAATGCCTGTCATAAGCAGATTTTTTGGAATCATAATCTATATGTACTGGAGAGACCACGCTCCGCCGCATTTCCATGCGAAATATGCGGGGGAAGAGGTGGAGATTGAAATAGAGTCCGGAAAAGTCCTGGGTTCCATGAACAAGAGGGCCCTTAAGATGATCCAGGAATGGAGGGAATCCAATAAGGCAGACCTCCTAGAGGATTGGAAGTTGGCGGAAGAGCATAAAGAACTTAAAGAGATTAAGCCACTGGAGTGACCATGTTTCTGCACGTGCAAAAAGCTAAGTATGTCAAAGACTATGTAATCTGGGTCAGGTTCAACAACGGAGCCGAAGGCCAGGTCGACCTCAAGGACGAACTGTACGGGGAAGTATTCACCCCCCTGCGCAATCCTGAGATGTTCAAGTCTTTCAAGGTCGATCCTGAGATAGAGACCATAGTCTGGAAGAACGGAGCCGACATGGCGCCCGAGTTCCTCTACGGAAAGATACAGAAGACTGCATAATCCGGTGATTTATGAAAAATGACTGTGAGAAATGCATCAAGAAGGCCACCGACCTGCTGATAAAGCAGCTTGGTCCGTTGGAGTACAGCAGATTCCTTTCCATTACCCAGAAGAAGAGGATGGAGTCGCTTAAGCAGCACAAGGCCTGGCAGGCGACTCTCGACAAAGAGACGTTCTTTAAGAAAGTCTTTTAACTGCATAGACAGGATGACGGTCGCATCGTCGCGATTGGTCGCTCGGTCTGAAACACCATTAACTTGCTGATCAACAGCATTTTGCAATGATGATCGTCACAGATCGGTGGTAAGTACACGGAAAATATCATGTAAACCGCAGGATTCATAGGCATAGCCCAATTTTGAGGCTGGAAACGGTCGCGATATATCTATGACGTGTTCATTGAAATTTTAGACAACGCCTGAAAACACCTGTACCGGATTTTTCGAGGCGTACTTTGTTGGCCCGAACAACTACCTGTATGTCATAGATATATATCGCTTTATCAAATAACTCTACTGAGTAACAATTCGTACCTGATACGGCTTCAACGGGATCTTGTCCTTGAGCTTCTCGTCGTTCCAGACGTCATAAAAATCTCCGCTGAGCCGGATATTTTTATTAGTGTTGGAATGATTAATGAGGAAGACAAGGCTGGTCTTATCATTGCAGCGTTCGGAAACTTCAACACCTTCGGGGATATTGCATTCCAATATCTTGTTCACTTTATCTTTTTTGAGCGTCCGCTCAAAAAAGATTTCATAAAATTTATCCTCCGGAAAACAGGTTAGAAAAATAAACTTGCCTTTCCCGTGCTTGATCTCGACTGCGGCCGGCAATCCCTTGAATCTTCCTTCTGCGAACTTCGCATGAATTTTCCAATCGCTTCGCGATTCGGGAAATTCATAAAATAATGATCCCTTATAAATTTTTCCTTCGCAGGAAAAATTTATGAGCTCGCCTGCACCTGATGTCGCATACTCGCCTAGTTTCAAACCTAAAACCTTGGCAAATAGAGGCTCAAGGCGAGCTGGATAGATTTCCGCATCAGCATTCTTCATTCCGAAAAGGGGATGCGCAATGAAAGTTCCGCCATGCTCAATGAAATCCAGTATCTTTGTTGACAGCGAGGAGTCAAACGCCGTCAGAAAGGGTGCAACAAGCACCTTGTATTCATTGAAGTTGGACTTCCTGTCCAGAGTATCACACTGATATCCATTTTTACGCAAGGAAAAATGGATTTTCTCGAGCTGGCTCCTGAAGATCCAGTCGGGACCTGTCCATTCAGGACATTTCTTGTCCATCATCCACCATGACTGGAAGTCGTTGAATATCCCGACTTCCGCTGGGACAGCCAGTCCTTCAATCATCTTCGATACCTTTTTCAGTCTGTTGCCGACTTTGGCGCATTCCTCATAAGTTTTCCCGGGATTGCCGTCATGCCTGATCAGGGTTCCGTGCGACTGTTCGATTCCGTAAGGGACTCCGCGCCATGCAAAATAGTAGAGTCCGTCGGCACCATTGGCGATTGCATGGACCGCGAGCTTCTCGATCTCTCCTGGCGCAGGACTGTTGTTCGCCTTGCCGGGGACAAGATGCGGACCGTTGCGGAGTTCGTGGACCTGGAACGGCTTTTTCTTGTAGCTGCGGCAGTTTGTAAGACCGAGTGCATAGCTGAAATTGTCAGTGCCGTAAGGCGGATAATAGTTGGTCCCGCAGAGATCGAGGTTTTTCTGCTGGGAGAAATAATCAGTACGCGGATTCCAGGTCTGGAAGTTGGTGGTGACGTGCTTGTTCTTCGAATGCTGTCTTACGGCCTTCGCGTGAAGTCCGACGAGTTCGACATTGCAGTCGCTGACGAAACGCCGCCATGCCTGGGTAAGACCGGGGTTATGGAAGGTCTTCGAGAATTTAGGAGTCGGCACCTGGCTGAAGGAATCAAATTCAAGTCCCCAGAAGACGGTTCCCCATTTTTTGTTCACTGCTTCGATATCACAGTAATTCTTCTTGAGCCAGCCCTGCCATTTCTTCCTGCATACGTCGCAATGGCAGTCTGGCTCGTCGGCATATTCGTTGTCCAGATGCCAGCCGCATACGCCAGGATGTGATCCAAATTTCTTCGCCATCTTTTCCGCCAGCGCGAGCCCTCTCTTCCGGAGGTTGGGATTGTTTATGCAGAAAGTGTAGCGGCTCCCGAACTCGAGGGTGATCCCATTCTCATTTACAATCATCACATCGGGATGCTTTTCCACGAGCCAAGCTGGGGCTGTGCGCATGGGGGGACATACAAGGGAACTTATTTTCTTCTCCCAGGCGAGATCGATGAACTTCTCCAGCCAGGAAAAATCGTATCTGCCATCCGACGGCTCCAGCCTTTTCCATGCGAATTCCGCTATGCGCAGTGAATTCACGCCGGCCTTCTCCATCAGATCAATATCTTTCAGCCATTCCCTCTCGGTCCGGTGTTCCGGATAATATGCAGCTCCATAGTAGAACATATGCCGTCCTTGTTGTTTGTCACATCTACGACTTTATCACATTATTTTTATTTTTTGCATCCAAAAAATAAAAATTTCAAGAACATTCTAACTCATGTCGACGCCCCGATGAAAAGCTCAGGCTCGAGGCTTACAGTCCTTGAGGCGCTGTCTTTCTCCTTCATTAGCTCCAGCAGCATTGCAACTGATGCTTCTGCTGCGGATTTCATTGACACCGCGGCGGAAGTAATGGGAACAGGAGAAAGCGAGAGTATGAGGCTTCTTTCAGGACTTGCAAGCGCCATCCTGCCCGGGATATCGATGCCGTTCCTGACCGCCTCATTGTAGACGCCCATCAGATTGTTCTCGCTGAGGCAGACAATCGCATCTGGAATCTCCTTCTCAGATATAAGCTTCCTCATCATGGCTCCGCCGGACTTGAGGCCGGCCTCAGTGAGGAATTCATTCAGCTGGATGTCATACTGGGACATGGGTTTCGACATCTTTCCATCAACGTTCTTTTCGGGATCGAAATGGGCTGTCGACACCTCGTAATTTCCAACTCCAGCCTCTTCAAGTCCCTTGAGAAGCTCTTTCACGTTCCTGTAGAACGGAGGAGGATGAGGTATGAGAAGCTTCACTTTCCTCCTCCCTGTTTCAACAAACCTCCTACCAAGCATTCTACCGATTGCAAGCATGTCGATGTGTACGCATCCGAATGGAGAACCTGAGATCGGATATCCGAAACTCACTACCGGCAGTTTATTTTTGGCGGCTAGACGGAGTGGATGTCCTGCAGGAATTTCCTCCCATCTTCCAAAAAGACTCTTTATTATAAGACCTGAGGCCCGGTTCTCAAGGAGATACTTGACCGCCATCGACTCCCGTTCCATGGTGAACTCGGTCAGCGACACGCTTGTCTCCATGCCTGCATCCGACAGCATCCGGAATCCGTGCTGGACATATTCACCGTAGGCGAAAAGTACGTTCGGCATCACTATTCCTATGAGATTGCTCTTGCCGGTGCTGACCTTCCTGGCAATGCCGTTCGCCACGTATCCCATCTCCTCGGCTGTCTTCCTGACAAGCTCCCTGGTCTCGGGCTTGATAGTCCCTTTTCCGGACAGGGCGTAGCTGACCGACGACATGTCGATATTAAGTTTCTCAGCGATGTCCTTTATTGTAACTTTCACGTAGTCTCCTATTTGGAAAACACACAAACTAAAGTTTGTAATCCAACGACTGCTTCCTCATTTACCGTTAAACACGGAACAAAAGTTGGAGTCCAAGCTTCAGCTTGTCTTTGCATTTTATAAACATGTAGAATTGAACTCGAATTTCATTTCCCTCCAGCCGGCACACCATAGAATATTCCGCGTCCGTTCGTTCCTACAAAGACTCCGCCGAAGACGCGCCAGTCCCCGCATAGGCTGTTAGGATCGTCGCCGATGCGCTGGTTTGGCAGGGTGTCGATGCGGATCCAGTTTTCGCCGAGATCATCAGATCTGAAATATCCCTCTGTCTCGCCAATGCTCCCGCAGAGGAAGATCGCCGAGTGATCCTTGCCGGGAGGATTCTTTCCGGCGCACGCGAGCCTGGCCTCCTTCGTCGCAGGAATCTGTCCCCATGTAACACCCGCATCCTTCGAATGGAAAAGCCCTTTCCCTCCGGCGATCCAGACGTCGTCCTTGACCCCACCCGTAAAAATTATCTTCGATTCAGGCGCATCCTTGCAGACCAACTTCCAGGTGTCCCCCGCATCGTCGCTGCGCAGTACCTGCTTTTTGTAATAGATATAGACCCTGTTGCAGTCCGCTATATCCACCGTTATAGGTTGCTCATATGAGAAAATCCTGTTCCCAGGCATTACGCCAGGCAGGGGAATCGGGGTTTCAAGTTTCTTCCAGGAATTTCCAAGATCGTCCGAAAGATAAGGGTCTCCGGTCTGCGGAGTCCAGATGATACGCTTACCCTTGCCAGTGATCACGACACGTCCGCGCGCAATGTCCTTGTAGGGCAGCTTGTCCTTCGGGAAGAGCTTCCATGTCTCGCCTCCGTCCAACGTGTAGGCACCGCCGAGGCCGGGCTTGTTCCAGACCAGACCGCCGACCCTGACGAGGAAATCCTTGTCAGCACGCGACCAGGCTATTCCGGTGGTTGTCTGCCACTTGTATCCCCTGTCGAAAGTCGCCTTGGAGGGAAAACTGTCGATGGACTCATGGTCGAAACCACCTACGTCTGCGACGCTGCTGTATAGGCGGAACCTGCTTTCCGGCGGGGCCTCAAGTGTACCAAGCGTGACGATCTCCTCGTGCCCCTTCTCCAGATTCGTCCATTTCACAGTTTCAGCCGTGATGTCGTCGGTGCGGTAGACGCCATACCAGTCGACAGCCCATATGCGATTCGGATGAAAATGATCGAAGCTCATGGCGAAAACATGTGCTAGCCGGTGATTCTGCTTTTCTGGGTTCCACCATGGAACCGTGTTTTCAAATTCATTCTTCAGTTGCGTCCAGTTCTCGCCGCCATCGGTCGACCTGAACATCGGCGCATCCTTCTTGTTCTGCAGGAACGCAACGACAATATGCTTCGGATTTGCGGGATCCTGCGAGATCCCGGAATAGCTCCCCTTCTGAGAAGGAGGCGTAATATCCTTCCATCCGTCCTTCGCTGCGAACTTCGCAATTCCGTCCTTGTGCGAGACGAAAAGGACTCCGTCGGAACCGATGCATGTCCTGAACGAATCCTTCGGTGAATTCTCCAGCAGCTTCCAGCTTGCACCTCCGTCTTCCGAGCAGAAGACGCCTTTGCCTGCGCCGCCTACGTAGATCGTCTTCGTATGCGAAGTTTCAGTGACAAGCCCGGAGGATTTGTCGAATACCGTGAAGAGAAGTCCAAGGATTCCATCGCTGTCGTCAGCGTTCTTGATCTGCGAGGGGAAACTGGAGATCTGTTTCCAAGTCTCTCCCTCGTCGTCGCTTTCGAGGAGGCCTTTTGTCTTGGATGCATACAGCAGGTGCTTTCCGTTGTTTGGATCGACGGCAAGTTTTTCGCCCCATGCTGAGACATGTCCGCCAGCCTCGGGAAGAACACGTTTCCAGGTCGCACCGCGGTCGTTGGACTTCATGATGACGCCGTTCGGCTTCGCCCATGCCTGATCACAGTATTTCCCGGTCGAAAGATATAATCTGTTTCCGCTAGCATCGCTCGGATCCACCGCAAGCGAATCTGTCCCGTAGAGGTTCCATTCTGAAAAAGGGATACCGTCCTGAAGGGGGATCCATTCCTGTTTCGCCTCGTCCCAGCGGTATGCGCCGCCGACATCTGTCCGCATGTAGACAAGATCCTTCACGAGTGGATGCACGAGTATGCCGATCACGGCACCACCACCGCCGACAGGAACATTCTTCCATGAATAATTTACTCCGGAAACACCTGTAGTTGCAGGGAGCCCAATTTTTTGTTTTACTTCAGCGCTTTCTTTTACAGCAGTCTTCACCTGACCTGTACAGCCTGCCAAGAGTACCACAACACTTATCGCGCACAAAATCTTATTCATCAGATGCCTTTCTTTTCTACTATCCTGGGAACTTTAATTTTTTTTTGACCGACATTCAAATCAAACAACCGAGCAAGCGGCATATTCATTTTCCAGTACACTTTATCAGGGTGCGCGCCTTTATTTCAATCTCAACGTCATAGAACTGGTCCTTGCCTGTACCCTTAAGTTCAGCTTTCACTGGCACTGCGGCACCAGTGGCATCATTCGCCTCGAATTTCCACTGCCCGCTTCCTGTAAAGGGAACGGCGAGTCTCAGATGACCTGAATTGCCGGGGGCCTGCGACGGATTCAAGACCACGCTTGCCGAACCGTCCTTCTCGCAGCTTGAGGCAGCGCAGTAGATTCCTTTTAGTGAAGTGCCATCAGATGACGACATCTGCACGTCAAGCCTCCTGCTTCCCGGTCTGCCAAGCTCAAAGTAGTCCTCCATTACCTTGTATGCCAGTCTTGGCTGACCCTTCGCATCGATCAGTCCGTAGAGGTGATCGTCGCCGCCGGCATGGAAGACGCTTAGTTTTGAGAGGCCAGAGGAAAGGAGGCGTCCGATGGCGACATTGAGCTGTTCCGCCTGTACCTCCTGAGTATAGTTAGGTGGAGGCTGGAACCATTCGCCGGCCCTGAAGACAAAACCGCTCTCGTTGCAGTAGATTTCAACCGGCTCGCCTTTGGAATAGAGATCGGTCTGGAGCATTCCGTATGGTATATCCCAGCCAGAACTTTTCCCCGCATACGGATGGAATCCGCAGAGGTCCGCATACTTGAAGGCCTCCTTCTCATACATGACGTTCAGGAAAGGCACCTTGTATCCGGCCATACCGCCCATGATGACTGTCGACTTCGGGGCAAGTTCCTTGATTTTCTTTGAAACATCAATGAAAAATGAGGCGTATTCCTCGGGAGTACCACGCCAGAACTGGGTGATGTTCGTCTCGTTCCATACCTCGTAATTGTCCACCCTGTCGCCATATTTCTTCACGACATGCTCCACCACTTCAAGATATTTTGCCGTGTCCGGCACGCTTGTATGAGGTCGTCCGGCCTTCTTTGCTTCAGCATATCTATCCGGGGAGATAGCATCCCATTCGGCGGTGCCTTCAAGGAGAATATCGAGACGCGGGCTTATTGAGAGGGCGCGGTCGATTATGAAGTCAACGACCTTCCACCTGTCCGGATCATCCGGGGCTCCGGCATACTGCGACCTTATTGTGCAGCGCATAGTGCTCCAGTTTCTGCAAAGCTCTCCGGTGAGTGAGTTTTTGACATCTACCTTGGCCATGTCGGGAGATTTCCTCAATTCATCAAGAACGGGTCCCCAGAGAATCCCCCCGTTGAGGCCGATCCACCTTTCCGGCGCAGGCTTGGGACGTGTCTCAATCTGGACTGCATCAAAATAAATCGGGGACGTGCCGGGGTTTGAAATCTCCAGTTCCATTGCCTGTTTAGATGTTGCCGGTATATAAAGGATCCTGTTCGTGTCGATAGGCTGCTTGCTGGCATAGTCGGAAAAGTTGCCAGGACCGGAGGCGTCCATGCATATGAACAGTTCGTCAATCAGTGTTACATCGCCAAGCTTCGCCTTGAGACCGGTTCCTGTGTCGACGAAACAGAAACGAACCCTGAGGAAGCACGGGCTGTCATCCGGAAGTTTCGGGATTGCCAGCTTGACGGATGCTTTCGGTTCAAGTGAATAAGGGAAATCCTTCGGAGATGAATTGAGCGGTATGGATTTTGACTGTCCTTCCTTTATAGGATCTCCAAACTCAGCGCCCGATCCATCGAATTTCCCCCATCTGGCGATCGGTTTGGCTCCATCGGGTTCGACGCTTCCGCTCGACAGCATGGATCTCATCGGGGCCGGAGGCGGAGTCTTATCTCCAACCTCAACTGATGTCTCCTTGGACAGATCGATTTTCCCGTCTTTCAGATCTTTTGCGATCTTCGCAAACGCCACCACGAGTTCCTTCGATGAATTCCATAGTGCGGGCTTGCTGCCATCGGTAAACCATTCGTTCAGGCACATGATTGCATGCTTCGACCCGTTCTTCGCGATGAATATCTGAGGGGTAGTGTCAACGCCATCCACTCTTTTGCTTCGGATCAGAGGATAGATTCCGCCCTTTCCATCTTCTACCGGAATTATCCACCAGCCACGGATGTTGCCTTTTAAATCTTTTGCATCCGGCAGATATTTCCTGAGCAGATCAGTGGGGCGATGCTCGACACCTTTGTCATGCATTGCTTCATTGTAGGCATATTTCAAATTGTAGAGTTTGAGCACATCGGGGTTCTGCCAGGCAAAGGTAGGAGTCTTCGGGCTCATGGTCCAGAAACCGTCGGGTTCCTTGGCTGCCGCGATCAGGAAAGGAATTTTTGCGCCGAGCGACACTAGGACTCCGCCTTTTTCCGCAAAGGACTTGTATGCCGGGATGTTCATTTTCGGGAATGCATCGCCCTGGATCATCAAGGCGTCGAAGCTGTCGGAGTTGAACACTTTCGGATCATTGATCTGTTCGGCGGTCAGGAGTTCCACCTTGCATCCCGACTCCTTCAGCCATCCGGCGGCCTTGTCAATCGCCTTAAGGTCAATGGAAAAACGGCTCTCGTTCGTCCCTTTCCCAGGGTTCCACATTGCGATCCTGGGGGCAATTGATTCCTCGGCATAGGCTCCAAACGCACATAGGCACAGGACAGCAATAAGCGATTTGAATTTCATTTATGTTCCCTGCTAAAAGTTATTGAAATATTTGGATTCGAAAGGCGGATCATCCCATGACAGCGGGACATGGTTGAAAGAGAAGAACTCTGCATGTCCATCGAAGAAGATTGCATTTGTGCCCCTGTGGGGTACGCCGACCTGGGTATTGACGGACGTGGAAGAGTAGCGCGCCGGGAACATATACCAGCCGGTGTCGGCTACGTCGAGAATCATGAACCATGACGGTGACTGCTTGTCCAATTTCTCCCTCCAGTTAGGCCCTGTCTCGTACCAGCGCGAGAACCAATGAGAGACACCATATGTCACATGGTTGGAGGGTGTGTTGTCTATGGCATTTTTCAAAACTGCATCATACATGGGATGAGAAGGGCAGATGGCAAATCGGACAGGCTGGTAATAGCTCCAGAAGCAGTTGCTTGTACTGTTGCTGAACCAGCGTAGGAGCGAGCCGGTCAGATAGGTGGTGTCGGGGAAAAGCTCGTCTTCATGTCCTGCAGCCTTTACGTTGGTAGTTATCGGCGGAATATATCCGTTGAAATCCTGCGCGAAGCTCGGTACACAGATGCCCAGCTGCCGCATGTTGTTCTTGCAGGACATGGTCTTCGCCTGTTCCCTGGCATTCTTGAGCGCCGGAAGCAGCAGCGCCGCAAGGATTGCGATGATCGCGATTACGACAAGCAGTTCGATGAGGGTAAATGCCGACGACAGATGACAGATGACAGACGACGGGCTCAAGTATCTGGCATCTTGGATCCTGGATCTTGGATCAGTTTTTTCAAATTTAAAATCGTACATTGGAAGACGGCAATTGGAAATGCCTTCGGCGTCTACATCTACAAACTGGTCCATCGTATTGAACTGATAATTTCGCATTTACAAATCTCCTTTAGGACTCTGCAGCATACAAAATATCAAGCGTTTGATTTTACTAATATCCCTTTAAAACTACATGTCAAGGAAGTTAAAATAAAAATTTTTAATATATCCTTCTCTTCCAATTGACAAAGCATTTAACTGTTATACATTTAAGTTGTATAGATAACTATATAACTTCATTTGGTGAACATATGATTGAAATGAATTCTTTCATACCGCCCTATGTAAAAATAGGCGCACTTCTCAAAAAAAGAATTTCCGACGGCGAATACACCGAAAAATTCCCCTCCACAAATGATCTTGTAAGAGAGATTGGCGTATCTCCTATGACAATTAACAAGGCTGTCGGTGAACTCGTCCGTGAAGGTCTCATCCACAGGAAAATAGGTTCCGGCACTTTCGTTACCACGAAGAAGAAGGAAAAGAAGAAGACAGGCAGGATAATCTATTTCGTCCCAGACAAGGCTTTCGGACTGCGACATCCATTCCATGCGGGAGTTTTCATCGGAATGACGTCGGCCGCGATGGGTGCCGGCCATGAAGCAATATTCCAGGACAGTGAAACCAGCCTCCTTGACATACTTTTCAAAAGCCGGAGCGAACTGGACTTCGACGGAATTGTCTTCAGCCGCTGGGACAACAGAAAAATGATCGATGATATTTCAAAGTTCATCCCCATGATTGAAGTCGGCGTCAGCGGTACACCGATCCCTTCAATACACTTCGACGATGAAACTGGGGCATACAAGGCTGTAAAACACCTCACAGATCTGGGACACCGCAGAATAGCCTTCATCACAGGATACATGACATGGAAGGAAGGCGAATACCGTTTCAACGGATACAGGAAGGCCCTTGAAGAAGCAGGAATAGCGTTTGATGAAAATCTTGTCTTTGAAGATGAATGGACGGATCCAGCCGGATACAGGTGCGCAAAAAAAATGCTGTCCCTTCCAGACAGGCCCACCGCAGTCTTCTGCACAAGCGACCACATGGCGTTCGGGGCCATGTCGTGCATAAAGGAGTACGGGCTCAGGATTCCAGATGACATCAGCATAATAGGATTCAACAATGTCGAAACCTCCGCATATGTGGAACCGCCGCTGACCACTGTTGAAATATCCTTCCAGGATACTGGATCGATGGCGTTCCGCGCCTTGATCAAGCTCATAGACGGGCAGGCCTTGACAGAAGAAGATCTCCTGCTGAATACCAGATTCGTATCAAGAAGTTCATGCCGCAGTCCAAAAACATAGGAGGAGAAAATATGAAATTTTTATCGTACTTTTATAATTTTTTATTTTTTGGAGATCCAAAAAATAAAAAAAATGGACCAGCGTTTACACTGATCGAATTGCTGGTAGTCATTGCGATCATCGCAATCCTCGCCGCTCTTCTGCTTCCCGCACTCAAGAACGCGAAGGAGCAGGCCCAGTCCATTTCCTGCAAGAGCAACATGCGCCAGGTGGGCCTTAACCTTATCAGTTTCACAAACGACTACGAGGGATATCTGCCTCCGTGGACCGGAGACAAGAAGAATGCAGGACATGAAGACGAACTCTTCCCCAGCAGCGAGAACATGACGGCTGTAGTGGCATACAGGTGGTTCACCGACGAAAGCTACAACTGTTTCTGGGATTATTACCAGCCGGTAAGCCTTCTTGTATGTCCGTCAAATCCGCGCTATGACGCCATTTATGCAAGCGCAAAGACCGGAGGATGGGATGGTGCCAGCTATGTCGCCTCAGAAAGGCTATCGAGGTGGCAGGTTTTGAATGGCCAGTGGAGAACCCTGATAACCAAGATGAATCCGGCGAAATTCATGCTTTTGGAAAAATCAGGTATCAACGCCAGCGTTTATTTTTTCAGGGCCACAAACCTCGGAAGTGCCGGAAACACGCTGACAGACCAGATCGGCGTCCATCACAGGGGTATAAATGCCGTCTCCTTTGACGGGCATGTGGAATTCTATTCCTTCAACCATGTCCCCATCGGCTGGAACGATACGCCGTTTTCGACAAGCTTATTCTGAAACATAAGGAAAGCCGATGAACAGAATCCTTAAAGGAATGTTGCTTCTTCTTATGATGGCCTCGAATATTTCATTTGCCGACGACGCTCCTTCCGCCAGGCAGCAGAAGATCGATCCTAATTCCTACTACGGCAAGCTCAAGGAGGAGTTCAAGGAGATCGGCGGAGCTTTCTTCATAGGCGGCGCCAATGAAGGCGAAGCCCTTTCCGGAGCTGAAACCGGCGGCGGAATGGAGAAGTTCTTCAAGTCCTCGGAAAATGTTTCAAAGGAAACCGTCCCCGTAGAAGGCATGCCCTTTTCAAAGGCATGCAGGTTCACTGTCGCACCAAAACCGAAAGTGTTCTGGAACGCCAGCTTCCAGCTCCTGAACAGGGAACCGGTTAAAAAGGGCGACGCGGTCCTCGTGGTCTTCTGGGCGAAGGGGAGGAAGGTCCCGCAGGTGGTGGATGACGGCGCCGGCGCAACATTGCAGGCATACATCCAGTCGAGCATAGGAAAATTCCCCAAGGGTCGCGTGAATAATTTCTACGACTGCAAGATGCTCTCCGAAAAATGGGAGCGGTACTGTATAAAGACCAGCCCTGTGTCAATGGATTTCCCTGCAGGCAAGCTCGCACTGATCGGAATGATGGGGCACAAGGAGCAGGCCGTAGAGGTAGGCGGCATCGCCTGGATGGTGTTTCCTGAAGGTGCGAACATCGCAAAGATGCCGAAGAAGAGCTGGAACTACGAGGGGCGCGCGGCAGACGCAACCTGGCGCAAGGAGGCGGAGGAGCGCATCGGAAAAATCCGCAGGGGAAATTTGACCATAGAAGTCGTAGATGACAAAGGCCAGCCCGTCGCCGATGCGGATGTCCAGGTCCGGATGAAGCAGCACGAGTTCCGTTTTGGAGTAGCGGTCTCAGTCGGCGCATTCACCGGAAAATCCAAGAACATGAGTCCAGAAGATGTCATGAAATACAAGGAAGTTTCCACGAAATATTATAACTCCATCGTACCGGACAACAATCTGAAATGGGTATACTTCGAGAATGAGCGCAAGGACGGATGGAAGGATACGAAGGAGTGCCTGAAGTACTACCATGACAATGGGAAATATGTACGAGGGCATGTCCTGGTATGGCCGACGATCTTCAGGGCTCCTGAATCGCTGAAGGAAAAGTTGAAAGGCAACAAGGAACTCCTGGATGAAACCGTGAAAAAGCATGTAACCGAGGAAGTATCCGAGTTCAAACAATGGATCTCCGACTGGGACGTAACAAATGAGACCGCTGTAAACCGCGACTTCATGGATACGCTGGGTCCGGAATCGATGCTTGAATGGTACAGGATCGCGCACGAGGCCGATCCGAAGACAGCCCTCACGTTCAACGAGCCTAATTTCGGCGCGGATGGAATGGAGCTTGGAAGTTTTCCGGAAAGCCTGCTCAATGACAAATGCCGCGGCTGGGTGGACTACCTGGTGAAGAACAAGGCGCCGCTCGACTATATCGGAAGCCAGTGCCACGGAGGATCGGCAGGCAGGGAGTTCGGTGGAAAGACAGGTCCGGAGGGGTTATGGAAATATTTCGACTATCTCTCCTCTTATTATGGAAAGAAACTCCAGTACACGGAACTCGATGTCGGCATCGGGGATCCCTCTGATCCCGATCAGCTGGCATATCAGGCTGACTTCCTCCGTGACACGATGATCATCGCATTCGCCCATCCTGCATTCGATGCGATCACCCAGTGGGGATTCTGGGAAGGCGCGCATTACGCGCCGGCCGCGGCCCTGTGGACAAAGGACTGGAAGGCGAGGCCGGTTGCAGATGCATATATAAAACTGGTCTTCAAGGACTGGTGGACGAATGCGGATCTGAAATCCGGCAAGGACGGAAAATGTTCGGTGAATGCGTTCTTCGGCGACTATGAGATAACTGTGAACGGCAGGACAAGGTCTGTTAAGTATTCCTCGCTGGAAAAGGATAAGCCAATCAGGATTGAATTAAAACAGTAAGTCGGTTTTTAAACCGACATTTTAATCGTCGGGATCAATCCCGACATACTAAAGGAAAAACATGAAAACATTTTGGACCATCTTTTTCATCCTAAGCTCAGTGGTGGTTTATGCCGCCGACACAAACCTCCTCCCAAATCCCGGATTCGAGGATGGGGATAAGATGTGGTCGTTCGGGGATTCGACTTCTATCTTAACTGCTGAAGCAGCACACGAAGGAAAATCCGGTCTGCGTGTCGGTGACGATGAATACAATGCGGATCCTGGTTCTGTCACCAGCGCGAAACTACCGGTCCATCCTGGTCAGGAAGTTACGCTCTCTTTCTGGGCGAAGGGGAAGAACAAGAGCAGCGGCGCCTACATCTACTTCTATGATTCAAACGGGAAAGTCATTTCGAAGCCCCAGCCGGCCCTCTGGCCAGCCAACGAGGACGGACAGTGGCACCAGTATTCCCTGAAGGAGACAGCTCCGGCAAACGGAGCCTCAGTCGCGGTATGGGTGCATTTCTCCCCAGGCAATATCGGCATCACGGACTACGATGATTTTTCTTTCTCGGGAATATCTCCAGACGTGAAAGCAGTCCCTCCAGTTCCGCCCAGGGCCAGGGCAAAGCCCAGGGAAGAAACGAAAGTTCCTGCTCCGAGGAAGGAACCGGCGGTAATCATACTCAAGTTTGACGATCTCAAGCAGGTCAACGGCAAGGTTCATCCCAGCTGGCAGAAGATATCGGACTTCCTCGAATCCCGCAAGATAAAGGGGGCTTTTGGAATGACATGCGATACTCTCCAGGATGCAAAGCCCGAATATGTGAACTGGATCAAGTCGCGCCATGATTCCGGCGCAACCGAATTCTGGTTCCATGGATGGGATCATGCGACACATAATGAAAATGGAAAATCGCTGAGTGAGTTTGACACGAGATCCTACGAGGAGCAGAAAAGCCGTTTCGACAGGTCGCAGAAGCTTGCGCTTGAGAAACTGGGTTTTGCATTCGAGACATTCGGTCCCGGCGGAGGCGGATCCGGACAGCATTTCGACGCCGGCACCTGCAAGGTGATGCAGGATGATCCGCATATGAAGGCCTGGCTCTATCCAAAACCAATCGACGAGGACGGGAAGAAACTCCAGGAAGCTGGAAAGGTCACAATCCTCGACCGCGTCTGGGAAGTGAACACCGAAGGTGCGGTCGGAGTTCCGGATTCAAAAAAGCTTATCGCAGGATATAACAGGAATCCGGAAAGGAAATATTTCGTGCTCCAGGGACATCCTGCGATGTGGGCCGGCCCGCGCTTCGACGAATTCGTGAAGATAATAGATTTCCTTCAGGAGCAGAAGTGCGTCTTCATGACACCGATGGAATATGTGAAATCTGTAAAGGGGGTAAAGTGATTAAAGTTAGCTCTTGTAATTTTTTATTTTTTAAAGCAAAAAATAAAAAATATAAACACTTCACACTTATAGAACTGCTGGTAGTCATCGCGATCATCGCAATCCTCGCGGCCATGCTCCTGCCGGCTCTTAAAGGCGCCAAGGACCAGGCACAGGCGATCATCTGCAAGAGCAACATGCGCCAGGTCGGCATGGCGGTCATATCCTTCACCACCGACCGGGAAGGATATCTCCCCGCTTTCACGGGCGATGGAAAGACCGCCGGGCACCGCGACGAGCTCTTCCCGGCCGACGAGAACATGACCAGCATGGCGAACTTCTACAGGTGGTTCACAAACTTCACGAACAACGACAACTGCTTCTGGGACTACTACAAGGACGTCAGCAAACTGGTCTGCCCATCCCATCCGCGCAGGGATGCGATACTAGCGCAGGTAGGTTCCTGGGATGGAAACTCATATGTGGTAACTGAAAAATTCTCAAGGTGGCAGGTAGGCAGCAAGCGCCAGGCGCTCATGCATACCATCGGCACTGAGAAGTTCATGCTTCTGGAAAGGACTGCCCTTACTGGAACTACATCTTATTCATTCAGGGCGTTATATACCGGAACTCCCGGGAATATGATCCCGGACCAGATCGGGATCCATCACAAGGGTACGAACGCGGTGTTCTTCGACGGGCATGTCGACTTTTTCCCGTTCAAGCACATTCCGCAGTCCTGGAGCGACGCGCCGTTTGAAACGAAATATTTCTGAAGCAGGACGGTTTTTCCTGTCCTGAGCTTGTCGAAGGGAAACCGTCAAATTAATCGTCGGGTTGAAACCCGACATACTTAAAAGGATAAAAAATGATCAGGAAGTTATTGCTGTCAGCCGTGTTAATCATGTTCTGCGTTGCGAATTTCGCACAGGACAAGCCTGCGAACGCCGCAGTCTCGCTGAAAGTCGTGGCAGACAAGGCTGATGCCGTCTACAAGACTGGAGACAAGGTCAAGTTTCTTGTAAGCGTAATGGAAAAAGGCAATCCTCTCGAAGGTAAAAAGATCGAATACACCATCCACAGGGACGGCTCCGCCGAGGCCCAGAAAGGTTCGATAATCTCAAAATCTTCCCCCGTGGAGATCGAAACGTCACTCGACACGCCGGGTTTCATACTGTGCACGGTGTCATTTGCCGGTCCGCCGAAGGCTGATGCAGCGGCCGGAGCAGGAGTCTCACCTCTTGAAATAAAGGCCAGTGGTGCAGTTCCCGCCGATCTCAAGGAATTCTGGCAGAAAAAGCTGGAGGAGCTTAAGAAGATCCCAATGAACGCAAAGATGGACAAGGTCGAACTTGAGGGGAATCTGAAGGAGAAGATGGAATGCTTCGACATCAGGGCGGACTGCTACGGAGGAGTTCCAGTATCGGGATATTATGTGAGACCCTTGAACGCGAAGGAAAAGTCGTGTCCTGCAATTGTCACATACCAGGGTGCCGGCGTGCGGTCCTCAAACAAGAACATCTGGCACGCGCAGAACGGAATGATATCCCTTGACATCAACGCGCATGGCATAGAAAACGGGAAGCCGAAGGAATTCTATGATGAACTCATCAAAGGGAAGCTTGCCAACTATGCCAGGTCGGGGTCGGATGACAGGGAAAAGACATATTTCCTCGGAATGTTCCTAAGGGTGATCAGGGCGCTTGAGTTCATAAAATCCCAACCGGAGTGGGACGGAAAAACGCTTATTGTCCAAGGTGGAAGCCAGGGTGGCGCACAGTCGCTTGTCGCGGCGGCCCTTGATCCGCAGATCACATTATGCACGGTCTTTGTGCCGGCGATGTGCAACCAGCAGGAGGTCCTGTTCAACTGCAGGCCCACCTGGCCGAACTGCATCATCGCGAAAGACGGCAAGGCCGTCAAACCCGATGTCGTGAAGGCGATGTCCTACTATGATCCTTCCTTTTTAGCCCCGGAGATAAAGGCGGAGACGTTTGTCTCGGTAGGCTTCATCGACACCACCTGCACCCCCACCGCCGTATATTCGATGTATAACAATCTCAGATGCAAAAAGAGCATCATGAACGGGATCCTGGTCACCCACACGGTCGCGCAGGAGGCCTCGAAAGAGGCGAACGCGCGCATCGCAGAACATATAAGGGAAATGAAAACAAAATAAGGAAAGGAGCGCCGGCATCCTGCCGGCAAAAGCAAAAAATGAAAATCTTCCCAGCATTATCAGCCTTTGCGATCTTTGTTTCAATGAATTTCGTGGTCTTTTCCGAAGAGGCCGCAAAAAAACCGCAGGTCATCATTCTAAAACTTGACGATCTCACCGCCAAATTCCCTAGCAAGGACTGTCCAGCCGGACCTAGGTGGAAGAAAGTGGTGGACACCGTGGAGAAGAAGAAGATAAAGGCCTCGTTCGGGATAATACTCAACTCACTCGAGAAGGACAACCAACCCTATTTCGACTGGATCAAGGATTTGAACACAAAGGGCAACATTGAATTCTGGAACCATGGGATGACTCATGGCGAAAAGACCGAAAACGGGAACAAGATCCAGGAATTCAACAAGGGATCGTCATATGAGGAGCAGAAGGCTACCCTTGAGAAAGGGCAGAAGCTTGCGAAGGATAAACTCGGCATAACCCTCGCAACACTGGGGACGCCGTTCAATTCCTCCAGCGGGGATACGGAGAAGGCTCTCGAGGATATTCCTGACATAAAGATATGGCTCTACGGACCCGGAAAACCAAAGATCAGCAAGAAGCTGATCCTCGAGCGCAGCGTCAACCTGGAAGCCTCGGTCGGAAATCCGGATTTCGACAAATTCAAGGAAGCGTATGAGTCAAAGGGCAAGACCAAGGAATATATCGTCCTTCAGGGGCATCCGCCGGCATGGGACGACAGGAAATACGAGAACTTTGAAAAGATCGTCGACTACCTCATCGAAAAAGGCTGCATCTTCATGACGCCGTCGGAATATCTTGCCTCCAAAAGCCAGAACAAATAAAATTTCCGTAGCACGGAAATTTTATACATCCTTGAAAATTACCCAATAGGATTTATCCTTTGGTTTCGGAAGAGGATATTTATTTATGGAGCGCCGGTCTCCAGACCGGCTCAAGAGCCGACCTGGAGGGTTACCCGCCTCCGGAGCCTGTCGGACTTAAGGTTTTTCGCTTGTAGTAGCTCGTGTTCGAGCGTTCTTAACGGAATCTCAAAAGACCGAAGAACGCGCAAACATGCGCTACGAACAAATTCAGCCATTTCTGAACTCTTTTGTAAGTCCGACAGGATCCGCAGGCAGCGCCAAATGCGACCAGGGTCGGCGTTCCTTTTAGGGATATTTTCTAATTATAATTTAAAGGCTATAAATGACACACCTGAAGACACCATATTATCTCATCGACGAACGGAAGCTGAAAAAGAACCTTGAGGTCATCGCAAAAATACGCGAGGATTCCGGTGCGAAATCGGTCCTCGCTCTCAAATGCTTCTCCACGTGGTGCGTGTTCCCTCTCATGCGCAAGTACATGGACGGCACAACCAGCAGTTCCCTCTTTGAAGCACGGCTTGGCCATGAGAAGTTCGGCAAGGAGACCCATGCCTTCAGCGTCGGATATTCCAGGGAAGACATAATGGAGATGAGGAAGTTCGCCGACAAAATCATATTCAATTCGACTTCGCAGCTCGAGATGTTCCGTGATGATGTAAAGGGATTGAAACTCGGGCTGCGTGTAAATCCCGGAATCAGCTATTCCCATTTTGATCTTGCGGATCCCGCAAGGAAATATTCCAGGCTCGGAGTGCTCGACAAGAAGAAAGTGATGGAGATGGCCCCGTTGATCAGCGGCGTCATGTTCCATTTCAACTGCGAGAACGACGACTTTGCGAATCTCGCAAAATCCATGGACTATATCGGGGAGAAATATGGTTCTCTGCTGAAAAAGATGCAGTGGATGAGCCTTGGCGGCGGTCTTTTCTTCACCAAGAAGGGATATCCTGTCAAGGAGTTCTGCCTCAAGATGAAGGAGTTCAGCGGAAAATACGGCGTCCAGATCTATCTCGAACCCGGGGAAGCCGCGATCACGCAGACAACTGAACTGGTGACAACTGTCCTTGATGTCGTCCACAACAAGATCGATATTGCGATCATCGACGCCTCTCTGGAGGCGCACACGCTTGACCATCTTATCTACCGTACGACTCCTCGGCTCTCATCCCCTGTTCCCGGCCCGCACAAGTTCATGGTCGCGGGACGGTCCTGCCTGGCTGGAGACGTGTTTGGAACGCATAAATTGAAGAGGCCTTTGAAAGTCGGCGACGAAGTGCGCATCGCGGATGCCGCAGGATACACGATGGTGAAGAAGAACTGGTTCAACGGCGTCATGATGCCGTCTATCGCCGTCCGCAGGCTGAGCGGGAAGATCGAAGTAGTTCGGAAGTTCGGATACGAGGACTTCAGGGACAATCTGTCATAAGATCTTCAAACCACAGAACACACAGATTACACAGAAATAAATAATTGTTAATATTTTCGTGTGATTAGTGTATTTCGTGGTTTATATTTTATTTTGTTTGTCTGTGTGTTCCGTGTGTTCTGTGGTTAAAATATTACATCAATAATTTTTTAGAAGAAGGAATCCCTAAATGAAGAAAAACGTCCTTATAATCGGTGCGGGCGGTGTTGCACACGTGACCGCGCACAAGGCTGCCATGAACAACGACGTGCTCGGCGACATCTGCATCGCATCGCGCACACTGTCGAAATGTGATGAGATCATCGCCAGCGTCAGGAAGATGAAGCACCTTAAGGACACTTCTAAGAAACTATATTCCCGCCAGCTCGACGCCATGGACATCCCTGCAACAATAAAGCTCATCAAGGATACCAAGTCCGAGATCGTCATCAACCTCGGCAACGCATTTGTAAACATGTCGGTACTCGAGGCATGTCTCGCGACCGGCGCCGCCTACATGGACACCGCGATTCATGAGGATCCGGACAAGGTCTGCGAGCAGCCTCCATGGTACGCCAACTACGAGTGGAAGCGCAAGGCCATCTGCAAGAAGAAGGGTCTTACCGCCCTCCTCGGCGCAGGATTCGATCCCGGAGTGGTCAACGCCTACTGCGCGCTTGCTCAGAAACGTTATTTCGACAAGATCGACACCATCGACATCATGGATGTCAACGCCGGCAGCCACGGCAGATATTTCGCCACGAACTTCGATCCGGAGATCAACTTCCGCGAGTTCATCAAGGTCTATACCTGGATCGACAGGAAATGGAAGGAATATCCGACTCATTCCGTCAAACGCGTCTACGATTTCCCAGTCGCCGGTCCCTGCCCCATCTATCTGAACGGACATGATGAACTTCATTCCCTGTCAAAGAACATCGATGCGAACAGCATCCGTTTCTGGATGGGATTCGGCAACCATTACATCAACGTGTTCACAGTACTGCGCACGCTAGGATTCCTCTCGCATCTGCCGGTGACACTCACTACCGGACAGGAAGTAGTTCCGCTCAAGGTCGTAAAAGCCCTTCTCCCAGATCCCAAAACTCTGGCTCCTAAATACACTGGCAAGACCTGCATCGGCAATTTCGTCAAGGGCTGGAAGAACGGCAAGAAGCGCGAAGTGCTCATCTACCAGGTTTCCGACCACCACAAATGCTTCCTCGAAGTCGGTTCACAGGGCATCAGCTACACCGCCGGAGTTCCGCCAGTGGCCGCAGCAATGCTCATAGCGAACGGCAAATGGGACGCCTGCAAGATGGTAAACGTCGAGGAGATGGATCCCGAACCTTTCATCGCAATTCTCGACAAGATCGGACTTCCGACGGACGTCAAGGAGATCAAGCCCGGCAGCAAGGACTCCTTCAACGGCACGGTCGGCAAGCTTGCAGACGAACTCAAGAAGTCCACGGCTACCGTAACGGTGTCAGCCGCGAATCCGATAGTCGCAATCGACCGCAAGTTCCAGGAAGAATCCCTGAAGTCGATCTGCAAGGAAATGTGCAAGGGGAAGAAATAGGGCTGCCATCTGTTTTCTTCCTGTGAACCCGGAGGGTTCAAAGCTTTTAGCCGGTGGTTGAAGCCAATTTGGCTGACACCACCGGTTTTTTATGTTAAAAAGAATGCACCCTGAAGGGGTGCCAGAAATTTCAGGCATATTATCATTATGTCATCAACATACCTAAACCTCCATTACCACATCGTGTTTGCAACAAAAGGAAGAGTCTCTCTCATAGACTCCTCCTGGCGTTTTCGACTCCATGAATATTTAGGCGGAACCATACAGGGTCTTGAGGGTTTTCCAGAGGGAATCGGAGGAGTAGCCGATCATGTTCATTTACTTGTAAGATTAAAAGCAACTCACCGTCTTTCTGACTTTATACGGGAATTGAAAAAAGCATCATCAGCATGGATCCATTCTGAGATTGGCGAAAGAAATTTCGCATGGCAGGAGGGGTATGGCGCCTTTACTGTTAGCGCAAGCTCCATTGAGGCAGGCCGTAAGTATATAGCTAATCAGGAAGAGCATCATAGAATTCTTTCATCCCAGGAAGAATTGATTGAAATTCTGAAAAAGGCCGGAATCGAATATAATCCGAAATACCTTGACTGATATGTCTGCGACCCCGATGGGGTCGGGTATTTTTTTATCATTGACCGGGGGTGTCACCCGAAGCGGGTTCACCTCCCGGCTAAGAGCTCATATCCCTCCGGGATGAAGTCAAGGCGAATCCATTCTCTTCAATCATGAAAAATCCTAATCCAGATGGCAAAGGCAATTGCCGGCAAGATGCCGGCGCTACATTCAGGTTCATCTTTTCCGCATCCATCCAGTAATCCAATCATCCACCCATCCATTCTTCTACAGGTTCACATGGACGACTTTTGCCGGGGGGAATCCGTTGAATGGAGTTGATGATGCAATCGTGTAGGCGCCGGTGTTGTCGCTGTACAGGAGATCTCCGAGTTCAAGGTTGTTAGGAAGCTCCTCGGACATGGAAACGACATCGAGCGCGTCGCATGTCGGACCGAAGACCGTGCAGATATGTTTCGGCCCCTTCCTGAATGAGTTCAGATGGTACTGGCAGTGGTCGAAGAGTATTCCCGAGAATGTATGGTAGACACCGTCGTCGATATAGTAGCAGACCTTGCCGTCGCGCATGGCCTTCCCGATGATCTTCGAGACTGCTGTTGCCGCAGTGGCTACCATGAACCTTCCGGGTTCGGCCAGGATCTGGACGTCTTTCGGGAAGAGGCGGTCAAGTTCGGAATTGATCTTGTGCGCGAGTTCGCTGAAAGGCTTCACGCTGGAATCATATGGTGCCGGGAACCCGCCGCCGATGTCGAGCAGGTTCATCTTATTGTAGCCACGATCCTTTGCCTCCTCGAAAATATTATGGGCGAGATTGATCGCCTGGACGAAATTGTCGAAGTTCGTCGTCTGGCTGCCGACATGGAAGCTGAGGCCTTCGACTACGAGTCCGGCCTTGTCGGCTTCAAGGATGAGATCAACGGCTTCTCCTGACGCCGCCCCGAACTTCGAGGACAGTTCGACCATTGCTCCTGTGTTGGCGACCTTCAGGCGCAGCACGAGTCCGGCGTTAGGGGCGTACTTCCTGATCTTCCTTATCTCCTCATGGTTGTCATAGGTGACCAGGGGCTTGTACTGGTTGAGTTCCTGGAGGGTCTTGTCGGCCTTGATGGGATGGGCGTAGATGATCTTGTCCCAGATCCAGTCCTGGCGCTGTTTTGCAGGCATGTCCTTTATGTACTTGTAGACGATCTTGAATTCGGGCATGGAGGCCACATCGAAGCTCGCGCCGGCATCGAAGAGGGTCTTTACGACGACAGGATCGGCGAACGCCTTGACGGCGTAGTATGCCTGGACGCGCGGAAGATGTTTCCTGAACATCGCATAGTTCTGGCGCAGGACGTCGTGGTCCACCACCAATATCGGCGTACCGTGTTTCTTCGCCAGCTGCTGAAGAGTCTTCTGCGTAACCATTGTCCCCTCCTGTTTTCAGGTGTCAGTGTCCGGGTGTCAGGCAAATGCCGACAAAAATCAATCGCGAATCAACTTCTGCTTCCCTGGCACCTCAAGAAATTATATTTCCATAATTTGAATGCAATGCGTTTTAAATCAAGACTTAAAAAAACGTAACTACATGAAAGTTAAAATTATTTATGCTATTTTAATGCAATGCAATTGAACTGAGGAATTAGTCTGATGAGAAAAAACAATATCGTCGTACTTGACGGATACGCTTTGAATCCCGGTGATCTATCGTGGGATGGTCTGAAGGCACTTGGTGAATGCCGGATTTTCGAACGCACTACTGCGGACAAGATTGTCGAACGTGCCAAGGATGCGGAAATCATCCTGACAAACAAGACAGTCCTTGATCGGAACACGCTTTCCTCTCTTCCCAATCTCAAATATATCGGCGTCCTAGCGACAGGATACAATGTCGTCGATGTGGCTGCCGCAACAGAACGCGGAATTGTCGTGGCAAACATCCCGGCCTATGGGACGAGATCCGTCGCACAGTTGACTTTTGCCCTCATTCTAGAGCTTGCCCACCATGCGGGTCACCATTCCAATACTGTCCACGACGGACGCTGGACAAAATCAAAGGATTTCTGCTACTGGGATTTCCCCCTCGTGGAACTTGAAGGACTTACAATCGGGCTCATAGGGTTTGGACGCATAGGGCAGTCAACTGCGGAAATCGCAAAATGTTTCGGGATGAAAGTAATTGCATGCACCAGCAACCACAAGGAAACATCCCGCGCAGGGGTAGAGATAACCGACATGGAAACACTCTTGCGGAAGAGCGACATTGTCAGCCTGCACTGTCCGCTCACCGCCGGGAACAAAGGATTCATCAACAAATCGAGGTTTGAAATGATGAAGAGGAGCGCGTTCCTGATAAACACCAGCCGCGGCCTGCTGATCGATGAACAGTCTCTTGCAGATGCATTAAGTTCCGGACGCATCGCCGGCGCCGGGCTTGATGTGCTTTCAAGCGAGCCTCCGAAACCGGACAATCCCCTGCTCAAGGCTAGGAACTGCATCATCACCCCTCACATCGCCTGGGCGACAAGTGCCGCACGCGAGAGGCTCATGAAAATAGCTGTTGACAACGTCAAGGCGTTTATCGATGGCAAACCGGCAAATATTGTATCATAATCCAAAATGCTCACTCCATACAATCCTGCAGCAACCTGCGAGTTCCGCAGTTTGAAATACAGCCAGGAAATGGCAGTGTATGCATGGCTCAATATTAAATGATAGAGGTTCTCAACAATTCACTCTTTCATTAAGGCAATCCCATGAATGAATCACATGGCAGGAAAAGGAATGGAAACAGAAAATCAGGAAAATCTCCTGTAGAAATTTATTCCTTTCCACTTCCGGCTCCGGATGACGTCAAGGTGGAGGTCAATGGAGCGAAAGTCAGACCCTGCCAGATGAAGAATGCCGACTTCTGCGCTTTCTCCGCGTCTTCAGGATACGAGGTTCTTGTCGAGATAAATGAGCCGATCAGGAAAGCACACGTGCGTCCTTTGAAACGCGGGATAAAGCCTGTCATCAAGGGGAAAATCCTATCTTTCAAGGCCAAGGGCGCAGGAGATCTGGTAATCGATATCCCGGGACGCAAGCCTCTCTTCCTCTATGTTTCCGCTCCTGACACCGACATCCCCTCTCCTAGGGATCCCAAGGTGAAATATTTCAAGGCGGGCAAGATCCATGAGGCTGGAGAAATCGTATTGCATGACAATGAGACTCTCTACATCGAGGGTGGAGCGGTTGTGCGAGGCTGCGTGCGCGCACTTAAATCGAAGAATGTAAAAATAAGAGGCCATGGAATCATTGATGCGTGCAATTACCCAAAGGGGGAAAGGAGAACTATTGTCTTTGACCAGTGTGTCGACTCCTCAATCGAAGGGATCATCTCCATCAATCCCGCGTCATGGATGACAGTTCTTGGCGCCTGCGAACGCATTACTGTCCGTGGCCTGCGCGAGATTGGAGATGTGCTGTCATCCGACGGCATCGATATCTGCGGCTGCCGGGACATACTCGTGGAAGACTGCACGTTCATGTGCAACGACGACGGCGTAGTGATAAAGTCTCTCAATCTTAAGAACCCTCTGGATTCCTTGAACGACTGGAGCCGGGACGTGGAAAACATCATCACGCGCCGGTGCATCTTCCTGCAGCAGTCCGGAGCCGCAATGGAAATCGGGCATGAGCTTAGGACGAAAATGGTGAGGAACATACGTTTCGAGGACTGTGATATCGTGGCCATACACGGTTTTGGCTCTGCGTTCTCGATCCGGAACGCCGACCGGGCCCTTGTGAAGGATGTCTACTACGAGAACATCCGGGTCGAACACCATTATTACCGGCTGGTCGACATCCGCGTACTCAAGTCCATGTGGTCGAAGGACGAGGAGCGCGGGTATGTTGAAAATATCTTTTTCAAGAACATCCAGGCAGCCCTCACGATATACAATCCGGGCTATTCGTTCTCCCTGGTCAGCGGTTTCGACCCGGACCACAAGGTCAGGAATGTTGTATTCGAGGATTTCTTCGTTGACGGCAAAAAAGTTTCCTCGGTGCATGAGCTAGATCTCTACACCAGGGACGCCGAGGACATCGCTTTCAGATAATAAGGAGATCCATCCATTCCATGGAATGAAATGTAAAACAGTCATCGCTGGCGCAGATGCCTGCATAGACAAACAGGATACAAGAAGAATGAAACATTTAATAATCCTTTATTCAAAATTATCACTGGTAGCAATATTCTTGCCCTTACTGCAATTGGGCATATCTGCACAAGGCAAGCTCAAATCCCCGGTAGATTATGTCGACCCGTTTATCGGGGTACTCGACCCGGGAAGCAACTGCGTGATAGGGCCCCAGCTGCCTTTCGGGTCGATCAATCCAAGTCCGCAGACACCAAAAGGATCACATGACGGATATTCGCCTAACGAGCAGATCCGCGGGTTCGGACAGCTGCATGTGAGCGGCACCGGCTGGGGCAAGTACGGACAGATTTTCATTTCCCCCCAGATTGGTCTTGCCGTCGGCGAAACCGAACACGATTCACCCAAGGGATCTGAATTGGCGACTGCCTATGAATATTCCGTCAAGCTGACGCGTTACGGCATCAATGTAAACGTGACCCCTTCCTATCATTCGGCGATCTACCGTTTTACCTTTCCCGAAAGCGACAAGGCAAATATCGCATTCGATCTGTCTCACCACATCGCCAAGGATATCGCCCCGGAACTGGGAGGCAAGATATTGGACGGAGAGCTAAGTTTCACGAAGGCTTCAAATGATGAGATCAAAGGCTATGGCAATTATACCGGCGGGTTTGGAGGGGGAAAATACAAGGTGTATTTCTGTGCAAGGGTAAGCAAGTCCCCAGCTGAATCCGGAACCTGGCTGAATGGGGTGACATCACCGGGCCAGAAATCTGAAAAGCTGCAGAAGGCGGATGATCGCGTCGGGGCTTATTTCCAGTACAAGACCAAGGCGGACGAAGAAATTTACATGAAGGTGGCAGTGTCCTTGAAGAGCGTTGAACAGGCGGCGGCTTGGCTGGATTCGGAGATCCCCGGTTTCAACTATGAAAAAGTACGGGCCGCAGCAAGGCAGAATTGGAGCGAGCAGCTGAACAAGATCCTGGTTGAAGGCGGCACCGAGAAGGACAGGAAGATTTTCTATACGGCGTTCTATCATGCCTCCATAATGCCACGCGACAGGACCAATGACTCTGATCACTTCGATGCCGGCGTGCCGGTCTGGGATGATCATTATGCGGTATGGGACACCTGGCGCACCTTGTATCCCCTGCAGGTTCTGATCAATCCGGAAATGGTGGCCGGAACAATAAATTCCTTCATAGCCAGGCTGAAGACAGACAAGATGGTGAAGGATGCCTACATAGCATGCAACGAGATGCAGTCCGAGCAGGGCGGCAACAATATCGACAACATCATTGCTGACGCATATGTGAAAGGCGTGAAGGGCGTCGACTGGAAGGAAGCCTACAATGTGATGAAGTTCAATGCCGACAACGAGCGCCAGGGAAGCTTTGGCTGGAACAAGTCCGACAAGACCAACACCTATAAGGAGACTGGATGGATTCCTGCAGGCCGCATGAGCAATTCCATGACGCTAGAATATGCGTACAACGATTTCTGCGCCGCTGAACTGGCAAGGGATCTCGGCACAAAACAGGATTATGATAAATATCTCGAGCGGAGCGGCAAGTGGATCAACTTATGGGACGCCGATGCGGAAAGCGACGGATTCAAAGGGTTCATCATGCCCAAGAAAGCGGATGGCAGTTTTGTGAAGTATGATGCAAAGACCTACCCCGGATCATGGAAGGACTATTTTTATGAAGGAAATTCCTGGACCTATTCCTATTTCATGCCGCATCAGTTCGACAAGCTGGTCGAACTTTCCGGAGGCAAGGACATGTTCGCCAAGAAGCTGCGGTACGGATTCGAGAAAAACCTGATAAATCATGGCAACGAGCCGGCCTTCCTGGCTGTGCATGCCTTCCATTATGCCGGGCATTCCGACCTTGCCAGTTTTTACGTGCGCAAACTTATGAAGGATAGGTTCAACGAAAAAGGATACTCCGGAAATGACGACAGCGGAGCCATGAGTTCATGGTACATGTTCTCGGCGATGGGCTTCTTCCCGAATGCAGGACAGGACATCTATTACCTGACAGGCCCTTCCTTTACAAAGGTTGTTTTAACTTTAGGGAACAAGAAGACAGTCACCATCTCAGCCCCTGACGCCTCTCCTTCGGATATCTACGTGAAATCAGTTTCCATCAACGGAAAGAAATGGGATAAGCCCTGGTTCAGCCATAAGGACATCCAGGACGGTGCTGCAATTGTCTTTGAGATGACGGACAAGAAGGTAAATTAGCAGATATAGCTCACGAAAATATTCTTCACATGCCCGACCTGCGGACGCAATGTCCGGTAGTTCTGGATTTCACGCCAGCGGTCGCGGGTTTCATAGAAGGCGCGTATGCCTGCGATTTTTTCAGGTTCGAACATAGCTGCATCATTTTTCATTTTCACAAGTCGATAGTTTTGGATTCATATACTAAGACATAATAAAGCGGTAGACAGTTTCAAGTTGAGGCATGGTACATCCAAAGGGGATTTCCCGTTCTTTTCCGGTTTCAAAAGGAAGAAAATTGGTGCCATTCTAATTTAATATCTTATATTCATGATGTTACAACTAAAGTATTACATTTTATTATATGGGAAAGGCTACACCTAATGGCTTAATCCGCCGTCGCTGGAAAGCTATAAGCTATGGTGGACAGGCTAGAATGTCTTTATCCTCTTGTTCAGCAGCTTGAACCTGGACGTGATCACTGCGTACATTTTCTTTACATCGTTCTCGGTCCCGGTATACTCGCAGGTGCTGCAGTAGTAGTCCTTGTGCTTCGGATCATATTTCACGAATGTCTCGCATTCGCGGGAGAGGCAGAGCGGACATCTGAATTCCTCCATTATTTTTTTTCTATTCTTAGGCATATGGACATTCTCTCCTTTGGTTTGATTGTTTTTACCAGTGCCATCTGGTACATGGGTCCTGAAAGACATGCATCGGCTATTTTCCCGGAATCGCATTTGTTCATGGGAACAAGCGAAAGCTTAAGATCCAGCTTTGGCAGGTTCGCCATCAATTTGGTAGGATTCTCAACAGTGATCATCTTGCTTGTATAACTGATCGGCAGGCGTTTTTTCCCCTGGGCATTGCTTGCTTCCATGGTTATCCCCCTTATATCCTCAGGATAATCCCCTGAGCCGGTAATACCCTGGACACCGGTGAAATACTGGGTGACCTCCACAGGCTGCTTGCCGGGACTGCTGATCAATTTAAAGTCAATCGTGATATCAGATCCGGAGAACTTGCATGTCTTCTCAACTACAAGCGGACCTTCGGGCGTTTCAAGTGTGAAAGGGGACGAGAAGGAACGATTGTCGGGATCCAGCGACTCAATTTCAGTCCTTTCGAAAGTCAGATCAAACTTCTTGTCCTTGAAAAGGATGCTGGCGCTGAAGACACCGGCGCGGCCAAAGTAATTTATTCCACCTTTGCGGTACTGGTTCAACACGAACGGATATGAACCATTCCAGAGATCCTTGGCGCCTGCACCAACCGGCATCTTCACCTGGCTGGCATAAGGGCGCAGATCGGTTATCGCGGAGCCAGCCATGGGATCGATGGTCGCGCGATATCCATTAGTGCGGATCCAATAGATGCTTCTTCTGGAACCATAGAGGATGTCCTTCCAATAGCACTGGTCGACATCATCCAGTTTCCGGTTGGCCTTGAACCAGCGTCCGAACTCGGTCATCGTCATGTCCTGTACGGATCCTTCCTTCTTCTTTTTCCCCAGATAGTTAAGTGTCTTGACGTACAGGTCCCTGGAGACTTTGACATCCTCCTCGTAATAATGTCTTGAGGCGACCCAGTTCGGACCGACGAACATGTTATAATAGGAATATCCGCCGTTGAACTTTTCCTGATGGATGTACTGGTCGATGAAGTTGAGGTCGTATGCCAGGCCCTTGTCCTTGTAGATCTTGCCGCGGAGCAGGTTCGCCGGATGGCTGGCATAGCAGTCGTCCCTGTGCAGGATGGAATGGAGCATGTCGCGGACGAGATGCGGCAATGCGACGACATCGAGGCTCTGTGCAGAATTCATCGCCGGGGCATGGATATGGTTTTTCGAAGGGATCCACGGCCACCAAGGTCCGCCTTCCGAATAAAGATGCCAATATCCGTTTGTGCCTCTGAAGACGTTGGCCCCTTCCTCGAAGCAGGTAGCCAGCGCGCATTCCACCGAAGGATATTTCTTCTTGATGTAGGCAAGAGAGTCCACATCGAAGTAATAGCTGCCCACGGCAGATGGGACGAAGCCGAAATTTTCACCGAACACTTCGAACGCCCAATCCGCTATCTTCTTCTTGTCTGCCTGGGAAAAGAGCCAATACTGGTATTCAAGAGTGTTGAACTTCTCCTTGAACTCCCTGCAGTTGAGGTTATAGAAATAAATCCCGACCTCGTCGCCATAATCCTGCCTGTAGGACTTGACCTGCTCGATGGTCGCCTTGTCGAAAAGGGCCGGAACAGGAAGAAGGATGGTGGTCCTGAAACCGTTCCTGTGGGCGACATCCTGCTGGAACTCGAAGGCTTCCACGCATTTCTTATCGGTGGGAATCGGCCTGTGGATGAGATTTAACAGCATGCATGCTCCTTTTGATTTTTCACCTTATGGGTAGGGCGGTTTTTAAACCGCCAACTATTTGTCGGGTTAAAACCCGACATACTTTCAAAGACAAACTTCCCTTGGAACGCCGACCTCCAGGTCGGTAAAAAGCCGGTCTGGAGACCGGCGCTCCTTTAAAACAGCAGCTTTTAATCAACTGATACGCTTATACAAATATTATATTTTTGACGAATGGATTGATCTTGAAATCGGCGTCATTGATACTTGATAGCACCTTAGCTCCCACCTTGCAATTGTCGAAAGTGATATCCTCAATCTGTTTTTCCACGCGGATGTCCTTCCTTTTGCCTATTTTGCAGTCCTGTCTTGACAAACATGGTTTCCGGATATAAACATACTATCGATGGCATATTAGTCATTGCAGTCGCCGGTCGGCCATTTTCCGGCCTGGAAAGGCTGTTCTTGCCAACTGGGCCGTTTTTTGTCCGGGATTGCAGTGACCATAAAATGAGTTTCCATAAAGAGTCTTGTTACAATAGCACTTCAGTATCACGGAGGACAGCGATTTTCATTTTCAAGTTTCAAGCGATGTCTGTTTCACTGTTATGCGCATGCGCAGCCGCCATGCTGATTGGAATTCCCCAACAGGCAATTGCGGCGGATGCGTCCGCGCCCGGCGCCACGCAGGTCGCACCATGGAAGGACAACAAGAAGGCGGCGTTCCTCCTGATGTTCGACGACAACGCGCCCTCCCATCTCAAGAACGCGATTCCGGAACTGAAGAAGCGCAATTTTACAGGCACGTTCTACGTCTGCCCCGGCAAGGGCTGGAGCGACGCCTGGAAAAAAGAAGTCCCCGGCATGGGAATGGAATACGGCAACCACACCAACACGCATTCAGGAGCTAAAGATGCGGAAAAGCTGGATGAGGAAATAAAGCTCTGCGCAGAGGCCATAGACAAGGCCTATCCGGATCGGAAAACACCGCGTCTGATTTCCTGGGGCCAGCCCGGCACAGGCAAGGGTACATGGCTTGTCACCAACGAACAGGTGCGCGAAGCCTGTATGAAGTACAACCTGATCGACCGCGGCCCCTTCATGGGCGCAGCCATCCACTACAAGAACGGCAAGGACATGGTTGCGGTCGTCGACAAGGCCATCTCCAGCGGTTCTGCAGGCTATATTGTCTTCCACGGCGTCGGCGGCGACTGGCTTTCGGCGTCCATGCCGGATTTCCTCCAGCTCCTCGATTATCTCGTATCGAAACAGGACCAGATATGGGTCACCGATCACATATCCTCTCACAAGTATGCGACCGAACGCGCCGGCGCCGAAGTGAAGGTTGTGGAAGCCACCGACAAGAAAATCCAGCTGGCACTGACCAGCAAGATCAGTCCCAGAATCATTGAATTGGACGGCAAGAGCTACACCAACGACAAGGCCGACCCGAAACTTTATGACGCCCCTCTCACTCTGATCACGAAAGTGCCGGCAAGCTGGCAGAAATGCCAGATCACGCAGGGCGCGCAGAAGACAACGGCGACAGCCGCAAATGGCACGTTGCAGTATGAGGCGCTGCCGAACAGCGACCCGATCAGCATCCAGCCGGCGACCCTTTGACAGTTTTTGAAAGGGGATGCGGAAAACTGACGCATTTCGAGATGAGCTATATTCTATGCTGTAGACAGGGAAGGTTTTTTATTATAGAATGTACCTACGGGGGAAGATGAAAAATAAATTCACATTAATCGAGCTGCTCGTAGTGATTGCGATTATTGCGATCCTCGCAGCCATGCTCCTTCCGGCATTGAAGAATGCAAAGGACACTGCCAGAAACAGCGTGTGCACCAATAATTTGAAGCAGCTTGGTTTGACCATGGCGTTTTACACTGGCGATTTCGACTATTATCCAAATTTCCGCTGGCCCGAGGCTTTCAACATGTATCTCAATGGGACATTGCATGGGACTCCTGATCTCCCAGAGGATAACGGTGATCCCGGCGTTGGCCTTAATCGTGTCAAACCCTTTGACCTGATCCATTGTCCAAGCGTTCCGACCGTAAAGGCTTCCAATAACTATCCCATCACCTTGACGTACGGCATGAACGGAGCCTATTGCACCACTGAAACTTCTGCAACTGGACCGTTTTGGAGGCGTCTCGTATGCACTGCAGATACGCTTAACTTCAATCCGGTGGTGCCGAACATAAAACCTTCAAAGGTTGCAAGACCTGAGGCATTTGGGGTCATCACTGAATATTTTAATGAATCTGTTCCTCATCAAAGCGCATGGTCCACTACCCGGTGGCGGCTGTTCGTTGGGAACGAGTTCAAATGCCTGCTAATCCATGGCAAAAGTTCAAATTTGCTGTTGGCCGATGGCCACGTGGGTATTGCCAAAGGAGTCGGAGGGCTCCCTAATGGCATACTTCCAGGATTCACTTATTTCTATATCGGAGACCAGGATGACTCCCTGTTCCAATACGATTACGGCGCTTTCCGGAATTCCGGCACTCCCAGGCCCTCAAAATACCTGCAATAACTTTTTTATGATTTCTCTTGACATCAGGCCATTTTTGTGATAATATACTATCGATAGCATATTTATTATCGTAGGCATATTAACGGAAGAGAAAAATCATGATAATGAAGGCGAAAACAACCTTGTCCGATATCGCCAGGGAGGCGAATGTCGCCGTAAAAACCGCCAGCAAGGTCTTCAACGGCGATGATTCCGTAAGACCATATATCAAGGACCATGTCCTGAAGATAGCGGAACGGCTCAACTACAGGCCAAATCCGATCGCACAGGCCCTGCGCGCTAAATCCTTGAAAATAATATCGGTCAGCCTCCCCGAGATCGACACTCCCTTCTTCGGAAGCCTTTTCCAGGAAATATACTGTCTTTTCAACGACAAAGGATTCCTCGTCGTCCCCTGCAGGTATATCGAGGCGGTGAACAACGCCAACAGTTCCATATACGCCTGCGCGACGATACTGTGCTCCGGCAACAAGGACGACATCTACAAACTGATCCAGAAAGGGCCCGTGCTGACTATAAACGGCAACAAGGCGGCATCGGAGATGGCGTCCAACCTCCTGTTCGACTTCAAAACCTCATATGTCGAAGTCACAAAAATGATTCTTGCCCGCGGACTTGAAAAAATCGCCCTCTACAGCCCGCACAGCTTCAAGGTGAACAATGATCTTAAATTTGTCCATGCGGAGGGGTGCCTCAGGGATTCCGGCCTGGAATTCGTCGCCGCTGGAACGGAAACTCATTTCACCGAACCGAAAAAGATCTCCGACCTGTGCAGGAAAAAGAAGATAGAGGCCGTGCTCTGCTCCAATGATCTCGAGGCGCTTAAGCTTGTGGCGGAGCTCCAGCGGAATGGCATCCGGGTTCCGGAAGATGTCCTGGTGGTCGGATGTGACGGGACCTACCATCTCGACTACCTGTGGACAATTTCATTCGACACGTCGAAGATCGCCCTGATGGCGGTGGATCTTATTGTAAACGAACTGAACGATGTCAGCAGCCACAAGGTGGCTGTCTACCAGCCGAAGATACACGCCCCTGATTTTTGAATATTGCTTAATATAATTTTTGCGAGGTGGACAATGAAAATGAAATATGATACAGATGCAAGATCCAGGATCCAGGATGCCAGATATCGCAAACCAGCATCCAGCATCAGGAATCCAGCATCGCTTTTTACCCTAATCGAGCTGCTCGTCGTGATTGCGATCATCGCAATCCTTGCCGCCCTCCTGCTTCCGGCATTGAAGCAGGCAAAGACCAATGCCAAGATAATCCTGTGCGCAAGCAACCTCAAGAACATAGGACTGATCACTATAAACTACGGCGGCGACTATGACGACATCCTCCCTCCCTACCAGGCAGACATCTTCAACTGCGCCATGTATGGAAAGAGCTCCAAGGAAAGCTATCTTGATCCCATGTGGAGGCTCATGACACCCTATAACCTTAATGCATATATAGCACAGTGCCCCCTGAAATATGAAGGAAATACGGCAAAGGCGGTATGGCTTCAGACATGGTCCAGCAGAAGTTCCTATTTCTACCACCTCGCCGGAGGCCCGTATTATACCCAGAGCTCCTATACCCTGAGAAGACTTTCCAACCGCAATGCGGACAAGACATTGATCACCTGCGATACTGCCGACGATTATTATAGCATAGGCTGTTACTGGGCAAATAATCATCCAAAGAGCAATACCAGGGTGGATTCCCAGAACCAGTTGTTTCTTGACGGACATGTTGATCTGGTCAAGTCACCCAACACGGCAAAAAGGGTAGGACTCGGACTTCCTTAAGATTGAGGAATACCATATGAAAAAATATTTTACACTTATCGAACTGCTTGTGTCTGTGCCCGCCATAGCTGCCCCGCGAATGCGGGGAGCGACGGCGAGAGTAGCTCGATTCACTCTAATCGAGCTGCTCGTGGTGATTGCGATCATCGCAATCCTGGCGGCGCTTCTTCTTCCTTCGCTGTCGCTGGCAAAGAACCAGGCGATAAAAACGCTATGCGCAAGCAATTTGAGGCAGGTTGGACAGACCTTCCATTCCTATGCGGGGGACTGGGATGGATGGTCTCCACCGGAGAAATACCAGGGCGACAACTATTACTGGACACGTATCCTGGTCGATAATGGATATATGCAGGGCACCTGGGCAGGCTATGCCGGATACGACAATCCGACAAACAAGGGCTGGGCAAGGACGGGGATATTGGTATGTCCTGCCGTGGAACGCAGCCATACCTCCTTCTGGGTCAATGGAGGAAGCTACGGGGTGAATCACTCGCATATCGGATTCGACCTGGGGAAAGCCATCAAGTTCGGCAAGAAAAGAAGCGCCCTCCTGCTGATCGGTGAATCACGTGACAGGTATTATTCCAAAGTCCTCAGCCAGGGCGACAATATCCGTCCATGCTCCTTCAGCTGCCCATGCAGCGATTGGACAAACTACGTGGGATGGAACAACTCGATATCTCCGGCAAGACATCCTTTTACCAGTTCAAACGTCTGCTTCATAGACGGGCATGTCGACTCCTATTCATGGCTGGAGGCTAAAGGGAACATCAACGACATGTTCGGGCACATCGATCCAAAATGAAATCGTAAACCAGGGGGATGGACTATGACGGATATTTTTATTTCAACAGCATTAAAGATTGGAATGAAATATTCCGGATCCAGGATCCAGGATGCAAGATTCACAAACCCGTCGTCGGTCGCCTGCCCTGAGCAAAGCCGAAGGGTCTGTCGTCGGTCGCCTGCGTTTACGCTTATCGAACTGCTGGTGGTTATCGCGATCATTGCAATACTCTGCTGCCTACTTCTTCCGGCGCTGACCAACGCAAAGAAGATGGCAAAGCTGATCACATGTGCAAACAATCTGAAGAACATGGCCGCAACAGTCGCAACATATGCCGGCGATTATGACTCAACCCTTCCTCCATTCAATGCTGACATCTGGGACAGCGCCAGATACGACAATTTCGCGCCTGACGGAAGAGGATATAAAGGCCGTCTTGATGAAATGTGGAAGCTGATGACACCATATGGTTTCACCAAGAATGTCGCACAATGTCCCTTCTCCGGCAACTACGGTAATTCATCCGTCTGGATGAACACATGGGCCAGCAGGAGTTCATATTTCTATACAATGACCGACTATTCCCAATATGGAGGATACTGGGATCCGCGGACATACAAGCTTCTCATGCTCACAAGGTCGATAACAGGAAACTTCGGCACCTCCATGTCTCCAGCCCAGAAGGAGATCGTCAAGGACACATGCACGGATCCCCATGATCTTTCTGCAAGCTACGCCAACAACCACCGTACGAGCAAGGGATACCTCGAATCACAGAACATACTCTTCCTTGACGGCCATACTGAATTCAGGAGGCCTCCAAGAACCTCCAAGGGACTTGGGCTGGGGGCTGGAACTGGATTCTACTATTGATATACAGTGTCATCCCACAGGATGACGGATCGATGGATTGTTGGATGAATGGATTATTTTGCAACAATCCAATCATCCATGGGACGGAAGTGATTGATATCCTGTAATTCGCGAGCAGTTCAAGGAGGAGGAACATGAGAAATAATATCTTGGTCTTGAGCCTGGCACTTCTTGCCCTGACGGTATTCCTGCCTGATGGGATTGCGCAGGACAAGAAAAGCTCCGGCAAAAGGATTTTCGACTGGGAGAAAGCTGGGGACGCCGAAGGTTGGGCCGGGATCCAGTTCGAGGGTGCGAAAAAGGAATTCCCGTTCATACGAACTGTTGCCCAGTCGGACATGAATGCCAACACCGGAAAGGGTTCTCTTGAAGTCTCAATTGAAAGCGATATAAGCAAGTATGAAGCGGCAGGACGTGCGGAAAAATCCTTCTTCGGGAAACCTGAGGACTGGTCGGCCTTCAAGAAACTCACCGCTAAATTCTATCTGACGCCAGGCTCCCCCGAACTGGAAATGCAGCTCGCCATACAGACAGGCGACAACTGGCAGTGGAAGGACGGAAAGGCAGTTGATGGAAAGGCCGGCGCATGGAATGAAGTGTCTTTGGACTTGAGCGGCGTGAAGAATCTTGACAAGGTGGTGTCCATATATTTCATTGTCCGGTCAAAAAAGGCGGGATTCAACGAAAAGGTGTATCTGGACAATGTCGAACTGCATGAAAGCCTGTGAAATAGTATGGCGGTTTTTAAACCGCCAGTTAATCGTCGGGTTAAAACCCGACATACTTAATATAGAAAGGACCGTTTTTTTATGAACCGGACAATCAAAACAATTTCCTGGTGCCAGGCAATACTGGTGTTTGCACTGCTTTCTTCCATCTCCGCCTACTCCGAACCAAGCCCTGAAGAGACTGCCAAAATGTCATCCGGTCCGGCACCGAAAGGAAAAGCCTGGGAACCGGCCTGGGGATTCTGGAAGGATGTTCCCAAGGCCTGGCAGCAGACACACTGGGGCTTCGTCAAGGATGCGAAGAAGGGTGATGTCGACGTAGTCTTAATGGGCGATTCCATCACCAAGGGATGGAGCGGGGCCGGAAAGGAAATATTCGAGAAGAACTACAAGCCACTGAAGACTCTCAACATCGGAATCGGCGGCGATACCACCCGCCAGACCCTGTGGCGCATCGACAATGAGGCGCTTGATGGAATCCAGCCCAAGGTTGTCGTACTTATGATTGGAGTGAACAATATTTTTACGGGTACTGGAACTGACGAGGAAATCGCCAAAGGCGTTGCCGAGATCCTCAAGCAGATACAGGCGAAATGCCCCAAGTCAAAGATCCTGCTGCTCGGAATCCTTCCTCTGGGCAACGATTCCCAAAGCGCCCGCGCCAAGAACATAAACGGAATGCTGGCGAAACTTGAGGCCGGTCCGGTGAAATTCATGGACTTGTCCGCAAAATTCTCTGATGCCAATGGCAAGGTGCTCCCTGACCTGTACTCGAAGGATCTGGTGCATCTGGCCCAGCCCGGCTACGCTGACTGGGACGCAGCCATGATGCCCGTGCTAAAGGAAATGATGAAATAAAGAATCTCCTGACGTCCATCCTATTCCCAACGCATGCATCGAGGTATCAAAGATAAAATCCGAATCTAAGGAAAGAAGATGTGATTTCAAAAACATGGACGCGGCCTTAGCTGAGCAAAGCGATGCTTGCCAAAGGCAAAACCGCGTCCCTCCATTTATTATCCCGAGGCGCTTCGCGCTCGGGATGGAGGGTCATGCTTGCCATGACCAATTCCTGAGTTTTGAAATTACTTCATAAATATAAAGGAGAGACAATGAAGCATTGTCTAATGATGTGCGGTTTGCTGATAGTGTCGGCAGTAAGCCTGTCGGCGGCGGAACCTGTCAAGGATTCCACATATGGCTGGCAATCTGTTTCGATTGGAGGAGGAGGATACGTAACAGGCCTCGTCATCCACCCCAAGGTTCCCGACCTGGTCTACATCCGCACCGACGTCGGCGGGTTCTACCGCTGGAATCCCAAAGACGGTTCCTGGATTCCGCTCATCGACCACTTCACCTCCGAACAGTGCGGCTACTTCGGTGGAGAGAGCCTCGCCATCGATCCTGGCAATCCCGATGTCATTTACATTGCCGCAGGCATGTACCTCAATTCCAAGGGAGCCGTCTTCAAGAGCGCAGACCGAGGACAATCCTGGACCAGGCTCACCCTGGAGACACCGATGAACGGCAACGGTCCGCTTCGTTCCGGCGGTGAGCGTCTGGTGGTCAGCCCGCATGATTCAAACATCCTTCTTTTCGGCTCGCGCAACGAGGGGCTTTTCCGTTCCCAGGATGCCGGCGCCACCTGGAGCAAGGTAGATGCCTTCCCCGGAAAGCTGACGGTAAAAGAAGGAATAGAATGCATTGCTTTCGACACCCGCACTGCGGGTGTCGTCTATGCCTGCGCCTTCCGTGATGCGGTCTACCGTTCAGCAGATGCAGGTCTCACCTGGACAAGACTCGAGGGCAGTCCCGCGCAGGCACTACGCATGGACATTGCCGGCGACGGAACTCTTTTCGCAGTTGGATCTACCGGCGTCTTCCGTTTCCGCGAAGGTGTCTGGAAAGATCTTACACCAGCAGGCGAACACCGCAGCTACGGTTCGATCACAGTCGATCCGAAGGATCCCAGACATGTCGCCATCTGCTATGCCGGTTTCAACAAAAATCCCGGCCTCGACCAGCCGCGCGGCCTTTATGAATCCAAAGATGGCGGCGACACCTGGACCAGCAAGATCTGCACTCCAGAATCCACCGTCCCATGGCATTCTCCACGAAATATGGCAATGAGCGCTTCAAGCCTGACTTTTGATCCGCATCATCCCGGCCGCGCCTGGCTCACCGATTTCTTCTCCGTCTGGATGACCGAAGACTTCACCAAGGAGCGTCCCGCATGGGAGAATTATTCCAAGAACCATGAGGAAGTCGTTCCATTCAGCCTGACATCCCCGCCCGCCGGCGCTCCTTTGCTCAGCTCGGTTGCAGATGTAGGAGGGTTCCGTCATGACTCACTCGACGAATTTCCATCGGAGATGCTTGGCAAATGGGGCAGTGCCAATTGGGACCAGTACACCTACCAGATCGCCTATTGCGAAACCAAGCCCCTCGAACTCGCCCGCGCAGGCGGCAGCCACTGGAACGGCGTCTGGGGCGGCAGTATAAGCCACGACGGAGGAAAAACATGGCAGCGATATAAATCTTTTCCGAAGAACGTTGTTCCTCTCCGTATTGCGATGTCTGCCACCGATCCAAACAAGATCGTCATGGCCACCCAGAATGGACAGGCTGTTTTTACCAAGGACGGCGGAGCGACATGGGAGCAAGTCACAGGCCTGCCCAAGGGTCCTTCCGACCAGTGGAAATGGTGCCTGCCTCTTGTGGCGGACAGTGTCGATGGCGATGTGTTCTACTATGTCGCGGACGGCAAGCTGTACCGCAGCAATGACGGCGGTGCAAACTTCGCGTATGTAAGTGGAAAAAGTCAAGCGTTCTATACAGACCCCAACTGGACGCAGCTGCGCACCGTTCCCGGGAAAAAGGGTGAAATATGGGTCAGCGGATACAATGGCGGACTGGCTCGCTCAACTGATGGCGGAGAAACATTCAACAGGCTTACTCAGTTCAAACAGGTGCGGCTCTTCGCGTTTGGTGCTCCACCCAGGGCCGGTGAAGCTCCTGCCTTCTATGTTTATGGCGCTTTTTTCAATGGTCCGTTTGCCGACAAGAAAGGGATCGGGATCTACCGCTCGCTCGATTTCGGAAAGACCTGGCAGGACATCCAGGATCCGAAAGTCGCCGTCGGAGATTCACCATGCTGCATGGAGGCCAGCCGCCAGACATTCGGTCTGGTCTTCATCGGCACCAACGGGCGCGGAATTTTCTATGGAGCTCCGGTGGCCGCAGGCAAATAAATGCGGACTGCTGACGATTACAGGAATATTCAATGGGCATGATAAAACTCGATGGTACTTTCGACTGGACCGGAGTCCCGTGGCTATGGAGTTCCTCCTTTGTTGAACCGAACACATATGCATGGTTCACGAGAAGCTTCGAAATCAATACCATGCCAGATTCCGCTCCGTTCGCGATTTCAGCAAACAAAAGCTACAAGCTGTATGTGAATGGCGATTTCATCCTGATGGGGCCGATGCGCGAGGAAAAACCATACTTCTATTTTGATGCTCTCGATATTTCCCCCCTGCTCCATGTAGGCCAGAACAATATTGCGATACTCGCACATTCCCAGTCAGGCTCAGGGGAAAAGGGGATCCAGTCAAGTTCAGGACTCACCTTCCAGGGCGAGCTTGTATGGAAGGACAAGACTCTGGATCTCACCAACCATACATCATGGATATGCCGGCGAAGCAGGAGGTATAGTCCCGAATCGCACAAGCTTGGCTCGGCGCTCGGAGTCGGCTATTCGGAACTCTTCGATTTTTCAGAAGATGAATCTGGATGGCACCTTGGCAATTTCACAGGTTCCAGACCCGCGGTAGCAGGATGCCCGCCTGGACTTACCCTGAGCATTCCTCTGGAACGAGACATGCCTTTCTTTTCCGGAAATACATTTGAAGCTTTATCTGTCACCCGCAAATCAGATGGACTGCTGGCGGACTTCGGACAGGAGGTCTTCGGTTTTGTGCATCTTTCATTCAAGAGCCAGAAAAGATCAAGATTCTCTATCTCATATTCCGAACTTCTGACAGACGGTGAAGTGGATTTCAGGAAGGCCGGCATGGACTACCGCGACCAGATCATCGCCCCGGCAGGCGAATTTTCCTGGAACTCATATGAGAAAAGGGCAATGAGATATCTTTTCATCGACGATCCTGAACTTGAAATATACTCTATTAAAATCCATGAGTACGGATACCCCTACATAAGAAAGCCAATTGCAAAATTCGAAGTAGAACAAGCCTCCGTCTTGTTTGCCAGCAGGCCGGAGGCTTGCGCTACATCTGGTGATCTATCGGCTGTCAGGGCGAAAATACTGGATGTCTCGGCGCGGACCATCGAACTCTGCAGCGATGATCTATTGAACGACTGCCCTTGGCGCGAAAGGGCGCAATACCTTGATCCCTACGCCTATTTCGGATCTATGCAGAAACTCTTCGGAACCCTTGAGCCTGCAAAGAAATTCCTGAGACAGTTCGCAAGAGGCGCCGGAAATTCCGTGCCGATGCCGATGTGCTATCCCTCTCCCAGCAACATGACCGTCATTCCCGACTTTGTCCTGACCTATGCCGTAGCCCTCAGGAAATATCTTGATCTTTCCGGCGATATTGAAACTGTCCGCGAGTGCTTCAAAGTTTCCGAAGAGACCGTGGAATATTACCGCAAATTCGAGGACAATGACGGACTGCTTTCGGACGTCCCGGGCTGGATATTCCTCGATAATTCATTCGAACTCTGCAGGAACGGCAAGTCCTGCGGCCTCAATGCGACTTATGCCGGAGCCCTGAGCGCCCTTGCCGACATCGCAGATCTTCTCGGTCATAAGGATAAATCAATATGCTTCAAAAATCATTTCAATTCACTTAGGAATTCCTTCAGGAAAGTTTTTCTCCAGGAAAATAGTCTTTTAGATAGTGGTTCTTGCCCGTCCTTCACGGGCAAGAATCACTGGAACTACCATTTCCCCGGCGACACTGGAAGCCGGGACGGTAAAAGTTTCATGCTCAGGACAAAGATTATTTTTCCGACTGCAGGCAGTGAAGATCTGAGCATCAGCTTCTTCAACGGCTGCAGGGTCTGGCTCGATGGAAGGGCGATTTGCGAATTCCGCAAAGGCGGTGGCTGGGACAAGTCTCCTTTTTATAATCCGCAATTGCTCCAGCTTCCTGATATTTCAGGCCGGCACGAATTCGTCCTGGAAGTTGAACACAGCGAGGTCGACTGGGAGATTTTCCTGTCCACCCACGGTGATCCCGGTTTTGAAGATACATATGCAGTGAAACTGGATGAGTTCGGTAAATGCCTGCCGGATGATCCGCATCTCTCCTGGACAAAAACCCATATCCGTCCATACTATCCTCCGAAATTGTCACAGGTCAGCGTGGCGCTTGCCAGTCTTTTCGGAATGCTCGAAAACGACGAGGCGGCAAGGCTGCTGAAGTCCGTGCTTCCGGAAAAGCATTATTCCAATTACAGGAAGAGGACGACACCATATTTTGTTGAAATAACGGAAGACAGGAAAAAACTGGAAACCAATATCCTGCCCTGCAACACTCCATGGAGCATGAATTTCCTGTGCCAGGCGCTCAGGAAGCATGGTATGGAAGAAGAGGCGGAAAAGCTCGTGCTCAAAGTTTATGGCAAACAGATCGAGCTTGGTGCCACATCCTGGTGGGAGGAATGGGGTACCGGCTCCAGCCTCTGCCATGCCTGGGGATCGTTCGCGGCGGAATACATAAGCTGAATAATAGATGCCGGATACCACAGCTGGTTCTGTCCGAAGGGGCGAATGCCGCAGGAGAGATCTCCCGAGAGAACGACTAACGGGAGCGATGAAGGCCTTATACGCATTTATCCCCGCTCAATATTTGCCTCTAATGCGGAATTATCAATAATTAAGAAACTCTTCTCCATTATTGTCAATGTCTTGCATCTATCATATGGTGCCAGACCCCAAAGTAATCACCCAGTTTAAAGATCCAGAGATGCCGGCAGGGGGTGCCGGCGTTCCATAGAGCCATTACTTCCTTCCCTGCAGGATGAAATCTTTCTTTTAAATTTATCATTCCAGGGCTTGAAATTGCTTTTTTTGATTCTATCGTTAGAATCAAATCAATGGAGCAAGTCGGATGGCTGGTGCCAAACATGGAGCAAAGCTGGCGGATCTCGCGGAGGCCTGCGGACTCTCGCTGAGAGTGGTGAACGCGGTCATGACCGGATATTCCGGTAGCGTCAGGTACAGCCAGAAGACAAAGGAGAAGATCCTCGAAACCGCAATAGAGATGGGATACCGTCCGAACCGCTTCGCCAGGAACCTCCAGAACGGCTGCTGCGGCACGATCGCCGTCCTCGTCGAGAATTTTTTCGACATCAATGAGATGACCATGGATTCCATAATCAGGGCCGCCAACCAGCATTCGAAGATGATACTGCTGGAAAAGGTCGGTCCGGACAATCCCTGTCCAAGATGTTTCTCTGAAAAGATCGCCGACGGATTCATCGCAATTGGACAGATTCCCGACGATGTCCTAAAGAAAATAGATCGTGCATGCTCGCCATGCATATTCGTAAATACGAACAAGAGAAAAGGATCCAACTGCATGAATTTTGCCGAAGAAGGTGCCATGAAGCTTGCCGTAGAACGCTTTGCCGCCCTCGGCAGGAAGCACATAGCCTTCATCAGCAACGGCCGCTCCGACCATTATTTCGAAAAGGCAAGGCGCTTGGGGCTGGAATCCGAGATCAGGAAGCGCGGGTTCCATAAGCTTAAGATACTGGAGAATTCCTCGCAGTATTTCAATGCCTCATTCCTCGATCAGATCACTTCTTTCCTGAAGGTAAATCCCGAGATTGATGCCGTCCTCCTAAGCATGGATGCCATGGCGCCGGCATTCTATGACGCCGCTGACAGGACAGGAAGAAGAATACCTTCTGATATTGCGGTAATCTCCGTAAACAATTCTGAATTCTCGGTTGCATCCAGGCCTTCCATGACCTCTCTGGGAGTCAACAGGGCGGAAGTCGGATGGACGGCGGTCGGCAAGCTCATCTCAATGATGGAAGGGAAGGAAGACATATGTCAAAATTTGAAATATTCGCTTTTTCAGAGGAATTCGGCATAAATGGAAATTTTCAGACAGGATTACAGGATTATCGGGATTTAATTAATTCATTTCCGTCCTGTTAATCCGGTTATCCTGTCAATTATAATATTATTTGCATAACACATATGGAGGGAAATAATGGAAATCAAAAAGACAATGCTGATGGCATCCGCGATTGCACTTGGAGTATTCGCATCTTCGAGTTCAACCGCCCAGACTCCGGATGGATATCCCAAAGTCCAGGCCAACTGGGAGCAGTGCGGCTGGGGCGGCGGATCATACTACTGGTCAACGGCCTGGCATCCCACGGACGAGAACGTCATCTACATGGGCAGCGACTGCGCCGGCGCATACCGGAGCGACGACAAGGGTCTCCACTGGAAATTCACCAACAATGGGATCTCCAGCTACGAGGTCCTCTGCATGGCTGTGAGCCCCGCCGCGCCTGATCTTGTCTGGGCGATGACCAGCGAAGGCCTCTGCAAGAGCACCGACCGCGCAAAGACCTGGGAGCTCATCCCGGCAAGCGGAAAGAAGGAACTGGACATCACCTGTGCGAAATATACTACAATCCGCTCAATCGCGATCGATCCAAAGAATGCCGACATCGTGTATGCTGGTTCGAAGACGGGCAAGCTCTTCAAGACCGGGGACGGCGGCAAGACCTGGAAGGAACTACCTTACCGCGATGCAAGAGCGAAGGACGAGGCGGCTCCTGCAGCTGATCAGGCAAAGGACAAGAAAAGCAGCGATGGCGCCTGCGGAATCGCGGTTGCTCCGACAAATCCTTCCTTGGTTTTTGCCGCAAACACGAAGCATGGCGTTTTCCGCAGCCAGGATGCCGGGGCCACATGGAAGGTACTTGATACACCGAAGACGGCATGCGGTGTCACTGTTTCACCGATTGACGAGAAAATAGTCTGGGCCGCCTGCGGGGAGAATGGAGTCTATCGTTCAGCCGACGGTGGAAACACCTGGGCAGCGATGAACGAAGGCATCACTAAGAAGGTCCGCATGATCGAAATAGTCCTTCATCCGTCAAACCCTTCCCTGGTCTATGCAATTGGCAACAATGGATGGAGCGGATATTTCTTCCGTTCTGAGGACGAAGGCAGGAAATGGACTCAAAACCGCAAGATCCAGAAACGACCTGATGACAGGATGCCGAGTCCGGAAGTTGCCGGAGAGAAGGACGGGGATACTAGCGCCCTGACAAATATTGCAGTGAATCCCAAGAATCCCGATGAGATCTTCATATCTGCAAACTGGACCAACGTCTTCAGCAAGGACGGCGGCAAGACCTTCGAGTGCCGTCAGGACGAAGCCGACAACACCTGCTCCACCGACATCCAGTTCTTCGGAGGCAAGGTATATGTCACCGCCATGGATGAAGGACTTCTCGTGTCCGAGAACAACGGTGCAGACTGGCGCCAGCTCATACCGCTCAAATGGAACAAGGAGATCAGCGGCCACTTCTGGCGGGTGCGCATCGCCAAGGTCGGAGAGTCGGTACGCATCGTCACCACCTCGTCGCCGTGGGATTCCACGCTCAACCGCACCTTCCGCAGCGAGGACGACGGCAAGACCTTCACTGTTTCCACAGCAGGCCTCCCGGACTATCTTCCGAATATAAACTGCATGTGGGGCCGCAGCTATCCACGCTCCCTTGCAATGGATCCGAAGAATCCTGACATACTCTATCTTGGAATGGACGGAGACCCTGAACCTGCCAAAAAACTTCCTGGCGGAGGAATCTTCAGATCCGCTGATGGAGGAAAAACCTGGACACGCTGCGCCGGCCAGCCCGGCGGACTGCGCCTCTACTATGGTCTTGTGGTTGATCCGACCGACTCGAAACGCCTGTATTTCAGCAGCTGCGGTGAAGGCGGCGGCGCATGGAAGAGCAATGACGAGGGGGCGACGTGGGAGCACATGTTCAAGGATGAGACATGGAGTTTCAACCTTGACGTTTCTCCGACCGGAGTTGTCTATGTAGGTTCCACTAATTTCTGGCGGAGCGACGATCAGGGCAAGACCTGGAAGAAGCTTACGGACTCGAAGGATGGATCGACTGTCGTTGGAATTGCAATAGATCCGGCAAATGAGCAGCGCATCTGGATCAGCCGCACGAGGTGGGACGGAAATCCCTATGCAGGCATCTTCCGGACGACCGACGGCGGAAAGAACTGGGAGGAGATCACCGGCGACATCCCGATCCGCAAGCAACAGCTGTTGCGCTATAATCCGGAGACAAAGGAGCTGTGGTCTGGTGGTCCGGGTCTTTTCAGGCTTAAGCAATAGCCTCTTAATTTTTGCCGGAAAACTTATTTTTCCTGTTGACATTTCATGTCCCAGATATAAAATACTATCGATAGTAATAATATCATCGAACATACAAGGAATGATAGTATTATGGGAAACTGGAATTTAAAAACAGGGAGATAGCATGATCTTTAAAAAGACTGTCCTTCTGGCGTACTTGGTTTCGATCGGCGGATTTTTTTCATGCACCACAGGTGCACAGGCTCCGGCGGCGCCGGAAAAGGCGGCAGGCTGGGAACAATGCGGCTGGGGCGGAGGCGCTTTCTACTATGCGACCGCCTGGCATCCCACCGATGAAAAAGTAATCTACCTGGGCGGCGACTGCGCAGGGGCGTACCGCAGCGATGACAAAGGCCTGAACTGGCGCTTCACCAACAACGGCATCTGCAATTACGCGGTCTACGGCATGGCAGTCAGTCCAGCATCTCCGGATCTCATCTATGCGCTGACCGACGACGGCCTCTGCAAGAGCACGGACCGTGCAAAGACATGGGAGTTCATCGCCGACAGCGATGCGAAGAAACTCGACATCCGTTCGGCCCGCCACCAATCGGTACGGCCTATCGCCATCGACCCTAAGAATGCCGAAATCGTCTATGCCGGTTCGCGTACCGGAAAACTCTTCAAGAGCGAAGACGGCGGCAAGACATGGAAGGAACTTACCTACCGCGACGCCCTCCCAAAAGATCCGGAAGCCCCTGCATTCCTGGGCAAAGGCTCGCTCCGGCTCAATTATGAAAGCAGTGCGGCAGGCATGGACACCATGGGGCGCATCAGCAAGTTCTATGGTCCTGGCAAGGATGCCAGGGACTGGTCGGCCTACAAGAAGTTTTCCGCCCGTTTCCGTCTCCCGGAAGGCGCGCCTGTCCTGCAGGCTTCACTGGTGATCCAGTCCGGCGACAACTGGCTCTGGCAGCAGGGCCCGTTTGTCGACGGGAAGCCCGGCGAATGGTCGGAAGTCTCACTTGATCTCTCGACACTGAAGGGATTGAACTCTGTCCGCATGGTGCATTTCGTGATGCGCTCGCCAAATGCCGCATGGAAGGGTGAAGTGCTGTTGGACGCCGTTGCACTGCACACTGATGCCGCCGGAACCCTGTCTGCAGGACAGTCTCCGGACGGGAAGACTGCCGTACTGGTATCCGACTGGGAGAAGCAGGGTGATGCCGAAGGGTGGTCGGCAAACAAGGAGTACAAGGACAGCCTTCATATAACCGCCGTCCGCCAGTCGCAGGAGAAGAAAGGCGGAGATGTCCTCTCATCAGTGGTCGTTGCTCCCGGCAAGCCTTCCCTGCTCTTCGCCAGCAACAACCGCCACGGCATTTTCCGCAGCGAGGATGCAGGCGCGACCTGGACCGTCCTCGATGCCCCGAAGAACGCGATGAATGTGACAGTCTCCGCCCAGGATCCGAATCTGGTATGGGCCGCCTGCGGTGCAAATGGCCTGCAGATGTCCACTGACTGCGGACGCACCTGGACAGCAGTCCTTCCAGATCCTGCCAAGAAGGCCAAGATGCATGAAGTCGCCCTGCATCCTGCACGTCCCGGCCTGGTCTACACCATCGCCAGCATCGACTGGGGCGGCACACTCTACCGTTCCGAAGACGGCGGCAAGACATGGACGAGCTGCAACAAGGTCCGCGCTGGAATTCCTGGAAATCCAACCCTTCCCGGCGACGTAGATGCCCAGGGTCTTGTCGGCCTGAGCACTGTGACAAATATCTCAGTAAATCCAAAAAATCCCGATGAACTTTTCATCTCCGGCAACTGGAGGAATGTGTTCAGCACAGACGGTGGCAGGACTTTGGAGGAACGTTCGACAGGCGCCGACAATACATGCACGACGGACATCCAGTTCCTCGGCGGAAAAACTTATGCCACCGCCATGGACGAAGGACTGATGGTGTCGGACAATAACGGCGGCGAGTGGCGCCAGCTCATCCCCATGAAGTACGACGTCAACATGAGCGGACATTTCTGGCGCGTGCGAGTTGCAAAGGTCGGAGAGTCTGTGCGCATCATCACGACCGCTTCACCATGGAAATCCTTCGGAGACCCGAAATGCGCGAACCGCGCATACGTCAGCGATGACGGCGGAAAGACATTCACCATCTCGCAGTCGGGCCTGCCCGACTATGTTCCTAACGTGAACTGCATGTGGGGGCGCAGCTTCCCGCGCTCGCTCGCGATGGATCCGAAGAATCCGGACATCCTTTATCTCGGAATGGATGGAGATCCTGAACCTGCCAAGAAACTTCCTGGCGGCGGGATATTCCGATCCGCGGACGGTGGCAAGACCTGGACACGGTGCGCCGGCCAGCCCGGTGGGCTGCGCCTGTACTACGGTCTGGTGGTGGATCCGACAAACTCGAAACGCCTCTACTTCAGTTCATGCGGCAACGGCGGCGGAGCGTGGAAGAGCGAGGACGAAGGCGCAACCTGGGAGCACGTTTTCAAGACCGAGGGATGGTGCTTCAACCTCGATATCGCACCTTCCGGAGCAGTGTTCGTAGGAGGAAAAGAGCTTTACCGCAGCGTCGACCAGGGCAAGACCTGGCAGAAACTTACCGATCTCAAGGGAGATCCCACGATCGTCGGCATCGCGATCGATCCGGCGAACGAGCAGCGCATATGGATCAGCCGCACCACCTGGGACGGCGGCGCCAAAGGAGGAATCTACCGCACAACCGACGGCGGTAAGACCTGGGCGGAAATCACAGGCGACATCGGTTACCGCAAACCGCAGATCCTGCGCTACAACGCGGAAACAAAGGAGCTCTGGGCCGGTGGCGTCGGGATATTCAGGCTGAAGCAGTGACAGTGATCCCGGAATGAATTTGCCTGGCATATATACATGAAGGCATCTTTATGATAGAATTATGTGCGTGAGGGCAGGAATATGCATATGGGGCACATGCCATGCGGAAAGAAGACGAGAGCAGCCCGATTCACACTGATCGAGCTTCTCGTAGTGATTGCTATCATCGCAATTCTGATGGCCTTGCTGCTGCCCGCCCTCAAGAATGCCAAAGAGCAGGCAAAACGCATATTGTGCACCAGCAACTTCAAGCAGAACGGACTGGCAATCACGAACTACGCCGGTGATAATAATGAATGGATGCCTCCGCGTTTCTGCGACATCTGGTATGCCTACACATGGACGTCCAGCGACACGTCCCTGCCGCATATCGGAGGGAAATGCACCAGATACAGCGTCTATTACGTTTGGAGGGATCTATATCCAACCTATACTCAGAACGCCAGGATCTTCTTCTGCGCATCCAATACTTCTTATACCTATGAATCCCATTTCAAGTATGACGGGAATGCAAGATCCAACTACTGGTGGGTGCTGCGCCGCCCTCCATACTGGGATGCCTCCCCTGAACCCAGGAGGATCACTGAAGACAACGTACGCAGCAATGGTTCTACATATAACCATTATCCCATAGTCCAGGACATGACTTCCACTGTCTATACATCCACGATGAACCATAGGACAGGATTGAAGCTGGGCGGTAATTTCCTATATGTGGACGGCAGCGTTTCGTTCCTGATGCAGGGCGACAGCGGTTTCATGGGCGTAGGCACCGGCGGGCACGAATTTCACTGATATATGACACAGGCCTGGCCATCATGGACAAGCAGGACTGCACCGGACCACTTGCTTGCCTGCATTTACGCGGACCATATTATCCGTGAAACGAACACGGTATTGTCGGAACCATATTTCTCGCACCGCGTGCAGTCATGCGGATCAGGGCCGATGGTCTGCATCCATTCGGCGACCGTCACCCAGGTCTCCTCTCCATTCACCTTTGTCACCGCGAAATTCCCGAGCCGCGCCCCGCGGTTCGGCACGAGTATCCGCTCTGTCCTGCGAATTACGCAAAGCCGTTCTGGATCAACCTGCGCCATGAACAACGGTGCCCGGTGCCTGAACACATGATCATTGCCGGCACCACGCCGCGTATAGACGAGAAACAGCCCCTTTGGATGAGTCACCCAGTGCTGCTGGGTGTTGTAATTGCCAAGTTCGCTTCCATCATCAAAGATCCAGTCCTTCGGCTTCTCAAAATGCAGACCATCCCTGCTCCGAGCTACATATCCCCGGACATCATTCCTCAAAGTCAGAAAGAATTCGTCTCCGTGTCTTGTCAGCGACGGCTCACCTAGTCCGCGGGATTCCGGAACAATCAATTCATCCCCATGTTCAACGTATCGCAGGATTTCCCCATCGAAGGAACATCTCATGACCGTGCTGAAAAGGGATGAAAAATCTGGAGTCCTCACGTAGATCGGCAGAAGAATGTCCCCGTCTTCAAGATCAAAACGCTGCGTCGAACCGGCTCCGGCCGAGAAAAACTTCTTCTTGTCGGGCATATCAACGACATCCCAGTCCGACCAGGCCCTTTTTTCAGGCTCATAGATGGAATATGCTGTCTGGCGCGGCCTCGGATCCGGCATGATATTGTCGCCGATGTAGCGCGTACATTGACCTGTTCCGAGAAGCTTTCCGGAGGCCTTGTGCCACATTGGAGTAAAATCATTGATGGCTACTTCTATCCCTCCGGATTCCCTGCGGCGTCCGAGCATCTGAGAATGTGGAACCGGTCCAGACCAGGTCCTGCCCATGTCATCTGTTCTCATCTCATTCAGCTCGAAGAACAAATCGGAGCCTGTCAGTTTCAGCTTCTGCATTGTCATGACGACAATGGGATTTTCCCCTGGGATGGTTCCGGCACGCGGGTGTACCCAGCAGGTCTTGCGGTCATATCCGCTGTGGACCGCGTCAAGCTGGATCCTGTAGTCAGGACAATCCATGTTTTCCTTTCTAACCTGCCTGGTTGGCAACTCGACCTATTTGCCAGCCATGCTATTGTTTTTCTTGAATTTATTTACAGTTTTACTCATAATTCCTCCTTTACAACTGATGTTGAAAAATACATATATTAACGCTTATACCGTTTAGCTGTCATCGGTATAGTAATTTCATTAAAAGTATGTCGGGTTTTAACCCGACGATTAATTGGCAGTTTAAAAACCGCCTTACTTTTTGAATGCAACTCGGTATTAACTTCCTACATTACCAAATGCTTCCTGTATATCTCCTTGACCTGCCTTACGAATTCCTGATCAGGCAATGCTCCGTCGAAGGCATACATGCTGCAAATCCCCTTCTCCGACAGGAAAATCTTCAGCATCCAGGTGAACCGGGCAAGCGTCGGCAGCTGCAGCTTGCTTTCAAAGATGTCATGGAACAGCGCATCAAGCCGTTTCTGCCATTGAAGGGCCTTCCTGGTATCTCCCTTTTCATATTCCCTCTGTATTGACGCCATCCATGACGGTACGATGTTCCCGAGGGAGGTCACAGAGCCCTGCCCTCCGTTCATGAGACAATGCCGGATGAACATCTCCTTGCCTGTGAGGACGGAAATTTTCGTGCCTTTCGCCAGGGAAAGAATCGTATCGAGGCGTTTCCTGTCATCCTCGCTGTCCTTTATTGCCGCGATATTTCCGTGTTTGAAAATGGCCTTGAGGCTTTCCATGTCAAAAGCCGTCGGATAACGGGGATGATGATACACTGCGACAGGAATCGGTGAATCGTCCGCGATACGCCGGATGTAATCGACGAGCTGCCTCTGTTCAAGCGACATGCCCAGCGGGGCGGTAAGCACCCCGATGTCCGCACCGCATGCTGCGGCTTCCCTCAACCGTTCCTTCACCGACATCGGCCCCAGATCGCATACTCCGGCAAAAAGAGTGGCTTTGCCTTTGATAGCCGCTGCCGCCGCCGTGATTATCTGCCGCCGCTGTTCCGGACCGAGAAAAAAGAATTCCCCTGTCGAACCGATGCAGAAAATCCCATCCATGCCCTGTCCAACAAAGTAGGACGCGAGATTTTCAACCGCCCTGCGGTCTATGCTGCCGTCCTTGTTGTAAGGGGTGACCGATGCAACTACCGAACCTTTGAACATTGAAATCTCCTCCTTAAATTTTAAACTACGGTCTTGGATAAATGCTTTGAAAGCATTGACGCCGCGTAATCGACGTTCCGGTTTTCAAGCGCCTTGACAATCTGCCCATGCTCCCAGACTGTCATCTGCCTGATGGACAGATCATGATCATCCGTCCCGCTGTACTTCCTGAAATATTCGCCGATCACGGCATGCTGGCGATAGACCATCGGACTGCCCGAGGCCCTCAACAGGATCTGGTGGAACTTTTCATCCTCGTCCTTCATGGCTTCGGGATTACCGTTGTTTTCAAGCAGTTTCTGCTGTCGCGCCACGCATTCGTCAAGCTGTGCGAGTTCCTCCTCCGTGATCCGTTCCGCAGTCAGGCGGACAGCCCCGGCTTCAAGCACAAAGCGAAGTTCTGCCAGCTCTTTCAGTCCATTTTCCTTCCGGGCATGTAGCATTATCGTGGTTTCGAGGATTGATTCGAACCGGGGCTCGGTGATCCTGATGCCGGCCTTTTTAATGGACTCAATCATTCCAAGGGCGCGCAGGCGCTGCACTGCTTCACTTATTGAACGCTCAGAAAGTTCCAACTCGTCCATAAGTTTCTTTTCTGTTCCTAGACTGTCTCCAGGATGCAGTCCAAGTGATTGAATTCTCCCGATTAGCATCTCAACAGCTTGATCGGTACTGGAATTATTCTTAATTGAAGCTGGCATTATATGACCTTTTATATAGAATATATGACTTTGTTATTGAATTTAATCATTATTATAAGTCCTTTATTAACCATGTCAAGCAGTTTATGAAATAATTTAGGAACCTCTAAAAAAAAGGTTTCCTGTATTTGACAAAACCCCGTTCATGCAATAAAATACCATCGATAGTATTTTTACTGGTTCCACTTTTTTAAAAGGATGCAGGCCATATGAAAAACCGCCCATTCAGTCCCGGCAGCTTCTGGAACACTCCGATCCAGGACAATCCCGAAATCGATGACAAGAGCGCCTCCTACATCAAGCTCCTGGGGACAACTGTCAGTGAGAAAAAAGCCGTATACATAAATTCGACCAAGTGGACGATTCCCGTCTACAGGGTGCGGAGTTCGCAGATCCCGATGGTGCAGGTCTTCCCGCTGAAGGTCAGGGAAAGCCATAACGGGTTCGCGCCAAACTTCGACGGATGGGCTCCTATCCCGCCAGAGGCGAAACCGGATTCCGAGGAAGATTCGCACATGTGCATCATCGACGAGGACAAGGAGATTGTCTACGACTTCTTCTGCATCAGATACAAGGAAGGCAGGATCCTGACACGTTCCGCCATCACATATCCTCTTTACGGATCAGGGGTCTTCGACAAGATCCCGTTCATCTTCGAGCCTGGCACAAGCGTGCATGACTATGGCCCATGCCGTGCGGCTGGAACCGCCCTGCTCGGTGGACTTGTCATGCGCGATGAGCTTGCTTCAGGAAAAATCAGTCACAAGCTCGCCCTGGCGACAGATCTGAACCAGAACCAGGAATTTGTCTTCCCTGCAATCTGGACGGACGGGTTCACCGATGGAGGAATCCCTGAAGGCGCGGTAGTGCAGCTTGATCCGAAGCTCGACCTCGGCAAGTTCGATCTATGCCCTGCTGCAAGGACGCTGGCGGTCGCGATGCAGGAATATGGGATGGTCAATGTTGACGTCGCCGGAGGAATCTGCATTTATCTTGAAAATTTGAACAACCATCCCGGCCTCAGCTGGAACGGGATGGTGGATTCAGGATGGATTCTCGAGAAGCTCGGATTGGAGCACCTCCGCGTCATGAAACTGGAAGATGTGAAGTTCGGCGGATTGAAGAGAACAAGAGTTAAATGGTAAGATTCTAAAGGTAGGGACGGTTCGCCGAACCGTCCGTTAGCGACGCCCTACCTTAATAAAACATAATTAACCGGCGGGTTGAAACACCGCCATACTGAAAGGAATACATGAAAATTAAAATCAGCGCCATTCCCATCCACGGCATAGTCCCCCCTATGGTCACCCCGCTCCTGGCCGAAGACAAACTTGATTCGAAGAGCCTTAAGAATGTCGTCGAGCATCTGATCAAGGGCGGAGTCCATGGAATATTCATACTTGGAAGCACCGGCGAGGCGCCTAGCCTGAGCTATAAGTTAAGATACCAGCTTGTAGAGGAGACATGCGCACAGGTCGCCGGAAGAGTGCCTGTCCTCGTCGGGATAACCGACACATCCTTCGTGGAATCCGTTAACCTTGCGAACTTCGCAAAGGAGAAGAAGGCCACTGCCGTCGTACTCGCCCCTCCTTATTATTTCCCCGCCGGACAGCCTGAACTGGTGGAATATGTCAACCACCTGGTCTCGGAAATATCCATACCGCTCTTCCTCTACAACATGCCGAGCTTCACGAAGGTCTACTATGAAATCGAAACCGTGGAGGCCCTGTCGGAGAACAAGAAGATAATCGGCATCAAGGACAGTTCCGGAAACATGGTCTACTACCACCGCCTCCTCCAGCTTTTCAAAAACAGGAAGGATTTTTCAATCTTAATGGGAAATGAGGCTCTTCTTGCGGAATCAATCCTGCTTGGCGGACACGGCGGAGTGCCCGGCGGTGCGAACCTGTTCCCGAACCTGTTTGTCAGGCTGTATGACGCCGCCCAGAAAAAGGATCTGAACGAAGTGAGGAATCTCCAGGACAAGGTGATGAAACTCAGCTCCACGATCTACAATGTCGGCAAATACGGTTCAAGCTTCCTCAAAGGAATCAAATGCGGGCTTGCCTGCAAGGGCGTCCTGAAGAGCGATTTCGTCGCCGAACCTTTCCACGCATTCAGAGAGAAGGAAAAGAAAATAATCGCCGACTACATAAGGAAAAACCTGGCCGACTATGAATGACAATGAAATAATCCCGGCAAGATCTCCGGATCCTGCGAACGTCTACTGCTACACGCCGGGACTCTGCGTCCTCCCTGACGGCAGGATCATCGCACTCGTCGATTTCGGCGGACCAGGAGTTGGCAAACTGCCCGGAGACAAGTACGCAGCCGGAAAGGATTTCTGGCACCAGGGAATTGTCAAGATAAGCGACGACCATGGTAAGACATGGCGTGAGACCGGAAAATTCCCTTTCATGCACGCCCGGCCGTTCACGGCCGGAAAATCAATCTACATAATTGGACATGCCGACGACCTGATGATCATGCGTTCGGAAGACCGTGGCGAGACCTGGGGCTGTCCCGTCAAACTTACGAACGGTGAATTCTGGCACCAGTCCGCCTGCAACGTCCATTACGCCAACGGAGCTGTTTATCTTGTGATGGAGAAAAGGACTTCATTCGGGATCAAGACCTGGTACATCGGGGAATGTTCGCCGATACTGATGAGGGGGCCGGTGGATTCCGATCTCACGAAAGTCCGGAACTGGGAACTCTCATCCAGCTTTTCCATGCGCGACATCTTTCCCGACGGAAAATATCCGGATTACTTCGGCATCCCCTTCTTCGAGGAGAAATATCCGCACGCCAGTTATCCGGCGCCCAACCGCGAATGCGCCCCTATGGGATTCCTGGAAACGAATGTCGTGCAGATCCTCGACAGGAATCATTACTGGTACGATCCGGCTGGAAAAACATTTCATCTGTGGATGCGCGCACATACCGGTGGCACAGGATACGCCTGCATCCTCAAGGTGCGGGAACACGGCGACAAGCCTGGAACTGGGAAAATGACGACATCGATCGAGACAGTACCTTCCGGCGGTAAAATACTTTTCGTACCGTGTCCAGGCGGACAAATGAGGTTCCATGTACTGTATGACGAGACATCAAAGCTCTACTGGCTCTTGAGCACCCAGGCGACTGACAGCATGACGCGCGCCGAACTGCTCCCCTCGGAACGCTACAACCTCCCGAACAACGAGCGCCGACGCCTGCAGCTGCATTTCTCGAAGAACATGATCGACTGGTGCTTTGCAGGGATCGTCTCTATCGGACCGGAAAGCGAGAAGGCCTCCAGACATTATGCGGCAATGTCGATATCCGGCGATGATCTGCTCGTGCTCGCGAGAAGCGGGGACAAAAACGCATCGTCCGCGCATAACGGAAACCTGATCACGTTCCATACAGTCAGTGATTTCAGAAAATTAATATATTAACCACGAATTACACGAAAAAGGAAATTATGAAGAATACCTGCTGCGATAATCGCATCCGTTCGCTTCTCAAGAATATCCATGCCCCCCAGGTCGTCGGTATCCAGCCGGCGAACTCGTTCCGCGACATGGTCCAGATGCCTGACGGAGAGATACGCCACTATGGATTCAAGAACAAGAAGATAATCTACATAGCAAGCCGCGACTGCGGTCTATCCTGGCAGGAGTTTCCTGTTCCAAAGGGATGTCCCGGGGCCTGCGTGCAGAGTCCATGGTCAGGCGACTGGATCTCGATGCTGGACGTACACGGATATGCGGATGAGTTCTTCCTTGATGCCGACGCGCTGGGACTGAAAAGAGGATTCCGTATCTACCGTTCATCGAACGGCATCGACGGGAAATTCACCAACACGCTTGTCTCGGAACAAAATCATGGGACCGTCAGGATGCCCATGCCGTTGCGTTCCAGGAAGCGCTGGGTGGTGCCATGCCAGTACAGGCAGAAGGATGGGAAGCATGACCTGGTAGTATTTTATTCCGACGACGATGGAAAATCCTGGAAGAGGGTTGTCCTAGGGACGGTTCCCGAGCACGAGGCAATACCTCCTCACCTGGGAGTAAGGTGGCAGAACCATGGAATCGAACCCTCCATCGTCGAACTGTCCAACGGCAGGCTCTGGATTATCATCCGCACATCGCTCGACAACCATTACCAGGCTTTCTCCGACGATGGCGGTGAGACCTGGACAAATCCCGAACCTTCCCGCTTCTATGCAACTATCACCATGCCGACCTTCTTCCGCATGAATGATGGAAGGATCATCCTGTTCTGGTGCAACACTACTCCCCTGCCCGAACTTGATCATGACAAACAGCCAGAGCTCAACGAATGGGAACGCCAGGGTCTTGGCGAGGACTTCTTCACCAACCGCGATGCATTCCACGCCGCCATTTCCGATGACGAAGGAAGAACCTGGTCCGGATTCCGCGAAGTCCTGCTCAATGAAAGGCGCAACGATTCCGATTTCAGGACAAGCGGAGGAAACTCGGACTGCGTGGACAAGAGTGTCCATCAGAGCCAGGCATTTGAACTGCCTGAAGGGAAGGTCCTCGTCTCCGTGGGACAGCATTCGAAATGCCGCAGACTGATAATTTTCGATCCGGCCTGGCTCTATGAAAAGGAGCGCAAGGACGATTTCCATCTTGGACTCGGCGACTGGTGCACCTTCAATTTCGTAAAGAGCATCGCAGGAAACTTCAAGGGAATATCCGGACATTGCGCATACAACAGGAGGCCAGGTGCCCAGCTCATGCCTGATCCTGACGGCGAATCCCGCGAAGTCCTGCAGATAGCGCGTCATCCCGATCCGCGTCTTGTACATGAGCAGCAGGGGGCGGTCTGGAACTTTCCTGTCGGAAAGGCGGGAGAGGTCCGCGTAAGCCTGCGCCTCGTGAAAGGTGGACAAGGAATCAGGATCTGCCTGATGGACCGTTTCTTCAATCCGTTCAATTCAATAGCACATGATTACGCCCAGTACTCCGTTGAGATCGACGGCACTGGCCGTGTCAAAGGAACAAGGATTGTCCTGAAGAAAGACGTCTGGCACGAGCTTGTGATCAAATGGACCGACTCTTTCAAGAAAGAAGCTAAGTTATCTTTTGGTAAAAAAGGTCCGATGATATCGGCGCCTCTGATATTCCCGAGCGGGAACGGCATCAGCTACCTGCACATGATGAGCATCGCGGATTCTGCGGATTTCTCAGGAGTGCTGGTTAGAAGCGTCGAAGCCAAAGTGAATTCAAGGTAGGGACGTCTCGCCGAGACGTCCGCTTGAGACGGCGGTTTCGGCGAAACCGCCCTACCTTCTAAAATTGAAATTTTTACTCAATATAAAAACAAGGATACAGGAAATGAAAAGAATAGTCATCTTCGTATTAAGCATTCTGTCAATCATGTCCATCCCGTCAACCGCATTGAAAGCACAGGACGCAAATCCCAATGCCACACTCGAGGACTTTGAAAGTGTGTCCGGATGGGAGAAGCAGAATGGAGCGCAGGTCGAAGCCGCGGATTCGGCTTCGGCCGGTAAAGGGGCGGTCAAATTTTCCGGTCCGGGACTCGCCTTCAAGAAGGTGAAAGGCGTCAAGACATTGAAACCTGACAGTCTGAACGACGGCTACGAGGGGATCTCGTTCTGGGTCAAGGGCGACGGATCCGACACGTATGGCACAATCGTCCTCTGCGGACAGCATCCTCTCTGGTTTCCCTTCAAATACGCGTATTCATTCCCGTTGAAGGACACCGAATGGAAGAAGATAGTTGTTCCATGGGACAAATTTGTCCCCGAGGATCCGGTATATCCGATCGGTACGACAGGCGGGATGCCTCCGAGCGGGATACAGAACCTGAAGATCGGCAACAAGTGGAACATCTATTTCAATAATAAACCGATGCCCAAGTTTAGCTTCTGCATCGACCAGATCCAGTTCGAGGAGAAGGTTCCGTCAGACAAGAATACTCCGAAACTGAAATCCTTCGAGGATGTCCAAAAGCTGCTCAAGGATAAAAAACCGGTAAACATTCTCTGCCTTGGCGATTCGATCACTGCGGGAACGTCATTGAAGAGTCCCGACACCGAGCGCTATGCCCAGGTACTTGAAAAACTGCTGAGGAAACAATATGGATATGACCAGATCACTGTTGTCAGCAAGGCTGTCGGCGGAGCCCAGGGCAATGATCTCAGGCTATGGCTTGACAGGGATTTCGCTGGAAATCCTCCGGACCTGGTGACGTTGATGTACGGATACAACGACAAGACCTGGGGGTACTCCAAGGAGTACTTCACATATTCGATGAACGATTATATCGAGAGGATAGCACGCAAGACCAATGGTGCCACGTCTATTCTGCTGATATCCACCATCCCAGGCAAGAACGAGCGCTTCTTCATGATGGACGATTATGCAGAATGCGTGCGCGCAATCGCGAAGGAACGCGGGCTTCCACTATGCGATGTCAGCAAGGATTTCAAGGCTTTCGGCAGGGAAGGCATCGAGGCGTACATGGCAGACCAGGCGCACCCGAACGCCAAGGGTCACGAAGTCATGGCGAATGCGATAGCCGGAGCATTAGGGAAGTAGGTAGGGACGTCTCGCCGAGACGTCCGCGCGGCGCTTTCGGCGAAAGCACCCTACCTTTAATAATTCAAAAGGTTCCATATGTCAAAAACATCTTTGAAAACTTTATTCCTATCTTCCTTGCTCATCATGGCGATTTCATCTGTTTCCGCCCAGGATGACAAGAAGTCCGTCTTCACCGCCGAACAGTCTTCAGGAGGGAAAATAATTGATCTTTCCGGGGGGAGGAAGGCTGTCACCATCGACAAGTCCTGCGAGCCGAACTACAAGAAGAAGGAAGACGCCCTCATCGAGTGGAAGGTTCCGGCTCCCCTCCCAGCCGGCTGGTACCATGGCATCGTCGAGTTCTGCACGAAGGAAGGCGAGGAGAAATCCTGGTACAACTCTCACATGGGCGTCTCCATCGTAACGGCAGGACAGACAATCTCCGCCAACATCATGGAGAATTTCCAGTCGAAAAAGGAGGAGCCCCAGCAGTTCGAGTTCTGGATATATTCACCATTCCCGATCAGCAGCATCAGGATAACCCCTGTCTATGACGACCTCTGGAAATATAAACGTCTCTACCCCGTCGCCCAGGTCTCCCTCGAACCGGTCCAACAGCCTTCGCTCGACGCCTCAAAAGTGGCAACTGTCGGACTTGAGGTCAAACCTGACGGCAGCGCCAGCCTGCCTTGTCCCCTTCCTCCCGGACTCTGGATGCTGAAAGCTCCGTTGACAAAGGAGTGCACTGTCACATTTGAAGGCGAGGACGGCAAAAGTTTCCAGACACCATATCCGTTTGATCAATGGAAACGGCCGGGCGCCATTTATTCCTTTATGGGCTCACCCATCAAGAAACTGGCTTTCAAGACCGCAGCAGTGTCAAAAACCGTAGAACTCCAGCACAGCATTACCAGGGAACAGAAGGAACCGCTTCTGGCGGATCTTGAACTTATGAAGGTCGTCGATCCTTCAAAGCCCGAGTCCGGACAACTTGAACTGACAGGTTCCGGACTTACCGGCGACGCCCCCGCATTCCCTCTGCTCCCGATGGGAAAGAAGACTGCCGTCCTGACAACCTGGGACGATGGCAAGCCGGACGATCTCCGCTGCGCAGAAATTCTGAACAGGCTCGGATACCGTCCAACATTCTTCCTCAACAATGATGCTCCTGCCATGAAATTCCTGGAAAAGCTTGAAGGGATGAACGGGGAGATAGGTTCGCACTGCTACCATCACCCATCCCTCTACCGCCTTACTCCTGAACGCGCCGCTGAAGAATGTGTCGCCATGCGCAAACTGCTGGAAAAGACCCTCGGGCATCCAGTCATATCGTTCGCATATCCAAACGGTTATGCGGCTTCATACGATGTCGAAGGCGACTACGTACTGCGCGCAGTCAAGGCCGCTGGATACTGGGCTTGTCGAACAACTTCGGGATCTGTCTTTACGGTTGACACAATCGGCGATCCCATGACATTGAAGACCAACGGTTTCTTCGGAAATGAAAAAGATCTCTTAAGGCAATGGGATGAGACAAGGGCGAAGAACGGCGGCATATTCTATTTCTGGGGGCACAGCTGGCAGATCGGCAAGACCGACGAGCAATGGAAGAAGTTCGAGGACTTCTGTGCGAAATTCGCAAACTGTCCGGATGCCTGGTATGCGTCTCAGGGCGAACTTTCAATCTGGCTCTGGCTCAGGAGCAACGTGAAGATGGAAGTGGCTGATAAAAGTCCTGCGAAAGTCGCAGTGAAGATCACCCGCCCCTGGCTGCATCCCTACCTGTCGGCGAAATGCCCGGTCAGCCTGAAAGTCCCGGCCGGTGTTGAGAAAGCCGTCTGGCAGGGCAAGGAAGTTCCAGTGGCAAATGGTGTTGTCGAGTTGAAATGGAATCAGGAAAACTCTAAGAATTGACATATAGGAACTATTTCAATTGAAAAAGACCTAGGTTAATTTCCCCTTTCTTAAGAGTATCCTCTGTAATTGTGAATTCCTGGTCAGTCCAAGCGTATATTTCCCCGTCATCCTGGGCATTGAACATAATTTTGTATTTGCCTGGTGGTACATCCACGGCATTAAAAGTGCCATCTGGAAGCAATTCTGTCTTGATTTCAGTCCGGACGTTCATAATGATCATTTCTTTAATCTTCTCTTCAGAATCGATAGAAAACTCATCATCATTTTGAAGGAACATATTCAGACACGAACTTTCCTTGTCTTTAAAATCCACCTTAATTTCAGGAGGAGGAACAAGTTTACCGGTAATCCGTACGCCATAGCCTCCAAGTTTGACCTTGTGTGAAACTCCTGGAACGGCCTCTCCATAGATTGAAAGCTTCTCATCATGGCAGGAAATGCCAAAGTAGCCTGGAGGAACCTTTTCAAAGACGAAGTGGCCGTTTTCATCGCTCTCCGTGAATAAGTCGACCGAATGATATTCCCCTCCAATAATAAATATTCTTTCAAGACATATGGATTGCTTCGGAATAGTTTTGTCCCCTTTAAAAATGTCACCTTCAACCTTTGAATATTTCTGGAGTTGCACCTTCTCTGTCTTATCAAATTCATCAATCGGTATGCATAGGCACCCGTCATTCGTAAATGCCGTTACCAGTATTGTCCTGCCATTGTTATATTCATAGGGATAGAACTCATATATTCCATTGTCGAAGTTATTTTCAAGCTGCTTTTGTTTGGCTTTTGGTGTTGACGGATAAAATTCATAATTGCCGGAAGCATCCGAAACAATATGCCTTAGATCTTCTGATGAAAACGCAACTGTTTCGTCAACTTTATAATTGAGCTGTTCATCGAACAGACATGTCCGCTTTTCGCCTGTAAAGAAAATCATAATATTTCCGACGGGTTTGCCATCTGTACCTAAGATTGTCCCTTTCTTTACCCCTTCATCATCCATGGCAAAGTTGAAATTGACCTCCTTATCCCCGGATTTAATTATTTTCTTCTGCATTTGCTTCCTGTAAGGCCTACATATGACCTCAAGGCCGAAGTTGATTTGTCCGCCAGTCCCGTCTTTGATTTCATCAATGTATCTTTCATAAATACCGTCCTTAATTTCCTCGTAGCGCATATTAAAATCATCATCGATGTATTCAAAGCACCTTATGTTTTTTAAAGAATTTCCTGCCTTGTCTTTTATTATGGCCTTTATATGAATTTTTGGAACAAGGACTACGACAGGATTGGACGCAAGATCCGATGATAGGATATACTTGTCCATATATCCTTCTGGAGAACAAACGCGATATTTTGCCGAGAAAGAAGGCAATACACCGCTTAAAATGAAATTGCCGTCCTGATCGCTTAATGTCATATGCTTTACGAAGTCGCTCAACAGAAAATTGAACGATCTGGCAAATCTAACACCCTTTATAGGATTGCCTTCGATATCCACAACCTTTCCCCCGACCGGAACTGCCTTTTTAAGTTGTATGTTTTTGATCTCATCTGTCTTTGAAATGGGAACTTCATTATCATATGGGACAAATCCCTCCTTTAAAACCACTATCTTCGGAAGATCTTTGCAATCTGACGACTGGTAGGAAAAACAACTCTCGCCCTTTTTGTCCGTTGAAAGCCTTAAATCATCGACCTGTCCGTTTAAACTTATAAAAACATCTGAATTCTCAACAGGATTTCCCGTTTCATCCAAAACTTTCAGCTTGATTTGGACTGGCTTAGAAAAGACAAATTTAAAATTCCTGTCCTTCAATGCCTTTGCCGCATCCTTATCTTCGTCAGTGGAAATCGATCTTTGAACACCCATCCCTATGTCAGGATGTTCAAAAAGGAAGCTCAAATCGTCGTTTCCTGAAGGGATTGTGCAGTTCCATGAGCCCTTTTCATCTGATATTAATTCATATTTTTCAGAACTGCGATCGGCTACAGTGATGTTGCCAACATCATAGTTCCGCCCATTCCATATTTCTGCAAGAAGAATTATTTTGGCTTTTGATATGGGCTGACCACCTTCCGTTGACAGAAAACCTCCAATAGTTTCCCCATGGTCGAGTTCCACGCTTATTTCGGCACCTGTAATCGCTCCCTTATCTTTTCGACTCAGGATAATCTTCTTTGGGATAAAGCTTTCCTTGGAAACTTTTACCATTATACAATACGTTTCTTCGGGAATTTCCGCCTTGAAGATTCCATTTTCATCAGACATGCCTTTCAAAGGCTCAGTTTCTTTTTCGCTCTCGAAGTCTAAGATTACGGATACTTTGGCAGGAACTGAGTTATCACCTTTGCATTTTACATGGATGATGATTTGATCCTTCTTCTGATCGGCAGCTTTAACTTCATCATAATATGGAAAGGAATTTCCCGCTGCAAGAAAAATGGCAAGAAAGAACAGAAAAATCTTCTTCATGAGGATTCCTTTCAAGTCACATTATTGTCGGGCTTAAGAATAGCATTATCAGACACAGCAACAAAGGTCGCATGAAAATTTATTTCTTTTTCTTGCTGTGTGTTTTTTGCGACAAGGCAATTTCGTAGAGTTTTTCAGGAGCAATGTCATATCCGCATTTCCAAGCGAGAGTAGGCCAAGGATCAAGATAAAAATCCCTGACCGAAGAGGGCTTCTTCTTGAAGAGTTCACCCATTACTCCAGGAGCAGAGAGGAGTTGCTTCTTCAAATCCAGCTCAGCCTTCTCACCAGTTGAAAACACAACTAGGAAGCGGTAATCCCCAAGATATTTGGCATTTGTCAGATAACATATCATACGAGCGGTTCCACCTTATGAAATTCCTTTGTGTCCCACATTGAAAGCAATTCCGATCTATGAAGTTCGGCCCATTCCTGTACTAGTCCGCGGACTTTTGCAGGAATTGCGCCTTCAATTATATTGAAATCCTTGATGTTCATCTTAGCCCGAAATTCATTGTATCTTATATGGAAATGAGGCGGATTATGCTCATCAAAATACATTGTTATGACAATTCCAAGAAACCTACTTATTTCAGGCATGTAATTCTCCCCCGTATAACTCATTCTTTGAATCTAATGTATATTGTCTTCATGCAAATTTCAACATGATCGTCGTTTACAGAATCTTATAAATATTTCAATTTTATTTAAATGTTTATTCAGAAACAATAATATTTTGTCAAAGAGGATATATTACGCTTTAGTTAAATTTTTACGAAGGAAAAATTTATATGCAATACGGACATTTCGACGACAGGAACAAGGAATATGTGATCGACAGGCCGGACACGCCTAAATCGTGGAGCAACTATCTCGGCACGACCGAATACGGCGCGATAATAACGAACAATGCCGGCGGATACAGTTTCTACAAGTCTTCCGCGCAGGGCCGCTACACTCGCACGCGCACCAACGCGATTCCTCTAGACCAGCCTGGCCGTTACTTCTACATACGCGACAACGAAAGCAAGGACTACTGGTCAACATCCTGGCAGCCTGTCGGAAAGCCCCTCAACAAATACAAGACCATCTGCCGCCACGGCACTGCATACACCGTGATCGAATCCGAATATTCCGAGATCAAAACAGAAGCCACGTACTTCGTTCCCCTGGAAAGCAATTTCGAGGTCTGGATGCTGAAGATCACGAACAACAGCTCAGCTCCCAGGAAGCTTTCTGTCTTTTCATATCTCGAGTTCGCTTCCGAATGGAATCTCTTCCAGGATCTCATCAACCTCCAGTTCACGCAGTACACGATCAAGATGGATTATGTTGACGGCATCATCCGATACGCCATGCTGGACAATGTCCCGGAGGATCCGCAGAACTTCCAGAACCGCGACCAGTGCAGGAATGCGTTCTTCGCAGTCACAGGAGCCGAAGTCAAGGATTACGAAACCGACAGAGACACTTTCATAGGCGGTTACAGGACATACGCAAATCCCGTCGCGGTCGAGAACAACAAGTGCACTAATTCCCTTGCACACGGCGACAATGGATGCGCCGGCATGAGGTTCGAAATTGATCTCGCTCCCGGTGAAAGCCGTGAAATGGCGGTCCTGGTCGGAATCGGCAAAGCCGAGAGGGAAGGAAAGGAAATCCTCAAGAAGTTCGGAGACATTGCAGTACTGAAGAAGGAACTCCAGAAAGTGAAGGATCACTGGCACAGCCTTCTCGGAGTTTTGACAGTCCAGACGCCGGACAAGGAATTCAACAGCATGATAAACGTCTGGAACGCGTACAACAGCCTGATCACTTTTGCGTGGTCGAGGGCGGCAAGCCTTGTGTATTCCGGAGAACGTGACGGGCTCGGATACCGCGACACAGTACAGGACATGCTCGGAGCTTTGTCGATGATACCGGCCGATGCCGGAAAAAGGCTGGAGCTGATGATCACCGGACAGGTCTCCACCGGCGGAGCAATGTCGGTGGTGAAACAGTTCGCACACAATCCCGGACACGAACAGACTCCCGAACCGCACCATTACAGGTCCGACGACTGCCTCTGGCTGTTCAACACGATTCCGGCATACGTCAAAGAAACCGGCGACATGACGTTCTATACGAAAATACTTCCTTACGCTGACAAGGGCAAGGACACCGTGCTAGGACATCTTCGCAGGGCGATAGAGTTCAATCTTGAGCGGAGCGGAGCGCATGGACTCCCATGCGGACTCGAAGCCGACTGGAACGACTGTCTGAAGCTTGGATACCGTGGTGAAAGCATATTTGTCACGTTCCAGCTGAGATATGGTCTGAAAATCTACATCGACATCTGTACGCGCCTGAAGTTCCACAAGGAGATCGAATGGGCCGAGAAAAAGCTTGCCGAACTCGACGTGAACATACAGAAGCACTGCTGGGATGGCGAATGGTTCATCAGGGCGTTCAGGGAGGACGGCTCGATAATCGGAACGAAGAATGACCCCGAAGGCTCGATATTCCTCAATGCCCAGAGCTGGGCGGTACTAAGCGGAGCGGCTACTGTGGAACAGGCGGAGACGGCGATGCAGTCGGTAAAGGATCGCCTCTCGACGGAATATGGCATAATGCTCTGCGCACCTCCGTTCAGGAAAACCGACTACCATGTCGTCAGGGCTGTCGTCCTGAACGAAGGGCACAAGGAAAACGGCGGAATCTTCTCGCATACCCAGGGCTGGGCGGTCATGGCGGAAACATTGCTCGGTCATGGTGACAGGGCTTACGAATACTACCGCAACTACATGCCTGCCGCATACAATACAAAAGCCGAGATCAGACAGATCGAACCCTATGTCCACTGCCAGTCGACTCACAGCAAATACAGCCGCAGGTTCGGTGCATCGCGTCTTCCGTGGCTTTCGGGAACGGCGTCATGGTCATATTTCTCCGCGACGCAGAACATTCTCGGCATCCAGCCCGACTATGACGGCCTGAAGATTGATCCGTGTCTTCCTTCCGACTGGAAGGAGATCAAGGTTTCGCGCAAGTTCCGCGGAAAGGATTTCAACATCACGATTCGGAACGGCAAGAAGGGCAAGGGCGTGAAATCCCTGAATCTCAACGGTGAGACAATGGCCGGCAATCTGATTCCTCAGGAGATGTTCAAGGCGAATAATGATGTTGTGGTGCTGCTGGAGTAGTGGAATGAACATCGAACATGCAACATCGAATGGCGAAAAGACAAACTAAAGACCTTATGTTAAACATAGAATAGTTAGAAAAAGCCTTCTCCCTTCTTAAATTATAACAGCTTAAGAAAAAGAAAGGAGAAGGACTTATGAAAGCAGAAAGTAACACGGGAAGCGGAAGAGT